>Ga0207774_100001_pt1 | contig 713557 bp, 665 predicted proteins | sample TtaePargueraPR_13_FD_187754 | JGI IMG/M metagenome (GOLD analysis project Ga0207774, IMG submission 187754) | Aerobic enrichment media microbial communities from Bioluminiscent Bay, La Parguera, Puerto Rico - Tt and M2 (2) (SPAdes) | ecosystem: Environmental > Aquatic > Marine > Unclassified ... | reverse complement strand
CTGGTCTAAACCAAACCGGTCCGTCGTCTCCAGGATGCACAGACTTTTGCGCCATAACGCTGCCCGCGCATCCCTTCCTACTGATCAACAATGTCAAAGAACTCTAGAGCCGTAGCCCTTCACCTCCAAGTCCGCGTCGCCGTCTAACCAGCGCCGCACCCCGTCGGTGGAGGCGGGTTATAGGGCCCCTCGCCGAGCCTGTAAACACCTTTTTTGAAGTTTTTCGGAGATTTTTGCAGATTGTTTTTTTCACCCCCGAAACGGTCCGCACAAACACTGGTCTTTCCGGGGTTTTGCATTGATATGCCTTAATCGAAGAACATCACACCCCCCCTGTGAAACGGTTGTGAAACATCGGAAAACCGATGAAAACAATCGGATCGCTGCGGGAATCCGATATGGAGTCCAATGACTTCGGTGCGAATATGAAAAGAGTTGCGTTCAAATCGACACAAGATTTTCGCTTTTTTACAGAAAGCATCAGGCGTATGAGAATCGCAACGCCGATTTGATGCGTCGGCCCGGGCAGAACGGTTTCGCGTGAAACACGATCCTCCGGGTCCCATGCGCATTTGCCACCCGATATATAAAGGTCCGAACCGTGATCGAGATTCCCCATATTGTCGCCCATCGCGGCGCATCCATCGAAGCCCCTGAAAACACCATTGCCGCCTTTCGGGTGGCTGGCGCGCGCAAGGCCAAGTGGATTGAATGCGACGTGACGCTGAGTGCCGATAACCAGTGCGTACTTATTCATGACGACACGCTTGAACGCACGACCAACGGCACAGGCCCGATCCACATGCAGCCGTTAAGCGTGCTGCGCGAGCTTGATGCCGGCTCATGGTTTTCAGACATATATAAAGGCGAACGCATCCCGACACTGAGCGATACGCTTGAAACCCTGTTCTTTTTGGACATGGGGGCCAATCTGGAAATCAAGCCATCGGGCTGTGATCCCGTGCGGCTGTGTCAGGAAGTTGCCAAGGAACTCGGCCGGGCAAAGAAGCTTCCGATCCTGCTTTCAAGTTTTGACGACATTGCCGTTGCCGAAATCAGGCGCCTTCTGCCCGAGATGCCGTGCGGCTGGCTTCTGGAAACGCTGCCCGACAACTGGCATGGCGGATATACCCGGCTTGGTGCGAGTGCGCTTCATATCGATCACAAGGCACTTGATCCGGAAAAGGCCGCGGAAATCGTTGCGGCCAATGTTCCGCTGGTCTGCTATACCGTCAATGATCCGGCCCGAGCCAAAGAACTGTTTGGCTGGGGGGTGACATCGGTCATCACCGATGATCCCGCAAAGATGATTGCCGCAATCCCGCGTCATCCCAACCCGCAGGGCCGGAACAAATAAGCCGACAGGCACGATAATAAACACGCGGCGCGCGCCACCCGCCATTGCATTGCCACCGCAATGACTGCCGCGCATAAATGATAACGAGGAAACGAAAACAATGACGATCACACCACCCGGCACCCCACCGGGTATGCCCCCCAATCATCCCGAAGGGTTGCCGCCAAATGTTCCGCCGGTTCCCCTGTACCCGCATAATCGTGTTCGGCGTCATTTAAGCGAACTGTTCCGGTTGGCGCTACCGGTTGTGATTGCGCGGCTTGGCATGCTGATCATGTCGGTTGTCGATACGATCATTGTTGGCAATTACGACAGTGCCAGTCTGGCCTATCTGAACATTGCCCACGCACCCTTTACATCCTTGATGGTTACCGGCATCGGACTTCTGACCGGGGTCATGATCCTGACATCGCATTCGGTCGGGCGGAACAATCTGCGCGAGGCCGGGCAGATATGGCGAGCTTGCATGCCCTATGCCGTTCTGATCGGCATTGCTTTCATGATCCTTACCTGGAAATCCGACTGGTTGTTTATGGCCACCGGCCAACCAGACGAGATCACCGAGCATGCCAGTACGCTGGCAATGATCCTGTCTATCGGGATGCCCGGTGCGTTGATCTACATTACTTGCAGCTTTTTCCTTGAAGGATTGCAACGGCCATTGCCGGGCATGATCATGATGATTGGCGCCAATGTCGTCAATCTGGTGCTTGATTACGGGCTGGTTTATGGCGCGTTCGGCCTTCCCGAAATGGGGGCCGAGGGTGCGGCGTGGACATCGACCGTCATCCGCTGGATCATGGCAATCAGCCTGCTGGGATATATCCTTTTGATGCGCAGCCATTCCGACTATGGCATCCGCGATGGTTTTTCGGACTGGTGGCGTCATTCACGCGATGCCCGTCATATGGGATATGCCGCCGGAGCGAGCCAGGGCATGGAAACCAGCGCCTTTGCCGCCATGCAGCTTTTTGCCGGTCGGCTCGGCGTTGTTGCTGCGGCAAGTTACGGTATTACCATGACGATGCTGGCTTTGATGTTCATGGTGGCCCTTGGCCTGGCATCAGCAACGTCGGTTCGTGTCGGCATTGCGTATGGCAGACGTGACCGCCCCGATATGGCATTGGCCGGATGGATCGGACTTTTGACGACCATGACCGTGATGCTGCTTCTGAGCACGCCGCTTTACTTCTTTCCGGGACTGGTGGCACATCTGTTCAGTCAGGATGCCACTGTTATTGCCTCGACTGCGGGTGTTCTGATCCTGATGCCGATCATTTTCCCGACCGATGGCGGGCAGAATGCCGCCATCAGCGCCCTGCGTGGCGCCGGGGATAAATGGGTCCCGACGATCCTGCATCTGGTGTCATATATATGTGTGATGATTCCGGCTGGTTATTATCTGACCTTTGTCGCCGGACTTGGCGTTGCCGGGCTGTTCTGGGGCATTGTGATTGCAAGTCTTGTCGCGGTTAGCGGCCTTGCGATCCGGTTTGCGATTGTATCGGGCCGTCCGATACGGGCCTATCAGCAATAAACAGGCACATCATTACCAAAACAGAAGGTCCGCGCGGTTATCCGGCGGACCTTTTGTTTTGGTCTTCTGGATGAATACAGCGCTACGAACGCACGGCATCGAGTTTAAGCTGCGGCATCAGCAGATCGCAAAATGGCAGGACAAGTGTATCGAGTGCGGAAGCCGCGCGTGCTGCGTCGATACGGATGATATGCTGTTCGATATCGCGCTGGGTCGCAAGATCGCCCAAGGGCGAGAGTTCCGGCAGGGCTTCGACAAGGGTTGCGTAAAATGCGATGTGATCCTCGCGCGCGGTTCCCGCCGCAAGATTGCCGAGATGGTTATAAAGCGCCATCGCAAGGAACCAGCGGCAATAGGGCATCAAGCCTTGCAGGATTTCATCACGTTGCTGCGGCTGAACATATTGCTGCAAATCGGGATCAAGCCAGACCGCATTTTGCACCCCGGCAATGAACGCATTGCGAAGAGCCGGATTGGCATCATTGAAAAAAACCGCCGTCAGCCAAACAGAAAGATCATCAAGCGCAGCGCGCCGCGTGTCCGAAGTTGCCTTGCGATCAAAATAAAGGGCCGGCATCGGCGGCAGACCAGGCATTGCAAGAGTGGCCACCGCCGGATCGATCAGCGCATTGGCAAGCCAAGCCTGATGCCAGATTTGCATCGGTCTGAAATAGGGTTCCTTTTCCGATCCACCGGCTTCGATCCAGCTTTCGAGCAAATGAGCCCGTCCAAGCGATATGCCAATACGAAGCGCGTCTTCAAAGCCCATCCCGCCACGCAGAAATGGATCACCCAGCATATCTTCAAGCAAGGGCAAGGCAGCAAGCACATGGTCGGAACGAAGTCCTGCGCCCGCCGGCTGATAAAAACCGGATGCATCCCGATGACCGATCAGGCTACGCGCATGCCTGCCAAATGCCCCCCAGAAAGTCAGCCGAACCGGTTCGGCACGCTTGCGCCAGAGCGGACGGGTCATGTGCCAGCTTTCGGTTTCGATCAGGGACATCGTCATCGAAGCAGCCAGCCGGGCAAGAGGTTTTGCAATGGCGTCATCAAGTTTATCCACAGAACCGACATGGGCAACAGACAGCCGCCAGCCCGGCTTTTCATGCGGATGACGATCAAGCCATAAATGGGCGAACCCGTTTGACCCACCCCGCTCAGCCGCAGGTGCAATCAGATCAAAGAACAGGGCAAGCGATGCCGGTATTTCGGGCACATCGTGATTGCCAAGCGGGTCACCAACCTGCCAAGTCCGGATCATCACGTCTTCCGCATCCGGGCGATCCCGGAAGAATGGCGGCAGGAAGCCTGCATACTGATCGTTTGCGGATGTATCGGTCATGGATCGCCTCGCAGTGTCACGGCGTGCCTGGCATCACCGCATTTTCATCAGGGTATATATGCCCGTGCTGATACCCAACGAATTGCGACCGGTCAATTGGCACGGCTTTTCAATCACGCCCATCAGGCCCGCGTCAGGCCCGCATGACCAAGACTTGCTTCGCGATAAACAGAAGGCGGCATTCCCACCAAACGACGGAAATCACGACTGAAATGGGCATTGTCGGTGAAGCCGCACCAAAAGCCGATCTCGCCCACGGTCAGGCTTGTACCATTCAGCAGTCGGCAGGCCTCCCGGACCCGGACGAGACGAAGCAGATCGGAAAACCGGCTGTTGGCCTGTTGCAATCGACGTTGCAAGGTTCGGCCTGACGTATCCAGCGCAGTGGCGACATCATCAATCGTCCAACTGCGCCCGATATCATGTTCCAGCACCGCACACAGCTTTTGCACGACAGGTCGACTGTTCCCGACAGTCGGGGCCGTTCCAGGCATATTGGCCATGAACGGATAGCCTGATGAGATGGCAACATAGCTTTGCCAGCTGATTCGGAAGCGTAAGGCGCGTCCGGCAAAATCGAGTTTCTTGACCAGCTTCCCGTTCCGGATCACCGGAATGGCCGGGCCGTGGCTTGGCAGGATCGCACTGCTGACATTTTCCACACCAACCGCTTCGAGCAAACCAACCATGAAACCATGCAGCAGAAGGTTTTCAACCCGTGCCGGGGGCTGCCCGCGCACAGCGCCGCGATGCAATGTCAGTGATTTGCCGGTCGCTTGATAATCTGTCCGGCTACGGGCGTGGGAATACCCTTCAAGACGATGCCAGCGATCGGCGATCAGTTCGGGTGTCGTTCCCTGACGCAGCATGGTCAGAACCGGCTGCTGTTCTTTAAGGGCAAGATGACGCCCGAGACGAACCAGCACGGCAGGACCGTTGGTTTCTTCGAGCGAAAGCAGGATGCTGCGCAGGCGCGAACTGGTGATGACGGTGCCATCGGATACCAGATCATAGCCCTTCGGCAACCAGGCCAGTTGCCGGATTAGCGCAACATGCAAACCGAACGATACGAATTCCTGCATTACCCGTCACATTTGGAAATTACTATTTGGCGCGATCATACAAACATATGACTTGGCTGTCAGCTTACCGCTGAAAATGTCACGAAGCTGTTACATTGATCACTTTTCCGCCCTGACATAATGATTTCGAATGGTTCCATCGCATTCCGTTGCACAGATCGGGATGAGTGTGCCAGTCTGTTGGTATTCTCTTTGCAACTGAAAGCCATATCGTGATCAAGGTTCTGTTTGTCTGTACCGGAAATATCTGTCGCTCACCCACCGCCGACGGCGTTTTCAGGACCATGGTCAGCAAGGCGGGGCTTGGTTCACATATCGAAGTCGATAGCTGTGGCCTGTCGGGATATCATGTTGGCGAACAGGCAGATTCAAGATCACGGGAGATGGCCGCAAGCCGCGGATATGATTTATCCCCAATAAGATCCCGCAAAATCACTCCGGCTGATTACAGCGATTTTGACTATATTCTGGCGATGGATGACGGGCATCTGGCCGATATGCAACGGCAATCACCAGTCCAGCATCACCAGAAACTTTCACTGTTTCTCGATCATCATCCGGATCGCAAAGGCCAAAGCGTTCCCGATCCCTACTATGGCGGAACAAACGGCTTTGTTTCGGTTTTTGATATGATCGAGGAAACATCAAAAGCCCTTTTGGCCCATATTCGGGAAAAGCACGGAATCTGATTAATGGCATTACATCCGGTAACGCAGAGGATTGCCGAACTTACCGGTAGCAAGGTTGTCGCATCCCGCCCGCTTCATGGGGGTTGTGTCGCCGATGTCAGTCAGATGGAACTGCAAGACGGCCGCAAGGTGGTGGTCAAGCAGGGGGGCGAGGCCAACCTTGCGATTGAAGGGGCCATGCTGGCCTATTTCGGTTCGCATTCCCCCATCCCCTGCCCCGCAGTTTTACATGCCGATCCCACGTTGCTGATCATGGATTTCATCGAAAATGATGGCCACGTGAACGGCCAGGTCCAGGGTGATCTGGCTAATCTGCTGGCCGAACAGCATAAGGTTACACAAAAACAGTTCGGGTTGTCGTTCAACACCCTGATTGGCGGCCTTGATCAGCCCAATCATCCGACAAATAGCTGGGTCGAGTTTTTTCGCGATCACCGACTGCTTTATATGGCAGTTCAGGCGACCAGGTACGGGCGGTTACCCACCCCTCTTTTTTCCCGGATCGAAACACTTGCGGCAAAACTTGCTGATCTTCTGCCGTCAGGTGATGCCCCGTCCTTGTTGCATGGCGATTTGTGGGGCGGAAATATTCTGTGTCATAAAGGCAAAATTGCAGGACTTGTTGATCCGGCGATTTATTATGGAGACCGCGAGATTGAACTTGCCTTCGGTACATTGTTTGGTGATCTGACACCTGCATTCTTTGACCGGTATGGGGAAATTTTCCCGATCCAGCCGGGATTCTTTGAAGAACGCCGCGATCTTTACAATCTTTATCCACTTTTGGTGCATGTTCGTCTTTTTGGTGGATCCTATGTCGGGTCTGTGGATCGCATTTTGACACGTTTTGGGGTATGAGGCCTCAAACCCGTATTCAAACACAAAAAGAAACGAAGCTTATGAGAACCGGAATACTAGTTGTCGCAACAGTTTTTGCCACCGCGATCAGCATTGCTGCTGTTGCACATGAAGGAGCAAAAGGTGTCGTAAAGGAACGGATGGATGGCATGGAAGTCATCGGCAAGCAGGTCAAGATGATGGTGCCGATGTTAAAGGGGGAAGTCCCCTATGACCCGGCGAAGGTCGAACTGGCTGCCATGAAAATCAGCAGCCATGCAGGGTCGGCCTTTACAGAACTGTTCCCGACCGGTAGCACCACCGCGCCATCCGAGGCGTCGCCTGAAATCTGGGAGAAATGGGACGCGTTTTCCCGACTGTCAGATGAACTTGCCATAAATGCCGACATGCTGAAAACGATTGCCGCCAAAGATGTCGCATCGGGCAGTAACGACACCGGCCAGTTTGACGATGCATTCCGTAACGTTCTGCAAACTTGCAAATCCTGCCACCAGCAGTTCCGTGCCGACTAGGCAGATGGGAAGCCTGAATATGACAAAGGCCGCCCCGAAAGGCGGCCTTATATTCATTAAAATCGAAAAACCTAGCGGCCGATCATCGCAAAAAACTCGCGCCGTGTGATCGGATCATCGCGAAATGCACCAAGCATGCGGCTGGTCACCATTGACACACCGGTCTTGTGAATGCCGCGTGTGCTCATGCATTGATGGTTCGCATCAATCACAACCGCAACACCAAGCGGATCAAGTTCTTCCTGAATGGTGTTGGCGACCTGTGCCGTCATTTTTTCCTGAATTTGCAAGCGCTTGGCATAAACCTCGACCACGCGGGCAAGCTTGGAAATGCCCACAACACGGCGGCGCGGCAGGTACGCAACATGGGCCACGCCGATAATTGGCACCATGTGATGTTCACAATAGGATTCGACCCGGATATCGCGCAACACGACCATTTCGTCGTAACCGTCGGTTTCCTCGAAAGTGCGGCGCAGAATGTCCGCCGGGTCCTGTTGATAGCCTGCGAAGAACTCGCCGTAGGATCGCACGACACGGTCTGGTGTTCCGCGGAGACCTTCGCGGTCGGGATCGTCGCCTGCCCAACGAAGCAGTGTACGAACGGCTTCTTCTGCTTCTTCACGCGACGGGCGTTTAGCGACGCTGGTTTCGCTGCACATATGGTTTCCTCTTTATAACTCTGTCCTGTGGGTCATGTGCTCCCGACCCTGAATTCTGTCAGTTCATTTAATTAACGGTGCGTTGGCTATGCGGACTGTCGAGCGAAAATGCCGGAATTTCAATATCAAACCGGTTTCCATCCATATCAGTCATTTCATAGGTACCAACCATAAAACCGCTTGGCGTCGCCAATGGCGCGCCGCTTGTGTAATTGAAACTTTCGCCACTGGCCAGAACCGGCTGTTCGCCGACCACCCCCGATCCGCGTACTTCCTGTGTCGAACCACGGGAATCGGTAATGCGCCAGTAACGGTTTAAAAGCTGTACGGTTTTAGGGCCCTGATTTTCGATGACAACCCTATAGGCCCAGACATAGCGATGACTGTCCGGGTCCGATTGTTCATCAAGGAACACCGGTTGCACGGATACTTTAATGTCGCGGGTCACGGATGAATACATGCAAAACTCCAGGCCAATCTTTATGCGGTCCTTCTGCCAAGGGCGTTGCGCTGTTACGGCGTTGCTCAGCTTTTATTTAGACAGTCCGGGTTTCAAGTGCCAGATGTCTGTCATCAAATTAAAATCCCCATCACATTCGATCCGCAAAAGAAAAGGCGACCCGCGCAGAGTACGGACCGCCTGATTTAGGCATTCTGCCGAATCTGCTGTGTCTTATACGCGCAATGCCGCAGTCAGATCTTCCTTGAGATCGTCGATGTCCTCAAGCCCGACCGAAAGACGCAGCATGCCCTCGGTGATCCCCATCGTGATCTTGTCTTCAGCCGGAACACGCTGATGAGTCGTGGTCCACGGGTGGGTTGCAAGACTTTTGGCATCACCAAGATTGTTGGAAATATCAATAAGCTGCAGGTTATCAAGCAACGAAAAAGCAGCCGATTTGCCGCCAGCGAGCTCAATCGCGATCAATCCACCGCCACGTCCGGACATCTGTTTCATGGCCAACTCGTGCTGCGGATGGCTTTCGAGCCCTGGATAGATAACGCGCGATACCTGCGGCTGTTCCGAAAGGAACCCGGCAAGAGCTGTTGCGTTGCGGATATGCTGATCGACACGCAGACCAAGTGTCTCGAGCCCTTTCAGGAGAACCCATGCGTTGAACGGGCTCATGCTGGGGCCAGTGTGACGCAGGAAAGTCGTCAGGTGATTATCGTGCCATTCCTTGTCATTAAACAGGATCGCACCACCCAGACAGCGCCCCTGACCATCGATATGCTTGGTCGCGGAATAGACAACAATGTCCGCGCCCAGTTCCATCGGCTTTTGCAGGATCGGCGTCGCAAATACGTTGTCGACAACCACCTTCGCCCCGGCCTTATGCGCCAGATCAGCGACAAAGGCGATATCGATGACTTCAAGGGTCGGGTTCGACGGGGTTTCGATAAAAACCGCATCAGCCGGTTTGGACAGTGCCTTTTCCCATGCAGCATGATCGGTACCGTCAACCAGTTCGGTTTCAACACCAAAACGCGGCAATAGGGTTGTCAGGATAAATTCGCAGGATCCGAAAAGTGCGCGTGATCCGACGACACGACCACCAGCCTTGGTGCAGGCAATAAGCGCATTCCAGACGGCCGACATGCCCGATGCCGTTCCACGGCAATAAGACGCGCCTTCAAGCAGCGCCAGACGTTCTTCGAACATCGCCACGGTGGGGTTGGCAAAGCGGGAATAAACAAAACGTTCCGGGCCGGTGCCATCAAAGGATGCTTCGGCCTCGGCGGCTGTATCGTAGACATAGCCGGAATTCATAAAGATGGCTTCGGAGGTTTCATTAAAACCGCTGCGCGCCGTACCGCCCCGAACAGAACGGGTGGCGGCACGCCACTTATCAGAAGCCTTTTTATCGGTCGTCATCGTATCGCTCCTATATGCCCGGTCATATTGGCATTTGCCGGACACAAAAAACCCTGACCGGCACGATGGGTCAGGGCCGAAGCCACGGTTACCCTCTTTAGCGATTTTTTACGTGGCCGCAAGCCGGTCGACAAATCCCACGATGGACGTGACGATACGATCTGCTTTACCCGGCGTCAAGCATCGCGCTTTCGCCTGCTTTGACCAGATACCCTTTGGCTCTTCCGTGCATATGCTCTCTGGACCTTCACGCAATGTTGAAAGCAGTTCATGAGCACTCCGCGTTTTTTCCCTCTAATGTTCGACCAAGACATGTAATCCTTTGGAAACGGCTTCTGATGCGAATGCCGTAAAGACAATAGAATCAATGGCCAAGACACAAACAATGACGGCAGACCAGCATTCCCACGATACCGCCGATAAAAGTCCGGCAAAAACGGCCCGAACTTCGTCGTGGCATAAACTGTTGCCGGTTTTGATCCTGATTGCCGGGCTGGTACTGGCGTGGGCAAGTGGTGTTGTCGATTATCTATCGTTTGAAACCCTGCGTGAGAATCGCGAAACCCTTCAGGCTTTCGTCGCTGAGAATCCTGTTTTGAGTGTTGTCGCCTTTATGGCGACCTATGCCATTGCCGTCGCCCTGTCGCTTCCGGTCGGGTCGTTGCTCACCATTGTTGGCGGTTTCCTTTTTGGCGCGTGGTTCGGGACGACCTATGTCGTCATCGCCGCCACCATTGGCGCAACGGTGGTTTACCTGGCGGCACGTTACGCATTTTATGATTTGATGCATGCGAAGGCGGGCAACGCCATCCGCAAAATGGAAGCCGGTTTTGCCGAGAACGCCTTCAGCTACCTGATGGTTCTACGTCTTGTGCCTCTGTTTCCCTTCTGGCTGGTCAATCTCGTTCCGGCTTTGCTAGGCGTGAAGTTTCGTTCATTTGTTATGGGAACCGCGATTGGCATTATTCCGGGGACATTCGTTTATGTTTCCATCGGGGATGGCCTTGGGGCCCTGTTTGATCAGGGAAAGACACCCGATCTTGGTGTTATCTTTGAACCCAGGATTTTGACCCCGATCATCGGCCTTGCCATTCTGGCACTTGTTCCCGTGATCTATAAGAAATTCCGTAACCGCAATGGCGGGACCAACACCTGATGAATGAAGTGATCAAAACCGACATCTGTGTGATCGGCGCCGGTTCCGGCGGGCTTTCCGTTGCCGCAGGGGCGGTGCAAATGGGCGCAAGAGTTGTCCTGATTGAAAAGGGCAAAATGGGTGGTGACTGCCTGAATAGCGGTTGTATCCCGTCAAAGGCCCTGCTGGCAGCAAGCCATGCCGCAAGTAGCGCACGGGCGGCATCGCAGTTTGGCATCACTACCTGTCCGGTTTTGGCCAACTTTGCGCATGTCATGGATCATGTGCATTCGGTCATCGCCGATATAGCCCCCCATGATTCGGTTGAACGGTTTGAAAAGCTTGGCTGTACTGTCATTCAGGCAGAAGCCCGGTTCACCGGCCCCGGGGAAGTGATCGCCGATGGCAAACGCGTGCAGGCAAAACGGTTTGTCATTGCCACCGGCTCGCGGGCTTCTGTACCACCGATTGAGGGCATTGCCGATGTTCCGTTCTTTACCAACGAAACCATCTTTGAAAACCGTACCTGCCCGGATCACCTGATCATCATTGGCGGAGGCCCGATCGGCCTTGAAATGGCACAGGCATATCGCGAACTTGGTGCAAAGGTTACCGTGATCGAAATGTTCATGATCCTTCCGAAAGACGATCCCGATCTGGTTGCCGTCATCCGCGACGAGATCGAGACGGCGGGCATAAGCCTTTATGAAAAGGTCAAAACCAAGCGGATCGAACCCCATGATGACCAGATCCGCGTCATGATCGAACGCGATGGCACAGAAATCACGATTGAAGGCAGTCACCTTCTGGTTGCCACCGGACGCAAGCCAACGGTCGACAATCTTGGCCTGGATGAAGCTGACGTCACGTACAGCCCACGCGGGATCGAGGTAGACAACCGCCTGCGCACAAGCAACCGGAAGATATTTGCCATTGGCGATGTTACCGGCGGCCTGCAATTTACCCATATGGCCGGTTATGACGCCGGTATTGTTATCCGCAATGCATTGTTCCGGTTGCCTGCCAAAATTGATCACAGCGCGGTTCCCTGGGTGACATATACCAGCCCGGAACTGGCACAAGTCGGCCTGAACGAAACGGCTGCGCGCGAAAAGTTCGGCGATGCGATCCGGGTCGTGACCTGGGACTATGCCGAAAATGACCGCGCGAGGGCCGAAGCCCGAACCAAGGGCTTTATCAAGGTCGTCACCACCCCAAAGGGAAAAATCCTTGGCGCGGGCATTGTCGGCCATCAGGCCGGAGAACTAATCGGGCTTTGGTCGCTGGCAATATCAAAGAAAATGAAGATCGGTGCCATCGCAGGGATGATTGCCCCCTATCCAACACTTGGCGAACTATCCAAACGCGTTGCCGGGGCATGGTATACGCCCAGCCTGTTTAACGACAGAACCCGAAAGATTGTCCGTTTCCTTCTGAAGCTTGGCTAAGGCAGCGGCACCCGAGCAAGCTTCTGAAACGCTGTACATTTTTCCCGGTCTCTGGCTAACATTCGTTATGGAACGCCCTCATCTCAAACTGCCCCCATGGGCCAAATCACTGTCGGCACGTTTGCTGGTGCTGACTGTCGGCTTTGTCATGCTGGCAGAGATTTTCGTCTTTGCACCGTCGGTCGCGCGCTATCGGGTTGACTGGCTCAAGGCCCATCTTGATTCCGGCTATCTTGCCGCCCTGGCGCTGGAAGCGACTCCCGATCAGATGATTCCTGACGATCTGGAGAAGGAATTGCTTTCCAATGCCGGGATAGAGGCGGTTATTTTACGCCGCGATGATCGCAAGCTGTTACTTCAACGCGACGATATGCCCGCCAAAGTGGATTACGACGTCGATCTGACGACCTTTTCCATCCCGATGGCTTTGTACGATGGTCTTTCAACCCTGACTCAACCACATGACCGGATGTTACGCGTCGTCGGCATGCCCTCCATGGCGCCGGATTTCGAAATAGAAATACTGGTTCATGAAGGGGGACTGGCCCATGACATGCGCAATTTCGGCTGGCGGGTGATGGGACTGTCACTGGTGATTTCGTTCTTCACCGCCGGTCTGGTTTACTTTGCACTGAACCGGCTTCTGGTCCGGCCAATGCGGACATTGACCAGTGACATGATCCGTTTTCGCGAAAATCCGCAAGATCAGGGATCGGTCATCGTGCCGGATGACCGCGACGATGAAATCGGTATTGCGCGACACGAACTTGCCAACATGCAACATGATCTGCAGGCGATGTTAAATCAGCGACGCCGTCTCGCAGCCCTTGGAACTGCGGCAACAAAGATCAGTCATGATCTTCGAAATGCACTGGCAACATCGATGCTGATGACCGAAAAACTGGCCCAAAGCGAGGATCAGGAAGTCCGCGCTGTTGTTCCGCGCCTGTTATCGTCGATGGAGCGTGCGGTTTATATCAGTGAACAAACCCTGTCCTTTGCCCGCGAGGCCCCGCCAACACTTGATATCGCCCGCTTTACCCTGATCGAATTGATCGAGGAAATTCGCGACCAGATCTTGCTGCAAAATGGCGGTGAAAATCTTCTGACGCCAGAGAACCCTGATGTGATCAAGGAACCGTGCAAAGCCAAAATCCAGATTGACCTGCCGGCCGAATTGATGATTGAAGCCGATTACGATCAGCTTTTCCGCGCTTTCAGCAACCTTATCCGCAACCCACTGGATGCCGGTGCAACCAAAGTTACTATCAAACAGGCATCAATCGCAGCTGCGGATAATAAGGACGCATTCGTAGAGATCCAGATCATTGATAACGGCCCCGGTCTGCCTGAAAAGGCGATCAAAAATCTGTTTGTTCCCTTCGCCGCCACTGGCAGAAAAGGTGGCACCGGTCTTGGTCTGGCCATTGCGCGCGAACTTATCCTTGCCCACAAGGGGGACCTTCGCCTTAGCTCAACCGGACCGGACGGTGCAATATTTTGCGTGACCTTGCCGGTCATGGCCTGAAGGCAAATGCGGAATAAATAGATTTTATCTATCGAATTTAAATTAACATTCGATTTTACCAAATGACCGTGATTTGGCATTCTTGGCTCAAGGCGATGCTGGACCGATATCCCGATCCCCGATCCGCTCCTGACCCAAGGTCTGGCATCGCCACCTTCCCCAGAATCATGGTCTTTCAAATTCCCTGCGCGCCGCATCGATTACCGGTCGCATAAAGCACCCTTCTGCGTGATCGTTGATCAATCCCATCGCCTGCATGAAGGCATAAACGGTGGTTGGACCGACAAATTTCCAACCGCGCTTTTTCAAATCTTTGGAAATCGCCACCGACGTATCGGACATAGATGCCGTTTGTGGTCGTTCAACAGGCTGTCCCTGTGGCTCGAACCGCCAGAAATAGGCCGCAAGCGATCCTTCTGCTACCACCATTTCGCAGGCACGGTTAGCGTTATTGATGACAGCTTCGATTTTGCCGCGATGGCGAATGATACCGCTATCCTGCAATAACCGTTCAACATCAGATGTTGTGAATTTCGCGACGCTATTAAAATCGAAATCATCAAATGCCGCCCGGAAATTTTCCCGCTTGGCCAGAATGGTGCGCCAGCTGAGCCCTGACTGAAAGCCTTCCAGACAGATTTTTTCAAACAACCGTCGATCATCACCAACCGGAAAGCCCCATTCCCTATCGTGGTAAGCATCAAATTCCGGTGCTGCATCACACCATTTGCAACGTGTTTTACCGTCTGCGCTGATCGTTGTGGTCCCCATCTTCGCCCCCTTTAGTCATTCCTGAAAATGTCACGCCATCAGGAACTCCAAGCGCACATCCGTTCTGGCAGGAGTGATTTCAATGATTTCGGCCTTAACAACCTTTTCGGCAACAAATGGGTCTGCGTTTACACGCCTCGTCAGTTCCTCATACGTTGTGTTATGGGCAAGAATTCCACCACCGAGATTTGGTTGAAGGCTTCCGACAACCAGAAACACACCATCGTCAAATCCCTGGCTGATCCATTGTTTATGGTCCTCCATGAATTGCGGTGCCTTTGCCCGGTTGTCCGAAAACGTCAGTAAAATAGTGAACATTGAGATTCTCCGAATGGCTTGCGTAATATTTTCCCGTTTCAGGTGCGGTTCGAACCAATCTGGGCATCCAGCCAATCGCACATTTGATTGACTTCCTGCCGCACGAATTTCTCATCCCCAAAGGCATTGGCAAGAGCCGCAACACCTTGGCTTAGGGCGAGCAAATGCATCGCCAGATCATCAGATCTCTCCGCACAGCCAAGTCGCTCGAACTGGCGACACAACCAGATGCGGAAAAGGGTGAAAAGTCCTGCAGCATCGCTTTGTGCAGCATGGCCAAGTTTTGCCAGTTCGGCAGAAAGTGTGCCGACCGGGCAACCGTAACGCCGGATTTTTTCCCCGTTGACGATCAGAATATGGATGAAGCTTCGGATACGGGCGGCCGGGTCTTCTCCCTCTGCCTCCCAATGATCGAGCATCTGTTCGGTATTGCTCAAACGCAGATTGATCACGGCATCAAGGATCTCGTCCTTGGTTTTGAAATGATAATAGAAATTACCGCGCGATATGCCGACTTTCCCCGCGATATCGGCAAAGGAGGTCGGCTCGAACCCCTGTTGATAAAACAGCTGATCGGCAGCCTCGACAATCCGATCCCGCGTACCTTGTTCCACAGCCATTCCTTTTCGTCCCTATTGTGAGTACCTGAAACCCGATTAGGACAATTGACCTACTTCATTAGGTCAATTGTCCTAAATTGTCAATGAGACAAACCACTGCTTATTTGACAGTCCGCCGACAGAGGAAAACAAAAAGAAAACCCCGCATCAAAGCGGGGCATCATTAGAGACTGGAAAATGGAAAACTCAGTCGCGCCAGAAGGCTGGGAAAAGCAGCACCAGAACGGTGAAGACTTCCAGACGCCCGATCAGCATACCGATCGACATCAGCCACTTCGCCCCGTCCGGCAACGTCGCGAAATTCCCCGACGGCCCCACAATCGGACCAAGTCCGGGGCCGACATTCGCGATGGCCGTGCCGGCACTTGAGACTGCCGTGATGAAATCAAGCCCCATTGCACCAAGGGCAGCAGCCAGAACCACAAAGCAGAACACGAAAAGGAAAAAGAAGCTCAGCACCGATTCCGTGACGTCTTCGGAAAGCGGTTTGCGGTTATAGTAGGCAATGAAAACACCATGCGGGCGGAGCATGTGTGAGAGCTGGATTTTAGCGATTTCATAAAGAACCTGAAGGCGGAAGATTTTAACCCCGCAGGTCGTCGATCCGGCACAGCCCCCCACGAACATCACAAAGAAAAACACTGTCACAGCAAACGGTCCCCAAAGCCCGTAATCCGTGGTGGCGTAACCGGTGCCGGTCATTACCGATACAATGTTAAAGGACGTGTATCGAAGCGCATCCAGAAACGCGACATTATTTGTTTCCGAATGCCAGATGCTAAGCCCCAGAATGATGGAGCCAGCAATTACCACGAACCAGCGGACCTGCCCATCCACAAACAACGCAGACGCCTTCCCCCGCAAGGTTTGCAGATAAAGAATGAAGGGCAACGCACCAGCAGCCATACCCAGCGTGATAATTACATCGATAGCGGGGTTATCAAAGTGCCCGACCGACGCATCCTTGGTAGAGAAACCGCCTGTGGCAATTGTCGTCATTGCGTGCGCAATTGCATCAAATCCCGGCATACCCGCCCACCACAACAAGATGGCCCAGATAACGGTGAAACCCAAATAAAGGCTTGCGATACCTACAGCGATCTGGGTGGCACGCGGAAATGCCTTGTCCGACTTATCGGAGTTTTCCATACGGAAAAGCTGCATCCCGCCGACACGCAGCATCGGCATGACCGCAATCGCCATAACAATAATCCCGATCCCGCCAAGCCACTGCAAAAGTGCCCGCCACAACAAAATCCCGGGCGGGGCCGTATCAAGCCCGACAATCACGGTTGAGCCCGTGGTCGAAATCCCCGACATGGCTTCAAAAAAAGCGTCGGTATAGCTCATATCGAGGTCGGAAAACGCAAATGGCAGTGCCGAAACTGCGGTCAGAACAAGCCAGCTTGCGGTTGTCAGAATAAAAGCCTGACGCGATGTGATTTTAAGATTGTCGGTCCGGTTCATCATCACCAATGCACCGCCAATGAAAAGCGATACAGCCGATGCCGCCGAAAATACCAGCCAATCCCGCTGCCCGTAATAAAGATCCACAAGAGCCGGGATAAACATCCCGACCGACAGGGTGCATAGCAGAATGCCGATAATAAAAAGGATTGGACGAAAATCGATCAATGAACAGCCCCGCACCATGTTTTACCCCCGGTCTTTGTGAACCGGGCATCACATGTGTTCGCAATTATCTCTGACATTCTGCCTTGCATAACCGAAAAACCGGTCGCGTTACATCTTCTTCCGTCAAACGAAGCGGAATTCTTGGCACATGCCCCGCCAATGTCCAGCTTTTAAACATATGGTTCCTGCGCCGATTATGATTTCATGCCTGCAATCATGCAGCTATGCGAATTGCGCCTATCAGCCTTGGCATAGCTTGTTTGCTGCCAATTCCGGGTTGGCATGACTTGCCAAGGCCGCTATATCGCTTGCAGAACAAAATTCAAAACCGAAAGATTCAGCGGAAATGTCCGAACTCGCCAAAACCTTTATTCTGACGATTACCTGCCCGGATACATTCGGGATCGTCGCCAGTGTCACCAGCTTCCTTGCCGAGGAAGGCGCGTTCGTCAACAAGCTGGAACAGTTCGGCGATCCGCAAAGCAACCGCTTTTTCATGCGCGTGAAATTCGATGCGGGCCGCGCCTTGCGCACGAAGGTCGAGTTTGCCGATAAATTCGCCAGCATTGCCGATAAATTCACAATGCAATGGGAACTTCATGATTTCCATCGGAAGCCAAAAGTGTTGCTGATGGTGTCAAAGTTTGGCCACTGCCTGAACGATCTGCTGCACCGGGTTGCTTCGAACAATGTGCATATCGAAATCCCGGCTATTGTTTCCAACCACGAAGACATGCGCGGCATCGTCGAATGGTACGGTATTCCGTATTACCATCTGCCGGTAAACAAGGAAACCAAGGCAAGTCAGGAAGCAAAACTTCTGGACATCATTGACGAGCACGACGCCGATCTGGTCGGTCTGGCGCGCTATATGCAGGTTCTGTCAACGGATCTGTGCCGTTCGCTCGAAGGACGCTGCATCAATATACACCATTCGTTCCTGCCCAGCTTCAAAGGTGCAAAACCCTATCATCAGGCACATTCACGCGGCGTGAAACTGATCGGGGCAACTGCCCATTATGTCACCGCAGACCTGGATGAGGGTCCGATCATTCATCAAGCCATCGAACATGTCGATCACACGATGACGGCCGAGGATATGGTTGAAATCGGGCGAGATATCGAATCTGTCGTTTTCTCGCGCGCGATCCAGATGCATTGCGAACATCGCGTTTTCCGTAACGGGAATAAAACGGTTGTCTTCCGCCGATAAGAGGCTGGCAAAAAATATCTGACACCAACAAACCACCCGTCGTAATGACTGGTGGTTTATTTTTTGATATGCATTACCACCTAAGAAAGTAATGAACGCAATCGACAAAATGGCCGATAGAAAACATGCGAATTTTCGAATAAGTTATACTCAGGGACAGTAAAATTCTCTGAATAACAATAACTTGCAACGAATGACGTTGCCCTAGAGCTACCTTGGGGGCTTTCCGTGCCTGGAAAGAAAATCTATTTCGCTATCGTTTTGTGCATTTTGCTGGTTGTCGGCTTTCTGACCACGAGTTTCGTAAGTTTTTACGTCGCCCGGCAATCACTGGAACAGCAAATTGCTGAGAGCACACTACCGCTGACAAGCGACAATATCTATTCCGAGATCCAGCGTGATCTGCTGCAACCGATCTTTATTTCATCATTGATGGCACAGGATACTTTTGTCCGGGACTGGACGCTCGCCGGGGAAAATGATCCGGAACAAATCATCCGCTATCTCGGTGAAATCCAGATGCGATATGATACTGTCACGTCCTATTTCATCTCGGACAAGACCCGGAACTATTATCACCCGACCGGTGTGATCAAGCAGGTATCCGAAGATGATCCAGCCGATTTCTGGTATTTTAAGGCACGCGACGATCAAAAGCCCTATGAAATCAATGTCGATCATGACACCGCAGATCGATCACGTCTGGCGGTTTTCGTGAATTATCAGGTCCGCGACTATGACGGCAATGTCATCGGCATCACCGGTGTTGGCTTATCCGTCAATTCCGTTACCCGCCTAATCGAGACCTATCAGAAACGTTATGGCCGAACGATTTACTTCGTTGATCTGGAAGGGCAGATCACCCTGCACGGCAGCGGCTTCGGGACATCTGAAACACTGCACGACCGGGACGGAATTCGCGCCCATGCCACCCAGATTCTGACTTCTCCGGGATACTCCATTACTTACGAAGACCATGGTGAAACCTATTTCGTAAACAGTCGCCTTGTTCCGGAATTCGGCTGGTTGCTACTGGTGGAACAGAAAGAACATATCGGTGACCAGAAGATCGAAACCACCTTCCTGATCAATATCGCTGTCTCGCTTCTGATTACCGCGATTGTCGGTATTGCGGCTTATCTGACGATCCGGAACTATCAAATCCGCCTGGAAGAACTGGCATCACGTGACAAGCTGACCGGTGCATGCAACCGGCAGGTCTTTGATCTTGTGTTTGAAGGTGTGGCCAAATCCTGCAAACGGCGTGCGGAACCTTTAGGCGTTGTCTGTATCGATCTTGACGAGTTCAAGGAAGTTAATGACACCTTTGGCCATCCTGGCGGCGACGCAACGCTTAAGGAAGTTTCCACCACCATTCGCCGTCATTCACGTGAATCCGATACTTTGTGCCGCTGGGGCGGTGACGAATTCATCCTGCTTCTGCCCGGCCTTAGTCGCCAGGAAGCAATGACGAAAGCACGGGAAATTTCCGACGCGATCCGCGAACATCCGGTACGCTTCGGGCGGGATAACATTCTGGTCACGGTTAGTGCAGGTATCACCGAATATCGAGACGGTGAAGAGTTTGAAACACTTATAACTCGTGTTGATAACGCGCTTTATACTGCCAAAAATGCCGGCCGCGACCATATTTCAGTCGCCTGACTGGCCTCGTCACACAAACGAAAACGGCCCCGAAATCGGGGCCGTTTTCGTTTAAATCCGTTATATCGTTTAATCCGCGATATAGGCTTCTGCGATCTGGACCGCGTTCAACGCCGCACCTTTAAGCAACTGGTCACCGGCAACAAACAGTTCCAGACCATGATCACCAAAAATCAGGTTGGAACGGATACGGCCGACTTCGACGTCATACTGTTTCGTCGCATTGATCGGCATCGGATAAACATTGTTCGCCGGATCGTCTACCAGCTTCACACCCTTGGCATTGGCCAGCGCTTCACGTGCAGCCGCCGGGGTAACAACCTTTTCGGTCTCCACGACAATCGCTTCGGAATGGGTCCGCTCAGTCGGGATACGCACGGCCGTGCAGGATACTGGCAGGTTCGGTTCGCCAAATATCTTGCGAGTTTCCCAGGTGACTTTCATCTCCTCGCGGGTGTAACCGTTTTCCTGGAAGCTATCGATATGCGGGATGACGTTGAACGCCAGCGGATGAGCAAAAACCTCGGCAGGAACAGGTTTGCCTTCAAGACCCGCCGCCAAGCCTTCGCGCAGCTCGTTCATACCCGGTTGACCGGCACCCGATGCTGCCTGATAGGTCGAAACGATGACCTTTTTCAGGCCGAATGCCTTATGCAACGGCCACAGCGCCACAGCTGCAATCGCAGTGGTGCAATTCGGGTTGGCAATCAGCTTGGCGGTCTTGGCAAGGTCACCATTGATTTCCGGCACGATCAACGGCACATCGTCATTCAGACGGAATGCCGAAGAGTTGTCGATCACCAGCGCGCCCTCGGCAATCTGCGGAGCAAATTCCTTGGCGAAATCACCGGAAACCGCAAGGAAGACAATGTCGCACTGTTTGGCTTCTTCAACCGAAAACAGTGCGATGGTCTTAGTGCCGTACTTAGTCTCCACGGTCTTGCCTGCCGAACGCTCGGACGCGAACAGGGTGAGTTCACCCACAGGGAAGTTGCGATCAAACATAACATTGATCAGCTCGACGCCAACCGCACCGGTTGCGCCGATCACACCGACATGGAGATTTTCGGCACTCATAATAATTGTCTAACCTCGTATAAAAATTGTTGTCGTTTTCGACTTACGCGATTGCTCGCGGGCCGCGCATTATAAGGATTTCTTTTGCGTTGGCAAATGTGGCTTGCTGCATCGCACGCATGCACGGCAATCTTGGAACTCAAACGCGCCTCAAAACGAGTTGTTCCATGCATTTCTCTCGGAGTTCTGCGCAAATTTTTGCCCTTTGGCAGGTTTCCGGCAAGCCGCCACCCGGTTTAATTAGAATCTGCGCCTTGTCGCTGACAACCGCCACACCCCAGCCATTCTACTTTACCAGTCAATCGCGCCAGAACGCTGGCAACAGAAGCACCAGAAGCGTTTCAAACTCCAGCCGGCCAAGCACCATCGCAACATCAAGAATCCATTTCGCGGCATCGGGCAGCGACTGGAAATTCCCCGCAGGACCAATAATCGGGCCAAGACCCGGGCCCACATTGGCAAGTGCCGTTGCCGCCGCACTCATTGAAGTCACCAGATCAAGACCTGTCAAAGCCAGTGCGACACTGATCGCGATATAGCTGATCGTCAACAGGAAGACATAGACCGTTACCGCGTTATAGATATCAGACGTGATCTCATGTTTGTCGATCCGGCTTACAATCACCGCCGACGGACTACGAAGCCGCATGAAATGTGCTTTAAGCCCTGTAAACACCACATAAAGCCGGAACATCTTGAACCCGCCCGCGGTCGAGCCGGAACACCCGCCTATAAAGGTCGCAAAGAAGAACAGCATGATCGCGGCCGGGCCCCATTGCAGATAGTCGCCCGACGCGTAACCCGTCGTGGTAATCACCGAAACAAGGTTGAACGCTGCCATGGTCAGCGATCTGAAAAACCCATCATCGGAAATATGCATCAGACGCAGGGTCAAAAGGCCGGTGAAAACCGCAATGATCAGCAGAAAAATCCGGATTTGCTGATTATTTGCTATCGCGCGAATATCGCGTTTGCGCACCAGCACGGCATAAGCGGTAAACGGCAAAGCACCTGCGAACATGAAAATGATACCAACCCAGTGCAGCGCCAAACTGGAATCGAATTTGGCAAATGACAGATCGGACGTTGAATATCCACCGGTCGCCAAGGTCGACATGCCATGATTTATCGCATCAAACCAAGTCATGCCGAAAATCCGGTACAGGACCATACAGATGACGCTAAGACCGACATAAATCACCACGATCTGCAGGCACATATCGCGAATGCGCGGGCTCAGTTTTTCCGATCGGTCTGAACTTTCCATCTGGAAAAGCTGCATCCCGCCGACCCTCATCATCGGCAACAGCGCAAGTGCTGTCACAATAATCCCGATCCCGCCCAACCACTGCAGGATAGACCGCCACAGCAGAAGTCCCGGCGGCATGTCATCAAGCCCCGAAAGAACCGTCGAGCCGGTCGTGGTCAGCCCCGAAACAGTTTCAAAAACCGCATCGCAAAAGCTGATATCAAGGGACGAGAACCAAAGAGGAAGGGCACCGGTAAGACTGACTGCAACCCAGGAAAACACCGTCAGAACATAGCCCTGACGTGCATTAACACGCGGACCAATTTCCGACCGGCAGGCAAGGCAGGCCATGCCCCCAAGACCGATACTGGTCATTGACGCCTGTGCGAAGATCTTCCAGTCGGGATTACCATAATAAAGGTCGACAGCAGCCGGGATCATCATCGAAACACCGATGATAATGACCATTATGCCTACGACGAAAAAGATGGGCTGCAGTCGAAACAAGAACGATGTCCATGCCTAACTAGGGAAATCCGCTTGTACAGCCAATTGACAACGATTGCATCCTGTTATCGCAGACGTGTCGGGGCGAACGGAGTCAAAGCCGCACATTTCCCGGGATTTCAGGACATTATTTTGCCGTTGTTTTCGACTGTTCTTACGCAAGCCATTCATGTCATTCTGTATCTTGATTGCATCACCTGTGTCCAATCACCAAACCATTGAGGTTGCTTTGAGACGCTATTTTCGTTTTATCCTTCTGCTCGCCATTCCCGTCGCATTTGCACTTGCGATCTATATGCAGGACAAAGCGGTTCATGCTGCTGACGATACCCCGTCAGACGGCGAACAAAAGGCGTTAGAGGCACAGGGTCGGGATGTTCTGGTTATTGATGGCGATACGATCATGATTGATGGTGTCGTTGCAGACATCGCCGGCATTGATGCTCCCGAACTTGGTCAGCAATGCCTGCACAATGGCAATTTTTGGGACTGCGGTATGTCATCAGCCATGCAGCTTCGCAAATATTTCGCCATGGCTCCCTTTACCGTGCGCTGCTGGCCCGGCGATCAGGAACATTCCGGCAAAGAGGATGATTTCCCGATTGTCGAGTGCGGTATTGGTGAACGCGATGTGGCTGCTGCCATGGTCAGTGACGGTGAAGCCCTTCCGATCGAAGGATATTCCCATCGTTATGACGGTCTTTCGGAAGAAGCCGAAAATGCCGGGATCGGTATTCATGGCGGCGATATGATCCCGCCATCCGAATGGCGGGCTGGCAACCGGCTTGATGGTGAAAGCGGACGCTGCCTTTTCGCGCCCGTAGGGAATGAGCACTATATCGGTACTCTGGACCCCCGCTATGAGAACCTTATTGCGGATAAGGCAAAACTTTTGTGCAGCGACGAGCAAGCCCGCAAACAGAACCTTTCTTACGCACCGATAGAAAAATAAGCCAAACTGATCGAACGGTTTCAATGAGAAATCCGTCCTGCACCTGAACAGCGATCTGGCATCAAATTGTTTTGGGAAAGCTTGGAGCGGGTGAAGGGAATCGAACCCTCGTATGCAGCTTGGGAAGCTGCCGTTCTACCATTGAACTACACCCGCGAAGCGGCGGTTTTATAGCCCGGTTTCGAGGTCGGTGCAAGCCCGTCCCCGATACCGGGTTCATTTATTTTGGTGACCTAGCCGCCCGTCGGAACCAGTCGCCAGACCGCACTGGCATGGTCATCCGACACCAGCATCGATCCATCAATATAATGCTTTACGTCCACCGGACGACCAACAACTTCCCCGTTGCTACGCAGGAAACCATCCAGGAAAGGATTGGTTGCCACAGGTTCACCATTGCGAAACTCCACCCGGACAACCTTGTAACCATCCGGGATCGTCCGGTTCCATGATCCGTGTAACGCCACAAGCGCATCACCATCATCAAAGGTCAGCCCCAACGCGGCATTGTGCGCGTTAAAGGTAAAGGCCGGAAAGGTGACTTCAGCCGGGGGCGTTTCATTGGAAAACTGCGGGGATCGCGTATCGTTTCCTGCATACCACGGATAACCGTAAAACAGCCCCTCGGTGGGTGCATGGTTTAATTCTTCGCGCGGAACATCATCGCCAAGGTTATCCCCGCCATTATCGGTAAACCACAAATCACCGGTGTCGGGATGAAAGGTCAGCCCGACCGAGTTACGGATACCGCTGGCATAGATTTTTGGTGCCCCGCCACTGATCGGCATGGAAATGATCGTACCTTCAAGTCCGCTGACCTTGCAGATATTGCACGGCGCGCCAACGGCAATAAACAGACGACTTTGATCCGGCGAAAGTGCGACGTAACGCCAACCATGATGGCGCTTGTCAGGCAGGTTGGTAAACAGGATGCGCGGGCGCCCCAAAACACTTCCATCAAAATTTGAAAGGTCGTAGGACACAACCCGGTGCTGATCGGCAACAAACAAGGTACCGGGCTTATAGGCAATGCCATTGGCCATCTTGAAGTCATCAGCAATCAGAGTGACCTCCTCACCCTTGCCATCCCCATCTGCATCACGCACGAAATAAAGATTGGGACCACGCGTTCCGACGAAAATGCCCTTCAGTTCCGGGGCAACCGCGATAGAACGCGCATTATTTACCGGAGCAAATAATTCAAGCCGATAACCGCTTTCAGGCCGCAAAAGAGACATGGCTTTTTGCGTTTGCGCAGGTAGCTCTTGTGCGATGACAGGGGCCGATACGCCCGTAATCGCAAGGGCGCAGAACCCAAGCCAAAAACAGAAATGCCCGGCCCATCGGAACGTTAATGACGGTTGACGATAGCGAGCCGGGCAATTTTGATTTTGCATCGTGTCCTCCTTTTCGGTCCAACGGGCCTTGAGAAAGATACGATCAGATCTTCAAGACCGATTAGCGAACGCGCTCGGATATCGGCGCGTTAACCGAGAGTTCCATATCCCACGGGAAATAAATCCAGGTATCCTGGGAAACTTCCGTCACAAAGCTGTCGACAATCTCGCGGCCAAGCGGCTTGGCATAGACAGTCGCGAAATGTGCCTTTGGCAACTTTTCGCGTACGGCCTTCGCGGTTTTGCCGGTATCAACCAGATCATCAATGATCAGCATGTCCGTGCCATCACCTTCGATCCCTTTAAGCCATTCAAGATCGCCACGCGTCTTGTCAGAGTAACTGCGAATGCAAACCGTATCAATCAGACGGATATCAAGTTCACGTGCAATAATAGCAGCCGGAACCAGCCCCCCACGGGTAATCGCGATAATGCCCTTATATGGACCTTTTTCCAGCAGACGCCACGCCAATGCACGTGCGTCGCGATGCATCTGTTCCCAGGAAACCGGGAAACCTTTGTTATAAGCAGCTTCGCTCACAAGCTTTCTCCTGCGCAAAAAACGGATCGCCTGCTGACTATCAACCCCAATCATGGGAAAGATCGAACAGCGGTCGATATTCTTCGTAAATTTAAGGCGCTTTCCTACGCTGAGTCATCGCCAAAGACAAGGGCCGGGACTCTTCCTGTTTAAAGAATTGGTCAGACTTTCACCGGGTGTTGGCCAAAATTTAGCCGCCAATTGTCTTAACTATACCACCGCTCCCAATCGCGCCTTAAGCAGATTGGCAAAATCAGCGCCCAGCTTTGCAACCGGCAACGTCCAATCCCCCGGTGCTTCCTGCCGATAAATACGCATTGTCGGATACCATGGACTGTCGGTCCGCCCGACCATCCACCGCCAATCTGTCGTATAAAGCTGCAACATCCAGACCGGCACACCAAGCGCCCCGGCAAGATGGGCAGGCGCACTATCGATTGTAATGACCAGATCCATCGCCTTCATCAATGCAGCACTGTCACCGAAATCATGAATATGTTCACCCATATCGGTAATCAGGGCATTGGCGCCAAGTCTGGCTATGTCGCCCCGCCGCTCATCGACCTGAAAACTGTAAAAACTTGCCCCTTTCTGCGCCATAAGCGGCATCAGCATTTCAAGCGGGCAGGATCGGTCACGCGGATTAAGCTTGCCTGCCCATATCAGCCCAACCTTAAGCACTGTACCCGATGGCGGACTTAATCGTGCCTGCTTGCCTTTCGGCGCGCTCAGATAGGGTTCGGCAGACACCCGATGCAGTTCCGCTTCGCTGATTTTCATGACATGCGGCAGGCTAAGGAGTGGGACATGCAGATCAAAGGGGGGTAATTTCGCCCCCTTTTCAACAATCGTTCCGACACCGGCAATCGTGCGCATCACCGGGATCAATTCCGATCTGCATTCAAGAATGATATGCGCGGTCCTCTTCCCTACCAATGGGACAAAACGGGCAAACTGGATCATATCGCCAAAGCCCTGCTCAGCACGCAGCAGCAGTCTTTTGCCGCGTAAATCGGCCTTTCCATCCCATTCCGGAACAGATTCAAGCGGGCGGATCGGATTATCGGCAAGCTTGCGGCGCGTTTCATATCCGGCCCAACCGGCTTCGTACTGGCCTGTTGCCAAAAGTGCCAGTGCCTTGTCCCAGTTTGCATCGACATAATCGGGATCAATGGCCAAAGCCGCATCAAAATATTTGATAGCCTGCTCGAACCGATTGGTATCGCGATAAACCAAGCCGGTATTGAACGGATGCGATTTGATCGATGCATCAAGTTCCAGCGCCTTGTCATGAGCCGCCGCCGCCTCATCGAACCGCATCATTTCACGCAGGCAGTTACCCATATTTGACCAAAGCCCCGCATTGCCGGGACGCAGTTCCGCCGCCCTGCGATAGGCGACAAGTGCGGCATCAAGCCGTTTACTGCGCCTAAGAGCAACACCAAGATTATTCCATACATCGGGCTGATCAACGTTTTGCCTGAGAACCGTACCATAAAGCGAAATTGCTTCTTCAATCCTGCCAGACTGATGGGCATCAAGTGCACGGGTGAACATTTCCGATTTGCCCGAGCGTGCGGCGATTGCGGGTGCGCCGGGGGATTGATTAGCCACTTTTTTGACTGCGTCGTTTTTTGTCTGTGGCAATTCTGGAGTTTCAGGCTTGGAAACAGCAAAGCCCGGCACACTATCCGCCGAAGCTTGTTGCGCACGACTTTTTGCAGAACCACTGGCTATCGCATTTTTGGTTTTTTTGGCCGTACGCGGCTTGTTCATGGTTCTGGACTTCGCCATTCGGGTTCCCCGTCCCGTAAAATTGCAATCGCCGGATCATACAATGTCAAAAAGGCAGACGACCATTTCCATATGTACTCGCCCGTTGGCCGGTTGTCATCGCCAGACGATTCGCGCCGCAAAAATCACCGGACATGCGAATAGCATTATTTTCTAAAAACAAGAACAATACCGGATGATTTTATCGCATTTAGTGAGTTTCGGACAATTTCAAACAAGTCGATTTTAATTATTTCGGTTATGTCGCGCTTTGAAGTAGCTTTTTACGAGGGACTGAAGAAAGGCGTTAAAATACTACCCAGTCCCTGTGGTGTTACACAGGGAACCAAAACAATAAATGACCGTCGGTTTGGCAAATTTCCGGGGCCGTAATTCGGAACGCCAAAAAGACGGCACCAACCTGTTCGAGCAAGCTGCGACGCTTTAAAATGATCGCGGGCCATCGATCAGGTAACGAGGGAACAAATATCATCAGGCTTCAAAGGACGGGAGACCTTAAATGGCCGAAACCAAACGATCCGGCGGCTCTGTCGGACGCAAAGTCATTCTGGTTGTGGTTGCATTGCTGATTGTCGGCTTTGGCGCAATGATGACCATCCAGACGGTTTCGCAACGCAACGCGATGATCGAAATCATGTATAATGAGTCGGTCGAAAAAACCGAAATGCTGTCGACCGCCGTGCAACCGGGCTTTATTGCCATGGACGGCAACTCGGTCGAAAAAGAGTTTCGCAAGATCACTGACAAGGAAGGCTCGCAGCTGGCAACCCTGATTGCTGCCAATCCGGATGGAGAACCGATTGCGACCTATCAATCGGAAAACCTTCCCGAACACGATCTGGCTGCACTTGCCGAGCCCTATCTGGAACGGCTAGAAAACAAGGAAGTCGTCAGCTTCATCTCTGGCGACGCCGTCATTGTTGCCGCGCCAATCACCAAATATTCCAAGCGGCGGGACGAAGATCAGTATCGTGGCATGCTGCTGACTGCATGGAGCCTTGAACGCGTCAATGCCGAGGTAAAACAGGCCGTCATCATCCAGCTGGCTCTTGCCGCTGCAATTCTTGTCGTCCTGCTGGGCAGCACCTGGTTTGTCCTGCGCAATCAGATTATTACCCCACTTGTTAAAATCAATGGCGCCATGGCGGCGCTTGCGGATGGCAATCGTGACATTCACATCCCGGGCGTTCATCGCACCGATGAAATCGGCCAGATGGCCGCCTCGGTCGAAGTTTTCAAGGAAAACGCAAACCGCGTTGCACAACTGGATCGCGAACGTGAACAGGAACGCGAACGTGCCGAGGCCAAACGCCGTGAAGCCATGAATGGCCTGGCCGGACGTTTTGAACAAACCGTGATGGGTGTTGTCGACGGTGTATCCGGGGCATCAAGCGAAATGCAACAGGTCGCACAGACCATGGTCGCCGCCGTCCACCAGAACGAAGCCGGTTCACAGGCTGTTGTGGCCGCTGTCGAACAGGCCAATCACAGCGTCGAAACGGTGGCCAGTGCCGCCGAACAGCTTTCCGTCTCGATCCGTGACATCAGCGCACGCGTGAATGACACATCGAACATCACCGCCAATGCCAGCACCGAGGCCAACCGGGTCAATGAAATGGTTCAGGGGCTTGATGTTTCGGCACAGAAAGTTGGTGAAGTGGTGCAGATCATTCAGGCCATCGCGGAACAGACCAACCTTCTGGCACTGAACGCCACGATCGAGGCAGCACGCGCCGGTGATGCGGGCAAAGGCTTCGCCGTGGTCGCCAACGAGGTCAAAAACCTTGCCAATCAGACCGCACGTGCAACGGAGGACATTTCGGCCCAGATTTCAGGCATTCAGGGATCGACACAGGAAGCTGTCGGTGCGATTGACGGGATCACCAGCATCATCGCAAATCTGAACGAAATCGCATCCGAAGTTGCGGCAGCCGTTCAGGAACAGGGGCAGGCAACTTCTGAAATCTCGAACTCCGTCCAGCAGGCGGTACAGAGCACGCAGGAAGTCACCAGCCACATTCATGAAATGCAGTCTGCAGCCCGCCAGACCGGTGATGCCGCGCGTCAGGTGCTTGATGCGTCCGAAAAACTTGGTGCCCAATCAGGAACGCTGCGCAGCGAAGTCGGCAACTTTCTTGATGAAGTCCGCACCAGCTGATTGCGAACTTGCCAAAATCAAAAACGCCGCCCGGTCTGACCGAGGCGGCGTTTTTTTTAAAAAAATATCGGGTTTAATCGCGCCTAGAGCAAAGGTTCCCGATCATCGGATTCGGCATCAAGCCGCATCATGATCGTTTCATTCAGGTCCTCATATCCATGCTGGCGATAAACCGGCTGCATGTCATGCGTCGCCAGCATCCAACGTTTGACCCGCGCAATATCGGGATGACCATGCAGGGCATCAAGCATCATGGATGCAATTCCGCGACGACGGTAATCGGGGTCAACAAACACATCAGCGATATAAGCAATTGCGATAAAGTCGGTCACGACACGGGCAAAGCCAACCTGCCGTCCATCACAATAGGCGCCAACCGGCACCGACATTTCAACAGACCGATCAAACTCTCCCCGCGACCGGCCACGGGACCAATAGGAATTGGCGATAAAATCATAGCAATAGGCAAGATCAAGCCGGGCGCGGTCACAACTGATTTCAATCTCGCTCATGGCCGATCTCTATTTCACGAACAGGGCAACGGCCAGTGCCGCAATCGCCACCCAGAGCAATACTGACTGTTTCGAGATACCGCCGGAACTGCGTTGCCCGTTAGACCGGCCGCGCATCGCGGCGACGGTATCGGGATGCAGACGCAATCCCTGATCGGTAAAGACCGCTGATGCCTGTTCGGCGGCCTCAAGAACACGGGGCAACCGGCGCAACATTGTTCCGGCCTGACGGGTGGCTTCGGCGATCTTGGCTTCCGGGCCGAGGTTTTCGCGCATCCATTCCTCGATCAACGGACGCGACAATTCCCACATATTCTCGTTCGGGCTTAAAATGCGCGAAAGCCCTTCGGCAACGATCATGGTTTTCTGAAGCATCAGAAGCTGAGGCTGGGTTTCCATCCCGAAGGTTTCGGTAATCTGGAAAAGCTGCCCCAGCAAACGCCCGACCGAAATATCCGCGAGTTCCTTGCCAAGGATCGGCTCCCCGATAGAGCGGCAAGCCTGCTGAAAGTTTTCAAGCGACTGGTTGCGAGGCACATATCCAGCTTCAAAATGAACCTCGGCGACACGTCGATAATCACGCGTCAGGAAACCCAGAAGCATTTCTGCAAGGTAAAGCCGCGTCTGACGGTCAACACGTCCCATAATCCCGAAATCAACGATGCTGACCTTGCCGGTTTCGTCGACAAACAGGTTACCCGGATGCATGTCGGCATGGAAGAAACCGTCACGGAAAACCTGTTGGAAAAATGCGCCGGCCGCCTTGGCCAAAAGGGCGGAGCGATCAACCCCCATCCGGTCCAGCGCCTCGACATTATCGATACGCACACCCTTGACCCGTTCCATGGTCATGACATGCTCAGCCGTACGTTCCCAGTCGATCTGCGGCACGTAATAAGTCGGATCAGACTCGAAATTATCGCGGAATTCGGAGGCCGCCGACGCTTCAAACCGCAAATCCATTTCAAGATGCACGCTGTCTTCCAGCGTCTTGATGGTTTCAACCGGCTTCAAACGGCGCAAGCGCGGTTGGGTCAGTTCGACAATTTCCGATACCCAGTAAAACAGATCCAGATCGCGCGCAAATCGGGCCTTGATATCCGGACGCAGCACCTTGACCGCAACTTCGCGCCCATCAGACGTGGTTGCAAAATGCACCTGCGCAATGGATGCGGCGGCAACTGGCGTATCGTCAAATTCGGAAAAAAGGGTTTCAAAAGGCCCGTCAAGCTGTTCGGTAATGATCCGCTTGGCAATCTTGGCCGAGAATGGCGGCAGGCGATCCTGCAGGCTTGATAAATCGGCCGCGACATCATCCCCGATCAGATCGGCACGCGTCGCCAGTGTCTGACCAAGCTTGATGAAAGCAGGTCCCAATTCTTCAAGCGCGCGGGCCAGCCGCCGCCCCGGCCGCAAATCCGACCGTCTCGAAAACGGAGCGGTCAGGCGGGCAAAAAACGCCAGAACCTTGCCACCCGGAACAAGGGCAAGCGGGAATAGCGCATCGTAGCGCGCCAAAGTCCGCGCCATTCCAAGCAAGCGAAAGCTGTTGCGAACGAACCGTATCATTCAGTCGCCACCTTTACACCCGCCAGCCGGAATGGATCGCGGCAATACCACCCGAAAGATTGCGATATTTCACCCGCTCGAACCCGGCATCACGGATCATGGATGCAAAAGTTTCCTGATCCGGAAACTGGCGAATACTCTCAGCAAGATACTGATAGGCTTCACGGTTTCCAGCAATAAAGCGTCCGATCTCAGGCAGAAGTTTGAACGAGTATGTGTCGTAAAGTTTGTCGAACCCCGGCACCACCACCTTGGAAAATTCAAGACACTGGAACTTTCCGCCTGGTCGCAGCACACGATAGGCTTCGGAAAGGGCTTCGGTAATCCGCGTCACGTTCCGGATGCCAAAGGCAATGGTATAGGCATCAACCGAATGATCGGGCAGCGGCAATTTCTGCGCATCGCCAACAGTCCAGTTGATGTTTTTCAGCAACCCGTGATCCACCGCGCGATCCCGTCCGACATGCAGCATTTCATAGTTGATATCGCAGACGGTTACCGAACCACCACCGTTTTTCAGAAAACGGAACGCGATGTCCCCGGTACCACCGGCAACGTCAAGCAGCTTCATGCCCGGACGTGGTTTCAGCTCGTTGATGAACGTATCTTTCCACAGGCGGTGAATACCGCCGCTCATCAGATCGTTCATCAAGTCATATTTGGACGCGACAGTATCGAAAACCTCGCGCACCATTGATGCCTTCTGGCTTTCAGGGACGTCCCGAAAACCAAAATGGGTTGTCTTTTCGCCGTTTTCGCCCCCGGCTGGGCCTGTGTGCTTGCTCATGGCCGGGAAAATAGCGCAGCAACCGCCATCTCGCCAGTGGAAAGCCACGCAAATTCGTAAATATCCTGTTGGTCCACATCACTTTCTGCTAGGACCAAATGACTTGGACGGAAGTTTGAATTGGCGACAAGACAGGACACCCCGATGAGCTGCATGGTCAAAATCTGTGGAATCAACAGCGAAGACGCCGCAATGGCCGCGATGAGTGCCGGTGCGGATGCCTTGGGTTATGTCTTTTTCCCGCCAAGCCCGAGGCACATATCACTTAACGGTGCCACCACGCTGACCGAGCGTGTCCCTGACAGCATCCTTAAAGTCGGCCTGTTTGTTGAAGCCGGTGACGAGGCCCTTGAAAATGCGATCAAGGCCGGTCGCCTTGATATGATCCAGATGCATGGCAAGGAAAGCCCGGAACGGGTTGCGGAAGTAAAAGAAAAATTCGGTTTGCGCGTCATGAAAGCCGTTTCGGTAAGCACATCCGATGATATTGATGCTGCTGCGGCAAACTTCGATGGCGTCGCCGATTTCCTGCTTTTTGATGCCAAACCGCCCAAAGACAGCAACTTGCCCGGTGGCAATGCCGTTAGTTTTGACTGGAATCTTCTTACCGGGCGCAGCTTCAAAAGCAACTGGATGCTGGCCGGTGGACTTGATCCTGACAATGTCACCGACGCGGTCCGTATTTCCGGTGCCCCGTGGGTCGATGTATCGTCTGGTGTTGAAAAAACCAAAGGCGTGAAAGACGCGCGCAAAATTGCCGATTTCATTCGTGCGGCAAAGGGTTACTAACGCCCTGCGGCTCCAGATCAGCATCTTCTTTAACCATTTCTGAAGCGATACCGGCAATCATCGAACGATTGCGGGCAGTCTTTCTGGCCCCGGTAGCATATGGGGTCAAATGGAAAGAGCGCTTCGATCAAAGGTTCAGAATTTGCTGCATGGGGTTGATCGCCAATCGCGGCTGTCATTGACCATACATCTGATCCTTGCTTCCCTGATCGTGATCAATGTTGTCTGTGTCATTCTCGACACCGTTCATGAACTGGCTGAACAGTTTTTCGTCCTGTTTCTGGTCATCGAACTGATCTGTACCACCATTTTCACCATCGAATACGGCTTGCGTGTCTGGTCCGCACCCGACAACCCGGAATTTTCCGGAAAATGGGGCCGGTTACGCTATATGCTGCGACCGATGGCAATGGTTGATCTGATCGCAATCCTGCCAGTCTTCTTGCTGTTTTTCACGTCGATTGATCTCCGGTTCATCCGCATTGTCCGTCTGCTTCGGCTTTTGAAATTCACCCGTTACTCCACAGGGCTTGAGCTGATGCTAATGGTGTTTCGTCAGCAGATGGGTATCTTTGGTGCCGCAAGCGCAGCGTTGGCCTGCATGCTGGTTTTCAGTGCAGGCGCCATCTATCTTGCGGAACACGAAGCCCAACCTGACGCATTTGGCAACCTGCCCAGTGCCCTTTACTGGAGCGTCATCACACTTGCCACCGTCGGTTACGGTGATGTCGTACCGATCACAGCATTGGGCAAAGTCATCGCAAGTCTGATTTCACTGACGGGTATCGGCATAGTCGCGGTGCCCGCCGGTATTCTGGCATCGGCCTTTTCCAGTGAACTGCGCCGCCGCGAAGATGCATATCGCCAACAAGCCGCCCATCAGCTTTCGGGAAAACGCCTGACCGAGGCCGTGCGAAGAAGGTTGCGATCCCATCAGGACGAACTTGGCATCAGTGATGAGCAAGCCCAGTCAATCATTTCCGATATCCGCGACATTCATCACGATCACGAAGACGATCTTTTGTCCTGCCCACATTGCCACAAACCGCTGCGTTTTGAGGTTTCCGAACCGGGCGAATGATCATCTGATCAAAATGCTTGACGCCCGCCGGATCGCTGATCATAGTTTGACGCATGAAAACACACGGCATGAACCCGATCCTTATTTCCAATCGTTGGTGGTGGTCCGCGTAAGCGGGCGGCCAATTATCATGCCCTGAAACAACCGGCCGCCTGATCTTCGCAGGCGGCTTTGTGTTTTCAGACCTTCTCCCTACTTGCTGAAAAGTCACATTGCTCCTGCGGCAGCGCCCCGCAAACGGAGTATTTGACGTGACCAGCCCGACTTCTGAAATCAGTAGCGAATATCAATATACCACCGATGGCGGCATCGCCGTCATTCGCCGCCAGACAGAAATCACCTATGAAAATGCCACTGAAAGCCTGATCGACGCGCTTGATCGAACCAAGGGTGTTTTGCTGTCGTCCAGCTACGAGTTTCCGGGTCGTTACTCGCGCTGGGACATGGGCTTTGCCAAACCACCGCTGGAAATTACCGGACGCGAACGCGGCTTTGCGATCCGTGTACTCAATGATCGCGGCCGGGTGCTTTTGCCCATGATTGAACATGCCCTTACAGGTCATGCCCATATCGAAGGCCTGACCATGGGCGATGACGGACTTTACGGCTATGTCGGCAAAGCGGCTGCATGGTTCCCCGAAGAAGAACGCAGTCAACAGCCCAGCCTGTTTTCTGTTGTCCGGGCCATTCGCGATCTGTTTGCCCACAAAGGCGAGGAGCGTTTGGGCCTATACGGTGCCTTTGGCTACGACATCGCTCTTCATTTTGAGCAGGTATCACTAACTCAGGACCGCAGCAGCGATCATAAAGACGTCCATCTTTACCTGCCCGACCAAATGATCACGGTCGACCACGCATCCAAGGTCGCCACCCTTTTTGAATATGAATTCATTGCGCCAGATGGCCACAGCACCGTCGGGCTCGACCGCATTGCCCAAGATCACCCGCCATCACATGGTGCAAACGGCATCGTCGAAAACGACATGAAAGACGGCGAATACGCCGTCGTCGTCGATGAAACCAAGCCACGATTTGCCCGCGGAGAGCTGTTTGAAGTCGTGCCAAGCCGTGTGTTCCGGACCGAATGCAAAACGGCCCCATCGGAAATCTTCCGCCGCCTTAAACGCCGCAATCCCGCACCCTATGGTTTTCTGATCAATCTGGGGGACGGTGAACACCTGATCGGCGCATCGCCGGAAATGTATGTCCGCGTTACCGGTCAGCGTATTGAAACCTGCCCGATTTCGGGGACCATCGCGCGCGGTCGCGACGCGATTGAGGATGCGGAAAATATCCGTACCCTTCTGAATTCGGCCAAGGAAGAATCCGAACTGACAATGTGCACCGATGTTGATCGCAACGACAAGGCACGCGTCTGCAAACCCGGCAGCATCCGTATTCTTGGCCGTCGCCAGATCGAAATGTATTCCCGCCTGATCCACACGGTCGATCACGTCGAAGGCCGCCTTCGCGAAGGCTTTGATGCGCTTGATGCTTTCCTGACGCATTGCTGGGCGGTTACCGTAACCGGTGCCCCCAAACGAGCTGCCATGAAACATATCGAAACAGTCGAACGTAGCCCGCGTGCATGGTATGGCGGGGCCATCGGCGCGGTTCTGTGCAATGGCGACTTGAATACCGGCCTGACATTACGCACGGTGCGCCTCAAACAGGGTGTCGCCGAAGTTCGCGCGGGTGCAACATTGCTGTTTGATAGTGAATCTGCTGCCGAAGAAGCCGAAACAGTGTTGAAGGCATCGGCAATGATTGATGCCGTGACCCGCGATGCCAAGAACGAAACCACCATTGATCCAACCATTTCGGGCGTTGGTAAACGCGTGCTTCTGATCGACCACGAAGACAGTTTTGTTCAAAACCTTGCCAGCTATATCCGCGCAACCGGTGCTGAAACCCTGACCCTGCGCCCCGGTTTCCCTGATGAGGCGTTTGACGATTTCAAACCCGATCTGGTGTTCCTGTCCCCGGGGCCGGGACGCCCCGATGATTACGGGCTTCGCCAAAGTATCGAGCGTGCCCTTGCCGCTGGGCTTCCGGTCTTTGGTGTTTGCCTTGGTTTACAGGGAATTGTCGAATTTTTCGGGGGATCACTTGGTCAACTCGACACACCGATGCATGGCAAACCGTCTAAGGTGAAACTGGACCCGTCTGATCCGCTGTTCGAAGGCCTGCCCGATGAAATTGTCGTCGGTCGCTATCATTCGCTATTTGCCGATCTGGCAAGCCTGCCGACTGATCTTAAAGTCACCGCGCGCAGCAATGACGGTGTGGTGATGGGTATACGCCATCAAAGCCTTCCGATCAGCGCGGTACAGTTCCATCCCGAAAGCCTGCTGACCCTGCAGGGTGATGTCGGGATGCGAATGATTGCCAACCTGCTGCGCAATCCGCTCGGAATTTTCCCTGAAAAGGCCGAAATTTCCGACGCTGATGAAGGGGATGAGCGAGATGAAACGGCGATAAAGGTTGCCTGAAACGACATAGTGAACCCGATTGCCTGACCCATGCCCCCTGCCATCGACCTCCCCCTGTCGATGAAACCGGGTCAGGAAACCGCAACGGCCGCGCTCCTCCCTCGCGGCCGTTGCTTCATTTTCATGCCTTAATCGTCGTCATCCAGCGTTCCGTCTATCACACTGTAATCCGGCGGCGGGGCCTGACGGAACTTTTCAGGATCGGCTTTGCGTTTGTCACGCGTGCGCGAAATCCAGCCGCCATAAAAGGCTTCCGGTTTTGGTTCGGTCGGGGCACCGGCACGGACCGGGCGCGGGGCAAAACGGCCAAGGCTGATCAGCCGGTCATACATGACGATATTGGCGGCGATCGCGACATTCACGCAGAAGCTCATCGGAATTTTGATGATGAAATCGCACTGATCCTGCATTTCCTGTGACAGGTTGCCACGTTCTGGCCCAAGGATATAAGCCGCGCGCGACGGATGCTTGAAACTTGGTAGTTCAATTGCATCCGGTGTCAGTTCAACACCAACCATCCGGCAGCCATCAGGCAGGAACAGATGATCGTGATCGGGGAAGTGATAGTAGGGCATCTGCTCGGACGCACGTGATGTGTCGGCCACATTGGCCCGTTCATCACGGAAATCCGCATCAACAGTAAAGGCAAAGCTGGCACCAAACGCATGAGCGGAACGAAACAGCGTGCCCACGTTAAAAGGCTTGCTGGCCCCCTCGATCCCGATCCCGAAATATCCGCGCATATTGTCCTCCGTGCTGCACGCCGATGGTGCGCTCACACACACTCCAATGAAAAAACTGGCTCGGCTATACCCCTGACAGGCGAATATGGCAAGTCAGCGGGCCGCAACCCTGTCCTGGCAGAGGAAGCAATTCGGGTATCTTGGAACAAAAAACACTCCGAACCGTTTTATGACCAAGCAGCCGGAAGAGAAGCATGTCATCGGCACGCAGATAAAATTTCCGGACCAAACGAGCAAACAACCCGAAAGAAACAGGAGAATACCTGATGAATTGGGACCAAATCGAAGGCCGCTGGAAACAGATGCGTGGTCACGTCAAACGCGAGTGGGGCCGTCTCACCGAAGATGACCTTGATCAGATTGAAGGCCAGCAGGAAAAACTTGTTGGGCTGGTTCAGGAAGCCTACGGCGTTAAACGTGAAGAGGCCGACCGGCAGGTCCGCAACTGGTTTGACCGCCTCTAGAACGTTCACGTCCCGAAATTACCACACATTACAAAGCCCGCCGGATTATTACCCTCTTGATCCTGGCGGGCTTTGTGTTTTCTATGCACACAATCAATCTCGTTACCAGATTTGGAAAATCATGCCTGTCAAATCCCCCTGTATTGGCGTTTGCGTTCTTGACCCCGCCGCTGGCTACTGCACCGGATGCTTTCGTACGGGCGACGAAATTGGTGCATGGATGGGCATGAGCGACGGCAGTAAAAAACGGGTGCTGGAAACCATCCGCAAACGTCGTCTTTCCGCCGCGACTGCACCGCTCATCACGACCGGAAACAACAATCTGTAATCCTGCCAGACCAAACATTGCGGACGACGACAACCAACCCCAAATAAAAGCCCTGTTCATCAAGGGGACACACTGCATGTCGGACATTGCACAGCACAACGGAAATGCCGCGGCAGAACTCCGACGTATGACACGACATGCCGCACATGCAGTCATGGCCACAACCGCCTGCGATCACAAACAGGTTGGCGATGGATGGCCGGTAACATCAATGGTTGTTCCTGCCGCCCATATTGATGGCAGCCCCATCCTGCTGATTTCCGACCTAGCGGATCATACCCGTCATTTGCAAAGTGATCCGCAAATGTCCCTGCTGTTCACTGACGGTAATATCGATCCCGGACAAAGCGAGAGGATCAATTCGGATAACGCCAGACTGACGATCTTTGGCCGAACAGTTGCCGATCACACACTCGAAACCCGGCAGCGCTATCTGCAATACCATCCCGATGCCGCCCAATATGCAGATTTCGCCGATTTCGGCTTTTATCATGTCACGGTCGAAGCCGTTTACTGGGTCGGCGGTTTTGGCAAACAGCGACGACTGAAAGGCGACCAGTTCATTGTCGACGGTTGTCAGTCGCTGATCACGGGCCATGACGACGTGATCGAACATATGAATACCGACCATGCCGATGCCATAGCCGACATTGTCGGACATTTCACCGGTCAGAACAGAAATGACTCGTGGAAAATGGTGGCGATTGACTGTGATGGAATGGATTTGGAATGCAATTCTGCCGATTCCCGTCCTTTGCGCGTCGATTTCACCAAAACAATTCGCAGTCCGGGCGATGCGCGCGATATTCTGGTCGAAATGTGTAAAAAAGCGCGCGGTCAAATGACCTGATTTGGGCAACGAAGATTTAATTGTCACTTTCGAAAGGTGACTTTTCGCAAACGCAAAAACGTCTACGTTTTCCTTGGTATTGAGCCAAAGGACAGGTTGCTTTTAAGACACCTTTGTAACAATATGTCGCGACGCAACCGGCTATCCCACATGCCGATTGTGTAGAATTGACTATTAACCCCCAGACTCAATTCCCACCAGGAGAGATCCGTGCTGCAATCAGGACCCGTTGTCAGCCGTGTAGGCCTTGAAACCCATGGCCTCAAAAATCTTGGCGCCGTTCACTGGAATTTGGACGCTGCCGGCCTCTACGAACATGCAATCCGTCGTCAGGAAGGCAAAATTGCCAAGGGTGGCGCATTTGTTGCGCTGACCGGTGAACATACCGGCCGTTCCCCGCAGGACCGTTTCATCGTCGAAGAGGAAGGCACCAAGAACGACATCGACTGGGGCGACGTTAACCGCCCGGTCAGCCCGGAAGTATTCGAGCGCCTGTACCAGAAAGTGCGCGCTTACTTCCAGGGTACCGAACTGTTTGTTCAAGACTGCTATGCCGGTTCAGATCCGCGTTTCCGCCTGCCGGTTCGCGTGATCAACGAAAATGCTTGGCACAACCTGTTCGCTCGCAACATGTTCATCCAGCCAGCAAAGGAAGAACTGCGCGATTTTGCTCCGGAATTCACCGTTCTGCATGCCCCGGGCCTGCAGGCTGATCCGGAAGTCGATGGCACCCGTTCCGAAGTATTCGTCGTTGTTTCCTTCGAGCGCAAAATGGTCATTATCGGCGGCACCTGGTATGCTGGCGAAATGAAGAAATCGATCTTCTCCGTTCTTAACCATATTCTACCGGCCAAGGGCGTTATGCCGATGCATTGTTCGGCCAATATGGGCAAGGACGGCGACACGGCGATCTTCTTTGGCCTGTCGGGCACCGGTAAAACCACCCTGTCGGCCGACGCATCCCGTACGCTCATTGGTGACGATGAACATGGCTGGGGCGAAGACGGCGTCTTCAACTTCGAAGGCGGCTGTTACGCCAAGGTAATCAAGCTTTCGAAAGAAGCCGAACCGGAAATCTATGCCACAACCGAAACCTTCGGAACGGTTCTGGAAAACGTTGTGATGAACAAGCAGTCGCGCGAGCTTGACCTCGACGATGCACGTCACACCGAAAACACGCGTTCCAGCTATCCGATCGAATTCATTCCGAATGCATCGGAAAACGGTCGTGGCGGCCATCCGAAAAACATCATCATGCTGACCTGTGATGCGTTTGGCGTTCTGCCGCCGATCGCCAAGCTGACCTCGGCACAAGCGATGTATCATTTCCTGTCGGGTTATACCGCAAAGGTTGCTGGCACCGAAAAAGGTGTCAAGGAACCGACTGCGGCATTCTCTGCATGCTTTGGTGCGCCGTTCATGCCACGTCATCCATCGGTTTATGCCAAGTTGCTTGGCGAACTGATGGAAAAACATCAGGCAAATTGCTGGCTGGTTAATACCGGCTGGTCCGGTGGTGGCTATGGCGTTGGTTCGCGCATGAAGATCGCATACACCCGCGGTCTTCTGAACGCGGCGCTCAATGGCGAACTCGAAAATGCCGACTTCGCGACCGATCCGTATTTCGGTCTGGCATATCCAACCGCCTGTGGTGATATCCCTGCAGAAGTCCTGAACCCTCGCGACAGCTGGTCGGACAAGGCTGCCTATGACAAGGCCGCCGCAAACCTGACCAGCCTGTTCGAAAAGAACTTCACCAAGTTCGAAGAACATGTCGACAGCGATGTTCGCGATGCTGCAATCCGTAGCAATACCGAAGTCAAAGCCGCTGAATAAGGCGACAGGCAACCATCATTTCAGAAAGGCCGGTGCATGCACCGGCCTTTTTTGCTGAAAACCCGAAAGCTGATTCTCGTTTCAGCCAGACGGAATTATTTGAGCTTACAAAAAAGGCCGCCGGAATGGTGACCTTTGCGGTGACTGACAGAGCCTGATCCTAGTACCGCTTGGGATCATTTATATTGCGCCAGTAAAGCGTGATATCCTTTTCAGGGTTGCCAAAAAGATACCCTTGCGCATAGTCGAAACCGACCTTTGTCACCATTTCACGCATGGCATCGGTTTCGATCATTTCCGCCACCACTTCGACCTTCAGTTCATGACACAGATCAACCAGCGACTTCATGAACGCACGACCTTTGGATGATTTCAGGGACTGGCGGATTGATTCCCCGTCGATCTTGACATAATCGACATCGAGCGCACTCAGATACCGGAAATTCGATGCCCCGGTACCGAAATCATCCAGACAAATCTCAACGCCGAAATCCCGAAAACGTGTGATCCAGGTCGAAGCCGTATCGATGTCGGTGATTTCAGCCGTTTCGGTGATCTCGATCATCAACTGCCCCATCGTATCGCGATTGCGTTCAAAAAGAGCAATTACCGACCGGCAGAAATCCGGATTTTCAATACTGTGGCCCGAGACGTTAACCGCAACGCGGGCATCAATACCCTCGTCCAGCTGATTGCGTATCCATTTCAGCGTCCGGCGCATCATAGCCAGATCCAGCCTGTGGATCATATTGACCTGCTCGGCAAAAGTGATCAGACGATCCGTCGGAATCAGCTTGCCTTCGTCATCATAAAAACGTGCAAGAACCTCAAAATGGTGAATTTCCGCAGATGGCAATCGCACGATCGGCTGATAAACCGCATCGAATTTCAGCCGATCGACTCGCATTCCGAAATCGCGCATGGCCGAGAATGTATCATTTACCAGATTGGGGGCCTGTCCGATCAGGCGGGAAAATGTGAATCCGTGCTCCTGCCGGTCGCAGAACCGGCGGATGGAATAAAGCACCCCACGCGCCAGATCGCCCGGCGGGATCATCTCGGCGGTGAAATCGGTAACAGATGTCGAAATATCCACACCCTTGCCCGACGGATCGGCATCCCGTGCACAGTCGGCAATCCGGTTTTCAAGTTCGCCAACCGGCACGTCCGGCCTGTGTAACATGCCAAACTGGTTGCCATTCAGTCGACCCGCAGTATCCCCGGCAACGGAGTGCGCACGCAGAAACGCACCTATACTGGCCAGCATTTCATCACGTTCGATTTGCTCCATGCGTTTGCACAATGGATCAAACGCATTCAGCGTCATCAGGGTAAATTTATGTTCTGCACCGGTTTCGCGTTGCGCCATCAGACGTTCGGTCACCACCCGGGAAAGACTTTCCTCGTCCATCAGACCGGTTGCATCGTCGCGCTTGATCGATCGCGCCACATCATGAGGCAATGTGTTGATCGCAACGCGCAGGGCGACAAAAAAATGATCGCCAAGATCAGGAAGAAAATAACCGCTCATGGAAACCGGGGCGCTTAACTGTTCGTCCGGGCGAATAAACCGCACCTGGATGTTGTCCATCCGGCCACGACGGCGCGCCACATACAACATTTCCTGAACCAGCGGTCTGAATTGCGGGGCCAGCACAGATTGTAGGGTATGGCCCTCGAGATCGGCTGCCGACCGGCCAATCATTCCATCTGCCGCACCGGATGCGAACACGATCCTCAGATCGTCATCCAGTTCAAGCAGAAGATCCCCCCACACAAACGCAAGTGCCGCGAAGCGGTTTCGTTCGTTTCGCAGTTCCGTCGTGCGACTTTTGAGAAGCTTTTCCAAAGGGTCCTCTTGAGCTGCCTCGAAATCCTTGCGCCTTCCTGCCCCCAATTCAGGAAGTCACATCATCCGCAAAGACGAATTCGCCTATCATCTGCATGGCACCCTTAATAACGCCTTTACAGCACCAGCAGATTTCGAACCTGGCGAACATATTTCCGGGTGCATCATGTTCCGTAAACCGGAACATCCCCCTTGGCACCGTCACGTTCCGAACGCAGATTGATTATATCTTTGTTCGGGCGGGGCTTTTTAAACCCCAAACCCGAATTATTCGAGCCTGAAATGATTGCAAAAACCGCATGCCTACAATGATGCACTGCAAAATACATCGCCCTGCCTTTGCAAACCGGCTGTAATCCCATAAGAAAGAACAGCCGAAAGCGTAATGACCGCCGTCTGAATTCTCGTCGCCACTGCACACAACCGGATTGATCCAACATGTCGCCGATCGTTTCTGCTGCCACCGCCATGCCGCGCATTGCGCCCGACAATGTCCTGATCTTTGATCTCGACAACACGCTTTATCCGTCGGCATGTGACCTGTTTTCGCAGGTATCCAATCTGATCGGCCAGTATGTGCGCGACACATTGCACCTTCCGGCGGACGAGGCCTATGTCATCCAGAAAAGCTACTTTCATCGCTATGGCACAACGCTGCGTGGTCTGATGACCGAACATGATATTGATCCCGCGGACTACCTGAACAAGGTTCACAATATTGATCTGTCAGTGGTCGATCCTGCACCGGAGCTGGCAGCAGCGTTGAACGCACTGCCCTGCCGCAAGGTGATTTTCACCAATGCATCACGTGGACATGCTGAACGGGTGATGGACCGCCTTGGCATTGCCAGCCATTTTGAAACCATCTTTGACATCGTTGATGCCGACTATATCCCCAAGCCTGAACGCCAGCCCTATGATCGGCTTCTTGCGCGTGATGCGATTGATCCGGCACGCGCGATCTATTTCGAAGACATGGCCAAAAACCTGCTTCCGGCCAAGGATATGGGCATGACCACCGTCTGGGTCCACACGGACGAGGAATGGGCGCAGGCCGGAAGCGATGATCCCCGGATTGATCACCAAACCGACAATCTGGTGCATTTCTTGCGCAAACTGGCCATCAGTCCGGTATAAAACCGTTCGCGAGCGAATTTGTCATGGTTCCAAGATTGAGCTCGGCCTCATGATCGGGTAATTCTTTCGCGGGTCAGGATCAGGGAACCCCTAAGTAAACTGGCGGAGTTGACTTCACCACAGGCTTTGACCATTCTCCGCCCGACATGAAATTAAAGCTGACCGCAAGGACTTCTGAAAATGGACAGAACAGAACTTGAAGGCGTGATCAACGTCGCTTGGGAAAACCGCGATGAAATCAGCTCTGCCACCCAGGGTGAAATCCGCAAGGCGGTCGACCAGACGCTTGCCGCACTTGATAGCGGTAAACTGCGTGTTGCTGAAAAAACCGATGGCAAGTGGGTTGTCAATCAGTGGGCCAAGAAGGCGGTTCTTCTGTCCTTCCGTCTCAATGACATGACCACCATTTCCGGCGGCCCCGGCGAAAACACCAACTGGTGGGACAAGGTCCCGTCGAAATTTGAAGGGTGGGGCGAGGCCGAATTCAAAAATGCCGGTTTCCGCGCCGTACCGGGCAGCATCGTGCGCCGTTCGGCCTATGTCGCACCGGGCACCGTCCTGATGCCGAGCTTTGTGAACCTTGGTGCCTATGTTGATACCGGCGTCATGGTTGATACCTGGGCAACCGTCGGCTCCTGCGCACAGATCGGTAAAAACGTTCATCTTTCGGGTGGTGCGGGTATCGGTGGCGTCCTTGAACCACTGCAGGCCGGCCCGGTCATTATCGAAGACAACGCCTTTATCGGGGCGCGTTCGGAAATCGTTGAAGGTGTGATCGTCGAAGAAGGTGCCGTGATTTCGATGGGTGTGTTTATCGGCGCATCGACCAAGATCATTGACCGCACCACCGGCGAAACCTTTGTCGGCCGTGTTCCGGCATACTCGGTTGTGGTTCCGGGCAGCATTCCGGGCAAAACGTTGCCCGATGGCAAGCCGGGGCCAAGCCTGTATTGCGCGGTTATCATCAAGCGTGTGGATGAAAAAACCCGTTCGAAAACCTCGATCAACGAATTGCTGCGTGACTGATTTCTGTCACCCGATTTGCCAATGATTTATAAGGGGCGAGGCGGAAAACCGTTTCGCCCCTTTGCACATCAAATGTTTCACTTGAAACATCCATGATGGATTTTTAATCCTACTCATTCATCAAGAAGCCAAGAGAATATCAAATGTCCGCCGCCCTTGACCTTGCCCAATCCCTGATCCGCTGCCCCTCCGTCACCCCTGCGGATGCCGGTGCGCTTGATGTCTTGCAGACAGCCCTTGAAGCACGCGGTTTTGACTGCAAACGAAAAGTGTTTCACGAAGACGGCTGGGACAGCATAGACAACCTTTATGCCCGGTTGGGTACCAAAGGACGCAATTTCTGCTTCGCGGGGCATACAGATGTAGTTCCGGCGGGCGATGTCGCAGCATGGACAGTTGATCCATTTGGTGGCGAAATCAAGGATGGCCGTCTGTTTGGGCGCGGCGCGGTTGATATGAAAACCAACATTGCCTGTTTCGTTGAATCGGTTGATGCCTTTTTGGCAGCCCATCCCGATTTTGACGAGAGCATAAGCTTCCTGATTACCGGTGATGAAGAAGCCGATGCGGTGAACGGCACGATCAAGCTTCTCGACTGGTGTGACAAACATGGCGAGAAACTTGATGTCTGTCTTCTGGGGGAACCGACCAATCCAACATATCTGGGCGAGATGATGAAAGTCGGTCGCCGCGGTTCCATTACCGGCTGGCTGACAATCTATGGCGCGCAGGGGCATGTTGCCTATCCGCATCTGGCCGATAATCCTGTACCACGCATGTTAAAGGTCCTTAATGCCCTTACCACGCACGAACTCGATAAGGGCACTCCGCATTTCCAGCCAAGCAATCTGGAAGTCACCACCGTCGATGCCGGAAATCCCGCGACCAACGTGGTGCCGTCGAAGGTCAGTGCCGCATTTAATATCCGTTTCAACGACCTGCATCAAGGTGTCGATCTCGAGAAATGGATCCGCGAAACCTGTGCCGCATATGCCGGTGCTCATGACCTTAAAGTCAAGATTTCCGGCGAGGCATTTGTATCCGAGCCCGGCAAGCTTGCAGCCCTGATTTCCGATGCCTCGGAAAAGATCACGGGCCATCGACCGGATATGAGCACCACGGGCGGCACATCGGATGCCCGCTTTATCCATAAATATTGCGAAGTCGCGGAATTCGGTCTGGTCGGACAAAGCATGCACAAGGTCGACGAGCATGCCATGGTCGAAGACATTGAAAAACTGGTCGTGATTTACGCCGATATTCTTTCAGGGTACTTTGCGAAAGTCTGATAAAGGCCGGACAGATTTAAACGGATCGGGGGATCAGGGAAATGTCAGGAACACAAAAGGCAGCAACCAGTTCAATTCGGATTGCCAAAGGTGACATTGTCCCGAAAATCGTACTGCCCGACACCGCTGGACAACCGACCGACCTGACCGATCAGCTGATCGCGGGAAACACACTTGCGCTTTGGTTGCTAGAGGACAAACCGACCAAGGAAACATGGCAGGAAATCGACCGGTTTCTCGATCAGGTCACGGGTTGCGAAACTCTGACTTTTCTGATCATCGGTGGCAAGAAAAGCCCTAGGAAAGCCGCGAAATCAAACGCCAAAGCAACGGAGCTTTATGACGCGGAAAACGCGGTTAAAAAGCTGTTTGGCGTTACTGGCTCCTCAATGCTTCTGATCGATCCAAATCATCGGCTGGTGTTCAATGCATCGTTTGCGGATGTTGATGACGGCATTGACGTCTGCAAGGCAATTCACGCCGCAAGTAAATCCGATGTAGTCAATCGTCAGGCGCCGGTGATGTTGCTGCATGACATTTTGGAGCCCGAACTCTGCGATGCCCTGATCACCTATTGGGAGGCCGGGGAAAAACGGGCGGACGGCGTGTCCCAAGGGGCAGCAAACAGCAGCACGGCAAAATCCGATATCAAGAAACGCAACGATGTTGTCCTTTTGGATGAAATGCTGTTCGAGCAAGTCAAAACCCGTATCGTTACGCGCGTCATTCCGGAACTGTTCAAGGCCTTCCAGTTCAGAACGGCCAGCATGGAAGCCCTGCGGATCGGGTGTTATGACGCAGCCGATCAGGGCCATTTTGGCCGCCATCGGGATAACCGCACTGCGTTTACAGCTCATCGGCGATTTGCCGTATCACTAAACCTGAACCCGATCACATATGAAGGCGGGCAGGTCCGGTTTCCGGAATATGGCCGCAGCCTTTATGCACCGCCTGCCGGAGGTGCCGTGATCTTTTCCTGTTCGCTGCTGCATGAAGCAATGCCGGTCACCCAAGGCCGCCGGTTCGGAATTTTCACCTTCCTGACCGACGAAGCCGGCGCAATCGCGGAACAAAAAATGATCGCCCAACGCCAAGGCCAGATTGCCCCACTTGCGATGAAACGCTAATCGGCTGATCGACCGTTAGATAGGGCTTTCAGCGGATTGGCGCGCAGCATTCCCCACGCTTTCTTGTGGTGATTTGAGCCGCGGCACGGTTTTTCGCACGGAGTTCAGGATCAGCTCGGCCGTTTCGTCATCAACAGCCCTGCCAAGCACCATCGCCCCAACCATCATTGAGAGCATCGCGGTTGCATTGATGCGGTGTTCCTTACCGATTTCATCAAGTGGCGGACTTTCAAACCAGGCATTGGCTTCTTCGCGGGTCATCGGTGCCATGCCCCGTTCCTCAAGGGCCAGTTTCGCGGCAAGCTTGCCGCATGCCCCGCGAATAACCTTGGAAAAAGCCTTCTGTGCACGTTCGCCCGAACGGGCAACTTCGGTTGAGAGTGTTGGTAATGCACACCCCTTTCCGGGGTGATGCAGATGCTGATTGGACAGATAAAGCTCCGCAAAGGTAGTGGTCCAATCAAGTCCGAATTTTTCGGCCTTGCGCAAACGCGACAGGACCGGTTCGCCAAGAAGATCAATGCCGCTTTCGACGGTAGCGACAAACAGGTCTTCCTTGTTTTTGAAATGGGCATAAAACCCGCCGCGCGTGAGCCCGGCATCAGCCATCACCTGATCAATGGTAACATTTTCATAGCCGACCGTTTTGAAAAGCTTGGCCGCCGAGCGGATGATTTTTTGCCGCGTCTTTGGCTTGTGGTCCGGACTGTAAGGCATGCTTTGGCTCCAATTGGTGTGGCTGGAAACAAGGCTCGCACATTTTTAAAATATGTTCTTGAACATATTATGTGGTCCGCAATCCTGTTGGCAAGTTTCGCGCATCAAAGCCCTGTTTTGGTTTCATGCGCGTATCACAGATGCAAAGGATTTTGCGATGTCCGAGGTGATTATTTACGGCATGCCGCGCAGCAGCCTGTCGCGCACTGTCCGGATTGCCTGTATCGAGAAAGAGATTTCGTTCGCGTTTCGCACCAAGGGCATTCAAACCCCCGGCTCATCCCCTACGCCCGAATTGCTGCGTTTCAACCCGTTTGGCAAGGTACCGGTTTTGGTACATGACAGTCTGGTACTGTACGAAACAGCCGCGATCTGCCGATATATTGACGATGCCTTTGACGGACCGCTGTTACGCCCCGTGCGTCATGACAAGGTCGCGCATATGGAACAATGGATCAGTGTCGCGCTTACGCGGCTTGATCCGCATATCCTGCGGCAATTTGTCATCCCGATGGTCTTTGCCGATGAAGAACAGCGCAACGATCCGGGCTTTGCCACACGCATGAGCCGCATTGGCGACCTGATTGCCGGCGACCTCAAGGTACTTGATCCGCATTATGCCGATGGCTGGTTGTTCGGTCCGCGCTTTACCATTCCCGATATGCTGATTATGCCGATGATCCAGTATCTGAAAGCAATGCCCGGCGGTCCGGAAATTCTGGCAGAGGTCCCGAATGTCAATGCCGCTTTCAACAATTTTCAGGCCCGCCATTCAGCCGCCGCAACCGATCCGTTATTGCCCGACCGGATTTTGCGATCGGCATAGGAACACAGCACCGTCCTTTTTCTTTTCCCCTGTGCGCTACCTGGATCGCGCATCGGGTCTTGCAGCCGCCCCGATCAGGATGCCCCCATCCGATGACGGGGCGGCTGTTTTTCATCGGCGGATGGAATCAGGGCTTCCACGTGATCGGAACATATCCCGGCAGTGCGGCAATACGGTCAAGCCATGCTTGGATGCCCGGATAGACCGATAGATCAATATCGCCCTCTTCGGCAACGTGGGTGTAGGCGTAAAGGGATATATCAGCGATGGTCAACGCATCACCCACCAGCCAGTTATGCCCCGACAGGCGTTTTTCCATAAGATCGAGCGCCTTTTTCGCACCTGCGCGCTTCATCGGCACGAGAATATCGGCATGTTCGGGCATGCCCTTGATCCCGACCCATGACCGCAAAACGGCAATTGTCGGTTCGTGATCATATTGTTCAAAGAACAGCCATTGCATGACCTCGGTACGTTCCCACGCATCGGTCGGCAAATAGGGCGTTCCTTCGGCAAGGTGGATCAGGATCGCATTGCTTTCGGCCAGAACCCGGCCATCGTCGAACTCCAGCGCAGGGATTTTGCCATTGGCATTGATCCGCGACAGAAATTCAGGTGTGCGGGTTTCACCCTTGGTGATGTCATGCTCGACCAGAGCAAACGGTTTGCCGAGAAGGGTTAACAGCAAACGGATTTTGTAACCATTTCCCGAAGGTAAAAAATCATGAAGGATCATTTCGATATTCCTTTGGCACTTGCAAACAGCAATGGCCGGCCAGCGCAGATAATTGGCGCTGGTCGACTGGCAAACAATCGAATAGTTTTGACCAGACAGTTCAAATTTATTGATCATTATTTCTGATCAAAGGATGTTTCATGGATTCCGATCTGCTTCGAAGTTTTGTTGCGTTTGCCGAATGCGGCAGTTTCAATCGTGCGGCAGACCGAATAGGTCGCACCCCGTCGGCCTTTTCCATGCAGATGAAACGACTGGAAGATATTGTTGGCAATACACTGTTTGAACGGGAAGGCCGCAATGTTCTATTGACGGCCGATGGCATCACTTTTGTCGGATATGCAAGGCGTATGCTGTCTCTGCAGGACGAGGCCATGGGAAAGATGCGCGGGCAGGATAGCAGCCGTCCGATCCGGATCGGATGCCCGGACGATTACACCCAGAAAATCCTGCCGGTGGTACTGCGCGCCATACGCAAGACCCATCCCGATGCCAAATTCTTTATTTCCGTCAATCCGACGATATTGCTCCACCGGATGCTTGATCAGGGTGAACTTGATGTATCCATCATCAGCCGATCAGAAAAAGGCGAAGAGGGATATTTCCTGCGCCATGAACCCGGTGTCTGGGTTTCGTCGCCGATCCACAAACAACATCTGGCGAACCCGCTATCGCTTGTTCTGCCTGCCGAAGATTGCAAATTCCATGCTTGGGCGATTGATGCCATTTCAAAGGCGGATCGTCCTTTTACCCTGTTTGCAACGACCAGACAGGCGGCATCGTTACTGCATCTGGTGCGTGACGGACTTGGTGTAGCAGCACTTGCCGCGGCAAGTGTCACGGACGAGTTTCAGATTCTTGAAAGTCGCGACGGTTTCCCGCCATTACCCGCGGTCGGGGTAGCCCTGATGCTGTCGGATGCGTCGCATCCGCTTGTGGATCGGCAGCTTGCCGCAACGATCCAGAGTTTTGTGAGCGAATATATCAATGATGATAACTTGACCATCCGCGCAACCGGCTGATTGAATAGGGGATAGAGAAAAAAGGGTCGCCGGAGTTTCAATAAATGACGAGTTTGGCAGCAAAGGTCGATGCGCTTCTGGCGCAGGAGAAGTGGCACGAAGAACGCAAAGCGCTAAGATCAATCATTCTTGAATGTGGACTGACCGAAGATGTCAAATGGGGCAACCTTTGCTACACGTTCGAGGGTAGCAATATCCTGATGATTTACGGGATGAAGGATGATTGTGCGCTTGGGTTTTTCAAGGGTGCACTGATGGATGATCCAGAGGGTATCCTTGCCAAACCGGGCGAAAATTCGCAGGCCATGCGCCGCATTCATTTCGCTTCGGTTCCGGAAATCACTGCCAAAGAAAACATTCTGAAGGCCTACATAAAGGCAGCAATCGCCGTCGAGAAATCGGGACTCAAGATCGAGTTCAGCGAAAAGAACAAGCTTGAACTTCCGGCAGAGCTTCTGAAAAAATTTGCCGAAAATCCAGATCTAGAACGTGCTTTCAATGCGCTGACACCGGGTCGGCAACGGGGATACAACCTTCATTTTTCCGGTGCCAAACAATCGGCCACGCGCACATCCCGAATCGAGAAATGTGTGCCGCGCATTATGGAAGGGAAAGGCCTTCAGGATCGTTAGTCATAACAAGATGACTTGACCGGACAACGGGCAAACTGTTTGGATGCGCGTCCTGCGACCAACTTAACCTTACTGGATGCCATGACTACCAAAGCGCGCCTGAATATCTGCACGACCTGCACTGCTTCCTCGGCCGAGGAAGCTACCGATCCCCGTCATGGCCGGGAGCTGTTTGATAAAATGGTCGAAAGCTGTGCCAAGCAAGATATGCCGTTTGATATCAGAGCCGTCGAATGCCTGACCAATTGCAAATCGGGCTGCTCAGTTGCGCTTAGCGGGCCGGGTAAATGGGGATATGTTTATGGCAATCTTGATACCGGCATGATCGACGATCTTTGCGAACTCGGCCGTCGCTATGCCGGGACAAATGACGGTATAGTCCCATGGCGTGAACGACCTGAAAGTCTGCGTCGTAACGTTATCGCGCGTATTCCGCCGCTAGACTGAACATCATGAAATTCACCGCGGAAAGGTTAGGGTTTGGAAAGGTTCTGATGCAATTCGCGCCAGTTCTTCGCAATATTTCCACTGGTGTGCAAGACGCGAATCAGGTCATTGAACTCGTTGACCGGGATCACCGATTTTTCTGACATCACAGAAACCAGATCATAGCTTGAATCGGGTTTTGGCCCGATGAATACCTGTTCAGCGAGTTCAGGCTGCGCCTGAAAGGTTCGGGCAAGAAATCCTGCGGAAACGATACCAACATCGCCAGAACCAGACAGCAATTCTTCCAGTACCTGCTGTTCGTTGTAAAGCAGCGAAACATTGAAATTGTCGCGAAGATAATCCGGGTTGGAATTGAAGCCGGAAAATCCATAATGGAAACCCAGCACGCACAGAATATTGCGCGAGGTTACCTCGTCGAACCAGCTTGGCCCTGGAATGTCCTTTCGCCTTGCGACATACAGGTCATGTTCCGTCACGATTGGATCGGAAAACACAACATTCTGATCGTCCCATTCCCAATCGGAACTTTCGAGCAGAACCATATCGAACATTCCCGCAGCCAGATCTCTGTATCGACGGCGCGAGGACGTTTCGACAAGTTGAAAAAAATAGGTTGATTGGATCGCGTTCAGAGCCGCGATCAGTTCGGGCGCAAATCCGGCTGGTTGATCGCCGTCATAAAAATAGACAACGCCATATTCATAGCTTCCTACCCTGACATTTATCGGATCCTTTGCTTTGGCATCTGCTGAAAAGGCGATCGCCAAACATGCCGATCCCATCAGATTGCCAAACCACCGAAACACTTGCTTCATCCGAAGACTTATCCTTTCTCCCACCCGTTTATTGACCGAGATGCAACGGCATTCCAAACCATCACAGTACGGTGAATACTTCTCTATATGCGTCCTTCGCACCAGTTTTCCAGAAGGTAGCGCGCAATAGAAATGGGACGGGGAAGATTGACGCCTTTTTCCGGCAGGGCGGCAACCTCGTCGCGATGCACCCACATCGCGAATTCAATTTCCTTTTCATCAATGACGATGTCGGTCGTTTCTGCCTCGGCGATAAACCCAAGCATCAAGGACCCGGGGAAAGGCCATGGTTGAGATGCAATATAACGTGCACGCTTGATGCGTATCCCGACTTCTTCGAACACTTCGCGTGCAACGGCCTGTTCAAGCGTTTCTCCCGGTTCGACAAACCCGGCAAGCACAGAAACGGTACCGGGGAGGAATTGCGGGGAACGTGCCAGCAAGACATGGTCATTGTGATGGATCAGCATGATCACCGCCGGATCAGTCCGCGGAAAATGTGGGGTACCGCACTCCGGGTTACTGCATTGCAGCCGGTAACCGGCTTCCATCACCTGATTGGGATGCCCGCATACACCGCAAAACTGATGTTTCTGATGCCAGTTGAAAATGGCGCGTGCCTGGGCCGCAAGGGCGGCCTCGTCTTCGGAAAGAGCTGCCATACGGCTACGCATATCGCCAAACCCGCCACCCAATCGACGAATGGCATCATCACGATCAGAAATGATTGGCGCGATATCAATCGCGATGACTGCCTCTCCGCCATGTCGACCGATATAAATCCAATTTGCCCGTTCGATTTCAAGATCAAGATACGGCAAGGCGGGACCTCCGACGACAACAAGCTCGTGCTCGTTCATGTCTTCGGGCCACGCAAACAAAGGGTCGCCAGCATGGCAGATCAGAATTTTAACGCTTTCCTCGGCCAGCAGCAGTTCACGCCAGTTTTCCCGGGTGCGCAACCGGGCATCGCGATCCAGATCGATTGCTTCGTAAAACAGCCTGTCCATTTCGGGGCAATTCCTTGTTTGGTGCCGCCAGAAACGGGACCGAGTCCCAGTATTCGACATGGCGGATCAGCATATTCAAGTGACGGGCACCGACATTACCCCGACCAAACCCGCCATCAAAGCCACGATCACGCGATTTATGAAAAAATCAAAGCCGGGCCTTGCGTTTTATGGTTCCTTGCGCGATATAGGGGGCGAGAGGCTGGCCGTGGACGGACCGCTCGCCAACCCGGTCAGGACCGGAAGGTAGCAGCCGTAACGAGTTTTTCCGGGTCGCGGTTCAGTCTCTCACCCTTTGCATCCCCCAACATCACCAGTTTCCGCCATGCTTTGCAGCGTCGTGCTTGCTAGGGAATTTTGTGTGGGAAATTTCCCACTTGGTCTTTCCCATGCAGGGACGAAGCTGCTAAAACCAAAGCACATTGAAACATGCCGGACCGGATGAATGACGGATCAGATCGACAGCACCGAAACGTCAGCACCAGAAACGCCCGAGGCTGAGGCGCCAGAGCTTGATATGGAACAGGAACCCGCCGCGGCGGCACCTGCCTCTGCGCCTGCCGCAAAGGCCGAAGAAGCGCCCAAAAGCGAATATCAGGTTCTTGCCCGTAAATATCGCCCGAAAACCTTTGACGAGCTGATCGGTCACGGGCCGATGGTCAAGACGCTGTCGAACGCGCTTGAAAGCGGTCGTCTGGCGCATGCCTTTGTTCTGACCGGGGTGCGCGGGATCGGTAAAACCACGACCGCCCGTATCATTGCGCGCGCGCTGAACTGCATCGGGCCGGATGGCAAAGGCAATGCCACCATCGAGCCATGCGGTGTTTGCGAACATTGCCGCGCGATTGCCGAAGACCGCCATGTCGACGTTCTGGAAATGGACGCCGCGTCACGTACCGGTGTTGACGATATTCGCGAACTGATCGAAGGCGTCCGTTATCGCCCGACATCGGCCCGCTACAAGATTTACATCATCGACGAAGTCCACATGCTGTCGAAAAGTGCGTTCAACGCGCTTTTGAAAACGCTGGAAGAACCGCCAGAGCATGTGAAATTCATCTTTGCGACCACCGAAATCCGCAAAATTCCGATTACGGTTCTGTCGCGTTGCCAGCGTTTCGATTTGCGCCGGGTTCAGACCGATGAACTGGCCGCCCATTACAAACGCATCGCGGACCTTGAACATGCCGATATCGAGGACGAGGCACTTGCCCTGATTGCACGCGCGGCCGACGGTTCGGTTCGTGACGGCATGAGCCTTCTGGATCAGGCGATTTCGCATGGCGCAGGCAAAGTCACGACCCAACAGGTCCGCGACATGCTGGGCCTGTCCGACAGGTCGCGGATTTTTGATCTGTTTGATCAGACCATGAAGGGCGAGATCAACGAAGCACTGGAATTGCTGGGTGCGCAATATGCGCTGGGCGGCGATCCGGCGGTGATGTTGCAGGATATGCTTGATCTGACCCATTGGCTGACACGGGTGAAGCTGTCACCCGATGCGGCAAATGATCCCGGCGTGTCGCAGATTGAGCGCGACCGCGGCAAGGAAATCGCCGCCAAGCTTGCCATGCCGCAGTTAACCCGCGCATGGCAGATGCTGCTTAAAGGGCTGGAAGAAACACGTATCGCGCCAAGCCCGATCCAAGCCGCCGAGATGATCCTGATCCGGCTGGCTTATGCCGCCGAAATGCCGCCCCCGGGCGATCTGATCAAGAAACTGCGCAGTGATCTGAACAAATCCGGTAATGCCCCGCAAGGTGGCGGTGGCGGCAATGGTGGTGGCGGACCAGGGCCGCGCATGCAGGTGGTTAATGGCGGTGGTGCCGCGGTTGCCCATGCGCGTCCCGATCCACTGGGCGAACCCGAACAGGCCCCGCAGCAGGCTTATGCGAAATTGCCGGAAACCTTCGCCGAGGTTGCAGAGCTGCTGTCCAAGGAGCGCGAAACAACCGCTCTTGCGATCCAGCTTAAGAACTATATGCATCTGGTGAAATACGAACCGGGTCGCATTGAATATCGTCCTGCGCGGGGCGCGCGTGCGGATTTGGCAAGCCAGTTGATCAAGACCCTTAACAATCTGACCGGTCATCGCTGGATGGTCAGCGTTTCGGAACGCGAAGAAGGTGCGCCGACGCTTAAGGAACAGGAACTTGAGGACCTTGAACAGCGCAAGGCGGATGCTTCGCTTGATCCGCTGGTCAAGGCGATCCTTGATGGGTTACCCAAGGCAAAAATCGTTGCCGTCCATCTGCCACCGGGACAGGAAGAAACCGAGGGCGAGCAGGATGACAGCGGTTCCGTTTACGATGATGCGTTTTATCTCGAAGGAGACGACGAGCTATGAAGAACCTTGCAGGGATGCTGAAACAGGCCCAGCAAATGCAGTCCAAAATGCAGGAAATGCAGGAAGGACTTGTGGCACTTGAAATCGAAGGCCAGTCCGGGGCGGGCATGGTCAAGGTCATGCTGAATGGCAAGGGCGAGATGCGCGGCCTGAAACTCGACAAAAGCATTGTCGATCCCGAGGACACCGAAGTCCTCGAAGACCTGATCGTCGCCGCCTATAACGATGCCAAGGTCAAGGTCGAAGCCGCCGTTCAGGACAAAATGAAAGATGTCACCGGTGGGCTTAACCTGCCGGAAGGTTTCAAACTGCCGTTCTGATCGGCAGGTCCGATATCGAATTGCGGTATTGCCGCATAAAGCAAAGGGTGGCATTGCGCCGCCCTTTGTTTTTGATACAAGCTATCAGAGACACCAATCAAAAGATCAACCGCAAGACGGGACCATCATGAACGGACGGGAAATCGAAAATCTGATCAAGCTTCTGTCTCGCCTGCCGGGGCTTGGCCCGCGGTCGGCACGGCGTGCGGTTTTGCAGATGCTCAAAAAACCCGAAACCCTGATGATCCCGTTATCCCACGCACTGGAAGAAACCGCCAATGCCATGACCAATTGTGGTGTCTGCGGCAATATTGATGTTGTCGATCCGTGCCATATTTGTGCCGACCGCAATCGCACCCGCGACGCGATTTGCGTGGTCGAGGAAGTTCAGGATCTTTGGGCGCTGGAACGTGCCGGGGCGTTCAAGGGGCAATATCATGTTCTGGGCGGGACATTGTCGCCGCTTGACGGGGTTGGGCCGGATGATCTGCGTATCGATCAACTGATCGAGCGGGCACGTGACGAGGCTGTGACGGAAGTTATCCTTGCGACCAATGCCACGGTCGATGGCCAGACCACCGCACATTACATCACCGAGCGCCTGATCGAAACCGGGGTCAAGGTTACACGCCTGGCGCACGGGGTCCCGGTTGGCGGTGAACTTGATTACCTTGATGACGGCACGCTGGCCGCAGCCCTTCGATCACGCAGCGCAGTTTGATCGCAAATCGTTCCTGAAAACAGAAAGGCAGCATTCAATGCTGCCTCAGGATATTGATAAATATGCCTTTTCGGTCACGCAGCGCATCGACCGGGAACTTTTCCCGGCTTTTTTGAAAAAAGTTCTTGATTTGTTCTTTTGATTGTGTCATAAAGATAAAGTCAACAGGACAAATGGGTCCGGAGACAAAACCCGCAAAGCGTGATTCGCTTTTGCGGGTTTTTTGCGTTTCGGGCGGCAAAACAGGAATGGGATGATGACAGAGCAGCGATCTGACGGGATGAAATGGCGGGGGCGGCGTCGCCAGTGGAGCATCACTGGCGCATGGAAAAGCCATTACGGCGGTGGTGCGTCCGGGCCGTGAGGCCGTCGGATATTTGCGAAAAACGGGTGTTTATCATGACGGGAGAAATATGTCCTTAGGGCAAGGGCGTTTGTTTGGCGCAGCGAGAGCCGGGGCGAAGTTGACCCGGTCCGTTCAGTCCGGTCGGTGAAGCGCGACAATGCCGAGTATCAGCGGGCCCGAATTGCGCCCGGATTGGGTCGGCACTGGATCGGCTGGCCGGGGAGCCGGGATTGCTGGCGGGATCGATTGCCATCGAGCCGATGGATCGTTCGGAGAGGCCAAAAGACCGATCATCGATGGTGGGACGAGTGCCTGCCGTGCGACAATGCCGTTGCCCTTGGGGTGAGGTGCGTTTGCGGTGTAAACCGGGAGCAGCGGGTGTTTGGAGCAGCAGGGTCCGGGGCGTGGTCCGTCCGGTCGGTGGCGTTTGGCGATGCCGGGGGCAGAGGGGTTGGTTGGCTGGCGGGATTGGTTTGGCGATTGACCAAAACCGTCATTCTGGGCGAAGCGCAGCGCAGACCCGGAATCCATGCCCCGTTGAAAGAGACTGGATTCCCGCCGTCGCGGGAATGACGATCTGGTTGGGAGGGCTTTGTCAGCGGCCCGTGGTTGGCTGGCGGGGTTGGCTTTGGCGATTGATCAAAATCGTCATTCCGGGCGGAGCAGAGCGCAGACCCGGAATCCATGCCCTGTTGCAGGAGACGGGATTGCCGCCCCCGCTTTCACGCACGGGGGCAGGCTTTGCGGGAATGACGATCAGATCGGGTATGCTTTGTCAGCAGTCCGAGGCAGCATTCAATGCTGCCTTTGTTGTTTCGGACCCGGGCACCATCACCCTATTTGGTCTGCGCAATCTTTTCCGCGGCAAGACGCGTTGCCAGTTCATAGCCATAGGCACCGGCACCTGCCATCACGGCATTGGCAACCGGGCTGATCCAGCTGTGATGGCGGAATTCTTCACGAGCGTGCGGGTTCGAGATATGCAGCTCGATGATATATCCGTCGAATGTTTTCAGCGCGTCATGAATGGCAGCCGAGGTATGGGTATAGGCCCCGGCATTGATGATGATCGCCGCCGATTTTTGCCGTGCATCATGGATGAAATCGACAATGCTGCCTTCGTGGTTTGACTGTTCAAACCGGACAGAAACCCCCAGCGTTTCGGCAAGGGATGCGCATTTATCCGCGATACTTGCCAAAGTGTCATAGCCGTAGATTTCCGGCTGACGCTGCCCCAGAAGGTTAAGGTTCGGGCCGTTAATGACAAGAATTTCCGAAACGCTCATGGTTTCCTTATCCCCTGAAATGTTTGCTTATTTCGACGTCTGACTGCGCCGGTTCATACGGGTTTGCGATGCCAGCCGGATCGGTGCATTGGCCGCACCAAACCCGCGATAATCGCGACGTTCAACCAGTTCAAAGAAGAACCGGTTGGCGAAGGTCTTGGTATAGACCTGAAAATACTCGCCGTCATCATCACGATCATAAAGAATGTTGGCGGCCTTCAGTCGATCCAGAAGACCGGGATCAAGCCCAAAGCGCGCCTCGATGTCATCATAGTAATTTTCCGGTATTGGCAAAACTTCAACACCATTTTTCCGGCAAAAATCAACACTGGCAAAAATATCGCTACTTGAAAGTGCGATATGCTGGACGCCGCTTCCAAAGAACTCGCTTAGGAATTGTGAATGCTGGGTATGGGGGCTTTGCGATCCGTTCAGGATCAGCCGCACCCCACCATCATCACCCTGAACCACCTGACTTTGCACCAGACCACCGGGATCGGGCACATCGACCGTTGGCATTTTGCCAAGGTCAAAGATCGACGTGAAATACAGCACCCAGGTCAGCATTTCCTCGTACTGCATCGAATAGGACACATGATCAACGGCCTTCAGGCTGGCGTCATTTGCCGGTTTGTCGGCAGTTTTCGATGCTTCGAACTCGACATCCCAGATGCGCGCCAGTTCGCTTTGATCATCAAGGAAATAAACCAGACTGCCACCAACGCCGCGAATGGCGGGCATTTCAATCTCGCCCGGGCCGACGGACTGGGTAAAGGGTGATGCCAGAAGGGATTGTGCGCGTTTAAGCGATGCATTTGCATCATCAACCTTAAGCCCCACCGCACAGACCGACGGGCCATGCACGATGTTATAGGAATGCGCAAAGCCATCCTTGTCGCAATTGATGACAAGATTGATATTGCCCTGCTTCCACCATGTGACGGCCTTGGATTTGTGGCTGCCGCGTTTTTCAAAGCCAAGCCCGACAAACAGGGCGGCAAGTTTTTCGGCGTTTTCTTCTTCGACCGCGAATTCAACAAACTCGACATTGCGGGCATGCGCCTTTGGCGGCAGGGCAACCGCCTTTTCCCCGACTTTTACACCATCAATGCCATCACCCAGATAAATCAGCGAACGCAAGCCATCCTTGGCAACGTTTTTGGTCGAGCTTGACCGGAACTGGTCATTGAAGATTTCAAGTGATAGCGGCCCGTCGTAACCCGTCTGAGCCAGATTGCGCATGAATTCATCGAGCGGAAAATCGCCTTGTCCGGGGAAGCACCTGAAATGGCGGCTCCAGGATAACGGGTCCATTTCAAGGATCGGTGCATCTGCGACCTGCACAAGAAAGATCCTGTCGCCGGGGATCGATGCAATCGCATCAAGCGGCACCTTGCGTGCCATGATATGGAAGGTATCAAGCACCAGACCGACATTGGGGTGATTGGCGCGCCGCACCACTTCCCAACTATCGCGATAGTCGCTGATATGCTTGCCCCATGACAGGGCTTCGAATGCGACACGAAGGCCGCGCTTGGCCGCACGATCGCCAAGTTCGGCCAGATCCTTTGCCGCACGATCAAGCCCGCCAAGTGAATGCGGTGAAACATTCGAACAGACCATCAAAAGATCGGTACCCAGTTCTTCCATCAGGTCGAACTTGCGTTCCGCACGTTCAAAGGCCCGGGTACGCTGGGGTTCGGGCATGCCTTCAAAATCGCGGAACGGCTGGAATGTTACCAGTTTCAGACCAAGGTCTCGGATGGTCTTGCCGACATCTTCGGGGGAACCATCAAAGGTCAGCAGATCATTTTCAAAAATCTCGACCCCGTCGAAGCCAGCGGCGGCAATGGCATCAAGTTTTTCCTGAAGATCGCCCGATAGCGATACGGTCGCGATGGAAGTCAGCATTTTATCCCTCCGGGATGGTCGTGGGCATCATGGCGCACAGGTTCGGAAGGACGGCCAGGCGGAAACCACCCGGCAAGATCATGCGATCAGTCCTTAGAACGGCGCCGATATGTTTCAATGTGATCGGTCAGCTTTGCCAGTGCGGCATTCTTGTCGCGCGCCAGCGCCAAATCGCAAATGCTGCGATGTTCATCAATAATCTCCTCGGCACGGAAACCGTGCGTTTTCAGTTCGATCACCACATAACGACGGAACTGGTCAAAGATTTCACGATGCATGCGCATATGCAGATCTGATCCGCAGGCAGAGATCAGGGCCTGATGAAATTCGCGATCATACTGGCTCCAGCGGACGGTCAGTTCACGGCTGTCCTCGGTCAGCATTCGTTTTTCGATCGCCGAAAGTTTGTGATGGGCAGCAGCGACACGGCCCTCCCATTCGACATCCCCGGCATCGATAGATTTCCCAAGCCCATCTGTTTCAAGCAGCAACCGCATCGCGGTCAGTTCCTTGAAATTCGAGGGCGATGTTTCGACAACCCGAAAACCTTTCTGGCCTTCGACAAAAACAAATCCCGATGCGACAAGACGATTCAGCACTTCGCGGAGCGTATTGACGCCGGCATTATAACGGTCACGCAGCGCATCAAGCTTCAGCTTCACGCCCGGCTGGAGTTCGCCATACAGAATGTCATCGCGAATTTCGTTATAAACTGTCTCGGCAACTGTGCTGCTCATGGACTTTCCCCTTACCCCGTCAATGCCTCGGGATAGGCATTGAAATATTCGATCCGGGCGGCATCCCCGTCGATCTGCGCACCGCTGAAAACCTCGAATGCTTCAATACCCTGAAAAAAGAACAGTTCAAAGCCGGTCATGACAGAAAGACCCGCCTTTTGCGCGGAATGAAGGAACGCGGTTTCAACCGGTGTATAAACCGCGTCAAACGCCCATTTCTGTCCGCCCAGCAAAGCAGCATCAATCGGACTGCCCGGATACTGGTTCATGCCGACCGGGGTGCAATTGATCAAACCGTCCGCATTGCGGATCGCATCGGAAAGATCGGCCTCCGCGATAAAGGCAACGTTGGCCCCGCCTGCCTTCAGGGTCGCAACCAGCTCATGACCGCGGTCGGCATCCTTGTCATGAATAAGGATGCGGTCCGCGCCAAGCCCGTGCAATCCGAAGGCAGCCGCAAGGCCAACGCCACCAGCCCCCATCTGCAATACCGTCCCCGGTGCCTGATCGCCAAACTGCCCGCGATAGCCCCGCATGAAACCGACATAGTCGGTATTGTCCCCGCGCCAGCCATCTTCACGGAAAACCACGGTATTCACGGCCCCCAAGGCTTCGGGCAGACGTTTGCGACGCTGGATCAGCTTGCGGGCCTCGGTTTTGTAGGGATGGGTAACATTCACCCCGGCATAGCCAGCCTTGGCACAGACTGTTAGCTGCCCGATCAGATCAAAATCGGCGATCTTTTCACTGTCGAGATAATCATAGGTCACTTCAATTCCACACATCCGGCCAAGCAGGACATGCAGTCTCGCTGACTGGCTACGCGATATGCCTTTACCAATAAGACCGAGCTTCAACATGGGGCGAAATCCTAAAATCCGAACAGGTTGGGCATAAAGGTGACGAGCTGCGGCACGAAGGTGATCAGGATCAAAACCGCCAGTTCCACGAGGAAAAGCGGCATGATTGATTTGATCATCCGGGCCATACCGACATTGGCGATGGCATCCGCAACAAACAGGCAAAGCCCCATCGGCGGTGTGATCAGACCGATCATCAGGTTAAAGATCACGACGATGCCGAAATGGGTCGGATCAATACCAAGGCTGATCGCTATCGGATGGAGGATCGGCACCAGAACCAGCATTGCGGCAATGCCTTCAAGCACGAGCCCGACAGCAAGCAGCATGATGTTAATCAGGATCAGGAACATCGCCGGGCTGTCGACATAGCCGAGAACAAAGGAACTGACCGCCTGCGGAATTCCCGCAAAAGTCATGAACCAGTTTGCTGCCGCAACCGTGCCCATAATGATCAGGATGCTTGAAGAATCGCGCATCGAATTGGCGAAAATTCCCGGCAGTTCCGATGGTTTGAGTTCACGGAAAACGAACAGCCCGACAACCAGCGCATAGAACACGGCAAAGCTTGCGGCTTCGGTCGGAGTAACAATGCCTGCCAGAATTGAGCCAATCACAAAGACCGGCATGAAAATCGGGATCAGACCATCCCAAAGCGCGCGCAGTTTTTCGCGCATATTCATCCGGTCACGCGGCGTGGCATAGTTGCCCGCAAATATGCGGACATAAACCGACAGCGCAATCGCAATAAGAATGCCCGGAACGATCCCGGCCAGAAACAGCGCAGGAACGGATACATTGCTGGTAATCAGCGCATAGATGATCACCGGAATACTGGGCGGAATGATCGGACCGATTACCGAGGATGCCGCTGTCAGCGATGCCGCAAAATCACGCGGATAACCTTCCTTTTCCATTGAGGGAATAAAAATACGCCCCAACGCGGATGTATCGGCCACCGCCGACCCCGAAAGGCCTGCAAAAATCACGGACGACCATATATTGACCTGTGCCAGACCGGCTTTCGCATGCCCCACCAACGCGTTGGCAAGATTGATAACCCGGTTGGTGATCCCGCTGGCGTTCATCAGTTCACCGGCAAGAACGAACAGCGGAATTGCCAAAATAGTAAAGCTGTCAAGCCCGGCAAAAATACGCTGGGGCAGCAAATCAATGCCAAATGTTGCACCACTGATGTAAATCGCAATCGCCAGCGCGATGGCAAAGGCCACCGGTGCACCAATCGCAAGCAGTGCCAAAAGGCCAAAACCTGTGATCATGCTTCATACTCCGGGCGATTCTTATTCATAAGACGGGCCAGTCGGAACAGGGCTGCCAGAACCAGGCAAACACCCCCAACTGTCATGGCGATCTGCGCCCAATACATCGGGATGCCAAGACCGGACGCCATAATGCCACCGCGTTTTCCCGCAAAAATCAGCCCGGCATAGGCAAGTATTCCCCCAAGAACAAGAGTGGACACGTCAACGATAACGGTCAGCCGCGCACGCATTTGCCTGGATAAAAGATCGGTCACAAGCGTAAAGTTGATTTGCCTGTCCTGCAGATAGGCATAGGCGATGCCAAACATGCAGCCATAAATCATGGCATATTTGGCAACTTCCTCGCTCCATTGCAGCGGAGCAGAAAAGGCATACCGGCTGACACTACCGGCAAAAACAACGCCGAAAACGACGAGGATACTGATCCCCGAAAGTCCGGCAAGCAGATGGCGAAATGCTGTCTCTGCTCGATGCATGGTTACCCCCAGGGTGATCGCGGGAAAATCGGCTGCCCGGTGGGCAAGACGTTATTCAGAGAAAAAGGACAGGCCGGGGGCAAAGGAGGGAAAACCACGAGACGGTGTCCCACCCGGCCTGCCAAAGCCAGTTACATCGAGGTTTCAGCGTCGCTGACGGCTGTTTTCAGCTTGTCGATCCACTGTGCATCGATTTCGCCCGAAAGCCATTCAATTACAGCGGGTTGAGCAGCATCACGGAAAGCTGCAAGCTGTTCGGCGGTCGGTGTGGTCACTTCCATTCCCGCCTCAGCCAGTTTGGCAACACCTTCGGCAGAATTGAACTGCTGAATGGCACGACCAACGTTGGCGGCAATTCCGGCAGCTCGACGCAGCAACGCCTGATCACCATCAGACAGGCCGCTATAGATATCTTCGTTGATCAGAATGAAATCCGTGCCATAGACGTGACGGTCCAGTGTCAGATATTTCTGCATTTCGTAGAATTTGTTGGCATAGATCACGCTGATCGGGTTTTCCTGCCCGTCAACTGTGCCAGTGGTCAGGGCCGTCGGGACTTCCGGCCAAGGAATCGGGGTCGGGTCACCGCCCAGTGCCTTGACCATTTCCACATAAAGCGGAACGGTCATCACACGGATTTTAAGCCCATCCATATCTTTCGGCTCGGCAACGGCACGTTTGGAGTTGGTAAAGTTGCGGAAGCCTGTCTCGCCATAAGCCAGCGTGCGGAGCCCGGTTTTTTCAAGGCAGTGTGCGGCCAGTTCCTTGCCAAAGTCCCCATCCAGAACTTTCCACGCCACATTGGCATTCGGGAACATGTAGGGCACATCAAGGACGGCAGCCTCAGGGCAAACCTGGGAAAAGGGACCAGATACCATCGACATTGCCAATGTACCGTCCTGGGTATTCTGGATCAGATCGGTTTCACCGCCGAGCGAACCGGCAGGAAACAGTTCGACCGCGATGCGGCCAGCGGATTCAGCTTCAACAATATTTTTGAAGACCTGCGTGGCAGCCCCTTTTTTCGAGGTGGTCCATTCCGCCGGATCAACATGGGCAAAATTCAAAGTGATGTCCGCAGCCTGTGCCGGTGCGGCGAAAGAAGCAGCTGCGAGCGATACAGCACCCAGCAGTGCACTTTTGGAGACGAATTTCATTTTTTCCTCCCGAATGAAAACAATCCCGGCGGCCCGACATTATTCATGATCTTCTGCATCGGACCCTTACGGAATAGGGAGACTTTAAAAAATATAGGAGATTTTGTCAAACATTCTAGAATCAGTATAAAGTAGAGTATGTTGACGCCAGAACTCCCGAAACCGGAACCACACCAAGACCTGGACGCCTGAACGCTTTTGTACATTTCGATATCGGGACCAACAATCCGATCTTCCATGGCAAAAGCATGATCAATTCACCCTAATTCACAGCCATCCCCCTGCCTTCGCAATGGAATTTGCTGTAAAACACTTGCGATGCAGCCGGTATTTCATGCTACTTTGGCCTAGCAACGCATCGATTCGATGATCGAAACGACGCCCTTTTCAAAAGTGAATTCAGTGAACAGCGTTACCGGTACCGCAACACCCCAACTGGCCAAAATTGCCTCACGCATTCTTGCAGGCAGTTTCCTGTTCGAGGACCTTGATCCCGAACTGCTCGCCCAACTTTCAAACCAGGCAAGCGTTCGGCGGATGGATGATGGGGAATTGCTGTTTGAAAAGGGTTCTCCGGCAGACGGGCTGTATGCTGTCGAAGCCGGCAAAATCCGCATTTCAACCGTTTCAGATACCGGCAAGGAAATTGTTCTGAACGTACTGGCACCCGGCGCTGTATTTGGCGAAATCGCCCTTCTGGATGGCGAACCCCGCACCGCAACCGCGCGTGCCGTTGGTCCGACACGGCTTCTGTTCATTTCACGCGACGATTTTTTTGAAATCTTTGATCGCGAAGCACCGTTGCGCCGCCATATCACGGCACTTCTGTGTCGACGGTTGCGCTGGGTCAGCGACCTTCTGGAAGATGCCAATTTCCTTGATCTGACCGGGCGACTGGTCAAACGTCTTTTATGGCTGGCCGAACGTCACGGCGGTCCCGACCCGGAAGGAATCCGCATCGCGCTTCCGCTTTCGCAACAGGAACTTGGCCTTATGCTGGGCGTAACACGCGAAGCGGTAAACAAAAAGCTGCGTGACCTTGAAAAACGCGATCTGATCACGCGCCGGGATGGCCGTCTGGTCATCCGTGACAGGGACGGCCTGAAAAACCTTCTCGCCGATGCAATCAAAAGCTGATCCTTCCCCCAGTTCCCTGTTTGACCGGCTGGTCGCCCGCGAAGAGCAGCGCGGCCTGATACTTGTTGCGTTTCTGCGCATCTGCATGCTCGCCTTTATCCTGCTGCTGTTTTCCAAACCGGATTCCCCGACTGGCGAGCTCTATTCTCTTCTGGAAGTTCTGGGCTGGTTCATCCCCGGGGTCCTGATCCAGCTTTTTGTAGCTTTTAGGGGCAGAAGCTGGCGCTGGCTTCTTTATGTTCTGGCCATCGTTGATGCCGTCCTGATCGTTTATGTATCGGTGGTTCCCGATCCTCTGAGCCCGCTAACCGATCATCCGGCATGGATGTACAGCTTTGTCGTTCGCGATCGCGGCGTGGTGTTTTCCATGATCATGATGGCCTTGGTGATCATGACCTTTTCGCCGCGCCTGATCATCTGGTTCGGCTTCTGGCTGTTCATCGCCTGGAGCACGAGCATCGTCTGGTTGATGACACGCCCGGGCGTCATCATCTCGCAGCATTTCGGGGATGACTGGGCGCCAACCCAGGATGAAATCATTACCACCTATAATCTGCCTGAATTCATCGATATTTCTGCTTTGGCAGAGCAGGTCGTGATTGTCGTGGTATTTACACTGGCATGTGCGGTGATGGTTTCGCGGTTACGTGTTCTGATCAATCAGTTTGCGGCCGCCGAACGTGCACATGGCAATCTGGCCCGCTATTTCCCTGCTGCCCTTGCTGATCAACTGGCAGATCGTGACGAGCCGATCCGGATCGGCGCAAGACGCGAATGCGTCATCCTGTTTGCCGACATTATCGGTTTTTCCGGTTATGCGGAAAAACGCGATCCGCAGGATGTCATGCGATTGCTAAACCAGTTTCACCAGATCATGACGACGCAAATCGGGGCCTATGGCGGTATTGTTGAAAAATATATCGGCGATGCGGTCATGGCGAGTTTTGGCGCGTTTGACGATATGGATTGCCCGGCGGCAAACGCGTTATCGGCCGCGCAATCCATGGTCAGCCATGTCCGGGACTGGCAAAACAGTGATCTGACGGACAGCACCACACCACTTCAGATCGGTATCGGCCTTAACTTCGGCCCGGCCGTTGTGGGCGATATAGGCGAAGGCGAAGCCGTCACACCGGCAGTCATCGGTGCCAGTGTCAATCTGGCCGCCCGTCTTGAACGCGCGACCAGAACGCTTGATACCGACATCATCATCAGCGACAGTTTTGCCCACAAACTTCGGTCCGAGGCACCCTCAGCCACATCCATCTTGATGCGCAGCTTTACCAAACAGGATGCAATTCACGTTAAAGGGTTCAGTCAGGCAATACCTGTTCATTTTCAGCACAAAACTCTAAACTAGATCCTTCCTCAATCTTGATACGTCCTTGATCCTGCCACTTTTTCGCGTAAAGCTCGCTCAAGAACAATACGCAACAAGCGATACAAGGGATTCGAGATGTCATCAGAAATGCGCAACCGTTTTGCTATGGCCACGCTTCTTAGCGCGGCCCTTTTTGTTGGCCCGGTCATAGAACCGGCATCTGCACAGTCCGGTGACGAAAAAACCGAAGAAACCATCACGCTTTCTGGTGAAAACCGCAGCAAGATGCAGCTGACCGTTTACCCCGGCAACCTTGGCATGATTGCCGAGCAACGAAACGGGACGATCCCCAAGGGGGTAAAAACGCTTCGGATCGAAGACCTGCCGCAAACCATCATGGACGACACGTTCCTGATGGGCGCGCAGAAAGATGCCAACCTTGTATGGCATTCGCTGCGCAATACCGCGAACGGTCCGGCAACCATGTATCGTCTGCTGCAGGATCAGGTCGGCAAAACCATTACCATCCGGCGCAAGGATGACGAACTGGTCGAAGGTACGTTGCTATCGATTGACGGTGGCGCACTGGTTCGCACCCTTGATGGTATTGAACAGGTTCCTGTTGAACAGATCATTATTTCCGACCTGCCCGGCAACTTCGCCACCAGCCCGGCAATAGAGGCCACCATCGGCTCGGATGCCGCACTTGATCACATCTCGCTTGCCTATCTTCTGGGTGGCGTTTCATGGCAAACAGCCTATGTCGGACAATATGACAGTGCCCAGAATGTCCTTAACCTGTCGGCAATGGCACGTGTCACCAACCAGACCGGCACCGCGATCAACGATGCCCAACTGCGTCTGGTTGCCGGGGATCCCAACCGGGTAACGCACACACCAATGGCGAAGGCGGCCCGCGGTGAAATGATGATGTCTGCCATGGCCGATAGCGCGCCGGGCGGGAGTGCACCGGATCGTGAAACCATGGAAAACCTGCATGTTTACGGCCCGTTTGATGGGCTTTCAATGCGCAATGGCGATGTCGTTATGATGCCGCTGATCGCATCCCAGGCCCTGCCCGCAACCCGCAAGGTGATTTTCAACGGCAGCGCCAATCTTTACTATGCTGGTCAAAGCGACGTGTCTGAATTTAGCCGCCCGGACCTTGAAATCGAGATCGAGAATGATGGCGGGCCGGACGAAAAAAGCCCGTGGCCCGCTGGCACGGTACGTGTATTTGGCCAATCTGAAAGTAGCGTGACCGGCTTCCTTGGCGAAGACAATCTGTCTTTGACCCCGGTCGGGCGCAAGGCGACCATTCGCCTTGGTCAGGCCAGCAACATTTCAGGGACCCGTAAAGTCACGGCATTTGACCGCAAGGCACGACCGAGCATGCCCGATGAAATTACGGCAAATATGGAATGGTCGATCACCAATGGTGGCGAACGTACCGAAACCGTCACGATCCGTGAAAATGTCCCGGCCGACTGGGTTGTGACCGGCGAAGATCATAAACATACCAAACCGCAGCCAGACCTGATCGTCTGGACGATAGAGGTTCCTGCCGGTAAGGAAGTCAATCTGAGCTGGTCGGTGAAAAGCACCCGCTAAGTGTCACGTCGGAAGCATTATCCGGTCTGATTGCTGTCGTAAAAGGCTTTCGCCAGCGGCAGCAACAGAACCGGATCGGGATTTTCGTCGGTTCTGCTGCAAAGCTCGGTATAAAGACAGATCAGTTTCGCCAGCAGGATAAATGCCTGCTGGTTTTTCTTTCCGGCAAATATCGCAAGATTGCCAAGCGCCTCGGCGCAGGTTTCCCGTGCGATCCCGAACCGCCCGGCACCCCGCAATGCCAGAACAAGCGCGCCCTGAGAATAACCAAGATCAAGGCGAGCAGCTTCGCTTTGGCCCGATGGCATATTCGCCAACCGGTCACGACGCAGTTCCACAGCCTGTCGGGCGGCATCAACCGCGTCCGCCCATTGTTGCCCATCAATTTCAAGCGCCGCCCGATTGTTCAGGCTATGGGCCAGCCCGGCACGCGCGGCATCCGGTGCCGTTTGCAGATGAGCGGCAAACAGATGATCTGCCTCGTCAAATAGGGAAAGGGCCATCATCCGTTCGGATTTGTCGAGTGCGGTTGCCATTTCAAGATAAAGACGCGCCAACGTTAACGAGCCGGGCTCCGTCGTCTGCAGGAATGACAGACGCGGCAAATATCCGGCAAGTTTGTCCGACATGTCTGTTTCCTGCTTTTGCCTGAATTCCGGAATCAAAGTGCGCCGGTTAACAGACGGACACGTACCCGTCTTGTGAAGCAGGGTCAAACGGGGATAAGCTGCAAACCGGCCAAGTGGCCATGCCCCGGCTCCGAACTTTCGCCCCCTTATCTGGTCCATTTTGTTTGAAACGACTGCCACCCATGACCATGTCGACTGAAACCCTGCGCGCTCTTTACGGAACCTGGCGCATTGCACGTGGCGATGCCAAAGGCCTTGCCTTCTTTGACTATTCCATCGAGGCGTTCTGGCGCTCTTTCCTTGCCGCCTTTATCGTTTTTCCGGCCTTTGCGCTTTTGCGCTGGCATGATCTCGACACGGTTCCTGATGAATTCCCGGTCGGGCGTTACATGCTGGTGGAAACCATTGCCTATGTCATGAAATGGTTCGCCTTTCCGCTGCTGATGCTGCATGTCGCACCGATGATCGACCGGTCGAACCGTTACATCGCATTCATCACCGTTTATAACTGGTCAAGCGTGTTGCAAATGGGGGTCTATTTGCTGGCGCTGTTTCTGGGCGCAATCTTTCCGATGCTCGGTGCGGGCGGCTTTGTGCTTGTCGCGGTTATCGCAATGCTGATTTACGGGGTTTATATCGCAAAGCTGACCCTTGTGGTTCCAACGATGACGGCAAGCGCGATTGTGGCGGCAGACTTCCTGCTGTCATTGACCATCACGACAATCGGCATTCGGCTCGCCCTTGGCCAGCTATTCTGACACAATCGGCAAATAAGCCAGAAAATTCAGGGAGAAAGATCAGAATGAAACCGGTACTTGCCATCACAAGACGCCTGCCGGATGCCGTCGAAAAACGTGCACGCGAAAGTTATGATCTGCGCATGCAGGACGGTGATGATCCGTTGTCCCGCGACCAGATACTTGATCTGTGCAAGGACGCGAACGCCGCGCTGGTTTCGGTCGGCGATCCGATTGATGCCGCCTTCTTTGCAGCCCTGCCCCAAAAGGTCGGCATTGTTGCCACCTTTTCCGTTGGCACCGACCATATCGATCTGGCTGCGGCCAAGGCCAACGGCTTCGTGATCGGTAATACGCCCGGGGTTCTGACCGATGCAACGGCCGATATTGCGTGGCTTCTTATTCTGGGTGCCGCGCGCCGTGCAAGCGAGGGCGAGGCCGAGGTCCGCAACGCAACCTGGTCAAGCTGGCGCCCGACGCATATGATGGGCACGCAGGTTACCGGCAAGAAACTGGGCATTATCGGCATGGGCCGGATCGGACAGGCGGTTGCCAAGCGTGCACGCGGTTTTGATATGGAAGTCCATTATTTCAACCGCCGACAGCTCCCCGAAGATCAGGAGTTTGGCGCGACCTATCACCCATCCATTGATGACCTTCTGCCCCATTGCGATTTCCTGTCGCTGCATTGCCCGTCAACACCGGAAACACGCGGTATGGTCAATCGCAATTTTATCGCCAGGCTGCCAGATGGCGCCATCATTGTGAACACGGCACGCGGTGATATCGTCAATGACAAGGACCTCATCGCGGCACTCAAATCGGGCAAACTGACCGCCGCCGGACTTGATGTTTTTGCCGGGGAACCGAATATCGAACCGACCTATCGCGATCTGCCCAATACATTCCTGTTGCCCCATCTGGGGTCGGCAACTGTGGAAACACGCAACGCCATGGGGTTCAGAGCCCTTGATAACATCGATGCTTTCATTGCCGGCAAGGAAGTGCCGTTCAGGGTTTGATGACTGTTGGTATATCCGGAATGCGAAAGGCGCCCGGTGGGGCGCCTTTTTTCATTCCAGATCGCTTTCCTCACCCGCGGGCAGGATGCAGGAAATCTCATGACCATCCCGGCTGACCTTGACCCGGCCACCGTGGATTTCGACCACCGCACGCACCATTGCCATGCCAAGCGCACGCCGTGCAGATGGCGATTCGCCCTCGCGCAAGCCTTCAAACAGCATCGGTTGCGGTGCTTCGTCCGACAGTGAAATGCTGATATCGATATCCTCGCCCCGACGACGGGCAACCACGGAAACCTCGCTGCCCTCGGGGGCGGTACGCAGGACATTGGTCACCAGAATGAACAATGCCTGTTTAAGGCGGCGTTCATCGGCAATCATCCAGCCGATATTGCGCGAACAGTAAAGGCGTAGCGAAACGTTAAGTTCCGCTAGGCGCGCCCGCGTCAGCGCCTCGAGCGAGCGTAACAAACGCCTAGGGTCGACCGTATCAAGTTCAAGTGCGACCTGTCCGGATCCCAGCGTTGCCAGATCGCGCATGTCATCCACCAGTGCCAGCATGCTTTGGGCTTCGGCCCGGATGGTTTCAACCGACTGCGCAACATTGCCCTGCAGATGGGGGATAAGGCGATCTGCCTCGCCATTGATATGGTCAAGCGGCCGGGTCAGTTCGCGCGATACGGTCGAAATGAAGTCCGACTTCATCTGATCTGCGGTCCGCAGGGCTTCGTTGCGTTCACGAAGTGCCCGTTCGACCCGGATCGTGTCGGTCACATCGATATAGGACATCATCACCGCCCCGTCAGGTAGCGGCACGATGGCAAAATCGATGATGCTGTTATCGGCACGTTCGATACGACCGCTCATGGGTTCATGATTGGTGATACGCGCAACCATCCGGCTTTTGAATTTGTCCCAGTCTTCGCGATCATGCCAGTATTCGCGCGCTTCCTCGACCACTTCGCTGATATGGGGCGCACCCGAAAGGAAGCTGTCTTCAAGCCCCCAGACATCAGCAAAGCCATGGTTATAAAGCCGCAGCCTTCCATCGCCGCTGATCACGCCAACCGCTTCATGCAGATTTTCAAGCGTCTCGCGCTGTACTGCGATCAACGTGTTGTAACTGCTTTCGAGGACCAGCTTGTCGGTCACATCCTCATAGGCGAACATCAGCCCGCCAAACGGGTGAGGCGAAATAAATCGCCGCAACGTCATGCCGTTTGGCAGATGCATCAGGTCTTCTTCGGGTTTCAGAAGATCGGTAAAGCGCTGGTTTTCGATATTGCGGAACTGCGTAAAGTCGGTGACTTCAGGCAATTTTCGTTCATCGCGCATCCGACGTAGAACATCGTCAAGCGACGGCTCTGCCCATAGCCAGTCCTCGTCCATATCCCAAAGCTTGGTGAAAGCGGTGTTAAAGAAGATAAGCCGCTTGTCGCCGCCGTAAATCGCAATAGCGGTTCCAAGGTTTTCCAGAACTTCGGCATGGGCGCGAATATGGCGCGACAGGTCTGATTGCAGTTCCTCGATTGCGGTGCAATCAATCGCGAAGCCAATCAGACCATCAAGGTCTTCGGGCGTTTGCGACGGACATTCGGTGATTCGCAGAAGCTTGCGGTCGCCCTTGATCACAATGTGATAATCGCGTGTCATGGTTTCGCTGTTGCGCAATGCCGATGCTGCAAGCGATTTGCCGTGATCGGGGATCACGCCCGTGCCAAGCTCCGCCTGTTTGGCAAGCGCATCACTGACTGTCGGAAGCTCCACCGCCGCCGCATAGGCCGCATTGCAATCGATCAGGCGCAAATCGCCATCGCGCCGCCACACCGGGAAAGGCAGACTGTCGATCAAAAGCCGTAGCCCGCTAACCTCGTGCTTAAGGGCTGTAAAATCACCAAACTGGCTTTCGCGTTCACGGGTATGGCGGGTTTCATCGCGGAACCACAACGCATGGGCCAGAACCGGCGAATTGCGGTCCTTGCGGGCCATTGCCCCGGTAACGTGGAACTTGCGTTCATCAACCGCAGTCACCCAAAGCTCAAACCGTTCGTGGGTGGATTTCAGGTTTCGGACACGCTCCTTGAGCGTCTTGGCGTCATCATCGCGCAGCTGGTCAAGCACATCGGGAAAACGCCCGTCCTTGCCAAGCTGGAACGCACGTTTAAGCGACGGGCTGGCACCCTCGGCAAAACCGGCCTGGCTCCAGTAATAAACCGGGTCAGGCCCGGCAAAGAACAGATGGGTAAATTGTTCGGTTGAATCCGCAAGTTCGGATTCGTGGTCTTCCGCCTCTTCAAGATGGCGGCGCATGCGCAACGATAAACGCCATCCGATTCCCCCCGCGATCGCCGCCCCGCCAATCGCCGCCAGGCCAACAACAAGCCAGTCCCGGTCACTCAGATCCGCGAGACCGCCAAATATCGATGTGCCAGCAGGTTGCGCCGCCGCATCGGGTACGGCATCAGCAGCATTGCCAACACGGAACTTTTCCTGTGCATGCAGGTCGGCTGCGATGAAAAGCGACGTCAGGCCATAGCATCCCCACTGCCACAGTCTGGACAAACCAAACCTGTTTGATTCCCCTTTGCGGGAACCAATTGGTTCTTTCCCCCGTCGATGATCGGATGCAGGCCGTGTCACGTGTTGTTAACCGTTTGTGTTTATGAGCTATTATTATGGTGAAAACGTCTGGCTTTTACCACTGTTTCACGACGTTTTCCCAATACCCGGTCGAACGCCCGTGATCGCAGGAAAAACCGCGATGACATATACCCCAAATCGGGCTATGTCTGCGCTATTGTCGAAACAACAGCTATAACGATCTCGTCATTTCAAAAATGAGTCCCAAACCGCAGCTAGACCTTTTTGCGCCGCGCGTGGCAGCCAGACCGGCCGCGCCCCAAAAGGAGTCTGTCGCAGCCAAACCGACGGGACCGGAAATCCGCGATCTGTTCGACACCAACTTCAGCGCCGATGACATCGCCGAATGGGAACTGCTGTTTCGCGACGCCCCGCAATATAACTATCATTTCAAACGTTCTCAGATCGCATCGGCCTTTGATCGTCCGCTGCATAAAAAGCTGATCGCGTCACACGCGTTTGAACGGCTGCGCGAAATTTCGTTCCTTGGTGCCATTGATTACCTGTTTCATCCCAACGGACGCCCGGCCAATATCCGCCATTCCCGATACGACCACACCATTGGTGTTGCCCTGCTGTCGCAGCAATATTGTCGCCTGATGGGCCTTTCGGAAGCCGACCGCGACCTTCTGGGGGCTGCTGCCCTTTTGCATGATATCGGCCATGGCCCGTTTTCCCATACGCTGGAACCGGAATTTGCCCGGCGGTTCAACCTGAACCATCACCAATTGACCGAAAAGATCATCACCGGCGAAGTTCAGCTTGATCTTTCGGTCAATCATTTACTGGTGAAACACGGTGTTGATCCGGACGAGGTCATTGCCCTTCTGTCGAAAAAATCGACCCACCCCCATGCCAGCCTGCTGTCGGGTCCGGTCAATATCGACACACTCGAAGGCATCAGCCGCACCAAAACCTATGTCCATCCCAATTATGTGCATTGCCATCCGCGCCTGTTGCTTGAGGCGGCGGTAAAGCTTGATGAAGACGCCCTGAAACGCCTTGATAAGTTCTGGCAGCTTAAAGAAGACATCTATCGCAATTTCATTTTCGGCCCGATGTGCTTTGCCACCGATCATCTGTGCCGCGAATTCGTTGTCAAAAATGCACCCGACTTTGCCGCCAATGATTTCCTTCTGACCGAAAAAGCATTTTTGCAGCGCCATCCGGCTTTCAAAAAGTTTCTGTTCAGTCTGAAAAACCGGATCGAGCTTGACGGTGTTGCCGAGGTCGTCGACCCTGAAATCAGTGCTGCTGCCGCAATTCTGGACCACAATGCGACCCAGGTCCCCAAACGCGAGTTTCACATCAACACAGATGCCGAAGTCAAAAGCTTTGCCGATCTCGGCAAACGCTATTACGAGGAAAAGAACTCGTTCCTGCGACGTGTCGGCAATCTGACAGATCCGGCACAACAGGCTGCTGCAGCAAGCCTGTTTGACTGATTTGCATGCCATCCGGTCCGGAAATTGACCGGGCGAAAATTGCTGCATCGGGCAATCCATTTACAAGGGAGCCAGCGATATGGCCCGTAAGCATCACAGGACGTTCGTCATCATCGGACTTGGAACCGTCGGCAGCACGGTTGCCACCGATCTTGCGCGCAATGGCAATCACGTCATGGGTATCGATATCGACGAAAAATCCGTATCCGCCCTATCCGGTATTCTTTCTGAGGCCGTCATTGCCGATGGCCGTGATGAAGAAGCACTCCGCGAAGCCGGGGTCGACAAGTATGACGTTGCCCTGATCGCAATTGGCGAAGACCTTGAGGCCAATATCCTTTGCACCATGAATGTCAAAATGCTTGGCGTGAAAACGGTCTGGGTCAAAGCCATCAACAAAACCCATCATCGGATTCTGACCAAACTGGAACCTGACCGGGTCATTCTGCCGGAACAGGAAATCGGCCAGCATATCGCCCAAAAACTGCATAACCCCGCCGTGCGTGATTATCTAAGCCTTGGCAACGGCATGCATGTCATCAATCTGCAGGTACCCGAATCCCTTATCGGTCAAACCGTTGAATCCCTTGAGCTGGAGGCATCGCATGAATTGCGCTGCCTTGGCATCTTGCGCGGATCGGAATTTATCGGTTGCGAAACCGGATCGGTCACGATTGAAGAAAACGACAAAGTCCTGATCCTTGGCCGTCGCCAGAACCTGCGCGATTTCAGCGACGGCATCTGAGGCATGCAGTTCTATTTTCCGAACCGCCCCGGAAAACCGATCAGGATCGCGCCACCGCTTTTGCTGGCGATCCTGTATCTTGTGCTGATCCTGATCGGGGCCGTGGTTCTTTGCCTGCCTGTGTCGCTAACCAAAGCCATCACTTTTTCCGATGCGCTGTTTACCGCAACATCAGCGGTAACCGTCACGGGACTTGCCGTGGTCGACACAGGGTCAAACTTTACCCTGTTTGGGCAGGCGGTCATCCTGATCCTGATCCAGCTTGGCGGGCTTGGCCTGATGACCTTTGCCGCCCTTGTTCTGTCCGTTCTTGGTCTGCCGATCGGGTTGCGCCATCACAGTTTCCTGCGCGAAGATTTGAACCAGACCTCGCTGCATCATTTGGGTGGGCTGATCAAAACCATCCTGTTGGTCGTTCTGATCTGTGAACTGATCGGCGCGATCCTGTTGCTTTTAGTCTTCGTCCCCGATTTTGGCTGGGCCAAGGGACTCTGGTTTTCGATATTCCATTCCGTTTCAGCATTTAACAATGCGGGCTTTGCCCTGATGCCGGACAGTCTCAGCCGATGGGCTGTCAATCCGGTCCTGAACCTGACAATCCCCGCCCTTCTTGTTATCGGCGGGATCGGATTTAGCGTGATATCTGATATTTTCATCCATCGCGGCTGGCGCCATCTGTCACTCCACAGCAAGCTGATGCTGAGCGGCACCCTTGTTCTGGTGATCTGGTCGGTATTGATGTTTGCCGTACTGGAATGGAATAACCCGGCAACCCTTGGCGCATTCTCAAACCCGCTGGACAAACTGCAAATCAGCTGGTTTCAGGGACTGACCACCCGGACCGCAGGGTTCAATACGGTCGATATCGGATCCATGCATGATACCACCGCGCTCATGTTCATTCTTCTGATGGTGATCGGGGCTGGTAGCACATCGACCGCAGGCGGCATCAAGGTTACCACATTTATCGTACTGGTTCTGGCAACCATCGCCTTCTTCAAACGCCACAGCCAGCTGCATGCCTTCGGGCGAAGCATCGGGCTTGAAGAAGTCATGAAGGTGCTTGCCCTGACCATGATTTCGATCTTCGTCGTCATGACAGGCATCTTTCTGATCACCCTTTCACATGACGGCGATTTTCTTAATCTGGTGTTTGAAGTCACGTCCGCCTTTGGCACCGTCGGCCTGTCGCGCGGTACAACCGGGGAACTTGATACAATGGGTCGGATCGTGATCGAACTTACGATGTTTATCGGTCGTGTCGGCCCTCTGACACTGGGATTCTTCCTTGCCCGTCGTGTTCCGCCGCGCATTTCCTATCCGTCAAGTCAGGTGTATCTGGGGTAATTCCCGAAATCTTCAGTCTTTCGGTTTTTCGGCTTTTTCACGGATCAGGCATCGATCAACCATGACGAAAAGTTCTTTCGTGGTTGGCGGTTGCCGATCAAACAGAATGCGATAGGTCATGGGTGCGATAATACCGTCAACCAACTGATCGACGCTGGGGGTCCATTGTCCGCGTTTTTGCGCGCGTTCGACAATCACCGCCAGTCGGCACCGCGCGATTTCCGCGCAACGCATCGTCGTGCCGTTATCCCCGGATGCAACAACATCACGAAGCATCGTCTTGCCAAGCTCGGAACCGGTTTCATCAAGATAGGCTTCTGCGAACTGTTTAAGATCGGTCGCAAGCGCCCCGGTATCCACCGGATCGTCATCCGGGCGCAATCGATCCAGTGCCGCATCCGCCAATAAGGATGGCAAATCACCCCAGCGACGGTAAATCGTTGACGGTGTTACACCCGACATCTGTGCAATCATCGGCACCGTAAGAGCCTCGCGATCATGACTCGATAACAGTTCATGAACCGCTTCATGAACTGCCTTCTGGACGCGAGCACTGCGGCCACCAGTGCGTATGCCTTTATGGACTTTCATGAAACCGACCTTAACACAAATAATTTGCGTTAAGCGAGAATTTCACGCAAACTGCATTAAACGCAAATATTTCGCTTTAAGGACGTTTCCATGCACGCCCCGTCGTCACCACCGACAAATGTACCGGCCAGATGGTTTCTGGCTTTTGTCATTATCATCTTTACTGCTGCGTCATCGGTCCCCACGCCGATGTATCAGCTTTATCAACAGAACTGGCATTTCTCGCCAACCATGCTGACACTGGTCTTTGCGATCTATGTTCTGACGTTGCTGATTTCACTTCTGGTCTTCGGATCATCTTCCGACTTTGTCGGACGCAAGCCAGTTATTTTCGCCGCCCTGATAATTGAAATCGCGGCGATGACCCTTTTTATCACGGCGGAAAATCTTACGATGCTGCTAATCGCACGCGCGGTACAGGGCTTTGCCACCGGTCTTGCCACTGCCGCCCTTGGCGCGGCACTTTTTGACAATGACCACCACAAAGGGCCAATCACCAACAGCATCGCCCCCCTGCTTGGCCTTGCCAGCGGTGCTGTCATTGCCGGCGTTCTGGTTGAATATGCCCCTATGCCCCTGCATCTAAGCTATATCGGTTTGATGCTGCTGATGATTGTGCTGGCCCTGTTTCTTTGGGGCTTACCCGAAACCGCTGCACGCCGACCTGGCGTTCTAAGGTCACTGACACCGCGGGTTTTTGTCCCGCCTGCGGCACGATCAACCATGCTGGAAATTGCCCCGGCAAATGGCAGTGCATGGGCACTGGGTGGATTTTATCTGTCGCTTGCGCCATCCGTCATCGCCAGCGCAACCAATGCTCCACCATCTCTAAGCGGCGGAATTGCGGTCGCCTGCCTGATGTTGTCGGGTGCTGTGTCCGTTCTGTTTGCGCAAAAAAGACAACCGGCTGATGCCCTTCTTGCCGGAACATTCATTCAGACACTGGGCATTGCAGTATCGGTTTCGGGTATCGGATTGGGAATGCTTTGGCTTTTTCTAGCCGGGTCACTTCTGGCCGGTTTTGGCTTTGGTGCCAGCTTCCTTGGATCGGTCAGAACCCTGTTGCCCCGCGCGCAGCCGCACGAACGCGGTGGCCTGATGGCAGCGTTTTACGTGATGTCCTATCTGTCATTCTGTATTCCGGCACTGCTGGCCGGCAGGATGGTATCCGTCTTCGGCCTTGTCAGAACAGCCGAAGGATATGGCATCGTACTTGTATTCGTGACGTTGCTGGCACTGATACTGCAAATACGCAGGCGCCAGCGCCACCTGGCAACTGCGGGCAATATTTGACCTGAAAATATCTGGCGGCCCTGACAAACCTGGGCCGCCAGATATTCAATGTCAGTCAACGACAAACAATGTGGCACCCGGCTCTGTTGATGAACGATGGGCTTCCGCATTGTCTGCCACCTGATAACTCATGCCCGGTGTAAGGGTGAAAACCCGCCCGTCTTCCAGTTCGGTGACCAATTCACCTTCAAGACACAGCAGGATATGCCCCTTCTTGCACCAATGATCGGCAAGATAGCCCGGCGTATATGTCACCATGCGCACCCGGATCGGACCGAATTGCTGTGTCCTCCAGTATGCCATACCGGTATCGCCGGAATGTTCGGTTGGCGTGATCGACGACCAGTCGGTCGTCCCGAATGGCAGGTTGGCAATGTCCATTGGGGCGTCTTTCAGCGGAATTCATAAGGCAAATATCACCCGGGACCGGATAATATGGCACCGAGGCTATCGCGTTACCTGCCTGAACGTCAACAAATGCCACCAATGAAAAGCCCGGCATTCGAGCCGGGCTTCTTCGGATACGGACAGGCGAATTTACCGGTTTTCCAACCCATTTTCTTCACGCTGTTTGCGGATTTCATCTGCCTTTTCGGTAATCATCTCGCGCAGCTCGCCAAGCCCGGCACGCTCGGCGGTGAGGATCTGCTCGCACTCGGCCTTGCTGACATAACCATTGGGATGTTCCGCATCCCATTCCAGCACGTCCTCAATCGTGGTGCCAAGTTCATCGACATCCCCAAACGCATAACCGTTAAGCGGCCTGCCGACTGTTTCGTTCAGCGACGCAAACAGGGCCGGGTCCTGATCGGGAGCCAGATCGGGTTTGCAGCCCAGAAGCGTGCGATAGCGCAACTGCCCGGTATAGAACCAGAATACCGCGTCATCGCGTTCGCCCTCGTTAAACAGTTTGGCCGCCAGGATGTAGTAAGCCGATGGATGGCGGTTTTCGATCCCCTCGCGTAACGCATCCGGGGCCATATCCTTCATCACCTCGGGTGATGTTGTATCGGGCGATTGGGCATAGGCAGGCATTACCATCAGGCCAAGAAGCGGAACGGCAAACAGAGTGCGATAAAGATTTTTGATCGGACTTCTCCGTAATCTGAGGTGATTTCCAATCGGGGAGATATGCGAACAGTATTTTGGCCAACGGCCCCGACGAATGATGTATGGCATCATGGTCATTCACGTTTGAGGCCGTTTTATCGGCAAGTGATGGCAATTATGTGCCTGTCCTCATATTTGGCGGGGGTTCCTTACCTTTCGCCATAAACCCGGTTTTAATCTTTCGGCTTTAGGTCGATACTGGATTTATCAGTGACTTCAATCGGAACCGCTTCAATCTTGTTACCAGATACGATCGCAAGCAATCAGGCCTACACCGCCGCCCGGCTGGACGAGATGCGCAGCGCGCTGGCCAATCAGCTGCATGGCAGCGCCTTTTGCGTGGTCGTGACCGGCTCGTTCGGGCGGCACGAGGCATCGGAACAATCCGACCTTGATTACTTTATCATCGGCCGCGAAGTTGATCGTGATCTGGCTCCGCACCGCGATGTTTCCGAAATCCTCGGCTCCATGGTCACCAAAAAGGCAGCCGTTAACGGCCCGTTTTCATCCTATGTCCCGGCCGAGGAACTGGTGAACCGTATCGGACTTGATGGCGACACCAATTCGATCACCACACGCCGCCTTTTGTTCCTGCTGGAATGTGAATGGCTTTATAACGAAGTCGGTAAACGGGCCTTCTTTGACGAACTGATTGCCAACTACGTTACCGAAACGGTTACACGGGAATCCATCGCGCGGTTTCTGGTCAATGACGTCATTCGGTATTACCGCACCATCAGCGTCGATTTCGAAATCAAAACCCGCGAAGGCGACGCCAGTAAGGCATGGGCCCCCAGACGGCTGAAACTCGTCTTCTCGCGCAAGATGCTTTATTTCGGTGGTATTATCGCGGCCGCAGAAACCGCCGACCGGGATTATGTTGGTAAACGCGCCAAACTATCGGAACTTTTACAGCTTCCGCCGATCACTCGCGTGCAGACTGTCTTTGGTAACAAAAGCCTTCCCGCACTTGAACTCTATGATCGCTTTCTGCGCGAACTGAGCGATCCCGACGTTCGCAAGCGATTGGAAAAGGTCGGCCCGAATGATCGCAGTGATGCGGAACTCCGATCATTGCTGGATGCGGGAAAACAGTTTTCGCGTGAGCTGATCAAACTGATGAATGATCGTTACGGCCCCGATCATCCGATCCACGAAGCACTTCTGATGTAATCAGCCAACCTGATAATCAGGCCGATGTCACATGCTTGTGGTAGTTGGCCCGATCCAGATCGTGCACTTCCACGGTGAATTGCACATCGAAATCACCAACCAGATTTTCCAGATGCGCACGCAGGGTTTCAAGGGCAATAGCCCCGACATCGTATTTGACGTTGTCCGAACGCCCCGACAGAAGACGCACATCAAGGTGCACCATGCCATGCTTTGGTCCGCCATCGGCAATGACAACATTTTCAAGCGGTGACAACCTGGTCTTGAAACTGGCCGGATCGGCATCGGCGGCCTTGGCAATTTCGCGATGCAGGCTGATTGCCAAACTGCGAAGCTGCTCGGTAATCGGCAAATTGGCGGAATATTCGATTTCAAGCTGGGGCATGGCTCGTTTCCCTGTTGTGGTCTTTTTTCTTACCCGAACTGAACGCCACAAGACACAAAAAAGCCGGCCCGAATGAACGGACCGGCTTTGATGACAAACGCGTTTGCGCTTAGTAGCGGTAATGATCCGGCTTGAACGGACCAGCCTGCGGAACGCCGATATATTCGGCCTGTTCGCTGGAAAGTTTGGTCAGTTTCACGCCAAGACGGTCGAGATGCAGGGCGGCAACTTTCTCGTCCAGGTGTTTCGGCAGGACATAAACCTTGTTTTCGTAGTTCGCGTGGTTTTTCCACAGTTCGATCTGGGCCAGCACCTGGTTGGTGAAGGATGCCGACATCACGAAGCTCGGATGACCGGTTGCACAACCAAGGTTCACAAGGCGGCCTTCGGCCAGAACGATCAGACGTTTGCCATCCGGGAATTCGACTTCGTCGACCTGCGGCTTGACATTGTCCCACTTGTAGTTACGCAGCGAACCGATCTGGATTTCGGAATCGAAGTGACCAATGTTGCAAACAATTGCACGGTCTTTCATCGCACGCATATGATCAAGCGTGATGATGTCGATATTGCCCGTCGTGGTGACGAAGATGTCGCCAACCGGTGCAGCGTCTTCCATGGTGGTGACTTCGTAACCTTCCATTGCGGCCTGAAGCGCACAGATCGGATCGATTTCGGTCACAAGAACACGTGCACCCTGGCTGCGCAGCGATGCAGCCGAACCTTTGCCAACATCACCAAAACCGGCAACCACACCGATCTTACCGGCAACCATGACGTCGGTTGCGCGTTTGATGCCATCAACAAGTGACTCACGGCAGCCATACAGGTTGTCGAATTTCGACTTGGTGACCGAGTCATTGACGTTGATCGCCGGAACCTTGAGCGTACCTTTTTTCGCCATTTCATAAAGGCGATGCACACCGGTGGTGGTTTCTTCGGAAAGACCTTTGATGTCTTCAAGAAGTTCCGGATACTTGTCGTGGATCAGCTGTGTAACGTCGCCGCCATCATCAAGGATCAGGTTTGGTTTCCAGCCGTTCGGGCCAGTGATGGTCTGCTCGATGCACCACCAGAATTCTTCCTCGGTCTCGCCCTTCCAGGCAAAGACAGGAACGCCGGTTGCCGCAATCGCCGCAGCAGCCTGATCCTGGGTCGAGAAGATGTTGCACGACGACCAGCGAACTTCAGCACCAAGTGCAGTCAGGGTTTCGATCAGAACCGCGGTCTGAATGGTCATGTGCAGGCAACCGACGATGCGTGCGCCAGCAAGCGGCTTGGCCGCACCGTATTCTTCGCGCAACGCCATCAGGCCCGGCATCTCGGTTTCGGCAATCGCGATTTCCTTGCGGCCCCAGGCGGCCAGCGAGATGTCTGCGACCTTGCAATCGGTAAAGTTCGACATGTCGTCTCCAATCAAACAAAAACAGCGCAACCGCCGACCACATGGATCTTGCAGATACGCCCGAAAATTCCTGTGCGACGGTTTGCCCGTTCGCGATGGAAGACATATAAAGATTTCTTTATATCGATTTCAAGTCTTTTCTTCGATGAATTTTCAATGCCGGAAAAATAAACGCAAATACACAGCACCCATGCTGCATGGACCCATTTCATAACCGATTGATTTATTAAGTATTATGATCGCCGGTCAGGCAAGATCGTTGAAATCATCCAGCATCATGGCGATGCGTGCAGAATCCCATTGTTCCATCACACGCGCGGCCTGATGTTCGGTATTACGCGTATCAAGACGGCGCAGGCGCTGCTTGACCGGTAAAAGGCTGACCGGAGACATCGAAAGATTGCGCAGTCCGAAGCCAAGGAAAAGCGGTGTATAGCGCGGGTCACCGGCCATTTCACCGCAAACACTGATCGGGATGTCGCGATCCCGCGATGATTTGATCACATCACGGATCAAGCGCAAAACCGAAGGATGCAACGGGTCATAAAGCCCCGCCACCTGATCGTCGGTACGATCAATCGCCAGTGTATATTGCGTCAGATCGTTGGTGCCGATGGCAAAGAAATCGCTTTCGCGCGCCAAGGCATCAATCGCCAGTGCGGCGGCCGGTATTTCGATCATCGCGCCCAGCGGCGGTAAAACATCCGGTATGGCATGGCCTTCCTTGCGCAGGCGCCTTGCAACGGCTTCGTAAATCTGCCGCGCCCGGCTCATTTCATGAACGCTGACCACCATCGGGATCAGAACCCGGATTGGCCCGTGCAGGGATGCCCGCAGGATGGCAGCCATCTGGGCTTCCAGCAATTCGGGCTTACGCAATGACAAACGGATGCCACGCAATCCCAGGGCCGGGTTTGGCCCGGACCCGATTTCTGCCTGCAATGACACCGCAAGCTTTTCACCCCCGATATCAAGGGTACGGATCGTCACCGGCTTGCCATTCATCCGGGTCACGATATCGGCCAGTTCGGCATATTGTTCGTCTTCGTCCGGCAGATAGTCCTTGTTCATGAACATGAACTCGCTGCGCAGAAGTCCGATGCCGGTCGCCCCGTTTTCCAGTGCCGCCGACAGCTCGATGGGCAATTCGATATTGGCATGCAGGTCAATTTCGACCCCGTCGCGGGTCGCCGATGGCACATCACGCAGGCTGGCCAGTTTAGCACGCGCCGCCCGCCAGTCTTCCCGGCGCTGGGTATAATGGGAAAGGTCGTCCTCGGTCGGACGCAGGATCACTTCACCCCGGCCACCATCGACAATGATCAGATCACCGCCCGAAACCCCGCGAATGATGTCGGCCGCCCCCAGAATGGCGGGGATGCCAAGTGACCGGGCCATAATCGCGGTATGACCCTCCGCCCCGCCAAGAGCGGTGACAAAGGCTGCAAGCTGTCCGGGCTGAAGGCGGGCCATATCGGCCGGACTGACTTCTTCGGCAATCAGGATCGCACCCTTTGGCGCGGTTTCAAATGCCCTGTCGGTTTCACCGATCAGGCAGCGCATCAGCCGCAGGCCGACCTCGCGGATGTCGGATGCGCGCGCGGCGATATATCGGTCATCAATGCCCGAAAACTGGCTGGCGATAGCGTCAATAACGTCGCTGACCGCGTGCACCGCATTCATGTTGCGGGTCCGGATCAGTTCCTCGGCCCCGCGGACAAGGCGCGACTGGGTCAACATATGAACATAGGCATCCAGCAGAAAACCAAGTTCCTCGGACGCGGCCCCGCCAACATTGGCTGATTGCGATTTCAGACGTTTAAGCTGTTCAATGCTTTCCGAAACGCCTTTATGCAAACGTTCGGTTTCCGTCGGGATGGCCGCCGCATCGATACGCGCGCGACTGACATCGACATATTGCCGGTCCATGACAAAAGCCCGGCCGATCACAATCCCGCCCGATGCCCCAAGCCCGCTAATCACCCGGCGGCCGGTCGTCGATTGGTCATCAATTGTGGTCTGGTCTTTTGGTGGAACTTGCAAGCCTGGTTTGCTGCCAACTCGTTCTTGTTGTTTCCAGAAATCCCGCTTTCCGTCCGTGCGGAAATCCTACTTATTCTTTGTATTATTCTTCGTGGAACTTGGCATCGACAAGTTCGTTAAGGGCATCTATCGCCTTTTTCGCATCGGGGCCAGCTGCCTCTATCTCGATTTCCGTGCCGGTCGATGCTGCAAGCATCATCAGCCCCATGATCGATACGCCCGAAACCTCGGTGCCGCGATTGCGCACCATGATCCGGGATTCGAATTCACCGGCAAGTTTAACAAATTTTGCGGCCGCCCGCGCGTGCAATCCACGTTGATTGCTTATTGTTACGATCCGCTTTTCCGTCTGCGCCATATTTGTCCCGCCTTAGTCCCGACCTTAAATCCCCGTCGGCACACTTTCAAAAGATCCGGGCCATCCCCGATCGCCCGACCTTCTGTTTTTGTTGTTTATTCCTCGCCGCTTAGCAGGCGCGACGCCACATTGATATATTTCCGGCCCGCTTCCTGCGCAGCATTGACCGTCTGGGCCAGCGTGCCATCGATGCGCACCGAAGCCAGTTTGATCAACAAAGGTAAATTAACCCCTGCGATTACTTCGACATTGGCCTGTTCCATAATGGAAATCGCCAGGTTCGACGGGGTCCCGCCAAACATGTCGGTCAACAGCACAACGCCCTTGCCATCATCGACAGCCTCGACACTTGCAAGGATGTCGGCACGGCGTTGTTCCATATCGTCGTCCGGCCCGATGCACACGGCGGCGATATTTTCCTGTTCACCGACAACATGCTGCAAGGCCGACACGAATTCCTTCGCGAGATCGCCATGGGTGACGAGCACCATCCCGATCATGCAGTTTTCTCCATCAATTCACTCCCCCGGTTTTGGTTCATCTGGCTTGTCGCGATGGCTGAGATGAACATCATATCCCAGACCGGCAATCCAGTCGTTTAGCATGCGTGCGATATAAACGGAACGATGCTGGCCGCCCGTACAGCCGATCGCGATAGTCAGATAGCTTTTCCCTTCCTGCGCATAACGCGGCAGAACCGGGCCGATCAGGCCTTTCAACCGATCCATGAAACCGGTGAAATCCTGATCCTTCTCGATATAGGCACCAACCCGGTCATCAAGCCCGGTCAGCAAACGAAGTTCGGGATCATAATGCGGGTTGCGCAGAAAACGAACGTCAAAAACAAGGTCGGCTTCGCCGGGCACGCCCTGACGGAACGAAAAGCTTTTGACAAAGACCGCCATCGCATCCTTTTCGCCAATGGCAAACTGGTCCTGAAGGATCTTGCGAAGCTCGGCCGATTTAAGCCTTGAGGTATCGATAATCATGTCCGCCGTCGCGGCAATCGGCGCCATCAGGCGTTTTTCATGTTCAATCGCATCGACAAGTGGCCGGTCATGGGTCAAGGGATGAGGACGTCTGCTTTCAGTAAAGCGGCGCTGCAAAATGCCGGTTTCCGCGTCGACGAAAACCACCATCGGATTGACACCGGGCTGCTTGCGCAAATCGCTCACAATGTCGACAAACTGATCGACACCAAAATCGCGTGTACGGATATCAAGGCCAATCGCCAACGGCTGATCAAGGTCCGTCCCCCCACTCAACAATGCAGGCAATAACCGCAGCGGCAGGTTATCCACCGCGTCAAAGCCGAAATCCTCAAAGATTTTCAGCGACGTCGTCCGACCGGCACCCGAAACTCCGGTCACCAGCACAAGTCGCGTATCCCCGGCAGTGTCGCCGGTGCCATTACCCTCTTGTTTCGGGCCTATTGCATCTGCATCGGTCATGTTTCGAGCTGCATCTCACCTGTTGCCAAAGCCAAGGCTACTTCAATCTTGGCCTCGACGGCCATATCGAATGGCCAGATTTTCCAGGACGGAATCGAAATACCACAAAACGTTTCTGATCGGGGTTCAGGCATCCGTTCGACCCCGGCCGGGTCGGCCACCAGATCAAACAAAACCCGCACATCGCCTGCCGCCTGATGGGCAAGCCCGCGGACGATACCAATCCCGCGCACTTCGCACAATCGTGCAATCTGTATCGGCGCGCTGGCAATCAGTTTGCCCTCATGCGCCACAAGATCGGTTCTGTCATCGGAAACAAGCCGCCCGCCAGCCCGGACAAGCCGCAGAGCAAGGTTGGATTTGCCGCTGCCAGATGGCCCGCGCAAAAGGATCGCATGAGGGCCAAGCGCGACACAATTTGCATGGATTTGTGTCATATCGGGCAAAACGATGCGCGGGTCATCCAGCCTTGTCAAATCGGAAACATGCATATCTATCCTCACGGATAGAAATTACTGCCAATCGGGGAACTCACGCACCTTCTTCAAGCGGCAGGCGCAGGGTAAAGATCGCCCCTTTGACCTCGCCGTTGAGGATTCGGTTTGTCGCCGTCAGGTCACCGTTATGCGCTGCGGCAATCCGTTTGGAAATCGAAAGTCCAAGACCGGAATGCTGGCCGAATTTCTCACCCGACGGACGCTCGGTATAGAACCGATTGAAAATCGCTTCTTCCTTGCCGGGGGGAATGCCGGGTCCGTCATCCTCGACCGTTACCACAGCCTGATCCTTGTCCCGCCATGCGCGCACCCGCACCGACCCACCTTCGGGGGTAAAGGTGATTGCATTTGAAATCAGATTTCGGAACACCTGCACCAATCGACTTTCAAGGGCTGGCACAATCAGGTTTTCGGGAACCGATGCCTTAACCGGCGGACCGTCTGCGTCAGCGTTATAAAGCTCACACAGGGTTTGCAACAGCACGCGCAGATCAACCTCCTCGGTCTCGGCACGCGACAATTCGGCATCCATACGCGAATAATCGGAAATATCACTGATCAGTCGATCAAGGCGCTGCACGTCTTCGGCAATGATTTCCATCAGACGGCGCTGGCGTTCCGGGTCTTTCAGGCGGGTCGCGGTTTCAACCGCACTGCGAAGCGACGTCAACGGGTTCTTGATTTCATGGGCAACATCGGCGGCAAAGCGTTCAATTGCATCCATGCGGTCCCAAAGCGTTTCGGTCATATCGCGAAGCGTGGTCGAAAGATCGCCGATTTCATCGCGACGATCCGAAAGATCGGGAATGGTAAACTGACGGTTCTTGCTGCGCCGGACGCGTTCGGCCGCACGTGCCAGCCGATTCAACGGCCGGGTAATCACCCCGGCCAGATAGATCGACAACAGAACCGTGATACCAAATGCAAAGACAAAGATTTTCAGGATATCAAGCCGCACCGCATGCAGGGCATTTTCAATCGCATCGCCATTCTTCGTCAGCATGATTGATGCCAAAACCTGCTTGAAGCGCTGCACGGGTACAGAAACCGAAAGTACACGACGGCCCTGGCTATCGACCCGGACCACCCCGCGCGAATAACCGGCAAGGGCAGCGCGCACTTCGGGATAATCACTGGCACTGGCAACCGGTGGATCAACGTAAAGCGGAAGCGGCTGTTCGCCTTCGAAAATCGAAAGCACGCCTTCGGTCAGCTTGCGCATGATTTCCGCAAGCTTGTCATCTTCACCCGGCGCTGGAAGTTCTTCTGCCTGAACCGCGCCGGTACCAAATGTCCGGACATTCCGGCTATCCGCAATCAGCTGGCCATTCGCCCCGAACAGTCGCGCCCTGGCACCGGTAATCCCGACCAGCCGGCGCACCATTTCACGCGCCACTTCAAGCTTCACCCGGTTGGTGGCGTCATCCCCCTGTCCGACAGCCGATGTCGACAATGCGGCGGCATACATTTCCGCCTGCACGGCCATGGCTTCAAGTTCGGAATGGATCAGTTCCTGCTTGTAACGGCCAAGATAAAGAATGCCCGCAACAAGCACAAAAAGAGCCAGCGCATTCACGGCCAGAATGCGCCAGGTTAATGGGGAAAAAAGACCGTGACGTTCCTCTATCCGTGCGACACGGATTTCGTGTTGCGGCACGGATTGCTGTTCAGCCGAGGCAGGTAAATCGCTCATTCAGACCCGCAATTCTGGCCGGGCCAACCGGCCCGGCACTGCGACAAGAGTGTTATGCTATCAACCCGCAACCGTTGCTGTATCGCGGTAACGGTAACCGACACCATAGAGGGTTTCGATTTCCTTGAATTCCTTGTCTGTCTCGCGGAATTTCTTGCGCAGACGCTTGATGTGGCTGTCGATGGTACGATCATCAACATAAATATGTTCGCCATATGCCGCATCAATCAGCTGATCACGGTTTTTCACGTGGCCCGGATGTTTTGCCAGCGCCTGAATCAGAAGGAATTCCGTGACCGTCAGGTTCACATGCTGGCCTTTCCAGCTGCACATGTGGCGCGACGGATCAAGAACCAGTTCACCACGCTGAATGACATCTTCCGAACCGCTCGGACGAACACCGCCTGCGCGCATGATTTCGGCACGGCGCAGCAAGGTACGGATACGTTCGATCAGCAAACGCTGCGAGAACGGCTTTTTAATATAGTCATCCGCCCCAAGACGCAGACCGGTCAGTTCGTCGACCTCGTCGTCCTTGGATGTCAGGAAAATGACCGGCATCTGGGTCTTTTTGCGAAGATGGGTCAGAAGTTCCAAACCATCCATGCGCGGCATCTTGATATCGAGCACGGCAAGATCGGGCTCTTCCTTGGTCAACGCATGCAGCGCCTCGGACCCGTCGGAATATGTCTGGACCTCATAGCCTTCTTCTTCAAGCGCCATCGAAACCGATGTCAGGATATTACGGTCGTCATCAACAAGTGCGATCTTACTCACCTGAACCTCGTCAGTTGGACAGATTAAAATTTGAAACAAGCGTAACAAAATACATCCCATTGTGGCGAAAAAATAACCACTTGAGGCATATTTGAGGCTTTGTTCATGTACGATACAAAGACCCTACCTGATTTCTGCCGTTCCACCCTATGGGAAAGCGACATTCAATACCGGTATTGCCATGCGTCTTTATTGACTCCCCGTCCCGATGCCACATAACTATCGTGCACCCGAACAGGAAGCCGGAGTCCCGTCACCCGACAGGGCAATCAAAACGTCTGGCCGGATCAACGAACCACACTCTAACGCGCGAGAGGCAGGATTGTTCTACTGGTTAAGCACCTATAGCCGCGCGTCGCTGAGTTTTGCGGGGATTGTCATTGCCGGTCTGGTCGTCTGGCTTGCCGTTAATTCGACCGGAAACCTTGCCATCAGCCAGTTGCAGCAAACAGCCCAGGCCCGTCTTGCACTTTATGAAAGCACACTTCGCGCCGCTGTCGACCGGTATCGCTATCTGCCTTATGTCGTGGCCCGCAATCACGAAATCGTCGATGTCGTTACTGGCAATGGCACTGTGGATATAGCCAACCAGTATCTGCAAAAGGTCAATCAGCGCTCGGGCGCTGCTGCGCTTTATGTTATCGACAGAACCGGCAACACGGTTGCGGCAAGCAACTGGAACACCCCGGACAGTTTTGTTGGCCAGAATTACAGTTTCCGTCCCTATTTCACCGAAGCTTTCGCCGGGCAGGAAGGATTTTTCTACGGGATCGGTGTGACCACCGGGCGATCAGGCCTGTTCATTTCCCATCCGATATCGAAATCCGGCGAAATTGTCGGCGTGGTTGCTGTCAAAATTGAACTCGATGAGCTTGAACGGAACTGGCAGGACGGGGGCGAAACAGTCTTTGTTTCGGATGCCGACGGTGTGATCATGTTAACCAGTCGCGGCGACTGGAAATATCGCACCATTCGCCCGCTGACCGAAACCGACCGTGAGCGCATCTTGCGCAATCGCCAATATTCCGGTCAGGAACTCCGGTCACTGAACATTGATGAAAATCCTTCTGGCGAGGATGGCTTGCTTGAAATCGGTAATGAACGCTTCCTGTTTGACATCAAACCGATCAGCGGCAGTGAGTGGAATCTGTTTTATCTGACACCGATGGACTATGTCGCAGAGCGACGCACAAGCGTCATGCTGATCACCCTGATCGGATCGGGATTGATCATCCTGATTGTGCTGTTCCTGCGCGAACGTGAATTGAAACTGGCATCCCAGCGCAAATCCATGGAATTTGCCCGCATTCAGGCACTTAACACCCGCCTGGAACAGGAAATAACCGAACGCCGCAAGACAGAGGCCGAGTTGCGCGGCACACAGGACGAGCTGGTTCAGGCCGGAAAACTGGCGGCATTGGGTCAGATGTCGGCCGCAATTGCCCATGAAATCAATCAGCCAATTGCCGCGATCAGAACCTTCTGCGCCAGCGCCAAACTGATGCTTGAACGCGGAAAATCCGAAAATCTCGGCCCCAATATCGAACAGATTTCCGCCCTGACCGAGCGCATGGGATCAATCACTGGACAACTTAAAACCTTCTCGCGCAAATCGACCGGCGTGCTTGAACCCGTCAATATCCGGGCCGCCCTTGATAATGTGATACAGCTGCTGTCATCGCAGTTACATAATGAAGGCTGCGTTCTTGAACAGTCCGATTTTGCTGGCGATCTGATCGTCCATGCCGATCTGGTGCGGATCGAACAGGTTTTTGTCAATATCATCCGCAACGCGCTTGATGCGATGGCCAGCATCGATGACAAGGATCCAAAGGCAAAAAAACGGATCATCATCGACCTGTCAGGAACACGTGATCAGGCCACCATTCGCATATCCGATACCGGTCCGGGCATTGGCGAGGAAACCCTTGGTTTGCTGTTCGACCCGTTCTTCACCACCAAGGATCCGGGGCAAGGGGTAGGGCTCGGGCTTTCGGTGACTTACGGGATTGTTCGTGACTTTGGCGGCAGCATCCGTGCCTATAACCGTGCGGGCGGCGGAGCCTGCTTTGAAATACAATTGCCACTGATGCGGGGGACGCAGAAGTAATGCCGCAATCGACAATCGATACCGCCAATGCAAATCCGCAAACGGCACAGGTAATCATCGTTGATGACGAAGAAGCCCTGCGCCTTTCCCTGTCCCAATGGCTTGATCTGTCCGGATACACCATCAGTGTCCATGCCGATGCGATTTCGGCACTTGAACATATCACACCCGATTTCGCCGGGGTGATCCTGACCGATGTTAAAATGCCAAAGCTTGATGGCATTGCCTTTACCAAATCGGTTCTTGAGATCGACCGCGACATTCCGGTGATCCTGATGACCGGTCATGGCGATGTCCCGATGGCCGTCGAGGCGATGAAAAGCGGGGCATATGATTTCGTCGAAAAGCCTTTTGAACCAACCGATATTCTCGAAAGCCTCGAGCGCGCGATTGAAAAACGCAAACTTGTCATCGAAAATCGCACGCTCCGTTCACAAATCGCCCAGCAGGGCACGCTTGACAGCCGCCTGATCGGCAACAGTCCGTCGATGCGTGCCCTCAAGGCAGAAATCGCCAATATCGCCCCGACCGAAGTCCCGGTTCTGGTTTCCGGAGAAACCGGTACCGGCAAGGAACTGGTCGCGCGTGCCATTCATGACCTCAGCACCCGGAATGATCGGCGATTTGTTGCCGTTAACTGCGCGGCAATTCCAGAAAGTACCGCCGAAAGCGAGCTTTTCGGTCATGAAAAGGGAGCCTTCACCGGTGCTGCCAGCCGCCGGATCGGCTGGATCGAACATGCCGATAACGGCACCCTGTTTCTTGATGAAATTTCAAGCATGCCGCTGGCGTTACAGGCCAAGCTTCTGCGTGTCATCGAACAGCGCGAAGTCGTGCGCCTTGGGTCGAACACCCCGGTAAAGGTCAATTTCCGGCTGATCTGTGCCACTAACGAAGATTTGCCCACCGCCGTTATCGACAAGCGTTTTCGCGAAGACCTTCTGTTTCGGATCAACACATTCGAACTGGAAATCGTACCGCTCCGCCAGCGTAAGGATGACCTGCCGTTACTGTTCGATATCTTTGCCGAACGCGCGGCTGAAAATTTTGATCGTCCCTATGAAAAACCGCATGCAAGTCTGTGGGGCAGTCTTTTGGGGCATGAATGGTCCGGCAATGTGCGCGAACTTAAAAATCTGGCGGAACGCTATGTGCTTTTGACCGGCATGCCCGAAGAACGCTGGGCACGGTTGTTTGGCAATAATGCTGCGATGGATGCATCTGCTGCAACCGATAAAACCGGATCGCTGGCCGATCAGCTCCGCCATTTCGAGCAGCACATAATTCGTGATGCCCTGATCCGCCATAACGGCAATGTCAAAACGGTCATGGATGAACTCGACATCCCGCGCCGGACTTTGAATGAAAAAATGAAGAAGCTGAATATCCGTCGCGACGATATCGAATAGCAGTAATTTATCATGCGGCCATAAAATGTTACGATGGCTGCAAATCGGGTCAATCGGCAAGATTTCGCCGACATGAAAACCATCCATCGGCAACAATCCGCCGAAACTATCGGGCATATATTTGTATCTGCCTGATATATAAAGATAAAAAATCATCTTTGGGTTGGCACAACAATTGCCAATCAGAAGGGCAAAACAATAAAAATATTTCGCCAGGGAGAATAACCAATGTCCGGGAAGGCATGCTTTCATTGCATGACATTTGATCGGCCCATATCCGGGTCAATCGCATCATACCAGCATCGTGCGCTGTCAGGGTTCTGACATCTGCCTTGTGAAGCTGTTTCACGAGGTGTTTGCGCGTGCCGTATTTTGCAACCTGATCGGACAGGATTTTCATCCCCGACACGATATTCGTTAGAGAAGTAAGACGACCAACAACTGAGGAGATACCAAAAGATAACTGCCAATATTCGATTATTGACCGTTTCTGTTGTTATCAATGCAGTGAACATTGATCCTAGGGAGGACTAAGTATGAAATTACGGAATCTGCTTTCTGCAGCAGCAGCACTGATGATGTTCGGTGCCCCGGCATTCGCCCAGACCCAGCTTTCCATCGCGACCGGCGGTACCGGTGGTGTTTACTACCCGTATGGTGGTGGTCTTGCCGAACTGATCGGTAAATATATTGATGGCTATGACGCCGTTGCCGAAGTTACCGGCGCGTCGGTCGAAAACATGGGCCTGATCGCACGTGGCGACAGCGACCTTGCCATCGGTCTGGCTGACACCGTTTATGCCGCTTATCACGGCACCGGCAAATTCGAAGACCGCAAACTCGACAATATCCGCGCAATTGCGTCGATCTATCCGAACGCAGTCCAGCTCGTGACTCTTGCTGACAGTGGTATCACCAGCCTTGCCGATCTGAAAGGCAAACGCGTTTCTGTTGGTGCACCGGGTTCGGGAACCGAAGTTTCGGCAAAAGTTCTGCTCGAAGCCAACGGCATCACCTATGACGACATCGAAGAACAGCGCCTGAACTTCAACGAAACCGCTGATGCAATCCGCGACGGCGATATCGATGCAGGCTTCTGGAGTGTCGGCCCGCCCACCAGCTCGATCCTCAACCTTGCAACCACGCGTGACATCAAACTGGTCGCTCTGACCGAGGAAGAGGTTGCTGCCGCCATCGACGCGGAGCCGACCTTTGCACCTTACTCGCTGCGTAAAGGCATCTACGAAGGTGTCGAGGCACCGGTTCTGACGATCTCCACCCCGAACGTTCTGGTCGTCAATGCCGACATGGACGAGGAACTGGCTTATCAGATCACCAAGACCCTGTTTGACAAGGTTGACGAACTGATCGCCATTCACCCGGCTGCAAATGACACCACGGTTGATTTCTCGGTCGGCTCGACCCCGATCGTGATGCATCCGGGAGCAATTCGTTATTACGAAGAAGCTGGTGCACCGTTCCTGGATCATCTGCGTCCATGATCTCTGCCATGTGGGGGCGGCCGTTTCTGGCCGCCCTTTTCCTCCTTGCTTTGGCACCTTCCGGTCATGCCGGTGACGCGGCCAAAGAAGAAACCGACAAAACCGATCGCCTTGAAATTATCGGGGCTGATGGTCGCATTCTGGCTGAAACCGGCATCCCGCGTCAGGGGGGGTGGTGTCTTTACTGGAACCATTCAGTCACCGGCGATGGTGTGATCGATTGCTATGTCGACGATCACGGCAAGATGGTCCTGCACCGCGCCTATCAGCCCGATTTTGCTGCAGGACTGGGCCATTATCCGGGACGCGGCAAACTGACCAGCGCCGAAAATGGTGGTTATTGGATTGAAGACATTGATGAAGCCGTGCCGGGAAATGCCTATGTCCTTCGGGTCGGCAGCCTCGCGGTAAATCATCGCATCGTCACCGAAAATGACGAGATCAATCTATCGAAAATGGCCGAACATACCCGTGTCACCATACGGCTTGATACCGGGGATTAAGGATTTTAATTGATGACTGAACCGGCACCTCTTCCGTCCATGCAGGACACAGTTGCCCAGCCCAAAATTGTTCTGGGGCTGATCACCGTGGTCGCAGTTGCGCTTTCACTGTTCCAGATGTATGGCGCGGGTATCGAACCGCTTGGCCTGTTTTATCAGCGTTCGATCCATCTGGCCTTTGTGATGTTTCTGGCTTTTCTGATGTTTCCGGCATTCGGATCGAACCGTAAACGGGGCGTCCTTGGTTGGGTCATCGATCTGGCATTTCTGGCCGGTGCGTTCGTTACCGGTTTCTATCTGTCCTTCTATCTGGATGAGATTTTCAACCGTGCCGGTTTCTGGACCAGTACCGATCTGATCGTCGGCATCATCGCAACCGTTACCGTCCTCGAAGCCAGCCGCCGTGCTGTTGGCCTTGGCATGACCGTCATTGGCATCGTTGCCATCATCTATGCGCTCTCGGGCCCACGCGGTTCGCTGCCATGGCTTGGCGAATGGCTGCCCGGTATTCTTAGCCACCGGGGCGCTGATGTAGACCGCCTTGTCGGTCAGCTTTACCTTGGACAGGAGGGTATTTACGGCCTGCCGATGGGGGTTGCAGCAACCTATATCTTCATGTTCGTGCTGTTTGGTGCGTTCCTTGAAGTGACCGGTGCTGGTAAATTCTTTATCGACATGGCCTATGCCGCGACCGGCAGAAAGGCTGGTGGTCCGGCCAAGGCCGCTGTTCTGGCCTCGGCCGGGATGGGTTCGATCAGCGGTTCGGCCATTGCGAACGTTGTCACGACAGGCGCCTTTACCATTCCGCTGATGAAGCGCCTTGGCTATCGCCCCGCCCAGGCCGGCGGGATCGAAGCAGCCGCATCGACCGGCGGGCAAATCACCCCGCCGCTCATGGGGGCGGGTGCCTTCCTGATTTCCGAATATACCCAGGTGCCGTATCTCGAAATCGTCATGATTTCGATCTTCCCCGCGATCCTGTATCTCGGCACGGTTTATCTGTTTGTGCATATCGTCGCGCTGAAGAACGGTATGCGTGGCATGCCGGTCTCAGAATTGCCGGACTGGAAGCAGGTACTTAAAGAAGGCTGGCAATTCATCCTGCCGCTTGGCGTTCTGATTTACCTTCTGGTGCTGAACATTTCTCCGATGCGCGTCGGTTTCTGGGCGATTATTTCGGTCCTTGCGGTTGCCGCCCTGCGCTACGCGATCTGGTTCTTCTACGTCGCGCCACAGAACGGTGAAAAGGCCAGCCATGACCGCCTCAAGGCTGCACTTGCCAATGGCGTCAGGATTACAATCGCTGCCCTTGAACTCGGCGCAAAGAACGCGGTTGCCGTCAGCATGGCCTGTGCCGTTGCCGGGATTATCGTTGGCGTTGTTGGCCTGACCGGTCTTGGCCTGAAATTCTCGTCGATGATGATCGCGTTTTCGGGTGGCAATATCGTTCTTGCACTGGTTCTGGTGCTGCTCGCCAGTCTGATCCTTGGTATGGGCCTGCCGGTGACGGCATCCTATATCGTTCTGATCGTTCTGGTCGGTCCGGCCCTGTCCAACGAGTTCGGCATTCCGTTGCTGATCGCGCATCTGGTGGTGTTCTGGTATTCCCAGGACAGTAATGTGACCCCGCCCATTGCCCTTGCCGGCTTTGCCGGGGCCGCGATAGCCGGGGCCAGTCCATTGGAAACCAGTATGCAGGCGTGGAAATTTGCCAAGGGCCTCTATCTGATCCCGGCCTTCATGGTGTTCAATCCGGAAATCATCACTGGTGGCCCGCTGCCGCTCGTGCTGTGGACCGGCTTTACCGCGATCCTGTCGCTAGCTGCCTTTGCCGCAGCACTCGAAGGGTTCATGTTTGCCAAGATCGATCTGGTATCACGCATTCTGATTGTTCCGGCGACCATTGGCATCTTCTATCCGGATCTTCGGGCAGAGATCGCAGGGACAGTCGTCATTCTGGCGATACTGGGCCTGAACTGGTGGAAAGGCCGTCATTCGGATGGTCCGGCGGCCAAAATAGCCGCCTGATCCTCTATTAAAACGGCATACTTGATCCAAAAGCCCTCGCAAGAATATTTGCCTTGCGGGGGCTTTTTCACTTTATGCACGCACATAATACCTATGCATTCGGGCAGTAGACGCAATTACCCTCGATCGATAAGATCGGCGGAAAATAATTCCTCATACTATTGATTGAACCCCATGCAATTCCTTAGCCTTTTGCGTCAGGCACCCCGCCCGCTAGCCTTTGGCGCGCTTCACAGTTTCGGTTCGTCATTCGGTCAGACCTTTCTGGTCGCCCTGTTTGTTCCGTTCATTGGTGCCAGCCTTTCGATAAATGAAACCGAGTTTGCCAATATCTATGCCGGGATCACCATCGCAAGTGCGTTATGCCTGCCTTTCATCGGGCGATTGATGGACCGCATTGATATGCTGCGATACAGTCTGGCAACCATGGTGTTGCTGACCATAGGCTGCCTTGTGATTGCCTCGGCTCAATCGGTCTGGATGCTGATCGGGGCCCTGTTCATTCTGCGTCTGGCCGGGCAGGGACTAATGAGCCATGTCAGCATGACCGGCATTGCGCGCTATTTTGATCGCAGCCGGGGTCGTGCGCTCGCCATTGCAAGCTTCGGCTTTCCGTTGGCAGAGGCAATCATGCCCGTAACCCTGCTGGCACTTATCGCCGGATTTGGCTGGCGGGCGACCTATGCCGGGGCCGGTATTTTTATCGTGGTGATCCTGATGCCGATTGCGATCCTGCTGATCCGTGATAATGCAAAATTCCGCGAGGCACCGGGCAAAACGGAAAAGGATGGCAAAGCCGCTAGTACTGATCACAGCACCGATCAGGACGCACCCCCCGCAAGCAGCCATCCGCGCCTGTTCCGGTCACGCTATATCTGGTTCTGCATGCCGATGCTGGCCGCCCCGCCGCTGGTGATGACCGCCCTGTTTTTCCATCAGGGATCGATTTCAGCCAGCAAAGATATCGACCTTGCCTGGTTCGCCGCCGGTTTTACGGTTTTTGCCATTACATCCGTGATCGGGGCGTTTGGTAGCGGTCCGCTGATTGACAGCCATACCGCTCGCAAGCTGTTCCCCTATCACCTGATCCCGGCCATCGGGGCGGTGTCGCTACTGGCGATCACTGAAACACCGGTCATGATCCCGGTTTATATGGGGATGCTGGGCGTCACCACCGGCTTTGCCACAACATTGCGCACGGCAATCATTCCGGAACTGGTGCCACTTAGTGAAATCGGCGCAGTCCGCAGCACATTGACCGCGGTCATGGTTCTCGCATCTGCGATTGGACCTGCGATCTATGGCTGGATGTTTGCCGCCAATATCGATATCGCGACGACTCTTTGGATCACCATCGTCGCAATGGCGGTTGTGTCAATGCTGTCCTGGATGTCGGAACGGCCCGGATTTTATATCCCGCCGGGCGTCGCGCGCCAAACCGGCGAATGAGGCGGCGGGATTGCAAAGCCGAAGATCGGCGATAGGACAAAAAAATGGCCCGGAGCTCAAAAGAGCCCGGGCCAGTCGGGAAAACAGCGTCGTCTAGGGAGGAAGACGCTAGAAAAAACGCGGTAGTCCATCGCGGGAGCGTCGTCTGGGGAGGAAGATCAAACGTCGCTCGACCGCGAGGTCGTCAATTAGGCAGCACCGCCAACGGTGCCAGCCGGATGCTTGATGTCGGCGGACTTGTCAGAGCCTTTGAACAGGCTGCGGAACAGGCTGCCGATATATTCAGCACGAAGCTGTTGGCCTTTGCGCACGCCAGCTTCAATCTCGCTGGTTTTGATGTTCAGCTTGGTGATGTCAGCATAAGTGGTCATGGCAGACCTCCTTTGAGAATTTGGTTCATTGCGACAACGTGTCGCGTTTGATGAACCCAATCTAATTTCCTTTACGGCAGAAGAGAATTACCTCAATATGCACATTACTTGTGAATATGCGTCATAAATAGGAAACATGCCGATGGATCGCGCCGCAGAAATGGAAATCTTTGTCCATGCCGTTGAAGAAGGCAGCTTTTCAGCTGCTGCACGGACCATGCGTCTGTCGCCTTCGGCGGTTTCAAAATACATTTCGCGCCTTGAAGACAGGCTTGGCGCGCGTCTTTTGATGCGCACCACCCGCCAGCTTAGCCTGACCGAAGAAGGCCGTGCCTTTTACGAGCGCGCACGCACGATCCTAAACGAGATCGAAGAAGCCGAAGAAGTCGTCACCCAGCTTTATGCCGCCCCGCGCGGAACGTTGCGTATCAACGCATCGGTGGCATTCACCAAGTATCAGGTCGTGCCGCTGATCCCGGAATTTCTGGCGCGTTATCCCGATGTAAGGATTGAATTGACGCTGGATGATAAATTCACCGATCTGGTCAACGATGGTTACGATCTGGCGATTCGCCTGTCCGCCCTTGAAGATTCATCGCTGATCGCACGCAAATATGCGGTCAACCGCCGCATGATCGTCGCATCGCCGGAATATCTGGAAAAGAACGGTATCCCGCGCAAGCCGCAGGAACTTGAAAACCACGACTGTCTGCATCTGTCTTCGCGCGAAAGCTTCAACGACTGGCATTTCGACACGCCCGAAGGCCATGTTTCATTCCGTGCACAGGGCAGTTTTTCCGCCAATGACGGCGACGCATTGCACGAAGCGGTGGTCGCTGGCCTTGGCATGGCGAGACTGGCAGAGTACCTCGTGCATGAAGATATCCGGGCAGGTCGCCTGACGCCGGTTCTGACGGAATATGTTCACGATCTGGCATGGATTTCGGCGGTGTATCCACACAAACGACACCTGTCACCAAAGGTCCGTGCCTTTGTGGACTTCCTGGCCGAAAAATTCACCCCCATCCCGCCATGGGAGCTTGGCCTGCGCGATGCGCGTTCGGTCCGCAAACCCGAAGCCGTTGCCGAAACCAAGGCCATCGCAGCCCCGGTAACCGAGCAGCAAGGCTAGGCGCAGAATAGGTTAGCCAATCCGAAACCGGATATCGCCCGGACGGGCTTTGAAGCAATATTCAGACGAAGCGCTAAGATCATCAAGAGTGCGGGTTTCGCCGGTTCGGGCGAACCCGCATTTTTCATAAAAGCGATGCCCGGCTTCGAACCGTGTGTCGGTCCAAAGGACAAGATCGGTGCAATCGGGATGGGTTTGCTCCAGCCAATCAAGCGCCTTTGTCAGCATGCGTTGTGCAACTCCCTGCCCACGGGTGGCGCGATCCAGATAGACCTTGTGCAATTCGGCCTGTTTTTGCGCCGGATCGAATTTGATGCCAAGGCATCCCAGGACACGCCCATGCCCCTCGACCACCCAGATGCAGCCGTGATCAGCACTAAAATCATCAGCGATGGCATCAAGTTCGGGAAACTCGCCCGCACGATCAAAGATGCAACCGGGATAATCAGCAAAGACCTCCGCAATCAGGGTTGCGATTTGATCACCATCCCGATTGGTGGCTTTGCGAATGTCGAATACCATTTCCATAGACCTAACCCTGTAAGACAACGCCCTTGGCAAGCTTGTCATAACCCCGCAGAACGGCATCGGTATCCATAACCGCCTTGCCCGGCCGTTGAATGCGGGTCGGGCGCAGGGCGCCGCTACCGCATGCAATCGTCAGATGATCGTCAAGGATGGTGCCTGCCGGACCGGATTGATCGGTAACGATGGCAGCCTGCACCTTGATACGTTCCTTGCCGAATTCGAAATAGGCACCCGGCCATGGTGTGAAAGCACGGATTTTGCGTTCAAGTGCCGCGGCATCATCGGTGAAATCAAGCTTGGCCTCGGCCTTTTCAAGCTTGGCAGCATAGGTCACGCCGTCTTCGGGCTGTTTGGTTGCCCGTAATCCGCCGAGCGGAAGCTTTTCAAGCGCCTCGACAATCAGTTTGCCGCCCAGATCGGCAAGATCGTCATGCAGGGTATTGGCATAGGTTTCGGACGAGATCGGGATATCACCAACCAACAGCATATCGCCTGTATCAAGCCCGACATCCATCTGCATGATGGTCACACCGGTTTTATCATCACCCGCCAGAATGGCCCGCTGGATCGGGGCGGCACCGCGCCAGCGCGGCAAAAGGGACGCATGAATGTTCAGACAGCCATATTTCGGCGCATCGAGAATAGCCTTTGGCAGGATCAGGCCATAGGCCGCGACCACCGCAACATCGAGATCAAGGTCGGCAAAGGCCTTTTTCTCTTCATCGGATTTTAGGGAAACAGGTGTGCGAACCTCGATACCCTGTTCTTGCGCCCATGCATGAACCGGGGTCGGCGTTTCCTTTTGCCCACGACCGGCCGGACGGGGCGGCTGGGAATAGACGCAGACAACATCATGACCGGCTGCGACCAGTTGCTTTAACGCCACAAGGGCGAAATCCGGGGTTCCCATAAAGGCAATGCGCAGCTTGGTCATTGGTCACGTCCTATCGTCATCAATCAGGTGATTGGCGGCAATTTGGCGTTATCTTGGCCAAATGACAAGCCAAGCCTTAAAAGGCAGGCGCCCGCTTTGTCAGATTTCCAAAACAAAAGGGCCGGAAAATCCGGCCCCTGAATTCTGTGATGCGTTTCTAATCAGGCAGATTTTTTCGTCTTTTGCAGCTTCTGCACTTTTTTCAGGATCATGTTGCGCTTAAGCGCACTCAGATAATCGGTGAACAGGATGCCATCAAGGTGATCAAGTTCATGCTGGATGCAGGTTGCGAGAAGGCCGTCGGCCTCGATTTCGTGTTCCTTACCGTTTTCATCCAGATAGCGCAGGCCGACTTCGGCCGGGCGTTCGACATCGGCATATTGTTCCGGGATCGACAGGCAGCCTTCCTGATAAACCGATGTATCCTCGGACTCCCAGATGATTTCCGGATTCACGAGTTTCAGCGGCTGGGGCTTTTCCTTGTCATCGGAAACGTCCATGACAACCACGCGTTTCATCACGCCGATCTGGGGCGCGGCAAGTCCGATACCCGGTGCCGCATACATGGTTTCAAGCATGTCATCGAGCAATTCACGGATTTCGTCATTCACCTCGGCCACCTCTTCGCATTCCTGCTTGAGGCGGGGATCGGGAACAATGAGAATGTCGCGCAGGGCCATGTATCTTTTGTCCGGAATTTGGAAATCTATGCGTTCATCGCATTATAGCGAAATCAGCGCTCCGAGATAAGGTTTCGTCGCACGTTAGTCAAGCAAACAGCCCTGCACTTACGCGCAACTCACCCATGATCGGTACCGGTATGGGCCGTTTCGTCATCATCATCACCGGTTTGGCCCGTCAATAAATCGGAGGGAGCCCCAAGCAATTCGGTCTTGGTAATTTCACGGACATGGGTTTCGGCATGAAGCGGTTCTTCGATGGCGCGATCATCGGCAACGATATGCTTTTCCTTAAGCTTCCGAGCCGAAACCAGTACCGTGCCTTCAAGCGTGCCAAGAGTCTTGTTGTAGTTTTTGACCGTGCTTTCAAGCGACTTGCCCATAGAGGCAAAGTTTTTGGCAAGGGTCCCCAGACGATCAAAAAGCTGCTGACCGATTTCGCTGATATCGCGGGCATTTTCGGCCAGGGCTTCCTGACGCCAGCCATAGGCCACGGCCTTCAGAAGCCCGAGCAAAGTGGTCGGCGTTGCCAGAATGACGCCATCGCGGAAGCTGTCTTCGATCAGGCGTGGATCGCGTTCAAGTGCTGCCGAGAAGAAGCTTTCACCGGGCAGGAACAGAACAACAAATTCCGGAGAATCGACTGATTTCCAATAGGATTTCTTCGAAAGGTCCGAAATCACCTTGCGCACATTGGTGACATAGGTGCCCATCAGGGCCTCGCGGCGGATATCGTCGTGCTTTTCCTCAATCGCCTCAAGATAGGCCGATGTCGGGGCCTTGGCATCGACGACGATGTTTTTGCCGCCCGGCAGATGAATGACCATGTCCGGCTTCTGCGCACCTTCATCGGTGTTGAAATGCACCTGCTCTTCGAAATCGCAATGTTTGAGCATCCCGGCCAGTTCAACGATCCGGCGCAATTGCAGTTCACCCCATTTTCCAGATACCGACGAGCTTGACCGCAGGGCGGAGCTAAGCGTCTGGGTTTCCTTGGACAGGCGGGTTTGCGATTCGACCAGTTGACCGACCTGATTGCGCAATTCGCCGTAAGCTTCCTTGCGCGAGTTTTCCAGTTCGTTGACCTTGGTATCGAAAGCCTGCAAGCGTTCCTGGATCGGTTTGACGAGCCCGTCAATTGCCTGCTGGCGTTTTTCCAGATCGCCTTTGGCCCCTTCCTGCATCCGCGAGAAATTCTCACGCGCCAGCTTCATGAACTCGTCATTGTTGACTTTAAGCGCGTCAGACGACAGCGCCTTGAAGCTATCAAGCAGTTTGGTCCGCGCATCATCAAGCATCGCGAGCTTTTCGGTGGTGGCTTCGCGTTCTTTTTCCAGTCTGGTTTCGGCAATGGCGCGTTTTTCGGCTTCTTCGGAAAGCCGGTTACGCGTCATCGCCAGTTCAGATACCAGTTCGCGACGAGCTTCATCAGCCTGATCAAGTTGCGCCGCCAGCAGGGCGGTTCGCGACTCTGCCTCGGCCATCGCGGCTTCTTTGGTGCGTTTGACCATCAGCACACTGAAAACCAGTGCAACGACAAATGCCGCAATTGCGCCCGCTGCAAGAGAGATCGGATCCATATTCCCACCGTTTGGTTATAACCTGATTTCTTTGTATCTGTTTTGTTCCATTAAATCCAGAACGCAACCGCATTGATGTATCGGTGTGAAACGTGGCAAATCGCCAGATCGTGACTGGCGGGATCACAATAATATCACTATGTTTCAATCACCTATTTCAGGGTGTGCACTTTTTTCGGCATCCAGACAGGACGACCGGAACGGTTTGGCTGTGATCCCATAATCAAACCGCTCGCAAGGCAGGGAAATCAGGATTGTATCGCGGTAATTGCGGTGCATTTTGCCCCCCGTCTTAAGTTGTATTCCCTGAAATCCATCAGCGCACTAGCATAGGGCGCAAGCGACAGGAACCGATTTACGCCATGCCGTCCGGCTGATCTTGCATCGCCCGTTCGGTTATCCTGCACCAGTTGTAATAACTGTTATTGCAACTGCAAAAATCGGCATCTGGCACGCACAAGAATATCGTACCGGCCCAAAGACCTTTCAGCGGGCAGGTGACCGGTACGAGCGTACAGACAACAGGAAACGAACAAGAGGCCACATATGTCTGCGAACGTTTATCCCGTCTCCGACGACATCGCGAAGGGCGCGCTGATCGACAAGGCAAAATACGACGCCATGTACAAGCAGTCGGTCGAAGATCCCGAAGGCTTCTGGGGCGAACACGGCAAGCGCATCGACTGGATCAAGCCGTTTACCAAGGTCAAGAATGTCAGCTTTGATGCCAAAGACCTTTATATCAAGTGGTATGAAGACGGCACGCTGAACGTTGCAGCCAACTGCCTTGATCGTCATCTGGCGAAGCGCGGTGACCAGACCGCGATCATTTTCGAAGGCGATGATCCGTCCGTTTCCGAACATATCACTTATAAAGATTTGCATGAACGTGTCTGCCGGTTTGCCAATGCCCTGAAATCGATGGGTGTCGGCAAGGGCGACCGCGTTGTCATTTACCTGCCGATGATCCCGGCCGCAGCGGTTTCGATGCTTGCCTGCGCGCGCATCGGTGCGATCCATTCCATCGTGTTTGGCGGCTTTTCGCCCGAAGCCCTTGCGGGCCGCGTGGAAGATTGCGGTGCGAAGGTTGTCATCACCTCGGACGAGGGCCTTCGTGGCGGGCGCGGTGTGCCGCTGAAACGCAATGCGGACGAAGCCCTTTCCCATCCGGGTGTCAAATCCGTCGAAAAGCTTGTTGTCGTCAAGCATACCGGCAAGGACATCGCATGGAATGATGCGCGCGACGTCTGGTATCACGAGGTTTGCGAGGCAGCATCGCCTGATTGCCCGCCGACCGAGGTCAATGCCGAGGACCCGCTTTTTGTTCTGTATACCTCGGGTTCGACAGGCAAGCCGAAGGGCGTTCTGCATACGTCGGGCGGTTACCTTGTTTATGCGTCGATGACCCATCAGTATGTCTTTGATTATCACGAAGGCGATATTTACTGGTGCACGGCCGATGTCGGCTGGGTTACCGGACACAGCTATATCGTTTACGGGCCGCTTGCCAACGGGGCAACGACCCTGATGTTTGAAGGTGTGCCAAGCTATCCGGATGCATCGCGTTTCTGGCAGGTGTGCGAGAAGCACAAGGTCAATATCTTCTATACCGCGCCAACCGCGATCCGTGCCCTGATGCGCGAAGGCGAAAGCTTTGTGAACAAAGCTGATCTTTCGAGCTTGCGCATCCTCGGCTCGGTGGGCGAGCCGATCAACCCCGAAGCCTGGGAATGGTATCACGAACATGTCGGCAAGCGGAATTGCCCGATTGTCGATACCTGGTGGCAGACCGAAACCGGCGGCATCCTGATTACGCCGCTTCCGGGTGCGACCGACCTTAAACCGGGTTCGGCAACCTTGCCGTTCTTTGGTGTTGAACCGGCCCTTCTGGATAATGAAGGCAAGGAACTGACCGGCGCAACCGATGGCAACCTTGTGATCAAGGATAGCTGGCCGGGTCAGATGCGCACGGTTTATGGCGATCATGAACGGTTTATCCAGACCTATTTCAGCACATTCGCCAATGTCTATACCACCGGCGACGGTGCACGACGGGACGAGGATGGCTATTACTGGATCACCGGCCGTGTGGATGACGTGATCAACGTTTCGGGTCATCGCATGGGCACCGCCGAGGTTGAAAGTGCACTGGTCGCGCATTCCAAGGTGGCCGAGGCCGCCGTGGTCGGTGTTCCCCACGATATCAAGGGACAGGGCATCTATGCTTATGTCACGCTGAATGCCGGTGAAGAACCGACCGAAGAACTGCGCAAGGAACTGGTTCAGTGGGTGCGCAAGGAAATCGGCCCGATTGCCAGCCCCGATTATATCCAGTGGTCACCGGGACTTCCGAAAACCCGTTCGGGCAAAATCATGCGCCGTATCCTGCGCAAGATTGCGGCGAATGAATATGACCAGCTTGGCGATACATCAACCCTTGCCGATCCGGGCGTAGTTGATGATCTGATCGAGAACCGCCAGAACCGGAAATAGTCTGATCTGTCTAAATCGCAGAGATCAGAACTTCAGGACAAAACCCGCCGCTATTCCGGCGGGTTTTTCCATTCCAGACTGGGTTTTGCACAAAATGCCCGGCAAAGATCACGCCCCCTGCGGTTGTGCCATATTTTAAATTGGTATAGGTACAGCCTGCTGCATTGCAATACTGACCGTTAGGGACGGCTTTCATGCCGCCAGATGACATTCCAGCCCCGGGGACAGACTGGGCTGTTTGATACGGAGAAGTTCTGTGAATACCGATTTCCTTCCGCGTTTGCGGGCCGAATGGCTTGGCAATATCCGTGGTGATGTGCTTTCGGGCCTTGTGGTGGCACTTGCCCTGATCCCCGAAGCCATTGCGTTTTCCATCATCGCCGGGGTCGATCCCAAGGTCGGGCTTTACGCATCCTTCTCGATTGCAGTGATTACCGCGATCTTTGGTGGACGGCCGGGCATGATTTCGGCCGCCACCGCAGCAACCGCCGTGCTGATGGGATCGCTTGTGCGCGATCATGGACTTGATTACCTGCTGGCGGCAACCGTGCTTGCCGGGGTGATCCAGATGCTGGCCGGGGCGCTTCGGCTTGGAAACCTGATGCGGTTTGTCTCGAAATCGGTGATGACGGGCTTTGTCAACGCGCTCGCCATTCTGATTTTCATGGCGCAATTGCCGGAACTGACCGGTGTCAGTTACATGACATATGTGATGGTCGCGGGCGGCCTTGCGATTATTTACCTGTTCCCGCGGATCACGAAAATTGTCCCCTCGCCGTTGATCTGCATTATCGTTCTGACGATCCTGTCGCTGTTTATCGATGGTGATCTGCGCACGGTCGGCGATATGGGCGCGCTGCCCGATGCCTTCCCGGCGATTTACCTGCCTGATGTGCCGCTGAACCTTGATACCTTCCTGATCATCCTGCCCTATTCGGCGGCGGTGGCGGCGGTCGGGCTTCTGGAAAGCCTGATGACGGCACAGATCGTGGACGAGCTGACCGATACACCATCGAACCGCATCCGCGAATGCTATGGTCAGGGGATTGCCAACTTCTTTACCGGTTTCATCGGTGGCATGGCCGGTTGTGCGATGATCGGCCAGTCGGTAATCAATGTGAAATCGGGCGGGCGGTGCCGCCTTTCGACCTTCCTTGCCGGTATTTTCCTTCTGATCCTGATTGTGGTTCTGGGCGATCTGGTGGCGATCATTCCGATGGCCGCCCTTGTCGCGATCATGATCATGGTATCAATCGGGACATTCAGCTGGTCCTCGATCAAGAACCTGCGCGAACATCCGCGCAGTTCATCCATCGTGATGCTGGCAACCGTCGTAACCGTGGTCGGCACGCATAACCTTGCAATTGGCGTTCTGATCGGTGTTCTGCTTTCGGGGATATTCTTTGCATGGAAAATCGCGCAGATCTTCCGGGTTACCAGCACTCTCTCAGCCGATGGCACGCAGCGGACCTATGAAGTGCGCGGGCAGATTTTCTTTGCCTCGGTCGAGGACTTCACCAAGGCATTCGATTTCCGCGAAGCCCTTGATAAAGTGACCATTGATGTCAGCCATGCTCATATCTGGGACATCTCAAGCGTTTCAGCTCTTGATATGGTCGTACTGAAATTCCGCCGTGAGGGGGCCGAGGTCAAGTTGATCGGTCTCAATGAAGCCAGCGAGACAATTGTTGATAAGCTGGCAATCCATGACAAGCCCGGCGCACTTGAACGCCTGATGGGCCACTAAGGGGAACGTTCAATGACACGTCTGATCGCACTGATCGATGGATCGGGTTATTCGCAAAGTGTACGCGACCTGACCCGCTGGGTAGCGGAACGGACGGCAGCATCGGTTGAACTGATGCATGTCCTGGGCCGTCGGGGAGTAGGTTCTGAGCCCACCGATCTCAGCGGCAACCTGAAACTTGGTGCACGTACCGCCCTTTTGCAGGAACTGGCCGACCTTGATGAACAAAAGGCCAAGCTGGAGCTGAAACGCGGTCGTTTGCTGCTTGAAGAAGCGAAATCGGGCCTTGAAGAAACCGGACTTTCATCGGTTTCGACCAAACTTCGCCATGGCGATCTGATTGATGCGATTGGTGAGTTTGAAGGCGATGCCGACCTGATCATCATTGGCAAGCGGGGCGAGGCCGCCGATTTTGCCAAATTGCATCTGGGGTCAAACCTTGAACGGGTTGTCCGATCCGCGACCAAACCGGTTCTGGTCGCATCGCGCGCGTTCAAACCGATCAGCAAGTTCCTGATTGCGTTTGATGGTGGTGAAAGTGCGATGAAGGCCGTGCGCCACATTGCGGGTGGCAAGCTGTTTACAGGACTTCCGTGCGTCTTGCTGTGCGTTGGCAAACCAACTGACAGCCTTCAGGAAAAGCTTGATGACGCAGCAGCCCTTCTGCGCAAGGCGGGCTACGAGGTTGAGGCCAGTTTCGAAGCCGGAGAACCTGAAGACGTGATTAAAAACCGTATCGAAAGCGACAATATCGATCTTCTTGTCATGGGCGCCTATGGCCATTCGCGCATCCGCAACCTGATCATTGGCAGCACCACCACCGAAATGGTCCGGTCCTGTCAGGTGCCGGTAATGATGTTCCGTTAATGACCAAAAGCCCGGCAGTTTCCCTGCCGGGTTTTTGGTATAGCAATATGGATACCGGAATTTAACGCAACAGGAAGCGCCCGAAATTGGCGTTGATCTGGCGCTCGAGTTCACGATCAAGGTCCATCAGGAGCGTTGCGGTTTCATCATAAACCGCCTTTTCACGTTCGGCGACGGACATCGATTCCGCAAGGGTCCGGGTGCGAACCGCGGTTGCGGCAACTTCGCCCTTCTGGGTGCCATTCGGATCAAGAACCTCAAGCTTGGCCGAAACTTTCATTTCGACCTTTTCGGACTGATCATCGGTAAAGACGCCCGAAAAACCCTTGGTGGTTTTAAGCGCGTTTGAGGTGATGGATGCCTCGGTCACGCTATAACGCAGAATATCACTGGTGCCTGCCGTCTGGATGCGGTCATCAGGCCAGTTCATCGCCATCTTGCCAAGGCTGAACGGCAGATAGCTTTCAAGGTTGTTGTCACCCCCGGCCGGATAGGCCGCCACTTTTTCAATCGGCCCGGCTGCAAATACAATCGGGTCGAGATGGCGCCAGGTCACATCGGGATAGGTCTGCACCGGTGCGCTGGTACAGGCCGCCAGAAGGGCAACAACTGCACCCGCCAGGGCCACGCGCATTCCATTGATGGACAATGCCTTCATCAAGTCTTTCTCCTGCCTCAAATAAAAACGCCACCATACCTTTGTGTGGGCATGGTGACGTTGCTTGATGATTAAGGCAAGGCTGTGACAATCAAAAACCGCGCCGATGCAGGAACTTATGCATCCTCGCCGGATTTAAGCGCACGCAGGTCGGCCTCGTTGAAGCCATAGCGCGTGTTGCAGAACTGGCAGGAAACCGCGACTTCGCCGCTATCGGGTTCGCGCATGTCCAGAAGTTCTTCAAGCGGATAGGACACAAGCGCACCTTCGATTTTCTGACGCGAACAACGGCATTTGAACTGTAACGCCGTCTGATCAAACACGCGCGGTTCTTCGTCGTGGAACAGACGCCAGATCAGGTCATGCGCCGAAAGCGAAATATCGACCAGTTCGTTTTCGGTCGCACTCGCCATCAAGATCTTGGACCGGTTCCAGTCCTCGGTAATCTTTTCGGCTTCTTCCGGAGTTGCCGCTTCGCCCGACGCACTGGCCGGAAGACGCTGCAGGAACAGCCCACCAACCCACCAGTCATTGGCCTGTTCGCCCTGATGGACTTCAAGCTTGAAGGCAGCTTCGATCTGTTCGGACTGACGGAAATAGGACTCGGCGCATTCCGCAAGCGTATTGCCTTCGAGCGACACAATACCCTGATAGCGTTCGTGATCGCCGCCCTGATCGACGGTGAAGGCGATGTGGCCATGCCCCATCAGCTTGTGCACCTGTCCGCGCAGAGCATCTTCACCACCGTTTTCGGCTGCAATCATGGTGCTGAGGCGGTCTTCGTCAACACGCGCACAGGCACGGATATTGCCGTCGCTATCGACGTCGACAACCATCATGCCAATCGGACCGTCAGACGAGGTCTGAAGGGTGAACAGGCCTTCATATTTCAGCGCCGAGGACAGCAGAACAGCCAGCCCGATAATCTCGCCCAGCAGATGATTTGCAAGCGCAGGATAGCTGTGCTGACCAATAATGGTCTGCACGGTAGGGCCAAGCCGTGCGAAACGGCCGCGAATATTGGAATGATCCAGCGTGAAGGGCTGACAAAAATCGACAGCGATCTGCATTTTCGGGTTCCGCGTTTTTACGTGTTCCGGGGCGTATAACAACAGCAGAACCGCATTGTCCAGCCATGTCACGCCAAAACAAAGGGGCGAACATCACTGTCCGCCCCGAAATTCTGATGCTTATTTAGTCTGCACCGTCAGGAAGGCAAGCCATTAAAGCAGTATAGCAGAACCCCTTTCTGCGCATGCAGACGGTTTTCAGCCTCGTCAAACACCACCGATTGCGGCCCGTCGATCACATCGTCGGTGACCTCTTCGTTACGATGGGCAGGCAGGCAATGCATGAAGATCGCATCCTTGTTTGCCTTTGCCATTGCGGCGGAATTGACCTGATAGGGGGCCAATGCTTCCATGCGGGCGTCGGCGTCCTCGTCCCCCATCGAAACCCAGCAATCGGTAACGATAACGTCGGCTCCGTCCAGTGCGCTGTCCATATCGGTCATGCGGACCTTGCCACCCTCGGCATTGGCCGTTTCGATCAGGCCCTGATTGGGGCGATAACCCGCCGGACAGGCCATATCAAGCGAGAACCCGAATTTCGGCGACGCATGTATAAAGGATGCCGAAACGTTGTTCCCATCGCCGACCCAGGCGAATTTCAACCCATCAAGGCGTCCCTTGTGTTCCTTAACGGTCATAAGGTCGGCCATGATCTGGCAGGGATGGCTTTGATCGGTCAGGCCATTGATGACCGGAACGGTGGCATATTTCGCCAGTTCCAGCAGTTTCGATTCGTCCGTCGTACGGATCATGATCGCATCGACAAAGCGCGACAGAACGCGTGCGGTATCGGCAATGGTTTCCCCACGGCCCAGCTGCGAACTTGCCGCATCAAGGATGACAACATCACCGCCTAGCTGGCGCATACCAACTTCGAATGACACGCGTGTACGGGTCGATGGTTTTTCAAAAATCAGGGCAAGTGTCTTGCCCGCAAGCGGCTTGTCACCAAACGGTGCCTTGCCTGCCTTTTCCACAGATCCAAGTTCAAGAATATCGTTCAGCGTTCCCGCCGACATTTTGTCGAGATCGAGAAAGTGCCTGATATCAGTCATTTCAGTCTTCCTTATTGCGCCAAGGCTGCCGCGGCGGCATCGATTGCTGCCAGCGCCTCGTCAACATGGGTTTTGGTGATGTTAAGCGGCGGCAAAAGACGCACCACGTTATCGCCCGCCGGAACGGTCAAAAGACCCAGTTCACGCAGTTTTGCGACAACATCAACATTGGTCAGCACAGTTTTCATACCCAGAAGCAGGCCCATGCCACGGACTTCCGCGATAAAGCCCGGATGTTTTCGGGCAATGGCCGCAAGGCCGTCACGGATCAACTGGCTCATGGCAAGAACATTGTCCATGAAACCGGGTTTAAGGATGACGTCAAGAACCGCATTGGCCGCCGCCATGGCAAGCGGATTACCACCAAAGGTCGTGCCATGCATCCCCGCAGGCAATGCCTGTGCCGCGCGTTCGGTCGCCAGCAACGCGCCAACCGGGAAACCACCGCCAAGCCCCTTGGCCGATGAAATCAGATCGGGCTTCATGTCCGACCATTCATAGGCATAAAGCTTGCCCGTACGGCCAACGCCGGTCTGGACCTCGTCAAACATCACAAGCAGGCCGAATTCGTCAGCCGCCTTTCGCAGACCTTCAAGGTAACCTTCGGGGGCCTTGCAGATACCGCCTTCGCCCTGTATCGGTTCGACCAGAATACCTGCGGTCTCGGGCGTGATCGCATCGCGCAATTCGTTCAGATTGCCAAATGCCACACGATCAAAACCATCAGGCATCGGGCCAAAGCCCTCGCGGTATTTATCGCTATAACCGGCGGTCAGGGTACCAAGCGTCCGACCGTGGAAGGCATTGGTTGCCACCAGAATCCGGTTCTTTTCGGCATGACCGCTGACATACTGGTAGCGGCGCAGCATCTTGATGCCGGCCTCGTTGGCCTCCGCCCCGGAGTTACAGAAGAACACCGTGTCGGCAAAGGTATTTTCAACCAGACGTGCCGCCAGTTTTTCCTGCCCCGGAATCCGGTACAGGTTCGAAGTATGCCAAACCTTTTTGGCCTGTTCGGTCAGGGCTTCGACCAGATGCGGATGCGCGTGGCCAAGGGTATTCACCGCAATACCCGACCCGAAATCGAGGAATCGTCGGCCATCCTGCGCATAGAGATAAGGTCCTTCACCTTTCTCAAAGGCCAGATCGGCCCGCGCGTAGGTCGGCATGACGGGAGTAATCACTTCTTCATTCCTCAATCAGGGGTAAAAAATCATTCCTGACCAGAAGGTCAGTTCCGGCAGAATACCGGGAAGCCGCGGAGTATCAAGAGATTCCTGACCTCTGTCAACGACGCAAAACCCCGTATACAAACAGGGCTGATATGAAAAAGAGCAGCATCCGATGCGGAATGCTGCCCTTAAACGGAATTTAATGCTGAAAGCCGCACTGTTTTGGCGATCAGGCCTTAAGCTTGTAACCGCTTTTGATCATGCGATAGCACAGAATCCAAAGCAGGACATTGACCACGGCCAAGACCACAACTCCGGTCATCACCGTGCCGTCCGAAACCCCGGTAAAGCCATAGCGGAACCCGTCAATCATGTAGAAGAACGGGTTGTAATGGACCAGTACCTTGCCAGCTTCGGGCAGGTTTTCGGCGCTATAGAATGTGCCCGACAGGAAAGAAAGCGGGGTAATGACAAAGTTGGTGACAACCGCGATATGGTCGAATTTCTCGGACCATACACCACCGGCAATACCCAGCAGCGACAACATCAGCGACGCCGAAATCCCGAAATACAGGATCGCCCAGATATTGTGGATGCTGATATCAACAAAGAACGCCATGACAATGGTGGTGGCAACACCAACCATGATCCCGCGCGTCACCGCACCGAATGCAAAACCGGCAACCATTTCACCGGCCGAAAGCGGCGGCATCAGAACATCGACAATATTGCCCTGTACCTTCGAGATGATGATCGAGCTTGAGGTATTGGCAAAGGCATTCTGGGCCATGGTCATCATGACCAGACCGGGGGCAAGGAAGGTGGCGAAAGGAACGCCGTTTACCGTCTCGACCGCGCGCCCGAGTGCCAGAAGGAAGACCGCCATGAATAACAGGCTGGTAACCACCGGTGCTCCGATGGTTTGCAGATGGACGTTCAGAAAACGTCGAACTTCCTTGGCATAAAGCGTCCACAGACCGAGCCAGTTGATCGCGCCCATTTGACGCGGTGCTAGCTCTTGCATGAAATATCCTTCGGAAAAATGCAGACAATTGCCGGTAAAATAGGGAGAGTTGGGCATCAAGTGCAAGGGTGCGTATTGATCAGCATTGGATGAAATGAAAGAATCACACGAAAACCGCAGTGATTTAGCGCCTGACAGCAAGGCGGAAAAATTTGGCGGTAACGCCAGTTTTTCCCGCAAAAGTGCCGCCAAAGGCAAAGATCGCAACCCGCGCGAACCCAAAAAGCCGCGCCGGGTAACGCGCAACTATCTGATGAATTATGCCACCTGGTATCTGGAACGCTTTGCCGCGTCACGCGCCCGGCTTGAAAAACTGATGCGCGGTAAGATCAGGCTTTCGATCGCGGAATACGGCACCGATCCGCAGGAAGCCGAAGAATGGATGAAAAGCGTTCTGAACACTTGCGAGAATGCAGGATTTATCAATGACACCGCCTATGCCAAGGGACGGGCCAGATCGCTTTTGCGCAAGGGCAAGGCCATGCGGGTTATCGCCGCAGATCTGAACGCACGCGGCATTGCATCGCACATGATTGATGACACCATCACCGACCTCAGACAGGAAGCCGATCAGGCGGCCTATGAAGATATCCGGGGTACCGATCCCAACCTTGCCTCCGCCGCGGCCTACGCCCGACGCCGTCGGCTTGGACCATTTCGTCGGCCTGACCAGCGCGATGAAAAACGCGACAAGGATCTGGCCGCACTTGCCCGGCAGGGATTTGGCTATGACACCGCCACCCGGATCATTGATGGCGATCTGGATCACCTGAACGATCTGTTATCCATGATTGACGGCATCTGATTGCTGCGCGGGCGTTTTTCGGGCACCGAAAGACTGCGTTTCCGCATTGCGTGGAACAAATGTCTCCCCGACAAGTTCCATAAAAGCGTAGACCCAAGGGCAAGACGAGAGAGATCAAGTCATGACCGCACATACACGCAAGGCAACGCTTTACCGGATGGTGATGGACGACCATATCTGCCCGTTCGGCCTGAAATCGCGCGACCTTCTAAAAAGGGAAGGATACGCCGTCGATGATCACTGGCTGACCACCCGAAAAGAAACTGACGACTTTCAGGCAGAATACAATGTCGATACGACACCGCAGACATTTATTGATGGCGAGAGAATAGGCGGCCATGACGAATTGCGGGAATATTTCGGCAAGCCTGTAAATGATGGCAATTCGGTTACCTATCAGCCGGTCATTGCCGTTTTCGGCATGGCGGCACTTATGGCGCTGGGCCTTAGCTGGGCCGCATTTGGCGATTTCCTGACGGTCCGGGCGGTTGAGTGGTTCATCGCGACGTCGATGTGCATTCTTGCCATCCTGAAGCTTCGGGATCTGGAAAGCTTTTCGAACATGTTTCTGGGTTATGACCTGCTGGCGCAACGGTGGGTGCGATATGCCTATCTTTACCCGTTTGGTGAGGCACTGGCAGGGGTCCTTATGATTTTTGGCGCGCTTATGTGGCTTGCCGTTCCTGTTGCCCTTTTCATCGGGACAATCGGGGCTGTATCGGTTTTCAAGGCGGTTTATATCGATAAACGCAACCTCAAATGCGCCTGCGTCGGTGGGGACAGCAATGTTCCGCTTGGTTTCATTTCACTGACGGAAAACATCATGATGGTCGCGATGGCGATCTGGATGATGGTGAAATAGACAACAACGGGCTGGTGCAATCGGGATTGAGCCCCTAAAAAGAACCGATACAGACTGCCTTTTGCGTGAAGGAGAACCATGAATATGATGGTCCGCATCTATCACAATCCGCGTTGTTCCAAGTCGCGCCAGACCCTTGCACTGATCGAGGAACAGGGAATTACCCCCGACGTGATCCAGTATCTGGATACACCACCCACCCCACAGGAATTAAAAGAAATTCTTGGCATGCTGGGCATGGCCCCGGAAGATATCCTGCGCAAGAAAGAAGCCAAAGAAGAAGGCATCGCCGATCTTCGTGGTGACGCCCTGATCGGGGCCCTTTGCGCCCATCCGCGCGCGATTGAACGCCCGATTGTGGTCAATGGCCACAAGGCCGCCCTTGGGCGACCGCCGGAAAGTGTTCTGGAAATCCTTTAGGCCATCTGAAATATCGAATGACTTCAAACGCCTGTGCCATTTCCGCACGGGCGTTTTTCGTTATTAATAAAAGTCGAACGGGCGCAAAGTCATTATGTCTAATCCAAAGACATAAATGTCAGGAGGTTGCTGATGATTGCTGCGTTTGCCCTGATCCTTGTCTGCCAGCTGTTTGGCGAGGTGATATCGGAACTGTTTGACCTGCCTGTACCCGGCCCTGTGATCGGACTTGGGCTTTTGTTTATCGGACTGATCGTCAAACGCCACCCGCCCAAGGTTCTGACCGATGCCGCCGATAACCTTCTGATCCATTTTTCGCTGCTGTTCGTTCCGGCCGGTGTCGGTGTGGTGACACAGCTTGACCGGCTGCGTGGGGACTGGTTGCCGATTACGGCCGCCCTGATCTTTTCTACCTTGCTTGCGATGGTTCTGACCGCCCTTCTGATGTCGAAACTTCTTCCCAAACCGAAGGCATCCATCGGCGACGGGGACGCAAAATAATGGGCGAGACAGATATCACGCAGCTTTGGGTTTATCTTTCGACCAAGCCATTGACCGGCCTTACCATTACGCTTGTCGCCTATTCCATCGGGTTCTGGCTGTATCAGAAAACCGACCGCAATCCGGTTTGCAATCCGGTGGTCATCGCCATTGCATTGATTGCGTTGCTGCTGGAAAGCACCGGCACCCCCTATGCGACCTATTTCGAAGGGGCACAGTTCGTGCACTTCCTTTTGGGGCCGGCGACGGTGGCACTTGCCGTACCGCTGTTTCGCCAGATGGAAACACTGAAACGGGCATTGCCGGTGATTATTTTCGGTGTGCTGTTCGGATCGCTGGTTGCGAGTGTCAGCACAGTTGTTCTGGCCTGGATCCTTGGCGCGAGCCCGGAAACACTGGCTTCCCTGGCACCGAAATCGGTCACGACACCGGTTGCTATGGGTATTGCCGATGAAATTGGTGGTGTCCCGGCCCTGACTGCGGTTTGCGTGATCGCAACCGGCATTGTTGGGGCAACACTGGGCCCGATGGTGATGAATTTAGCCCGATTGAAAGACTGGCGGGCGCGCGGATTTGCGATGGGGGTTGCCGCACACGGAATCGGAACGGCACGGGCGTTTCAGGTCAATGAAACAGCCGGGGCTTTTTCAGGATTGGCGATGGGGTTAAATACATTGGCCACCGCCCTGACCCTGCCATTCCTGTGGCATTGGTTCTTCGGGTGAGCCGAAACCCACCCGAAGCCACAAAACCCTTAACCGGCACGCAGCTGTTTGAGGAAGTCGGAGACCGTTCTGTGAAGGGTTTCGATCTGACCTGATAGGGCACCGACATTTGTATCAAGCTCGCTTGCGGCAGCACCGCTGCTGCTTGCGGCCTGATGGATTTCCTCGATATTGCTTACAACCTCGCTTGAACCACTCGACGCGGTCGCAGCACTGTTAGCGATCTCACTGACGGCAGCATTCTGTTCGGAAACAGATGCTGAAATACCGTTGGTGATATCGTTGATGGTCGCGATGGTCTGGGTCACTTTTTCGATGGCCTCGACCGTCAGTTTAGTTTCGCTTTGAATCGCCCCGATCTGCTGGGCGATTTCATCTGTCGCCTTGGCCGTCTGATTGGCAAGGTTTTTGACTTCCTGCGCAACAACGGCAAAGCCTTTGCCTGCCTCGCCGGCACGGGCGGCCTCAATCGTGGCGTTTAGTGCCAGCAGGTTGGTCTGGGCCGCAATGTCGTTAATCAGACTAACGACTTCGCCGATCCGTTCCGCTGCATCGGCAAGACCGCTGACCATTTCGTTGGCCCGCGAAGCTTCACCCACCGCGGTATCAGCGATTGATGTCGATTCGTCGACCTGGTTTCCAATGCCGGTAATCGATGCGGAAAGTTCTTCGGTTGCGGCGGCAACAGTCTGAACGCTTCGGGCTGACTCGTTGGCCGCTTCGCTGACATGGCTGCTTTGGCGAACCGAATGATCGGCAGAATCCCGCATCTGACGGGTCGAACGCATCATGCCCTCGGTTGCCTGACGGACCGAGGAAACGATCTGCCCGACAGATTCCTCAAGCTCCTTCGCAAGGCGGTTACGCTGCTGAACGCGTTCATCCTCGTTGCGTTTTTCAGCCGAAATTCTGGCTTCCTCGGCTTCCTTGATCTGGCCTGCTGTTTCTTTCCAGCGAACAAGACCATCAGCAATCACACCGATTTCATCCTTGCGCGCCGTGTAGGCAACATCGCCGGAAAAATCACGATCCACAAACCGGGCAATGGTATTGCCCAAAACATGAAGCGGACCGAGCTGCCAGCGGAGCAGAACCACCAACAGGACACCGGCAATCAGGGCAACGATAATACCGGCAATCGCAATGCGAAGCTCAATAGCCGATGCGACCTCGGCAACTTCGGCCTTTTTGATCCCGACATACAGAATGCCGATCACATCGCCAGCCGGATTGAAGATCGGCGTATATTGCGTGACATAGGCGGTACCAAGAATGACAGCCTCACCGCGGAAGGTTTTCCCCGATGTTGTCGGCGCATAGGCCGCACTGCCATTGCCAAGCATCGTCCCGACCGCGCGCTGGCCATCCGGTTTGATGATGTTGGTGGAAACGCGGATAAAGTCCTTTTCCGCAGGCACCCAGGAAAACACGGTTGCCGTCTGACCGGTTGCCGTTCCGATACGATCAATCAGACTGTGCGATGACAGATCGGGAATTTCGGGCATGACCAGCTTGGTGGTTTCGCCGTCGGCACCGATCGTTACCTTCAAATCCGGATACGCATCCTGCAGCAACAGGGCCGCAACACGCAGGTTGAGCTTTTGCGATTCCAGGCTGGTATCACTTACCTGCTGATCAATACGCTGCATGATAACCACGCCAAGCAGAAAGATACCGCTGACGAGGATGATCAAGGCTGCCAGCGCAACCTTGAAAACAATACTTCTGGACATAATTCTTCGTCCCCTGACCCCAATGCACCGAGCCCAATGGCACCAATGCAAATAACTGCCCACAACCCAAAAACCTGACCGATAGTCAGGCTGGATCAGACTTCAACACTACAGCGATTTAATAATCGCACTTATGTCTTTGGAATCTGGTGATCTTTATTTGGCAGTTCAAGAATGTAAAATCAAAACAGCTGAACATTTGTGCAAAAAATGATCAAAACTGCCAGAAATCCGGGGCTCACTCAAAACAGAATGCTCAGTAATCGACTTTGACGAAATAAAGCCCATCGGCTGGTGCCGTTGGCCCGCCTGCCTTACGATCGCAAGCTTCCAGTGCTGTTTTGACGTCAATCGGCTTCCAGTTGCCCTTGCCGACCAGAACAAGAGTACCGACCATATTGCGAACCTGATGATGGAGGAAGGACCGGCTTTCGGTGTAAACACGAATATCGAGAGGATCGTGTTCACCCCGGGTCACGACAAGCTTTTCCAGAGTCTTCACCGGACTCTTGGCCTGACATTCACTGGCGCGAAACGTGGTGAAATCATGCGTGCCGATAAGGTGGGCGGCGGCTTCGTTCATCGCATCAATATCAAGCGGTTTGAAAATGCCCCATGCAAGACCGGCATCAACGGTCAGCGGAGCACGACGATTGATGATGCGATACATGTAGTACCGTTTCTTGGATGAAAACCGGGCATGGAAGTTTTCATCGACCTCAACACAGTCAATCACAGCCACTGGATCGGGTTTGAGGTGATGATTGATTGCATTCATCACGGTATCCGCCGGATAGGTGCGCGGCAGATCAAAATGCACCACCTGCCCAAAGGCATGTACCCCGGCATCGGTACGACCAGATACATATACGCGCACAAATTCGCCGATGAACTTTTCCAGTGCGGTTTCAAAAACCTGCTGGACCGAGATCACCTCTTCCTGGAACTGCCACCCGTGATAGGGACGTCCATTATATTCGACGGTACATTTATAACGCTGCATCGGGTGCTTATAACCAAGCTTCAAAACAAAAACGAGGGGTGATGAACACCCCTCGTTTCGTAACGGATCACGACAGTGAAACTTACTTCACGCCGTCGCGGTCAAAACCAAGACGCAGGCGAAGAGCATTCAGCTTGATGAAGCCTTCTGCGTCGCGCTGGTTGTAAACGGTGTCGGCTTCGAACGTGACATGCTCTTCGGAGTAGATCGAGTTCGGCGACTTGCGGCCGGTAACCGTGACGTTACCCTTGTAAAGGTCAAGACGGACAATACCGTTGACGGTTTTCTGGGTTTCGTCGATCAGGCGCTGCAGGGCCTGACGTTCCGGCGACCACCAGTAACCGTTATAGATCATCTCGGCATAACGCGGCATCAACTCGTCCTTGAGGTGACCTGCGTTACGGTCAAGCGTGATGCTTTCCATCGCACGATGCGCGACCGACAGGATGGTACCGCCCGGGGTTTCATAAACGCCGCGCGATTTCATACCGACATAACGGTTTTCGACCAGATCAAGACGTCCGATTCCGTTTTTGCCAGCAACGTCGTTCAGCTTGGTCAGAAGGGTGGCCGGGCTCATACGTTCGCCATTCACGGCAACCGGGTTACCCTGTTCGAACTCGATTTCGATCGTGGTGATCGCATCGGGTGCATTCTGCGGCGATACGGTGCGTTCAAACATCTGTTCGTTCGGCTTTACCCACGGATCTTCCAGCGCCTTGCCTTCATAGGAAATATGCAGAAGGTTGGCATCGGTTGAATAGGGGGGCTCGTCCCCGCCGAGTTTATCAGCCGAAATCGGAATCTGGTGTTCGCGCGCAAAGTTCAGAAGTGCGGTACGCGAATTCAGTTTCCATTCACGCCACGGTGCAATGACCTTTACGTTCGGCTTGAGCGCATAGTAACCAAGCTCGAAACGAACCTGATCGTTGCCCTTGCCGGTCGCGCCATGGGAAACGGCGTCTGCACCGACTTCTTCGGCGATTTCGATCTGGCGCTTGGCAATCAGCGGACGCGCGATCGAAGTGCCGAGCAGATACACACCTTCGTAAAGGGCGTTCGCACGGAACATCGGGAAGACATAGTCGCGAACGAATTCTTCGCGCAGATCTTCGATGAAAATCTGTTTGACGCCAAACATCTCGGCTTTCTTGCGGGCGGGTTCAAGTTCCTCGCCCTGGCCGAGATCGGCGGTGAAAGTCACGACTTCGCAGTTATATTCTTCGCGCAGCCATTTCAGGATGATGGAGGTATCAAGCCCGCCTGAATAGGCAAGCACCACCTTTTTGACCTGATCGCTCATTGGAGTGACGCCTTTCTTCTTCCGATGTAAACCGGGGCGCGGCACATGCAGGCCAACGTCCCTTGCGGGGTTGCAACAAATACATTGCAAAAGTCCCCTAGACCTTGAGCGCGGAGTATAGGAAAACACTAGTGCCGGGCAAGGGGCAAGATGCCCTTCCGGCCAAAAAGGCGCAAAAAGTACGAAAATTCCACCCCGCTTTTGGAAAAATTCACCCTGAATGCTGCGAAATATCGAAGAAACCGAAATCGATCTGCCGCAAATCGGCCCCCTGCCGGTCCGTTTGCGCCCGAGTGCGCGTGCGACGCGACTCAAATTGCGGATCGATCCGGCGTTTGACGGTGTTGAAATTGTCGTTCCGAACGGCATATCGCGCAAAACGGCGATCTCGATGCTGTATCAGCATGGCGACTGGGTCACTGCCCATATGAGCCGCCTGCCCGAACGCGTACAGTTCGTTCCGGGCGCATGGGTGCCTTTCATGGGCAATGAACATGCCATACGCACCGTTCCCAACGCCAAGCGCGGCGTCTGGGCCGAAGCAGGTGTGATCTGGGTTTCGGGATTGCCCGAGCATACCAATCGTCGGGTTTCTGATTGGCTGAAGAAACAGGCCAAACTTGAAATCTCCCCCCGTGCCCATGCCTATGCCGAACGGATCGGCAAAAAGGTAAACCGTATTTCATTAAAAGATACGCGCACACGCTGGGGCAGTTGCTCATCCAACGGTAATCTGTCTTTTAGCTGGCGACTCGTTCTCGCCCCTGAAGATGTGCTGGATTACGTGGTTGCCCACGAAGTTGCTCACCTTCAGGAACTGAACCATAGTGCCCGTTTCTGGGCTGTCGTCGAAGACCTTTATGGTCCGTCAAAAAAGCAGCAGCACTGGCTAAAGAAGAACGGTTCAGCCCTGCATCGATATGGCGCAGGTACTTGATCCTAACGGAGTCCCGATATGCTGATCCCTGTTGAAACCCTGCTGATTTTCATTCCGACCGCACTGGCGCTGAACATGACACCGGGCAACGACATGCTGTTTTGCCTTGGTCAGGGTATCAAGTCAGGACCACGGGCCGGTCTGGCCGCCAGTTTCGGGATCGCAACAGGTGCCATGATCCATACTCTTCTTGCCGGTCTCGGACTGGCAGCAGTGGTCGCTGCCCACCCGGTGGCGCTGGAGGTTCTGCGATGGGCGGGGATTGGTTATCTGGTGTGGCTGGCGTTTCAGTCGTTCCGGGACGGTGGCGGCGTTTTAAAACCGGCGAAAACTGCACCGGCAACCGCCATGAAAGCCTGGCGCGACGGCATCGTGGTTAACCTGCTTAATCCAAAGATCATCGTTTTCGTGTTGGCCTTTATTCCGCAGTTCGTCGATCCGGCACGTGGATCGGTTCTGGCACAGTTTCTGATCCTTGGTGTGATCCTGAATATCGGTGGCACGATTATCAATTGCCTGGTTGGTGGTTTTGCCGGAAAGCTTGGCCAGTTCCTGTCGCGTTCAGCCCGTCTCGCACGCGCGTTTCAGATTTTTACTGGTTGCGTATTTCTGGCACTTGCCGCCCGGCTGGCTTTTGACAAGCGGGCATAATCGCATCACAGAACACAACCCGCCTTGCGCAGGTCGGGCAATTCCGCACGCAGGAAGCTTAGAAAACTGCGTTCGACCGCGCTGAGTTCGCCTGAAGACCGGAACAGGGCAACGTCCCATTCGATTGCAGGGGTCAGGGGACGGGCAACGACCTTTTCCTCGTCCACCAGCAAAGTCGCAAACGGATCAATAACCGCAATGCCGACATTGCGTTCAACCAGCCGGGAAATGGTTCGGATGGTGCGGGCTTCGACCGCAATTTTGCGCGGCCAGCCTGCGATTTGGAAAATATAGTCAATCTTGGTGCGGAGCGGCGATCCTATCGAGAGTTCGACAAAGCTTTCACCCCGTAAAAGATCGATATCGATGGTTTCAAAACCGGCCAGCCGATGATTGCGCGGCATCAGGCACACCGCCCGGCATTGCGCCAACGGCATAACTTCCATATTCGGATCCTGAAGATCAAGCGTGATGCCGATTCCCAAATCACATTGCCGGGTCGTGACCATATCGAGCATGCCTTCAAGACCGGTATCGGTAATACTGACGGCAACATTGGGGTGGGCACACTTGAACTTTGCAACCACATCAAGAAGATAGGTATCAACATAGATCGGCTGGGCCGCGATCCGGATGCTGCCAAGCTGCTCGTTGGCAATCGCGCGCGCCTGTGTTTCGATTTCACGCAGAGAATTAAGCGACCGCAGAACCGTTGTGTGAAACTGCAATGCCTCGGTCGTTGGCGAAAGCTGGTTTCGTTTGCGGTTGAACAACGCAAACCCGACAGATTTTTCAAAACTGTTTAACAACCGACTGACCATGGGCTGACTGATATTCATTGCCTGTGCCGCCTTGGTGACGGAACCGTAGGTCATAAAGGCGTTGAAGCTTTCAAGTTCTCGCAAATTCATTGGTTGGCCTGCGACTCATTTCAGTATGTAAATTAGTTATACTGAAATTAATTTTTTGCGTCACGAGTTATAGTTTGCGATGGAATGTATACAAAACAAAAAACGACGAGCTCGGGCAATCCTGCCACCACCAAACAGGGAGACATGAAAAATGTTTCGACAGCTCAAAAAGGCCGCGACTTTTGCGGCTGCAGTTCTTGCAACCACAACACTGGTTTCGACCGCACAGGCCGCTGACTATCCAGAAAAAGCCATCACCCTTGTCGTGCCTTATGGCGCAGGTGGCGCATCGGATCTTGCCGGTCGTGCCCTGGCTGAAACCGCGCGCAATTACACCAACGAACAGCCGGTCGTGGTTGTGAACAAAACCGGCAATGGTGGCATGAATGGTGCCCGTTACGTCACCGAACAGAAGCCGGATGGTTACACCCTGCTGCTGTCACGCGTTGGCATGGCGCTTTACCCGGCCGTTTACACCGACAGCCCGGTTGCCTGGGATGATTACACCTTCCTTGGCATTCTTGAATCAACCCCGATGATCCTTGCAGTCAATGCAAACTCGGACATCAAAACCGTTGATGAGCTGCTTGCCAAAATCAAATCAAGCAATGGCGCGACCACCTATGCTGCATCCGGCCCCACCGCGATTGACGGCTTTACGGTTCAGGCCCTTCTCGCCGATGCCGATCTGGATCCGCTGTCTGCTTCCACCCTCGTGCCATACAAAGGCGGCAGCGCCCTTGCCGCAGCTCTTCTTGGCGGTCACGTCGACTTCCTGGCTATTGCGGCCGGTTCGCTGATGCCTCACATCGAAGCTGGCAAAATGCGTGCACTGATGGTTTACGCTCCGAAACGCATGGATGCCCTTCCTGACGTTCCAACTGCCAAGGAACTTGGTTACAATCTTGCCGGACAGGTTGACGGCTGGAGCGCATTGTTCGCCCCGAAAGATCTGCCGGAAGACGTTGTTGCAAAATGGAAAGACATCCTTTCGAACGTTGCAACCAACGACCAGTGGCTTGATCTTGCCAAGAAACGCGGCTCTGTCTCCGTCGTTGGTGACCAGGACCCGGCTGCCTTCGTCAAGAGCCAGTACGAGCTCTATAACGGCATGGCCAAGAAATTCGGTTACATTCAGTAATCCGCACCCCTTAATTTTCTGAATGTGAGACGGAACCATGACTCCCAATCGCGATTTTTATACCGGACTGATCGCAACGGCATTCTTTGCCTTTGTCCTGTTCGTCCTGATCCCGATCTATGTGAAGGTTCCGTCTTTCATTCCCGGATTTGCCCCGCCACCTGATATGTGGCCACGTGTTATTACCGTGGTCGGGCTGGTTATGGGCATCCTTGCCATTCTTTTAGCCATTCCAAAGATGCAGGCGACCGCGAACGACCGTGTCATGTCAATTGGCGCAACAATGCACCGAAATCGTAAACTGATTGTGCGTTTTGCCGGAGTCCTGATCGGCTTTGCCGCATTTGCCTATGCGATGCCGGAAATCGGTTTTGTCCCCGCGACCATTCTGCTTCTGGCCTATCTTTTCCTGATGACCGGCAATTACAGCCGCAAAATCTGGATGATCGGACTGACAATCGTTTTTCCGATCCTGCTTTATCTTGTTTTCACCGAAGTCACCCACACGCCTTTCCCCGAAGGCCATCTGTTTTCGGCCATCACAGCCGATTTCGTGACCCTGATCTGATTTGAAAGCGCCCCTTCATGTGGAATGAACTGCTTTACGCCTTTGAAGCCGTCGCAACGCTGCCCAACTTCATTGCCATGGCGGCCGGGATCTGGGGTGGTGTGATCATCGGTGCCATACCGGGCATGACCGGTACGATGGCCGTGACCCTTGCCCTGCCATTCACGTTCTATCTGCCGCCGGTCACCAGCATTCTGCTTCTGGTTGCCCTTTACAAGGGATCAACCTATGGCGGATCGATTTCGGCGATCCTGATCAAAACGCCGGGTACCGCGTCTGCGGCCTGTACCGTTCTTGATGGTTATCCGCTGGCCCAGCAGGGCAAAGGTGGCAAGGCGCTTAATATGGCGCTGGTTTCAAGCTGCATTGGCGACTTTATTTCGAATATCTCGCTGTTCTTCCTGGCGATGCCGCTTGCGATGTTTGCACTTCGGGTCGGACCGCCGGAATATTTCATGCTGATGGCCTTTTCACTGACCATCGTTGCCAGCATTTCAGGTCGGTCACTTGTTCTTGGCATCATTTCCGCCTGTATCGGTTTGCTTCTGGCAACCGTGGGCGAGGATATTTATGGCTCGTTCCGTTTTGCGGTAACAGAAGACATGAAATCGGGTCTTGGTGTTGTACCGGTGCTGATCGGACTGTTTGCCTTGCCGGAACTGATCAAGATGATCGTCTTCCGGCCCGAGGACAACAATGCGGCCATGAAGCTTGGCGATAACCGCCTGACCATGGCCGAATTCCGCGGCAGCGTGAAATCGATCCTGCGGGGCAGTGTTATCGGTGTGATACTCGGCGCCATTCCGGGCATCGGGCCGTCAACTGCCGCTTTCTTTTCCTATAGCGAAGCCCGTCGGACATCGAAAAACGGCGATAAATTCGGCGAAGGCGAGCTGGAAGGCGTTGCGGCATCCGAGTCTGCCAACAATGGCTGCTGCGGGGCGACCATGATCCCGCTTCTCGCACTCGGTGTTCCGGGTGACGTCATTACGGGTGTGATGCTAGGCGCATTTATGATCCATGGCCTGACGCCGGGTCCGCTGCTTTTCCAGAACAATATCGGTGAAGTCTATTCGCTGTTTATCGGCATCCTGTTCAGTTCGGTGTTCCTGTTTGTTGCCGGCAAACTGACGGCAGGTGCCTTTGCGAAAATTTCACGCATTCCCCAGACGCTGCTTTTGCCCTGCATTCTGGTTCTGTGCGTGTTTGGCATCTATTCGATCGGTGCCAGCCCGTTTGATGTCAGCGTCCTTCTGGTCATGGGGATTGTCGGCTTCGTCATGATGATCCTGAACATTCCGGCAGCACCGTTCCTGATTGCCTTCATTCTGGGGCCGATGTTCGAAGACAATATGCGCCGGTCGCTGGCAATTTCGCGCGGCGATCTGGGCGTATTCTTCCATTCGTGGATTTCATGGGCGTTCTTTGCCCTGACCGTCCTGTTCATCGTCCTGACCATTCGCCGTGAATGGCAGAAATGGCGCGAGAAGTCCCGCAATACGGCGCAGTCGGCCTAATATTCCGAGAAACGAGAAGCGATAATAAAATGAGCAAACCAAACATGTCCCGCCTGCATAATGCCATTGATCTGCTTGGCAAACTTGTGGCGTTCGACACCACCAGCAAGAACTCGAATCTCGGTCTGATCCATTTTGTCCGTGACTATCTTGCGCAATATGGCATCGAAAGCACACTGTTCCATGACGAAACCGGCGAGAAGGCAAACCTTCTGGCAACCATCGGTCCGAAGGATGTCCCTGGCATCGCGCTTTCGGGGCATACAGACGTGGTTCCCGCCCTTGAAAAAAGCTGGATCAGCCCGGCATTTGAACTGACCGAACGCGACGGCAAACTGTTTGGTCGCGGTTCTGCCGACATGAAAGGTTTTTCGGCCTGTGCGCTGGCAATGGTTCCGGAACTGGTCAAACGCGATCTGGCGATCCCGTTCCATCTTTGCCTGTCCTATGACGAGGAAGTCGGTTGCCTTGGCGTGGGTTCGATGGTCGATCATCTGGCAAACCTTAAAACTCCGCCACGCCTTGCCGTGATTGGCGAACCGACCGAGATGAAAGTCATCAATGGTCAGAAAGGCAAGTTTTCGATGCGGGTATCGGTTACCGGTACAGCCGGGCATTCGTCCTTCGCACCGCGCCACGTCAATGCCATCGAATATGCGGCACGCGCCATCGCAATGATTTCCGATCTTGCGCGCGAGTTCGAGGAAAACGGCCCGTTTGATAACGACTTCACGGTCCCGCACAGCACCATGCTGACCACCACCATCGGCGGTGGTACAGCAACCAACGTGACCCCGGATTTCTGCGAATTCACGTTTGAAATTCGCCATCTGCCGGAACATGACGCCAAGGCCGTTCTTGACGGTATCAAAGAAAAGATCATTTCGACCCTTGATGCCGAAATGAAAGCCAAGGAAGCCGAAACCGGGTTCGAGTGGGAAGAAATCTTTTCCTATCCCGGCATGGGCGATTGCACGGATGCCGAGGCATTCGCGCTGGTTCGCAACATCATCCCCGAAGTATCGGGCAAGGTTTCCTATGGGTCCGAAGGCGGGATTTTCGAAAAACAGGGCAATATCCCGTCCATCATCTGCGGCCCGGGCAGCATCAAACAAGCCCACAAGGCCAACGAATTCATCGAAATTTCGCAGATCGAGGAATGTCTCGAATTCCTCGAGAAGCTCAGTGATCAGGCTGTAGCGGCCTGATGCTCTCGCCGATGTACCGCCCTGAACGGTGCATGCGGATATTCATGCTATGCAAGGGAAAGATTGCACCCCTGACCCTTGATCACATCGCGATATTCGACAGGTGAGATCTCCCTCGGCTTCATCGGTCTCCCCCGATGAAGCCATGCAAACTGCAAACTTGATGGCCGGTTCATCCCCCCAGGATACCGGCCATTTTTTCTTGGGCGAAACGCAAACGGGTCGATGCATCAGCACCGACCTAAATTACATTTGCAATCAAGACATCAAAGCCAGTTACTGCTTTGTATTCCCGGTTGTGAAGCCGGATGTAAATTCACGCCAACTACCGTCCTCACCGACTTTCTGCGACCGTGCAAGTGCCGCCTTGCCAAGAGAACGAACCGGCAGGTTCTGATGCGCATGAAGCATGAAATCATGCCAAAGCTTGGCTGGCAGATCCCCGCCAGACACATCATCCATCGGGCTGCCGTTGTCGTTCCCCATCCAGACCCCTGCAACCAGTTCGGCGGTATAACCGATGAACCATGCATCACGGGAATCCGATGTTGTGCCCGTCTTGCCCGCAGCAGGGCGATCAATGATCGCATTGCGTCCTGTGCCCTTGGCAACGACAGATGACAGCATATTGTTCATTTCCCCCGCGTGCAGCGGGTTCATCAGACGGACAGGGAATTCGTCATTGCGCTCATATATAACTTCGCCGCCCTGACCGACAATTTTACGGATCGCATGCGGAAACACCGAAAATCCGCCATTGGCGACGATGGCATAGGCACCCGTCAGCTCAAGCATCGAAACCTCGCTGGTGCCCAGTGCCAGACTGGGTTCCCGCCCGAGTTCGGCAGAAACACCCATATCGTGAGCCTTTTTGATCACATTATCCAACCCGACTTCCATAGCGACCTGAACCGCGATTGAATTATTCGATGTTGCCACCGCATCGCGGATCGACATAGTGCCATGGTGCTTGCGATCAAAGTTTCGCGGTTCCCATCCGTTAACGGATATTGCCATGTCGCGCATCCAGTCGTTCGACCCGATCCCCTTATCCAAGGCTGCCAGATACACAAACAGTTTGAACACGGAACCGGGCTGGCGCCGGGCCTGGGTCACACGGTTATACTGGCTTTCGAAATAGTTACGCCCACCAACCATTGCGCGAACGGCCCCATCCGGGGTCATCGCCAGAAGGGATGCTTGCCCTACATGCTTTTGCTGCGCAACGGGGCTTGCCAAAGCACGTTCAAGATTGAGTTCGGCAATTTCCTGAAGACGAGAATCAAGTGTGGTGTTGATCGTCAGATCCTGATCAACGTAACCGATGTAATCACGGACACGATCAAGCACCCAATCGGTAAAATACCGGACACCGGGTCCGCTTTTTCCCTGTCGCGTAGTGCGCACGGTGCGCTGCTTGGCGCGCTCGGCACGCGCGCCAGTAATCACGCCGTTTGATGCCATAGCATCGAGAACAATATTGGCACGTTTTGCGGAATCTTCTGGATCAACCAGCGGGTTGTAACGACTTGGTGCCTTTGGCAATCCAGCCAGAACTGCCGCCTCGTAAAGATTAAGGCGCCGAGGGTCGGTTCCGAAATAGTGCCGGGACGCGGCATCAATGCCATACATCCCCGATCCGAAATAAATACGGTTCAAATAAAGCGACAGAATCTGTTGCTTGGAAAATTTGAATTCCAGCCAAAGTGCCAGCAGGACTTCTTCGATTTTACGCCCGAAATTGCGTTCCGGTGACAGAAACAGATTCTTTGCAAGCTGCTGGGTGATCGTGCTGCCGCCCTCGGCAATACGCCCTGACGCCAGATTGACCCAGCTGGCACGCAGAATTCCCAGAATATCGATACCAAAGTGATCGTAAAACCGGCGATCTTCGATGGAAACAAACGCCTGTCCAACATAGTCCGGCAGATCTCCGACCTCTACCGGGTTACCATAACGATCACCGTAAGAGCCAAGTACCACGCCATCAACGCTGACCACGCGGATGGAAGGCTTACGTTCGCTGGCAACCTCGAAGCTTACTTTTTCAGGCAGTCCGTAACCGTAATAGGCAACCACTCCGCCAGCAATAACCAGCGCCCAAATCCCCATAATAACAATAAAACGTGCAATCGCCTCGGGCCCCGGGATCATCCCGCCGATTTTGCTTAAAATGCCCGACCCGTTTTTCTTGCTGCTTGTGCTGCTGCCGCCACTAGCACGCTTCTTGCGTCTGCGCGGTGTCGTTGCACCCTTGCGCACGGTTTGCCGTCGTTTGAATGGTCTTTGGGCCACTAAGCACCTTTGATATCAAATAGGGACGCCGGTTTGTGCCCGTGAACGACCGATCTGTCAACGTATCAGCCAGACAGGCAGAAGACAGGCGACACAAAGCGTCAAACAGCACCACTCAGCCGTTTCGACTGAAATTTACAGGTTGTGCCCCAACATCGGCAGAAGACCTTAATCCTCTGCTCATTCGATGATTTTACTGCTTTTCGTTCAATAAATCGCTTTTCCACATATCCGTTACGCCATCATTCTCACGGCGTCGTTGTGATGCGGCACGAATCATCGAACGAATTGGTAAACTATCATGTGCATCCAGCATAAATAACCGCCAAAGAGACGCAAGCTCCACATCACCGCGGATTTGTGGAATTAGGCTATTATCGTCATTCCCTGCCCAAACGACCGTAATCAGATCAGACGTAAAACCAGTATACCATGCATCCGATGCACCGGTTTCGGCTGTACCATATCCCGCAAACGGTCGGTCTAAACGAAGCTGGGGATCTGTGACGCTAGAAAACAGAGTATATGCCCCCTGAATGGCAGCGTCTGTCAAACGTGACGGTGCTGCTTGTTGAACACGTTGGTAAACCACTTCATTTGTGGCGGCAAACATCACCTTGTTCACCAAGCTTAACTGTACCGGTTGACCAGAATTCTGGGGTAAAGCATGGATAGAAGCAATATCGGCGAGTGTCACAGGATCGAGCCCGACAACTGTTCGTATGTCGTTTGACAATGGGCTCTTGATACCGATTTCCTGAGCATAGTTGCGAACATTCAAAAGACCAAATTGATCCGCCAAATTTACCGGAACAGTGTTCACATCACGCACAAATGCTTCGCGTAGAGAAATCTGACCGCGATATTCATGATCAGGATTGACCGGGCGCCACCCCCCTGCCGCCATGCGATTGTCCCTCACCCACTGTGCCGGATCACTATTCTCGTTCAGAGCGTAATAGTAAGGGATAATTTTGATCATTCGACCTGGAAAATGTTTCACATCCCACGCACGGTTGGGATGGAATGGGCTGTACGTTACCCCTCCGACAATCGCGCGAACGCGACCATCTGGACTCATTGAAATCAATGCCGCCTGATTAACCCCGTTTGGCTTCAATCGCAAATTGGCAACTTCGCGCACAAGCTTCTGTGCTTGTCTTTGAACTGACAAATCAATGCTGGTGGTAACTTCGATATCACGACTGGTATAGCCAATACGCTCGGCGACTTCGTTCATGACAATATCGACGACGTAGCTCGATACCACCCCATCCTCGTACTGAACGTCCAGCTTTGGCTTTAACAAAGTCAGGGCTGAAACACGATCAAGCTCGATATACTTGTAACGCCCCATATTCAGGAGAATTTCATTGGCTGCATTCGCGGCATCACTGGGATGGTATAGTGGATCGAACTTGATAGGGTCATTCATCGCTGCAGCCAAAACTGCGGCCTGATGCAATGTTATCCGCTCTGCTGGGCTGCCGTACCAGATGCGTGATGCCGCAGTAATCCCAAAAATACCACGCCCCATATAAGTACGTTCAAGGTAACTGCGCAGTATGGTCTTCTTGTTAAATTTTAGTTCAAGCCATAAAGCGACAAGAAGTTCCTGCAAATGACGGCCAGCACTGGCTTCCGGAACTTTGAAGAAGCTTCGGGCCACCTTCATTGTTATGGTTGATCCGGGGACGTCATTACTTTTGAAAATCCGGATGAAATCACTAACAGTCACGCCCAAATGGCCGTAGAAATCGGGATCAGACGCAGCGACAAATACGTTTTGTATTCTTTCTGGAATTGTCGTCAGCGAAACATCCTGACTGTATCTTCCCCTTACAATCTCAAGCGTGGCCCCGTCAAAACCCATTACACGAACTTCGGGACTCCTAATCATATTTCGACTGAAATCGAGATTTGATTGGATTAGTAACATCGTCGCCAATGCTGCGGAAAACGTTAAGAACGCAGATAGGACAACGATCAACATACTTCGCCGTCTGCGTCGTATCCTGATGATACGCAGTTCACGTTCTGTAATTTCCTGCATTGCCGCCTGCGCGGCATTTGCACCACCGCGTTGCGGTTCTTCCCGTTCTTCTTCTACCACGCCCGGTTCCGCTTTTATCAACAGATTGACTATGCCAACGTACAGTAAAGCGCCAAGCTATTAAGAAATTACTTCATCCAAACGCAAACAGGGCAGCCGATGGACTGCCCTGTACGAATTGCACACCTGATGTGAATTGACGCATAAAACTCGATTCGAAATCAGGCATACCGTTGGAAATCAGCCGTTTCATGACGCATAAAATCCCGTGCAGATGACACATTAAATCGCAATTTTTGCCCCGCAAATAATGTTATTTAATATCAAATACTTGACCTATGCATCTCTTTTGAAAACTGCGCTAAAATTCTAGATTTTCATGTCGGTTTTACAAAGCTTGCATTGCTCAAGCGACACCATCAATGTTGCTGTAAGGTATTTGCCTCACTTCTGACAAGGAGATGGAAATGCGTTGGAAATTATGGGGCCCAATAAACCTTAACGCAGGACATGACAGTCTTCTGTCGACGGAAATATCCATCCAACGCCACTATGAAAGCTCCCGGCATATTCGCCCAGCTTCTTCCAGATTGATAGATACCGGTCTGCATGGTGCTGTTTGGGAAGTTGCGCTGCCAGATCGTGAGCCTGTTTATATGCGGCTTGACCGATCTAACGACGATTCCTGCTTCGCAGTGCACGTCGATACAGAACTGTTTTACTATTACTGGCTCCTGACAAGCAGGCGAACAAGCTATCACAATTGTCCGCCAAGGCAGAAAATGCATCAGGATCGAAAGTATAATCAGGCAGTCGAGGGTTTTGATCAGGGCAGAAATAGTCCTGTCCCACTCGCCCGGCCTCATCTTCATATAGGAGAGGGACTGGTTTCGCTTGCTTTTACAAACGGGATTACCCGCTCAATGTGGCTAATCGCCAATCGGGCCGGATCCTTTCCGATTGAAGTATCAAGCCTCGCCCAAGCCCAGCTTTTTCACCACATACTCGGGACAGACGAGGCACCAGTTGAACTGCAGGGGCGATCGCTTTTGTTCTTTTCATAAATTGTGTGAGTTGACGCTTAAAACTAGAATCAGAATCAACGCAGTACAACTTAGTAGACGCTAGCTCTGACTGACCTAAGTCCCAAGTATCCAATGGGGCAAACCCCTATTTTGAAATGACTACTTGGAATTCATTGCCTAACCCGCATTTATGTCCAATCCGCACAAAACAGATCCGAAAAAGAGTTTAATTTTGCAGGCAGCGCGTCCTTGCACGTCATCCCAAAATAGGTCGCTGCACGCGTGGCACCGACATAGAGGTACTTCTCGAATAAATCGGGTTCGTTTGCAGCCAACTCATCAATGTTGACAAAAAATACGGCCTCAAATTCAAGGCCCTTGATGTGTTCAATACTGAATACCCTTACAGCGCTGTCATTGCCCTTAACCTGTCCTTGAGGACAAGCCTGCACAGTTACGTTGTTCGACGCCAAGGCGGCTCCCAACGCATCTGCAAATTCAGAAATCTCGCTTTCGGCATTCACCAAAACAGCGATTGACGGAATTCCCCCCGTGAATCTCTCAATCTCAGTGATCCGATCAGCCAACCAATTCGCTTGGTTCACTGGATCCCGCAACAATTGAGCCAAGACTGGAGACAAACCAACATTGTCTGAGAATTTTGGGAGGTTAACCTGCGTTTCCGGGGCTCCGGTTGAAGACAAAATCCGCTGGGCAAGTTCATGCAACTTTTCGCTTTGTCGGTAAGCAACCTCGACCGTTCTTGTCTGAAGATCTGGCAAGACCCAGCGCATCTCGTCAGCAGACCGGGTTCCCCAAATGGTCACCCTCTGATTAAAGTCGCCACAAGCAAAGAACGATCGAATTTCGGGCTTACAGAGGTTCGCCATACATGACAGCTGGATTGGCGAGAAATCAGTGGCCTCATCCACCAGGACCTGCCCCATGTAAAGACCGCTCATGCGGTCAACCAAGCGTTTCGCCAGTGGATCGTTGTCAATCAATCTATCTGAGCGATCACCCAGTGAGTTTGATGCTTTGATCATCACCAACAGGATCACATCCAACTCGATCGGCGAAATATCTGTGTGATTAAATCCGTCTGCATGGAACCAACGCCCATCTTCCTGACGAAGACGACGGAAATTACGATATCGAGAGGCCACACCTTCAACATATTTAATCGCGGGATTAACGAGTGGGCGCAAAGAAGACTGGATCTGCAAAGTACGACCCACCAATGACAAACTGTCTTCTGATAGTGTTCTGTCCCCCAACCAATCGATCAGACGTCCACTTGCGCTGTTAGGAGACAATGTCCGCCCCCTTACTTGTGATCTTGCCAGGGTTCGCATAGCGCGCATGTAGGCATTTTTAGCCGCTGCTCGACCCTTAAGAGGCTGGATTTCTTCTTCGTCCTCTTCGAACTCTTGGTCTAATTCGTCATCTTCAAACTTAGAGTCCTGAGCACTCAGAAAAGCTGCAATCTCATCTAAAATGCCTTTTTCACGATTCAGATGTTCCGTTAAACCGCGCGTGATTATCTCGTCTGATGATTTCTTCAGCTCAGCCATAAGAGCTGATACGTCAGAAGATATTGCCGAAAATGAAATCAGTGCGTCAGCGCCTAACGGCTTTTTCGCCTTGCTAAGCAGATCCAGTGCTCGTTCACCGAGTGCTACAGTTTCTGCCTTTTTGCCCTTAAGCAAACCTTCTGCGGCTGTTTGAATTTCGTCCCAAAACTTCTGTTGTTGCCAGTTAGAAAAATCGGTGAAGAAACTGATCTGATCACTCTCAACTCCGGGCAGCAAAGTCTCTGCACGCGTATTCAGGACAAATCCGCGCCGAAGAGTCGCAGATCGCAAGAGCTTGAATTCGTTACGGGCCAGATAAGTGCGGTAGTCAGTCCAAGTATGAATACGCGCATCAGGTGCCGGAATACCTTCTTTGTTGAATGCTTCTTTTACATAGAGCTTTAGCAGCTCTGTAGGCGTGAACATGATCCAGCTTTGGCGGTGATCATGGGAGACCAAGTTCTGTTCACCATCCTCAAGAAACTCAGTATCGAGTTTCTGGCCAAGTCTGCGAACCAAAGTGGTCGTCTTACCGGTACCTGGTGCCCCAAGAAGAAGCATCCGAGCACTGAGTGGCATACGAAAAATCTCACCTTGAATGCGATCCAGGACAGGCTGATCACGCAAACCCATTTGGGTAATCACGGCCCGGCGTATACCCTCGCGAATTCCTGCGGACTCACTTTCTTCTCTGAGCAAGGCATCAAGAATGTTGTCATCAAGTTCAACGCCTTCCGAAAGCAACTTACGCAAAGAATCCGCGCTAAGAACACGTTCGGCCATCAGTTGAAAGACGACATTCTCCGCATCCCACTTACCTTCCGTCAGGAATGGGGCGAACTTGACACTTTCAACAACCTCAAGAGCTACTTCATTGTCGCCAAGCCTGACTGTGTGCTCTTCACCAACTTCAAGCTCCGCCAACGGTCCGAATTGGGAGCGATAGCTCGTGAATTTCGCTTTCTCACCCGGCAAAGAGGCGGCATATGTGCGGGAGAAATAATACGTTGTTTTCTGACCCGTTTCGTCCGCAACAACGACGCGAGCGATTGCAGGTTCTTCCTTAAGGGAACGATTACCTTCAAGAATTTTCCGAGATGTATCACCGGCAGATTGAACAGCTGCTCCATCCGTGAAAGTATTTCTGGCGACTGAGGAGTGGTTTCCTGAAGCTCGCTTCTTCTGGATCTCTACCAAAGCAGAACGCGCTATCTTCTCAAACGTATCCAAACTTTCTTGGGCAACGGGGCGAACATCGGCCTTTACTTCGTTCAAGTCTTCCATGTATCCCCCCTCTAATAACGTCGATTTCCCCGAAAACTCTGTGTTCTTCGAACCAGACGTCGTCATTTGGTTTTTGTAGGCATTGACTGGCTATAAAGCGCTGAGCCGTCACAAGCAGGTCGCAGGATATCAATCTATCGGTGCAAGCCAGATAGTTACAACCACTATTTCAGCGACATTTAATCTATGGGCAACACGCAAAGCGGGAATTGGGGTTGATTACGCCTGGCCAGCATGAAGTTGGAAGTAAGCTGCACGATGTTCGACAAACTGAAAGAGAAGGTCTGTCTTTTGAACCAGGTCATCTTCGCTGTACGAGTCAACGGGTAGTCCAGTCCGGTCATCGTAAAGGTGGTCGTAGATTGACTGCTTGAGTCGATCACGCGTCGATACCTTCGCAAAAACGTCCTGCACATCACGCATCTGAGCTTCGATTTCTCGCAAAACTGAAACCGCCACCGATTTGATCTTCTTAATTTCGGCCTTCGAAAGGTCAGGCTTTAGAAGCATGTCGAACACTGCGAGCTGCTCTTCACTGTCCAGCCCTTCTTTGAAGTGGCGCTGCTGCTCTTCACTCATTTCAGCTGACAGCTTCATAAGAGCTTCAAATGTCGCCTCGATGGTGTTCTTGTCTTTTTCCTTGTTGTAATCGCGAACAATCTCGTTAAAGCGTTCTTGAAAATCAACGCGCAGCGGATTTTGCATCAACATCTTACGCAGCCGATTTTCAACAACCGTTTTCATATCCTGAACATCTGAACGCTTGCTCTCACTCTTCGCGAACTCTTTGCGCAGCAGGTCAAAGTTGATCTTCGAGATATCAAAAACCTTGTCACCTGAATCTACGTCGGCCTTGACGTCGATGGCGTCACTAACAATCGCATTTAGTTTCTGGATGATTTCTGAGGTATCGGCTTTGTCCTTATCTTCCTGAAGGGTCTTGTATATGAATTTAATCGCATCGCAGTCGGCTCTATAAGTCTGTACACCTTCAAATGTCAGACAGGCCTTATATTTACGGAAGACCGAGCGCGCGGCGATCTCGAACTTCTTTCGGCTTTCATCATCAATATTGACCGCTTCTTTTGCATCAACCAGCGCCTTGTTTTTGGCAAATCCTGTTGCGGTCTTTAGCGTTGCGAGCTCAAAGCCGTTGTCCTGCAGAAGCCTGCGAACAAACTCGATGGCTTCTGACAACTCCTCAAGTAGCTCTTCCTCAGGATGGAGCGGATCGGTTTCCGGCCCCTCACCATCAAAGCCATCTTCGCCCGAGTGGCCTGCGAAGGTTGCCAACGCTTTCCTTAGGTTCTTGAGAATGCCGCAGTAATCGACAATCAGGCCGTTGTTCTTGCCTTCTTTCACACGGTTGGCGCGGGCGATAGCCTGCATCAGTGTGTGGGCCTGAAGGGGCTTGTCGAGGTAAAGCGTCGAGAGTGACGGCACATCAAAACCGGTCAGCCACATGGCGCACACGATCACCACACGAAACGGATGCTCTTCGCGCTTGAAGGCGCTTTCCACGTCCAGCCGCTTGCCGTCTTCGAGAAGGAACCCTTCCTTCATCAGTTTTCGATGCGGTCCAATATCAAGGCCCCACTTGCGGAACCGGTCTACCTCACCCTGTTCGTCACTGACAACAACGGCGATCTCGGTCTCCCGCATCCAGGCAAGCTGACGCTCACGAACAGCCTGATCCTGATCGTCGCGAGCGTCTTTCTGCTCGGCTTCCAAACTTGCGATACGCGCTTTCCAGGCTTCATCAATAAAGCCGTGCATACGGACAGCGGTGATCTTATCGATGGCCACAAACATCGCCTTACCGGTTTCCCAGTTGGTCGAGTAATGCGTGGCGAAGTCCTCCGCGATATGTCGTAGGCGCTTCTCTGCCGTGATGACGTGGTATTCACGTTTCAGCTCATCTTCGAGCTTCGCCGCAACATCAGCGTCTTCAATCTCCGCCTCTTCAATCGCAGTGGATAGCTTTTCGTTGAGCCCTTCGGCAGACAGACCTAACTTGTCCCCCCGCGCATCGTAATAGAGCGGCAGAGTCGCGTTATCTTCAATTGCGCGTTGGAAGTCGTAGGTCGAAACATAACCGCCGAACACACGCTGGGTAATTTCATCACTGGTGAAGAGGGGCGTTCCGGTGAAACCGATATAGCTCGCATTCGGCAAGGCGTCGCGCATGTTCATCGCCAGCGTTCCATATTGCGTACGGTGCGCTTCATCGGTCATGACGATGATGTTGTCGCGGGTCGAGTATTCCTGGCCCTCTTCAATCTCCTGATTGAACTTCTGCACGAGAGAGAAGACGAAGGCCTTTTGCTCGCCTAAAAGCTTCTTCAGCTCTGCTCCGCTATCGGCCCGGCAAGGGTCCTTGTCGTTGTTGACCAGACCAACCCCGGCGAAGGTCTTGTAAATCTGGTTGTCTAGGTCTGTGCGGTCGGTGAGCACAAGAAATGTGAAATCCCCACCAAGCTTTCTGCGTACCTTCTGCGCAAAAAACGCCATTGAGTAGGATTTTCCGGACCCTTGTGTATGCCAGAACACACCAAGCTTTCCGTCACGCTCTTGGCGAGTAATGACAGACTGTAAAGCGCGGTTGACCCCAAGATATTGGTGGTTCCGCGCGACTATCTTGGCCAGCTTGCCGGTACTCTCATCGAAGAGAATGAAGTTCTCGAAAATATCGAGGAAATTTTGGCGTGCGCAGATTCCCTTGATTAGGGTCTGCATCTGTACCACACCCTTATCGCCTTCTGCCAGACGCTTCCAGTCGCTGAAATGCTCATACTTGGCAGAGATAGAGCCGACCTTCGCCTCAACGCCATTTCCAAGCACCACGAAGGCGTTGAAATGGAAGAGCTGCGGAATGGTGTCGAGGTAATCCAGATAGTTGTCATCATAAGCACGGCGCAGTGATTTGTCAGGCCGCTTCAGCTCGACAAACATCAAGGGCAGGCCGTTGACGAAACCGATGATATCAGGGCGACGGCGATGCCCGTTCGGGCCGCTGACCCACATTTCGCGAACGCATAGGAAGTTGTTGTTATCGATGTCTTTGTAATCAAAGACCTTCAGGCGGCTTTTTTTGATTTCGCCGCCTTTTTTGTAACTGGCCAGCACCCCATCACGGATCAGTTCATATTTCTCGCGATTGGTCTGAACGATGGATTGGAAGCCAAGCGTATCAGTGATCTGGCGGAGTACGGAGCGATAGGCCTCGTCAGGCAGGCCAGGGTTGAGGCGAACTAGCGCCTCTCCCAGATGGCGCGTGAGGACGACATCCCGATCAGATTTGCGCCCCAGCGTCCCTTCCGGCCCGAAAGTCTCGGCATTGAAAGCAAACACGCTGTCCCATCCGAGTTCCTGTTCCAGGTACTCCGCCAATGTCTGCTGTGTCAATCTGTCTTCGGTGAAGTCGTTCATTCGCTTAGACTTCCAACCTCCCATCCATTAGGCGAGGCAGCAAAAGGTCGCGTGCGTTGGCAGACTCGGTCGCCTTTCTATTCAATAATTCAATTTGTCTAAATATCGGTTCGCAAAACTCTTCAAAAGAAACCAATAAATCACTAGAAGGCACTAAAACCTCTGCCTTTTCAAAATCTTCAGGTCTTACAGCCGGATAACTTGTTCCCGTTGCATGGTTCACAAGATGTTCGACGAATGCATCGCTCGTAGCGAAAAAATAGAGGAGTGCAGGTCCGATTTTGTTCGCCCGAAGGATTGTGAATCCCGTTGAAAAGACGTCATTGTCTTCAGGGTTCAGGACAATCGAGTACGCTCGCAGATTTGGCCTCACGTTCGACCAAATAGTATCTCCGTGTCGGGCTATTCTTCGCGCCCGACCAGGAGCAACTTCCGAATCCATCTCTGTTTTGTGATCAATTCGCCCCTGAGAAACCGATGAAATGTCGATATAATTAAGTCTCTCTGGCAATTTGCCTTTCTTGTAACTTTCAGGATTTGTGTCCGCAACCTTTCCTAACTTAGTCTTTTCCCACCCCTTCGGCACACCATCGATGATTTTGACGTGTTCGTGGCCGGGAAAGCGGAAATGGACGAACCATTCGCGATACAAAAGCCGCGCCGTTTCCTCCAACAACGTAATCCGCCGCCGGTTGTTTTCAATCAGATCGTCGTAAGCTGCGAGGATTGATACAATCCGCTTTTGAACAACTTCATCAGGCTGGGGGACTTGAACGGTTTTAAGGTCCGCCAAGTTTATTACTTGTTGAACGGAACCTTTTGTACGTTGAAAGAGCTCACTTCTCCCCCTCGGGGAGCGCAAAAAATACTCAACGAATTTTGGATTAAATTCGGAACGAAGTGCAATCACCCCTGCTTGGCGGGCGATGTTTGCGCCTGCCAATTCGTCTGGAACGACCGCAGCTTCACCTGGGTTTCCCACTAGGGAAACTAGAATTTCACCGCCCCTAAGTAAGGTGCGCGAATAACGCTTTGAAACAGCCTCGGTTATCGTTCTAAGCGAGCCGATTGCGATTTTCCCATCCTTGATATCACCACCGCGAACAAACCTAATCCCGTTCTCAATGTCTTCAGGCCCTGGCTTAACGACACCATAAGTAATCGAACGTTCCTGCTCGGTCATTTCCTCTAATCGTGCAGTTGGCCAGCTCATACGATCAGCTCTTCAATATTCTTTTTGATTATCTCGGCTAGCGCCGCCGCTTCGGTGTTCAATCCATCAATCTCGATATGAATGTCACGCAGCACTTCGTCGAAATCGAAGTCTTCGTCCTCTTCCTCCGGAGCCACGCCGACGTACCGCCCTGGCGTTAGACTCCAGTCATTGGCTTCAAGTTCCTCACGACTGACAAGTTTAATCAGCCCTTCCACATCGCAGAGTTCCGCGTCAGGAAAACGCGTTTGCAGCCATTCAGCCTGAATGTGGAAGTACCGCGCCATCTTCAGGTGCTCGATCACATCATGACGAGCAGCATCGAGCACATTGAGGCGCTTTTTGCCCACTGCTGGTTTGGTACCGTCCTGCACCTCTTGCTCGTGCAAACGCGTCGCCAGCTTGTATAGATGGTCTATTTCCTTCGCCAAGGCCTTAGCCTGGTCCGCCAACGGCTCGAATGCAGCGGCTGATTCTTTCAGCCCTGCATTGTCTCGCGCGTTGTCACCCCATTGTTCCGCCTTGGCTGCCTTCGCCTTCTCGGCAAGCAGATCTATGTCGGCTTCGATGGTTTCCGCTAGGGCGTCGAATTCATCGTTCTTATGCGCGGCGGTCACAGCATCAATCGCTTTGATGAGACCGGAGAAATCGCAGACCTGCATTTGGGTGTAGGCCGTTTCCAGATAGCTCTCGACAAGACCAAGGAACCGATCCGTCTCGCCGCGATAGAGCCAAACAATCGCCGTGATGTTCTGTTGTTGCTCCGGCGTGAAATCGAAAATCTTTCGCGTTACCTTGCGGTAGATGTTTCGCGCATCGATCATCAACACCTTGTCTTTGAGATGATCCGGCTTACCCTTGTCAAAGAACCACAACTCACACGGCACGGAGCGCGTGTAGAAGAAGTTTCCGCGAATGGCGACCATAACATCAACATCGCCTGTCTTGATCAGAGCCTCACGCACCTTGGCTTCACCGCCACCGGCAGACGACGCCTGCGAGGACATGACAACGCCTGAGCGCCCGGTCGGTGACAGGTATGAATGGAAAAATGACATCCAGACATAGTTGCCGTTGGAAACCTTTCCGCCCTTGTTCACACTCGGCAGGCCAAACTCCAGACGCAGATCATTCTTGATTTTCTCAGCGTCGATTTCATCGACGTTGAACGGCGGATTGGCCATCACAAAATCGGCTTTTCCAACCAAATCGTGCGGGTCCTCATAATAGGAAATCGCTTTTTGAATATCGCCTTCTAGGCCATGAACAGCGAGGTTCATTTTCGCGAGGCGAATGGTCGTCGGGTTTTTCTCCATCCCGTAGAACGTCACCCGTTCATTCGGATTGGCTTTCATCCTCTCAATGAAATGAGCTGATTGCACAAACATGCCGCCGGACCCGCATGCCGGATCAATTATCTTGCCATGGTCTGGTTCGATTACGTTGACAATGGTCTGAACGATGGAAACAGGAGTGAAGAACTCACCTCCATCGTGCGCTTTCTGATCGGCAAACTGTGTCAGGAAGTACTCATAGATTTTGCCGAAAACGTCACCGTCCGCTTTTTCAAGCGCGGGGTCGTTGAACGTGCGAAGAAGCTGCCCAAGGTCGTCGTCGCCCAGTTCCTGGTATTCCGCTTTGGGCAAGGCCCCCGCAAGTGTTTCATAATCAGCCTCAATGCTTTCCATTGCGGCGATAATCGCACCCGCTCTATCGCCGCCATCAGGAACCGCAACCAGATGATCAAATTGAGCTTCGGGCTTTAGGAAAATTGAGCCGCGTTGCGAGAAGTCTTCCTTGGTCAGCTGACGTGTGACGCCGCCACGAGATGGCAGAGTGGCTTGAATCTCATCCTGAACACGACGAAATCGACTATGGGCGTGGCGCAAGAAAATCAGCCCCATGACGGGCATGAAATACTCGTTGCTTGCAAAGTTCGAGTTCGCACGAAGATGGTCTGCTACCGACCAAAGACGTTTCTCAATTTCCCCAACGTGTTCCATTCAGATCTTTGTACTTTCTATGCTATTCGGTGCGTAAATTTCGAAGGACCATCCGGAACGCATGGTTCAGTAGACAGCCTATCTGCTTTACAACATTCATCTTGCTAAGTTTTCAAACGCCCCGCAACCATACGTTGCCGCGCACGTTTGATCACCATGAAAATCATCTTATATGCCCTGATGGAATCAGGGTGCAAACGATGGATGGTGGAAGGAAGTATTTTTCGCGGAGCTGCAGCGACACAATGACAATCTGCGCTTAGTCAGAAACACGAAAGCCCGCGACATGCGCGGGCTTCGGAAAGTGGGCAACCACTGCTGTCGTTGCGTCACAGTCATCAGATTGGCGGCATACTGAAGAAGAGTCAATTAATTCGGGCCGGTTCCGTCCACAACCGATCCATTAAAACTATCGTCCTATGCTGTCGCGGATCGCCTGAAGAAGTATTGACGACTTCCATCAATCGCTGGGCCGGTAACAGGGTTGGTCCCTAACTGCTGCAGTTGGGCGACGACAGTTCTTGCCGAAGTATTCTTATTTGCGGCCAAACAGGAAGCGGAGACGTAAGTCGCTTTGAACCGCTCAATCGCATCCAGTGAGACCTGCCTGCGAAGACGCCCATCTACTGGGACAGAGATTGTTTCAAGAAACCCCTTATGCACCAGATGACGTGTAGCTTCTTCATTTAGCCCAAGCATTCTTGAAGCTTCGCGAATGGTAACGGCCCATTTGATCGTCCGTTTTTCATTGTAAAGAAAAGCTCGGAAGTCTGTGTCATTGAAGAAAAGATCTCTGAGATTGGTCACTTTTGTCGTGCGCTTCAGCGATTTCAACTCGCCAGCGAGCAAACCCTGAATCAGGTCAACGATACAAAGCCCCTTGGCAGTACAACGACGTATCGCTTTGGCAAAAGTCATAGGCTCATCTGCATTCTCACAATAGGCCGCTTGCCTTGTCACAGATGCAATAAATTCATCGATATCCTGCTTCTTGAAGGCCCAGTGCTGAGAACCATCAACCTTCGGCCCCTTGACGAATTTGATCAGGCCTGCGTTCACCAGTTTCATGAAGGGGTGTTTTGAAACGCCGAGCAGTTCCTGAGCATCATTGGTTCCAAGCAGGTTCTCACGCGCGTTTCGGTAACGCTCAACCTCCGAGACTTCTAGGACGCGAAGGCATCTGCTTTGCATCTGTCTCGTGGTTGCAGCCAAACTCCCCTCGGCGATATCACGTCTCAGGATACTTGGATGAATACCAAGGCGTCGTGCCGCTTCCGCAACCGTAACAAACGACTGATCCTGGGACCATTCATCCGACAATCGTTTACTGGTTGGCACGACAAACCCAGCAAACCATTTACCTTCGATATATTTGGCGAATTCAGCCCGGATGAGATGCAGATGCTCAACCTCCTGCTGCTTGCGGAATAGATTGGTGTAGAGCGATCGAAATTCCGCCTCGAGCCCGACGTGTTTTCCGACATCCTGTTCGGTGAATTGCCGTACCTCATCAAGCAGCAGGTGAAATCCGTTAGGCCAATCAGCAAGAATCACAGAAACCCGGTCAAACACCTCGCGCAATGCATCGGCAGTAAGATTGTAAAACAATTGTCGACCGGTTCCACGCCCCCGACCAGAAATATAAGCCGCCAGGAACATCGTGTGGTTCAGGAGATCTGTGAAACTCAACTTCTGAAATGCCCGATGCAAGGCGCAGTTTTCGTCTGCCAGCTGACCATCGAAGCGCTTCTCCAGCAACTTGCAAAAATCTAATGTTTTATCGGGTGCTGAACGCGGTCGAAACGACCTCAAATCCGCACCACAGGCGCATTCGAGAAGGTTTTCACGTGCCCAACCAACGCGTCGATAACATTTCCTGCAACTCTCAAGCATATAAGTCCCGTGTTTTGGACAGGCACTCAAAGGCTTGAGATCCCACAAGGCACGATGGTAGGGATCTTCACTCAAGCATTGCGGGCAGTAGCGAAAAGAACGCCTTTCCTGTGCACAGATGTGAACTTCATGCGTCCCAACACGAACCCACCGGGGCCCCACAATTCGGCTCTGAATATTTAAAAGCTCGCGGTCCTGGAGGTTTAGCGCACTTGCCAACTTTGCAATATCATCACGCGGCAAATATGTGCGTGGATGAATACCAAGCTGCCTCAGCATCCAGTTTGCATTGTGATAACCATTTTCCGTCGAAACCCTTAGCAGATACCCCCGGAAGCTCTCGGCCTTCTCCGGCTTAGGACGTACCAATAGTGACAGATCACCTGACATGCGTCTCACCTTGCTGAGAGGACTTCGTTGACGTTCTGAGAACGTGATGTCGCACTAATCGACGGGATGCATCTCGCCACCGAAATATGCCTGCTCTCGGGAAGCGGGTCGATTGCTTGCCCATCCCAACTGTCGAGAAACGGATTGAGAACTGCTTTGTCTGGTACAAGGCGCTCCCTGAACGATTTGGCGAGGTGCTGTCGGGTTATCGATGAAGCACTGCATTTGGCTGCTTCATATGCAGCACCATGGAGTAGCTTGATCAAAAGAGAAATCAGACCTTTTGTTGCAGCATGGCAGCGGACAGCTTGGCCCTTCAAATCGCTTTTGCCTCCCAGAATCTCCGCAAGCTTTCCGTCTACCGCGTCAAGGATCCTCGTGAACTCTGCACGCTCTGCCTTGTCACTCCAAGCAAACGGCGAAAGTTCAGCCTGATAACTAAAGCGCCGCATCAGCTGTTCATTTGCCGACAGCACATTTCTCGAATACGGAAGCCCGACCAAAGCCACCGGGATCGATGTGTTGGAAATGAGGTTCTTCAGCCAGTCAGAAACATCGAGGATAACCCGCTCGCTCTTGCGATCAATAAAGTGCTGAAACTCATCAAGGATGATGAGTTTTGTGCCGCACTCACGGAGCAGCTTGCGTAGCCTTTTGGTTCTTTGCTCAAGTGTGCCCCGATCAGAAAGAGGATCGCCAAGCTTATCGAGAAGCTCGGACGCCATGTTCTTCATCGTTGCCGGCACGGGAATTACAGCGCTCAGAACCGGAACCAATTTACGGTCCGGGGTTTCGACAGGCTGGTTATCGACGAGAAAAGCTTTTGCAAGCGTCGACTTCCCGACACCTGAGGGACCATGGAGCAGCATGCAAACAGGTTCTCCATAACCCGTATAGGACTGCATGCATTCATCAAGCCGTGCCAAACCGGTTTTGAAGGAACGATGACGGATCAGAACATCACCCATCACCTGATTGATGCCAGAAAGCTTGTCTGGGTTAACAGCAATGCTCATACGTCATCCTTTCCGACAGCCTGAATACGCCGCATGCCGTCAGCAAGAAAATCGTCATCTCCGACTAGGTCGTCACGATAATCTTCCTCCTCGGCCGTTGGTGCAGCGTCAAATGAGATCTCATAAGAGGTGTTCTGCTCGACAATCCGATCTTCATTCGAGGCTGCTTGGCTGGACGACTCACGAAAACGTCCAATCCGTGCATTGGTCGTGCGTTTTCGCTTCTTGGTCTTGGCCGTTTCCTGAATTAGGTCGTGAATGTATTCTTTGACTTTTGCAAGTTCAGTTGGATCGATCTGACGTGCCCCCATTTTCCGAAGGTACTTACGAACGATCTTGTGCGGCCACAGCCCCAACCCTTCTGCGTAATCGGGATCCAATGCCGAGACCTCGAAATAGGTATTGGTTCTTGGATCACGGACATGAATGCGCCCCATGTTGGTCGGGTCGAACTTCATATCTACCTGAAAATCTTTGGTCGAGCTGTTGCGGAGCTCGGTCAGCCTTCTTGAGCTGTACCAAATGCCCTCTATGACGATTCCTTTGGGGTGAATTTTCCGAACTTCCTTGAAGCAGGAAAGAAGAACATTGAGGTCCTCCTGATCGGAAATAAGCCGGGGTGGAAACGTCTCCACACCGTCAGTCCATCTCTCGAGCGGTATTGCTCGTATACCCTCGTGCATCTTCCTGGCATGAATTTCCACAATCCATTTACACAAGACATGCTCAAGAAGCACGATAGGAACGCTAGCCTCGCCGACCGCATCATTCTCTGAGCGTGCATCCTTGTTGTGAAAGGTTTTCCCCGGCGCATCACACAGCAGAGATCGGTTGATCTCACCAAAAATCCTCTCCACAACACCTTTGGTCCATGGCGACTTCACTTTGTTATGCTGAATGGTGATACCCAGTTGGGCACACGCGATTTCCAGATCTTTGGAATGGAATTCAGGCCCATTATCCGTAACAAGGACCTCGGGCACACCATAACAAGGCCATATGCCTTCAATGTCAGGGTACCGCTCGTTGACCCATTCCTTGGTTCCAATCGCATTGCGCAGTGCCATCATTACACTCGCTGAACCTGGCGCTTCGAAGCCGAGATAAAAGCCCAGAGGCATCCGCGAAAAATGGTCAATGATCAATGTGAGTGTTGGCCGCCCGAGCGGAATGTCGAGTTCAGGATCATAGGCCATGATGTCGAGTAGAGTGTGGTCGATCTCAACCCGCTCAAGCGGCCGACAGGAGAAAGCACCTTTTCCGACGTGTCGCGTTTCCTTGTCGGCAATGTGTTTCCCGTATCGGCCCTTTAAGTATGTGTAGGGCTCGAGTTTCTTGATTTCGCGATAGAGCGTTCTGAGGGTTGGTACCGCCAGTTGATCAAATGCTGGTCGATATGCATTCAGTCTTTCGATCTCGACGACGACAGCGGAGTAAACATCCGTTGGCCTGGGTCTGGACGTAACCAGAAATCGCTCATTAATTACGGATTGGAGGATCTCAAGCACGTCAGGAGCAAATCGCCGTTTTCGGTTCCCGCGGCGCTTTGTTTGCGGCACCAAAGCCACAGGATCACCGCCAGCCTGACGGTAAAGTTTGCACCAGTTATAAAGCGTTGCCACTGACGGCGGTTTAAGGTCGTTAAGTTGTGCCGCACCAATTTCGATGCTGGCTTTCACCAAGGCGGCGCCACTCTCTGCAACCCTCGGCTTCTCGACCAGTTTTACGTACGCAAGCCTGCGACGAAGCTCATCCCGATCTTTTTCGGGAAGGACACTCAGGTCCTGGCGTTCTAAAATTTTGTGCTTCCGGTCACCAACGATGATGGAAGCTTCACCGTTGGCCACGGAAAACGCCAACTCAGGTCTTGGGATTTTCACCAGTTGACCGTCATCTTCTGACTCAAGCTGAAGAATATCCCCTGCAAGGCGACGACGAACGGCATAGATGGTTTCACCAACAGACACCTCAGTTCCCATACCGATGCGAACAGCAACCATTACGAAGCCCTCCGCAAACAAACAGGTGTATCGTCGTTGTCGATCGGTTGATTAAGATCGATGCCAAGAATGCCTTGAGCAATGAGAGCATAGACCTGCGAGAACGGAACACCATGCTCTTTCAAATGTTCTAACAACCCCGCAAGGGTCTGAACACCGCTATTAGTGAGATTGATAACAACCTGCTTGCTGGCGGGATTTACGATTTCACGCTGATACCGCAAGAGTTTGGTGATGTTTGAAAGTCGCGGTTCTTTTCGGATTTCGCGCTCGGTCATCACCAGGAAATCTATGCCTTGCGCGGCGTAGTACTCCCGGAATGCCACAAGTCTCTCTTTCAAGGGGCTTGTTATGGACTGTTCGTAAGGCTTCACCTCAAAGACAGTTACGCCAGTCGTCATATGCACGATAAAATCAGGTGTGTATTTATGCCTTTTTCCGCTCTCGAAATAAGTAAAAGGCTCTGGTTGCTCCCGATATGACAACACCGCCGGATCAAACTCCAACAAACGTATCATGTCGCGCTCGAGCTGGGACTCCCAGTGAACGACCCGACTGGATTTCAGGCTTGGGAAACGACCAACAACGCGATGCGTTGTCCGTCGGACAACCTTCCTGCTTCTTTGTGCATGGGGATCAAACATCATTCACAATCCACGTTATGATTCGTGGCATATTATGATTCAAATCAACTTTGCACAATCAGAAAATTCTGCTATTGGTAATTGAAAGAAACTTCCAACACCGTGGAAAAGAATCAAAATGAGCACACAATCGTTCGATGAACTTCTTGCAAAACTCGATAATGCCCGGGATCGCAGACTTCCATGGACGGAGATCGCAATGCTCATTAATGCGATCGAGAAAACGCCAACAGGTAAACAATACTCTGCAAATAAAGAACATTTCTGGGAAATGCTTGCTCAGAAAACGCGATACACACGCAATGCATTGCAACGGATGCGCTCAACACTCATCCGCGGAAATGCCATCGCAGATCGCGAAAAAATGAAACTGCAAGAAATTCTCGGACAGCGCGCACTCGAACCAAATGCCCTGTTTGACCTACTGGGTCACTTTCACACTGCAGAATTGTTCGCACGTATTCACAGCGCAGATCCAGACGCTGCACTCGATCTCTTGGCTGAGATGCGAGACAAAAAGGTCCCGGTTGTTCGCATCAAGGAAATCCTCAGTGAAGTAACAAACCGCAAATACTCTTCATCAGCCGCTCCAACGTTCCTGATGCCAAAAGATGCCCTTCACAGAAAAGATGCGCTTGCTCTGATCGACGAGCACAAATCGCTTCTTTATGGAGGTGACGATGTCAGTATCTATTTTAAAAGATACAACTTCGAATTCGTCAGCATTGACGCTGTTGGCATTCGCTGTGGCGAGGATGGCGCCTTACAGCTGGTTGACGGCTTCATATTCATGACCGGCTCCCCCGGAAACAACAAACTCGCTTTCCAGAACCTGCTATCCGATATCGATTATCGCTCGAGTTTTTTCCGCCACGTATGGCTTTGCAGAAACAGCTCGTTCCGATGGCCATCAGAAGAAATTAATTCGGCGATTGACGCTCTGGACATTCATCAAGTTGGGATCATCGACTTTGATGAAGAGGGCGGCGAGATGAAGATTGTTCGTCGTCCAAAAGGAGACACCCGACCTTCTCGCTATTCTCTAACCCTTCGAGAAATCATGCGTCAGGGCATACCAGATTTTGGCATGGTCTAATGCCTTATCAATTATTTGCCTGACAACTGGTACTTCGTTGAACGACCGCGCCCTTCGCAAACGCATAGATAGCCCTTATCGACCAAGTCAGTAAGGTGGCGCGTTGCTGTCGCCTTACTAACGTCGTTAATCGCAGCATATTGTGATGCGCTTATGACATTTTGATCCGCATCATCATGCAGCAGCACAAGAATTCTTACTTGTTGTGTCAGGAGTCGGTTTTCTGGCTGCATGGTAACGAGGCTGTTCGCTTCAACACGCCAGCTTAATCTCGTGATCGCCCCATCGAGTGCATTTTCCAGAGTTTTGAAAAACCAGATCATCCAATCCGTCATGTCCAAACCGGAAGACTGAGTTCGCTTCAACACTCGGTAATAGTTCTCACGGTCGGCTAAAATGTAAGGCGCCATTGGGTACAAGACAGCATTTTTGTCTGACTGGAATAGTGCCAGGTCTGCAACAGCGCGTGCGCTCCTGCCATTGCCATCTTCGAACGGATGCACGGTCACGAACCACAGGTGCGCCAATGCAGCTCGCGAGACCGAGTCTATTTCTTTATTTTCCCGACTGGAAATAAACCAATTAAGGAATGCTTCCATCTCAATTGCGACACGTGATGCGTCAGGGGCTTCGAAATGAATTTTCCGATCACTGATTCCACCGGAAACCACCTTGATATCTTTGGTCCGCCATCTTGCAGGCTGCCCGATTTGAGCCGGTGAGTATGTCCTCTCGAACATGCAGCGCTGCCACCCCCCTAATCGATGCTGAGTAAGGTCTTGAGAGGACTTGTCAAAAACGTTTGATATCAAAGCAGCGGCGTTTCCCTCCAGTAGCCCGATACTCTTGGCCTCATCGCAAGAGGAAGGTCGGCCAAACCCGCGCTCGATTTCATCGGATACATCAGTTACGTTTAGGTACTCGCCCTCAATTGCAAAAGAAGCAACAATGTTCTCAGTAAGTGCTTTGGAGATTAAGGCTCGGGTGCTGTTCAGCGAGTTGGCCAATCCGGCCACGTATCCCTGTTTATGATAAACAGAAAGTAAGCGAGCTTGCGTCTGCTGCCTATCCCAAGTGAAGTTGGGCCAATCACTGTGCTGCCAGTTCCATTTGCCCATCACAATATTCCTTTCTGAGCCGATTATTCATTCTATTCGGCTCATCGCGTGATTTGAATAAGCATTGCGGATGAACATAAGAAAAGTAATGACGATCGCCGCGGCCTTGCCCCCCATATAAGCGGGGCGACGCATGCGTGCGTATACCATACCCTCTTCACCCCCAAACCTGCATGAATTGGCCAGATAACAATTTTGTCTTTATACTTGGGCTGTATCTTCAACGGACCTACCTCACTTAAGGAGTTCGAAATGCACGACTCAGATACCGTGAAAATCGGCCGGACAGACTACAAGGAAATTCTCGATATCCTCAAAACAACAAAGCGCTATGTTGAATTGGACCCCAACAACGGGGGAAAGAACGGCGTGATTAGCCAAATTGAAGAACTTCTAGCTCGCCTACCCAAATAGCGCTTTCTGGGGCAAAACTCTTAACAATGTTCTTGACTCATAGGCCAAGCAAGTGTTTGTGCCTCGAGTCATTTGTGGTAAACCCACTGTAGTACGAATTCAGGACAAGGTTATCCTAGGCAAGATGAACATTGTAAATTTGCCTATAGATGTGACACATGAACCAAGTGAGAAAAGACAGCTTGGCGCCTATTACACTCCTGAAAAGCTTGTAGATGTTCTCACAAAATGGTCCATCCGGTCAGCAACTGACTATGTGCTAGAGCCCAGCTTTGGTGGCTGTGGTTTTTTGAAGTCTGCGGCAGAGAGGCTAAACGAATTTGGCAAATCTCAAGGTCATGTCAATTTGTATGGCTGCGACCTAGATCCTCGCGCCTTTTCCCATCTGTCGAATACCTTTGGTGGACTTGTAGATACAAGTAATTTCACGCTTGGTGATTTTCTCGCTCATGTTCCTGAGCAAAGCTGGCCCAAAACGTTTGACGCAGTTATTGGCAACCCGCCATACGTCCCTTATCAGAATATTCCCCATTCGTCGCGGGAAGTCGCTATAGCGAAACTCGAAGATAACAACATTCACCTCGATCTTAGATCCAGCCTTTGGGCATACTTTGTAGCCCTTGGTCTCACCTACCTGAAAAAAGGTGGTCGTATTGCATGGGTACTACCAGGAAGCTTTACGCAAGCTAATTACGCCGAGCCGCTCCGCCAGCTTCTTAGCAGCAGATTCAAGCGCATCCATGCCTTCTCGATCAAGGAACGCCTTTTTTTGTATGAAGGTACCGATGAACAAACGATCGTTGTTCTAGGTGACGATTACAGCCACAGTAAAAAAGCGGGCAAACAGGACATCAATCTGACTTCATGCCGTGACGTCGCTGAGCTTATTGACAAAGTTTATCAGTGGGATGCTGGAGAACTATTCAGCAGCGCGTCATGTGGGAGTCCAGTCGCTGACTCCATAGCGGTAGAAACAAGATCCTTGCTCGACGAGATTTCCTCTAACAGTGCGTGCCATAGCTTGGGAGACGTCGCCGACGTCAGAATTGGTCTCGTGACTGGGGAGAACAAGTTCTTCGTAATCGACAAAACGACAGCAACATCAAATAAACTTCGCCGGTCAGATCTAATCCCAGTTCTGGCGAAATTTTCATCTGCAAGCGGCGTTCAGTTCACTAAGAATGATCAAGATATTGATTGGAATGAAGGTAACCGGAGTGGCTTGATAAATTCCGACACCGCACCATCAAAGAATAAGCGGATTCAAAGCTATTTGGACTCATACCCAAAAGCAAAAATCGAGACCGTTGCTACATTCAAGAAGAGAAAACTCTGGTGCAAAACTGAGGACTACCAAACTCCGGACGCCTTTTTCCCGGTAATGCATCATCTCGGGCCACGGATAGTCCTCAATGCAATGGGACTAAACTGCACAAACACGATCCATCGTGTGTTTTTCAAGGGGCCGATGACTTCAAAGAAAACTGATAAGATGTTGATAGCAATTTCTCTACTATCAACTTTCTCGCAAATTTCTGCCGAAATAGTCGGACGGAAATACGGCTCGGGTGTTTTAAAGCACGAGCCACGAGAGGCTGAGAAAATTCGAATTCTGCTACCAGAATTCGAAGACTGGCGAGAGATAAAGTCAACATTTACCAATATCGATAAATTATTGAGACTCGAAAGATATGTTCAAGCTCGAAAATTAGCTGATGAGTTCTTGTTAACAAAAATGTTCGGACATCGCACTGAGTCAGTTTGCATTGAATTGGACAAATGCCTCAAAGCGTTAAGGGTTTTGAGACACCCTGAACGGACAAAAAAGGCTTAAGTCCAGTTATCGTTCCACGTGCTGGTTAGTACAGTTGTCGTAGAGACATCCAGAACACCTTTGATGCGATTTAAATACGGTATCAAGCACAGTTTTTGACATTTGTTGACGGCCTCGCACCAATTCCTATTTTGTTGAAGCTCTCGCCAACGTTCTTCAAAGAAGTTGGCAGCTACAATTTCAGACATCAGAACTAGATCTAATGGGTAAAATGGCCAACGGGGCACCTTAAGCTTAGAATCGTACTGCCTTAATCCTCTGAAGTGCCCACCGTATTGGAGGTGGGTCCTTGGTCCAGGTTGGTCTTCGTTGGCAAGGTCGGAGTGCCACCGAGCACAAGGAACATATTTGGAGAACGGGTTTTCTTCATCAACCGGATTTTCAGCAAGGTCTGCACGTTCAGCACCAAGGTAGTATATTTCAAGAGCAATATCCCATGCAGTGAAAGGGAAATCATGCTCACCGATACTTATCCCTATTTCTTCAGCTATTATTATAGGCTGGATTAACTCTCCGTCCTCATCAGTCGCATACTGAAATAATATTGGATCGCCACGAGGTATTTGATACGCCCAAGCGCTGTCATCACTACCTTTTGCAATTGAACGAAGCCTACTACAGACACCTCTGATAGAACTCAAGCTTTCCTGCTGAACGACCTCGACTTCAAATAATGCGTTGACCGCCGAGCTGAGCACCTCTGCCATATCTGCAGCGCTTATCGTCACTTATCAGCCCCTATCTTTCCAGTACGTACCTGCTCAGCGAGAGCCGCATCTCCTGATTGGATTTTCAGTCCATATTCCCTATCTAAATCCTTTCTGAGACAATCAAAACACACTCGTCGACGATCAGTATACGAGGGAAAGGCTCGGTCGTAGACAGCAACCGAATTGAACTGCTCTGTCGGGTGAGAACAGCTCGCACATGGGAAAGCAAAATACTCTTTATCGCTACCAGTCCACTTAGAGTGCACTGGTTTGATATCCACACCGAGCAGTTGTCCGATCTTTTGCGAGCGTTCTGAGCCCTTCACAGATGAGAAGGGCTTACCAAATATTGTAACCGCCCAGTTCTCGAACCTGTGACGCCAAATTCTTGGGTATCCACTGGAAAAGACACCCTCGTATTGAAGACCTTCTTTATTGAGATGAGTCCAAATCCTTTCTGCAGCAGCGTCTTCGTGATGAATTGCAAGACGTGCGAATACATCCAAAGGAGTCAGCAGTATTCCAGTTCTTTTTATAAGGTTTTGAAGAAAGTGCCTTGCGATCACATGGGGTGGAGATGAAATCACGTTCTCGAATTCACTTTGGAAATCACCTGCGCCAAATTCTCTCCATTCTTCATCATCAATACCAAGCAGACGGGCACAGTCTGTAGCTACCCTAGAACACGCCACAATCGATCTGTAGCCCTCAATGAGACTCTTCAACTCTAGCTGAATACGCGGAAGATCATTTGCTAGCATCTCTTTCGAATAATAGTCATCGAACAGATCATGAGCCGTTCTGTCCGGTTTGTATAAGTCTTTAATCTTTCTTTCATTAGAAACAAGAACTATCGGAAAATCCTTGCCGGGCTGTTCGACTGCCCTCTCTCTAATTAGCTGAGCTACCCCTCCAGCTTTATAGTAATTTTTGTTTTTATGATTCTTTTGATGCTCATCCAATCGATAATCCAACGCCAGCAATTCTGGCTGGAAATCGATGATATTATTCACTAATGCATCAATTTCATTGGTAGGAAAAGGAGATGAAAACTCCAAACCATACTCGTCAGATGATAACAGCTCGTCGTAAGAGTTCTCTTCATCATCTACATATAAACACTTGGATGACATTTCACTCTTCTTTCGCTGAAGGGATTCTAAACTCAAGGCAACACATATATCCCTCGGAAGGTTTCTCGACGGAGACAGAACCGCCGTACGAATTGGCGATATCCGAGACAATCTTTAGCCCAAGCCCAGTGCCTCGACCCGTAATATCATCTGGGTCAGGGTCTGATGTAGTGTAGAAAGCACCAAATACACTATCTATGTGATCGTCATCAATTCCTGTACCGTTATCTTCAAAATTAATAACAACTTCACCATTATTCTCTATCGCGCGTACAAGAATTTTTGGTTTATCTTGCTTAGCCCGACGAATTGCCTTGATAGAGTTGGTAAGAAAGTTGAACAGAACAGAGTCGAGTTCGCTTCTATGCACAGGACAAGTTCTGAGATGCTGAGGATCGACATTAACTTCAAATGAAATTCCCTGATTGTCGAGATATCCAGAGAATTGGGAAAAAAATGTTTCTAATATTCCGGCCACAGATCTGTTTGACAAAGATCTAGTATCTGTATGTGATATTAAATTATCTATATAATTTCCAAGAGAAAAAACTCTTGAGACGGATTCTCTAAGCTTTTTTATCTTTTCATAAATTTCATTTTCATTATCTTTATCAATATTCTTTTCTATTAATGCAATATTCGCTTCAACATCATTTCTACTACCTTTTAGCTCATGAGCAAAAACAGATATCGATACGCCTAGAGATGCCAAAATCCGAAGCATGTTCTCATATTGTAGCATGTGATCGATTTGTGCTTGCGTTTGGCTTTCAAACTCTTCAGCAACCTTATACGCCTCTTCTAGTACTCCAACAATTTCACTAGATTTATTATTTTCCGAAACATCAGAAACAACTTTCATTTTCTGTGTTTCTATTTGCTCTCTAATGGCTGCTGTTGGTTTTCTTAACTTGGAGACGAAGTCTTTCTGCTTCGTCGTAACTTTTGCACCGCGCGCAGCGGCTACTCTAAGTGCTGCCCACTCGACACATTTTCGCGCAAAGTCCTTGAGCTCATCGAAGGCCTCATTCTCTATCAACCCTTCCCTTGAACTTGTCTCTTGCAATAGTAAGTTACTGTCTTGATCAAGATCCAAGTGACCAAAGAAGTTATAGTTATTTGCAGGTACAATAATATTTCTTCTTGCTACATCTTCGTTTAATCGTAACCAGTCATCCATACGTTCACCGTATGGAAGCACGCGGAAACCGTTGCGATAGACTCTAACCCCCCCAAACTCTTGGCCAATTTTCGATGCAACCCTTGTCATGTTTCCAGGCATTGAGTCAGATTGGTACACAAAATACCTTGCTTCCAATTTGACAGGACCTGTCAGCAAGAACCGAGTTTCTGAAACGTGCTCTGCTTCAAAGTCTAGCCTCTCAGATTTGATCTTAAATGTTGCGACTCCATCGGAATCTATTTCCCCTTCGACCAGTGCAATTGCGTAGTCTAGGAAACTGCTTTCAATAGAGAAGTCTGATCGAACAGCATCTTCACTCTGTTCATTAATACTCACCCTAAATCCTGGGTCCGAGGTCCCACCACCTGAAATAGGCGCAACCCTATGAGGCGGTTGTAAGAATAGAATTGATTTCCATACACGACGAAAAATTGCTTCGGACCACTTGTCGCGAAGCGATGAAATCAATAAGCGGGTTCCATGCCTGCTGTTAGGTTTACTATACCTTTCAACATGGCTCCAAATTTTGTCTAGGTCTCTCCCCGCAACAAAATCTTTGTCCCAGTCGAACTCAACACGTAAGCCGACATCAACCCCTGCCACCTCAGTTTCTAGGGTTAATTTTTTCCCCAAACGTTGGACAGCAAATCTGCCTATGCCTTTTTGTCCTGCTCTTGGTCGCTGAAATGTTTCGGAGACGGGATTGTCAATTTTCTCTGACGTGGACAAACGCATCCAGGTCTTTTTGATGACGTCTTCACCCATTCCCTGCCCATCATCTTCGATTAGCAGCCGCCCTCCTTCTTTTTCGTAATCACTGAAGGTCACACCGACAAATGTCGCGTCAGCATCGTATGCATTCTTGATTAGCTCCGACAGAGCTGTTTCCTGCTTACCAACCAACTCCAAACCCAGTCGATTGATATGCTGAGCGTCAATGGAAAAGCGAACACCGCTCTCGGTTTCATCCAGTAAAAGATCAGATAACTCGGCAATTCTCTTTGAGTCCGGTTGAGCCTTGGTCAGCTCTTCTGAAATCAGTTCTCGGATTTTTTCAGCTGTTATTTTCATACCTGATCAATTCCAGTTTCAACCGACGAAACCTAGAGGAGAGTAGTTAGTAAGAAATACACAATTTAGTCCGGGGAGCCTAACTAAACTTAAATTGCTTTGGAAGGATAGGCTTCAAATTAGAACCAACCCTCAAAAGCAAAAAAGGCCCGTTTGATTGGGCCTTTCTCGTTTTACGCGTCACAGATTCTAGATTTATATGTCGCGTTTCCAGATTTATGCGTCAATTCACACCTGATGCCACTTATACGTCGAGATTGGCAACTTTAAGCGCATTGGACTGAATAAAATCGCGACGCGGCTCAACGACATCACCCATCAGGGTAGAGAAGACTTCTTCTGCCTCGTCCGCGTGATCAACACGCACCTGAAGGAGCGAGCGGACATTCGGGTCAAGGGTGGTTTCCCAGAGCTGGTCCGGGTTCATCTCACCCAGACCTTTATAGCGCTGGATCGAAATACCGCGACGGCCATATTCCATCACCGCATTGACCAGATCGACCGGGCCACTGATTCTCCAGACCTTGTCCTTCGCACCAAACTCGGCACCATTTTCGAACAGTTCGCGCAACTCGCCAAGCAGGCCGGCAATCGCGCGGCTTTCGGCTGAACGCAAAATATTGCCGTCGATAACATAGCGTTCCTCAACCCCGCGCAGCATACGCCACATGACGATTTCATCCTGCGATGCTTCGCCCTTCCAGCCGCGATCAAAATCTTCCGACAGAAGATCAAGACGACTGGCAAGCGTATTCGCCGCTTCCTGACGTTTGGCATCATCGTCAAGCAATGCCGGGTTCAGGGCACCCGCCAAGACAGCCTGCTCAAGAACCGAGATCGGCAGTTTCAGCGAAAGCGGCTCAAGCAGCCCCTTGGCCTTACGCGCCAGTTCGACAATCCGGACCAGATCCGGACCGGCAACCTGAACACCACCACTAAGCGTCAGCAATGCATCTTCGGTCCCCTGCGCGGTCAGGTATTGTTCCATCTCGCGGTCATCTTTGAGGTACTGGACCGAGTTACCGCGTTTGGCACGATAAAGCGGCGGTTGCGCGATATAGAGATACCCGCGTTCAACCAGTTCCGGCATCTGACGGTAGAAGAAGGTCAGAAGCAGGGTCCGGATATGCGCACCATCGACGTCGGCGTCAGTCATGATGATGATTTTGTGGTAACGCGTTTTTTCAATGTTGAAATCGTCACGACCGATCCCGGTGCCAAGGGCGGTAATCAGTGTGCCGATTTCCTGACTTGAGAGCATTTTATCAAAACGCGCACGCTCAACGTTCAGGATTTTACCACGCAATGGCAGGATTGCCTGGAAACCGCGTTCGCGGCCCTGTTTGGCTGATCCACCTGCGGAATCACCCTCCACAATGAACAGTTCGGCTTTGGACGCATCGCGTTCCTGACAATCGGCAAGTTTGCCCGGCAAGGACGAAATATCAAGCGCGCCTTTGCGGCGGGTCAGTTCACGTGCCTTGCGGGCGGCTTCGCGTGCCGATGCGGCTTCGACCACTTTGGTGACGATTTTGCGTGCATCCTGCGGATGCTCTTCCAGCCACTGCTGAAGCCTGTCGTTCACGATGTTTTCGACAACCGGACGGACTTCGGACGAAACCAGTTTGTCCTTCGTCTGGGACGAGAATTTCGGATCCGGCACCTTGACCGAAATCACACAGGTAAGACCTTCGCGGGCATCATCCCCGGAAAGGCTGACCTTTTCCTTCTTCACGATCCCGCTTTCCTGCGCATAGGAATTGATCTGACGGGTCAGTGCCGCACGGAAACCGGCCATGTGCGTTCCGCCGTCACGCTGCGGAATGTTGTTGGTAAAGCACAGTGTGGTTTCGTGATAGCTATCATTCCACTGCAGGGAAACTTCGACGGTAATACCGTCTTTTTCGCCGACGATCGTAATAGGTTCTTCGATCTGCGGAGCCTTGTTACGGTCGAGATATTCCACAAAGGCGCGGATACCGCCTTCGTAATGCAGTTTGGTTTCAACCGGTTCGCCATGGCGTTCATCACGCAACGTCAGGATCACTCCAGAGTTCAGGAAGGCCAGTTCGCGCAGACGATGTTCAAGCGTCGGCAGGTTGAACTCGGTCATCGTGAAGATTTCGGCATCGGGATAGAAGGTAACCTCGGTCCCGGTCAACGGCTTGCCCTCTGCCGTCATTGGCGCATCACCGACAATTTCCAGCGGCTTGATCGCATCGCCACCGGAAAATTCCATGTAATGCTCCTTGCCGTTGCGCCAGATGCGCAGTTTCAGCAAGGTTGAAAGCGCGTTCACAACCGACACGCCCACACCGTGCAGGCCACCGGAAACCTTATAGGAATTCTGGTCAAACTTACCGCCGGCATGCAGCTGTGTCATAATGACTTCGGCCGCCGAAACGCCTTCTTCCTTGTGCAGGTCAGTCGGGATACCACGGCCGTTATCGCGGATCGTTGCCGAGCCATCGCCATTCAGCTGTACCCAGACGGTATCGCAATATCCGCCCAGCGCCTCGTCAATCGCATTATCGACGACTTCATAGATCATGTGATGCAAACCGCTGCCGTCATCGGTATCGCCGATATACATGCCCGGGCGTTTACGCACCGCTTCAAGGCCCTTAAGAACCTTGATCGATTCTGCACCGTAATCCTGCGCCTGTTGTTCGGCGGTTTTCGGAGCTTCTGTTTCGTTGGTCATAGCGTCACAACCTCGGCATTCACGGAGTGGTTTCAGCGGTCAGTGTGGCATCTTCCACGCGGAAGAATTGCGCACGTCCGTCCAAACCTTCAAACAGCGCCCGGTCCGTACCTGTCATCCAGGCCTGGACGCCAAGCGCCACGATTTCATCAAACAGGTAGCTGCGGCGTTCTGCATCCAGATGCGCCACAACCTCGTCAAGCAACAGCAATGGGCCGGCTCCGCGCGCTTTGCTTTGCAAGCGGGTGTTGGCCATAATCATCGATAGCAGCAGGGCCTTCTGTTCGCCCGTAGAACACTGATCTGCAGACTGTTTCTTGGCATCATGCCATACCAGCAAATCACTGCGCTGCGGCCCGACGGAAGCCCCGCCATAGGTGGCATCACGTGACCGTCCGTCGCGCAATGCCGCCCGCATCCTGTCTTCAACCTCGATCGCCGGTAGCTGTTCCAGCCAGTTTTCAAGATCCCCTGCAAGCGCAAGTCTTGCCGCCGGAAACGGTCCAATAACCATTGTTCCGGCGCGGCCAAGCTTTGCCAGCAACTCAGCACGTGCAACCGCAACGGCAATTCCGTGGCGAACCATCGAGTCTTCGATCGAGGCCAGCCACTTGTCGTCCCCTTTGCCTTCTTTCAAAAGCTTGGCCCGGCTGCGCAGGCTGTGCTCATAGGCCGCTACCCGGCTGCTATGTTCGGGATCAAGGCCGTAAACCAGCCGATCCAGAAAACGGCGGCGCGCCGACGGACCATCCAGAAACAGACGATCCATTTGCGGCGTCAGCCAAACCGCGGCACAAACCCGCCCCAGCGACGCCTGACCGCGCTGGTTTTCACCATCAATACGCACAGCCCGTTTTTCACGCCCCTGCGCAAGAGCCGCAGGATCAAGGCCCGATCCAACCTGATAGTCCCCATCCGGCGTGGTCAGCTGTGCCGACACGGCCCATGCCCTTACGTTTCCCTCGTCTTCACCGGGAACCCTGCGCGATATCTCGCCCAGCTTGGCCCGTCTTAAGCCGCTTCCCGGCGATAAAAGCGATACCGCTTCAAGCAGATTGGTCTTTCCTGCCCCGTTCGGGCCGGTCAAAACCACCGGTGCCCCGTCAAGCGACAGGCGCAGACTTTCGTAACACCGAAAATCACCCAGTTGTATACGGGAAACGGCAAGACGGTTCGTCATGGACGTACCGTCTTGGGGTGGAAGATTATGGGCAAGAACAGCCACAGCAAAAGTGCGCTAACCGTCAGACGCGCATCGGCATCAGAACGTACAATGCCGAAAGATCATCGGTATCACGCAGAATGGTTGGCGATGACCCGTCCGACATCAGAAGGTTCAGGGTGTCCCCCTTTACCTGCTTGGCGATATCGAGCAAATAACGCGAATTGAAACCGATTTCGATGTCATCGGCATCATAGTTGATTTCGAGCTCCTCGGATGCGGTTCCGTGCTCCGGGCTCGACGCGGAAAGGGTCAGGGTATTCCCCGACATGACGACTTTGACCGCACGCGACTTTTCGATCGAAATAGCGGAAACGCGATCAACAGCATCGGCAAAGGCTTTGCACTCGATATCAAGCGTCTTGTCATTGCCAGACGGAATGACACGCTCGTAATCCGGGAAGGTGCCATCAATCAGCTTGGAGGTCAGCACTGCCTTGCCAAAACCAAAGCGAATTTTAGTGTCGGACATGGCGATGTCTACCGCTTCGCCGGTTTCCTCGATCAGCTTGCGCAATTCGCCAACGGTTTTCCGCGGCACAATAACGCCGGGCATGTTTTCCGCCCCATCGGGAAGCGGTGCCTCGACCCGAGCCAGACGATGGCCATCAGTTGCAACAGCACGCAGGATTTTGGTTCCTTCTGCGTCGGTCGCATGGAAATAGATACCATTCAGATAGTAACGGGTCTCTTCGGTCGAAATCGCAAATTCCGCACGATCAATCAGACCGCGAAGTTCCGCCGCGGCAAGGCCAAAGCTGACCGGAAGCTCACCACCAGACATGACCGGGAAGTCATCAACCGGCAGAACCGCCAGATTGAATTTCGAACGACCAGCAGACAGGGTAAGACGCCCTGCACCCGGCTCAAGCGCGATTTGCACCTGCGAGCCTTCCGGCAACTTGCGGACAATCTCGTAAAGGGTATGGGCGGGGGTGGTGGTTGCACCGGCTTCACTGACTTCTGCAGTGGTGGTTTCAATCACCTCAAGATCCATGTCCGTTGCAGTCAAAGACAGCTGATCATTCTCTGCCCGCAGCAAAATATTGGACAGAATCGGAATGGTATTGCGCCGTTCGACCACACTTTGAACATGGGTCAAAGATTTCAACAGAGCCGCGCGTTCAATGGTCAGCTTCATGCCCGTCCTATCCGTCTGTCAGTATTGGTTTAACAAATTGATTTATAATCGATTTTGTCGCTTTTGCTTCACCCTTTCGGGCAAGGCAGGCGCATTATAACATGCATGTCGGGAAATCGAAGGATTTTTACGGCTTAAACCCAAGCAAACAAAACGAGTCGTTGTATATTTTTCCACCCAATGCACGCAAAAGGCGGAACCCCGCGCGGTGCCTGATTTTCAGCCCATTGGTCACCGTAAAAATCCGATCGGAATCAGAACGGGTCACCGTTTTCAAACCGTGACCCGCCCAATTGTTTTCGAAATCGCAATCAGCCTTCAAGCATGCGACGCAGCAGGTCGATATCCTCGGACAGCGAAGGATCGCTCACATGCAGTTCTTCGATTTTGCGAACTGCATGCATGACGGTCGTGTGGTCACGACCACCGAATTTGCGACCGATTTCCGGCAGGGAATGCGTCGTCAATTGCTTGGACAGATACATCGCGACCTGACGCGGGCGGGCAACGGCCCGGGCGCGACGGGCGGAATGCATGTCCGACACCTTGATATTGAAATGCTCGGCAACTTTTTTCTGGATTTCCTCAATCGAAACCCGGCGTTCGGATGCACGCAGAACATCGTGCAGCACGTCCTGAACCATCTCGAGACTGATTTCACGCCCGACAAGTTGTGCGTGGGCAATGACGCGGTTCAGCGCACCTTCAAGTTCACGCACGTTCGCGGTGATCTTGTGAGCCAGAAATTCCATCACGCGCTGCGGCAGCTCAATATTCTGGCGTTCCGCCTTCGATTCGAGGATGCCCAGACGCAGCTCGTAGGTCGTGGCATGAATGTCAGCCACCAGACCGGAGCCCAAACGGGAACGCAAACGTTCCTCGATATCTTCAAGGTCCGAAGGTGATTTGTCGGCGGATACAATGATCTGACGCCCCTGATCCACCAGCGCATTGAAGGTGTGGAAGAATTCTTCCTGGGTCGAGTCCTTGCCGGAAATGAACTGAACATCATCGACCATCAGCACATCAACGGACCGAAACTGATCTTTGAAATCAACGGTGTTCTTGTCACGCAGAGCCCGGATGAACCGGTACATAAATTTTTCGGCAGACAGGTAAATCACCGTGCGGTGCGGCTGCGTGCGGCGAATGTGCCACGCAATTGCATGCATAAGGTGGGTTTTACCAAGGCCAACACCGCCATAAAGGAACAGCGGGTTGAAAGGCACCGATTCGGCTTCGGCCAGGCGGCGTGCTGCCGCATAGGCAAATTCGTTCGGCTTGCCGATCACGAAATTGTCGAATGTGTAACGCGGATCAAGTGCGGCCGATATGCCGTCATCGGACATTGTGCCAATTGCCTTGCGACCGCCGGAAACCAGACCTTTTGCATTGCCCGCATAGGATGGGCTGGAACCTTCGACACCAGTCACCTCGTTCGCGACTTTATCCAGTCGTGTGACATCGTCACTGATGCGACCACGCGCACTGCCATTCCCGGACTGGGCACCTGAATTCGAAGCGGAGGAAGAAGGCAGGCTTTTCTGACCGTTACCATTCGCCGGTTGAACAACAACGATCTCGACAAAATGGATGTTCTCATCCTCGGAATGCCAGAAGGACTGAATACGATCCAGATAGTGCTGGGTTACCCAGTCACGCATTGCACGCGTTGGCGCACCAAGACGCGCAACACCGGCTTCGACCGCGATCAATGCGACGGGATCAAGCCAATAGCGATAAGCTGTCGCGCCAAACTCCGAACGAAGCTTTTCGCGAACAATCTGCCATGTCGCTTTCGCGTGATCGTCTAGTGCCGCCTGCTGGTCACCCGGAATCCCCCCGTTGGACTCCCCGAGTGCCGATTGCGTTCCCCTAACGGCGTGCTGCACTGTTAGAACCTTTCCCCGCTTAATCAATCTTCACTACCAAACAAAACGCGAAAGACAAAAAAGTACTCTCCCGCGTTGATCACAAACATGATCAACACGCCTGTCTTCCACCAAGTCTTGGAAGCGTACTCGCGCCTTTTGTTTTTTGGTTCTTCGTCTTTCGCCGCGTTGCGCGGCCAGCGAAGTCAAAACACTGTACTGATGCGATCCACATCAGGCAAGGCGATCTTTAACAGAACGTTAAAAGGATTTCGGCACCAAAACAGTCCTTTGTTTGTGCGGTTTTTTGCGATGCCGCAACCAAGGAACAAAAGGTGATTCGACGAAATCCGGGCAGCGAAAAGGCCGTGCTACAAGCACGGCCTTCGACTCGCCATCCCGTAAGGGATAAATTAAAGCGCTTTGACGCGAGCGGTCAGACGCGAGACCTTGCGAGCGACGGTGTTCTTGTGCAGAACGCCGAGCTGCGCGCCACGTGCCATTTCCGGCTCTGCAACTTTCAGCGCAGCCAGAGCGGCATCTTTGTCGCCAACGTTCAGCGCAGCCTCGACCTTCTTAACGAAGGTACGAATGCGACCGATGCGTGCACCATTAACTTCTGCACGTGCGGCGTTGCGGCGAATGCGCTTCTTGGCCGATTTATGGTGAGCCATTGCGAACCTGTCTCTTAAAACAAATGTTACGTAATTCGGAGCGCGGCTTATAGCTCCGTCGGAAACCCTCGTCAACCCCCGATACCTTCAATCCCGCTGAATTTCCGCGGTTTGCGACTCTTTACTACTGCAAGGCAGCAATGCATCGCAGGTATCGGGGTACGATCCAGCCCGAATCAGCGATGCTTGAAATCCGGTTTTCTCTTTTCAGCAAAGGCTTTCATGCCCTCGGCCCGGTCATCGAGCGCGAATGTCGAATGGAACTCGCGACGTTCAAACATCAGACCTTCGGTCAGAGACATTTCATAAGACTTGCTGACACTCTCCTTCGCCTTCATCAGAACCGGGCCAGAGAAAGAAGCAATTTTATCAGCCAGTTTCATCGCTTCTTCCATAAGCGAGTCGGCCGGAACGACTCGTGCGACGAGTCCCGAGCGTTCTGCTTCTTCAGCATCCATCATCCGACCGGTAAGGCACATTTCCATTGCTTTGGATTTGCCAATGGCACGCGTAAGGCGCTGCGTTCCGCCAGCACCCGGAATGGTTCCGATGGTGATTTCCGGCTGACCGAACTTTGCCGTATCCGCAGCAAGAATGATGTCGCACATCATCGCAAGCTCGCAACCGCCGCCAAGTGCAAAGCCCGCGACCGCGGCAATAACCGGCTTGCGGCAGCTCGCCACCCGTGTCCAGCCCTTGGTGATGAAGTCGCTCTTATAGACATCCATATAATCATAATCGGCCATTTCCTTAATATCGGCCCCGGCCGCAAAGGCCCGTTCCGATCCGGTAATGACGATGGCGCGAATGTTTTCGTCATTTTCGAACTGATCAAGCGCCCCACCGATATCGGTGATCAATGCTGCACAAAGCGCGTTCAAAGCCTGGGGACGATTAAGAGTGATCAGGCCGACATTGCCCTTAACCTCGGCAATGATGTTCTCGTAAGACATGCTGCAATCCTTTGTCGGGAATCAATCCGCTTACATTTGCGATCCGATTCGGTCGAAGACATATTTTGATACTGTTTTACCGATTTTATTTCCAAGCCGCAACCGGACCCGACAGAATCACCGGATTATCCGAATTCTGTCACACGCGTTTCAAGCAAAAGAAAATGCAAAAAGCCTATTTCTGGCAGGTAGGGCAGAAGAAGGTTGATCGACCAGCCTGAACAATCCTGCCCACGACGCTTTCACAGCCATCCGCGGTGCAGCTTTCGCCTTCCCGACCATAAACCCGGAAGCTGTGCTGGAAATAGCCAAGCTCGCCATTGGCCTGACGATGATCTTTAAGGCTGGAACCACCTGCGGCAATCGCGTCCTCAAGAACCAAACGGATTTCACGATAAAGACGTTCGATCTCGTCCTGTTTCAAATCCTTGGCCAGACGGTCCGGTGCGATGCCCGACCGGAACAACGCTTCGCACACATATATATTGCCAAGCCCTGCGACCAGTCGCTGATCAAGCAACACAGTCTTGATCGGGCTTGCCCGCCTGGCGATTCCTGCGGCCAGGACGGCGGCGTTGAAACTGTTACCCAATGGCTCCGGCCCGATGCCAGCCAGCATCTTGTGGGTTGCAACCTCATCAGTCGCAATCAGGGTGATGACACCGAACCGGCGGGGATCGGTAAACCGAACCACAGCGCCCCCCTGCATGACAAAATCGACATGATCATGCTTTGCCGGAGCTGGAACACCCACAGCAGGATCATCGAAGATCGTCATGCGGCCGGACATTCCCAAATGAACCAGCAGAACCTGCCCGTCATCCAGATAGCCCAGAATATATTTCGCCCGACGGGTCAGCTGATTGATCCGACGTCCCGCCATCCGCCCCACAAAGTTTTCCGGAAACGGAAAACGCAGGTTCGGGCGGCGCTGAATAACGTGATCAACGACAAACCCTTCCATCACCGGCGTCAAACCGCGTGTCACCGTTTCGACTTCAGGTAATTCGGGCATCTGGAAACTCGCAAAATGAAAGGAGAAATATATCTAGAACCCGGCCCGCTGATTGGCAAGCCGGCACACCAAACAACATTGTCGCCATTACAAAGTAACAATGGACGATGACCGCCAAGTACATATGATTGCGCCGCTTATTGCCACCCGGCGCGTCTGCCTCACCTTACGGGCCATCCACAGGATTTCAGTCAATGGAATTTGGCGTTGATCTTTTACTGATACTTTTTGCGGTCGCAGCGTTCGCCGGCATGGTTGATTCAATTGCCGGAGGCGGCGGATTGATTACCATCCCGGCCCTGCTTTGGGCGGGTATTACACCAGCACAGGCCTTGGCGACCAATAAGCTGCAGGGCAGCTTTGGCAGCCTGACATCTTCAATCAACTTTATCCGCAAAGGCTATGTCGATCCCCGCGATATGGTATTGGCAATCGTCCTGACATTTGCAGGGTCGGCACTTGGTACCGTGCTGGTGCAGATGCTTGATGCCAGCATCCTGCTTAAAATCCTTCCGGCTCTGTTGATCCTGATTGCGCTTTATTTTCTTTTCTCGCCACGCGTTGGCGATATTGACGCGCATCAGGTTATCAGCAAGTCGGTCTTTGCCTTTACCGCAGGCTTTGGCATCGGCTTTTACGATGGCTTTTTCGGACCGGGTACCGGATCGTTCTTTTCCATCGCTTTTGTCGCTTTGCTTGGTTTCAACATGACAAAGGCAACAGCCCACACCAAGGTTTTGAACTTCACATCAAATTTCGCATCGCTTGTGATGTTCATTGCAGGGGGCGAAGTTGTCTGGATGATCGGCCTTGTCATGGCTGTCGGCTCATTGATCGGGGCCCAGATCGGATCTCATCTGGTGATGAAAGTCGGTGCAAGGCTGGTGCGGCCGCTTCTGGTTGTTACCTCGATTGCCATTTCGATCAAGCTGATCATCGATCAGTATGGCAGCACCATCAGCCAGTATTGGGATCAAATGCGGGTCTGGATCGGATAGAAACCCGGTTTCCTCATTCCCAAGCAAACAGCAAAAAGCCCGCCGCGACATTGTCCGGCGGGCTTTGTTTTTGACATTCAATTCATTCAGGCGCTGGCAGTCGTCTCGATAAAGACTTCGTCAGGACGGTCAATCAGGTGGCTCCAGATCGAAAACAGCAACGCGATCACGGCAATTCCTGCGCCAAGCCAAGGGATATCCTGATAGGAAACGCCCTGTGTAATTGCGATACCACCGAACCAGGCACCCGCAGCATTACCAAGATTGAATGCCCCCTGATTAAGGGTCGACGCAAGGTTCGGTGCATCGGTCGCTTCGTTGACCACCCGCATCTGAAGGGGGGACACCAGTGCAAAGGAAACCACACCCCAGACAAAAACCGTTGCCACAGCCGGGATCACATTGGTGATCGTTTCAGCAAATACGACCAGTATCGCAATCAGCAGAACAAACGTCGCAATGATCGCGGGCATCAGGCGCCAATCACCCAGACGGCCACCGATATAGTTGCCAATCGTCAAACCTGCGCCGAACAGCAACAGCACATAGGTTACCTGTCGCGCTGAAATGCCGGTGATATTCTGCAGCATCGGAGTGATATAGGTAAACACGCTGAACATGCTGGCCGCGGCCAGAACACTGATCAGCATGGCAAATATAACCTGGGTTTTAAGCAGCGCACGGGCTTCCGCCATCAAACTACCACCCGTCGCCGCGATCTTGCGTGGCAAACAGAAATAAAGTGCGACAGCCGCAACCATACCGATCACAACAACCGCCCAGAAAGTCGAACGCCAACCCAGTTCCTGACCGAGAGCCGTACCAAACGGAACCCCAAGCACATTGGCAAGAGTAAGCCCCGAAAACATCAGGGCAATGGCCTGAACCCGTTTATGCGGTGCAACAAGGTTAGCAGCAACCACCGCACCCAGACCAAAAAACGCCCCATGACAGAAAGCAGTGACCACGCGGGCCGCCATCAGAAGCCAGTAATCCGGTGCAATCGCGCACAGGAAATTGCCAATGATGAAAATCGCGATGAGCATCATCAAAGCATGCCGACGATCCATTTTGGACGTTGCAATCGCAAGGAACGGCGCACCAAACGTAACACCCAGCGCATAACCGGTTACCAGCAACCCGGCATCGGGAATGCTGACACCAAGATCGGCCGCCACATCCGGCAACAAGCCCATAATGACAAACTCGGTCGTCCCGATCCCAAAGGACGCAAGGGCGAGGGCAAGGATCGGAAGGTTTCCAAAGAAACCTGTGCGGGCAACAGCAGCTGTCATGATCGATACGTCCAAGGGTGCCAGGCACCAATGCGGGATAATGGCGGGCGACAGGATTTCGGGAGATTTTCGAAACGCTTGAACCGACCGGAAATTGAAACGATTCAATTTTGCGTGCAGCGCACAAATTTCACCATCGCAAAATTGGCATAAAAACTATGCAATCCCGTCACAACTGAAACAGGCCCGGTTGAACACCGGGCCTGTCAGAAAAACAAAACGGATAAATCCGGATCAGGAAAGTTCGTCAACGATACGTTTTGCAGCTTTAACCGGATCGTCGGCCTTGGTAATCGGGCGCCCGATCACCATCACATCTGTGCCCATTGCAACGGCATCACGCGGTGTGACAATACGTTTTTGATCATCAGAACTTGACCAGGCCGGACGAATACCCGGGGTGATCAATTTGAAATCCGGTCCGCAGGCAGCACGTACCGCAGTAATTTCCTGTGCGGAGCACACAACTCCGTCCAGACCTGCCTTTTGGGTTAGTTCCGCAAGTTTGACGACACGCTCGCTGATCGGTCCAGCCAGACCGACATCATCAAGATCAACCTGATCAAGGCTGGTCAAGACCGTTACGGCAATCACCCACGGAGCATCGACACCCGCCTTGTCAGCAGTTTCACGTGCCGCTTCCCCGGCACGCGTCATCATTTCAAAGCCACCCGTCGCATGAACATTCACGATCTTGAGACCAAGGGGCGTTACGGCGCGGATGGCACCGGCAACCGTGTTGGGAATGTCGTGATATTTGACGTCCAGAAAAATCGGCAATCCGGCCTTGGCGACTTCACGGACACCCTGCGGGCCGTGGGCTGCAAAGAATTCCTTGCCAAGCTTCGCGCCGCCAATCACCCCGGACAGATTTGAAGCCAGATCAATTGCATGAGCAAGATCAGTGGTATCAATGGCGCAAAAAATGCGATCGTGCGGGGCAAGCTTATCAGTCATGGTGTCCTCCGGCGGGCTGGAATTTCATCGTCGGCCCACGAAGATGCGACGGACCGGGCATGACTTAGCCGATTTCGCCTGAAATACCAATCCCGAATTGGCCATAACCTTTGGCAGGATTCCTCTCAGGATGCCTTTTGCTGGCTGATCACCTTGTGATCATTCGATATGTCGCTGCCGGTTTCATCCGGACGCAGTCGGCGCAGTTCGCTATCCATCCGCTTGACGGCACGGCGATGTTTGCCATGTACGAACCATTCATACGTCAACCCGATACCAAGCCCGATCAACAATGCCACCATGATCGGCAGGAAAAGCGGCATGTCAATTTCATAAGGCAAGGGCCACAATGACAACGTCACCAGCGCCCGGTTCGACACGGCAAAAATCGCAATCAGGATCGCAAGCGGGATGGAGATGATCCAGTAAAGAATGCGCATTTCAACTCCTCGTGCCGGCATGCAAAAAGGCAGGGGTCATAGCCCACGCACCGGCTGAAACCAGAGAATGGACCTGATATGGTTAAACGGAAACATGTGCAAATGAATTTGCAACCATCCTGCAGAATTTCCACGAGAACGGTTTAGCGCAGTTCACACGCCAACAGCAAGCCGATCAAACAGGCTGCGATCAGTTAAGACGTTCGCGCAACTGCTTGCCAGTTTTGAAATAGGGAACCTTTTTCTCGCCCACAGGTACGGCTTCACCGGTACGCGGATTGCGTCCGACCCGGGAATCACGCTGCTTTACGGAAAATGCGCCAAAACCACGCAGCTCGACACGATCCCCGCGTGCCAGCGCTTCGGTAATTTCGTCAAAGATCGTCGCCACGATCCGCTCAACATCGCGCTGATACAGATGAGGGTTCATCTCGGCCAGCCGGGCGATCAGTTCTGATTTTGTCATATTCAGGCCCCATCCTGTTCGTTCTGACAGATATCCAATCAACCAAAGGTTAGATTACGTCACGTCGGCGCTTTCACTCAGGTTGCCAGACAGTCAGCAAACCGTCAAGTTTAAGCCCCTCAGATGACAGCATTTTTCCGATGTTTCCTTCGAACAATGCCGTCATAAGGGAGTCTTCCGGATAATCAATTTCGAGCGGCACGACTGCCGCATCCGGCGATACTCCCATTTCGTCCTGCAGCCAGCGCAAAGCTTCGCGACGACCACCAATCTCGTCGATCAGACCATTGGCAACAGCCTGCTGACCGGTATAAACCCGGCCATCGGCCAGTTGACGCACGGTTTCGGTATCCATACCGCGTCGTTCGGCAACCATGTCGACAAACACGCCAAACATGTCTGAAATCAGGCTTTCCATAGCCGTTCGCGCGGCATCATCCGTCGGTTCGAACGGGTTCGGAACGGCTTTAAGCGGGCCACTTTTAACCGTCAGCGGCTCTACACCCAGTTTTTCCAATGTGCCGGTAAAGTTCATCGACTGGAAAATCACACCAATCGATCCGGTCACCGTTCCGCGATGTGCGATGATGTGGTCAGCGGCAATTGCCGTCATGTAACCACCAGACGCGGCAACAGTTCCCATTTCGGCAACGATCGGACGGGTTTCGCCAATCCTGCGCAGACTCTCAAAAAGCGCCTCGCCACCGACCATCGTACCGCCAGGGCTGTTGATATGGACGATCAGACCCGCGACATCGCTGTCTCCCTCAATCTGCTCCAGCGCATCAAGAAGGTAGGGATCCTCGGTAATCACCCCTTCGATATTCACCTCGACAATGCGCGGGCCAATATTGCCCCACACCACGTCGTCCGCACCGCTGCGCGCAAAAGCCACCACGATGGCAATGATGATTGCGACCACCGCCAGCACCCGCCAGCGGAAAATCGATTTTTTCAAACGTCGACGATCAAGAAGGATATCGGCATCAAGTGCCATTTAATGCGCCCCGGTATTCAGTAATGAACTAACAGCTTCAAAAACCTGCCTTTTCAAATGGTTTTTCTTCATTCGCTTGGCAAGGACAAAAACTGTTTGAAATCAAAATTCTCGCTAAAAAATGACATCGCAGCGGCAAAGTCGCGTCCAAACCGGGAATTTTGGACAAAAGCGACAAAAAAACGGGCCGTGCAACGCACGACCCGTCTTTGTGATCTGCCAGAACAGATCCTGTCCGATCAGGAACAGATGCCTTATTCGGCACCTTCCTGTTTCTTGCGAAGTGCTTCGCCGAGAATATCGCCAAGCGATGCACCGCTGTCAGCCGAACCGTAGTCCGCCATGGCTTTCTTCTCGTCAGCAACTTCGAGAGCTTTGACCGAGAGGGTAACCTTACGGGTTTTGGCGTCGATCGTGGTAACACGCGCATCGACTTTCTCGCCAACCGCGAAACGTTCCGGACGCTGGTCCGAACGATCACGTGCGAGTTCAGCCTTACGGATGAAGCCTTTAAGATCGGTACCACCAACAGCAACCTCGATACCACCGTCGTTAACTTCGGTGATTTCACAGGTTACGGTTTCACCGCGTTTGATGCCGGTAACGGCTTCTTTGAACGGGTCACCCGAAAGCTGTTTGATGCCAAGCGAGATACGCTCTTTCTCGACGTCAACGTCAAGAACCTTGGCTTTGACGATGTCACCTTTTTTGTATTCTTTGATGACTTCTTCACCAGCGCGGTCCCATGACAGGTCCGAGAGGTGAGCCATACCGTCGATACCACCCAGAAGGCCAATGAACAGACCGAATTCGGTGATGTTCTTGACTTCGCCTTCGATCTCGGACTCGACCGGATGAGCAGCCAGGAAGGCATCCCACGGGTTCGAGGTGCACTGCTTGAGACCAAGCGAGATACGGCGTTTCTGTGCATCGACGTCGAGCACCATGACTTCGACTTCCTGCGAGGTCGAAACGATTTTGCCCGGGTGGATGTTTTTCTTGGTCCAGGACATTTCGGAAACGTGGACCAGGCCTTCGACACCAGCTTCGAGTTCGACGAATGCGCCGTAATCGGTGATGTTGGTGACACGGCCTTCGAATTTCGAACCGACCGGGTATTTGGCTTCGACACCTTCCCACGGATCAGCTTCGAGCTGTTTCATACCAAGCGAGATACGCTGGGTTTCGCTGTTGAAGCGTATAACCTGAACCTTGACGGTCTGACCGATCTGAAGAGCTTCAGACGGATGGTTGATGCGCTTCCATGCGATGTCGGTGACATGCAGCAGACCGTCAACACCGCCGAGATCGACGAATGCGCCGTAATCGGTGATGTTTTTGACAACGCCGTCAAGAACCTGACCTTCCTGAAGGTTCTGGATCAGTTCGGCGCGCTGTTCAGCACGGGTCTCTTCGAGAACGGCACGACGCGAAACCACGATGTTACCGCGCGAGCGATCCATTTTCAGGATCTGGAACGGCTGCGGATTGTTCATCAGCGGGGTAACGTCGCGAACCGGACGGATGTCAACCTGGCTGCCCGGCAAGAATGCCACGGCGCCCGACAGGTCAACAGTGAAGCCGCCTTTAACACGACCAAAGATGGTACCGTCAACGCGTTTGCCTTCGTTGAACTGTTTTTCAAGCTCGACCCAGGCTTCTTCGCGACGCGCTTTTTCGCGCGACAGAACGATCAGGCCATCTTTGTTTTCATAGCGATCGACATAAACATCAACGGTATCGCCGATATTAACGTCGCCTGCGCCAAATTCTTTGAGCGGCACACGGCCTTCGGACTTCAGACCCACATCGACGATTGCATCGTCGTCGGTGGTTTTGACGACCGTACCGGTCATCACGCGGCCAATAAAGCCTTCGTCTTCAGAACCGAGGCTTTCGGCCAGCAGGGCGGCGAAATCTTCGCCGGTGGAGAATTGTGCTTCTTCAGCGGTTGTCATTAAAGAGACTTCCTTTCGAGTGTATCGTCACTATTCCGGCCAATCGGTTGTATCCGATGGTCTTGCCACAAAATCGTGGCGGGTTTTTGCCAATCGATGTCCCGATCCCGTTCGCGGAAAACCAAACGGTTTTCCATAGACGAAAAGGTGAACGCACATGTCGTTCACCTTAGGGTAGCTACCCCTGAGATCGTTCTGCCGCTTGACGGTTAAAACGCCCGTGTGTCAGTCATTCTCGCCCATATGGGTCCGAATATGCGCCATGACTGCATTAAACACCGCATCAGCATTCAGACGATCCGTATCAATGTGGATTGCGTCCAATGCCATCTTGAGCGGCGCAACATCCCGCGCACTGTCTCGAGCATCCCGTTCTTCAAGCTCCTTGAGAACGCGCTCGTATATAGCAGCGGGATTTTTTTCCTGCAACTGTTTGAACCGACGGTTTGCACGCTCTTCAACACTGGCCGTCAGATAGAACTTGATCGGAGCATCCGGACACACAACCGTCCCGATGTCGCGACCATCAAGAACGGCACCCCGTTTACCACCGGGCGGGCTGCTGGCAAGATTGCGTTGAAAATCGAGCAACACCGCACGAACCCTTGGAATCGCGGCAACTTTTGATGCTGCATTTCCGACTTCTTCACTGCGAAGTTCTTGGCCGTCAAGATCGTTGGCGCCGAGTTTTTCGGCCACCCCGACCGCCACATCCTCGTCCGAGGGATCAAGCCCAAGCGCCAAAACCTTTGCCCCCGTCGCCCGGTACAAAAGCCCGGTATCAAGATAGGCATAGTCCATTGCCCCGGCGACTCGACGTGCCAAAGTGCCTTTTCCCGATGCTGCCGGTCCGTCAATCGCGATGATCATGCGCGGGCGCCCCTATCTGTTTTGATGTCACTTATATTTGTGTGCCAAGAAAGGCTTTACGAGCCCCGGAATACGAATAAAGGAAACCAGTCACGAAACAGATCATGAACCCGCCGGGGCAAGGTTTGCCCCCAATTCGCGCATCAATGCCTCGAAACTCGGGAAGCTGGTCGCAATCGGGTTGGCATCATCAACCGCAACCGGATCATTTGCCCCAAGTCCGAGGACAAGGAAGGACATGGCGATACGATGATCAAGATGGGTTTCAACCATACCACCTCCGGGTACCTCGCCACCCGTAACAATCAGGTCGTCACCTTCGATGCGGTGAATGACCTTGTTTGCTGCGAGCCCCGCGGCCACAGCGGCAAGACGATCCGATTCCTTGACCCGCAATTCTTCAAGTCCGCACATCCGGGTTTCACCCTGTGCATAAGCGGCAGCAACGGCCAGCACCGGATATTCATCAATCATCGACGGAGCACGTTCCGCTGGCACGACAATACCGGTCAGGCGATTTTTACCGCTAACGACAAGATCACCGATGGTTTCACCGGCTTCCTCACGTTCGTTAGCGATCGTAATGTCACCCCCCATTTCGATAAGGGTCGTAATCAGGCCGGTCCGCAACGGATTCAGACAAACGTCGCGAATGGTCACTTTTGATTCCGGATTGATCAAAGCCGCTACCAGCGGGAATGCTGCCGAGCTCGGATCTGTAGGAACCACAATATCGGCTGCTTTCATTTCGACCGGGCCGGTCAGACTGACCGTGCGCCCACCGTCATCATTGATGCTGACATCAACATCGACACCAAAATGGCGCAACATGCGTTCAGTGTGATCACGCGATGGTTTCGGCTCGATCACGGTGGTCGTTCCAGCAGTATTCAGTCCAGCCAGCAACACAGCCGACTTGACCTGTGCGGATGCCATAGGAAGCGTATAGGTCACCGGTTTTGCCTCATCGGTTCCGATGACGGCCATAGGCGGACGACCGCGTTCGCGCGTGATGAATTGCGCGCCGAATTCCGCCAGCGGATCGGCAACCCGGCCCATCGGACGCTTGCAAAGCGATGCATCGCCGGTAAAGAAGGTGGTGATCGGATGGGTCGCAACAATACCAGCCATCAGACGAATACCGGTTCCGGCATTACCCATATCAATGACGCTATCGGGCTCCCGCAAGGCGCCAACGCCGACACCGGTCACATGCCAGGTCCCGTCTTCGTCACGGGTCACCGTCGCACCAAGTTTGCGCATGGCTTCTGCGGTCGCCAGAACATCTTCACCTTCGAGAAGGCCGGTAATTTTCGTCTCGCCAATGGCAAGGCCGCCAAACATCAGGGAACGATGGGAAATTGATTTGTCACCGGGAACCCGGATATCGCCGTTAAGCGCACGGGACTTCAGCGATTGAAGCGGACGTTTGGTCTGCGAAGAGCTCATCGGGCCTGCCTGTCTATTCTTGTTGTGACCATCAAATCATCGATTTTCCGGTCATTGAACCGCACTTCGATGCTGCCGCAATTCCGGGCGCAAATCGTACATTCGATTACCGGGGGCAAACTCGTATCATATGCGCTTTTGACGCACCAGTATCGAAGCCAAATTTTGCTTGAAGTTTATAGCGGTGCGTGGCGCAGAATCCCGCCTTTTGGAGGCTTGTGATAAAATCGGACAATTTCCTTTTGACAAGCCCGTCCCAAGATGGCAATTGGGCCAACTAGAAGAAGGTGAATTCGGCCTTCAACCCATTCTTTGATGATAACGGTATTTAAGAGGGTTTGCCGTAATGTCAGCACGCGGTAAGAAACGTCACTGCCAAGCCTGCGGTACCAAATACTATGATTTGAATCGTACGCCGGTCGTGTGCCCCAAATGCGCAACCCCCGACGGGGTGACCAAAATCAAGAAAGCCGCGGTTGCAAAGCCGAAGCCGGAAGAAGACGAAGACCTGGATGATGACGTCGATCTTGACGATGATGTCGACACCGATATCGATGACGATATCCTTGAAGATGCGTCTGATCTTGGTGAAGATGACGATGATCTTGGCGAAGTCCTTGAACATGTCGAAAGCGACGAAGACGACCGCTAGGATTTTTTGAAAATAGGTCTTGCCAAGATTTGGCGAACCTTCTAAATATCCCCCGCGCCGCGACGGAAACACTGGATTTCGTTGCGACGCGGACTAAAATGGGGCCGTAGCTCAGTTGGGAGAGCGCTACAATGGCATTGTAGAGGTCGTCAGTTCGATCCTGATCGGCTCCACCATCAAAACCCGTCGCCTAAAGCGACGGGTTTTGTCGTTCAGTATTCTTTTCCCAAATTAAAAGGCCGACCAAAGGACGACCTTTATAAGCGTCTGAATGTAAAATCCTGCTTAGTGGACGGTGCGATCGATTGAACGGTCCGGGTCGGGAAGATGTCCAAAGCCATCAAGCAATTCGGCGATACCATCCCCTGCACGTACCACCATGATACGACCTGAAACAGGGTTTCCCTTTTCCTGCCGCAGAATTCCCGTGGCATCGGCAACAACTTCGAACTGGCAATCTTTCAACCAATCATGAATTGCATGTTCATGATGGCGGAACCTTTGCCCCGGGCCAAGATCGAACGGGAATGTGTCGCCATGTTCAAGCGTGAAGACCATCAATCCCCCGGGTACAAGCCGCTCATGGGCGGCCCGCAATGCCGGGACAAGATCGCCCAGATAGTTCAGGACATCGGCCGCAACAACCAGGCCATAGTCGCGATCAAGGCCATCAGGCAAATCCGTGATGTCCGCAGCAATCAAATTACGATAAAGCCCCTTAGCACGTGCGCGGTTGATCATGCGCGGTGACAGATCGACACCGTCAATCACATCAACATGCCCGGCAAATACATCCGCAACCAGACCGGTGCCACACCCAAGATCAAGCACGCGCAGCGGACGCAGCAATTCCGGCAAATAGGGCCGAATGGCTTCAAACAGGAGTTCCGGACCACGATAGGCCAATCGGTCGCGTAGCGAGATTTCAAAACGCGGCGCGTAGTCGTCAAACAGCGCCCTTACATAGTCGGGTGGCAGACGATCGCGCATGGCAACCGCGCCCAATAATGTCAGTCGAACTTCCGCGCCCATACGATCAACAGGATCGAGAGCAAGGCACTGACGAAATGCCTCAATCGCATTTTCATGCTGTCCCATGCGCTCGAAGATATCGCCCAGCACAAAATGCGCTTCTTCCCAATCGGGATCAGCCGAAATTGCAGCCCGGGCTACATCGATTGCAGCCTCGGTATCATTTTGCCCGACAAGCGCCAGCGCGACATCAAGCCGCCGACTGGCCAACAAACGATCTTTGCTCATATGTGCGAAGAAATCCGAAAAGGTCCCGGGCAGGATGACCGGAAACATCAAAACCAGATCATCGCTGTATCTTCTGAATCCGGGACTTTGGCAAGATGGATAATATCATTTTTAATCATATACTTAACCAGTCTCACCGCTTGCAGGAGCGCAAAATCATCTCAAGAGGGTGCCTTCCTTCGGAATCGGCAGCAGACTGCATTGCAACTGAATGGCGCCAAGCTTTCCTTCGAACACACCGAATAAATTGATTTAAACATAATATATTAATATTATGTTCTTTCGTTATCGCCTTATCCTAGGAGACGAAATGGAAAATTTTACGCCTTATTCTGCGCTGCTGGGTGGTGCGCTGATCGGGCTGGCGTCGGGCCTTTATTTTTTGCTCAATGGCCGAATTGCAGGCGTTAGCGGCATCCTTGGAAGCATGCTTGCAAGCAAAACGCCGACATCTGATCGGATTGAAAAACTTGCCTTCATTGCCAGCATGATAATTGCGCCAACTGTCATACTGGCCATTTCATCTCTCAACGCCCAAAGCATCGTAACCGCATCCTGGCCCGTTATCATTATTGCCGGATTGATTGTCGGGTTTGGCACACAACTTGGCAGCGGTTGCACCAGCGGGCATGGAATCTGTGGCCTGTCGCGCCTTTCCGCAAGATCAATGGTTGCGACGCTATGCTTCATGGGCGCAGGCGCTACCAGCACATATATCATTCGCCACGTCATCGGGAGCTAAAACAATGCGTATCCTTGCTTCTGTTCTCTGTGGCGCGCTATTTGGGGCCGGCTTGCTGATTTCGGGGATGACGGATCCGCAAAAGGTCCTTGGATTCCTGGATATTTCTGCAATACAAACCGACCACTGGGACCCCAGCCTTGCCTTTGTCATGGTGGGCGGCCTTGTTGTTGCGTTTCCCTTTTTCCGATTTGCCCAATCACGTAAAAGTGCGGTTTGTGGCGGAAAGATAGAGCTTCCGAGACGTCGCGACATTGATCACAACCTTGTCATTGGCGGGCTCCTGTTCGGGATCGGATGGGGAATGGTCGGTTATTGCCCGGGGCCCGCCATTAGCGCGCTTGCATTCGGGCACACAGAAACAATCGTTTTTGTCATCGCAATGATCACTGGAATGGTCGCTCAGAAACTGATGATGACCACACTGGACAAAACCGCATTCACACGGAAATAACAAAGAACTTTGACAGGTCTGTCAGGCACCTTTTGCAGACCTGCTATAAGGTCCAGTTTTCCATGTCGTGAAAAATCAATCTGTTAGCATTCAAAATTCGCACGAACCAGCTTGGAAAGCCTGAAATCTCGCTGCAACATGCTTGTCTTTGCAACAACACTGGCATATGTGCAAAACAGCATCACACCATGATTTCAAAGGCCCCGCATGAAAATCGGCATTCTTGAAACCGGTCTTGTTCCGGAAGAACTTCGCGATGAATTCAAAAGCTACCCGAACATGTTTGAAACGATGCTCGGCCCGCTTGATCCAGAACTGACATTCCAGACATGGACTGTTCTTCTGGATGAATTCCCCGAAAATCTGAATGTTGCCGATGCGTGGATCGTGACCGGATCAAAGCACGGTGTTTATGAAAACGAACCCTGGATGATTCGCCTGCAGAGCTTGCTGCGCGATATTGTCACGGCACAGGTTCCGGTTTTCGGTGTGTGTTTTGGTCATCAGATTCTGGCGGCGGCTCTTGGCGGCAAGGTCGTTAAATCCGACAATGGCTGGGGCATTGGCGTTCATGAATACACTACCGGCAAGCAGGCACCGGCATGGCTGGGCAATGCACCGGAAAAATTCAAACTGAATGCCTTCCATCAGGACCAGGTTGTCGAACTTCCCGAAGGAGCCACTGTCTGGGCCAGTTCTGAATTCTGCCCTTATGCCGCCCTTCAGTATGGTGAAACCGCTGCATCCATTCAGCCACACCCCGAATTCCAACGCCCTTACGAGGAAGCCTTACTGAAGGCACGATATGCATTGCTGCCCGAAGACGTACATTCAAACGCAACGGCGTCGCTTGACGAAACCACGGATAGCGCCCTGTTCGCCAAATGGATGCTGACATTCCTGCGCGGCAAACGGGCCGTAAAGGCCGCCTGAACCAGCGTTTGGACTTGATCGTTTTTTAAACGGGCCGTCACCGAGAGGGGCGGTCCGTTTTGCATTTCACCGGATCGCACAGCATTTTTCCAAACCTGAAAGCTTTGAACTTTTCCAAAACACCATTTATTTATGATTGCGTCGGATACTGAGTTTCTCGCGCATCAACCGCCCATAATACGGAACGCCATGATCCAGAATTTGCGGCTCTATTCCGGCCTGACGCTTTTTGCGTATGTCTTCATGCATCTGATCAATCAGGCTGCTGGCATCATATCGCCCGAAGCGATGGAAGCCGCCGACTTACTGACAACCGGAATCTGGCAGTTTCCCCCTTTGGAAATCCTGCTTCTGGCCGCGGCAATTACCCATTTCCTGCTGGCCACGGCCCGCCTGACCAGCCGCCGGTCCCTACGCTTGCGCAAATCGGAATGGGCACAAATGATTTTGGGCCTTTGCATTCCGTTCCTGTTATTCCGCCATATTATTGCGACCCGGATCATCGAGCTGGGATTTGATGTCGATCCAGCATTTGAACGAGTACTGCTTGATCTTGCGGTTTTCCTTCCCAGTCAGGGCATTCTGCATGCCATCGCCGTGATTGTTGTCTGGACACACGGCTGTATCGGCATCCATTTCTGGCTGCGGTTAAAACCGTTCTATCCGAGATGGCGCGGTGCGCTGGGTGCAACCGCTGTTCTTGTCCCCACACTGGCGCTTGCCGGTTTTGGTGCGGCATCGGCTGAAATCATTCGCCGCACCGAAGAAGGCGGCCGCAAATATGTTTTTGGGGTTCTTGATGCTGCCAACGTCAATGATGCGGCTATCAAATTCTATGAAAATGCGATTCTCCCGGGCACCATAATCGCCATCGCACTGGCCTTTGCGCCATTTGTTGTGCGGCAAATTCGCCAGACCATTGACCGGATCAAACGCGGGCCGATGTTATCGATGCCCAATGGTAAAATGATCCGCGTGGCCCCCGGAGCGACCGCACTTGAAGCCCTTCGCGATGCTGGTGTGCAGATGGCATCTGTTTGCGGCGGGCATGGGCGCTGCACGACCTGCCGCATTCATTGCGGATCGGGCATTGATCAACTCGCCGCACCCGGCAAGATCGAAGCTGCGGCGCTCGCAAGTATCCACGCCCCGCGTGGCATGCGACTGGCATGTCAAATCCGTCCGTTAAACGATCTCGCCGTTGCACCACTTTTGCCGGCCAACGCCACGGCACAGGATGGAAGACGCCCCGGCGGCCTGTCCGGCAGCGAACGCCAAGTTGTCTCGATTTTTACTGATTTGCGGGATTCGACACGTCTGGGTGAAAAGAAAATGCCCTACGATGTTCTGTTCATATTGAACCAGTTTTTCGCCGAAATGACCGAAGCCCTGCGTGAAAGTGGCGGGCTTTATGCCCAGTTTACCGGTGATGGACTGATGGCACTTTACGGTCTTGATACAGATGACACCGAAACCATGATCCGGGACGCCCTTCACGGTGCGGCGGGAATGCTGCGCCGGATCGAAAACCTGAACGAACACCTGAAATCAGAGCTACCCCATACACTCCGTATCGGTATCGGCATCCATATGGGGGAGGCAATTGTCGGCGAGATGGGGCCTCCGGGCCGCGAAAATATCAGCGCCATCGGTGATACGATCAATACGGCGGCAAGACTGGAAAGCCAGACCAAAAAGCATGGTGTGCCACTGGTGATATCAAAGGCAATTTTTGACCACGGGCCGATTGCGCTGCCTGAAAACGCAGTAATGCATGAAGTGGCGTTACGCGGAAAGGATCAGACCGTGGCCTATTATGCGCTGGAAAATATGCCGGAACTGCCAGAACGCGTTGTATGATCTTCCCTGATCAGTCATGATCTGCGTATTACACAGGTCTGATATCGCATATTCCCAAGGTTTCCGCGGCTACAGTATCAATCCAGGTCTTGACTATGCGATAGAAAACCACATTTATTCGATTAGATAGATATGTCTGATGCCGAACGGGTCGGGTCAGATGTTCAGACGCCCGAAACGCCAAAAGCGTGGGGTCTGGTCGATATCACACTCGCTCTGCTGAGGAGGTGCTGCCAATGTCACGAATTTCTATGTTTAACAGCCCGCTGCTATTGGGGTTTGACCAGATCGAACGTGTTCTTGATCAGGTTTCCAAAACCAAGGCAGAAGGCTATCCCCCTTATAATATCGAGCAAATCGGCGAAAATCATCTGCGCATTACAGTCGCAGTCGCAGGATTTGCCGAAGATGACCTTTCGGTCACCACCGAAGACAATCAACTGATCATTCGTGGCAAGCATCAGGAAGACGAAAGCAACCGGATTTATATCCATCGCGGGATCGCATCCCGGCAGTTCCAGCGTTCATTCGTACTGGCCGAGGGTATTGAAGTTGTTGGCGCCCATCTTGATAACGGACTTTTGCATGTAGATTTGAACCGGCCTGTTCCCGAACCGGTGGTACGTGAAATTGCGATCAACTCTGCCAAGAAGAAAGCCGTCTCGTCACGCACCATAGATATGACCGTCGATGCTGAAAATGGCGCAGACGCGGTCGAAGATAAAAGCCGCAAGGCGTAACAAGGAGAGTGGTTTTATGAGCAATCGCATCTCAGACCATGACACCAAAGAAGCCCACGGTGCAGAACAGGATTTGAATCTGCTGTCGTCTGGTGATTTTGCCATGCTTGGCATTCACGATTTTGCCTATGTGCGGGCGATGGAAAATCCTGAAGACGAAAGCAACGAAACGGTTTTTGGGGTATTTACAGCCGATGGCACCCATATCGCTTCGTTCGAAAGCCAGGCCGTGGCCCATGCGGCAATCCGCCAGCATGACATGGACCCGCGTTCGGTTCACTAACGCGATCCAATCAGGATATCCCGGAAATCAAAAGGCAGCCAATAGGGCTGCCTTTTTCCTGGGTTTCATCAAGCACAACCCTAACGGATTTCGATCACTTCGCCGGGTACGGCAACCCGCACCTGTGGATTGTCACGCAGAAGTTCGACGATCTCGCGCCTTGCATCACGTTTGATGTGATAAAGCCAGAAACGCGATCCGGGCATATCAGATGCCAATTGCAGAACAGTTTCCAGATCGCAATGTGCGGCATGTCGTGGGTCATGCTTGGGCAAATATGTTTCCTGAAACACCAGATCCGCAGCGGTAAAAAGTGCAGTGGTATCGGCAGTCACGTTGCCATCGCCGGAATAGGCAAATCCCTTGTTCTCGAAACGCAGCAGAATTGCATGGTTTTGAACGCTGTGATCGGACCGGGCAAATTTGGTTTCGAACGGGCCAATTTGCGTGGTTTCCGGCACCGCATGCCAGACAATTTCAAACGGCCATGCACTGCCAAGCCCGGCAAAGCCAAGCTCCATGATCTTTTCCAGATGATTGCGTACCGCCGGTGTCGCGATGATATGAATTGGTTTTGATCGGCCGTCATCGCGCCAGTTCAGCATAACCGGCACCAGCCCGAAAACGTGATCAGGGTGCATGTGGGTAAAATAAATCGCATCAATGGCATCCGAATCGGGAAACTTGCGCATCAACAATCCGGGCACCGTTGCCCCACAATCAATCATCAACCGATAGCCACTTGCACTCACCACAACGGATGAATTTTCAAAGGCAGGATCAAATGCCTCGCCAACACCCAGAACATCTATGCGCATATATTCACTCGACATTCCCCGTCACCGCGTTGTTTGCGGATCATTTGCAATGAATGTCTATTTTTGCTGAGACAACAAACATTAGGCAAGCTGTTCAGATTTGTTTTCGCCATAAAGTCTCAAAACCGTCACCATACAAACGAAACAGGGTGGCCGAACGTGTCGACCACCCTGCAGTTCGATACATCTGTATAGGAAATCAGGCGTTTAACGCGCCAGAACTTCCGCGGCCTTGCGCGTCCGGCTGACCGAGTCGGCAACCATTCCCGTTGTAGACTTGATGCTATCAAGGTTCCGGGAAAGACCATCGACCGCGCCTGCCATCATACGCATGTTTTCCGAAACACCTTCGGTCACCGCACTCTGTTCCTCTACCGCCGAAGATATGTTGGTAACACTATCCCGAACCGTTTCCACCGAATGACGAATGGTTTCAAGAGCACCGACAACCTCGGACGAGATCGACTGAATGCCTGAAATTTCATCGGAAATCTGCTCGGTCGCACGAGCTGCCTGATTGGCAAGATTCTTGACTTCGTTGGCAACAACGGCAAATCCCTTGCCGGCGTCACCTGCACGTGCGCTTTCGATTGTCGCATTCAGTGCCAACAGATTGATCTGCCCGGCGATGTTCTGAATAACTTCAACAATGCTGCCCATCGATTCGACAACTTCCGCCATTCGCTGGGTAGAATTGTTGGCACTGATCGTCTGATCAAACGCGCGCTCTGTTTCATCACGTGACTGCGCCATGCTGCGCGAAATTTCTGCAATCGATGCCGCCATCTGCTCCGCACTGGCCGCAACAGTCTGCACCGTTTGCGATGTTTCCTCGGACGTGCTGACACTTTGACTTGCCGAATTGCCCAAGGCTGCAATGTTGCTATCGATCTCGGTAAAGTTCTGATCAATCATGGTTTTAAGCTCAAGCAACAGGCGGGTTTGCTCGGTAATATCTGTTGCGAACTTGATCACCTTGAAAGGCTTTCCAACCGGATCAAGCACCGGATTATAGGACGCTTCAATCCAGATTTCCTTGCCACCCTTGCCGACACGTTTGAATTGGCCAGTGTGAAAACTCCCGGTTTTCAGGGTTTCCCAGAACGAGCGATATTCGGCAGAGTCACGATATGCTGGCGCAACAAACATGCTGTGATGCTTGCCGATAATTTCATCAAGTCTGTATCCCATGGCATCGAGAAAATTCTTGTTTGCCTTAAGGATAATTCCGTTCAGGTCAAACTCGATCACAGCCTGCGATTTTTCCATCGCATCAAATACACTTTGCAGGACCGCACGTTCAACGCGTCGCGCTGTAATGTCGGTTGCAAACTTAACAACTTTTGTCGGTTTTCCGTCTTTGTCAAAAATCGGGTTGTAAGTCGCTTCAAGCCAGATCATCTCGCCATTTTTGCGCACACGCGGCACGGCACCTGACGAAAATTTGCCGTTGCGAAGCTGTTCCCAGAATTTCCGGTACTCTTCGCCATTGCTGATTTCACGCGGAACAAATATCGAATGATGCTTCCCGACGATTTCCTCAAGCGAGAACCCCATCGTTTTAAGGAAGTTCTCATTGGCAGTCAGAATTTTACCATCGATTGAAAACTCGATGACAGCCATCGACAAGCTGAGCGCATTTACAATCTGCTGCCCCTCGTTCGAACTGCCATTCTTGAAAAGTGACGCAAAACCCATCCGGATATCTTCCTTGTGCTGTCCGGATTTCTAACTGCAAACCCGGTCATTTATAGGCATACATAAAAACAAACCGAACAATTGCGCTTGTGCTGCACAATTGTTCGGTTTGCAGGATACCTATACTTAAGAAGTAATCAACCACCTATTTTGGCATAGATGAATCTACTCTAGGTTATGTCTTCAAGCGGGCCACTTTACAATATACCGGGTCAGATCAGGGTGGGCGTCATCCTCCGAGATCACCATTCCCTTAATAGACATTCCGGCCGAGATCGTTGAATCTGAACGCCCTGTAATAAGTGGGTGCCAGTCAGGTAACCCTTTTCCTTCAGCTATCAAACGATAAGCACATGTTGATGGCATCCAGGACAATGTCGTGACATTTTCCTGCGAAAGTTGCACACAATCAGGGACATGCTGCGTTCGATTGGGATAATCCTTGCAGCTGCAGGTTTCGCAATCCAGCAACCGACAGGCAACCGACGTGTAATAGACAAAGTCGGTATCTTCGTCCTGAAGTTTGTGCAGGCAGCACTTGCCACAACCGTCACAAAGGGCTTCCCATTCCTGCGGTGTCATCTGCTCCAGCGTTTTGGATTCCCAAAACCGGGTGTTTTCCGCTTCATGCGTTGGCTCTCTCATCGTCTCTCTCGTCCGGCACCATTTTATTATTGTTGGATTGTAGCATATGGCGGACTTCCAAACCGCAAAGATCGCCAATCGAAGCTACTGGCAGATCAGATGAAAGAACGAGCCGAAAACACTTCCCTTCATCAAACCGGCACAGCCAAGATCATCACCAGTTGCTGTGGCCATTTTACCAAGGGGCGTACCTTCGGCTTTGATCGTCGAGGCATAGTGAAACTCATGCCCGCGCAAGATCGTTCCAATCGCCCCCAAAGCTGTCGCTTCGGACAAAACCAGTGTCCTATATCCCAAATGCAGTTTGCGATCCGCAAAACTCGTGACAAGTGGCAGAAGCCCAAGCATCTCGTGATGTTGGCCTGACGCATCAATCAATGCCTCGCCCAGCACCATGTAGCCACCGCATTCACCATAGATCGGGGCGTTTTTGGCTGCCATCGCCGCAAGGGTCGCTTTGAAATTCCCTGCTCTCGCCAATCGTTCACCATGCAGTTCCGGATAACCACCGGGCAGATAGATGGCATCAGCCCCCTTGTTGGGGGCTTCATCCGTTAGCGGGGAAAAGAACGATAATTCCGCGCCCTGACGGCGCCAGTCTTCAAGAAGATGCGGATAGGCAAAGGCAAAGGCCGTATCCCGCGCGATGGCAATATGCTGCCCCAATGGCGGGATACCAACGACTGCATCAGAAACATCACCGGCCCCCACCCCAAGTTGCCGACCGTTTACCAAGCCGATCAACTGATCAAGGTCCACGTCCTTGGCAATAATCTCGGCCGCCTGATCAAGAAACGTATCAAGCGCGTCATGTTCTCCTGCCTGCACAAGGCCCAGATGCCGTTCGGGCAGCGATAACGCATCACTGCGCCGGACCGCCCCGATCACAGGGATTTCCGGAAGATGTTCGCGGCACGCCGTTTCGATCATCACACGGTGCCGATCACTGCCAACCCGATTAAGGATCACAGCCGCAATCTTCACATCCTTGCGAAAACTGGCAAACCCGGCGATCACTGCGGCAGCCGATACGGACTGCCCCTTGACATCAATAACCAGCACAACCGGCCAGTTCATCATCGCCGCAAGATCGGCAGTCGATCCACTACCGTCCGCCGCCCCGTCAAACAGGCCCATCACACCTTCACACAGAAGAAGGGACTTGTTCCCGGCCTGCCGTCGGGCAAGCGCAGCAAGCTGATCGCCTGACATCGCCCAGGGATCAAGATTGATACATTTTTCTCGGCACGCCGCGGCCTGAAATGCCGGGTCGATATAGTCCGGTCCGGTTTTTGCCGCCGCCACACGAACACCCCGATTGGCAAGAGCCCGCAAAAGACCAAGTGTCAGAACCGTCTTGCCGCTATTTGACGAGGGTGCCGCAATTATCAGGCCCGGAAGCTGCGCTGCAGATAGTTCCATATTCCGGCTTCCCTGAATGCCACACAAACTGATCCCGACACAAACGGTGGATCATCCGTTCTTTTTGATGACCTCAGCAATGCCCTTGGCCATATCTTCCGGGGCTGTTCCGTAATTAAAGTGACGAATAAATGATCCATCACGTCCCATCAGATACACAAAAGATGAATGATCCATCAGATAAGCATCCGAATCCTTTGATTCCCCATCGGCATATGCCTTGGCGTAATACACACGGAAAGTCTTTGCGGCGGCCGTAGTCTGTTCAAGCGTTCCGGTCAGGCCAACCATACGTTCGTGAAAATGCGGAACATAGGCCGCAATCGCGTCAACCGTATCGCGTTCCGGATCGACCGAAATGAAAACCGGCGTTACCTCATTGGCAATTTCTGGATCAAGTGCATCAAGCGCATTGCCCATCACCTGCAATTCGGTCGGGCACACATCCGGGCAATAGGTATAGCCGAAATAAATCAGCATGTATTTCCCGCGGAAATCCTGTTCAGTGCGGGTCTGGCCATTCTGGTCAACCAGTTCAAACGGCCCGCCGATTGCCGCAGCCCCCGAACCGGAAGACGTCGTTTCCGATCCCATCATCATCAATCGATAGGTCAGACCAATACCGAGAACCAGCGCAATCGCCAGAATGATCACAAGTGTTTTCTTGCTCACGCCGTTACCTGTCCTTTTGTTCCGGGATTACGAGCCTGCGCCAATCAACCGGATAAATAAGCCACTGTCTTGCGGGCACTATAAATCCGCAAAACGATCATGCAAGACCCGTAACTGTGCCACGGCTCACAATGACGTCATTGCGAATTCTCAAAATTATCCGATCTGATGAAATGCCAGCACGGCAAGGATGACAGCGTTAACGACCATAAGCCCCCGCCCAACCGGGGCCATAAAAGCACGAAACCGTCTGGTGGCATATTGGCCGATCACACCGGTTGCAAACAGCATCGGCACAGTGCCAAGCCCGAATACCGCCATGACAAACCCGCCGGTCAATGCGTTGCCACCTGCGGCCGCGAGAACCAGCGCACCATAGATCAGGCCACATGGGATAAACCCAAGCATCATGCCTAACAGGTAACCCCGCCAGCCGAACGGCGCACCAAATAACGGTTTGATGCGGTCACCAACCATACGGTTCCACCATGCACCAGCACTGTTTCCTCCTGCCATGTTTGGAAGCAGCCCGGCAAGATGAGGAACCAAACCGATCACCCCGAAAACCAGAAAGAACATCGCTGCACACAAAAGCAATACAGGTCCCAACCACCAGACTTTGGTCAGCACCGTGATGCTGTCAGCAAAAAAGCCCGCCATCACGCCAAGCAGCGTATAAGTCGTCAATCGGCCAAACTGATATGGCAAAAGGGCGGCCCCGGTCAGCCGGCGAAACTCGCTCATTTTTTCAAGCGGCAGCTTTTCCATACGCGACGTGACCTGACTAATCACAAATGGTCCGCACATCCCGACACAGTGGGTGGCACTGCCGACAAGGCCCGCAATCAGTGCCGTCGCCAAAACACCGCTGTCCTCCTGAAGGACAGTGGCGCATTGTGCCCAGCCGCTTTCGATGATGCGGATCAGTATCTGTTGTTCGTCCATGATCCATCCGGATTAATCAGTTGTTCTGATTGTGACGTCCAGACCGGATAGGAACAACGATATAGATCAATTCAAAGCTCAGGAATTCGAAGCTGCCGGATCACTCGGCACGGTAATGAGATCAAGGACCTGTTCGAACGGCACATGACGCACTGCTTTGACGTCATCCTGCGGTGAAAGCCAGTTCAACCGGTCACGCAGATCAACCACCTTTCCCAGAATGCAGACCGCAGGTGGTTCAACACCGGCTTTTTCGACATCGTCAGCCGCATTGGCAAGTGTTGAGATCAGAATACCCTGATTGGGCGTAGTCGCCTGATTGATAACCGCAAGCGGCTCGTCACCGGATCGTCCATTGGCCATCAGTTCCGATGAAATACGGCGCAAATGCTTCATCGCCATGTACATCACCAATACAGGTGCACCTTTGGCAAGGGCAGCCCAATTGATGTTATCAGGCATTTCGCCACTCGAACCATGGCCCGTGACAAAGGTTACCGATGAATTGCAATCACGGTGCGTTGTCGGAATCCCGGCATAAGCAGCACCGGCAATACCAGCCGTAATACCCGGTACAACCCGGAACGGTACATTATGTTGAACCAGCGTCAGACCTTCCTCACCGCCGCGGCCAAACACGAACGGGTCACCGCCCTTAAGACGCAAGACCCGCAACCCCTGCTTGGCATAATCAACAAGCTGCAGAGATATATCGGTTTGCTTTGAGGACGGGCGCCCACCACGTTTACCGGCATAAACACGCTTGGCATCAGAACGCAAAAGATTGAGAATCCGGTCATCGACCAACGCATCATAGACAACGATATCTGCCTGTTGCATCGCATTGACGGCATGGAGCGTCAGCAAACCGGGGTCACCCGGTCCTGCGCCGACCAGCCAAACCCAACCCGGCTCAAATACCGGAAAATCAAGACCAAGTGTCGTCATTACGGAATTCTTTATCTCTCGGGCAATTGGTCCATCTGTGCAGGACCGGATCGTTTGGATATGTTAAACAGCATCTGGGCGTCAGGTCCAACATATTAGTCCGTATTTTTCTCGTTATTTATCTGATATCACATTAATTTTAATGTTTAATAGAGAAACTCTGACAAAAAGCATGCAGCCATAATAATGGTTAACCCAGATATTCAAAGCCATAAACCGGGATCACCTGCCGCATGACCCGAAAGCCGGACGGACCACTACGCAAGGGATGGACAACGGGGGCCTGTGCCACCGCCGCAACCCGTGCGGCTTGGCAAGCCCTGCTTTCTGGTGAGTTTCCCGATCCGGTCACCATCACCCTTCCCCGGGGTGAAAAACCCTCCTTTAGCCTGATCAAGGCTGAAACAGGCGAAGGCTGGGCGCGGGCAAGCGTGATAAAGGATGCCGGCGATGACCCCGATGTAACCCATGGCGCGGAAATCATCGCAACAATCCGACATGGACAACAGGGTTCAGGCATCACTTTCCATGCTGGCGACGGTGTCGGGATGATTACGAAACCCGGCCTGCCAATCCCGGTTGGCGAAGCCGCGATCAACCCCAAACCGCGCGAAATGATGACACAGCAGATTGTCGAACTGGCAAACCGGTTTAACGCAACTGCCGATGTCGAAATTGAAATTTCCATTCCCGGCGGGCAGGAGATCGCCCTGAAAACCTGGAACCCGCGGCTTGGAATTGTTGGCGGGCTTTCCGTATTGGGCACCACCGGCATTGTGATCCCGTTCAGCTGTTCGGCATGGATCCATTCCATTCATCGCGGCATTGATGTCGCGCGCGCCACCGGTCGCAGACATGTGGCCGGGGCCACCGGCAAAACGTCCGAAGCTGCCATTCGTCAATTTTACAGTTTGCCGGACGAGGCGATCCTCGATATGGGTGATTTTGTTGGCGGCATGTTGAAATATCTGCGTCGCCATCCGGTCGAATTTGTCACAATTTCAGGCGGCTTTGCCAAACTGGTAAAACTGGCACAGGGACATATGGACCTGCATAGCAGCCGATCCGAAGTCGCTTTCGACAAACTTGCTGAAACCGTTGCCGCGCTTGGCGGTGATACCGGTCTCGTATCCGAAGTTGCCAGCGCCAATACTGCCAAGCAGGTTCTGGAACTTTGCACATCCCGAAACGTTGACATAGCACGAACCATTGCCCTTCAGGCCGCTGAAGCTGCCCGCGCAACAATCGACGGTGCCTCCGCCATCGAAATTGTCGTCGTTGATCGCGCTGGCAGGATTGTTGCCCGTGCCGGACATGGCGATTTTGACGCCTTTCTTCCTGCCAAAGCGACAAACCCGAACCTTTAAAATTAACAAAAACAGGCCCGCAACACATGATCCCCCCACGAAGCACAGCTACACCGCTAAACATTCTTATTTTTGGCGGTACGGGGGATGCCAATCGTATTGCTGCTGATCTGTTGCAGGAATTCGGATCGGATGTGCGTCTGCAGCTTTCTCTTGCCGGTCGCACCAGCGCACCAAGATTACCAGACGGCATCCCTGTCCGTATTGGCGGATTTGGCGGGGCCGAGGGCATCATATCCTGTCTGGGTTCGGAAAAAATCGATCTCGTGATTGATGCAACACACCCATATGCCACCCAGATATCCAGTCACATTGCCCAAGCCTGTCACGCGGTGGCAACGCCCTGCATTCAGTTTCAGCGATCTGCATGGCAAAAAACGGATAAAGACCGCTGGATCATGGTCAGAAGCCTTAAAGAAGCAGCCCAAATCCTGCCCGACCAAGGGAAACGTGCCTTGATCGCAAGCGGGCGCAAGGATCTTGCCCATTTCGAAGGACTGGAAAAAACATGGCTCCTGGTCCGGACTGTCGAGTCCCCCAAGGATCCGTTCAACCTTGCATTCGGTGAATGGCTGATCGCGCGTGGTCCCTTTACCGTCGAAGGCGAAATCGAACTTTTGCAGCGCTACGAAATTGATGTGATTGTCAGTAAAAACAGCGGCGGGTCGGCTACAGAAGCCAAGATTCTTGCGGCACGCGAACTGAACATCCCGATCATCATGGTAGAACGTCCCGGTGCGGCACCGGTTGAACAGGCTGAGGCCATATATGAAATAATTGAAAAAGTCAGAAACACTCTTGCCAGTGTCTGATTTTCGGCGATATTCCTAATCCCAAATATGGACCTTTCAGGGCGGTCCAGAATTATCAGTCGAGAACGGCAAAAATAGCCGCCGACACCCTGAATTCCATGAGTGGGAACTGTAATGACCGGCAAAATTGGTTTGCGCGGAAGGTTGATGTTGGCGATTGTGCCAATTGCCTTGCTCGCCGTATGTGGCGCCGCGATGGCGGTGTTTTCTTTTAGAATTACCGAACAACAGCAGAAAATCGTCGCGAATGATGCTATCCCGGCCCTGATTTCAGGCCAGGAACTCTATTCCCGCAGCGACGCGGTCATCAGCATGGCGCGTGCCGTCGCCAGCGCGCGCAACGAAGATCAGGTCGCGGCCGCCACCGCAAATCTTGATGAAACCGAAAATGTCATGAACGACCAGATCGCAACATTGGCGATGCATGGCGTTGACGGTACGATTCTGAACGAATTTTCCAGCCAGACCGGTGAAATGATCGTCAATATCCGGTTGTTACAGGACACCATGCGTAGTCTGTTCAACACGCGCAGCGCTCATAACGCCATGCTGGGCGACGTCGTCACATCGACGAATGCCGTTGAACTGATTGCCCGCGAACTGTCAACCAATGCCAACATGCAGTTAACCAATAATGCAGGCGAACTTTACGGGCTGGTCGGCGATCCGGAAAAATCCGACAAAGCATTTGAAATGCTCGACAAGCTTCTCGACGAAGATGCACTGACGTCGCAGAATATGGCGGAACTGCGTGCCGTAGCATTGAAAATCCCCGATCTGGCCCGCATGACGGCAACAGCTGCCAATCAGGAAGACCTTGATCGCATCAAGTTCTGGTCCGGCCCCGTCCTGACCCAGATGGAAAGCAGCATCGCTGAAATCCCGCTCGATACGCCACGCGAAAAGGCACAAGCCGCCTTTACGGCAATTTCAAACGGCCTTAATCCCAATAACGGCAATAACCTGTTCAGCCTGCGCCAGAAGGAAATCGAGGACGAAAAATCGCTTGATGAACTGCTGGCAAAAACAACTGCAACATCGCAAGCAATCGGTTCGACAGCCGACCGTCTTCTGAGCGATATGCGCGCAAAGATCGACGATGCAAACCACGATGTTTCAACCACGATCAGCGCCGCAGAAAAGGCAATGATCGGTGTAGCCGTGGCCGCAATCGTCATTTCTGGCCTGATCATCTGGCTGTATGTGCAACGTAACCTGCTGGCCCGCCTTATCGGGTTAAGTTCTGCGATGGGTAGGCTGACCAATGGCGATCTTGAAACACCGGTTTCCGATCGTGGTAGCGACGAGATTGCCGATATGGCTGCAGCTGTTGAAACCTTCCGCGAAAATGCCCGCGACGCCGAAAAACTGCGCGAGGAAAACAAGGCCGCCGAACGCCGTGCCGAAGAACAGCGTCGCGAGGCTTTGCTCGAAATGGCGAACGGCTTTGAAAGCTCGGTCAACGGCCTTGTCACCGAATTACTGTCACAGGTTGGCGATATGCGCGATGCCGCCGATAACATGGCGCAGAATGCCGGTGACAACGTTCATCGTGCCATCGAAGTCAGCGAAGCATCCCAGAATGCCTCCCAGAATGTCAGTTCGGTTTCTTCCGCGACCGAAGAACTGTCTGCATCGATTGCAGAAATTGAACGACAGGTTTCCAAGGCGGAGGAGGTTTCCCGCTCTGCCGTTTCCGAAGCCCGCAAATCTGATGAAACTGTTCGCCAGATGTCCGAAACCGCGGATCGTATCGGCGAAGTTATCGAGCTGATCACAACCATTGCCGATCAAACCAACCTTCTGGCTCTTAACGCGACCATCGAAGCCGCGCGTGCCGGGGATGCAGGCAAGGGCTTTGCCGTTGTGGCAAACGAGGTCAAAAACCTGGCATCCCAGACACAGCGCGCGACCGAGGATATCGGCAAGCAGATCAATGAAATGCGTGCGGTCAGCACCGAAGCCGTCGAAATGATTTCGACCATCGCCCAGACCATTGGCGAAATCGATACGATCTCAAGCTCAATCGCAGCCGCCATGCGCCAACAGGGTGCCGCCACCGCCGAAATTGCCAGCGGTTCCGAAGAAGCAGCCAATGGTGTACGTCACGTATCAGAAAACATGCTTAATGTTTCACGTGCCGCCGAAGCGGTTCAGGACCTCTCGGGTTCGACCCGCAACACGGCCGAAGAACTTCTGCAAAAGGCACATCGCCTTCAGGACGAGGCGAACAACTTTGTCGCCCGCGTTCGCGCCGGTTAGTTAGCCGAGACCCAAAGAAAAAGCCCCGCCGAAGGATTTCGGCGGGGCTTTTTTATCACTTCTGCAACAACATCCGATCAGACAAAGCGGCGGAATTCACCACTTTTGCGCGGCGGGCAGAAACGTTTCAGATAGGTCGGCGCAATCGCTTCAACGCTGTTGGGCGTAATACCAAGTTCGGCAAAACCTTCAGCACCTTCGGAAACGACATTGTCGGTTTTAAGCAACCGAACCTGATCCGGGGTCAAAAGCGGCTTAGGCAGGAATTGCAGGAAGAACGCCTTGATCGATGCCAACCAGAACGGTACGGGCATCAGAATGGCGCGTTGACGGGTCATCTGCAGCATATCGCGCAGAAGTCCCATGAAGCTGTATACTTCCGGCCCGCCCAACTCATAGGTCTTGCCAGCAAATTTGCCCTCGACCAGTGCAGTTACAAACGCTTCGGCTACGTCGGCAACATAGACCGGCTGGAATTTCGGACCACCATCGCCAAGCATGTCGACCTTGCCTTTATCGAGTTCGACCTTCGGCAAGCCCGGCGCACCAATAACCGGCAGAACCGGGGAATAACGCGCCATGGTGGCAAACTGGTTCAGGAAATTATCTTCCGGACCAAAAATAACCGACGGGCGGAAAATCACTGCATCCGGGAAAGCTTCGCGAACAGCCTTCTCACCAGCCAGTTTCGAAGTCGCATAAAGCGCATGCGGATTCTTATCAACGCCAAGGGCGGACATGTGCAGGAAGGTTTTAACACCACAGGCCTTGGCTTCTTCGGCAATACGTTTTGCGGCTTTGACATGGATATTCATGAAGCTGCTGCTGCCGCGCTGATACAGAATGCCCAACAGGTTGATCACCGCTTCGGAGCCTTCGATCGCGCCTTTGATCGACTCTTCATTGCGAACATCGCAATGTACCGGAACCACCTGCCCAAGATAGCCCATCGGCTTCAGTTTCTTGACGCGCTCAAAGCTGCGGGTCGGAACGCGGACGATAAAGTCACGCTCAAGCAAACGCTTGACGATATGACGCCCGACAAATCCGGTGCCGCCAAAAACGGTTACGATACGACGATCCATGCTTGCTCTCTCCTTGCCGGCCGATGATGTCGCGATGATCCCGCCATCACGATCCGGCGCTGGGTACCATCAGGGCCAAATGCGGATATCGGCCCGATCAAAATTCCTAAGCGGTTATATACGACCCGCAGGGTGCGTCAACAATGCCCTTTTAAAGCGTATCTGTCCCGGCCCCGTTGATTTTAGCCAATATTTCGTCATGTAGCGCCAGTAAACCGGCCTTGTAGTCGGCAAAACGCAGCTTCACACCAAGCTCGGACTTGATCCGGTCATTGGCCACCCTCTTGTTATCTTCATAAAAGCTTGCCGCCATCGGGCTCAGATTGGCTGTCTCGAAATCCTCCTCCGGCGGCGGATCCATGCCAAGCAAACCACAGGCATAAGCAATTACATCCTGCGGCGGGGCGGCATCATCGTCACACACATTATAAGCTGCACCGGCATTCGGGCGCCGGATTGATGCCAGCACCGTCTGGGCAATATCCGCAACATGGATACGAGAAAAAACCTGTCCGGGCTTTACCACACGTCGCGCCCGGCCCGACCGGACGGTTTCAAGTGCATTGCGCCCCGGCCCATAGATTCCGGCCAATCGGAAACTTTGCACGCAAAGACAATGACGTTGCCCCAGATCGAACCATGCCTTTTCCGCGGCCACCCGTCTGCGACCACGTTTGCCACTTGGTATCAGGTCGTCTTCTTCGGTAACGGTCGCACCGTCGCGATCACCATAAACACCTGTTGTCGACAGATATCCGATCCATGTTCCACCGGGCAGGGCGGCAAGATCACCGGCATGATGAGCCAGAACAGGATCACCATTCCCCCCAGGTGGTGCCGAAATCAGGACATGGGTGACACCTTTCAGGGCGTCGCGAATGTCGGCCACCGGCACTTCATCGGAAAAAATATGGGGCTCGATCCCCTGCACGCGCAACGCGTCAGCCTTTTCCGCACTGCGCGTGGTACCGGCTATTTTCCAGCCTTCCTCGCGCAGATGATTGGCGACAAGGCGTGCTGAAAATCCCAATCCGAAGCAAAACAGCTTTTCGGTCATTATCAAATCCATATGCCGGGGAGACTATCTCTAAGCGTGGAACACTATCGGCCCCGGTCGGCCATGACAAAAGCTTTCCGGACCATGTTGCGGAAAGTTTGAAATCACAATCATCTTCTTGCCGCTTTCATGATTTGCAATGCGGACCTGATAAACAGGTTCTGGTCGGTACGAGCAATACACCCGTATGCTGGCCAACGCCTCGTCGCTTTTAAAACTGACGCCAAACTGAAAGGCCTACCATGTCTGAACTGTTTGCACGCAAAACCTTGCGCGCATCATCACTCGTTGCGATGACCCTGTTTGGCATGATGCTGGTTTCGTTTGGCACGCAAAGACAGGCCTTGGCACAAGGCACAAATATGAGTGCCGATGACGCCAGGCAATATCAGGACTGCCTGAAACTCGCTCGCCTGAAACCAGAAGACGGGTTTGAAAGTGCCATTGCATGGCGCGATATGGGGGGCGGGGAACCGGCAAAGCATTGTGTCGCGGTCGCGCTGATTGCGCTTGAAAAATACGAAGAAGCCGCAACCCGCCTTGATGCACTTGCCGATGAAAGCACATCCCCCCAACAGGTCGTTGCCGGGCTTCTGGCACAAGCCGGGCAAAGCTGGATGATGGCTGGCAATCTTGAGTTTGCCTGGCGCGATCAATCACGTGCCTTGGACATGGTCAAAAACGATCCAACCCTTTGGGTTGATCGGGCAATGGTTCTGGGCATGGCCGGGCAGTATTGGGACTCGATCGACGATCTGAACAATGCGCTTGATCTTGATCCGGACAATGTCGAAGCCCTGATCTATCGTGGCACGGCATGGCGTATGCTGGAAACCTACGACCTCGCCATGACCGATATTCAACGCGCTCTGGAACTATCCCCCAACAATATTCAGGCGCTTTTCGAACGCGCAAACCTGCATCGGATTGCTGAAAATAACGATCTTGCGCGTCAGGATTATCTAACTGTCATAGAAAATTCAAACGGAACCCCTGTCGCTGATGCGGCAAGAGCGAATATAGAAAAGATGGATGTTCAGACCGGATCGGAATAGGTTCTGATCCGCATTTGATATGTGCCCGCCGGTTTTGGGACCATATCGCCAGATTTTCAGCCGGGGGACCCCATGCGTCGTTTGATTGCCACGACCGCCATTGCCGCATCCGTAACGATGATGATTGCCGCCAGCACGGCACAGGCCCGCGACCAGATCAGGATTGTCGGTTCTTCGACGATCTTTCCGCTGACCACCAAGGTCGCCGAATATTTCGGCAAGACCACCGGTGAACCGGCCCCGGTGGTTGAGAGCACCGGCTCGGGCGGTGGTTTCAAACTGTTCTGCGGTGGAATCGGTTCGGAATATCCCGACATCGTCGATGCATCGCGCCAGATAACCGGTTCGGAAACCGCCATCTGTGCCGCCAATTCGGTGCGCAATATCAGCGAAATCAAAATCGGCTATGACGGCATCGTCCTGTTGGGATCACGTAAGGCTCCGACAATGACGCTGTCGGCCCGCCAGCTTTATCTGGCACTGGCGCGCACCGTTCCGGTTCAGGGGGCAAGCGTTCCGAACCCGCATGTCAAATGGTCCGATATCGACGCCAACCTGCCAGACATTCCGATCCGCGTTTACGGCCCGCCGCCGACTTCGGGCACGCGCGACCTGATGGGACAGCTTCTGATGGATAAGGGCTGTGCCGAATTTAGCGATATCGCAAGCCTCGAATCGACCGATCCTGAAAGCTTCCGCCTGCTTTGCCGCACCATCCGCGAAGATGGTGCCTATATTGAGGCAGGTGAAAATGATCGACTGGTGATCAGCAAACTTGAAAAAGATCCAAAATCCTATGGCGTGATGGGTTTCAACAACCTTGATCGCAACCGTGAAGCCATGCAGGGTATTCCGATCAATGGCGTTGCACCTGATTATGACACCATTCTGGATGGCAGCTATCCGGGATCGCGTGCACTTTACCTTTATGTAAAGGACGATCATCAGCAACTGGTCCGCACGCTAGGTGCATTTGTCGCAACCTATACCTCGGACGCCGTGATCGGCGAAGAAGGCCTGTTGGCTGATAACGGCCTTGTTCCCCTACCCGAAAACGAACGTCAGGAAGCGTTGGCAGGTGCCCAAAAGTTCTCCGGGAACTAGGTTGCGCAGGATTTAAATAAAACGGCCGGGTATCAGTCCGGCCGTTTTGCCATCCAGACCTGGTTGGCGGCATATCGTGGTGGATTGCCTTTGAAATCAGAAAACTCCGATATCGAAACAAATCCTGAAATCTGCAACATCAACCGCATTTCACTGCGATGAACCCATCGCATATGATGCCAGCAATCCTCGCATCGTAGGACATTGCCCGTAGGATCAATTTCCTCGAACCGCCAATGTTCTTCAAACCGCTGGGTCAGGGGATCGCTGGTTCGTTCCATCGCAGTGATCCGCAACCGGCTGTCTGGAGCACCACTGTCATCCGGCATCGGAAACAGCGGCAACTCAACACTTTCGGGGTCACCTTCCGGCAGACAATAACGAAGGTCGGGATCAATCAGATCAAGAACCAGCATCCCGCCCAGCCGTAAATGGGCAAAGACCGAGGCAAGGCATCGCTGCTGGTCATCGCCATCGGTGATTTCCTGAAATCCGCGAAACGGAATTATGATCAGGGCAAACTGCCGCCCAAGATCAAAGTCGCACATATCCCCTTTGTGCCAGACCATATTGGGGTATTTCGCGCGCGCCTGCGTCAGCATCGCATCGGAAAGATCAAGCCCCTCAACCGCAATACCGGCCTCACGAATGGCGGCGGCAATCCGGCCGGTCCCGCAGCCCAGTTCAAGAACCGGGCCACCGGATTTGACTGCAATATCACGATAAAACGGAATCGGATCTTCGAATAATTTGCGATCAAGGTCGGCACGAAAGTCATAGCTGGCGGCGTTAAGGCCACCTTTTGGATAAAAGCTGTCGACCTTCGAAGAACCCGTCATTCAAAATCCAGATCGGCATAATGCGACGATGGCGGGAAGCTTGCCTGCCGGTCCGCCAGAATGTCGCGCATCGCAGGGCGGCTTTTGATCCGCATATACCAATCCCTCGCGCGCGGATGTTTTGACCAGTTGATATCACCCATATAATCAATCACGGAAATCTGGGCGGCTGCGGCAATGTCGGCCATCGTCAGATGTTCGCCAGCCAGCCAGTTCCGGCGTTCAAACAGCCATCCGATATAATCCAGATGATAGGCCGCATTGGTTCGCCCGGCGCGCAGGATTTTGGTATCCGGCGTCCCGGTCGAAAAGAAGCGCTTCAATAGCTTCTCGCCCAGCAAATGCTCGGTGACCTCGCGGTTGAACTTGCCGTCAAACCACGCAACAAGGCGGCGGATTTCCGCACGTTCCTTGGCATCAGCCCCCAAAAGCGGGGTGTCGGCATAAACTTCATCCAGATATTCGCAGATCACGGTTGAATCGCACAGGACCGTGCCGTCTTCTTCTTCCAGAACAGGCACTTCGCCGGCCGGGTTCAGCGACAGAAACGCATCGCGTCGCTCCCAGACAGGTTCTGCCTTAAGCTCGAATTCAAGCTTCTTCTCGGCCAGAACCAGACGCACTTTGCGCGAAAACGGTGACAGCCAGAAATGATGTAATTGACGCATGGAATTGAAGATACCCAACCAAGGATGAACGTTTTGCAAACCGGGCCGCATATGGCGGTTTGATACCATATGGCGTCTGTGCGCCATTCATTACAGGACCGGAATTTCAAATTCTCTCAAACCACGCAAATGCGCCAATGTAAAGGCTTTGTCGCGCCAAACAGCACCAATCTTGCGCTTTTTGTCATCCGTTCAATCCGGCCGGCTTCGCGCCAACGCCAAAAGCCCGTCAAGATCAAGACACGCTTCGACATGATCGGCCAGTTCATCAAGCGCTGCTTCAATCCCGGCCTCGAAAGCGGCACTGCCATCACGCACCCGCCCGGCAAGCCCCGCCAGATAGGCCGACCGGAACGCATCACTGCCAAACAGGCCATGCAAATAGCAGCCTGCAACACGACCGTTCACACTTTGCGCACCGTCCATTATCCCGCCTTCAAGACAAAGCCAGCTTCGGTCGCGATCCGGCCCGGCTGTCTCGCCCATATGGATTTCATAGCCACTGACCGGAATATTGGCCGCACGCTCGCCAAGTTCCGCCAGCCCGGCGGTTTGACGCAGCGTCTTGTCACCGCCCATCACGGTTTCAACGTCAAGCAATCCAAGCCCGGCTTCTGATCCCGCCGCACCTTCGATCCCTTCGGGATCATGGACCATGCGTCCCAGCATCTGATACCCGCCGCAAATGCCAATCACATGACCGCCCCGGCGGTAATGCGCCAGAATGTCGATATCCCAACCCTGCTGTTTTAGGAAACGAAGATCGGATGTGGTCGATTTACTGCCGGGCAAAAGCACAAGGTCGATATCGGCCGGAATAACCTCGCCCGGTTTAATGATCAGAAGTTCGACATCCGGCTCGGCCGCCAGCGGATCAAGGTCATCAAAATTCGCAATCCGCGGCATATGCGGCACTGCAACCCTAATCAGTTTTCCGTCCTTACCGGCCCGCACATAACGTCCGGCTTTTTCAAGCGCGACACCATCCTCGGCAGGCAGGCGATTGGCCCCTTGCCAATATGTTGCGATACCGTAACTTTCAAGTCGCGTATGATCGCGGATGATCTGCAAGGCAGGCTCGAACAGCGAGACATCACCGCGAAACTTGTTGATGATATAGCCACGCAGCCAGTGACGGTCCCCTTCGGACAGCAGGGCATGCGTACCGACAATCGATGCGATCACCCCGCCCCGATCAATATCCCCCACCAGCACCACCGGGATTCTTGCCGCCTCGGCAAAGCCCATATTGGCAATATCAGCCGCGCGCAGATTAACCTCAGCCGGTGATCCTGCACCTTCGACAAGCACAAGATCGGCGTCCTGTGCCACCAGATCGAAGCTTTCAGTCACACGCGGCAGCAAATCGCGTTTCAGCCGGTAATAATCCCGCGCCTTCGCACTGGTCAGGACCTTGCCCTGCACCACGACCTGTGCGCCGATGTCACTTTGCGGTTTCAGCAGAACCGGGTTCATATGAACCGATGTCGGAATGCCGCATGCACGCGCCTGTAACGCCTGTGCCCGACCAATTTCACCGCCATCATCGGTCACGGCCGCATTGTTGGACATGTTTTGCGGCTTGAACGGACGCACACGAAGCCCGCGCCGCGCAAAAGCACGGCATAATCCGGCTACCAGCAGGGACTTGCCGACATCCGAACCGGTACCTTGCAACATCAAAGCAGGAACAGGGCGCACACTCATTCCGGTTTCAAAACTTTCCTGTATCTGGCTATCCACCGAAACGGCAGATTAGAACTCGACACCGATCTGTGCCTTGATTCCCTGTTCGCGGAACGGATGTTTGATCATGGTCATCTCGGTCACAAGGTCCGCCGCCTCGATCAGGGTATCGGGCGCATTTCGGCCGGTCAGTACAACGTGCTGGTCGGGCAGTTTATCCGCCAACGCTGCCAGAACATCATCAAGCGGCAGGAAATCATAGCGCAGAACGATGTTGATCTCGTCAAGGATCACCATGGCAAAGCTTGGGTCGCGCATCATCTCAAGCGCCTTGTTCCAGGCTTCACGCGCCAGTGCAACATCCTGCGCCCGGTTCTGTGTTTCCCAGGTAAAGCCCGCGCCCATGGCGTGAAATTCGCAAAGATCGGGAAACTTCTTCAAAAGCTTTGCCTCGCCGGTTTCCCAACCACCCTTGATGAACTGCACAACGCCGACTTTCATGTCATGTCCGACACACCGCATCGCCATGCCAAATGCCGATGACGACTTGCCTTTGCCCTTGCCTGTATGAACGATGATCAGGCCCTTTTTGTCGATCTTCTGCGCCATCATCTTGTCGCGCGCGGCCTTGATCTTCTTCATTTTTTCATCATGGCGGGCATTCAGGTCGGTATCAGACGTGTTGTTGTCGGTCATTGCTTCATCCCTTTGTATTTCTGTCGGAACAATGCGGTGAAGCGCGCCCCTGATCAAGGACAGTTTTCGGGTTTCTGATCCAGTTCAAGATGCGCGACGACACCCTGGAAACCGTATTTTCGGGCTTCAGGGCAGAACCGGTCCGGATCGGTCCCTTCTTCGATATATTCGACCGCAAAAACCGGCTTTTTCATCTTTGAATAAGGTAAAAAGGCATCCATGAAGCCAAACCGAAAGGATGATTCAAGCAGGGCAAAATCCATCCGGCCGACCAGTTCCGGAACCAGTTCGCCGGCATTCTTCTGCCCGATGGCAAGCCCGCGGGCATGCGCCTGCTCAATCAGCCATCCGACATAACGAAGCTGATCAGAACGTGTCAGGTCAAACCCGGTTTTCTTGTTCGACCCATCCGCTTCGTACGCATCGATATTATCCGGCTCGACACCCAGAAAACCCTTTTCCCGACACAGGTCAAACCGTGCCTCCATGATATGGGCAAATTGCTCGAACCGGCTGATATCAAGCCAGTTTTCGCCTTCCCAACCCCAATAGGGGTTGCCAATCACATCCTTGGGGAATTCGGCATAATCGTCGTTCCAGTCCTCGACCGCGCCAACATTGATGTAGCAGATCGGGAAAATACCGGCTTCGCGCCATTCCTGAACCTGATTGGTCGTCGTTTCAAACAGATCGCTATCGGTTACCCGGATATTGCCGCCGATATCAATGTCGCCCTGCAACTGCCAATGCAGCGGTCCGTTCGGGACCTTTGGCCAGTCATCCGCCGCCGCAATGCCAACCCCTGCACCAAATTGCAAAACCAGACCTGCAACGGCAAAAAACGCGCGCATCCATATACCCCTGGAAAATCAATCTTGCGAGTTTGCCCGCCTGGCGGTCGATAGACAACCACCCAAAAAGAAAGCGCGGCCGTTTCCAGCCGCGCTCTTGCCCCCGTAACGGGTGCGGTCCCCCGGAACCCCACCGGGTTCGGTCCACTGACATGTCTGTTACGACTTCAACCTGATGACAATCCAAGATCGCCCGTCACCAGATCGGCCCATTTATCAGGCTCGCGCATGTCGGTATTACGCAATTCGGGGCGGCGCATCCGTGCCTTGTTGAACAATTGCAACCGGTCACCCGGTGACATCTGACGCAGGCGAAGCAATGCCTTGCGCACAGCATCATTCGGGGCATGAACCGGTTTCTGGAAACTTTTTTCGATCACTTCAAGCCGACGCTCAAGCCAGTTGCGCGTCGTAACAACATCCGCAATCAGCAACTTCAATTCGCGAACCACGGGAAAATGATTTAACGCCACATGAGCCCTTGAAATGGTTGCCCGCCAGATCTGACGCTCGACACCTTGAAGATAACGCCAGTAAATCCGCACCTTGGCATCGATTTCGATGGCTGTTTGATCTGGTCCCGGCAGATGGCGCGCCAGTTCGTCCAGGCCATCACGAAATTCTTCGATACTGACCGGTGCATGAACACCGTTAAACCGTTCACGCAGGTCAAGAACCGAACGGATCGCACCGCGGGCCGGGCGGTCATGACCCTGACCGTGCAAATCGGCGCGTAACCAGTCAGGAAGGTCGGCATCAGCAAGCAGGAAATCGACAATGTCTGCATGTCCGGCATGAACCGGCAGAGGGGTCTGCAGATAGTCAGGCAAACGAACGTGTTTCGTTCTTTCCATAGTGGCCTCCTAACTCTGTTGCCGATCCGTCTTTTGCGGTTATCGGCTCGATAGGTGTGCCCCGTCCCTAAACCAATTGATTAACACTTGGTTAAAAGAGATATGGTGCGAAAACGAAACGTTTCAACTCCCCGGCTTGTTCCGACTATTCATTTCAACGGTAAAATTCTCGTGATTCACGATGACGGCCAAGGCCCGGTTATGTCGTGCCATTCCCCATCAGATCGACTGATACGGAATTCCGGCGCGGCTGCCAAAGACCACGATCAATCGCCTCGCGAAGGCGGTTGCGAATATCGCAAAGCGCATCGGGATTGTGATCCCTGATGAATTCACGCACATCCGTATCGCCAAGATACGCATCATAAACCAGATCAAAATGATGATCTGCGACACACCGCGCCGTCGCGGCAAAGGCAAACAGGTAATCCACCGTCGCCGCCATCTCAAATGCGCCCTTATACCCATGGCGCATCACACCTTTGATCCATTTCGGATTAACCACGCGGGCCCGGACAACACGAGCAATTTCTTCTTCCAAAGTTCGGATCTTCGGGCTTTCCGGGCGGGAATGATCACTGTGATAGACCGTCGGCTGCCTGCCGGACAGATGCCGAACCGCTGATGTCATTCCGCCTTCGAACTGATAATAGTCATCGGAATCCAGCAAATCATGTTCGCGGTTGTCCTGATTATGAACAATCGCATCGACCCGCGACAGCCGCGTTTCAAACAGATCACGCGCCGCTTCGCCTTCTGCGCCGTTGCCATAGGCATAACTGCCCCACGCCAGATAGGCATCCGCCAGATCGGCCTCGTCTTCCCAAAGTTCTTCGTCGATCATCGCCTGCAACCCCGCGCCATAGGCACCAGGTTTTGCGCCGAATACGCGAAATGCCGCCTGTTTCCGTGCCTGCTCGGGATTTGCCCCGGCGTCACACAGCTTTGCGGTTTCCGCTGCCACCCGAAATGCAATCGGGTTCATGTCCGGCGCTTCGTCCGCCTGTTCGGCCACCGCACGCACCGCGCTGTCAAACAGGTCAATCAAGCCGGGGAATGCATCGCGGAAGAAACCCGATATGCGCAACGTCACATCAACGCGCGGACGCCCCAGCAGGGATATCGGCATGATCTCGAACCCGGTAACCCGGCGCGATGCACTGTCCCAGGTTGGCCGTACCCCCATCAGGGCAAGCGCCTGGGCAATATCATCGCCCCCGGTGCGCATATTGCTGGTGCCCCAAACCGAAAGACCAAGGGCTGCGGGCCATTCACCGTGATCCTGAACATGCCGTTCCAACAACAGTTCGGCTGATTTCCAGCCCAGTTGCCATGCCGCCGGGGTCGGAACCGTCCGTGTATCAACCGAATAGAAATTCCGCCCAGTCGGCAAAACGTCCGGTCGACCGCGCGTCGGCGCACCCGATGGTCCCGGTTCGACAAACCTGCCCGCAAGACCGCGCAGCAATCCGGCGATCTCGGCATCGCCACAGGCTGTAACCGCCGGACGAATAGACGTTTCGATATCGGAAAGGACCTCAACTGTCCGCTGCCATGCACTATCGACCGCGATCACACCGCGCACCAGATCGCGAGCCAAAAGCTCGATCCGTTCCACTGTATCACCCGTGGTACGCCACGGACCGACATCATATCGCGCAAGGATTTCGGGCTTCAGGCCCGGCCAAAACTCGGCAAACGCGCAATCAAGCGGATCAAAACCGGGATCACCAAGAATATCGGCAGCAAGGGCACGATGAAGCGATGCCTTCGGCCCCTCGCTCGCCCCCCTTGGCAATCTTGCCAGTGCGACCAGAAGATCGGTCAAAAGATCGCCTTCCGGCGCTTTGCCAAAGATGTGCAAACCATCGCGAATCTGAAGTTCCTTCAACTCGCACAGATAGTTGTCAAGCTTCGCAAGTGCGCTTTCCTCATCCTCGTCCGGCTCAATCCCGCAGTCACGGTCAAGGCCGATACGAATTGCAAGCTCAAGAATGTCGCGCTTCAGGATCAGCAGCCGCCTTGGGTCGACCGCGGCTGCGTCGTAATATTCATCGACCAGCGCCTCCAGATCCTTGAGCGGCCCGTAACTCTCCGCCCGCGTCAAAGGCGGTGTTAAATGATCAAGGATCACCGCCTGCGCACGTCGCTTGGCCTGCGTGCCTTCGCCCGGATCATTGACAATAAAGGGATAGAAATGCGGCGTCGGGCCAAACACGGCCTCGGGAAAGCATTCTTCTGACAGCGCCAGCGACTTGCCCGGAAGCCATTCCATATTGCCATGTTTGCCAAAATGAATGACCGCATGCGCCCCAAAATGATAACGCAGCCAGATGTAGAACGCGAAATAGTTATGGGGCGGCACCAGATCGGGCGAGTGATAGCTTTCAAGCGGATCAATATTGTATCCGCGTGCCGGTTGCAACCCGACCATCACATTGCCCATCGGCAGGATCGAAAGGGCAATCGCCGCCCGATCCGGCAGATAAAACGGATCGCCTTCCGGATCACCCCAGGCATCTGTCACCTGCTGGCGAATGCGCGCGGGCAGGGCGGAAAATGCCGCCTTATAATCGGCAACCGGGATCACCACCCGAACAGTTCGATTAGCCAGCGACTTGAAATCATTGGTCGGCCCGGCCTTGACCGCCGCAATCAGTGCATCACCATTTTCCGGCAGGTCATCAATCCTGTACCCGGCATCCTTCATCGCACGCAGGGCTTCAATCATCCCGGCCGGTGTATCAAGCCCCACACCATTACCAAGCCGCGCATCCTTGTTGGGGTAATTGGCCATGATCATCGCGACTTTGCGCAGCGGGGCTCCCGTTCCGCGCAATTTGACCCAATTGGCCGACAGTTCTGCAACAAAGGCAACACGATCGCGTACCGGGATATATTTGACCAGATCAATCTGTGTCAGGGCATCCTTGCCCGCCGATCCCTTGAATGACACTGCACGCGACAGGATACGCCCATCTACTTCCGGCAATGCGACATTCATCGCAATATCGCGCGCCGCAAGCCCGTTGACGCCATCACGCCAGGACGCTTCACCACCGCCTGACAACACAACCTGAAAAACCGGTGCGTCTACGCCGTCAAATGGTCCGCTCTGGCGTTCGATACCCGGCACCGCAAGGGAAAAACCGGTGGTATTAAGGATCAGGTCTGATTTGGTAGCCCCCAGCCATTTTTCGACTAGGGCAGCAGCAACCGGATCTTTCAGGCTGGCAACAAAAATTGGCAACGGGTTTAGTTTATTAGTCTGAAGTTCTTCAACCAGTGCATCAATTACGTCCAGATTACCGGCCTGAATTAACGCACGGTAGAAGATTATCGGAGCAACAGGTTGATTTTGTTTCCAAATTTGTTCGATTTCTTCAAGATTTGCCGTTGCTTTTCCCGGCCAGTACAACCCGGCCTTGACCAAGGGTGCCGCCGGTTTCCAGTTCCAGCTGACTGACGGGTTTAACTTTTCATATATAAGACGAAGTAAATGTTCGGCATTTTCCGGCCCACCTTCGATCAGGTAACGCCAGATTTGCTGATATGTGCTGCCCTTAACCGTCGATAGGGACAGAAGCTCTGCATCGGGTTGATCGTCACCGGGCAACAGTACCAGCGGCACATCGTTGCGACGGGCCAGTTCGACCAGTTGTTCGATCCCGTATTCCCAATATCCTCGCCCGCCCAGAATACGCACGATGATGAATTTGGCCTCTGCCAGAACGTCGTCGACATAAAGATCGACCGACATATTGTGCCCCAGCTGCAAAAGGCTCGCCAATCGCAGGGAAGGGACATCCTTGCCAAACGCCGCATCCAGCCGTGCCTGCGCACCCGCGAGACAGGCAAGCTCGGACTCTGCCGCCGACAGGATAACGACATCGCCCGGGCTTTGCCCCAGATCGACGGCCTCGCTTCCATCGGTGACCAGTCCCGGCTGGGCGGCAAGTAAATGCATCGGGAACTTCCGTTTCTTTTCTCGGATATCAAGACCCTGATATCACCCGGCCTGCACATGCGCAGCCGGATGATCTCAGCATCAAACATGACTGCGCCGCTAATCAGGACGCCTTGATTGCCGCTTCGATAGCGTTGCGATCCAGACCATGCAGGCCAATCACCACCAGTTCCGACCGGCGCTTTTCGGTTGCCGCCCACGGACGGTCGAAATAACGCTGGAACCGTTCACCAACACCCTGAACGACCTGGCGCATCGGTTTGCCGGGAATATCAAGGAACCCCTTGATCCGCAGCACATCAAACTGACGCACAACATCAATCAAACGCTTCTCAAGTGCTGCGGCATCCTCAACATTATCAAGCGACACGACAAAGCTTTCAAAATCATCATGGTCATGTTCGTGACCATCGTCATGATGCGACGGACGGCTATCAAGGTCGTCCTCGGCTGCTGCACCAAGGCCCAGCAACACAGCATTTTCCACCTTTGAATGCGCGGTTGCGATAATCTTGACGGACGGGCGTTTCAGCTCGGCCCGGACATCTGCCTCGACCTTGGCAATTTCGGCCTCGCTCAGCAGATCGGTTTTGTTCAGAACCACCATATCCGCGCAATGAAGCTGTTCTTCAAACAGCTCCTCAAGCGGGCTTTCGTGATCCAGACTGTCGTCCGCTTCGCGCTGTGCCTGAACCGCGTGATGATCATGGGCAAAAAGCCCGTCACGCAACGCCGCCCCGTCCAGAACGGCAACAACGCCATCCACTGTGACGCGTGACCGGATTTCCGGCCAGTTAAACGCCTTGACCAACGGTTTTGGTAATGCCAGCCCAGATGTTTCGATCACGATATGATCTGGCGGTGTATCACGATCAATCAGCCCCTTGATGGTTGGCAGGAAATCATCGGCCACCGTGCAGCAGATACACCCGTTTGCCAGTTCGACAACGTCATCCTCGGCACAACCCGATATGCCACATCCATTAATAACCTCGCGGTCGACACCCAGATCACCAAACTCGTTGATGATCAGCGCAATCCGCTTACCCCCGGCATTTTCCAGCATATTGCGGATCATCGTGGTTTTGCCTGCACCAAGAAAACCGGTGATCACTGTTGCCGGGATTTTCCCAAGCTGTGCCATGTTCAATTGTCCTTAAATCCATAAATTCTGTTCTATTTAACTGCCATCGGAATGCCGGCAACCACAAGCGTCACCTGATCGGCAAGTTCGGCAATTCGCTGATGCAATCGTCCTGCGTGATCCCGAAAGCTGCGCGCCATGGTATTTTCCGGCACAATCCCGAAGCCGACCTCGTTCGACACCAGAAGAACCGGAATGTCCAGCCCGGGAAGGATGTCGCATAATCGGTCAAATTCGGCCTCGATGTCGCGATCTTCCAGCATCAGATTGGTCAGCCAAAGCGTCAGGCAATCGACCAATACCGGTTTGCTGCCATCACTACTGTAGGCAGACAGGACCGTGCAAAGATCAAGCGGTTCCTCGATCGTTTGCCACATCTCGCCGCGCGATGATTTGTGAAGTTCGATACGGTTTGCCATTTCGTCGTCCCACGCACGACCGGTCGCGATATAAATACCGCCGCCTGCATGGTTGATCCGGTTTTCGGCAAACCGGCTTTTGCCCGATCTGGCACCGCCAAGGATCAGATGGATCCCGGCAAGCTGGCTGTTTTCAGCCATATTCTGGGTCATACCCGTTTTCCTTCGCTTTGACCTCCCACCGAGGCCCGATTGCGTTACCCCATATCCTTGCGAACAGGGATACCGATGGCTGGTTTCCTGGCTGCGGGCATGAAAGCAATCCGCCTTCCCGGCATGTTGGCTACACATCAACATTACCGGTGGCTGGTGACATCACATCACCTGGATCACCCAACCCGTTACAGTTGCGGGGGCAGCACCGGCATCACACCGGTTTCCCATCACCAAACGGCAGCGCCGAACGTAGCAGCTTTACCCCTATGACCAAAGCCCAAACTCCGACCTAGCCATAAGGTCAGTATTTGTAAGAATTGACTGCTTGTGAGCGGTTATTCTTTAGGAGAACATAATTTTATCACGTTGGAATCAGAGCTGCCAAAAGCCGCCAGCGTGATCGCCGGACATTACAAAACAAACAAAGTCCGGATGCCGGAACTGCAAAAGGTTTCGGGCCAACTCTTGGGGTTAATTGGAAATTTGCTGATCAAATGGCAATTCATGAACAAATTCAACGAATTCGGAACCTGAAATCAACAACCTGGCAAACCGTATCACGCGAAGACATGTGGCGCGGGCTGCTTGATAGATTGAACTATAACGATCAATCCTTTCCCGAATTCCTGCAACATCATGCCGTGAATGGTGAAATATCATTGGCGCGTCGTGATGTTCGAAACATTTATGCCAGCCGTCCGACCTGTGGTGTTGTCGCGACCATTATCTGGTCGCATGCGCGTGGCATTCGCGTAAATGCGCTTTCGCTTCTGGTCCGTGACCTGACCAAACTCGTGGAACTGTTCGAAAATGACGATTTCGACGAGGATCAAATGTCAGAGCTTCTGGGTCAGCCGGGGATATCCATCCCGACCGCCAGCAAAATGCTTTCAGCCTGTGGCAAGAAATACAAGGGCAAACCAGCGGCCATCATCGACGACACGATTATTCAGGTGATAGAGGCACCGGAATTCACGTCCGATTTCACTGAAATCAACGAGCTTCGCGGCAAATCGCGCAGCCGCCCTATTCCCTACTACGAAGCCTATCTCGAAGATGTCGCGTCAATCTGTGGCAGATACGATGTCACTGCCGATATGGTAGATCGCTTTTTGTCGGAATACGCCCTTTCTGGTTCGCGTGAAACCGAACAGCGAAAATCAGCCTGAAACAGATACCCTGCCTGATTTTCGCGCGGGGTTCTTTTCATCCAAAATCGCCAGATCGTCTAATAGCGCAAATTCACACCGGTTACCCGCCAGCCAGGCTGATCGACACCGGCAATATGTTCAATCCGCGTCAAACCGAGTGTATCGACATGAAACGATAGCGCCGCCTCAAGTGGCAGACCAAGGGCGCTTGCCAAAGCCGCGCGTACCGTTCCCCCATGAATAACCGCGACAATATCTTTGCCTGCCCAATAGCGTGTCAGCCGGTCAAACAACGGCCCGACGCGTTCGACAACATCCCCGAAACTTTCCCCATTCGGGGGGTGCTGTCTGGCAAAATCCGTCCAGAAACGTGTGGTCTCCCCCTTCGGAAGGTCATTCCAGTGCTTCTTTTCCCACGTACCGAAATGCTGCTCGGCAAACCCGGTCTCACGGGTCGGCAGGATGTTTTCATCCATCAGTTCCAGAAGTTTTAACGCAGTATCAAGCGTTCGCGACAGATGACTGGTAACCCAGATCGCCTCGCGAGGCAGTTGACGCGCCAAGGCCCGCAACGCTTTTTCATCCGACAGATTAACCGGCATGTCACTTCGACCATAAACAAGCCGCTCCGGATTTGTCACCGGCGCATGGCGAACAAGCCACCACCGCGTCGTCACTGCCTTCTGCATTCTTCCCCCAAGGAAAAATGTAATCCATGAAATGCCGGTCAATTTGCACGGCAGTATTTTCATGATCTTATCACCAAGTGACCTGCAGCACTGCGATAAATGCAATGCCGACAAATAGCTCGGAAATGATTTGCGTCATACCCAGCACATCACCGGTATGGCCACCAATCTGATGCCGGGCGATCCAGCCGACGATCGATGCCCCGACCATCATGGCAACCAAACACATGAATGCGGTCAATGCCCCTGCAACAATCACCACCAGCATCAAGGCAACGGCAATACCTGCCGCGACCATTCTGATGTCGGGACGTCCGGCTCCCTTGCCAAGCCCGTCTTCACGCGCCGGATCAAAAACATAGGTCACAATCGGCATCGCCGCACGCGATAGTGTCGCCATCACAATCAGAATGGCGGCCATGCTGCCGCTTTCACCCGCAGCCGCCAGAACCGCAACACGCATCGCAAGGCATAGAACAAGTGCAACAACACCATATGTGCCGATGCGACTGTCACGCATGATTTCAAGTTTACGCAACTTGTCCTGCCCGCCACCAAATCCATCTGCGCAGTCGGCAATACCATCCTCATGCATCGCCCCGGTTAACAGGATCAGTGCCAGCGTCGCGACAATGGCCGCAATCATGCCACTTCCGGTGAGAACTTCGGTCAGATATGCCGGGATGATCGCGATACCTGCAATAAACAGTCCCACCAATGGCCAGCACCAGACCGACCGCGCGATCGCAACCGGACGAAAGTCACATGTCGCGGAAACCGGAACACGGCTCAAAAGGACCAGCGCCCGCCAGAAATCGGCAACCGGTCCCTTTGGCGACGAAATATCTTCGTCGTGCTCAACCTTGCTGGCAATGCCCTCGTCATCAGGGCTTTGCGATTTTATTCCGGCTTGATTATGATCATTTGTCACGGGTGATTTCCCATATTCGAACTGGCATTTTGCACGCAATCAGACTAATCATGGGCGCGACAGAAGCCAAGCAGAAGACGCTTTGCATCCTCGTCCGCCAGCCGGAGAATTTTCATGTTCGACCCCAAGCATCCCCCGCAAAGCCTTGATGAAATCCGCACCCTGATGGCCGAATTGCCCGGTGTCGATACCGAGGCACAGGCCGCCGTCAGCGCGCGCGAGCCCGAACTGACCAAACCCGCAGGCGCACTTGGTCGCATGGAAGATATCAGCCTTTGGCTGGCCGGGTGGCAGGGAAATTCACGCCCGAACATGTCACGTCCGCGTGTCACGGTCTTTGCCGGAAGTCACGGTGTTTGCGCCCAGGGCGTGTCCGCCTTCCCGGTCGAGGTCAACCAGCAAATGGTGGAAAACTTCATCAATGGCGGTGCGGCGATCAACCAGATCTGCAAAACAGTAGATGCCGAATTGCGCGTGATGGAAGTCGCACTTGAAATTCCAACCAACGATTTCTCACAAGAACCCGCCATGGATGACGAAGGCTGTGCCGAAGCAATGGCCTTTGGCATGAGCGCAATCGAAAAGGGGCTCGACCTTTTTGTGCCCGGTGAAATGGGAATCGGCAATACCACCTCGGCAGCAGCTATTGCCCACGCACTGTTTGGCGGTGCAGCCGCCGACTGGACCGGACGCGGTACCGGCATTGACGATCAAACGCTTGAACGCAAAACACACGTGGTAGGCGACGCCATCATCCTGCACAAAAATCAGATGCATGATGCACTTGATGTTTTGCGCTGTGTTGGTGGTCGTGAAATCGCGGCGATGGCCGGTGCCATTCTTGCTGCTCGTTATCAGCGGGTGCCGGTTCTTCTTGATGGTTATGTATCCTGCGCCGCTGCGGCAACCCTTGCCGCCATCCGCAGCGATGCGCTTGATCATTGCATGATCGGGCATGTCTCGGCCGAGCCGGGCCACAAGCGCCTGATCGAAAAACTGGGTAAACAGCCGCTTCTCGATTTTGGCATGCGCCTTGGCGAAGGATCGGGGGCAGCCCTTGCCATCCCTCTTTTGCGGGCATCAGCGGAATGCCACAACGGCATGGCAACCTTTGCCAAGGCTGGTGTTGCAAGCCGCGGTGCATAATCGTTTTGACTTCGGAATTAAAAGACGCCAGCTATTTGCTGGCGTTATTTTTTAGTGCGTTCGCTTAGCAGCTGCTCGACATAACGCCCCTGGAACATGGTGATATTGATGCCATGACCGAACTTGATCGCGCGTTCATCATCGCAGCGACACATGATCACGCGCGTATCGCCTGATTGCGCCACAGCTTCGCGCATGGCGTTGCCGTGCTCTTCGTCCAGATTTTCCATTTCCGGGTCCCAGATCATCTTGATCATATCAACGCCAAGCTTGTTGCGGTTGATATAGGGCAGCGACAGATGGCTGATGCCATCAATGCAAATCCGGTATCCGCGATCACGGCAAAAATCGCGCGCAAAGAAGAATGCGCCAAGATCGGCAAAGATATCGATCTTTTGCAGTTCAAGCACGATGGTTCCGCGCTGACCTGCCTTGACGTTGCTGTCAAATGTCAGGAAATCCGGTGACAGCAGGGTCGAAACATTCAGATTGATACTGACCGAACCGGTCACCGACGCATCATTGCTTCGCGTCAGCAACGACAACATGCGACGATCAAGAATTTCCGTCAGATGCTGAAACAGCCAGCGATTGGACAAAACATTGACATCGGGCAGCAGTGTTTGCTGCAAATCCTTGATCGAAATAAACAATTCGTGAAAAACCGGCGTCGGGTTCGCATCACCGACAACCGCACAAATCGCCTGCCTGCGCATCAGGTTCGAAAGATCGGCCCTACGCAATGCTTCGTCAATACGCCCCAGTATTTTGGGTGTCAGCGGTGCACGATCATCTGCAAGCATCGGGCTGTCGTTGTGACGCTCGGCCGCCTTGCTGACCTGACGCGGACGGTTGGCGTTCGATCGCACAAGCGTCTGGGTCAGATGCAGGAAATCCTTGTATTGCTGGGCAACGTCGAAATAGTCGGTAAAGGTTGCCGGTGCGCCGCTTTCATCCTTGCCATCACTAATCAGTGGATCGTCATTGAACAGGAACTTAAGCCGGAAAATGACGGCATTGACCTCGTCAATCTCGGCCGCATCAAAAATAAAAATCAGATCCTGATTGGACAGCGTGAAAATACGCCCGGTCACATCAGGAACGATTTCTTCGAATGACGTAATTGCCGTGCGAATATGATGATCCCGCCGGTTGAACGGCAGCAGTTTTGAAAAATGCACATGAACCGCCCCCACGCCATCCTTGCGGCGCTCAAGACGCCGCACATAATCGACCAGAAAGGCTTCGGGTGAGGGTAACGTGCTTTCAGACATACAGGATGACCAGATTTTCCAATGTGCAATGCGCGGGGAAAGTCCCGATTGAAATACAATAGTTCGCTGCCTGTTAACAGCTTATGTATTTATCATTGTGATAAATTGAAACCAAACGGGAAAAACGGGTACTTTCTGACGTTCCGCCAATTGCCGCAAACACGGCTTTCCACAACGATAAGTCATGGCAATACGTCATCCAAGCTGCTAGTTTCAGCTCGATTTGAGTTCAACCTGTCAGGATTTAAAGAATATGTGGCGGCGCAAACGCATTCTGGTCACCGGTGGGGCCGGTTTTCTTGGTTCCCATCTTTGCGAAAGATTGCTTCAGGAAGGCCATGACGTTCTGTGCGTCGACAACTTCTTTACCGGTACAAAGGACAATGTTGTCCATCTGCTCGACAACCCGCATTTCGAGCTGATGCGTCACGATGTGACCTTCCCGCTATATCTTGAAGTTGACGAGATTTATAACCTCGCCTGTCCTGCGTCGCCAATCCATTATCAACACGATCCGGTTCAGACCACCAAGACCAGCGTTCATGGTGCGATCAACATGCTCGGACTTGCCAAACGCGTCGGGGCAAAGATATTCCAGGCCTCAACAAGCGAGGTCTATGGCGATCCGGAAGTTCATCCGCAGACCGAAGATTACCGTGGCAGTGTAAATCCGATCGGGCCGCGTGCTTGCTATGACGAAGGAAAACGCTGCGCAGAGACACTGTTCTTCGACTATCATCGTCAGCACGGGCTGGAGATCAAAGTCGCACGAATTTTTAATACTTACGGTCCCCGTATGCATCCGCAAGACGGCCGCGTTGTATCAAACTTCATCATTCAGGCTTTATATGATGAGGACATTACCATCTATGGCGATGGTCAGCAGACACGCTCATTCTGCTTCTATTCGGATCTGATCGAGGGATTTGTCCGCTTCATGGCGACCGAAAAATCGGTCAGCGGCCCAATCAATCTTGGCAACCCGCATGAAATAACAATTCGCGAACTTGCAGAGCACGTAATTGATATGACTGGCGCGAAATCGAAACTGATATTCAAGGATTTGCCGGCGGATGATCCATTGCAGCGCAAACCCGACATCACCAAGGCGCAAACAATTCTGAACTGGAATCCGACTGTCGCACTTAAAACCGGTTTGGCGTCAACTATCGATTATTTCCGTGATCTTGTGAAAAACCGCAGCTAGATAATCATCGAATTGTATGAGTGAAGAAATGGATATCAATGCCTTCTTCGATGCCGAATTTGACGAGCATCTTGATCTGGTCGACAAAACCCGCAAAGCAACGCGTGCGCCCTTTGCAAAGCTGGTATCGATCTGCACTAATGCGCTGAATGAAGGCAACAAACTCCTGTTCTTTGGCAATGGCGGATCGGCCGCCGACGCGCAGCATATCGCAACCGAATTTACGGTTCGCTACATCAATGATCGGCGCGCTTTACCAGCCATCGCACTGACAACAGACAGCTCGGCATTGACCGCCATCGGTAACGATTTCGGTTTCGATTATCTGTTCTCGCGCCAGATTGAGGCACTAGGGCGGCCGGGCGATATCGCGATTGGCATTTCGACATCCGGCAACAGCAGGAACGTCAATCTCGGCCTTGAAAAGGCCCGCGAGATGGGGCTGATCGCCACCGGATGGACCGGTAAAACCGGCGGCGCGATGGTCGATCTGTGCGATCCTCTGATGATTGTGCCCAGCAACACCACCGCCCGCATTCAGGAAATGCATATCCAGATCGGGCAGATGCTGGTTGGCGCGCTAGAACATACCCTTGGCCTGACCAAAGCCTGAGCCGACCAAACACCTTCGACTTAACGAACAGAAGACGATACGCACATGACCGATCTCAGCCATCTAGCCCAACTGGTTGAACAACTGCCCAATGCCAAGGTGCTTTGCATCGGCGATGTCATGCTTGACCGGTTTGTCTATGGCTCGGTCACGCGCATCTCGCCCGAGGCACCGATCCCGATCATCCGGGTCGAACGCGAAAGTGCCATGCTGGGTGGTGCGGGGAACGTTGCCCGCAATGCGACGGCCCTTGGCACATCGGTTCGTTTTCTTTCCCTCGTCGGTGATGATCTTCCGGGCCGCGAGGTCATGGAATATATCGCCAATGACAAGGGTGTCGAACCCTATATCCAGATTGAACGCAACCGCCTGACGACGATCAAAACTCGCTATATCGCGGGCGGACAGCAATTGTTGCGATCTGACAACGAAACTACCGCAATGCTTGCCGCCCCAACCATCAGCAACCTGTCTGCCTTGGCTGCACAACTGGCGCCCGATGTCAGTGCCATTGTCCTCTCCGATTATGGTAAGGGCGTTTTGCATGGTGACGTTGTCACCGCAACCATTGCCGCCGCCCGCAAGGCCGGAAAACCGGTGATTGTCGATCCCAAGGGTACAGATTACAGCATCTATCGCGGCGCGACAGTCGTCACCCCAAACCGAGCCGAAGCCCAGGCCGCAACCGGCATCGACATTCAAAGTGACGAGGATGCAATTGCCGCAGCCACCAAAATCATCACCGAATGCGGTATTGAAAACGTCCTTCTGACCCGAAGCCAGGATGGCATGACGCTTGTCACCAGCAAAGGTGAGGCAACCCACCTTCCGACCGAAGCGCGCGAAGTGTTTGATGTTTCCGGTGCCGGTGACACGGTTGTTGCCTGCCTTGCCTCGGCGATTGCCGGGGGTGCGTCGCTTTCCGATGCAGCCCGCATTGCCAATGTCGCGGCAGGCATTGTGGTTGGCAAAATCGGCACGGCCGTTGTTTATCCGGACGAGCTGGTTTCTGTCCTGCATCATCACGACCTGATGATCGGCGAAGCCAAACTGATGCCGCTTGACCGCATGGTGGATCGTGTCGAACGCTGGCGCCGCAAGGGATACAAGGTTGGCTTCACCAATGGCTGTTTCGATCTTTTGCATCCGGGCCATCTCAGCCTTCTGCAACAGGCGCGATCCAATTGTGACCGCCTGATTGTCGGGCTTAATTCCGATGCATCGGTCAAACGACTTAAGGGCGAAGCACGACCCGTGCAATCCGAAGCCGCCCGTGCGGCTGTCCTGGGGTCTCTTGAAACCGTCAGCGGTGTGGTGATTTTCGGCGAAGACACCCCGATCACTGTGATCAAGGCCCTCAAACCCGATATTCTGGTCAAGGGTGCCGATTACACCATCGACAAGGTTGTCGGCGCAGATATCGTTCAGGGGTACGGCGGCAAAGTCGTTCTGGCCAATCTCGCCGACGGTTTTTCGACGACCTCCACCATTGCGCGGATCAATCAGGGCAAGAAATAGTCCAGATTATTCCGGGTTATCGGGCCATGGCATCACTTTAAGGCAGGGCCAGTTTTTCCGCCATCGGATGACTTTGTCCGCATACACATCCCGGATCGGCAGGACGGGGTTCGGAATGATTGTGCCTTCCAAAACCGCTTCAAGCCCAAATGGCGCATATATACGATACTCGTCATGCAGTTTGCGCAGCCCGATTGCAGTTGTTCGATAAGCAAATCGATCAATCCCGTCGCACGCAGCTGATACATCACCATATTCAATGTCGAATTTCTTCCGGTACCAAATCGGCACCCTTGCTTGATTGCGAATTTCGATCCGAATGGGCAGATCTGAGAACAAATCAGCCACTCGTGCAATCATCTTATCTTCAGCATTCCAACGGATGTCAGGGTCAAAATAGAATAGATCATAGTCATCAATCCGGTCTTCAGCAGAACGGTTTGCTAAAATATTCCATATCGATTGCGCTAGACACCCAGCCGTTAACCACCAGTCATCAATTCCCAAATCACTAAACCGATCAAGGATTGTCCGATTGAAACGGTTACGTAACACCAGATCAAGAAACAGCTGCCCCTGCGCAACCTGATCAATGGCATTCCCTGAGCTCATAGCGAAACCCACATCATCTTCAACACCACCGGCCATGCAGCGTTCAGAATGCAGGACGTGGTGTAAAGCTTAAGTGCGCGGTCGATATCGCTGGCATCGGCATCCCGCCTACCATCGCCAATATAGGGATCCTCGACCAGTTCCGCGCCGTATTGGCGCGGCCCGGCAAGCGACAGGTCAAGCGCCCCGGCAAAAGCCGCTTCCTGCCATCCGGCGTTCGGCGATTTGTGCTTTGACGCATCGCGCAGCATTATTTTCCAGGCATGCGCACCGGAAGTTTTGCGGCCTATCACGGCGGCCAGGCAGATCACCCCACCGGCAATCCGTGCCGGAATAAAGTTCACAACATCATCAAGACGGGCCGCGAACCTGCCAAAATAAAGATAACGGTCACTGCGATGACCGATCATCGAATCAAGCGTATTGATCGCCTTATAGGCACAAAGCCCGATCGGCCCGCCCAGCACATACCAGAACAGGGGGGCGACCACGCCATCTGAAAAGTTTTCCGAACAGCTTTCAATCGCCGCCCGGCTGACCCCGGCCTGATCAAGCGATTGCGGATCGCGCCCGACAATCATCGAAACCTCCGCCCTTCCGCCCGCAAGTCCATCGCGCTTTAACGCGACAGAGACAGCTTTGACATGCTGATAAAGCCCCTTTTGCGCAATCAGGATGGCAAGCAGCAAAATATCGGCAAACCGGAAAATACCACCAAACGAGGATATCAGCTGGATAACGCCACCAAACACCGTCGCACAGGCAATCACCGCTAGACTGGTAAGGCTTCCACGTAAAAAGCGATCACTGTTGCCATATCGCGGTTTGTTCAGGCGTTTTTCAAACCACGCAATCAGATTGCCAACCCAGACCACCGGATGCGGCACCCGCCCGAACAGCCACGGGAAATCACCAAAAACGGCATCAAGCACCAGCGCCAGTACCAGCACGGTGAAAAGCGGGCCCGTAAAACCGGGCTGCGGGATCAGAAATTGAAGGGTCGCGGTTTCCATTGCGGCAATGTGCGTTGCGCACGTATTCCCGTCAATGCTCATACGATGTTAAACGGGCAACCGTCTGAACGAGCGGCACGATTTGCCAATCCGACCGGGCTTTGATAGAAGCGATTTCATACTTTTTATTTTTTCTTCATAACAATGTTGACTATCATGTTTAACATCCGATGTCAGGAGGCCGCCCCCATCCCTATCCGCGTTTCGGACGGCAAGGTGCATCACCACAACATCTGCAAACGTCTGTAAAACGGACCACAACAGTTTGTATTTCCATTCCTGTCTGCCCTCGCGACCATTGTTCAATCAGCTGCGGCTTGCATTCCGCCGTCCAATCGGTGAAAACGGGGGTGGCATCGGGTACCGTGGCGGTTTGTGACCGTCATGCACAAAAACACGAGAGAGACAAAGGAGCAGCCTTTTATGTCCCCCAAAGGCGCCGTAATGATTTGCGGACACGGTTCGCGTGATGAGCGCGCTGTTTCACAGTTCAACGCCATGGTTGAAACAATGAAGCAGACCCATCTGGCCGATTATGATGTCGAAAGCGGCTTTCTCGAATTTGCCCACCCGATCCTGCGTGACGGCTTTGAAAAACTCAAAGCCATGGGCCACAAGAAAATCTACGCGCTTCCAGGCATGCTGTTTGCCGCCGGTCACGTCAAAAATGACCTGCCAAGCGAGGTGAACAACTTCGCTCATGAAAACCCTGATATCGACGTGAAATTCGGTCGCGATCTGGCGATTGATCCTAAGCTTCTGCGCGCAAGTGCTGATCGCATCGAAGAAGCCCTTGCAACGGCTGATGATGGCATCACGCGCAAGGATACCCTTCTGATGGTCGTCGGTCGTGGCACCAATGATCCGGATGCCAATTCAAACGTCTATAAGGTCGCCCGCATGCTGCAGGAAGGCCTTGGTTTCGGTCGTACCGAAATCAGCTATTCCGGTGTTGCGCATCCACGCGTCAATGCTGGCCTGCGCGAAGCCATGAAGCTTGGTTACAAGCGTGTGGTAGTCTTCCCGTATTTTCTGTTTGCGGGCATCCTGATCGACCGGATTTACACCCACACCGACGAAGTTGCCGCCGAATTCCCCGATGTCGAATTCATCAAGGCGGAGTATCTGCGCGATCACCCACTGGTGCTGGAAAGCTTTGCCGAACGTCTGGCCGAGATCGATACCGGCGACAACAACATGAACTGTCAGCTGTGCAAATACCGCGAACAGATCATCGGGTTCGAAGGTGATGTCGGCACAGCCCAGGTCGGCCACCATCACCATGTGATGGGGATCGGTACAGACGGGCATAGCCACGGCCACAGTCATGGACATGCTCATGGGCACCATCACGGACATGCTCATGGGCACCATCACGGACATGGGCATTCCCACAGTCATTCCCATGATCATTCACACGATCATGGGCACAGCCATACACATGACCACGCCCACGATCATGCCCATGATGTCAACAAGGCGACCGGCTCCTGACCGGTCGCCCTTCGTTCCTTTGCGAAAGGCGCGGCGATGTTCGACTATCTGCGGGACCCGCAGGAAATCTATCGGCAAAGCTTTGCAACCATCGAAGCCGAAGCCGATCTCGCCCGCTTTCCGGAAGAATTGCGTCCGGTTGCCGTGCGGATCATTCATGCCTGCGGCATGGTTGAAATTGCAGATAAAATTGCATTTGGCGAAAATGTCGCACCTGCTGCAATCGGCGCCCTGCAAAAGGGGAAGCCGATCTTGTGTGACGCGGAAATGGTCCGTCAGGGGATCATTTCCCGCCTGTTGCCCGCCGATAATCCGATCATTTGCACCCTGAATGCAGATGGCAATGATGAACGCGCGGGCAAACTTGGCACCACACGGTCGGCCGCTGCCATCGAAGACTGGGCAGATCATATCGATGGTGCAATAATTGCTATCGGTAATGCACCAACCGCGCTTTTTCATCTGCTCGAAGCTCTGATTTCGAACCGTCTGGCGAAACCAGCACTGATCATCGGCATGCCGGTGGGCTTCGTCGGGGCCGAGGAAAGCAAGGAAGCCCTGATTACCCATGCCGGTGACATCCCGTTCGCCACATTGCGCGGCCGGTTTGGCGGCAGCGCAGTCACCGCGGCAACGCTCAACGCATTGGCGCGCCTTGCAGCGCCGGGGCAGACACCGGATGGCACGACCGCAAACCCCAGCGGCTCTGACAAAGGGGATGGTAAATGAACGAACAATCGCCCCTGAACGGCAAGATCACCGTGATCGGCATTGGCGAAGACGGTTATGACGGACTAAGCACGATTGCCCGTCAGATACTTGAAACCGCCAGCGTGATCTTTGGCGGCAAACGCCATATCGCCATGCTGCCCGGATCAAATATTGCCATCCAGAACAGCTGGATTACCCCGTTCGAAGCCAATATGCCCCTGATCGAGGATTGCCTTGATCAGAACCCGGTTATCCTGGCCAGTGGCGACCCGATGTTGTTTGGCGTCGGCAACACACTTGTCAATTATTTCGGTTCCAAATCAATTACCGTAATCCCGCATCCCTCCAGCATCAGTCTGGCAGCCGCCCGCATGGGCTGGGCAATTGCCGAATGCGATGTGATCACGTTGCACGGGCGCGAACCGGAAATCCTGCGATCGCGCCTGCGCCCGCGCGGTAAATTGATCGCGCTTAGTGCCGATGGCAGTACCCCTGCACTGGTGGCGGTTATGCTGTGCGAAGCCGGCTACGATCAAAGCCAAATGACGATTTGCGAACGGCTGGGCGGCACACAGGAACGCATCACCACCCAAACCGCACAGACATGGCAATCCACCGCAACCTCAATGCCCGATGTCAAACCGGTCGATCCGCTGAACCTGATCATGATTGATCTGGTGGCCGGGCCCAAAAGCCGCGTTCTGGGCAATGGTGCTGGTCTGCCCGATGATGCCTTCATCCATGACGGCATGATCACCAAATCGGAAATTCGCGCCCAGACACTGGCATCCCTTGCGCCATGGCACGACGCCATGCTTTGGGATCTGGGCGCCGGCTGCGGTTCGATTTCCATTGAATGGATGCGTGCTGGCGGTCAGGCCATCGCCATTGAACGCGATGCAAAACGGTGCGATCTGATAGGCAAGAATGCCATCCGCCTTGGCACACCCGATCTGGTCATCCGCCAAAAGGCAATCGAGGACGCAATTGCCTTCGCCGATCAGCTCCCGACACCCGATGCGATTTTTGTCGGCGGTGGCATTACGATCCCCGGTCTGATGGATCGGTGCTGGGATATCCTGCCGATGCATGGGCGGCTGGTGGCCAATACGGTCACGCTGGAAGGCGAAGAAGAATTATTACGGTTCTATAATAAAAAGGGTGGCACCCTGTCGCGCCTGTCGGTTTCCCGGCTGGTCCCACGCGGCAGTTTCAGGGGCTGGAGCAACCTTGCCCCCGTCACCCACTATGTCGGAGTAAAAGTATGAGCGACGCGGCCACCACACCCGCCAGCGCATTACCCGTGGCGGGTACGGCCTATGGCCTTGGCATCGGGCCGGGCGAACCCGACCTGATCACGCTCAAAGCCTATAACATCCTGCAAAAGGCAGATGTAATTGCCTATCCCGCCCTCGAAGACGGTGCCAGTCTGGCCCGCCAGATCGTCGCCCCGCATGTCCCCGATGGCCGGATCGAAATTGCCATTCGCATCACCATGGGCCAGCCCGCCGACCCGATCTATGATGCCGCCGCCCTTGAAATCGGCGAATATCTGAAAGCCGGAAAAAGCGTTGCCGTCCTATGCGAAGGCGATCCGTTCTTTTACGGCAGCTTTATGTATCTGTTTGGCCGCCTGGCAGAGGCCGGCCACCCGGTTCAAACCGTGCCGGGTGTCAGTTCAATGATGGCCTGCGCCGCCCAGCTTGGCGCACCGCTTGCCGCCAGAAACGATGTGTTGCAGGTCATTCCGGGACCCTTATCCGAAGAACGGCTGCGCGCGCAACTTGGCGATACCGATGCGGCCGCCATCATCAAACTTGGCCGCCACTTCGCCAAGGTCCGCAAGGTGATCGAAGAACTTGGCCTGACCGCCCGGGCGCGCTATATCGAACGCGCGACGCTTGAAACCCAGAAAATGGTCCCGCTTGGTGACCTTCCGGAAGATACCATCGCACCCTATTTCTCGATGATCCTGATCCACCGTCGCGGAGATGCATGGCGATGACGACCCCGAATTGCCCCGACGCCAGCACGACCAACCCGATCCTGCCGACGGACCCGATTGCGCCGATTGCGGTCATCTGTCTGACACAGCGCGCCCTTGCTGCCGCCAAACGCATTGCCGCAAACCTGCAGGGTGCATCAGTTCACGGCCTGCGCACGCGCGTTTCGATAAGCGATGTCGATGTCGCGTTCGATGATACCATTACACATCTGCAACAAACATTTTCGGCCGATCATGTGATTATCGGTGTTTGCGCATCAGGCATTCTGATCCGCGCACTGGCACCGCTTCTGGCCGGTAAATGGCAGGATGCGGCCGTCATCGCCGTCGACGAAGCCGGCAGCACCTTTATTCCGCTTCTGGGCGGCCATCACGGCGGCAATCGGCTGGCACGCGATCTGGCCGAACGGCTGGGCGGGCAGGCGGCGATCACTACGCCAGGCGATGCGATGCTGGGACTGGCCCTTGATGAGCCGCCGGTCGGCTGGCATCTTGCTAATCCGCAGGCCGCCAAACCGGCCACCGCTGCCCTTCTGGCCGGTGAAACCGCCCGGTTCGAGATTGAGGCAGGATCAGCCGCTTGGCTAACCAACAGCAATATCGAACGCAACGACACCGGCAAGGTCGTCATTCGCGCCACCGCCAAGGCGATGGACACGAACAGCGACGATAAGAACAATCACGAGATTGTCTATCACCCGCCGGTTCTGGCGCTTGGCGTCGGATGCGAACGTCATTGCGAACCGGACGAGCTGATCAAACTCGCAACAGAAACCCTTGCCGCAAATGGCCTGAGTGCGCAAAGCGTTGCCTGCGTTACGTCCATCGATCTCAAGGCCGATGAGGCCGCTGTTCACGCACTGGCCGATCATCTGGCCGTCCCGGCACGCTTTTATGACGCCGCCACACTGGAAGCCGAAGCCCACCGCCTTGCCAATCCGTCCGACATCGTCTTTGCCGAAACCGGCTGCCACGGCGTTGCCGAGGGCGCGGCACTTGCCATGGTCGGTAAGGACGGCACCCTGATCGTTTCGAAACAGAAATCAAAACGGGCCACCTGTGCCATCGGGCTTGCCAGCAATGATATCGACCCGATGCAATCCGGTCGTCCACAGGGACGTTTGTCGATTGTCGGCATCGGCCCTGGACAGCCCGGCTGGCGCAGCCCCGAAGCCAGTAGCCTGATTTCGCGCGCCACCGATATTGTCGGCTATCAGATGTATCTTGATCTTCTGGGGCCACTGATTGACGGCAAATCCTGCCATCATTCCGACCTTGGCGCTGAAGAAGCCCGTGCCAGACACGCACTTGAACTGGCCGCCACTGGCAGGGACGTCGCCCTGATTGGATCCGGCGATGCCGGGATTTACGCGCTGGCGACCCTTGTGTTCGAACTGCTTGATCGCGAAGATCGTTCTGACTGGAACCGCGTTGCCGTGCAGGTATCGCCAGGCATTTCCGCCCTTCAGGCCGCCGCATCACGGATCGGTGCGCCACTGGGGCATGATTTCTGCGCGATATCGCTTTCTGACCTTCTGACCCCGCGCGAAGATATCCTGCGTCGTCTCAGGGCCGCGGGCGAGGGTGATTTTGTCATTGCCTTTTATAATCCGGTATCCAAACGCCGCCGTGATCTTCTGGCACAGGCGCGTGATATCCTGCTTGAATATCGCGGGCCGGAAACACCGGTTGTGTTGGGTCGGCAGCTTGGTCGACCTGACGAGCAAATCACGGTCGTTCCGCTTGCGAAACTTGAAGTCGACATGGTCGATATGCTGACCACCGTTCTGGTCGGATCGAGTAACAGCCGCCATATCACACGTGGTGAAAACAGCTGGGTCTATACCCCGCGTGGCTATGCCAAAAAGGACCCGGACGCAGCCAATGCACCCGTCCACAGCCTCGATAACTCCAAGAATGACCCCAAAAACGATAAGGCAAACTGATGACCGTTCATTTTATCGGTGCCGGTCCCGGTGCCCCCGATCTGATCACCGTTCGCGGGCTTAAACTGATCGAAAAATGTCCGGTCTGTCTCTATGCCGGATCGCTCGTGCCCGAGGAAATCGTCAAATCCGCCCCTGATGGTGCGCGCGTGATTGATACCGCGCCAATGAACCTTGATGAAATCCTGGCCGAAATTGAAACGGCACACGCCGCAGGGCAGGATGTCGCGCGCGTGCATTCCGGTGATCCGTCGATCTATGGCGCGATTGCCGAACAGATCCGCAGGCTTGATGACCTTGGCATTCCCTATGACATCACGCCGGGCGTTTCGGCCTATGCCGCCACCGCCGCCGAACTGGGCGCCGAACTGACCCTGCCTGATATTTCGCAAACCGTGATCCTGACGCGCACTGCCATGCGGTCATCCGCCATGCCAGAAGGCGAAAGTCTGGCCGAACTTGGCCGTTCGCGTGCCACCCTTGCGGTGCATCTGTCGATCAATAATCTGGTCAATGTTGTCCGTGATCTGGTGCCGCATTACGGCGAAGATTGCCCGGTGGTGGTTGCTTATCGCGTCACCTGGCCCGATCAGCAATTCATCCACGGCACGCTTGGCGATATCCGCGCCAAGGTCAAAGGCAGCGGCATCACACGGACCGCCCTGATCATGGTGGGCGAGGTCTTTGGGCGTAAGGATTTCACCGATTCCCGCCTGTATGCCGCCGATCACACCCATGTCTTGCGGCCGGCAAAACCGTAACCGAACTGTAAAGCGCCCGTTTTTTACGCAATCAACAAAACACGCCAGTTCAATTTTTCATCAAACCGTTATTTTGCCGAAAAAAGAATCATTTCAACCGTGAACATGCTTGACCGCCCCTTGCGACACCGCCTTTAATCAAGGGATAAGCAGGGGAGTGTGCATGTTCAACGAAATGATGATGAACGATGAAGTACGCGAACCTTATCGCGCACTGGTTGACTGGATGGAGGCCAGCGGGCCCGAGACCCTCCAGCAGAAGCGACTTGAGGCAGAAACACTCTTTCGCAAAATCGGCATCACCTTCGCGGTCTACGGCGAAGGTGGCGATCCAGAACGGCTGATTCCGTTCGATCTTATTCCACGCATTTTCACCGCCACGGAATGGCGCAAGCTTGAACGCGGCGTCAAGCAGCGCGCACGCGCGCTCAACACCTTCCTTTACGATGTCTATCACAACGCTGAAATCATCAAGGCCGGGATCATACCCGCCGATCTGGTGTTTAAAAATGCCGCGTTTGAACCGGCCGTGATCGGCATTGATCCGCCGCGGAAGGTTTACAGTCACATTGTCGGGGTTGATGTCGTGCGCGTCGGGCCGGATGATTTCTATGTGTTGGAAGATAATTGCCGCACCCCGTCGGGCGTGTCTTACATGCTCGAAAACCGCGAAATCATGATGCGGATGTTCCCGGAACTGTTTTCGAAATTACGGATCGAGCCGGTCGAAAGCTATCCGGACATGCTCCATAAAACGCTCAAAAGCATCGCTCCCAAACGGTGTGATCGAGAACCCAATATCGTGGTCCTGACACCGGGTGCGATGAACAGCGCCTATTACGAACATTCCTTCCTTGCCGACCAGATGGGTGTTGAACTTGTCGAAGGTCAGGATCTGTTCGTGTCCGAAGGTCGCGTCTATATGCGCACAACGCGCGGGCCCGCACGGGTTGATGTGATCTATCGCCGGATTGATGATGCCTTTATCGATCCACTCTGCTTCCGACCCGATTCCGTGCTGGGCGTTCCTGGCCTGATGAATGTTTATCGATCAGGCGGGGTTGCCATCTGCTCGGCCCCCGGCGCCGGTGTCGCCGATGACAAGGCGATCTATACCTATGTCCCGGACATGATCCGGTTCTACCTTGGGCAGGAACCGATCCTGAACAATGTCCCGACGTGGAAATGTGCCAATCCCGATGATCTGAAATATGTGCTGGAAAATCTTGGTGAACTGGTCGTCAAGGAAGTCCACGGTTCGGGCGGGTACGGCATGCTGGTTGGCCCGGCTTCCACCAAGGAAGAGCAGGCCACCTATGCCGAACGCATCAAGGCCGATCCGGGTGATTTCATTGCCCAGCCAACTCTTGCCCTTTCCGCCTGTCCGACCTTCGTTGAAAGTGGCATCGCCCCACGCCATGTCGATTTTCGGCCCTTCTGCCTTGTCGGCGATGACATCCGCCTGACTCCGGGCGGTTTGACCCGTGTCGCCATGCGCGAAGGATCGCTTGTCGTGAACTCGTCGCAGGGTGGCGGGGTCAAGGACACATGGATCATGGCTGATTAGGAAAAGGGAGGTCACACATGCTTAGTCGTACAGCTGACAACCTTTTCTGGTTGTCCCGTTACGTGGAACGGGCCGAAAACATGGCCCGACTGATGGAAATGGGCTATCGCATGGCTCTGATGCCGGCCGCAGGCGACGGCAACCGGTCCGAATGGGCGTCGGTTCTTTCGGCATCGGGCTGCGCACAGGGCTATGATCCCGATATGCCGCTCCGTCAGGCCGAGGTCACCGATTACCTGATTTTCAATCGTGATAATCCGTCTTCGATCCTGAACTGCTTTGAAAATGCACGTGCCAATGCACGCGCCATGCGTACCGCCATCACTGCGGAAATGTGGGAAGCATTGAACAATGCCCTGATGGAACTGCGCCGGACGGCAATGCATAACCTTGCAAAAACCGATCTGCCGGAATTCATCGACTGGGTCAAACGGCAGGGCGCACTATTTCGCGGAGCAACCGATTCAACGATCCTGCGCAACGATGGATACGATTTCATCCGTCTTGGGATTTTTATCGAACGCGCCGACAACACCGCACGATTGCTTGACGTGAAATATTATGTCCTGCTGCCGGAAACCAGCATGGTTGGCGATGGCGTCGATAATTACCAATGGACAACGGTTTTGCGGGCGGCATCGTCTTTGCGGGCCTTCCACTGGGTGTATCGCGATGACTATTCCCCCTATCGCATCGCGCACTTCCTGATCCTTAATCCGTTCAGCCCCCGGTCGCTGGCCCACTGTTCCGAACAGATCACCAACCATCTGGAACATCTGGCCCGCCATTACGGACAACGAAGCCCGGTGCACAGTCTCGCTGTGGAAACCTATTCACTGCTGACCCAAAGCCAGATGGAGGAAATTTTCAGCCAGGGCCTTCATGAATTCCTGTCGGACTTCCTGAAACGCAATCAAACCCTGTCATCGGCAATCGCCGAAACCTATTATTTCGGGGGCCAGTAAGATGCGCCTGACTGTTGAACATCGCACCCATTACCGATTTGCCCCTTCGGCCCGCTATGTGGTGCAAAGTCTTAAACTTACCCCGTCCATTTTTGACGGCCAAAAAGTCATCCGCTGGTCGATCAAGGCAGACGGATGCGTGATCAATTCCGAATTTGTCGATGGCAACGGCGATACCATCAGCACCCTGACCGCAAGCGGCCCGGTTGATTCCGTCGATGTCATCGTGTCTGGCGAAGTCGAAACCATTGATACCGCTGGTGTCCTGCGCGGGCATAGGGAACGTGCCTTTCCGGCGGTCTTTCTGCGCTCGACCCCGGTCACCAAATCCAGCGCCGCCATCCGCAAAATGGCCACCAAGGTCGAAAAGAAAACCAGCGCGGATAACCTGCTTGAACGGGCCCATGCCCTCTCAGCCGCCGTGTCTGACGCCATCGCCTATGTCCCGGGCAGCACCCATGTCCATACCACCGCGGCCGATGCCCTGGCCGATGGCCAGGGTGTCTGTCAGGACCACGCCCATGTCATGATTTCGGCGGCCCGCCATCTTGGCATCCCCGCGCGCTATGTATCGGGTTATCTGTTTGCCGATCAGGATGGCAAATCACACGAAGCATCCCATGCATGGGCGGAATTGCATTTGCCCGAACTCGGCTGGGTCGGGTTTGACCCGGCAAACCGCTGCTGCCCGACCGATTATTATATTCGTCTGGGGTCTGGACTTGATGCGCAGGGTGCCACACCTATACGGGGTGTACATACTGGTGGTGCGAACGAGAATTTGGATGTAACAGTCATCGTTGCGCAATCACAGCAATAGCCGGACCCGAGAATAGAAGATGACCTACTGCGTGGGCTTGATGCTTGATGAGGGGATGGTATTCCTCTCCGACACCCGAACCAATGCCGGGCTCGATAACATTTCGCGTTATCGCAAGATGTTCACCTGGGAAGTTCCCGGTGAACGCGCTATCGTGGCGCTGACCGCAGGGAACCTTGCCATCACACAGGCCGTGATGAGCACCCTGCAGGAAGCCATCGACAACCCGGAAACCGAACCGGGCGACTGTATCCTAAGCGCACCCAGCATGTTCCGCGTTGCCGAACTGATGGGTGAAGCGATGCAGAAAGTGCAGCACAAATATCAGGACACGCTTGAACAGCGCAAGGAAAGCAGCTCGGCCTCGATCATGGTCGGCGGGCAGCGCAAGGGCGGGGCACAGCGCCTCTTTCTGGTCTATGCGGCGGGCAACTTTATAGAGGCCACCGAAGACACGCCCTATCTTCAGATCGGCGAACATAAATACGGCAAACCGATCCTTGATCGCGTGATCACCCCGAAGACGCCGATTGCCGATGGCGTCAAAGCCGCCCTGCTGTCGATGGATTCAACATTGCGATCCAACCTGTCGGTCGGCATGCCGCTTGATCTTGCCGTCCTGCCCGAAGGATCATGCCATTTCTCCGAACATCGGCGGATTGAGGCCGAAGATGCCGGGTTCAAGGCCCTTTCGGACGCATGGTCGCAGGCATTGCGCGAAGCATTCGCTGATATGCCTGACGAACATTGTGCGCCGGACTGCTAAACAAACCTTCTGATATCGCACGATTAATTTACCGGTTACGGATATGCGCGCTCGACAAAATCGGGCGCGCAAATTATCTATAAAATCATGAAAAGTGACATCGACAATACCGTTACCGGCAGGATCACTCGTGAACTGGCCGACCGCATCATCGCCGGGCATATCGCGCCGGGCACGAAATTGCGACAGGACCATTTTGCCGAGGAATTCGGCGCAAGCCACGTGCCGGTGCGCGAAGCCTTTCGCCGCCTCGAAGCACAGGGACTGGTCGTAAGTGAACCGCGCCGCGGTGTTCGGGTCGCCAGTTTTGACATCGCCGAAGTCCGCGAAGTTGCCGAAATGCGCGCATCTCTCGAAGTCCTCGCCCTTCGCCATGCCGCCCCGCACCTGACCAGCGCCATACTGGACGAGGCCGAGGCAATCAACCGCGCAGGCGAAAATGCCCCCGATGTCCGGGCATGGGAAGAAGCCAATCGTGCCTTCCACCGCCTGATCCTGACCCCATGCGGCATGCCCCGCCTGCTGGCAACCATTGACGATCTGCACGCAGCAAGTGCCCGTTTCCTGTTTTCGGGCTTCCGTATGGAATGGGAAGCCCCGACCGATCAGGATCATCGTGCCATCCTCAAGGCACTCCGCGAACGGCAGTTTGATGTTGCCGCCGCCACCCTTGCACGTCACGTCAAATGGATCGGCACCAAACCGGGCACCAAAACCCGCCCGAAAACCCTTTCCTGATCCCTTCCCGAACGGCCTCCCGAAGCCAAAATCCGTGATTCAAACTTCACCCATTCTACGTTTGTAGCAATGCAGGACGCTGGATCGCGTGCAAATTTTCATTTTTATAGATAAAAATATATTATTAAAATCAACACTATAACTGCATGCCGTTGCAAATATTCATCAATTTGACCCGATTATCTATTTTGGGGATTGATTTCACCTTCCGGTCGCGGCGTAATTAATAGATGAGATTCGTTTTTTATCTATAATTTTGAATCCGATCCAGAGGAGGATGAAATCACCATGAGCAATGCAATCTCCAAACCGGCCGAAACCCGCATATCATCGGGAATGAAATACAGCCTGATGGTTCTGGCCGGGGTCGCCATCCTGACCGCCAGTGCGAAGATCACTGTTCCCTTCTGGCCGGTGCCGATGACCCTGCAAACCATGGCAATCATGGCAATTGCACTGGCGACCGGCCCGCGCGTTGCCTGTGCGACGGTGCTGGGATATCTGGCGGCAGGGGCGGCTGGTCTGCCTGTTTTTGCCGGTACCCCGGAACGCGGCATCGGGCTTGCCTATATGGTCGGGCCAACCGGCGGCTATCTGCTGGGTTATCTGATTGCTTCGTGGCTGGTCGGTGCACTTGCAAAGGGACGCGGCACGCTAGCGCGTTTTGGCATCATGATGGCCGGCATGATCCCGGTCTATGTTCTGGGTCTGGCATGGCTTGCCGCCTTTGTGCCACTTGAAAAGGTTGCCGAATACGGTTTCACCCCGTTCATTCTGGGCGACACCATCAAGATCGCCCTTGTTGCCCTTGGCAGCGCGGCCTGCACCCGCCTTGTCAACCGCAATAAAGACGGCAACGCCTGATGAACAGTCTTCCCGCACAAAACCCAGCAGTCGATCAAACCATCCGTCACGACTGGACAGTGGACGAGATCGAGGCGATTTATCGCCTGCCACTGCTTGAACTGATGGGCCGCGCCAGCGCGGTCCACAGGACCCATCACGATCCCAATGCCTTGCAAAAGGCCAGCCTGCTATCGATCAAAACCGGCGGCTGCCCCGAAGATTGCGCCTATTGCCCGCAATCGGCCCACCACCGCGAGGTCAATCTGGGCAAAGAACAGTTGATGGACCCCGGCATGGTTTTGAAAATGGCGGCGCGCGCCAAGGCGGCCGGGGCGGATCGTTTCTGCATGGGGGCCGCATGGCGACGCGTGCGCGATGGCGCGGCCTTTGATGCGGTGATCGAAATGGTGCGTGGTGTGCGTAGTCTTGGCATGGAGGCCTGCGTGACCCTCGGCATGCTTGAAACCCGCCATGCCGAACGCCTCGCCGGGGCGGGATTGACCGCCTATAACCATAATCTTGATACCAGCCCGGAATATTACAGTCAGATCATCTCTACCCGGACCTATCAGGACCGGCTTGATACACTGGCTGCCGTGCGCGGTGCCGGGATTGACCTGTGTTGTGGCGGGATCATCGGCATGGGCGAAAGCATCCGGGACAGGGCATCAATGCTTCAGGTCCTCGCCGGCTTCGCGCCACATCCCGAAAGTGTGCCGATCAATGCACTCGTACCGGTGGCGGGAACGCCGCTGGCCGACCGTGATCCCGTCGATGCCCTTGAATTGGTCCGCATGGTCGCAACCTCGCGCATCACCATGCCAAAATCAACCATCCGCCTTTCAGCCGGGCGCACCGACCTTACGCGCGAAGCCCAGATCATGTGCCTGATGGCAGGGGCCAATTCTGTATTTTACGGGGAAAAACTTCTGACCACGCCAAACCCGCAGGAAGATAGCGATACCACTCTGTTTGCAGCACTCGGCCCGGTTCCGGCGTCGGCGGCCTGACAATACCCAAATCAACCCCCGAACTTGTGCGCCCCACCCGCGCAAGGTTCACCTTGGCGAAGCGCCCCTCAGTCTGGCCTTCGCCATTTTTTATAAATGATCGGAAAACAGCAGGGAAAGGACTGAAAACCTATTGAACTTCGGCAGTTTCGCGCGGCTGATAGATAAAGCCATGTGCCGGATAAACCCGGCCGAATGTGCCAATCGTGTTCATCATCCGCACTTCCGACCAGTCATTATTGGGCGAAACATCGACAACCGGCTGGCGATAATGCACCTTGCCCCGCGTACGCGAATCGCTGCCCCAATTGGCGTGATTGACCATGATCTTGCGACTGTCGAGGATGGCGGCAACCACCGCAACATGCCCGTATTTCAAACGCGATGTTTTCTTGAGCGCCAGAACGGCACCGACTTCGGGTTTTTTGCCACGGTTATAAATATTTTTCGCCTGATCCCACCAGGTCCAGGCATCACCATAAATCTCGATCCCGGAAACCGCGCGTGCATAGGGTACGCATTGCAAAAATTCATCGGTGGGCGCAAAAGGCAGTAGGCGCGACGACGGCAGGCTGACATTGGTGACAGTCGAAACGCCGTCACTTTCAAGGCCGCTATTGGGTTTCGGCGTACTTGCGGATGCAAAACATCCCGATACAAGCATACAAAATCCGATAACGACGGCCAGCCGCATGCGATATTCCCCCAAAAGGCACGATGATTTAAAAGGTCCTGACTCTGGCACCGTAACCCGACGAGTTTTAAACAAGCGTTTACGAAGCACGCCGAAAAACCCGATCATTTTGCCGTTTCTGTGGCAGATTTCGCATCAGTTGTACCAACACGATATAAACGCCAAAGTCCGACAATCGCCGCACACAGGATCAATGCCCCCGACCCGCGCGCCGTATATTGAATATGCCCTGCCTCGGAAATCGCGCCAAGCATCGTGCCGCCAACAGCAATCCCGCCAAAACTCGTCGCACTCCAGAAGCTCATCACCCGGCCACGCAATTTGTTATCGACGGTCAACTGCAATGCGGTTTGCGACCCGACTCCGACCGCTGTCAGACCAAAACCGGTAATCGCCACCAGCATCACCGCAAGCTCGTACCAAGGTGCAAAACCAAGCCCCAGCATGCCGCACCCCGCAGCAAAAGCCCCGATGATCGTCACCCGCTGAAAGGCGGCCGGATCGGATTTGACCCGCGACAACATGAATGTCGATGCCACCGCACCAACCCCGCTTGCCGATGCCAGCATGCCAAGCCCGGTGACGCCGCGGTCATAGACCGCCTCGGCAAAGACCGGCATCAGTTCCACCATGCCCGTGCCCACCAGTGCGACAAAACAGGATAGCGCCAGAACCGAGCGGATCATGGGATGATGAATGGCGTAATTCGCCCCGTCGACAAGCGCCGCCAGCACCCGTTTGCTTTTGGCATCGGCTGCCCGTTCGACATGGATTTTGACAGTCGCCAGAACAAAGATCATCGGGATATAGGATGCCGCATTGATCATGAATGCCGCCCCGGTACCCCATGTCGCGATCACCACACCACCAACCGCCGGACCAACCAGACGCGATATATTGAAATTCATCGCCGCATAGGCCACGGCGCGACTCATAAACTCCCGCTGGACAATCACCGGCACCAGTGAAAGCCGAACGGGCGTCATCACGCTAGCCAAAACCCCGTTCGTCCCGGCCAGAACCACCATCCAGAAAAGATTTATCTGCCCTGCCATCGACAGGATCATCAACAGAAATGCGGTTGCTGCCATCATCAGGTTCAGGGTCACCGCCGTTTTGCGCAGATTGACCCGGTCCGCCATCACGCCAAAAACCGGCCCCAGAATGAAGGCCGGGGCGAAATTAAGGGCGGCAATCAACCCGGTCCAGAATGGTGATCCGGTCAATGACCATGCCAGCCACGACATGGCGATTTTCTGTACCCAAAGTCCCTGGGTGGTGATGCATTGGCCGACCAGAAACAGGACAAAGTTTCGATCCTGAAAGATTGATTTCCGGGATGGCTCGGCGGTTGGTGGCAGCACGGATTTTCCAGTTTTCATGATGGGGCGGGATCATCTTGTACCGGACAGCTATATTAACAACGATCTTTGATGGCCATATTTGGGGCGAAATGGCCTGCTATCCGGACAGAACGGTATTTGAAATGTCGCAATGAGTATAGGGACAGGCAGAGGCACGTACCATAGATTGTTCGCCTGATGCGTGTATCTGGCCTTCTCAAACCCCTCAGGAAAACACATATTTGTTTTAGGCATCAGGACCTAAAGGAAACGACCGTAGTTAATCATAACGCCGATCAATTTGGCATTCAGGCCTTCGGGGCGGAAACACCCATGCATCAGAACTTCCGGGAAATCGAACGCGAGCAATTCGCGATCCGCAACCAGACTTGCGAATGGACCATTCGGGCCATGACGGCGTTGCGCGCCAAAGTCGACATCAATATCAAGATGCATGGCGACCGGGATCATCTGGCGCAGGGCGATATTTTCATGTTCAACCATTTCGCCCGGTTTGAAACCTTCATCCCGCAATATCTGATCGCGCTCGAAACCGGAGTGTTCTGCCGCTCTATCGCATCGGGCGAGTTTTTTGTCGAAGACAACCGGTTTTCACGCTATCTGCGTGCACTTGGCGGTGTCCCCAACGATTACGAACGTCTGCTGCCGTTCCTGGCCGAGGAAATCCTGCGCGGCGGCAAGGTCGTGATCTTTCCCGAGGGTGGCATGGTCAAGGACCGGCGCGTTCTTGCTGCCGAACGCCCGCATCCCAAACGCCCGGATTACAGCATCTATTCCCGTTCTGCCGATCAACGGCGCGCCCATCATACCGGGGCGGCGCTGCTTGGGCTTTGCATTGACGGCTTCAAGATCGGTTTGTCGATGCTGCTTGATAAGGGCAAACACGACGAGCTTGATCGCTGGGCAGATGCGATTGATACCACGCCCGAAACTCTCAAAGCCGCCCTTGCCAAACCAACATTGATGTTTCCGGCCAACATCACCTTTCACCCGTTGCGTGTTGACCAGAACCTTCTGGCGCGGGGCGCAGATCTTTTTGCTGGCGGACTTAGCCCCAAGATGGCCGAAGAACTGATTATCGAAGGCAATCTTCTGTTCAAACGCACGGATATGGATATCCGGCTTGGCGATCCGGTTGATCCGCGCCATCAGTTCAACTGGATTGACCGGCGCATGCTGGCCCACCGGGTTGAAACCGCAAACAGCATCGATGATCTTTTCCGTCCGGCCAAAGCGCTTGAGAAAATACCCGACCGCATCACCCAATATGCCATTAGCCGCCATATCAACCCGCTTCGCGATCATTGCATGGGTGTGATGTATTCCAACCTGACACTCAATGTCAGTCATCTGGCATCGCGCCTGATCATGATGTGGCTGGCTGATGGCGTGACCGAGGTCGATATCGCCCATTTTGACCGCACACTTTATCTGGCGATCAAGAATGTCCAGCAGGCCGAAGGCATTCATTTGCATCGCGGCATGCGCAACCCGGCCGACTATATCGGCATCTTTGATCTGAAATGCCCGCAGATTCGCGAATATATTGATGCCGCGGTTCATCTTGGCCTGATCGAACGGTCCGAAGGCAAATATTGCTTCCTGCCGAAATTGCAGGAAGAAGCCACCTTTGATCAGATCCGCATGGATAATCCGGTGATGGTCTATGCCAATGAAATGGCACCGATCAACGCCGCATGGACTGCACTTGAAAAGGCGCGGGACGAAGTCGACCATCTGACACCACGCGATTTTGCCAAACGCCGTTTTGATGATGAAATCCGGGCATGGCAATGGAACCGCGCCAAATACCAGAAATCCAAATACGCCGCGATCAATGATCAGGAAACGGCAACCGCCGATAGCCGCCCCTATCTGTTGCTGCCCAATGGCAACGAACATTTCACCACCGGCATTCTCGTCGTCCACGGGTTCCTTGCCTCCCCGGCGGAACTTCGAAATCTTGGTGATCGGCTGGCCGCACGCGATTATGCCGTGATGGGAGTCCGCCTTGCCGGGCACGGCACATCACCGCACGAGTTGCAAAAACGTCCATGGGGAGACTGGCTGGCATCGGTTCGGCGCGGCTATGAAATCCTGTCGGCCTTTTGTGACAACATCATCATTGTCGGCTTTTCAACCGGTGGGGCGCTTTCGGCCATTCTGGCGGCTGACCGGCCCGAAAAACTGGCCGGGCTCGTCATGGCATCGACACCGCTTAAATTCCGCAATCGCAATCTGATGTTTGTGCCGCTGCTTTATGGTGCGAACAAACTGATGGGCTGGGTACCCTCGGCGCAGGAAATGCTCAGTTTCCGGCTTAACGAATCCGAACATCCCGAGATCAATTACCGCAACATCCCGATTGGCGGTCTGCACAATCTCCGTCAGGCGGTTGCCGAAATGCAAAACCGTCTGCCCGATGTTGCCTGCCCGATCCTGATTTTACAGGGCGATGGCGATCAGGTCGTAGATCCCGCCAGTGCGACCCTGATCAAACGCCACGCCACCGGATGCAGCCATCTTGATATCCAGGTCCTGGACTCCGATCGCCACGGCATCCTGAACGAGGATATCGACAATGCGGTCAATCGCGTGATCGACTTCGTCTCCAAAACCGCCCCGGCCAATAGCACCCTGACCGCAGCCATTCCGGCCCAATAACCCGAGGGAATGCTTGCCGAAGCCCGCCCCCTTAGCCCCCGGAGCCCTTGAGCCCCCCTCGGGCAAACGCTCGATGCCCACGCCACCTCCACAATGCCGCGGGTTAAATCCTCATACAAATAAAGTGCGCGCGGGATTTACGATGCTGTCGCATCAAATTTCGGGTGAACTCACGCCAACGGAACCCACTTGACTCTTCGGCAAATTTGCATGACTTTGGATCCATGGATCCAAATAAAATCACTGAAACGCTTCAAAGCGAAATCGAAAACGGCACCCTTGCGCCCGGCACAATCCTGAAACAGGAACGGCTGGCCGAACGGTTCGGTGTCAGCCGCCAACCTGTGCGTCAGGCGCTGGAACGGCTGCTGGCAAACGGGCTGCTAAGCAAACGATCCGACCGCAGCCTCGCGGTAAACGGCTTAAGTGCCAACGAGGCCCGCGAACTGTCGCAAATCCGCATTTCCCTTGAATCAACCGCCCTTATCCTGTCGATCCCAAATCTAACACAACGCGACCTGCGCAAGGCAATCCGTTTGAACGACGATCTTTTTGAAGAAGAAGACCCTGCGATCATCGAGGAGCTCGATATCGCTTTTCACCGGACCCTGTATGCCCCGTGTGGCAATGGTCGCCTGTTACAGATGATTGACGAATTGCGCCGCGAAGCCCGCCGCTCCTATCACCGGCAGCCCCCGGGGTCACAGGCACGCAAAGCGTTTTACGAAGAACATAATGACCTACTGGCCATATGTAACCTTGGCGATGTTAGCAAGGCCGTTGAAATCATTGAAAAACACATCGGCATCACCTCACGACAACTTGTTGAGCACCCCGAAAATGGAGCCCCGCAATGAGCAGTTTTGGCGCAGAAGTCAGATGGCAACGCGACGGCGCAAACTTTGCTGACCGCCGTTATAGCCGCGGTCATCTTTGGCGGTTTGACGGCGGGGTCGAAGTCCCCGCATCGTCATCCCCCCATGTCGTGCCGCTGCCCTATTCTGTCGCCGAAAATGTCGATCCCGAAGAAGCCTATGTCGCCGCACTTTCAAGCTGCCACATGCTATTCTTCCTTGATTTCGCATCGCGCCGGAAAATCATTGTCGACAGCTATGTCGATGCTGCAACCGGCGTCATGGAAATGCAGGACGGCAAAACAGTCATCACCCGGGTCGAACTTTGCCCCAAGGTTACCTATGCCAGCACGGCCCCGACGGCAGAGATCGAGGCCGAACTGCATCACGCCGCCCACGAGGCCTGCTTCCTTGCCAATTCGGTCAAAACCGAAATCAGCATCAAACTTGACTAGGCTCATTACCTGTCAGGTAATCGTTTTGCTTCCCGGTCTGTCATAACCTGCCTCGGTCAATATCGAAATCAGACCAAAGGCCGAGATCATGAATGCAACCGTCAACACCGAAACAGGCCCGATTGCCGGCACCGTTATCCTGACCATCAAACCGGGCAGGGAAGACGAATTTCTTACCCTGCTTCACCCGGTTCTGGATGCGATGCGCTATGAGGCAACATTCATCAATGCCTTCCTGCATCACCATCCGGACGAACCCAATCGTTTCATGCTGTATGAAACGTGGGCCGATCTGGAAGATTTGATGGAAGTACAGATGCACCGTCCCTATCGGCAGGCCTTCTGGGACAGTTTGCCGGGGCTTCTCGCGATCCCGCGCCAGATTATCGTCTGGACCCCGATGCGCAGCGACATCGCCTTGTTTTCAGGCCGCTCATAACCGGCCCAAGTGGCCTTTTAAGGCTTGGTCGCGCAGATGGCGTAACGATGCTGGGCACCACGTTCCAGACCCTTGGCAAGCGTAAGATGCTTTGACTGGGCGCGGTGAATCTGGCGCATGTTGAAATCGGCCATCACCGGGTCGAACCCGGCGGTTTTCAGCATTGATGTCACTTCGTCAGCACGGGCACCCTGGGAAAAATGAACGCGCGCAAGAATATCGCGATGGGTCTTGAGCTGCGGGATTTCGGCAACATCGCGTTTCAACCCGATGGATTGCAGGAACCCCGTCATCGCCTTGTTTAGCTTACTGATCCAGGTGGGCGAGACGAAATCACCATCCACCACCAGAAGCTTGCCCCCCGGTTTCAAAACCCGGAACCATTCAGCAAAGGCCGCCGCCGGATCCACCAGAGTCCAGACCAGATGCCGTGTGACGATGACGTCATAGCTGTTATCGTCTTCAAGCGTGTTTTCCGCATCGCCAAGGATGAACTGGATATTGGACTGACGCAGTTTCGATTTGGCTCGCGCCTTTTCCAGCATCGCTTCGGACCAATCAAGCCCGGTAACCTCGAACCCCAGATCATGCATCAAATGGCTGATGACGCCGGTACCACTGGCAAGGTCAAGCGCACGTTTGCCGGTCCCGTCGCCCAGATGACGTCGAAACAGGTCGTGCCACGCCAGACGTTCCTGATCTGAAAAAATCTCGTGCCCGGGCTGTTCGTCGAACGTTGCCGCGCGCATGGACCAGTATTCCTTGATCTCGTCACGCAGATTGAAATTGCTTGAATGCGTTGTCATCGCCCGGTCGTCCCCCAATGGCCCATATCTGCGAAAAGTTTGCGCGATCTTGTGGGAACCGCAAACCGACAGATATCGGCACAAATACCATCCAATCCATAAAAAAATCAATTAATGCGAAAAGTATTGATTTGCATTCTCATTAAATGATAATGCCGCGGTCAGGCAATCCTAAACAAGGGTACGGGAATGAAATTTTTTGGCGCTATTGCTGCGGTTGCGTTGATGGTCGCGGGGACCGTCCACGCAGCAGAAACCGTCACGATCACCGATGTGGCCGGGCGTGAAGTTTCGGTCAAGGTTCCGGCAGAAAAGCTTATTCTTGGTGAAGGCCGCCTGATTTACGGCCTTGCAACGCTTGATAGCGCAGAACCGTTCAAGCGAGTCGTTGGCTGGCGCGATGACTTGAAAAAGGCCGATCCGCAGACCTATGACATCTATGCCGCCAAATACCCGTCCATTAATGATCTGCCGACCTTCGGCGGGATCAAGGATGGCACATTCGATATCGAACAGGCCATCGCCCTGAAACCAGACGTCATCGTGATGAACCTTGAAGCCAAGGGAGCCACCGAAGACGCGGCCCTTGACGAAAAGCTGGCAGCGGTCGGCATTCCGCTGGTTTATATCGATTTCCGCGAACGCCCGATTGAAAACACCGATACCAGCATGCGCATTCTGGGCATCATCACCGGTGAACAGGACCGTGCCGAGGAATTCATCAAATTCCGCAACGATAAAATCGCCGTTGTGACCGATCGCCTTGCCAAAGCTAATCCAGCCAAACCAGACGTTTTCATCGAACGCGCAGCCGGTTTTTCCGATGAATGCTGCATGTCGTTTGGCAATGAAAACTTTGGGAAAATGGTTGAGATTGCCGGTGGTACCAATATCGCTGCAACAATCATTCCGGGCACCTTTGGTACGATCAACCCCGAACAGGTTGTTGCATCAAACCCCGATCAGGTCATTGCAACCGGCGCAAGCTGGGAAGCCTATTCACCGGGTGGTGCATGGGTCGGACTCGGCCCGAATGCAGACATGAAAGAGGCCCATCGCAAGCTTGAAAACCTTATGAACCGCCCGGCATTCACCGGCATCAAAGCCGTTGAAAACGGTAAAATTCACGCGGTCTGGCACCAGTTCTATAACAGTCCCTATCAGTTCGTGGTCATCGAACAGATGGCAAAATGGCTGCATCCGGACCTATTTGCCGATATCGACCCGGAGACGTCGTTCCGCGAACTGCATGAGCGGTTCCTGTCAACGCCGTATCAGCCGGGTTACTTCGTTTCCGTTAGCGATCAGAACTGATTTCCATGATCTCCGATCAAACCACCATTCCGGCAGGGAGCGCGCATTACAAGGCGCGCTCCCTGCGTCGTGTCCTGATCCTTACCGGCATGACGATTGCGCTGTTCCTGTCCTTTGCTGTCGATCTGGCAACCGGACCGGCCAATTATCCGCTGTCTGACGTGATCTTTGCCTTGTTAAACCCATCGGATGCCAGCGATCAGTTGCGCGTCGTGATCTGGGAAATCCGCATGCCGGTCGCCCTGATGGCGCTGACTGTCGGTGCCGCCCTTTCAACCGCGGGCGCCCAGATGCAGACCATCCTTGCCAACCCGCTTGCCAGCCCCTTTACGTTAGGCATTTCGGCCGCAGCCGGCTTTGGCGCTGCTCTGGCGCTGGTTCTTGGCGTTGCGATCCTGCCTGCCTTTGTCGAATTCATCATCCCGATCAATGCCTTTGTCATGGCGATGGGAACCGCGCTGATCATTCATTTTTTCAGCCGCATGCGCGGTGTTACTGTTGAAACCATCGTCCTTTTGGGGATTGCGCTGGTCTTTACCTTCAACGCGCTTCTGGCCCTGCTGCAATATCTTGCCAGCGAACAGGCATTGGCCGCAGTTGTGTTCTGGACGATGGGCAGTCTGGTCAAGGCAACCTGGTCCAAAGTCGCGATCACGGCCATTGCCGTTGCCATCGCCCTTCCGCTGTTTACCCGTCAGGCCTGGGCACTCACCGCCCTTCGGTTAGGCGATGCCAAGGCGGAAAGTTTCGGCGTCAATGTCCAGTCGCTGCGGCTCAAAACCATGTTGCTGGTCAGTATGCTGGCGGCAATCCCGGTTTCCTTTGTCGGGACCATCGGTTTCATCGGTCTGGTCGGGCCGCATATCGCCCGCATGCTTGTGGGCGAGGATCAGCGTTTCTTCCTGCCGGCATCCGTCCTGTGCGGGGCGTTGATCCTGTCGGCGACGTCGGTACTATCCAAGCTTCTGATCCCCGGCGCAATCCTGCCCATCGGGGTGATTACCGCACTTGTCGGCGTGCCGTTCTTCTTCTCGCTGATTTTCGCAAGCCGGAGGAAATCATGGTAACAACACTTCGCCTTGAAGACCTTGGCACCCGCTACGGCCGTACCCATGTGGTTTCCGGTGTCAGTACACCGGTTCTAACAGGTGGCGACGTGATTGCCGTCATCGGGCCGAACGCAGCAGGCAAATCAAGCCTGTTCAAACGCGTTGCCGGTCTTGCCAAGGGCGGCGGCAAAGTGCATGTCGAAACGGCGAATTATAGCCGCAACACGATTTGCTACATGCCACAGGATACCGGGTCGAACGCCGTTCTTTCGGTGTATGAGTCGGTTATTCTGGCCGCCAAACAGGGATCGTCACTACGCGTTCAGGCCGATGAACTGGCTCGGATTGACGATATTCTGGCCGCCCTTCGAATTTCCGATCTGGCCGCGCGCAATCTGGGCGAGCTTAGCGGCGGTCAGCGGCAGCTTGTTGCCATTGCCCAGACGCTGGTGCGTGAACCCGAAATCCTGCTGATGGACGAGCCGACCTCGGCCCTTGATCTGCATCGCCAGATGGAGGTCCTGTCCTTCATGCGCGATATCGCCAAGCGCCAGAAAATGATTGTCCTGATCGCCATTCACGACCTTAACCATGCCCTGCAATATTGCGATCACGCCATGGCAATCCGCAATGGCCGTATGGTGGCATTTGGCGAATGCGCCAAGGTTATTGACCGTGATCTGCTGCGCGACGTTTATCAGGTTGACGGGCATGTCGAACACAATTCGCTTGGTCATCCCCATATTGTCCTGCGCGGCCCATTGACCCCCGGCACGGTTGCCGAATATCCGGCGGAACGCATCGCCGCCCAATAACTGGCAATAGTCATCCAATCCGGCAGGCTGAATTCGTTCAGCTTGTCTCTGCCGCGATGCGGTCAATGATATCGGCCATCAAACCATGCAACCGATCACGGTAACCAGTACGCGCCGACGGTTTGGTTTCGTCCGATGTCATCGCCACGGTCAATTCAAGTGCGGGAACGATGTAAAGCATCTGCCCGCCATATCCCCAGGCATAGATGACATCCTGCCCGGCAATATCGCGCATGAACCAGCCATACCCGTATTCATCACCGGTAAAACGCGAATTTGTCCGGTGCTGCCAGCTTTGATCAATCCAGTCCTGCGTGATGATCTGTGTCCCGTCCGGAGCACGCCCGCCATTGCGGTAAAGTTCGCCAAAAGCCAGAAGGGATGTGGTGCTCATCGCCATCTGGTTACCGCCAAAATAAATTCCCTGCGGATCGCGATCCCAGGCCGTAATGGCAAAACCATTCAGCGGCCCCAGCCATTCACGCGCCAGTTCCAGTGTGGTTTTTCCGGTTTCACGGGTCAGGATGGCCGATAGCAGGTGGCTTGAACCGGTTGAATACAGCATATCTCCGCCCGGATCGTCGGCAAAAGGACGGGCAAGGGCGGCACGCACCCAGTTTGATTGCGCGACCCACTGGCCGTAATACTGCCCCGATGTCCGCCCCAGACCGGCCTGCATCGACAAAAGATGCTCGATGGTAATTTCAGACAGCCGCGGGTCGGGATCGGCTGGCAACTGATCACGCAGCAAGGGGGCGATTTTCTGATCGGTGCCGGTTAAAACACCCCGTTCAATCGCGATGCCAACCAATGCCGAGATAATCGATTTCGATGCGGATTTGATATTGGTCGACTGATCGGGGGAACTGCCGTGATAGCCCCGCCGTGCGATCACCTCACCACGGTGAGCGACCATCACCGCCTGCAGGGGTTCAAGACGCCCGGCATCGGTCAGAATATCGTCAAGCTCCACGGATTGTGCCATGGCGGCAATGGGTGTCATTACCGCCACAAACAGCAGAACCGTGCTATATCTGTAAAAGCATCGTCGAATTGTCTTCAACCTTATTCCACCGGTTCGGAAACAGTGCCAAAAGATGCCAGTGCGCGTTCCATCCTCGAAGCGTGGGCATCTTCGACCCGCGACAGGCTTTCGAACCAGTCTGCGATATCGTTAAAACCCTCTTGGCGGGCGATACGGGCCATTTCGGGATAACGCGATTTGGCATCGTTCTGTTCGTCGGCAAATGCAGCTTCAAGATTAAGCCGGGTGGTACCGATCGGCTGCCCGGTCACGGGATCCCCGACCTGTTCGAGAAATTCGAGATGACCAAATGCGTGGCCTGTTTCGGCCTCGGCCGTTGCACGGAACATCTCGGCTATTTCAGGATAGCCTTCGATATCGGCCTGTTGCGCAAAATAGAGATAACGGCGATTGACCTGGGCCTCGGCGGCAAATGCCGCACGAAGAAGTTCCTCGGTCCGTGTTCCCTTGAGCACCATTACGGGCTTCCTTATTTGTCGTTGAAGTCTGAAATTTGCGGTGTTGCTGTCACACACATGGGCAAAAAAAGAGCGACAGTTCCAGACGGGACCGTCGCCTCTGTATTTGTCTTGAAAACCCTGCCCGTCAAGCACTGAAGGGACGTTTCGCGCCATTTCAGGCGGTTTTCATCGACCCGTCATTTCGTTGTCACCGCGCCGCTACAATTGGGACACATCACTGCCCGATACATCAATCAGACAGCAATCAGGCGGCACTGCGTGCCGATTGGCGACGCAAACGAAACACCAGATCAACCGATGCCAGTTCGGTACCGCGCGGCATATTGGGAACACGCGCAAGCTGAACCGCTTCGGCCGGTATATCGCTTAGCATGCCATCTTCTTCGCAATAGAAATGGTAATGCGGGGCCGTGTTCGTATCGAAATAGGACCGACCGGAATCGATCACGATCTCGTTCAGAAGTGCCGCCTCGGTAAACTGATGAAGCGTGTTGTAAACGGTCGCCAGCGATACCTTGATATTCTGGCTCATGGCTTCGGAATGAAGCTGTTCGGCGGTAATGTGCCGATGGCCGTTATCAAACAGCAGGCGGGCCAATGCCAGACGCTGACGGGTCGGACGCAAGCCGGCCTCTTTCAAACGGTTCAGGGCATGGGTGTAAGGACGCGGGTTCGTCGTCATGAAATTGTCCCTTCATACGCTTTTCAGGACCGGTCAATTCCCGGTTCCCGATCAAATCCAAGCGTATATTAGGGAACCAAGACGCGCCTTTCTTTGATTTTGATCAACTCCAATCATCCCAATCTTCGATGCCGTTTCATCGGCAAGTCATAAAAAAAAGGGCCGAAAACCGGCCCCTTTTTCTGATTTCGATCCATGTAGGACCGGTATTTGGCTTAATCGCCTGTGGCGATCCGGTCGATCAGCTCTTTGACGGTCGGGACAAAGCCGTTGGTGTAGAACGGGTCTTCACCAAATTTATAGGCATTGTGACCGGCAAACATCAGTTCGTTTTCAACCATCGCGCCATGCGCAATGTTCTGAAGCGTTTTCTGAATGCAGAACGAACGCGGATCGGCACGTTTGCCGGTGGTGCCGCTATGCTGTTCCCAGTTCGAGAACTGGCACTGCGACAGGCAACCCATGCAGTCGATCTGGTCTTTCTTGATCGTAAGCGCGCTGTCAGGCGTGACAAACACCATGGTTTCGTCAGGTGTCGGCATGCCTTCGGTATAACCGGCATCAAGCCATGCCCGAACCTTGTCGGCATCATCTTCGCGGACATAGATCGGACGACCGCGACGGCCCAGCGGAATACCGACATGCAGGTCGGCTTCTGCGGTACGCGAATAACGGACCTGACGATCGGAACGCTGATGCAGATCTTCAAGGAAGTCGTTGCGAACAGCCGAACTGTAAAAACCGGTCGGGCTGAATTTATGCAGCGAGACGTCGCCGTCCTGCAGCGTCAGCAAACGGTTTTTCCATTCTTCGGAAATCTCGCTTTCCTTGGTCAGAAGCGGACGGGTCCCGAACTGGAAGGCCACCGGGGCGACTTCCGGATTGTCGAGCCAGTCTTCATAGTCACGAAGGAACCAGACGCCACCAGCCATAATGATCGGAACGTCGTTCAGGCCGACCGAATTCATGTATTCGCGAAGGGCTGCAACACGCGGGAACGGATCTTCGGGCACCAGCGGGTCTTCGGAATTCGAAAGACCGTTGTGACCGCCGGCGCGCCACGGATCTTCATAGACCACACCACCAAGCCATTCCGGGGTGTTTTTGTACGACCGCAGCCACAAGGCACGGAACGCACGCGCAGAAGATACGATCGGGTAATAATGCACGCCATACTGGGCTGCGATCTGCGATACCTTGTAAGGCATGCCCGCACCACAGGTCACCCCATGGACAAGACCCTTGGTCCCCTCAAGCACGCCGCGCAGAATTTCTTCCGCACCGCCCATTTCCCACAGAACGTTCATATGCAGGCGACCTTCGCCGCCGCGCATTTCATGTGCGATCTGTGCCTGGGCGATACCGCCGCGGATGCCATAGGCGATCAGTTCCTGATGGCGCTCACCACGGGTTTTTCCGGCATATTCGACCGGAACCAGATTGCCATTTTCGTCATAAGAATCGGCATTGACGGCGGAAAACGTCCCGATGCCACCAGCAGCTGCCCATGCGCCGGAACTTTTACCCGTCGAAACAGCGATACCTTTACCACCTTCAATCAGTGGCAAGACCTCTTTTCCCGACATGACGAGCGGTTTAAGGGCTTTCAAATTCGTCTCTCCCATTCGGCTTTTCATCGCCAGCGATGCCCCGGCATCGCATTTGGAAAACCGGACGGCGTGTTGTTGTTATCGCCGTCCGGTCTATCAGATCGGATTATTCAGCGTCGCCGACTTCGAGATCGGCACCGGTTTCCTGGTCAACGCGTTTCATCGACAATTTGATCTTGCCGCGATCATCAAAGCCAATGACCTTGACCTTGACCGCATCGCCTTCCTTGACGATATCCGAAACCTGCTTGACGCGTTCCTGCGCCAGTTCGGAGATGTGGACCAGACCGTCGCGCGCGCCAAAGAAATTGACGAATGCGCCAAAGTCGACAGCCTTAACAACCTTACCATCATAGATATGGTTCAATTCAGGTTCCGCAACGATCGATTTGATCCAATCGACAGCCTGTTTGCCTTTTGCACCGTCGGTATGTGCAACAGTGATCGAACCATCGTCTTCGATATCAACCTTGGCACCGGTTTCTTCGCAGATTTCACGAATGACCTTGCCGCCCGAACCGATAACGTCACGGATCTTGTCACGCGGGATCGAGAACTGGGTGATGGTCGGTGCATTACCCGAAACTTCACCACGTGCTTCCGGAAGTGCTTTGGACATTTCGCCAAGGATGTGCAGACGGCCGTCGCGGGCCTGGCCAAGTGCGATCTGCATGATATCCGGGGTCACCGAGGTGATCTTGATATCCATCTGAAGTGAGGTGATACCGTTTTCGGTACCGGCAACCTTGAAGTCCATATCGCCAAGGTGATCTTCATCACCCATGATGTCGGACAGAACGGCGAAATCATCGCCTTCCTTGATCAGACCCATGGCAATACCGGCAACCGGACGTGCCAGCGGAACACCGGCATCCATCATTGCAAGCGAGGTTGCGCAAACAGTCGCCATCGAGGACGAACCGTTCGATTCGGTGACTTCGGAAACGATACGGATGGTGTAAGGGAACGCATCCTTGCCCGGCATCAGCGGGTGCAGGGCACGCCATGCCAGTTTACCGTGACCGATTTCACGACGGCCCGGCGAACCCATGCGGCCAGCTTCACCGACCGAGTAGGGCGGGAAGTTGTAGTGCAGCATGAAGTTTTCACGGTATTCACCGTCCAGCGCATCGACGATCTGCTCGTCCTGACCGGTGCCAAGGGTGGCAACGGCAAGTGCCTGGGTTTCACCACGGGTAAAGATCGCAGAACCATGCGCGCGCGGCAGAACCGAAACTTCGCCAAGGATCGGGCGAACGTCGGCACCGGTACGGCCATCGATACGTTTGCCGGTCTTCAGGATCGCACCGCGAACGATGTCTTTTTCCAGATCCTTGATGATCGACGAAACCTTGCCTTTCAGGGCATCGGCCACTTCTTCTTCAGCCAGTTTCTCGGCAATGGCAGCTTTGGCGTCGGAAACAGCAGCCGAACGCTCCTGCTTGACGACATGACTGTATGCCTTGGTCAGGCCATCGGTGCCAAGGGCAGCAACTTTTTCGACCAGTGCATCATAGCCTTCCGGCAGTTCTGCGATATCGCGCGGCTCTTTCGCGGCATCTTCGGCCAGCGAAATGATCAGATCGAGAACCGGCTGGAACTGCTCGTGACCGAATTTAACGGCACCAAGCATGATTTCTTCCGAAAGCTCGCTGGCTTCGGATTCAACCATCATCACACCGTCACGGGTACCGGCAACAACCAGATCAAGGTCGCTTTCCTTAACCGACTCGGTCGCCGGGTTCAGGATATATTCGCCATCTTTGTAACCGACGCGTGCGGCACCGATCGGGCCGAGGAACGGCAGACCGGAAATGGTCAGCGCAGCAGATGCGCCGATCATGGCAACCACGTCCGGATCGTTTTCCATGTCATGCGACAGAACGGTACAAACGATCTGGGTTTCGTTGCGATACAGCGGGTGGAACAGCGGACGGATCGGACGGTCGATGAGACGCGAAACCAGGGTTTCCTTTTCCGAAGGACGGCCTTCACGCTTGAAGAAACCACCCGGGATCTTACCGGCAGCGAATGCCTTTTCCTGATAGTTCACGGTCAGCGGGAAAAAGTCGATATCCGGGCGCGGTGATTTCGCGCCAACAGCGGTACAAAGCACAACGGTCTCGCCATAGGTGACCATGACGGCACCATCGGCCTGGCGCGCGACCTTGCCGGTTTCGAGAACCAGCTTGGCATTGCCCCACTGCATTTCCTTGCGGACGACATTAAACATTATTTTCTCTTCCTCTTACAAACCTTCAGCGGACCCGGATAGTCTTACACGAGTTCCGAACACATTAATTATGAGGCTTTCATAAAAGCTGCATAATTAATGGGTCCGGACCAAGCAAAGAGGTCGGCCCATCCGACCCTGCTTCCCCGTGTTTCCCGATCCGCTCGGGACATTAAAAAACGACGGCGGAGGGGATCAACCACCTCCGCCGCAGTTCGATATCAGCGGCGAATACCGAGGCGTTCGATAACGGTCTCGTAACGCGACTGGTCTTTGCGCTGCAGGTACTTCAGCAGACGACGGCGCTGGCCAACCATCATGAGAAGACCACGACGGCTGTGGAAGTCGTGGTTATGTTCTTTCATGTGTTCGGTCAGGTTCTTGATCCGCTCGGTCAGGATTGCAACCTGGACTTCGGGGGAACCGGTGTCACCGTCTTTCTGAGCGTATTCTTTGATCAGCTCAGCTTTGCGTTCAGCAGTAATCGACATCAGGCATCCTTTCGCCTTTAGAGATTAAAAACACGTACAGGCCGGATTTCGCCGCCACTGATCTCCGCCAACGCAACCGCGCGGTCATGGAGCATGGCGCAGACGATATCGTCCTGCACGACGGGGTTTTCGAGGGCACTGCGTTTTGCCACCGGCAACAACCCGACAGGTTGTCCACTCGATAGCCGCTGCGCCTCGACTTCGGTCAGGGCCAGCGCCGGGATGTCGTCCAGCGCGGTCTCGACCGGAAGCAATTTCTCCAACACCGCATCCGGATCCATTTCGAGCAATTCCGCAAGCGGAATGGAACTCGTTTCAGGAAACGGCCCCGCCGATGTCCGGCGAAGGGCGGATATATGACCGACAGAACCAAGGCGCAGCGCGATATCGCGCGCCAAAGACCGCATATATGCCCCCTTGCCCGAAACAACTTCGAGAACGGCATGATCGCGATCCGGCATATCGACCAGTCGAAGATCCTTGATCAGAATCGGACGCGGTTTAAGCACCACGTCTTCATCGCGACGCGCAAGATCATAGGCACGCTTGCCATTGACCTTGATCGCCGAAAACTTTGGCGGCACCTGCTGAATTTCGCCAATAAACTCACCCAGCACGGCCTTTATCTCGTCTGCATCCGGACGATGATCCGAGGTGGCGGTAACTTCGCCCTCGGCATCGTCAGTGCTGCGTGCTTCGCCGAACTTCAGCGTCACACGATAACTTTTGCTGCCATCCATGACATAGGCAACCGTTTTTGTCGCCTCGCCAAATGCAATAGGCAGGACACCACTCGCCAATGGATCGAGTGTCCCGCCGTGACCGGCCTTTGCCGCATCAAGCAGACGACGCACCTGATTGACCACCGTCGAAGACGTGATTTCCAGGGGCTTGTCGACCGCCAGCCAGCCATTGATACTTCTACCGCGACGCCGACGCGCCATCAGTCGTCCTCATTCTCATGGTCGTCCGACCCGTCCGCCGCAAGATCCTGTGCAACATGCGGGTCACGCAGGAGGGCACCGATATGGTCGGCGACATCGAAACTTTTGTCTTCAACAAAACGCAATGCCGGTACGTATTTCATGTGAACCGTACGCGCCACATGGGTACGCAAATGGCCCTTCTGACGCGTCAGCGCCTTGAGCGAGGTTTCCGCCTCGCCCCCGCCAAGCGGCGTAAAGGATACCATGGCATTGCGCATATCCGGGCTCAGACTGACGCCGGTAATGGTTACCGGGCGCCGGGTCAGGTCCGGGTCGTAAATATCTCCGCGCTCAAGTGCCTGCGACAGGGCCTGGCGGATTTCCTCCGCCACGCGCAACTGTCGCTGACTTGGTGCTTTGGCCGGTTGCTTCGCCATATCGTCAATCCACCGTCTTAAAGTTCGACGGCGATTTCCTCCTGCTCGAAGCACTCGATCATGTCGCCGACCTGCAGGTCATTATATTTGGCGAATGACATGCCACATTCATAGCCCTCGCGGACTTCTTTTACTTCATCCTTGAAGCGACGCAGTGTGGACAGCTCGCCCGAATGGATCACGACGTTGTCGCGAAGCAGGCGAACACCCGCACCACGCTTGACGGTACCTTCGGTAACCATACAACCGGCAATCTTGTTGCCCGAGATGGTAAAGATATCGCGGATTTCCGCGTAACCCAGGAACTTCTCGCGGACTTCCGGCGACAGCATGCCCGACAGCATCTTTTTGATGTCGTCTGCAACATCATAGATGATCGAGTAATAGCGAATGTCGACATTGTCGCGACGGGACTGTTCGCGGGCCTGTTGGTTGGCACGAACGTTAAAACCGATGATCAGCGCATTCGACGCACGCGCCAGCGTGACATCGGATTCGTTGATCCCGCCAACACCACTATGCAGGACACGGACACTGACTTCCTCGTTACCCAACTTCTGCAGGGTACCGATAAGCGCTTCGACAGAACCCTGCACGTCACCTTTGATAAGGATCGGCAGTTCCTTGACCTCGCCCGAGCTCGAGAACATGTTCTCAAGTGCCGATTTCTTCATCGCAGCAGCCTGCGTTTCGCGGATGCGACGCTGACGATAATCGGAAATCTCGCGGGCTTTAGCTTCGTTTTCGACAACGACAAAGTCATCACCAGCCGACGGCACGCCGTTCAGACCGGTTACTTCGACCGGCATGCCCGGAATGGCTTCTTCGATACGAACGCCATGGTCGTTGACCAGCGCACGAACGCGACCCCATTCAGCACCCGTGACAAAGATATCGCCGTTTTTAAGCGTACCGCGCTGAACCAGAACCGTGGCAACCGGGCCGCGGCCTTTTTCCATACGGGCTTCAACGACCACACCGTCAGCAACACGTGCCGGGTTGGCTTTAAGGTCAAGAACCTCGGCCTGCAGCAGAATGGCTTCTTCAAGTTCGGTCAGGCCAAGCCCCTGTTTTGCCGAAACTTCAATACACTGAACTTCACCGCCCATTTCCTCGACGACGACTTCGTGCTGAAGCAGTTCGGTTTTAACCTTGGTCGGGTTTGCGCCCTGCTTGTCGATCTTGTTGATCGCAATGATCATCGGCACGCCAGCCGCTTTTGCGTGGCTGATGGCTTCGATCGTCTGCGGCATGACCGAGTCGTCAGCAGCAACAACCAGAACGACGATGTCGGTAACCTTGGCACCGCGCGAACGCATCTCGGTGAATGCGGCGTGGCCCGGTGTATCGATGAAGGTGATCTTCGAACCGGTTTCCATCGTCACCTGATAGGCACCGATATGCTGGGTGATGCCGCCGGCTTCGCCACTGACAACGTCGGTTTTGCGCAGAGCATCCAGCAACGAGGTTTTACCATGGTCAACGTGACCCATAACGGTCACAACCGGCGGACGACCGATCAGCTGATCTTCGTTGTCGTCTGCAGTGACCAGCGCTTCTTCAACGTCGGCATCCGAAACGCGTTTCATCTTGTGACCGAATTCCTCGACAACCAGTTGTGCGGTATCGGGATCAAGGCTCTGGTTGATGGTTGCCATAACGCCAAGGCCCATCAGGCACTTGATGACGTCGGCAGCACGTTCGGCCATACGGTTGGCAAGTTCCTGAACGGTGATCGCGTCCGGAACAATAACATCACGTACGATTTTCTCTTTCGGCTTCTGCTGACCCTGCATACGGGCCTTGGCTTTTGCCTGCTGACGCTTGATCGAGGCCATCGAACGACGACGGCCACCTTCGTCACCGGTCATCGCATTGTTGATCGAAAGCTTGCCACGACGACGGCCTTCGTCACCTTTCGTGCGCGCAGCACGGCCAAGAGCTTCCTCTTCGGCGCGTTTGCGTGCGGCTGCACTACGGGCTTCTTCCTCGTCCAGTTCCTTGCGGCTTTTCGGCTTGACGGTGGACGGGTCGGCACGACGGCGTTCTTCCGGAACCAGCGGCTCTGCCGGTTCACCAGGAATGATCTCTTCCTGTTTTTTCGCAACAGCAGCGGGTTTCGGCTTGGATTTGCCTTTGGCGGTCGATGCTTCAAGGGCCTTTTCGACTTCTTCAACAGAAACCGGGGCTTCCTTTTCAAGCACAGGAGCTTCTGCCGCAGCAGCTTTTGCTGCCTCGGCTTCTTCCTGTTTGCGACGTTCGGCTTCTTCTGCCTTGCGTTTGCTTTCCTCGGCGGCACGTACAGCTGCGTCGGCTTCTTCCTGCTTACGGCGCTCTTCGGCTGCTTTCAGGGCGGCCATACGGGCTGCGCGCTCGCTATCGGTCAGATTGCTATGGTCTTCAACCGGCTCAGGTTTGGCAACCGGCTCAGGTTTGGCAGCCGGTGCCGGTGCGGCAGGTTGCTGCTGCTGTTCAGCAACCACATCCTTTTTCACTTCACGGAAGCGGCCGGATTCGTTCTTTTCGAAAGTCCGCTTCTTGCGCACTTCGACAGTCACAGATTTGGACCGTCCATGCGAGAAGCTCTGACGTACCTGCCCAGCCTCGACCGTCTTGCTCAGTTCAAGTTTCGATCTGTTGAGGCTCAGCGGTTTCTTCTCCTGATCGCGATCACTCATAATCCGTCCAACTTCCTCATTTCCTGCGGGACCGGCATCCTTTGCCTGTCCTGTCCTGTCCGTTCTGCGCAAGCCTGCCTTCAGACCGCGCGAAATCCTTCTAGCCGTCCAAGCGAACGACTTAACTGCTTTGCCAGTCCACCCGGCGCAACAGCCACATGTACTGCTTTCTCGCGACCAAAGGCCGCGCCAATCTCGGCAGCATCCAGAACGGTATAAATCGGCAGATCCCGGGCCTTCGCCTCGATCTTGGATTTTCCGTCCGCAGCACCATCTCGGGCTGCCAATATCATTGCCGCGCCCTCATCAATCTGGGCCCGGACTTTTTCGTATCCAGCAACCGCCTGACCGGCTCTACGCGCAAGCGACAGCAGATCAAGGCTTTTCTGAAGCAAAAGCTTCTCGATCCGGTCTGCCAGCGCAGGGTCAATCACGACTTTTTGCCGCGCCGCCTTGGCAAAGGCATTTTTTGCACAGGCGGTATTTATCACATCCCGCGACGGGCACAACCATAATCCCCGTCCGGGCAACCGTTCCTCAAGATCGGGAACAACCGTGTCATCCGGTCCGATCACAACCCTGAGAAGGTCTTCCTTGGGCCGGACTTCGCCGGTGACGATACACCGGCGTTCCGGAACCTCGGCTACCTTGCCGCCTTTACGGTGCGACATGGCGTCCTCCGATCAGCCCTCAGGCTTCTTCGCCTTCTTCGGCATCCTCGGAAACTTCTTCTTCAAGCCCTTCGAACCAGCCAAGCTGACGACGTGCATCCATGATCAGGTCATTGGCCTGGTCCATGGTCATGTTGTCTGCATCACCGACATATTCGATCAGCTCGTCACTTGCGAGATCGGCGAAGTCTTCAAGGGTTTTGACGTCATTCTCGCCAAGGCGAACAACAACGGCCAGCGACAGTCCACCAAACTCGACGAGGTCATCGGCAACCTTGAGCTCTTCGCGGCGCTTCTGAAGACGTTCGGCTTCTTCGGCAAGGAAGGTGCGTGCGCGGGTGCGCAGCTCTTCGGCGATTTCTTCTTCAAAACCTTCGATCTCTGCCAGTTCGGCCAGCGGCACGTAACCAACTTCCTCGATCGAGGTAAAGCCTTCGGCGACAAGAAGATGGGCAATGACTTCATCAACATCAAGTGCCTTGATGAACATTTCCGCCCGTTTACGGGCTTCTTCCTGGCGACGTTCGCTTTCGTCTTCCTCGGTCAGGATATCGATATCCCATCCGGTCAGCTGAGATGCCAGACGCACATTCTGGCCACGACGACCAATGGCAAGGCTCAGCTGATCATCGGGAACGACAACTTCGATACGGTTGGTTTCTTCATCAAGAACAACCTTGGTGACCTCGGCCGGAGCCAATGCGTTCACAACAAAGGTTGCCGGGTCTTCCGACCACTGGATGATGTCGATTTTCTCACCCTGAAGTTCGCCGACAACGGCCTGAACGCGCGAACCACGCATACCGACACATGCCCCGACCGGATCAATGGAATTGTCGGACGACTGAACCGAAATCTTGGCGCGCGAACCCGGGTCACGGGCAACCGATTTGATTTCAATAATGCCGTCATAGATTTCCGGCACTTCCTGGGCAAACAGTTTTGCCATGAAAGTCGGATGGGTACGCGACAGGAAGATTTGCGGACCACGCTGTTCACGACGCACATCAAGGATTAGCGCACGAACGCGATCTCCCTGACGGACGGTTTCACGCGGGATCAGTTCTTCACGGCGCAGAATGGCTTCCGCCCGACCCATATCGACCAGAACGTTACCGAATTCGACGCGTTTGACGACACCGTTGATCACTTCACCGGCACGGTCTTTATATTCTTCGAACTGACGTTCACGTTCCGCGTCACGGACTTTCTGCACGATGACCTGTTTTGCGGTCTGCGCGGCAATACGTCCGAAATCGATCGGCGGCAGCGGATCAATCAGAAACTCACCAAGCTGGATATTTTCGTCGCGAATACGCGCCTGTTCCAGCGACATCTGGGTGAAGTCGTTTTCAATATCGTCCGTGACCTCAATGAAACGGGCCAGTTTGATTTCACCGGTTTTACGGTCGATATGGGCACGGATGTCATGCTCATGGCCATATCTGGAACGACCGGCCTTCTGGATGGCCTGTTCCATTGCACCAAGAACTTCATCACGATCAATGCCCTTTTCACGGGCAACGGCATCTGCGACCTGCAAAAGTTCCGGCCGCGGCATTCCCGAAGTTGCTTCCATATCCAACCTCTATTCTGCGTTATCGTCAGACCGGCCCTTGCCGGTGACATGCGCGATCAATTCATCCGTCAGCACCAATTTCGATTTGGCGATATCGGCCAACGGCAACAATTCACGTTCGCCATCGACAATCAAGGCGACCGCATCATCTTCGATTCCATCCAGCTTTCCGCTGAAACGGCGACGGCCATTCTGGGCCATCACCAGTTCGACCTTTGCCTCGAACCCGCGCCAGACATCAAAGTCCTTGGCACGGGTCAGCGGGCGGTCAATACCCGGCGAACTGACTTCAAGGTGATAAGCCCCCGAAATCGGGTCCTCAACATCCATCAGGGCAGAAACGGTACGGCTGATTTCGGCGCAATCCTCGACATTGATGCTGCCGTTGCCATCCGCACGATCCGCCATGATCTGCAGGACATTGCTGTCCTTGCCCATCATGGAGACACGTACCAGTTCGAAACCCAGCGCGTTGATCGACGGTTCGATAATCTCCGTGATCCGCATCATCAGCGGGTCTTTCAACTGTTGTCCGATCAGCTCAGCCATATAGCGATGCCATACCCCAAAAAGCACAAAAGAGCGGGCGGAGGGCCCACTCTTTGTCAGAATTTACAAAAAGCTTGGCGGCTTTATACAGCCGGTTTTGCCAGAAATCAAGTCACGATCCTGACCCCGCAAGCCTTTCAACCAAGGGATTTGCGCCTATGCAGCCAGCTTGCGATCTTCGATCAAAAGTGTCCGGAAAAAGTCAAAGGCAGCAATCGCACCATCAATCACTTCCTGTTCCTGTTCCGCACTTAACGCCAAGCCATTGACCTGATCAACAAATTCGCGCCAATGCTTGCCGCGACCATCTTCATGTCCAGCCAGATGACGGGCACCAAACCCGGTATCCAGCCCGATATTTCCGGCAGCTTTGAGCAAGAAGGCAGCCCCAAGCGACGAACCTTCACAAACATATAACCATCCCAGACGGGCCATTCCGGCTTTCGGGACAGAGGATGGCATACCATTTTCCGGTAAACTGCATTGCAGGTCTGCAAGATCTGCACAGACATCATTAAACCGACTGCGTGCCGAAAGGCCGGGTATCAGGTCATTCAGGTCACTCGCGTCATAAAGTGGTTTTACAGCGCGGTGAAACACATACTGCATCCCGACAAACCGGGCATAGTTATCGCGGCTTTCGAACGGCGCCATTTCCATCACCATGTCGTCGATATGCTGATGGTCGCCGGTTGTTGCCTGTTTAAGGTTCTGAAGGCGGGTTTTTATCACACCGTCTGCTGTTACATCCAAAGTCATCCCGATCACCTTTCGTCCCTGTCCGCAAATGCCGCATAACTCAGCAGCCCGTTAAACCAGAAACGATCCGGGGTGTTCGATATCCGAAACAGATGGCAAATTATTCTTCACGGAATGCACGGGCAAACTGATCGGTTAGCGGTTTGGCAAGATAACTGAGTGCGGTGCGCTCCCCCGTCGCAATGAAGGTTTCAACCGGCATACCGGGCATCAACCCTTGACCATCAAGTTTCTTCATCTCGCCACCAGCAATTTTTACCCGCACATTGTAGTAGGTCTCCCCGGTCAGTTCATCGCGTGACAAATCCGCTGCCACAAAAGAAACCGTTCCGGAAAGCTCCGGCGTGGTACGCTGGTTAAAGGCGGTAAAACGCAGCATCGCCTTTTGTCCCGAATGAACCTGGTCAATGTCGTTTGGGCTGGTCCGAGCTTCGATTACCAGTTCATCCTGATCGGGGACAATACCCATGATCCGATCCCCGGCTGCAACCACACCGCCAATAGTATGTACCGCCATCTGATAAATCGTTCCCCCATAAGGCGCGCGAATATCGATACGACGCAACTGGTCGCGCAAGGCAACCTGTTTTTGCATCAATTCTGCCAATTGCTGATCAATGTCGCCCAGTTCAGTCAAAACGTCAGTTTGACGGTCTCGGTCAAGCTGCAGGATCGACATTTCGGTTTCCGAGATTTGCATGCCGGTCGCGGCAATCTGTGCCGTCAGCTCTCCGTGCTTACCGCCCAGACTGGCACGCTCACGGCGTAATGCCGCCACACGGGTAATCGGCACGAGTTGCTTTTTATAAAGCATTTCAAGACCTGCAAGCTCGTCGCGAATATGACGGCTTTCTTCTTCGTTGGCAGTTTTCTGCGCCTCAAGCCCGACAATCGTTTCCGAAAGTTGCAACAGTTTCTGCTGAAGCTGCGCTTTTTCGCCTTCAAGGCTTCTGCGCCGTGCTTCGAAAAGCTTTGTTTCGGCCGCGACCAGTTCGGTAACTGTCGTCTCCTTCATCCGTGACATGAACGGATCGGGCACGGTAATGGTTTCAGCATCGTTCCGTTCGGCAATCAAGCGCATCTTGCGCGCCCGCAAGGCATCAATCTGACTGTCTACAATACCGAGGCTTGCACGCGCCATCGTATCATCCAGCCGAATCAGAAGATCACCAGCTTGTACCCGATCACCGTCACGTACGTGGATTTCGCCGACAATACCGCCGTCAGGATGCTGCACATCCTTTACATTGCTTTCGACAACCAGCTTGCCGGACGCAACCACTGCTCCGGAGAGACTTGCCATCGCTATCCAGCTTCCCAAACCGATGAACAGCGCCAAAACGACCGTCACACCAAACAGGGTATGGCGGCGTAAACTTTGCAGCGCAGGACTGAGGTCCAAGGTGGTTTTCGACGATGTGGGTGACGGTTTTCTGGTCATGCACTTTCTCCAACCTGGCGCATGGTTTTGCGCAGAATGTCGTCACGCGCACCAAACGCAACCTGTCGTCCGTCCTGAATGACCATCGCCAGATTGACCGTTGCAAGGGCGCCGGGGCGATGGGCGATCATGATGACAATCGCCCCGCGTTTCCGGGCCAGACGGACTGCTTCGATCAGGGCCTGTTCCCCGGCGCTATCGAGGCTGGAATTGGGTTCATCAAGCACAATCAGAAACGGATCACCGAACAGGGCACGTGCCAATCCGATCCGTTGCCTTTGCCCGCCTGATAAAACCACACCGCCACTTCCGACCAGCGTGTCGTATCCCTTGGGCAGGGACAGGATCATGTCATGCACCCCGGCCGATTGCGCGGCCTTAATGATCGCCGCCGGGTCCGCGTCATGGCGCAGCCTTGCGATGTTGCGCGCGACGGTATCATCAAACAGATCAACATCCTGCGGCAGATAGCCGATATGCGTACCCAGCCGGTCAGGTTCCCAGTGATCAAGCTCCGCCCCGTCCAGACGAATGGTACCGTTCTGGATCGTTCCAATCCCGACCAGCGCGCGACCGAATGTCGATTTCCCCGATCCGCTGGGTCCGATAATGCCAAGCCCGTCACCTGCTTTCAGGGTCACGTCACTAATGCGCAACAACACCCGGCCAGGGGCCATCGGCTTGCCCTCCGCCCGCGTTGCAGGGGCCCGGACGATCAGATTGGAAACCTGCAGGCTTTTTTGCGGGGCAGGCAGTTCGAGGCGTTCAGACGTTTTTTGTGTATCGGCAAAACAGCGTTCAAGACGATGGCGCGATTGACGTGCACCAACAAATCCGCGCCAGTTGCCAATCGCCTGTTCGACCGGAGACAATGCCCGAGCTGTCAGGATTGATGCGGCAACCATCACACCCGGTGTCACTTCCTGCAGAATCGCCAGATAGGCACCAAGTGCCAGAACACCGGACTGCATCGCAAGGCGAATGACCTTGATATAGGCCGAGAAGGTCGAATTGACGTCGCCGACACCGGTATTGTCGCGCAGATAACGGTCATTTAACCGCGCCCAACAGGCATTGAACGTTCCCTGCATTCCCATGGCGCGAATGGCTTCGGCGTTGCGGCGACCAGCTTCGACCAGACTGGCCCGTGAAACGGCCTGACGGTTCATGCGTTCGACCTGCCTCCGGGTGGCAAGCTCGCTGATCAGCGTCAGGATCACAAGGAGGATACCGCCAACGAGGGCCAAAAAACCAAGCCAGGGATGAAAAACAAAAACGATGCCCAGAAACAGCGGCATCCATGGCATATCACAAATCGCGATGGGGCCGGCTCCGCCCAGAAACTGGCGAATCTGATCAAGATCGTTAAGCGGTCTTACGGCTGCGTTATCATTTCGCAGCACCTGATCAAGAGTGGTTGCCAGCGCCAGCGGTCCGACCTGCTCATCCACCCGCCAGCCGATCCGCACCAGCATACGCGCCCGAAGCGCATCGACAGTGCCCAGAAACAGATACAGCGCCAGCATCAAAACCACGAGCGCAACCAGCGTTGGCACACTACGGCTCGCCAGAACCCGGTCATAAACCTGCAGCATGAAAAGCGGCCCGGTCAGCATCAGGATATTTGACACACCGCTGAGTGCTGCGACCGACAGGAACGCACCACGCACGGATCGAATGGCGGCCGCCAGCGGCGAGGATACGGGCGATTTGCGCAAATGATGCGAATGGACCTGTTCAAACACGCTGTTTCCATTCCGGAGAAGAAAAAGATAGGATGAGGTGGGCACCGCTGTTACGCGGTGCCCTGCATTGAAAGACCTTGTGCTCGTTCCGCAGCTTGCGGAGCGAGCCGTCTTCGTTAAACGAAGTCGGTCGCGTCGATATCGTTGAAATCGACGCCGGTCAGGGTGATGGTGCCATTGGCATGGGTGATCAGGGTATCTGCACCGCCGTTGGCCGAAGCAACCGTTACCGAGTTGAAATCGATATCAAGAAGATCGGTGCCGTCGGTAAAATCGGTAACGGTGTCGTCACCGAAATTGCCCGAAGTGTCGAATTCGAAAGTATCCGCACCGCCATTACCAGTCAGGACGTCGTCACCGGCAAAACCGCCGATCACATCGGCGCCAGAGCTGCCGTTGATCTCAACAGACTGCGTATCAAGATAGTTCCGCAAGGCAGTGCTGTCGCCGTTACGAAGACCATTTACGACGAGATGCGTATCATCGGTATTCGTCGAACCGGTAATGCCGAGGTTCGAAATATCGATATCGGTTGCGGCAAGACTGGCAGAACCTCCGCTTTCTGAAACATCTTCACCAAACTGAACGCTATCGACGTCACCCTTCAAGACATGACCGCCAAAGAAGTCATACTGAAGGTCACCGCCAACAATATATGCCTGATCACTATCGGCATCTGACATGTAGTATTGCGTTCCGTCAAAAATACCACCGCCGACAAACGTGCCAAAGTCGAAGACACTGGATTCGAAATCAGTATCGAAGCTTGCAAGATACGCGTGAAGGTTGATGCCGGTACCATCTGAATTCGCATCATTCAGATCAATTTGGACAGCCATTTTCATGCTCCTATCACATGTTGGAAAATTCCGCACAACAGAGTCCGGAAACCAAGGAACAATTCCACAATCGCAAATGAGAATCAATATCTTTAAAAAAAAATTATTTAATATCAACGACTTAAACAATCACAATTAACCATCCGGCCATACAAGCATAGCCGGATGGGTATCAGCTTGGCCAAACAGATTTTTTAGAATCTGCCTGTAATTGAAAGTGTAGCTGTCCTGCCAGGTGCGGGAGTACCGCCCGCACTCATCGACTCGATATATCCCTCATCAAACAGATTATCGACATTGAACCGCAACGTAAGATTGTCGTTAAACTCGTAGCTGGCATACAAGTCATACAGATTGTATTGAGCGTTATACTCGTTCTCTAACGAGGCCCCATATCCGGTAGCTTCGCTGACATAGGTCGCACGCATTCCCAACGTCAGATCACGGTCAAGCAAACGCGTACCGAGATCCACAGTCACGCGATGACGTGGTGGTGTAAAAAGAGCAACCAGCGCTCTATTCGTTCCCATTAAAGCATCGGAGCCTGAAGAGCCGGGTGTTGCATTCTGCCCCAGCGGGAACGGATCATAATTACCCGTCAGATCATTGAGAGTGAAGGTATACGCAGCCCCGATATAATATTTACCTGCATCATAAGCGAGTTCGAACTCGCTACCCTGAAACTCGACAGGGTCGATCAGGTTGACATAGCCGCTATTCACCCCCGGCAGAATAAAGGTCCCTGGCAAGTAGACAAATGCCTGAGCAATGTAATCCTCAACCCGTGTATTGAAATAGGCCGCCTTCATGCGAAATCCATCGCCCGGCTTGATCACATCATCAAGCTTCACATTTACACCAATTTCCTTGGTAGTGCTTTTCTCGCCTTTGAGGTTCGGGTTTGGCAAAAAAGGTACTTCTGTACCGACATGAAACCCGTGCATCATTGTTTCGATTATTTGCGGCGGACGATAACCTTTTTTATAGCTGATATACGGCTTAACAGCGGGGAAAGCTTCGAATGACAAGGTCGCCGAAGGCAAGAGTTTTCCTTCGCTTTGATCCACGGTCAACGGAATTGCGGTATTGACCAATCCAAAGAAAGGTGGAGTGGGAATCAGCCCGAAATCCTGACGATATGCGACAGTATCACCTTCGAGGGAATAATGATCATACCGGAGTCCGGTGATCAAACGGACTGTATCTGCGAAACTGCTATCAACTTCCAGGAATCCGCTGGAAACATCGCGTTCACCGGCCGGTGTTGCCCCTTCAAACCACGACGTATCAGCATCACCAAGTCCGTAGGGAACAGATTGGGTTTCAGTTTTGTCGCGAAAATGTTCTACCCCGTAGGTAATATCGAAAAAGGCTGGCGAAAAATCAAAGTAGGACGTGTTTTGGAGGCTCACACCGATGGTATCAGTTTCAAAATGGTTAGAAAAACCATCATAATTCACAGACCCGTCCGCATTATATCGAGGATCGCGACTTTGCTCGTTTTCAGCACGGTTATAACTGATCTTAGCTTGGAAATTGATCCAGTCTGAATCAGGCGACCAGTTATATTCACCTGTCATTGTCTGATTTTTAATGGAATGGGCCGCTGTGTCATCCACACCCACACCGGTTATAAAATCATTGTGATAACCTACATAACCAAGATGAATTGATTGGTATTCTGTTGCCTGAACATTGGCTTTCAACAAACCAGAATATTGCTTCTGGGCAAAGTTGACATAATTATCCTGAGAGTCTGTTCGCTCGTCTGTTCGATTACCTGCGGCTGAATAGGAATATGAATATAGGGGGTCTCTGGCACCGGCGTCATAACTGCCAAGATGCTTCTTCGCAACTGCTGCCGTTACGTCCAATTTGGGCGAAAATCGCGCAGATACGGCAGCATTTCCGGCAAAAATATATTCATTTGTGCCATGCGTTACAGTGGCCTGACCACCATATGTCTCGTCGTCTTCCAAAATGTCTTCGGTATTGATCGTTTTTAACGACACAACACCACCTATAACACCAGCACCACCAACCCCGCTTGTAGGGCCTTTTTCTACAACAGCCTCAGACAGTAACTGAGGGTCAAAATACGTATAGGATGTAGGGCCATGCCCGGATTGCTGATAGTTCTGGCGGGCACCATCGACCATGACATTTACACGACCGAAATCCTGTAGCCCTCGGATGTTCGGCACGAAACCAGGCAACTGGTTATTGGTCGTTGAACTAACACCGCTCATATCGCGAAAAATATCGCTGGTGTTGCGAGGCGGACGTTTCTCAACGGCTTCTCGTGTGACCACGCTCACGGAACCCGGCGTGTCATAGACCCAGTCGGGTGTCCCGTTATAACCGATATTTTGCTGGCTTGAAATCACAGTAACCGGGGCCGTTATCGTAGCACCGTCCTGATTTACTGATGTGTCAGCTGGCGTGATCGTGACCGCCGTCTCATTGACAGCCGACCAGACAAGGCCGCTACCCAAAAGCAAACGGTCCAAAGCTGCAGCCGCGGTCATTTCGCCGACAACAGCCATCCCTGCTACACCCTCGGGTAGGCTACCATCAAAAACGACATCTATCCCCGAGATTTGCGAAAACGCAAACAATGCCCCAGGCAAGGCTTGCGATGCAATATCGAAACGATACAAGCTGTCGCCAACCATCAATACTGTATTGGATGCCTGCGCTGTCTCTGTTTCAAGTTGCGATTGTGCAAAAACCTGCATCGGTATCAGAACCAGCCCAGTTAAAGATGTTGCCAGTAGAAGCCGGTGTAAAAACTTGAGGTCGGTAACAGCCTTCCGACCCACCCCGTTCGAGAGCATTCTTTTTGTCTCCTGAGTCACGAATGCATATTCATGAGATTGCGTCGCATTCGTTGTTTCGTTACCCAGTTAGACGAAGCTGAAATTCAGATATCTGATATTCAATGCATTTTTTTGATAATAATTTTTATTATCAAGTTGTTCCGACCGAACCGAAGAGTGACATTGATTGGTGATCTTGGCTTCTGAGAGGGTCAGGCAGCGCGAATGACGGTCAGGTAATCTGTAAACCGATGCACACTGATCGAAAGGACACTGGCCAGAACCGGCAGAACATCCTTTGACCGTTCAAGGTCGACCACAAGGGTTACCGGGCGGGATTTGAGTTCTTCACCGATGATCATGATCTTGCCGTTCTGCCAGCGCTGCAGAACACGAACGACTTCCCCAAGAGGCTGCCCCATAAAGACAAGCTGGCCGTTCCGCCAGGCCAACTCTGTCGAAATATCAACCTCGTAAGGTCTCCCGATTTGCAAGTCGCTATACCGCACGGCATTTCCCGCGGCCAATTGCGTTTGCGCGCCACCCAAACGAACAATCAACGGATTTTGCTCGGCGATTACTGTGACATCCCCGTCATAAGCAGCCACGTCGAGCCTCCCCCCTCGCGACCAGCTTGTGCCACTGGCAGCCGCAACAAAAAAGTCGCTGCCGGTTACCAAATGATTGAACCACGCTTCGCCGCGATGAAGTTCGACACCGTTTACCCCATCACGCGCGACATAGGACATCACGGTGTCGCTTGCCAGTTCGGCCTCCACACCACCGGGAAGGGAAAAACGATGCCGTTCACCGGTCGCAGTCCGTATATCGGCAAAAGGATGATGCGGAGCGAATACCCAACCCGCACCGATAACCACCGCTGCGGCCGTTCCCGTCATAAAGGCGCGTCGGCCGACCTTGTTGTCAGTTGATAGATTAAGGCTGGTGCTGCCGCTCCAAAGCCGTTCGATATCGCCAAAAGCCTCAAGATGCGCCGGATCAGCATTGAGCCAGCAAGCAAACGCCCGACGGTCTTCTTCGGTTTCACTGCCATCAAGCAACAGGGCAAACCAATAGATCGCCTGTTCCGATACAGTATCGGGCAGATTTGCGACGTGATTTTCACCTGTCATAGCCATGAATGCCGGATTCCATGCTTCATTGATCAGATGGTCTTTGCGCGCATCACACAAACACCCCGACTATTGGGACGAACCTGATGCGCATATTTCTGATCCGACATTCAATTTTTTTCCGATTCATCCATTGCCTCTTTGACAAGTGTCAGAGCACGGACCATGCGGCTAAAGGCGGTTTGCGTCGGAATCCCAAGTTGCTCGCCAATTTCACCATAGGTCTTACCTTCAAGTCGGGCGAGAATGAAAACGGTCCGAAGGTTTTTTGGCAAAGCATTCAGCGATGCCTGCAACTGTCGTAATTCCTGTCGTGACCATGCGATCTGTTCAGGGGAAGGGGCGTCATCAGCAACGAATTCAAATGCTTTGTCAGGTTCCTGAACGAAGGTCAGTATCCGTTCCCGCCGGAAATGATCAATCACCAGATTCTGCGCTGTCCTGAACAGATAGGACTGGGCAAATTGCGGATCAGGCAGCGATGGCGTGGCTACAACCCGAAGGAACGTGTCCTGCACGATATCGTCAGCCATATGCCACGAAAGTTTCCGCCGCTGCACAAAATGCAGCAGTCGGGACCGATAGGTACGGAACAGTATATTGACATCCCAGTGCGTCACGGCTCGGACCTTTGGAATTATCGGCAGAGCGCTTAATGCAGATATTTGGCACAAGCAGCTTGCGGCGGCGTCATATCAGCGGAACAACATAAATATCGCACATGACAATCATTCTCAATTAAAATTTCAACTTATTGAAATTATGTGGTGATGTTGTTCACCCAAAAGAAACCCGTGCAAAAGGAGAACACTTTTGCACGGGCTAGCCAGAAATTCTGCATCGGACGGTCAAGAGCGGTTTTTACGCCGGAACCGCAAATAGTTGCATTTTTTACCTTGGCGTAGCGCTTTTTGTTCATACCGGGTTTTAACCCAGTCGGCAGGCGGGTTTCGCCAGTCTTCCGGACTCTCGGCAAGCCACTCGAAATCCGGATGATTGTGCATATGCTGCAGGGTCCAGGAAATATATTGCATGTCGTCACTAGCAACCCGGAACTCCGCCCCGTCTTTAAGAAGGTGCGCCAGCAATGCAAGATTCTTGGGACCAATAAACCGGCGTTCCGCATGGCGTTTCTTCGGCCATGGATCCGGAAACAGCAAGAATGCACGGTCAAAGCAGGCGTCAACCAACTTGTAAAGCAGGGGGCGGGAATCGTCCGCAATGATCCGGACATTGCTTAGACCACGCTCGTCGATATGACGCAGGAGGCTGCCAACCCCGTCCATAAACGGCTCAGCCCCGATAATCCCGATCTGCGGGTTGGCCTGGGCCTGACCAGCCAAATGTTCGCCACCGCCAAAGCCAATCTCGAGCCAAAGCTGATCATGCTTTTCCCCGAAATAGTCGTTCGGATCGACACCGGCCTGATCTGGATAGGTAATCCCGATTTTCGGAAGCAACTCGTCAACCAGTGCCCGGCGAGAATCTTTGAGCGGGCGGCTGCCGCGACGGCCATAAAAATTCGGGCGGTCCGGGGTCGGTAACGGGCGATTGCTGTTGCGCATTGTCTTATCTGTCAGGACGGGTTCGAAAAATGGCTGAAAATCAAACGGGCAGCCCGGATTTGTATCAGGGCCGCCCGCCTCATATCACGTCACACGATTTTGGCAAATCGTGCTTTGGCTTTTCAGTCAATCAGGCACCGAATGCCGATTTCAGTTCACCAACCAGATCGGTGCGCTCCCAAGAGAAACGACCGTCTTCTTCTGCCTGACGACCAAAGTGGCCATAGGCAGAGGTCGGGGTATAGATCGGACGGCAAAGCGAAAGATGTTCACGAATGCCTCGCGGGCTGAGATCCATCAACTGGCGCAAAACACTACCCAGTTTGATTTCGTCCACATTGCCGGTGCCATGGTTGTTGACATAAAGTGCCAGCGGCTTGGAAACACCGATCGCATAGGCAACCTGAATGGTGCAGCGTTCGGCAAGGCCGGCAGCAACCACGTTTTTCGCAAGGTAACGTGCGGCATAGGCTGCTGAACGGTCAACCTTGGTCGGGTCCTTACCCGAAAACGCACCGCCCCCATGAGGTGCCGCGCCACCATAGGTATCAACGATGATTTTGCGGCCAGTCAGGCCAGCATCCCCATCGGGACCACCAATAACAAAACGGCCCGTCGGGTTAATATAAATCTCGTCTTCCGACGGCATCCAACCTTCCGGCAGGATCGTCTCGATATAGGGCATGACCAGCGAACGAACATCAGCCTGGCTCAGGCCATCAGCATGCTGGGTCGAAACCACAACCGAGGTCGCACCAACCGGCTTGCCATCGACATAACGCAGGGTAACCTGACTTTTGGCGTCCGGACCGAACTGGGCAGATTTACCGGAATGACGATCTTCGGCCATTTTGCGCAGGATACGATGCGAGAACTGGATCGGTGCCGGCATCAGTTCGTCCGTTTCGTCACAGGCGTAACCGAACATAATGCCTTGGTCGCCGGCGCCAAGGTCTTTCTCACCAGCGGAATCAACACCTTGGGCAATATCGGCAGACTGTTCGTGGACGTGGCACTCGATTTCAGCCGTTTTCCAATGGAAACCTTCCTGCTCATAACCGATGGCACGGATAGCTTCGCGTGCCTTTTCGATCATGACTTCCTTGGAAACGCTTTCAGGGCCGCGAACTTCGCCAGCCAAAACGACACGATTGGTAGTTGCCAGAGTCTCTACGGCAACGCGCGAATCTTCATCGGCGGCCAGAAACGCATCAACGATGGAATCGGAAATGCGGTCGCAAACCTTATCCGGGTGACCTTCGGAAACGGATTCGCTGGTAAAAAGATATTCGGAAAGAGACATATAAACCTTCTCCGGTGAAAAAAGGAGTTCCATAAACTGGACCGGAGGGCATCAATACAGACCTGTACCAATTGCGCCCACTTAGCCTTTTTTTGCGTGGTGGCAAGCGGTCCAAATCCGTCCACGTATTCGATTGGGCATATCGCCCGAACTGCGGTTTTGCCTCAATGACATTTTCAGGTCAAGAAAGATCGGTGCATAAGCGTAACGCGCCAATTGCATTTCGAGGATCAAAATGGTCTTAACAAAGGCAAAAAAGCGCATCGGGCCGGAAGCCACAAATGCGCTTTTCAAATTGATAGTTCCGGGTTTTCTATTTTACGTTTTCGTTGTCAGCAACAAGAATGCCCATTGATTTGACCAGCTCGAAAACGCGTTTCCGCTGCGTCGGATCAGTAATCCGATAATATGCCCGCACCAGCTCAAGCGTTTCGCGACGGTTCATCGGATCGTTATCAAACGGATCCGGGCTTTCCGACATTTCGCGACGCTCGTGCACGGATTTCGACGAAATCTCGTCTGGCATGTCATCAAAGAAGAATGAAACCGGCACTTCGAGAACGCGTGACAGATCGTAAAGGCGCGACGCACCAACGCGGTTTGCACCGCGTTCATATTTCTGAACCTGCTGGAATGTCAGGCCGATAGCCTCACCAAGCTTCTCCTGGCTCATGCCAAGCAGCGTTCTGCGCAGTCGAACGCGCGCACCAACATGAATATCAACCGGGTTCGGCTTGCCACTTGCGGTCCGGCCCCGACCTCTGCCACGGGTGTTTTTGACCATCGTGTTTTCATCCTTAGGCGACATTTTGTGTTGTCCTTCTCTCACTCCGACCTACCCGCTCTTATTTTTGGTGGGACAATCAGGGAGCGGTTCGGTGCTTCACACAGCCGCTTTAAGGGATTTGAAAAACCTACTATATCCCAAAACGAGAACGGCTAGAAAGGTTACAATACCGTAAAATAGAATATCGCGCCACAAATAATATACCGTGGTATGGTTATACACCCCCGAAAGGGGGTGAACCATGACTCCCTCTCCACTTAAGGGGAGTGTCGCCAGTTCCCGTCCATATGCATCATACATTGCCGATACACCGGTATAGGCCGCCCGAACCATCGGGCGCCCTTCTTCGACACTGCGAAACCGTGCAGCTGCCAGATGCTGATAAGGGCCAGCACTTTTGCCAAACCACCCGTCATTGGTAACATTGAGCAACCAGTCGGGCTGATTGGCATCGTCAATAACCGCACCCGGGAAGATCACCTCATAGCAAATCAGGGGCGAGAAACTCGGCACCCCTGCAATATCAAGTGTCTGCGGTCCCGGCCCAAAAGAGAAATCAGTACGTCCTGCCGTCAGTTTCGGGATCGGTATCCAGTTGCGGAACGGCACGTACTCGCCAAATGGGACGAGGTGGAACTTGTCGAAACTCGCAACAATCTCTCCGGTACTGTCGAGAACCTGAACCGCGTTCCAAACTTTGAATTCATCCGTATCCCGCGGATAGGTTCGTGGAGCCCCGGTAACCAGAATATCATCAGGTCCGAGAACCGATGCCATCTGCAACCTGCGTACCGGTTGGGCTTCGACAAAAAATGTCGCAGCCGTTTCGGGCCAGATCACGATACGTCTGCGGTCCGGCGCCATATCGGCCGGGCGACGCGACAGTCGCAGCAGTTTTGCAAAATGCTGATCCTGAAGTTCCGGTACCCACTTTTCACGCTGCGGGATATTGGGCTGCACGACCTGCACCACAGGCAAATCTTCAGAAACGGCAGCCTCGGCATCCGCTGGTCCCACGAGAGCAAGGCGAAGCGCACCACCACCCCACAACAGCACTGCAATCATGATGCCCGCAAAAGCTGTCAATCGCCCGGCACGTCCTGCAACGAAAGTGGCAGGCAAAGTCGCAAACAGGCCCGTGATCACCGATAGTCCATAAACCCCGATGACTGAGGCAAATTGCATCGGAGCCGGATCGACCGCCCAGACATGGGCCAGCAGGTTCCAGGGGAAACCGGTCATCAGATGGCCGCGAAGGAATTCAGCAACCGCCCACAAAGCTGCCAGCATCACGGCACGCCCGATAATTTCGCGCGTCAGCCACCAGCTCGCCCAAACGGCAACCATCGGAAAGATAGCAAGCCCGCCACCCAGTCCGAGCAAGACAAATGGGATCATCCAGCCATAGATTTCCGGCTCGACCAGAAAGGCATGACTGACCCAGTAAAAACCGGCGGCAAAATGTCCGGTTCCGAACCACCAACCCGCCGAAAGCGCACCTTTGTTGCATTTAACGCCGTCAAGCGACCAAAGCAGCACGGCAAAAGTTATCGGAAGGGCCGGTAAAAAGAAGAAAGGCGGCAACGCCAATACCGCAACCGCCCCGGACACCAGCCACAAAAAACGCCTGCGCCAACCCGAAAGGTTGGCCAGACGCGCCGCCAGTCTATCAATCATTGGATGATCCCTGTTTGGAACTTTCGTCACTGATCGCTGCCGGTTCCGTACGGATCAGGTGAATGCGCAAGCGCCGGATACGGCGTGGATCGGCATCAAGAACCTCGAACTGGATACCGGTCGGATGCTCGATCAGTTCGCCTCGGGCGGGAACACGCCCCGCCAGCGAAAAGACCAATCCACCCAGCGTATCGATATCTTCGTCCTCATCCTCGTCCAGCAGGCCAAAGCCCAGCTTCTCCTCGAGGTCCTCGACCTCATAACGCGCATCGGCAATATAGCAGCCATCCGAAAGGCGGATCAGCTTAGGTGTCTGGTCAATGTCGTGCTCGTCGTCAATTTCGCCGACAATTTCCTCGACCAGATCCTCGATGGTGATCAGGCCATCGATACCGCCAAACTCGTCAACCACCAGCGCCATATGCGTCCGCGACAGACGCATTTCCGATAACAGGTCGAGGACACGGATCGCAGGCGACACGAACAGCACCCGGCGCAACAGGGTCTGCAGCTGGAATTCCTTGCCCGCCGCAACGCAGCCCAAAACATCCTTGATATGGACCATACCAACGATTTCATCGATAGACTCGCCATAAACCGGCAGGCGGGAATGTGCCTTTTTCACCATCACCTCGACCAGTTCGTCGAGGGTGATGCTTTTTTCGACCGCTACAATATCGGCGCGCGGGATCATCACATCTTCGGCGGTCATATCGCGAAGGGCGATGATATTTTCAAAAAGCGACCGTTCATGAAGCGAGACGGGCTCGTCATCTTCTTCACTACGTTCGGCAAGCTCTTCAAGCGTATCGGAAAGCGATGCTTCGCCGTTTCGCGCTTTGCCGCGCTTAAGACCCAATGCCGATGCGACATTGCCCCATAAGGACCCGTTATCCGAATCCTGACCATTATCCCCGCCTTGGCGAGGGCTCATACTGTCGTGGTCGTCGTCGCGCTGACTATTCTCGTTCATTGTCCTGTTTCGATATCTTGATCTTCGATCGGTTCATAGGGATCATCAATCCCCAGTGCGGCAAGAATTTGCCGTTCAAGTTCTTCCATCTCTTCGGCTTCATCATCAACCATATGATCATAGCCGACAAGATGCAGCGTGCCATGCACCGTCAGATGAACAAGGTGATTTATCAGTGTCTTGTTCTGTTCAACGGCTTCACGTTCGCATGTTTCACGTGCAATGACGATATCACCCAGCATCAGGGGCATATCAGGTGACATCATGAAATCTGCCGCATCATCCGCACTTTCAAGCGCTGCGAACGATAAAACATTGGTCGGGTTATCCTTGCCACGATAATCACGGTTCAATATCCGGACCGACGCATCGTCCGATAGCCGAACACCAACTTCGACCACAGGTGCAATGCTCAGAAGTGATGCGCCATCTCCTTCGTCGGATGTTCCATCGGTTGGAACGGCATCATCTTCCCAAAGCGCACCATCACGCGTAGCGCCATCAAGTGCCGCACGCACGGCGTTTTCAATCGCATCAATCTCGGTCTTGGCCCAATTGCCAGCTTCAACATCAAGGTCCAGATCAAGCGGTGCGGTCATCGCCCTGATCCTCGTCCTTGATCCCGCGATAGCCTTTTTTCAGGCGGTCGCGCAAGGCATCTGCTGCGTCATAGGCCTGAACAATCTTGGTCACCAGTGCGTGACGAACCACATCGCGTTGATCAAACTTGATCGTCGCGACACCTTTGACATCCGCAATGGTTTCAAGCGCATCACGCAAGCCGGATTTGGTACCATCGGGCAAATCGACCTGTGTCAGGTCACCTGTCACCACCATCCGCGATCCTTCGCCAAGGCGGGTCAGGAACATTTTCATCTGCATGGCTGTCGTGTTCTGCGCTTCGTCCAAAATAACAAAGGCATGTGCAAGCGTACGGCCTCGCATGAAGGCAAGCGGTGCGACTTCAATCTCGCCGCTTTCCATGCGCTTGATAACAACATCGCCCGGAAGAGTATCATGCAGCGCATCATAAAGTGGGCGCAGATAAGGATCGACCTTGTCCTTCAGATCGCCGGGCAGGAAGCCAAGCCGTTCGCCAGCCTCGACCGCCGGACGTGACAGAACGATACGGTCAACCTGACCCTGAATAAGCGACTGAACCGCCATTGCGACCGCCAGATAGGTTTTCCCGGTACCGGCCGGACCAATACCAAAGACCAGCTCGTGATCAAGCATCGCCTCGACATAATCCTTCTGGCGTTTGGATCGCGGCGAAATCCGGCGTTTCTTGGTCTGGATGGTCAGGCGCGATCCGCCAAACATATCCTTGGTCTGGCCGGTCCAAGGATCGGCTTCGTCAGGTTCGGACAGTCGAATCGCACCGTCGACCGTTTCAACATCGACATGGTCAATTTCCTTGTCCCGCAGACGCGCGTAAAGCTGCCCCAGAACCTTTTTGGCCTGGGCTACTTTCGGCCCCTGCCCTGCAAGGGTTACGACCGACCCGCGACTCGAAACCTGAACACCGATGCCTTCGGAAAGGCGGGTCAGGTTTTCGGCTTGTGGCCCGTATAAAAGCTGGGCAAGCGCATTATCTGCAAATTCGATCTGATCGGTATCTTTGGTCGAAGACTTGGCTTTTGCCGTGTTTTTTGCCTTGGCTGAGGTGGCAGTCACGCAATTTTCCTTTCAGAATCCCGGTTTTGAACCGGGGCATCGACCAGTTCACCGCCAAGGGAGTTAGGCAGCGCTTCGGTGATTTTCAACCTTACTATTTGTCCCAATGAGGATTCCGGTAAACCGCTAACATGTACCGGCTGCATGTACGGGCTTTTTCCGACAAGCTGTCCCTCAAGTTTGCCATAACGTTCCAGCAGGACATCCATTTCCCGGCCAAGGCAGTTTCGATTGAATTCCAGCTGCTGCTCGGCAAGAAGCGCCTGCAAACGCATGATCCGTTCGGTCTTTACCGGTTCGGGAACCTGCAATTCCATGGCCGATGCCGGGGTGCCGGGACGCGGGCTGTATTTAAAGCTGAACGCCTGAATGAAGGTGATATCGCGCACCATCTGCATCGTGTCCTCAAAATCCTTGTCGGATTCGCCCGGGAAACCAACGATGAAATCGGATGACAACGCAAGATCGGGGCAGGCGTCTTTGAGTTTAGCAACGATTTCGCGATAAGACGCGCCATCATGTTTGCGGTTCATCGCCTGCAACACGCGATCCGATCCCGCCTGAATGGGAAGATGCAGGAACGGCATCAGTTTTGGCAGGTCACGATGGGCCGCAATCAAATCATCATCAACATCGCGCGGGTGCGAGGTGGTGTAACGGATGCGATCCAGTCCATCGATCTCCGACAATTCGCGTAACAAACGACCAAGCGTCCACTCTCCAACGTTCGGGGCTTCGCCGTGATAGGCATTGACGTTCTGCCCCAGAAGGGTGATTTCGCGCGTGCCCTTGCCAACAAGCTGTCGGGCTTCATTGACGACATCCATGCCCGGACGGGAATATTCCGCACCGCGCGTATAAGGCACAACACAGAAGGTGCAGAATTTATCGCATCCTTCCTGAATAGCCAGAAAGGCTGAATAACCCTGCCTTGAAACCTGCTGGGGCAGATGATCGAACTTTTCCTCCGCAGGGAAATCGGTATCGATGATGCGATCACGCCCGATAGCACGATTGGCGCGTGCCACCATTTCCGGCAAACGATGATAGGTTTGCGGCCCGAACACCATATCAACCATCGGCTCGCGACGCATCAATTCGGCACCTTCGGCCTGCGCGACACAACCAGCAACGGCGACAATCATCTTGTCTGTTCCGTTCGCTTCCTTGGCTTTTTTGTGTTTGCGGATACGACCCAGATCGGAAAAGACCTTTTCAGCAGCCTTTTCGCGGATGTGGCAGGTATTGAGGATAACCATATCCGCACCTGCGGCGTCGTCGACCGGCTGGTAGCCCAGCGGCGCCAATACATCCTGCATGCGCTGACTGTCATAAACATTCATCTGACAGCCATAGGTTTTTACAAAAAGCTTCTTCGTCACGCTCACTTCTGGATCCGTTTTTGCTTTCCCGAATACGCCGAAAAGCGGTGTGAAAGCTCACACCGCAGAACGGACATCTTCGATATCTGAAATTCCGGTTACATGAAACCCAATTCACACAACCCGATTATATGGCAAAACGGTCAGGAACCGAACTGACGATCAGGTCCGAACAAACGAAAGTCTTCGGAAACAATGGCCAGCGGCGAAAAACCGATCAGGTCACCCGAACGTCCATTATCAATCAGCGGAACCGGAACACCCTGATGCATGCCGGTCAGTGCTGCGTGATGTCCACGCGCAACAGCTGTTTCACACATCCGGGCAAGTTCCTTGCGTGACCCGGCATCTGCCAGCGTCACAGGCGGATGAACAACCAGCTCAACCGTTACTTTGCCAAGCGCCAGAAACTGCCACAAATGCGGCGCCAAGTCCATATCCCCGTACCAGGAATAGAATGCCCGTAAATCACGCCCGATCGGCGCACCGTCAAGACGGGTGGCGGCAATCGAAACCGGTTGGACTTTTACTGGCGATCCATCAGGCATGGTGCGTTCGGCAACACCAAACAGGGTCGATTTGAACGGCAGCACACGGTTGCCGTCGTTGCTGGTGCCTTCCGGGAACAGGATCAGCTTATGCCCGTCGGCAAGGCGCTGGGAAATCTGGTCATTCTGTTCGCGTGCACGAACCGGACGACGTTCGACAAAGGTGGATCGCTGCAACTTGGCAAGTGTTCCAAAAACCGGCCAGCTGGCGACCTCGGTCTTAGCAATGAAACTGCCTCGAACCAAAGCCCCCAGCACTGGAATATCAAGGTAGGATGCGTGATTAGCCACAATCACACCCGGCCCATCCATCAACTCTGCCCCGGAAACCCGAAGCTCGATATGCAGGATTTTGAGGCAAAGTGCATGATAAACCCGCGGCAGGTCATCAGCCAATCGCAGTCGAAATGCAATCGCCATCACCTGAACTGGGATCAGGATCAAAGTCAGCAGGGCATAGGCCAACAGCCGGATGGCTGCACACGCATAACAGTTCACGATACCCTCGCGGTCCGCTCATAATGCTTGTAATAACGATCCGTTACCTTTTCCGTCGGTAACACAATGCAGATATCAGTGGTATTGAACTGATGATCAATCACCGCACCGTCACCAACGAAACCACCCAGTCGTAGATAGCCCTTGATCAATGGCGGCAGATCGCGAAGCGCCTGGCGGGCGTCAATTGCATCGATGGTCGTACGCGCCATTGGTTCGTACCGACCTTCGACCGCGCGCGGGCGCATTTCTTCGGGTGCCAGATGGTTGTGATGGAGATAGGTCAGAACATCGCCAAACGCATCCGGATCGGTGCCATGGAACGATGCGCAGCCAAACATCAGTTTGATATCGTATTTGAATACATAGGCCGCAATTCCCTGCCAGAGGAGTTGCAGGGTCGGCATGGTGCGGTAGGCTTCCTCGACACAGGAACGACCAAGTTCCATGATCTCGCCATTGCCCTGTGCCGCATCAAGCATCGACTGGATGTGATATTCATCTGCGCTGTAAAAGCCACCGTGCTGATTGGCAACCGACTGACGCAACAGGCGATAGGTTCCAACAACACCGTCAGGTCCCTGTCCGCGATTGTGATCGATTACCAGCAGGTGGTCGCACAAAGGATCATAGTGGTCAAAGTCGCGCTCGGCCGCAGCCATTTCTGCGCTGGGTTTTGCCCCACGCTCCTCATAGAACACCTTGTAGCGAAGTTTCTGGCTGGCGAGGATTTCGTCCTCGGTTTCGGCGAGGCGTACCTCTAGCCGCTGCTGTCGATCGTCGCTCATCGCAACTCCCTTTCGTTCATCTGCGCAGATTTTGCGCAAGTTTCGCATCAGGGGCGAGTGAAGGCTTTGTTAAGAACGCGTAACAGGAATATGAAAAACCACCCGCTCTTGTCGAGCGGGTGGCTTGAAATCTGCGATTTTCGCAACCGGCTTGTCAGAAATCGGTTACTTTTCGTCTTTCATCGGAACGCCGTAAAGCTCCAGACGATGACCAACAAGCTTGAAACCAAGCTCTTTGGCGATCTCTTCCTGAAGCTTTTCGATTTTTTCGTTCGAAAATTCGATCACCTTACCCGACCGCATGTCGATCAGATGATCATGATGTTCCTCGGTCAGTTCCTCGTAACGCGCACGGCCATCGCCGAAATCGTGTTTTTCGAGAATATCCGCCTCTTCAAAAAGGCGAACGGTCCGATAAACGGTCGCAATCGAAATCTTCGGGTCAATTTCCGTCGCCCGGCGATAAACGAGCTCCACATCGGGATGATCTTCTGATTCCGACAGGACTCGGGCAATTACCCGGCGTTGGCCGGTCATTTTCAGACCCGCGTCGATGCACTTCTGCTCGATGGTTGATTCTGCAAGCATAGTCTTGTTTCTCGTTTCCGGTTCCGCCTGTCCCCAAGCCAGGATGCTCCCAGGCTTTTGCTCTCATGTGGGCTAAATATCGAGAAAACTGTCACATATCGCAAGGTACAAATCGCGATATTTTGTTCTCTCCGGCTTGCCTCCCGCCCTATGAAACGCTACTTCACGTTTCCGGTGCCCGATCAGGAGACAGCATATGGACGACACCACGCCCGACCATAAGATCGACATCACAAACGATGTCTGCCCGATGACATTTGTTCGCACCCGGTTGAAACTCGAAACCATGACACAAGGCCAGATTCTGGAAGTCACACTGGGCGCAGGCGAACCATTAAAAAACGTTCCGCGTTCCGTCACCGAAATGGGCGACACAGTCATCGATATTGTCGAACTTGCCAACGCCCCGGAAACATATCGGGTAACCATCCGCAAGGGATGATAACGATCCGGCGCGCCGTCATCGGTGCTTAGACTATAACAGCTTGGCAGTCAAAACCACACATTTGATGTGGATATATCAAAATAGAATGCATCCAGCTTGCATCAAACATTCCAGCCCAAAACACAAGTTCCAAGATCACGTTCCATAACAAGTGCATCTACCTCGCGGCCGGACTTGCGGCGATAGTATTTTTTACGCCGCCCGATCTCGGTAAAGCCGCAATGACGATAAAGCGCAATCGCCGATGCGTTATCCTCGGCAACCTCCAGCAGGACACGACCGACACCGGTTTCACGCAACCGCTCGAAGACCGCAAACAGCAGCTTTCTGGCCACACCGCGTTTACGGGCTTCTTTGGCAACAACGATGGTGTTGATTTCCGCCTCGTCCAGCACCGCCTGCATCTGAATAAAACCAAGCGGCGTATCAAGCCGGTTTTCCACCTCATTTCCCGGGGCAAAGGCCAGAAATCCGAAAGCACCGGGAACATCAAGCAGCGCAACCATCTCGTCTGCCGACCAGTGATCGTGATCTTCGAACCCTTGGGCATGAAGCGCACTGGCAACAGGGCAAAACGCCGCCGTCAGGGGAACGATTTCAATCCTGTCCACAAGTTCCGTCTGACGGGAAGAATGACTCATCCTTCGTCTGCCTGTCTGCTTTTTGCCGGTCCCTGATCCTCGATACGGCGCGCATCGGGCGCACGCAGATACATCGGCACCGGTGGAAGGTTTTCATCCGTCCCCCAACGTGCCGCGGCAATCCGTGCCACATTTCCCGCCCGCGGAAGGCCGGGGGCGGTGCAATCATAAAACGCATCAGGCGCATGGGCAGCGGCGGTCAAAAGGCGCGGGGTCGCATCACCGGCCAGAAGCGTATCACCGGGTGGCGCCATCATCAGTGCCTGTCGCGGAGCAACACATTCCGGTGCACTTAGCGCACGTTTCTTGCCATCAAAAGCCTGGGCGAAAATCTCGTTCCGCTTGCTGTCGAGAGCGACCAGAATATTGCGTCCCTGCTGATCGCGTTCGGAAACCCCATAAGCCACTGCCTCAAGCGAACTGACACCGACCACCGGAATTTTGCGCGCCAGTCCCAGTGCACGCGCGGTCGCAAGCCCGATCCGCATGCCGGTAAAGGCCCCGGGTCCAACGGTCACGGCGATACCGTCAACCTCGTCGAACGTGATGCTTGCCTGGCTAAGGCTTTCGGTAATGAAGCCCATCAGGTTTTCGGCCTGACCGCGTTCCATGTCTTCGTAAAGCTCGCCCTTGACCACGCCATTGATCAGAACGGCTGTTGAAAGCGATGTTGACGCAGTATCGATTGCCAAAAGCGTCGGGCCTGTTTTTTCAATGGCCCCGGATGGCGTTTGCGATGCGGTTTGATCTGCGCTATGGGAATTGCTGCGCAACTGACCGGTAAGCATCTTTTTGATGTAATCGGTAAACGACAAGAACAGGGGGCCTCCGGCAATGGCGCTGGTCGAAATTACGCCACAAGAATATGATGTCGAAATCGATATTGTTTATGCCACGGATCGCAATTTCACCGGGGCACCAATTTATTCACGGCCTGCCTGCTATCTTCATCGCGATGCGGCCGACTGCCTGAAAAAGGCTGTCGCCATGGCACGACGTCACGGGAAACGCATTCGCATTCTGGATGCCTTCCGTCCACAGGAAGCGCAGAGGGCCCTTTGGAACCATACACCCAATCCCGATTTCATCGCCAATCCCGATATTGGATCGCCACATGGCCGTGGTGTTGCCATTGATCTAACTCTGTTGGACGAAAACGGCAAGGAACTGGATATGGGGGCAGGGTTTGATGAAATGCATATCCGGTCCTACCACGGAGCGGACGGGCTTTCAAAAGACGCCGAAGCCAACCGTTTGCTACTGCTTGGCATTATGGTCAGCGCCGGGTTCGAATATTACGATCATGAATGGTGGCACTATCAGTTACCCAACGCGCGCAGCAAATACCCGCTGTTTTCGGACAGTTCCCTGCCGCAAAGCATGATGAAATAATATCGGATAGATTCCCCGAATACGGAATTGGACAACCTAAAGAATTGCGCGTCCGCTTTCAGGATCAAATAGCGACACACGTGCCCCGTCAATCATGATCCGCGCATCAGCGCCGGAACTGAAATGCTGTTCGGGGCCGGTGCGCGCGGTGACTTCCGATCCGGCAACCGCAAGACGGACATACTGATCCGGTCCGGTCGGCTCAGCCAGAAGCACCCGTGCATTGGCCCCAAGATCATCAAACATCAGATGTTCGGGACGCGCGCCCAAGGTCAGGGGCTGCCCGATCAGATCACGTGAGCGGGTAGGCAAATTTGCCAAAGGCAACTGACCAGACCCACCATCGAATGCAATACCGTCGCCATCCTGTACCAGCTTGCCATCAATGAAATTCATGGTCGGGGCCCCGACGAAACTGGCGACAAATTTGTTGGCCGGCCGGCGATAGACATTTTCCGGTGTATCGGCCTGTTGAATGGCCCCCTTGTCCAGTACCACCACCTTGGTTGCCAGCGTCATGGCTTCGATCTGGTCATGGGTGACATAGACAATTGTCCGGCCAAGCCGTTCATGCAGGCGTTTCAGTTCCACACGCATATCGGCACGCAATTTGGCATCAAGATTCGATAACGGTTCATCAAACAGGAAAACCGATGGTTCGCGCACCAGCGCACGGCCGATTGCCACACGCTGCTGCTGGCCACCGGACAATTGCGATGGTTTGCGATCCAGAAGCGGGGTGATTTGCAAAAGTTCACCGATTTCATCGACCCGTTTTTCGATATCGGCCTTGGGCATACCGCGCATTTTAAGGCCAAAACCGATATTCCTGCGAACCGACATGGTCGGATACAGCGCATAGGACTGAAACACCATCGCGATATCGCGTTCGTCGGGTTCCAGTTCTGTCACATCCCGCCCGGCGATGTGAATTGCCCCACCGGTAACGGGTTCCAAACCGGCAATCATATTCAGGATCGTCGATTTTCCACAACCCGATGGCCCCAGCAGAACCAGAAACGCGCCATCCTCGATTTCGAGATTGATGTCCTTCATTACGGTCAGACCGGCATAGGCCTTGGTCACACCACGTAATTCAACGCCGTTCATGTCCGTTATCCTTTCACTGCACCAGCCGCAATTCCGCGAACAAACAACCGCCCCGACAGCAGATAAACCGCCAGTGTCGGAAGCGCTGTCAGCATGGTGGCAGCCATATCCACGTTATATTCCTTTTCGCCGAACTGCGATCCGACAAGGTTGTTAAGCGCAACCGTCATCGGCTGTCCGGATCGCCCGCCAAAGGTCAGGCCCAGCAGAAAATCGTTCCAGATGTATGTGAATTGCAAAATCATCGCGACGCCTAGGATCGGCAACGACAGGGGCAACATCACATGCCAGAACAAGGGCCAGAATCCCGCCCCGTCAATCCGGGCGGCTTTCAGCAGATCCTGCGGAACGGTTTTGAAAAAGTTTCGAAACATCATGGTGGTAAAGGCGACACCCCAGATGACATGCACCAGAACAAGTCCCGGAATTGAGCCAAATATCCCCAATTCACGCACCATGATGATCAGGGGATAAAGTGTGACCTGAGGCGGGATGAACATGCCGACCAGAAGGGCGGCAAACATCAGATTGGCGCCGCGCATCTTCCACGCTGCCAGGGCATAACCCGTCACCGCACCAAGCCCGACCGATAAAAACAGGGCCGGAATGACGATTTTGACCGATGTCAGGAAAGACGATGACAAACCACCGCAATCCTCACCCACAGTCTGGGTACAATCGCCAAACCATGCCTCGCCCCATGCGTCAAAATTTGGTTCTGCCGGCAGAGTAAAGATACTGCCGTCGCGGATTTCATCCATCGATTTCAGCGACGTCGAAACCATGATGAAGACCGGCGCCAGAATCATCAGGGCCGCGACCCCCAGCATCGCGTAAAGCGCAACACGGTTATATCGCATGGTCAATGCCCTCCGCCGTCGCGTGCTTTGCGCAATTCAAAATGGATATAGGGCGAAATGACTGCGATCACGGTACAAAGCAAAACAAACGCACCTGCCGCGCCAAGGCCCAGTTCCTGCCGGTTCAGGATATGATCGACCACAAATTTCGCCGGTAAATCCGATGAAAAGCCCGGACCACCACCTGTCAGGGCGACAACAAGGTCAAAGGCTTTCATGACAATCGCGCTCATCAGGATAAAGACCGTAAAAAACACGGTCCGCATCATCGGCGTAATCACATGCAGATAGACCCGCCAGACCGGGATGCCATCCACCCGGGATGCTTTCCAGATATTGGGGTCGACATTACGCAACCCCGCCAGAAACAGTGCCATGCACAGCCCGACCTGTTGCCAGATCCCAGCAATTGCCAAGGTATAAATCGACCGGTCCTGTCGCACGATCCAGTTGAAATCAAACGTGGTCCAGCCCAGTTCGCGCACTGCATCCTGAAGACCCAGCCCCGGATTCATCACCCACTGCCAGATGACACCGGTAACGATGAAAGACATCGAAAGCGGCAGCATGAAAACCGTGCGAAACATGCCTTCGGCCTTGACCCCGCGATCAATCAGGATCGCCAGCAAATAGCCGAAAACAATACATCCACCGATAAACAGGAAGCCGTGGATGGCGATATTCTGCATCGCCGTCCACCAGCGTTCATTAGCAAACAGACGCACATATTGATCAAACCCGGTAAATTTATAAACCGGTAACAAACGCGAACGCGTCAGCGAGATCACAAAGGTCCAGATGATAAAACCATAGAAACAGACGATGGTAATCGTCATGGCAGGAATCAGCGCCATTTTTGCCGTCCATTGCGGACGCCAGCGCCATCTGCCGTCGTGCGAAGTCTTCAACGCACCCTGTGCCGGTTCGGCCATGAATAATCTCGCTTCTTTGTAAAGGCGCCGCTGCATGAGGCAGCGGCGCACCTGCAAAGTCGTGTCATTCCATCTGCCTTATTTGGCGTAGGAAATCGCCTGACGGAATTCTTCCTGTCCCTGTTCCGGGCTCATGTCAGCACTGTTCCAGAAATTGGAGATACTGTCATCAATTGCCCCGGAAACGGCACTGGGAACGCCAAACAGTCCGGTACTGACCAGATGGGTTTTCTTGTCCTGCAATGTTGCCATGGCTTTTTGTGCACAGGCATCGAAACTGTCACCCGACACGTCAAGAAGGGCAGGGATCGAGCCCTTTTTCTTGTTAAAGGCAATCTGAACATCGGGTTCAAGCATGACCTCGGCCATCTTTTGCTGGGCAGCCTGGGCTTCGTCACCGTCCATGGCGGAAAAGGCAAAGGCATCAACCGTCATGATATAGGCGGTATCAATAGCCGGGGCGAAGGCGCAGCCAACCGTTGTACCCGGTTCGACCCCGGCAGCAATGATTTCACCTTTGGCCCAGTCGCCCATAAACTGAAACGCCGCATCGCCGCGAATGACCATATTGGTCGCCTCGTTCCAGTTCCGGCCCGGGCTTGCTTCATCGACAAAGGGTTTAAGCGCTGCAAAGGTTTCAAACACCTTGCGCATGGTGTCGGATGCCAAAAGTTCATTATCCAGCGTGCTGTATAGCTGGGCGTAAAATTCACGTCCGCCAACACCCAGAAGGACACTGTTAAACAGGATACGTTCCTGCCACGGCTGCCCGCCGAGACCGATCGGGACAATGCCCGCATCTTCAAGCTTTTTGGCCGCATCAATAAATTCCGGCCAGCTTTTTGGCACCTCGATCCCGGCTTTTTCAAGCGCTTCGGTATTGTAAAACATCCAGTTTTCACCGTGGATGTTGATCGGCGCCGCGATGTAATCACCATCATATTTTGCCGCCTGAACGATCAGCGGCGGCAGCTTTTCATCCCAGTTTTCTTCCTCGGCCACCGCATTCACATCGGCCAAAAGCCCCTGGTCGGCCAGTTCACGCAATTGCTGCCCGATGGAAAACTGGAAAACAGTCGCCGGGTCGCCGCCCAGCATGCGGTTGACCGCAGCCGCGCGGGCATTGCCGCCACCGGCAATCGGTGTATCGACCCATTTGCCGCCCTGCGCCTCGAAAGCCGCACGGATTTCGCCCAAGGCAGCCTGCTCGCTGCCCGAGGTCCACCAGTGCAGAACTTCGGCTGTCTGGGCGTGAAGCGCACCGACAGAAACACCGGCGCTCAGAAATGTCGCGAGTGCTGCGACCTTTGAAAATTTCTTCATAACGGATGTCCTCCCTAATGGATACGTTCGCGCCCGACTTCTTGATGGTCGAAAATTCGTAACGTTTCGATTTTTTTGATAGGCGCTTTATTCACTCTTGTCAATCAACAAAACCCGGCCATAATAAGGCGAAATCGATCCGGCATTATTTTTTTGCCGAAATTTCCGAAACGTTACGATTTTGGATCTGCCAACGAATGCGATCCGCGACAGGGCAAGGAAACAACCATGACCAAACCTTTTCCCAACGGTTTCCGCTGGGGTGTCTCGACCTCAAGCTATCAGATTGAAGGCGGCGCGAGCGACGATGGACGCGGCGACAGCATCTGGGATACCTACTGTGCAACACTCGGCCGGGTTGCCAATGGCGATAACGGCAGTGTCGCCTGCGACCATTATCATCGCTGGGCCGAAGATCTTGACCTGATCAGGGGGCTTGGTGCCAAACATTATCGATTTTCGGTGATGTGGCCGCGTGTCATTCCGAACGGCACGGGCAAAGTCAATGAAACCGGCATGGCATTTTACGACCGGTTAATTGACGGCATGTGCGAACGCGGCCTTGATCCCTGGTTATGCCTGTATCACTGGGACCTGCCGCAGGCATTGCAGGACCGCGGCGGTTGGACCAATCGCGACATTGTCGACTGGTTTGGCGACTATACCGAGCTGCTGGTGACGCGATTTGGCGACCGGGTCAAATCATGGGTTACGTTTAACGAACCCAACGTTGTGGCGTGGGTTGGCCACGAAGAAGGCCGCCACGCACCGGGAATTACCGACCCGCGCGCGGCAATGCGGGCCGCCCACCATCTGAATATGTGCCATGCCCGTGCGACCCGCGTGATCAAGCATCACTCTTCGGATGCACCAGTCGGATTCGTTTTGCCGATGCACAAGGCCTATACGCTGCCGCATCGGCGCGAACAGGATGTCCATCTGATCGATCTGTTCGAGGCCAAATGGAACGGCATCTTTCTTGATCCGGTTTATTACGGCAGATATCCCGAGCTGATCATTGATCGAATGGAACCGCACATTCAGGATGGTGACCTTGAAGCGATCAAGACCAAAGTCGATTTTCAGGGGCTGAACCAGTATTTCCCGAGCTATATCGAAGCCGCCGAAGGGCGCGCATGGCCATTCAAACATGCCGAACCGCCGAAATATTTCCGCCGTACGGAAATGGGATGGGCGATTGACGGTGACTGCTTCTATCGCACCATGAAAATTCTGCAGGAAAACTATGGCAACCCGCCAGTTTTCGTGACCGAAAATGGCGGTGCCTTCACGGACGTTCCCGGCCATAATGGTTATATCGACGATCAGGACCGCATTGCCTATTACCACGAGTATCTTTCGGCCCTTTTGCGGGCGGTGGACGAAGGCGCAAATGTGCAGGGATACATGCCCTGGTCGTTGCTGGATAATTTCGAATGGGCCTATGGCTATGAAAAACGGTTCGGGTTGGTGCATGTCGATTACGACACGCTCAAGCGCACGCCAAAGGCATCCTATGACTTCATGCGTCGCGTGATCGAAAGCAACGCATTGCCTTAACCGCAAACGGGCGATTAGATTGTCCGCCAAAGAATAAATGAACGGACCTGTATATGTCAGCCACCCGCCCGAACCTTCGCACCATCGCCGATCGTCTTGGCCTGTCGGTCACGACGGTCTCGCGTGCATTGAAAGACGGGCCGGAGGTCAAACCCGATACGGTCGCCCGCGTCAAAGCCGCGGCGACCGAAATCGGCTACTATCCCGATGCCCGCGGCGTCATGCTGCGCACTGGCAAGACGATGCAGGTCTGTTCTATCCTGTATTCCCCGGAAGTCGGCGATTACGGCGACCCGGGTTTTCTGGCTCAGGTTGAAAGCCTCGCCAAGGGGCTGGAGGCCGATCATTACTCACTGGTCGTTCTTGCCCAGACCAGTAGTGAAGACCCGCTTGAACCCGTGCGTCGCGTTCATACGCAGCATATGGCCGACGCAGTTGTATTTTCGCGCACGACCTTACAGGACAGCCGCGCCAAATACTGCCTGCAACATGACTTTCCCTTTGTCAGTTTTGGCCGGACGGAACTTTTAACCCCGCATGCCTTTGTCGATCATGACGATGAACAGGCGGCTTATGATGCGGTCAAACGCCTGATTGATGATGGCCATCGCAAAATCGGCATGATTGATCCGCCCGAAGATCTGACTTTTTTTGGCTATCGCAAACGCGGTGCGCGGCGCGCGATGATCGAGGCAGGACTTGATCCAGAAAGCCTGATCTGGATGACATCGGACGTGTCCGTCCGTGCCGCGCGCGAAGCCACTATCCGCCTGTTTGCCAATCAGCGCGATGCAACCGCCGTAGTGTGCGCCAGCCAGATGACCATGATTGGTGCGCTGGAGGCATTGCTGGAACTGGGCAGGGACACGATACGGGACGGGATCGGTATTGTCGGTTTTGGCGGCATGCCGTTTCGCATGCTGTCCAGACAGAAGCTCGCCTATTACTACCAACCACAACGCAAGGTCGGTAAAGTGCTGTCGGAACATTTGCACGACCTGATGACCGGCACCCCGGCAGAAGAACTGCAAACGCTTTTACCCTATCGACGGATCGACGATCTTGCCGCCTTCCGCGAGGGAGAGGATTTCTGATCTAACCCGACTATCCCTGTTTGTCTTCCTTGATATCCTCGACGGTTTGCTCGTTGCCCAGAATGCGAACCAGCATAAGTTCGAACGGTTTCAAGGCGATCAGGACAATCAGCGTCAGAACCGTCGCAATCACCACCACATGCCAAGCCGCCAGAGCACATGCGATACCAAGGGCCGCCGTGATCCATACGGTGGCCGCCGTTGTCAGGCCGCTAACCGACATGTCTTTTGGCTGGCGCAGGATCACACCCGCCCCGATAAAGCCGATCCCGGTCAGAACGCCTTGCAAAATCCCCTGCACGACGCGCGATAACGCATCGGGATGATCGATCAGATCCTGAAAATGGACTGCAACAACCGACACCACAGCCGCGCCAAGCGCAACCAGCGCCAATGTGCGCATGCCGGTCGGCTTGCCATTCACATCACGGTTCAACCCGATCACCATCCCGATCACGGTGGCCGCACACAGCCGCAAAACCATGTCGATCACACCGATATCGAAATATCGTTCAGCCGTTGCAAAATAGGGAAGATCCGTCATGCCCATATCCAGTTCGCGTTTCAATCTGTTTGATATACAGACCGAAACGCCTCCTGTTCGCGCATTGTTCCGCCAACGGCAAATCGGGCACCGCGATATCAATCAGCCTTGTGGCACGGCGCCATCTTCAATCCCTTTGGCTTCGGTCATCAACCAGTCGAAGAATCGTAAAATCCGCGGGTCGCGCCCCGGTCTATCTAACGTGATCAGGACGTAATCATAACCGGTAGGCGCCATACCATGCGGGGCGACAAGCCGCCCTGCAACCAGATCATCATAAACCAGAGGCAAGGGCCCGATTGCAGTCCCCAAACGATTGGCGGCCGCCTGAAGTGTAAAAAAGAAATGGTCAAAATATTGCTCGCTTGTCGGGCTGGCATTGCTTCCACTCGCCCGTTTCCAGACATCCCATGCATCAGGTCGCGTGCGACTGTGTAACCATCGGGCATTTGACAAATCACGAGCCAGAATGTTTTCCCAACAATCCGGGTCACAAACCGGCCCGGCAAATTCCGGCCAAAGGCGCGTTACCTCGTAATCCCCGCCGATACCGAAATCAGCCCGCCGGATTGCCACATCGCATCCCTCAACCAGCAGATCAACCGGGCCACCAGCCAGCCTTAGATCGATATTCAAGTCAGGATTGGATTCGCGAAACGCGCCCAGCCTTGGCATTAACCAGCGCATGGCGAGGCTGGGCTCGCACGACACCGACAGGATCGGCGATGCACTATCATGGCGGTGAATTTCTTCGATAGCGCCATCAAGCCCGTCTAGTGCGGTTGCCACCGACTTCAAAAGCCTTTCGCCTGCCTGAGTTAACCAGACACGCCGATTACGACGAACAAACAGATCAATACCCAACCGTTCCTCGATCTGCGCCACGGCGCGACTGATCGCCCCGTGCGTCAGGTGCAATTCCTCGGCAGCACGCGAAAAGCTTTGGTGTCGCGCCGCCGCCTCAAAGGCGGGCAAAGCGGCAAGGGGTGGCAGATTGCGTTTTCTGTGAATATTACTCACGAAATTCCCTACGAATTTTCGATTTTCTGGCGATCTTTTCAATTTGATACTGAATAATCTCACAGATCAAGGACCACGAACATGCCAGCCATTGCTCAGATCGAAGTCATTGCCGTCGCCATTATCACCATTCTTGCCGTTATCAGCCCCGGGCCGGATTTCGCCATGGTGACGCGTATTGCACTTGCACGTGGTCGTCGCGCTGGTGTGTTGTGCGCTATCGGGATCGGCAGCGGTGTTTCGATACATCTTACCTATACGCTGATCGGGCTTGGCGTTGTGTTTGCCAGTAATGTCTGGGTTCTGACCAGCTTACGCTATCTGGGTGCTGCCTATCTGATATGGCTGGGAATATCGGCACTTTGGCCGGATATACGGGCCTTATTGGCGAAAAATCCAACCGAAATTCAGACCCAAATGGCAAACAAAAACATCAACAAGCCGAAAGCGAATCATAAACGGAATGGATCCGCGTTCTGGGTCGGTTTTGTCTGCAATGCCCTGAACCCCAAGACGATGCTGTTCATCGTTTCGTTGTTCAGTCAGGTCATTTCTCCCGATACACCGGTTTTGATGGAGATCGGATACGGTTTTTATATCGCAGCATGCCACATGATCTGGTTTACGCTGGTCGCGGTTGCGTTGACATTGCCTTCGGTGCAAGCGCGCATCGCAGCCATCAAAATCTGGATCGAACGTGGTGTGGGATTGTGCCTTGCCGGACTTGGCATCAAGCTACTAACAAGCACCAACTGAATTCATCAATGTTTCTCAGATAAAAAGCATTTCGCCCTGTTGACGGGCGTCATTAAGGAACGTTACCACGCCGCCCGTCTCGATTTTGAGCTCTTCACGCTTTGCTTCGTTTTCCAGACCAAGCGCGCGAAGGCCCATGTCGCAAACCATGAACTTACCATCCAGCGCCACACAGGCCGACAGCAGTTCCTCGAACGTGCCGATGCCACGTGTGGAATAGCTGAGATCAATCGAGGTAGCCGTTGCCCCTTCGGCCTCAGTCCGCAAGTGACGCCAGCCCGAAGGGGCCAACACGGCGCGACTGGCTTCCATCGTAAAAAACAGGGTTGCCTCGCGCCCGGATGCAAGTGCCGCCGATGCCATTACGAGTGCGTAATGAACCTTTTCAAAGCTGCCGGAAAACACCACCAGCGACAGTTTCTTCGGGCTTTCGGACTGGTTGGCGTTTTCAGTGCTCATGAATGGACAGGTCCTTGATGCTGGCATTTTCGGAACAAAGCGGGCAGCCCGGATCACGCGGGACTTTGATCTTTCGGAAGGATGCACCAAGTGCATCGACAATCACAAGCCTGCCGGACAGACCATCGCCAATCCCCATCAATTCCTTGAGGATTTCGGTTGCCTGAATCCCGCCAATCATTCCCACGACCGAGCCCAGGACACCGCCCTGGGCACAGGACGGAATGGCGTCTTCGGGCGGAGGACTGTGATAGATGCAGCGATAACAGGGATGCGGATCGCCCTGATGCGCCTTGAATGTCGCAACCTGGCCGTCAAACCGGAGGGCCGCACCCGATACCAGCGTTTTGCCGGCAAAATAGCACGCATCGTTTAGAAGGAATCGTGTTTCGAAATTGTCCGACCCATCGGCAATCACATCATAACCCGCAATCAGGTCCATAACATTGGACGCATCAAGCCGAACATTATGCGTCTGCACACTGATTTCCGGGTTCATATCAAGCATGGTCGACTTGGCACTTTCGACCTTGGGCGAGCCCAAGTCTTTCATACCATGCGCGATCTGACGCTGCAGATTGGAAAGTTCGACCGTATCGGCATCGACAATCCCGATGGTACCGACCCCGGCTGCCGCCAGATACATCGCCAAGGGCGATCCAAGTCCGCCTGCGCCCACAATCAGAACCCGCCCGCGCTTCAGCTTCATTTGGCCTGTGCCGCCAACATCCTTCAGGACGATATGCCGGGCATAACGCTGCACTTCATTTTCGCTGAAATCAAAATCACTCACAGGCGGTTTCTTTCATTCGGTCCAAACGATCTGCCATTGCATATAGCGCGCATGCCACAGACAAGAAAGGCCCGGAAAATTCCGGGCCTTTTTTACAAGATGCTCGGTCAGCAAAACCGAATTACTGCAGACCTTCGAACAGCGGGGTCGACAGGTAACGCTCGGCAAAGCTCGGGATGATAACCACAATGCGCTTGCCTTCGTTTTCCGGCAACTGACCCAACTCGATACCAGCGGCAACAGCCGCGCCGGACGAAATGCCGGTCGGCAGGCCTTCGATGCTTGCGAGTTTGCGCGCAGTGGCAAAGGCTGTTTCGTTTCCGATCGTCATGACCTTGTCGATCACATCGGTATGAAGGTTGCCCGGAATGAAACCGGCACCAATGCCCTGGATTTTATGCGGGCCCGGTGCACCACCGGAAATAACCGGGCTGTCTTCCGGTTCAACCGCAACAATCTGGATATTCGGGTTATGCTTTTTCAGGACTTCACCAACACCGGTCAATGTCCCGCCGGTACCGACACCGGCAACAAAGATATCGATCTTGCCGGCGGTATCCTTGATGATTTCCTCGGCAGTGGTATTGCGATGAATTTCCGGGTTTGCCGGGTTTTCAAACTGCTGAAGCATGATCGCGCCATCAATCTCGGCAACCAGTTCCTCGGCACGGGCAACCGCCCCCTTCATGCCCTTGGCAGCCGGGGTCAGGTCGATCTGCGCGCCCAGAAGCATCAGCATCTTGCGGCGTTCCAGCGACATGCTTTCAGGCATGGTCAGGATCAGTTTGTAACCCTTGGCCGCCGCCACGAAAGCTAGCGCAATACCGGTATTACCTGAAGTCGGTTCAACCAGCGTCGCACCAGGTTTGATGCGTCCTGATTTTTCGGCATCCTCGATCATTGCGAGACCGATACGATCTTTGACCGAGGCCAGCGGGTTGAAGAATTCAAGCTTGCCAATCAGGTCGGCCTTCACACCCTCGGCCGCTGCCAGACGTGAAAGACGAACCAGCGGCGTCGCACCGATGGTGTCGATGATGCTGTCGTAAATCTTGCCGCGAAACTCAGTCATGTTTTCCTCGCAATTTCTTGTAATTTAAAACCAACCACATTCTGGATTTGTATTTATCCCGTTTAACACCCAAGTCAATCGGGTTTAAACAGTTTTTACGTAAATCCCGGTTGGGCCGGTTTCCTGATGCCTGTGTATCAGATGTGAACCGCAGCGGATTCTTGTGGTTTAACGATACAACAATCCGCAGCCTTTTCCGACGATTAAATGATGAAATCCGGGGATTCCTCGATCCCGCTTCGCAGACCAGCGTCACGCGCTCTGTTACATAAATCTTCGACCGTGATCCGGGTCAGCGACACCATCATTTCGTCCTGTAATTCACGCCAAAGCGGGCGGACGACTTCCTTACCCAACGGAGATCCTGCCGGATCCTCGATCGGGTCATCAGATGTTTCCATCGACCGGATGACCGACACGATATCGGCAAGGGTGATACGACGACGTTCACGTGCCAGACGATAGCCGCCACGCGGACCACGCACACCTACAAGAATGTCGGCACGCACCAGCTGCTGCAAAGTCTGTTCAAGATAGCGTTTCGGAATACCCTGGCGCGCGGTGATGTCACGGCTTTGCACTGGCTCACCTGCGGCGTTATAGGCAATGTCCACCACCGCCTCGATGGCAAACAGCATCTTCTTTGACAGTTTTAACATCGTTTCTTTCATACTCCCCTTGCGGTCCCGTCGATCCCCCCGGAAGTACCGGGACCAGCCATTTTCAGAGTTCACAAGGCAGCAACATCACCAACCGACCCATATTCCTCGGTGATATTGCTGCTGCCTTTAACGGTAATCAGTCCGTTTTACCTGCCGGTGCGGCAACACCAGTCGATCCGAAACCACCGGCACCACGCGCCGTTTCATCCAGATCGGCAACCGCATTCCATGCCACCTGCGTCACCGGCGCGACCACAAGCTGGGCAATGCGCATACCACGTTCGATGGTAAATGCCTCATCCCCGTGATTGATCAGGATCACTTTGATTTCCCCGCGGTAATCAGCGTCAATCGTTCCCGGGCTATTGAGAACCGTCACACCGTTCTTCGCCGCCAACCCCGAACGCGGACGAACCTGTGCTTCAAACCCGGCTGGCAGGGCAATCGCGATTCCGGTTTCGACCATAGCCCGTTTACCCGGCGCGATCACAAGCGTATCGTCAATCGCCGCCTGCAGATCGACGGCCGCCGACTGTGCGGTGGCATAGTCAGGCAGCGGGAAATCTGCACCATGGGGCAACTGTTTCAGATCGACAGTCAAACGCGTCATAAAAGTTCCTTGTCTTCATATTTCTGACTGCACGCCTTGGACATGCAGCGGGTTATCAAGCTATTCAAATCAGGCAAAATGCCGGGAAATCCGTTGCACAAGCGCACGTGCGACACCGGCCTTGCCCTGCCGGGGCCAGACCTCGTCACTGGCACCATCCGCGCCGGAAATCAGGAAAACTTCATTGTGATCACCACCAAAGGTGCCCGTACCGGGCGCCACATCATTGGCAAGAATCCAGTCGCATCCCTTGCGCGCCCGCTTGGCGCGGGCATGTTCGATAACATTTTCTGTTTCGGCTGCAAAACCAACAACCAGATCCGGGCGTTTTGGCCCTTTCTGGCTGATGGTCGCCAAAATATCCGGATTTTCCGAAAGCTTCAGGTCCGGAATCACACCCGACCCATCTTTTTTTAGTTTCTGACCGGCTTCTGCGGCCACACGCCAATCGGCAACCGCGGCGGCACATACCGCAATATCGGCGGGCAAGGCAGCCTGCACAGCATCCAGCATCTGCCGGGCCGTTTCGATCCGTACAACTTTTACCCCCGTCGGATCAGGCAAGCTGACCGGTCCGCTCACCAGCGTCACATCGGCTCCAGCAACAGCAAGTGCCGCGGCTATTGCATGACCCTGCTTGCCCGACGAGCGGTTGGCGATGTATCGCACCGGATCAATCGGTTCGTGTGTCGGACCGCTGGTCACAACAGCCTTTCTCCCAGCAAGCGGCTTTCCGGCTGGCTGACCTTCCAGAAAATCAACAACCGCCGCAATAATTTCGACAGGTTCCGCCAGACGGCCCGATCCGGTTTCACCGCATGCCAAATCACCCGCCGCCGGACCAATCCGCATTACACCACGTCCTTCAAGAGTCGCGATATTTGCCTGTGTTGCTGCGTGATTCCACATTTCGACATTCATCGCCGGTACAACCATCACCGGCTTGTTTGTCGCGAGCAGGGCCGTCGTCGCCAGATCGCCTGCCTGTCCAGTCGCCATTTTGGCAAGAATATCCGCACTTGCCGGGGCGACCAGCACAAGATCAGCCTCACGCGACAGGCGGATATGGCCCATTTCGGCCTCATCGGTCAGGGAAAAAAGATCCTGATAAACCTTGTTCTCAGTCAGGGCGGCCACCGAAAGCGGGGTTACGAATTCCGCGCCGCCTTTGGTCAGGATCGCTCGGATATTGATCTCCCGGTCGCGCAAGCGTCGGATCACCTCAAGAACCTTATAGGCAGCAATGCCGCCCGAGATGATCAGAAGGATATTTTTTCCTGCTAGCACTGTGGTTACCAACTATTTACGTTGAAGAAGTGTGGTTAACCTACCTTCTCCGTTGATCCCGTGCAAGCGTCCAAAATGATCAGAAAAAACGCCACAGGTTCGTAAAACCCATGGCGTTATTTTACTATTCATTTTCAACAATTTATCACGGAACGGTATAAAGCATTCCGAACCAGCGCCACCGGCCATTCGGCCCCATCGAGGTGCAATTGATCCGCCACCGTCCTGACGAAACCGGGGCATCCAGCCGAATTTCAACCCGTTCTTCGCCCAGCCGGTTCATGGTCGGTTCACCCTCCGACGGGTAGCAGGCGACATCACCTGTCTTTTCCTTCAATGTGAACCCGAACGCTGGCGGGTTACGTTCCAGCGTATAATTTGGCGGGGTTATATCGCTGACCGGTAGTGGCAATGAATTGGCTGCCAGCGTAAAACGGTCCATCTCGCCATAATTCTCGTTCATCGCAAAACGCGGCAGATACATTATATCCGATTCTGTGCTCATGGCACCGCTTTGCTGGCCAAATGCCGCCTTGTAACCGGCCTCCTTGACCGCCGCGATCACATCATCACTGGCTTCCCCGTAAGGATACGCAAAAATGTCCGGAACAAAGCCCAGTTCTTCCTTGAAGCGCCGGGCAGAATGCGCAAGTTCCGCTTTCACTTCCTCGATCGACAAGCTCGGCAAATGCGAATGATGCTGGCTGTGGCCGCCAATGGTAACCCCGTCTTTGACCATCTCGCGCAACATGTCCCAGGTCATGTAGTTCTCGTACCCGGCATCGACCTGCTCGCTCGAAACAAATATTGTCATCGGCAGGTTGTGCTTTTTAAACGCTGGCCACGCAACATCATACACAGACCGGTAGGCATCATCGACGGTGATACCGATAGCGTAATCAGGCAATCCTTTGCCGTTTTGCATGGCATCGATGATTTCGGGGACACCCATCACCGTGTATTTTCCGTTTGTCAGCTCGCGAATATGTGCTTCAAATTGCGGCCCGCGAATATTGGTCGACGGGTAATCGGTTTCCGCAAACCGGTGATACATGAAGACAACGGCCGAATTTGCATTACCTGACGGTGATTCTGCGGACGTGGTTGCACCACTTGTGCTGGCTTCCTGCGCAATCCCCGGCGAAACTCCAACCGTCAGGCCAATCGCAAAGGCCGCACCAAATACCATGCAACGAAACATATTCACGCCATTGGCGCACACAACAGCGTCAGAATTTTGCTGCACATTGGTCTGTGATTGCATTGCCACATCCATCTTTATTTGCGACCCCACTCATTGGTCACTGCAGCCCCCAAAACCACAGCCTTGATTTCATGGTTTCCGGTAATTGTGTTTTTTGTGAACCTACCAGCGAACCAATTGTTTTTCCACAATTTCGTCACTGCGCTTGTGTATAGTCCTCCGTAGCCTAACTTCAGGATACCTGTTTCAACCGCAGCATTAACGGAGATTCGCATGCTTGATTCCGACGCACTCGACATCCTTTTCAACAAAGCCCGAACCCACAATTGCTGGCAGGATCGTGACGTCGATACGGCTCTGCTAAAAAAGGCATGGGACCTTACCGTCATGGGGCCGACCAGTGCGAACTGCGAGCCGATGCGGATTAAGTTCGTCAAATCACCCGAAGCCAAGGAACGGCTGAAACCTGCACTTTCCGAAGGAAATCTTGAAAAAACCATGGCAGCACCGGTGACTGCCATTATCGCCCATGACATGGAATTCTATGAAAAACTGCCGCAACTCTTCCCGCATACAGATGCGAGATCGTGGTTTGCCGGCAAGGATGATGCAATTGCCGCTACCGCATTTCGCAATGGTACGCTACAGGCCGGTTATTTCATTATTGCGTTGCGGGCTATGGGCCTTGATTGCGGCCCGATGTCAGGTTTTGACAATGCCAAGGTCGATGCCGAATTTTTTGCCGGTACCCCGGTCAAAAGCAATTTCCTGATCAATATCGGCTATGGTGATACGTCAAAACTGTTTGCCCGCAGCCCACGTCTTGCGTTTGACGAAGGAGCCGAAATTCTCTGATTTGCTATCGGAGGTCAAAACCGACGCGGGACAACGGCGTTAACGCATTGGCATATTTATTGGCAAATCCAGCTTATACGCATGTATGATCACGGTTCAGACGACGTATTTTTTCAAGCTTTTCTGATGCTTGAAAACTGTCATCTAACTTTTATTTGATCTTTACTGGCGCATAATCATTTTAGTCCAAATTTTTTGCATGCGTTAACGCGTACCGGCACAGATCCCCAACATCAGGAGCATCCGTTGGGCTTTCGCCAATTGTTAATGACCGCATTTGCGGTTGGATTCCCGACTGCCACGATATTTATCATTCTGGCGGCGATGGAGTTGCTTGGCTGGGGCACGGCGATCCTGTGTGCAACGCTGGCATGGCTGGGGATTGCCGGGGTCCTGCGCATCTATTTTGGCGATTTGCGCCGTGTAGCACGCTACGCCATGGCTTTGCGTGACAAGTTCCGTGGCACACCGCCACAGCATCTCTCTTTCGGTGCCGCGTCCGAACTATCGTCTCTTTATACCCAGATCGCCAGCACGTTTCGCGAACGCATCGCCCATCTCGAAGCGCAAACCAGTACGGATGCCGAAATTCTCGACCACCTGCCAAACCCGGTAGTGATGGTGAACCGGCAACGCGTTGTTACCGGCTTTAACCAGGCGGCGCGTGGCCTGTTCCACAATTTGGAAATCGGTCGTGATCTGACACGCTATATCCGCGATCCGATCCTGCTGGACGCCTTTGATGATGTCGCGGGCGAACGCGAGCAGATGAAACATGCCGAATTTGTACTGGCAAGTGATGCCCATCGTCATTTCGATGTGCTAACCGCACGGTTGCCCGCCGCAACCGGCGATCGGAACTTTGTTCTGTCCTTCTCAGACCTGACCGAACTTCGCAAGCTTGAACAAATGCGTGCCGATTTCGCAACCGATGCCGGGCATGAATTGCGCACACCACTTTCAGTGTTGCTGGGCTTTATCGAAACGCTTGAAGGCCCGGCCAAGGATGATCCCGATGCCCTGAACCAGTTCCTGCCGGTCATGCGTGATCAGGGACAGCGCATGCAGCATCTGATCGAAGATTTGCTGTCACTCGCCCGGATTGAGTTGAACGAACATACTCCGCCATCCGATGACTGCGATATCGGCAGGATCATCGACAAAGTCGCACAAACTCTCGCCATGAAAGCCGAAGCGAAAGGCATGGAAATCAAGGTTTCCTGCGAACTCGACAACACGGAAATTGTTGGCGAGGAAAAGGAAATGACGCAGGTTTTCGTCAATCTGGTCGAAAACGCCATCAAATACGGTCACCCCAAAACCAGTATTGATGTCTCGATCACATTGGCCAAAAACACCCCCGGTGCATTAGCCCGTTACCGGCATGACCGTGTTCTGGCCGTCGCCATTCGGGATCATTCAGACGGGATCGCACGCGAACATCTGCCACGCCTGACCGAACGGTTTTACCGAGTGGATACGGCGCGGTCGCGGGCCGTTGGCGGCACTGGTCTTGGTCTTGCCATCGTTAAACATCTGGTGCAGCGCCACCGCGGCACAATGACTATCGACAGCGAACAGGGCGTCGGATCGGTCTTTACGGTCTATCTGCCTGCCAAGGCCAGCGATAATATCCGGACCTTGCATCGAGCCTGATTCAGGGAAGACCTGAATATCTCGCATGAAATAAAAAGACCGGCATTTTTATGCCGGTCTTTTGTTTTTCGCTATCGCCAAGGATCAAAGAATGAATTTCGAAAGGTCTGCATCCTTGGCAAGCCCATCGACCTGTTCGCGGACGTAATTCGCATCAATCTTGACCGTCTCACCACCCCGGTCGGTCGCGGTAAAGCTGATGTCATCCAAAAGCTTTTCCAACACCGTATGCAGTCGACGTGCGCCGATATTTTCCACGGTTTCATTGACGCTGGCCGAAATGCGGGCAAGTTCATCAACTGCATCGTCGGTAAATTCCAGCGTAACATCCTCGGTTTTCAACAGTGCGACATACTGTTTGATCAGGGACGCTTCCGGTTCCATCAGAATACGGCGGAAATCTTCCTCGGTCAGGGCTTTCAGCTCGACCCGGATCGGCAACCGGCCTTGCAATTCCGGCAGCAGGTCAGAAGGCTTTGCCAGATGGAATGCGCCCGAACAGATGAATAGGATATGATCGGTCTTGACCGTGCCATGCTTGGTCGAAACGCTTGTACCTTCGATTAGCGGCAGCAAATCACGCTGGACACCTTCGCGCGATACATCGCCGCCACGTTCGGATCGTGCAGTGATCTTGTCGATCTCGTCAAGGAACACGATGCCATTCTGCTCGACATTCTCGATCGCCTCGGCAGTGACCTTGTCCATATCCAGAAGCTTGTCGCCTTCTTCGTCGATCAGGCGTTCAAACGCTTCCTCGACGGTCATGCGTTTTGGTTTGGTCTGACCACCGAATGCCTTGCCAAACACGTCCGACAGGTTAAGCATCCCCATCTGTGCCCCCGGCATCCCCGGAATATCGATGGTCGGCATCGAGGATGAACTGCTTTCCTGGACATGGATTTCAATCTCCTTGTCCTGCAATTCGCCTTCGCGCAGCATCTTGCGGAATTTCTGGCGGGTATCGGCCGATGCATTTTCACCAACCAGACCATCCAGAATGCGTTCTTCGGCTTGCATTTCAGCCTTGGCACGGACTTTCTTGCGCATGCTTTCGCGCGTAAGGTCCAACGACACTTCCAGAAGGTCGCGAACGATCTGTTCGACATCACGGCCGACATAACCGACTTCGGTGAATTTGGTGGCTTCGATCTTGATAAACGGGGCTTCTGCCAGTTTGGCAAGACGGCGTGCAATTTCGGTTTTACCGACGCCGGTAGGGCCGATCATCAGAATGTTTTTGGGCAGCACTTCATTACGCATATTGTCGTCAAGTTGTTGACGCCGCCAGCGGTTGCGCAAGGCAATGGCGACCGCGCGCTTGGCATCTTTCTGACCGATAATATGGCGATCCAGTTCGGAAACGATCTCGCGCGGGCTGAAATGTTGGGTCATTAAATTTATCCGTTAGTTCTTGCGACGGAAATGCGATGTCAGGCCCGAAACGGCACCCTTATTTCGCATCCTCGATCTTTTCCAGCGTGACGCTGTCATTGGTGTAAACACAGATATCACCGGCAATCGCCATGGCTTTGCGGGCAATTTCCTCGGCACTCAGGTCCAGATCAATCAGAGCCCGTGCGGCGGCAAGCGCATAGTTCCCGCCCGATCCGATGGCAATAATGCCGTCTTCGGGTTCAAGCACATCACCCATCCCGGTCAGCACCAGCGAAACATCCTTGTCGGCCACCGCCATCATTGCTTCAAGCTTGCGCAGATAACGATCCGTGCGCCAATCCTTAGCCAGTTCAACACAGGCGCGCATGGTCTGGCCCGGATGACGATCCAGCTTGGCTTCAAGACGTTCCAAAAGGGTAAAGGCATCCGCCGTTGCCCCGGCAAATCCGACGATGATCTCGCCTTTCTGGCCGATGCGGCGCACCTTGCGGGCGTTACCCTTGATTACGGTCTGGCCCAAAGAAACCTGACCATCACCGGCAACCACCACTTCATTGCCCTTGCGCACTGACAGAATCGTCGTGCCATGCCAGCTCGGCTGCGATTGTTCGCTCATAAATAATCCCTAGATTTTCATCCAATGCATTCGATCAAGAGTTAGCACGCACAACCGCCCGGTCAAGGGCCAAGCCCCGCGAACCACAATTGCCGATTCACAAACACTGTTTCAAAGCGAAAGAGGTTAAAAAATTCAGGGCGTATCGCCGCCACATGCTTTACCCTTGGTCGATAAAAGAATTTCAAAGAATGAAGGACGATAGTCATGAGCAATCCCGACCTTGCCCACACCCATCTTGGCAAATGCATTATGGCCGGTCAGGGCAGGATCAAGGCCGATCTGGTCCTGCGCAATGTCAGATTGCTTGATGTCATCACCGGCAAAGTAACTGAAACCGACATTGCCATTGTCGGCGACCGGATTGTCGGCACCCACGCCAAATACGAAGGTGATCGCGAAATTGACTGTATCGGCAAATTCGCCGTTCCGGGCTTCATCGACACGCATCTGCATATCGAAAGCTCGCTCGTCACACCACTTGAATTTGATCGCTGCGTCTTACCGCATGGTGTGACCACGGTCCTGTGTGATCCCCATGAAATTGCCAATGTTCTGGGCGCAGACGGAATTAGATACTTTCTGGATTGCGCCGAACGGTCCGTGATGGATATCCGCGTCAATCTATCTTCCTGCGTGCCGGCCACCGGTTTTGAAACATCGGGTGCGCAGCTTGAAATCAATGATCTTCTGCCGTTCCGAAACCATCCCAAGGTTGTAGGGCTGGCAGAAATGATGAATTATCCCGGTGTTCTGAACCTTGATCCCGACATCATGGCAAAACTTGAAGCCTTTCAGGATGGTCACATTGACGGTCACGCACCACTGGTTCTAGGCACTGCACTGAACGGCTATATGGCTGCGGGCATTCGCACCGATCACGAGGCAACATCCGCCGCCGAAGCGCGCGAAAAGCTTGCCAAAGGCATGGCGATCCTGATCCGCGAAGGATCGGTTTCCAAGGATCTTGAGGCACTGGCCGAAATCCTTGATGAAAACACTTCAAGCTTCGTTGCACTGTGCACGGACGACCGCAATCCGCTTGATATCGGCGAAGAAGGTCATCTTGATAGCCTTATTGAAAGATTAATCGGTCATTTAAAGGCACGTAATTGCCCAATCCATCATGTCTATCGCGCGGCATCGCATTCGGCGGCCCGTATTTTCGGGCTACGTGACCGCGGCCTGATCGGCCCCGGTTGGCGGGCCGATATCGCGATCCTTGATGATCTGGAAACCTGTGCGGTCAGCGACGTGATTGCCGGTGGACGACTGGTCACCAACGGTCTGTTTGACGCCCGCGAAACCGTTGCGCCAATTGGTTTAACATCAATGAAGGCCAAACCGGTCAACGTCGAGGCCTTCATGACTAAGCCCAAACCGGGTCAGAATCAGACCCCGGTGATCAAGGTCAAACCCGGCCTGATCCTGACCTTCCGGGATGAAGCCACCCTCGAAATTGGTGAAAACGGGCTGACGCCCGATCTTGAAAACGATGTGATCAAGGTGGCCGTCGTCGAACGCCATGGCAAGAACGGAAATATCGGGCGCAGTTTCGTCCGTGGTTTTGGTCTGAAACGCGGGGCAATTGCATCTTCGGTCGGCCATGACAGCCACAATATCACCGTGGTCGGTGCCAATGACGCGGATATGGCCGCCGCCGTCAATCGCCTGATCGAATTAGGTGGCGGCTTTGCCGTTGCAGATGGCGGCAGGATCACGGCCGAACTGGCGTTACCGGTCGCCGGACTAATGAGCACGGAACCGTTCGAGGTCGTCGAAAACGACCTGATCACACTGCGCGCTGCGGCCAAGGATCTTGGCTGTGTTTTGCCCGAACCGTTCCTTCAAGTCGCCTTCCTGGCCTTGCCGGTAATCCCGCATCTGAAAATGACCGACAAAGGCCTGTTTGACGTCGACAAGTTTGACTTTGTCTGACCTTTTGGCACCTTTAGCCTGTTCTAATGGATGGGTTTTCATCCTAACGCGCAATACCACATACCAATCTTCAACCCGGAAAAGAAATATCTGATCCCGGGAATTGACGATGGGGTGAACAGGTGAAGATCAGACTGCAAATAGGTGTGACCACCGCGTTCACAGCAATCGCGGTATTCATGATCGGGATCACTGTTGCCATTCTTTACCAAAGTAATCACCGGCTTGCATTGGAAACAGCGCGATCCGAGATGACCTCCGCACGGGAAAATACGGTTGAAAACCTGATAAATGTGATCATCTCAGTCGGGCAAGTGGTTGAAACAACCGTTGATTTTATCAAAACCTTCCCAGAAGCCATAACCGAACCGCGTAGCGGGGCTGTCATGGCAAGCCAGATCAAACCCTATTCCTATATTTACGGCTTGTTCTTTGGCCTTGAGGATCAAGGGCAATTTTATCAGGTCGTACAAGTCCCTGTCGGCGTTGCGGAATTTGGTCCGAACAAGAGCCCGTTACCCGCAAATACCAAAATCATCTATCGCACAATCGACGGACCGACCAATGATATGATCGAAACGTTCCTGTATCAGTCATCTTGGGGAACGGTTACAGGGCGCGAAAAGATCAACGTTGAATATGATCCCAGAACCCGCCCTTGGTACGAAGGTGCACGTAAGCAAGACGAGATTTTCGTAAGTAGCTTCTACATTTTTAATAGCACCGGAAAACCTGGGGTTACCTTTGCCAAACGGGTGACAGATACCGACGGAAAACTCTTGGGTGTTGTCGGCGCGGACCTGACAATGGACAAGATTACAAACATCCTGAACGACATCCGGATAGGCAACGAAGGCCGCGTCTTTCTGCTTGATAGGGAGGATGGTGTCATTGCTTATAGCGGGACACGTGACGATGCCACTGATCTGAAATTTACCGAAGCCGGCAATCGTAAAATTGATGATTCCATTGTCGAAACGGCGATTACGCAATGGATAAAAAGTCGCGAGACTTTCTTCGATTTCACAGGAACCAAAGATGGGCGTAGATATCTGGCATCCGCAGCGCCCATTCCCGAATTATTTGGTATTTCCCCAACACTTGGCTTCATCGTACCCGAAGATGAATTTGTCGGTGCCATCAAGGAAACCACCCGAAACGTTTTGCAGATTGCGGCAATCATCATCGTTGTTACCGTTATTCTGATCGTTATCATATCGCGCATGCTAAGCCGCCAGCTTAACGCCGTAGCGTTGGAGGCCGAGAAAGTCGGCCATTTCGATCTTGAAGGCGACTTTCAGATGTCGTCCCATATTTACGAAGTCAGCGCGCTGGCCAATGCGGTCTCAAATATGAAGGTAAGTCTGAAGAACTTTGGCTCTTACGTACCTGTTGATCTGGTGAAGTCGATTGTTGCCTCTGGCCACCCCGTCGAAATCGGAGGTACATCGCGCGAATTGTCGATCATGTTTACCGATATTGAGGGCTTTACCGGCAAGACCGAAAGCTATGCGCCAACGGCATTGATGCTTGAACTGTCAAACTACTTTGCGGCCATGGAAAAGGAAATCACTGCCAATGGCAACGGCACGATCGACAAGTATATTGGCGATGCGATCATGGCTTTCTGGAATGCCCCGACAACGGACCCGGATCATGCCGTTCATGCCTGCCGGGCTGCATTGGCCTGCCGACATGCCGGACGGCAATTGAATTCGATTTCCAGCCAGTCGGAACTGTTTCCTCTACGTACACGGTTCGGTCTGCATTGCGATCAGGTCGTGGTTGGCAATGTTGGATCGAAAAGTCGCATTCAATATACCGCATTGGGTGCAGCGGTTAATCTTGCCTCCCGGATAGAGGGGCTGAACAAAATTTATGGCACCCGCATTCTCGCCAGTGGCACCATCGCCCGAAAAGCACAGGAAAACTTCCTGTTTCGTTTTGTGGACCGCGTTTCCCCGGTTGGCACAACCCTTCCAGTCGATATTTTTGAGCTGTTGGGCGAAAAGGACGAAGCAAATAGTAACCTCTCTGCCACCAAAGAACAATATGACGAGGTCTCCAAGTGGAACGCATGCATGAAGCTTTATCGAAACCGCAACTGGCAAGAGTCTCTGGAAGCCTTTAATGCCCTGAAAACGCACGCGAGCGTGGACAAACTTGTTTCGATCTATATCAAACGTTGCCGACAATTCATAAAGTCACCGCCACCTAGCGACTGGGGTGGCGTTTCCCATATCGAAACCAAATAAACCTCCCGCTAAGCAACCCGACCCGGCCAACTGCAGGCTACGGACATATTTGCGGCCAATGCGTAGCCGGTTAAACTGGCTTTTCGCTGCTGTTATTGCTAAATACGACCCAACAGATGCATCGATACCTGCAGGAAAGGAGCTTTGCATGCGCAAGGCCCGCGTAGAGCGCAATACCAACGAAACACAGATCACGGTCGAGCTTAATCTTGACGGAACCGGCATCTATGATGTCGAGACCGGGGTTGGCTTCCTTGATCACATGCTCGAACAGCTTTCACGCCATAGCCTGATGGACCTTAAAGTCCGGGCCAAGGGCGACCTGCATATCGATTTCCATCACACCACCGAAGATACCGGTATCGCCATTGGTCAGGCCTTCTCTCAGGCACTGGGCGACAAAAAGGGCATCAATCGTTACGGCAGCTGCCTGCTTCCGATGGACGAGGCACTGACACGTGTCGCGCTGGATTGTTCAAACCGCCCCTATCTGATCTGGAATGTCGAATTTACCCGCGACAAACTTGGCGATATGGACACCGAACTGTTCCGCGAATGGTTCCAGGGCTTTGCCCAGGCAGCAGGTCTGACGCTGCATGTCGAAAACCTGTATGGCGATAACAACCATCATATCGTCGAAAGTGCCTTTAAGGCGCTGGCGAGGTCCCTGCGCAGTGCGATCGAAATCGATCCGCGCAAATCCGATGCCATTCCCTCGACCAAGGGTGTTCTCGGCGGGTCGCTTTAACCCGCCAGATGCCCCTGATCTGATCCGAATGACCGGGTGACGCATCACCCGGAACAGGAAGTCGGTTTTCGATGAAGGTTTACACAGTTCATACCCATCCCGGCGATGCCGATCCGATGGAAAATGCGATCCTGATCCGCGAAGGTTTCAATTTCTGGGCCTTTATTTTTAGCGGTATATGGGCGCTTTATCACCGTTTGTGGGCCGCTTTTTTTGGCCTGCTTGGCGTATCGCTGATTTGCAATCTGCTGATCTATGTGTTTGACGGCGGACCGGAAATGGATTTTGCCCTCGCCCTTGCGACCGGCATCGGTTTTGGCCTGATTGCCAATGACTTGCGCCGCAAGAAGCTTACGGCCCGTGGCTGGAAGCTTGTCGAAATTGTCGCTGGCCCCAACGAAAACGCAGCCGAGCATCGCTTCTTTGATCGTTTGCGTGGCGGTCAGGCGTCTTACAATAACCTGCAAATTGCTGCACCCACCCCCTTATCCGGGAGCACCCAATACCCATGAGTGTTGCGATTATCGATTACGGTTCAGGCAACCTGCGTTCTGCTGCTAAGGCGTTTGAACGCGCGGCCCGCGAAAACGGCATTTCCGCCGATATCATTGTCACCGATGATCCGGAAAAAGTCCGCAATGCCAGTCATATCGTCCTGCCCGGTGTTGGTGCCTATGCTGATTGCCGTGCCGGACTTGATGCCGTTACCGGTATGGTCGAAGTTCTGAACGAACAGGTCATCAAGGGCGGCAAGCCATTCTTTGGCATTTGTGTCGGCATGCAGTTGATGTCATCCGTCGGGCGTGAATTTGCCGATACCCCGGGTCTTGACTGGATCAAGGGAGAGGTGGTTGCGATTGAACCCGCCGACCCGTCGCTTAAAATCCCGCATATGGGCTGGAACGAGCTGGTGCTTGATCCGTCGGGCAGGAAACATGCCGTGCTGTCGGATATTTCGGATGGCGATCACGCCTATTTTGTACACAGCTATCACATGCATGTGCAAAACCCGGACGAGCGTCTGGCATCGGTCGAATATGGCGGGGCGCTGACCGCAATGATCGGGCGTGACAACATGATCGGCACGCAATTCCACCCAGAAAAAAGCCAGAAAACTGGACTTACCATCATTGGTAACTTCCTGGGATGGAAACCATGACCGCACCCAGCAATACGATCGAACCCGGTGTTACCGCCGAACGCGTTACGGAACTTAGTGCGGGCGACCTTTCCGACATCGTTGATGCCTGTACCCAGGCAATCATCGAAGGCGGTGGTTTTGGCTGGTTAACACCGCCGGATCGTCCGGATATGGAAAAATACTGGCGCGGCGTTTTGCTGATGCCGGGACGTCATCTGTTTGTATCACGCGTTGACGGTGTGATTTCCGGGGCCGCACAGCTTCTTGAAACACCTTCCAACCTTGAAGCACAGCGCCATTCGGCCCAGATCACCGGCCATTTCGTGGCACCGTGGGCGCGCGGGCGCGGCAATGGAAAGGCCATCGTGCGCAGCATCGAATTTTATGCGCGCGAACGCGGTTACTCTGTTTTGAAACTTGATCTTCGTGAAACCCAGACTGCTGCCATCGCACTTTATAATGGGCTGGGTTATGTCCGTTGGGGTATCAATCCCTATTATGCGATGGTCGACGGCAAAATGGTCGAAGGTTACTACTACACCAAGAAAATACAGGACACTGACCAGTGAATCTCTATCCGGCAATCGACCTTAAAGATGGTGCCTGCGTTCGCCTGCTGCGCGGTGATATGGACAAGGCCACCGTATTCAACAACGATCCAGGCGCGCAGGCTGGTGAATTTGTTGCTGCTGGTTGCCATTGGGTCCATATCGTTGATCTGAACGGTGCCTTTGCCGGGGAACCGGTTAATGGCGCAGCCGTTGACAGCATCCTTGCCGCAGTCTGTGACAAAGCCAAAACACAGCTTGGCGGCGGTATTCGCACGATGGAAACGGTTGATTACTGGCTTAACAAGGGAATTACCCGTGTGATCCTTGGCACTGTGGCCCTGCGTAACCCCGAATTCGTCAAGGAAGCCTGCGCAAAATGGCCGGGCCGGATTGCGGTTGGTATTGATGCGCGCAATGGCTATGTCGCGGTCGAAGGCTGGGCCGAAACATCCGAAGTCACCGCCCTTGAATTGGCACAAAAATTCGAGGATTGCGGTGTTACTGCGATCATCTTTACCGATATTGACCGCGATGGTGCAATGGGCGGCCCCAATATCGAAAGCACAGTGGCCCTTGCCAGTGCGATTTCGACCCCGGTCATCGTATCAGGCGGGGTTTCATCGCTGGATGATCTGATAGCGGTTGCCAAACATACCGATGCCGGGATTGACGGCGCGATTTCCGGGCGTGCGCTTTATGACGGCCGTATTGATCTGGCAGATGCCATCAGGGCATTGTCCTGAACGGACCCAAACAGGATAACCGATCATGTTGAAAACCCGTGTCATTCCCTGTCTCGACGTTAAGGACGGTCGTGTCGTCAAAGGGGTCAATTTCGTTGATCTGATCGATGCTGGCGATCCGGTAGAACAGGCGCGCATCTACGACGCCGAAGGCGCTGACGAGCTTTGTTTCCTTGATATCACCGCATCAAGCGACAATCGCGATACAATTTTCGACGTCGTCGCTCGCACGGCAGAAGCCTGCTTTATGCCCGTCACCGTCGGCGGTGGCGTACGCACGCTTGAAGACATTCGCAAGCTGCTTCTGGCTGGTGCGGATAAGGTTTCGATCAACACGGCTGCGGTCAATAACCCCGATTTCGTGCGCGAAGCAGCACGCAAGTTCGGGTCACAGTGCATTGTGGTTTCGATTGACGCCAAATCGACCGGCCCGGACAAGTTTGAAATCTTCACCCATGGCGGCCGAAAACCAACCGGGATTGATGCTGTTTCGTTTGCAAAACAAATGACCGAATATGGTGCCGGGGAACTCTTGGTAACCTCGATGGATCGCGATGGCACCAAGTCGGGCTTTAACCTGCCGCTGACGCGATCAATTGCGGATGCCGTAAATGTGCCGGTGATTGCATCGGGCGGTGTCGGGACGCTGGACCATATGGTCGAAGGTGTTACCGAAGGCCATGCCTCGGCGGTTCTGGCTGCCTCGATCTTCCATTTCGGGACCTATCGTATCCGCGAGGTCAAGGACCACATGAAAGCAGCCGGCATCCCGGTCCGCGAGGGGTGATTATGACTAATAAACATATTCTTGATCAGCTTTACACTGTGGTTGCCGCCCGCAAGGGTGCCGATCCAGAAACAAGCTACACCGCCAGACTTTTTGCCAAAGGCACGGCAAAAATCGCCCAGAAAGTCGGCGAAGAAGGCGTTGAAACCGTGATCGCGGCCCTTGCCGAAACCCCGGAAAAAGTCGCATCGGAAAGTGCCGATCTGCTTTATCACCTGACCGTGCTTTGGGCCAATCAGGGGATAAAGCCGGAAGACGTGTGGAACATTCTGGCCGAACGCCAGGGTATTTCCGGTATTGCCGAAAAGGCATCCCGTACAGATAAGTAGGGTCATATCCCGTCAAGATCAGGAGCATCCCCATGGCCGTCTCTGCCTATGATCCGCAAAACATCTTTGCCAAAATTCTTCGTGGTGAAATCCCGTGTAACAAGGTTTTTGAGGACGATCACGTCCTAGCCTTTCATGATATCGCCCCGCAGGCCCCGACCCATATCCTTGTGATCCCAAAGGGTACCTATACCAGCTATGACGACTTTGCGACCAACGCATCGGACGCAGAAATCATCGCCTATACCCGCGCAATCGGCAAAATTGCCGCCGCGGCAGGCGTTGTCGAGGACGGTTACCGTCTGATCGCGAATACCCGCGATCATGGCCGTCAGGACGTCCCGCATCTGCATGTCCATATCATTGGCGGCAAGAAGCTGGGCCTGATGTTGCCAAAAGACTAAGATTAACGCCCGCGAAACCAGAATTCAGGGCAGGGCAACCAAGGCGTCCCTGCCTTTTTGCTTTATCGGAATGTCATGATCCAACCTGTCCCATCCACCGCAACGATTTTCCAAAACCTCCCGGGTCACTGGACGCTTGAGCGCGACCTTGGTTCCACAGGAAAGTTCAGCGGCAATGTGACCTTCCACATGGCAGAACCGGAAAAGGCGGGTTTCTTGCGCTATCGAGAGGAAGGGCTTCTTGAACGCAGCGATGGCAAACGCTTTGACGGTTATCGCGAATATGACTTCGTCCTGCATGAAGACCTGCCCGCGATCGAGATGCTGTTTCGTGATCCATTAAGCTTTGGCAATCGCTATGTGCTGCTGCAATTTGATGAGGATACTGCCGACGAAGGATACAGCGCACGCGACATTCACCCCTGTGGGGAGGATTTTTATCATCATTGCATGATCTGGTATGATAAAAATCATTTCGAAACAAAAATAAAAATAATAGGCCCAAAGAAAGATCATTTGTTGCACAGCATTTATCGCCGAAAACCAAATGCCTAGGTCGCAGAAATTTTCTTTAACGTTACGAGGTTCCCATGTCACTGCCCCCATTCCATCTGGCGTTTCCGATTAAATCGATTGCCGATACCCGCGCGTTTTACATCGACATCCTTGGTTGTGACGAAGGCCGTTCAACCGAAGCGTGGATTGATTTCGATTTCTTTGGTCATCAGCTTTCCGCACATGTTCGCCCCGAAGCAGGGCAAAATGCCGGTGCCGGAAATGTCGATGGTGATGCGGTACCCATCCCGCATTTCGGCGCAGTTCTGGAATGGGAGAAATGGCATGATCTGGCAGATCGCCTGAAAGCTGCCGGGGTCAAATTCCTGCTGGAACCGAAAATCCGATTTAAAGATGAACCGGGTGAACAGGGAACTTTCTTTGTCGAAGATCCGGCTGGCAATGGCCTTGAATTCAAGACATTCCGCGATCCGGCGATGATTTTTGCGCACTGATTTGCCTTATCGTGCTGCCTTTGGGCGAACTGCCAACCGACTTTGATCACAGTGCCGGAACGCTTTGCTCTGCAATGCGTTATATGATCAGGTAATATTAGCGATACTGGTCCCAACCGATATCCGCGACACCCCAAAATCATCGACCCATTGCATCCGCCCGTCAGGAGAATTACCCATGTCTGCCGCCAGTTCCACCGCCAATGCCATCCCGAAAATCCTGATTGCCGCAGCGGGCGTGGACGAAAAATGGAAAGAGGCGATGGTTTCCAGACTGCCAGATGCAAATATCGTCACCCAACATGAAAATTACGATCCCGCAACGATTGACTTTACCCTGTTGTGGAAACAGCCGCAGGGGCTGCTTAAAAGTCTGACGGGGCTTCAGGCTATCTTCTCGCTTGGCGCGGGCGTGGATCATGTGCTTTCGGCCCCCAGTCTTCCGAAGGATGTACCGGTCATTCGTCTTGAAGATGCCGGTATGGCCGATCAGATGGTGCAATATCATCTATATGCTGCCCTGCATTTTATGCGTGATTTCGATATTTACGCCCGCCAGCAAGCCAAGGCCGACTGGACCCAGCATGATGTTGCCCGTATTTCCAAATGCCGGGTTGGCGTGATGGGGCTGGGGGCACTTGGTGCTGCGGTTGCCAGCGCATTGACGCAGCTTGGCTTTGCCGTATCAGGCTGGAGCCGCACGATGAAGGCGATTGACGGCATTACAACCTATGCCGGGTCCGAAACCCTGCGCGAGTTCCTGTCACAGTCTGACATCCTGATTTGCATGTTGCCGCGCACCGCCGAAACCGAAGGTGTTTTGAATGGCAAGACCCTGTCACACCTGCCAAAAGATGCCGCTGTCATCAATGCCGCACGTGGCGCGATGATTGTCGAAGCTGATTTGCTACGCCTGCTTGACACCGGTCATCTGCGCGGCGCGTTCCTTGATGTTGCGGTCACCGAACCGTTACCCGAAAGCCATCCGTTCTGGGACCATCCAAAAATCCGCATCACGCCGCATATCGCGGCCGCGACCCGGATTGAGGAATCGGTCGATCAGATCGCCGAAAATATTGATCGCATCACCCGCGGCGAAACCCCGCGTGGCCTTGTTGATCGTAAAACCGGATACTAAGCCGTAACGACAACACGGAAGGGATGAGATGGTATCGCTAGCCATCCTGGAGGCCAGTGTTATTCACTGCAAATCTCAATCAGCCTGCCATTAGCCCTTCGACCCCATTGGCAAAAAGCTGCCCCAACCAGTCGGTAAACACACGAACGCGCGGTGAAAGTTGCCTGTTCTGTGGATAAAGCACCGATACAGGCATCGGTTCCGGTGGATATTGCGGCAGGATTTCGACCAGCCGACCGGCCTTCAGATCGCCCACCGCACGGTAATGCGGGACCTGAATGATTCCAAGTCCGGCAATAGCTGCCGCCATATACAGATCCGCACCGGTCACGGAAATATTGGCCGGAATCTCCACCTGCCGCACAAGACCGTTAATTGTGAAATCAAGTGGCATCGGCTTGGCATCCGCCCCGGAAAGAAAGGAAACAACCCGGTGCCCCTGTCGTTCAAAATCCTCGATCTGTTCGGGCATACCATATTTTTCAAGATAACCGGGGCTTGCAACCGTCACCTCGGGCATTGTTGCCAAACGACGGCCGATCATGGATGAATCGACCAACTCCCCACTGCGCAACACACAATCATATCCCTCATGAACCAGATCGACATAGCGGTCACCATCCGCCACCACAAGCGTGATATCGGGATATTCGTCCATGAAGCCAGGCAGAGCCGGAATGACAAACATCCGGGCTAGTGTCCCCTGAAGATTGACGCGCAAAAGCCCCTTGGGCGCACACGGTCGAAAAAGGCCATCGGCTTCCTCCAGTTCGCCCAGTATCCGGATACAGCGCTTGTAATAGGCTTCACCATCCAGGGTTGGCCGGACCTGTCGGGTGGTCCGGTTCAGAAGCCGCGTGCCCAACCGTTCTTCAAGGCGCTGAATGGTATTGGTCATGGTGGCACGCGGGATCTGAAGATCCGTCGCGGCCTTGGTAAAGCTGCTGCGCTCGACAATGCGAACGAAGTTCCGCATCTCCTCGAACCGGTCCATCATATTTCCAATTGTTGTAGATAATCGAACAGTATTGTCGATTATGGCGTAATTATCCCAAATGTCATCCGGTTCATACTCCGCCTATCGAAATTGGTTCATCACCAAACAGGAGAACCCGACATGACAAACGCAAATGAAACCAGAACCGCCATCATCACCGGTGCCGCACGCGGCATTGGTGTCGCCCTTGCCAAACGCCTGGCACAGGATGGCTTTGCGGTTGTTATCAACTACGCCAACAGCGCTACCAGCGCGGACGCCCTTGTCGAAGAACTGACAGCAAGCGGCCATCAGGCGATGGCAATCAAGGCCGACATCACCAATGCAGATGCCGTCAAACAGATGTTTGATCACGCCGAAACCCGCTTTGGCGGGGTTGACGTCATTGTCAATAATGCCGGTATCATGACAACACAGCCAATCTCGGAAATGAGTGACGCGGTCTATGACGCGATGATGGATACCAATGTGCGCGGCACCTTCAACATGCTGCGCGAGGGGGCCAAGCGCCTGCGTAACGACGGACGTGTCATCAATTTTTCGACTACCGCCCTACATCTGAAATTGCCGGGTTATGCTGTTTACAACGCAACCAAGGCAGCGGTTGAAGCGATGACAGGTGTTTATGCCAAGGAACTGCGTGGTCGTAACATTACGGTAAATGCCGTCGCCCCCGGCCCGGTTGCAACCGAACTGTTCCTGAACGGCAAGACAGATGAACAAATCGCACAGTTTTCGAAAATGCCGCCGATTGAACGTCTTGGTCAGCCCGAAGACATCTCTGGCGTCGTTTCCTTCCTGGCCGGACCGGATTCCGGTTGGGTCAACGGACAGACGCTACGCGCCAATGGCGGGCTTGCCTGATCCAAATGCCAAATTGATTGCCTTGCCGCCTTTCCACCGATCCCGCGCGTCAAGGAAATTTAACATGGGTGTCGTCCTGAATAAGGACGGCACCTTTGCCGTATCACGAAAACCCTATTGCCAAAACAGGGACGAGGAACTCGCAAAAACACCGGCATGCAAATTGGCAAGCATCCGATTTTGCCCCATGATGGCGCCAAGCCCCAAGCAAGGATGCCTTTATGACCAATATTACCTTCCGCTATGCCACCGGCGAAGATTTGTCTGCCATCGTTACCCTTCTCGCCGATGACGAAAAGGGTAAAACCCGCGAAGAACTGCGCGATCCGCTACCCGATGTCTATTATGCCGCGTTTGATGCCATGCAAAGTCAAAGCACCGAAGCCCTTCCAAACAAATACCTTTTAGCATGTCAGGGGAATGACATTGTCGGTTGTCTGCAACTGACCCTGATTGCCGGACTTTCGCGCAAAGGCCGTCTGCGTGCACAGATCGAAGGTGTACGGGTATCGTCGAAATGCCGGGGTCAGAAAGTAGGCGAAAAATTGATCATCGAATCCATTTCGATTTCGAAATCACTAGGCGCATCGCTTGTGCAGTTCACCACCGACAAAACCCGCAAGGATGCCCATCGCTTCTACGAACGGCTTGGTTTTGTTGCCAGCCACGAAGGTATGAAAAAGGACATCTGAGGTTTTCTGCCATAGTGATGGCAATATTTCCCAGCCTTATAGTGCTATGATCGAGATCCCGGAAACACCAGCAAACGGAGCTTTAGCTATGAACCTCTCCGAACTGCAGGAAATTGCCACACTAAAGGGCTTCACCCACCATTTCAGTGCGACCGGAAATCATGTCACCTGCGATGGCAAGGAAGTCAGCTATTCCGCGAATGATCTGACCATTATCGATAGTCGATCCGTCGATAGCGGCACCGATCCTGGGGATGACGCCACGCTTTATATGATTGAAGCCCGCGACGGTACACGTGGCACCCTGATCGTGCCCAGCAGCTTTTACACCGAGCACGACAAGGCGGAACTGATCGATCATCTGCGCAGTCAGTCCCGATAAAATCGGAACAGTCGCATCGCTTCCGCGTTTCAGGAACAAGTATCCCGTAACCAGCAGGAGAGACGACAATGACTTTGGCCGAACTTCAGGAAAATGCCATCCGTCATGGCTTTTCACATCATTTTGTCTACGAGGCAGGCGGCGTACGCTGCGACGGCAGCGGTCCGGTTTATGCTGCTGCCGATCTAAAAATCGTTCATAGCAACAGTGTCGATGCCGGCACCGATCCGGGGGATGAGGCCACCCTTTACATGATAGAGGCCCGTGATGGCACGAAGGGTATGATGATCATTCCGTCAAGTTTCCATGCCGACCCCGACAAGGCACAGCTGATCGACGAGCTGCGCAAGAACACCCACTGAACCACACAAAAAGAACACAAACCCGCACCTGTAACGACATGATGAGGATCGATATTTCGTGACAATACGTTGCACTGCACATCTTCCCATCCCCATATAGTGCACCAGTCGGGGAAAATATCGTCATTCGTGGTCAGTACAGGGAACCGCCATGTCAGATCTTTTGCCGTTCTTCCGGGCCTGGGTAGCCGACCCCAGACGCGTTTCGGCCATATCGCCTTCCAGCCCGGCTCTGGCAGAAATGATTACGTCTGAAATTTCCCCCACGACCGGATCGGTATTGGAGCTTGGACCGGGAACCGGTGTTTTTACCCGGGCTCTGATTGCGCGCGGTCTTGATGAAGGTGATCTGACCCTGATTGAAGCCGGGGCGGAATTCGCGCGCCTGTTGGCAGATCGCTATCCGCGCGCCCGTGTTTTTCACACAGATGCCACCCGGCTTGCCCGTAGTGATTTGTATCCTGCTCACGGCCTTGGTGCCGCCATCAGCGGACTTCCTTTGCTGTCAATGCGACCGCGTCAGGTGATGGGGGTATTGAACGGTGCATTCCGTTATCTCGGACCCGATGGGGCATTTTATCAGTTTACCTATGGCCCGCGCTGCCCGGTACCCTCCGCCATTCTGGAACGGATGGGTCTTAAATCCGTACGAATTGGCACCATTGTTCGCAATGTGCCACCATCGTCGGTTTATCGTATTTCACGCATGTCCTGATTATCGCCGATACACCATATGCCGATAGCCAAGAGCTTCGGCAACATGGCTACGCTTGACGCCATCCATGCCTGCCAAGTCGGCAATTGTGCGCGCAACGCGCAAAACACGATGATACCCGCGTGCCGACAGCCTCATCTGACGCGCGGCATCCTGCAAAAGACCGCGGCCATCAGTATCAAGTGCCGCAGCAGTCTGCAGCACTTCACCATCTGCCTCGGCATTGGTTGAAATATGATCATTTTTATATCGTAATGACTGAACGGCACGCGCGACCAGAACCCGGTCCCGCACGATTTGCGTCGTCTCGCCACCTGAGGGAAGGTCAAGCTCTTCAGGACGGACGGCCGGAACGTCGATCTGAATGTCAAAACGATCCAGCAGGGGCCCCGATATTCGGGCCTGATAATCCTCGCCGCAACGCGGCGCCCGCGCACAGGCAAGGTCATTGTCGCCCAAGTATCCGCACCGGCAAGGGTTCATCGCCGCGACCAGTTGGACGCGCGCGGGGTAAGTCACATGGGCATTGGCGCGTGCCACAGATACCTGCCCGGTTTCAAGCGGCTGGCGTAACGCATCAAGGACATTGCGCTGAAATTCCGGTAATTCATCCAAAAACAGCACACCATTATGCGCCAGCGAAATCTCGCCCGGGCGCACCCTGTGTCCCCCACCAACAAGTGCTGGCATGGATGCTGAATGGTGCGGCGAACGAAAGGGACGGGTACGGATAAGCCCGCCTTCAGGCAACATACCGGAAACCGAATGGATTACTGTGGTTTCAAGTGCCTGTCTGGCATCCAGTTCTGGCAAAAGCCCCGGCAACCTTGCCGCCAGCATCGATTTCCCCGAACCGGGAGGACCGCTCATCAGTAAATTATGCCCTCCGGCCGCGGCAATCTCAAGCGCGCGTTTGGCGCTTTCCTGCCCTTTGATATCGCGAAGATCGGGTAGGGAGATGGGCGATGGTTCAGTCTTGGGCATCTTTGGTCGCGGGAGGATTTGCGTACCCTTGAAATGATTGATCAAGGTGGTCAGGCGTGATGGTGCGAGAATTTCAAGCTCCCCGGCCCAAAGGGCCTCCGCACCATTGTCAACGGGGCAGATAATTCCCCTTTCCATGCTGTTCGCCTGCATGGCTGCTGGCAAAACCCCACCAACACCTGTAACGCTGCCATCAAGTCCCAGCTCACCCAGCACGACAAAACTGGCGATATCCTCGTGCCCTATCACATCCATTTCGGCCAAAAGGCCAAGTGCAATCGGCAGATCGAAATGCGATCCTTCTTTCAGCAAATCAGCCGGGGCCAGATTAATCGTTATGCGTTTGGGCGGCAATGCCAGCCCCATCGCCGAAAGTGCCGACCGTACACGTTCGCGTGCCTCGGAAACTGCCTTGTCAGGCAGACCAACCACGGTAAAGGCCGGTAAACCGCTTGCCATCTGGACCTGCACATCGACCGGAATTGTATCAATCCCGGCAAAGGCGACGGTCGTAACCCGTGCTGTCATATGGTGCTGATCCCCGTAACCCCAAGTTCTATATACCACTTTGGCGGGAAACGGGGATCAAGGCAACAAGTCGTTTATCCGCGACAGATCAGGCGCAACCAGCGCCGTCTTCCGGCGACATATCAGTATTGATCATCCAGGGTGTACCGAACTTATCGGTAAACATGCCATAGCCCGGCGACCAGAAGGTTTCTTCGAACGGCATGGTCACCTGGCCGTCTTTGGAAAGGGCTTCGAACATCTTTCTGGCATCGGTCGCATTTTCAAAATGCAGGGATGCAGTCATACCCTGCATCTTGGTGAAATATTCCGGTGGGCAGTCGGATGCCATTAAATGCCAGCCATCGCCCATCAGGCATGCATGAGCAATTTTGTCATTATGCTCAGGCGAGTCAGCAGCCATCGGTGTATCGCCGAACGGCATCATAATCAGTTCACCACCCAGGATGGATTGATAGAATTCAAATGCCTGGCGGCAGTTCCCATCGAAATTCAGATAGGTGATCAGTTTCATCGGAGCGTTCCTTTATGTGTAAAAATCTGGTTGGTTTGGAGATTTACGGCTGCAGCCCGAACTGGGCGGCACCGTTTTCAAAATCAAAGGGCACGGAAAAATGTTCATGCGCGATGCGCCATTCACCACCCTGCTTTTCAAGGTGATAGCTTGACCGCATCCAGCTTGCCTGCTCGGTTCCGTCTTCCTTGCGCATACCGCACCGGATCAGGAACCGTGCAACCGCCAGATGACCGGAAACACGAATAGTCGGTTCCTGCGGTTCCATGATGAATTCATCATCAAACGCCATACAGCGTTCCCAATGGGCACGGTAGTCTTCCCGGCCACTAAATTGCAGCGGACCGACTGCGTCATAGGAGCAGATATCATCGCTATATAACGCCATGATACCGTCGAGATCCTTGTTGCGTGCCGCCGTTGACCAACGGGTGAAAATCTCACGAATGGCCGCTTGATCTTTAATTTGTTTATCAGTCATGGGGGAATTTCCTTGCCTTGGTGGTGCGAGGGACTGGCTAAAGTTTTGTGTGGAGTTTTCAGATGCCTTTGGCGGCACGTTCAATCCCGGCGATGTCGAATTTGTCCATCGACATCATGGTTGTTGCCACCCGGGCGGCTATGTCGGGGTCCGGATCGTTCATCAGTTCGATAAGGCGGACCGGAGTGATCTGCCAGAAAAGGCCAAATCTGTCTTTTACCCATCCACACTGTCTGGGTTCCCCATCTTCGGAAAGGCAGTCCCAGTAATAATCAACTTCTGCCTGGTCATTGCAGGATACGGTGAAGGAAACAGCTTCGGTAAACCTGAACTGCGACCCGCCATTAAGAGCCGTGAACTGCAGACCTTCCAGCTCGAAACTTACGGTTAAAACATTGCCTTCCGGTCCGGGTCCTGCCTTGCTGCTGCGCAGGATTTCGCCGATCTTGGCATTTGGAAAAATGGACGCATAAAAATTGACGGCCTCTTCGGCGTTGCCGTCAAACCACAAAAAGGGGCTTATCTTCTGCATTGGGCTTCCTCCTTGCCTCTCAGAAGGTTGTCGTAAAGATCAAAGGCGTGGTGGCGCTTTTGAACCAAAGGGTTGATCAGTTTTTTCTTATTTTCCCGTTTGACAAATACGTTGATATCAACATAATTAATTCATGTCAAAGAAAGATTTCAACCAGAACGATAAAGTCCCGTTTTCATCGACATTGATGGTGCGTGACAGTTGTCTATGCCTGCATGTCCGACGGGCCGCGCGCACGATTGCGCGACGGTTTGACGATGCATTTCGTTCACTTGATCTGACCAGCGGGCAATTTTCCCTGCTGATGTCACTTAACCGGCCCGAACCACCGCATATGCAGGATGTCGCCAATTTGCTGGCAATGGATCGAACGACACTGACGGCCAATCTCAAGCCGCTGGAACGACGCGGGCTGGTTAATATTCAGCCCGACCCGAAGGACAAACGCGGTCGCCTTCTGACCCTGACCGACCCGGGCATGGCGCTTCTGATGCGCGCCTTTCCGATCTGGCAAAAAACCCAGGCTGAACTTGAAAGCATGGTTGCCGGTCCGGATTCGTCACAGCTTCTGGCTGATCTGGTCAGCTTGTCACGGGAACATGCCGGCTAATCCGGTAAAGTGCGTCAAGCCAATCACAGCTTAATCTTCGGATGCTGCCTTATCTTCATCAGGATTTTCGCCAACACCCACGTTTTCATCGCGTGGTGGTAGGAATTCCTTGCGGCACGGGACGGCAACGCCATCGACCACGGTCCAGCCGAAATTGCGGAACTTGCCAAAGCTTTCCTTTTTCATCGTGATGCCGCTCGCACGGTGCTTGCGCACTTCGGCGGAATCCTCGCCCTGGATTTTACCGGCCCTGGCCCAGGCCCGTTCACGCATGGATTTGGTAATTTCGGTCATGAAACCCGTTTCATCTGAAAAGTTGCTGCCCGGCATCATAGCACATTTGGCAGCCCGACCACGCTATAGCCGGTATAAACTGCACGGGCAATATCGCATCCATGCAGGTCAGGTCTGTCAAGCCGGCAAAAGATGATACCGCGTGGCGATCATTGATGGACGATCTGCTAGTGCCGCCATCCAGTGACGCAGATCATCCGAAAGGGCAAAGCGCCCGTCTGGCCAGCGAAAATCGACATATTCAAGGGCGGCTGCGACGGACAGAGTGCCGATATCGGGCCGGCCTGCTGCAAGACTGAGGATGCCGCCTTCTATGGCGTCAATGCTTCTTTGGACTGCCGCATGCTGCCGATCCATTACGAAATCGGAACGTTCATTTTCTGGTCGTTTGCTGTCGGCAAAAAGTCGACCGGTTGCCGCCATCATGCCGTCAGATAATCCCTGCCACTGCAGGGCATTAAGCCGTTCGGAGCCTTCCTGCGGAATGATGCCAGTCCCATCACTATTCGCACGGGCAACTTCATCAAGGTAATCACAAATCACCGCAGACTCGAACACCGCCATCCCGTTTTCAAGTACCAGAGTCGGTACCTTGGCCAGCGGATTGTGTTCGCGTAACGCCGCATCGGTCCAAGGATCGATCATGATTTCGGCGATCTTGCCTTCAAGACCCAATTCACGCGCAATAATCCGGACCTTGCGCGAAAATGGCGAAGTCGGTGCGTAATAAAGCTGCATGGTGGGTACTATGCGATCCTCCCTAAATCTTTAAATCCGGCGTCCAGCCGATATTTTCCAGATGCCAGTTGGCCCGCCAGTTTTCATCCTCGCGATCCAGTGTCAGGTAATTGCGCGCCGCGCAGTAGGTGCCAAATCGCCCCGGAAGCGGTTTAAGCTTCGTCGGGCGACCAGGCAGGGGATTGTCACCAATCCACGCCAGAAGACCAAGTGCCCGTGCGAATGCGACCGGAGGTGCAGTATGTGAAATCCCCGATGCCACCAGTTGATGGATGGTTTTTCCACCTGTTTCAAACGTGCCTCGCGTCGCCACATGAATTTCCCCCGACAGCAGGGTGATATCGTGATTGCGATCATTCGCAACTTCTTCAAGCGTTTCCAGAAGACGGCACCATTCCTTGCGATGCCAGCGGCTTTGCCACTGATCGCGCAGGTCATCTTCGTATTTCTGGGCACTGGGCATCAGGTGCAAAATCGCCTCGACCAGCGACAGGCGCGGGCCAATTACCGGCACACTCGACATCAACAAAATACGATTATGTTCCGGAACAGTATCGAGTGTCGCAATCATGTCCCGCCAGCCATGTTCGCCCATGATCGCATGCGGGGTCCGTTCCGACCGGAGGTCGGGCGCAATCACCGAAAATCCGGGAAAATCCGTCCGCCAGCCAAGGCTTTCCCCACTGCGATCAATAATCTTGCCAGCCAGATCGTCGGGTGCCGTGCAAAGCTGCATCAAACAGAATGCCTCGCGCGCGCAGTCAAATATGCCCTTGGCAACCATACTGTCATGGAACCATTTCTTGTGGCTGCCCCAACCATCGAAAATATCGTGATCATCCCACATCATTAAAGACGGCACGCGCGCCAGCATATGGCTGATCTGCGGCTGGCCATAAATTTCAAGATAATGTTCAAGATAGAACTTCAGAACGCCGTCATGCATGTCTGGCGTGAAATCTGTCGCCAGTTTCTGGCGCTTTTGCATCTTTTGCCACGCGACAATATCAGGATGGCATTCCCAAACACCATCGGCATAAATCTGGTCCCCGCCATGCAAAAGCAGCGAAAATGGCCGTTTCTCATGCTCGTGACCAAGATCAATCCAAAGCGCGTTGCGATCCGCCAAAGGCCGGTCCAAATCGCCGTCTTCCTGCCCGTTGCACGAAACAAACCCGATCCGAAGGTCATGGGTCATATCGGTATTCACATGATATGTTTCGGTATCGAAACTGTAACGCGCATCCGATGCAACCGGCAGCTCGAAATCATAGCGCCAGTAATCGCGTCCAAACCGCGTCGCGAGCTTTGCCGGGGTCACAATATCCTGATCCATGATGCGAAACTCGGCCGGATCGTCCCCTTCCTGCGTCACCACAAGGGCGGCCAGACGGGCTGTTTTATCGTCGCTGCCACGCGCAAACAGAAACGGACCAAAGGTGCCATTCGTTGAAATTGCGCTGTTTTGCTTATCCGCCATGCAATCGGATTCCGCTTTGTTGATAATTGATCCCCAAAATCATACGCAGAAACAGGCATTTGGTTCCAGCCTGCGGGCATGAATTCGGTCACATCAACCGATATGGGCAGCAAACTGGTGCAGAATTGATGATAAAATCCGGCCATTTCACGGCCATCTGTTTCGACCAAACCGAAAAACCAAAAAAAAGGCCAAGTGGTTATACCACTTGGCCCCAAAATCGTACCGTCCTGAAATCCGTTCAGGATATGCGGGTTTCAATCGCATCCCAGATCAGGGATTCCAGTTTCGATCCATCAAACCGGTTCACTTCCTGGAGTCCGGTAGGAGAGGTAACGTTGATTTCCGTCATATAGTCACCAATCACATCAATCCCGACAAAGATCAGATCGCGCTTTTTCAGTTCCGGCCCGATGCGTTCACAAATCTCAATCTCACGCGGGGTCAGCATGGATTTTTCGGCAACCCCGCCGACATGCATGTTCGACCGTGCCTCGCCCTCTGCCGGAACGCGATTGATCGCACCGACCGGTTTGCCATCAACCAGTATGATGCGCTTGTCGCCTTTGCGCACGTCCGGCAAATAGGCTTGGACCATCAGCGGTTCGCGCGACTGGACGGCAAACAGTTCCAACAGCGAATTAAGGTTCTCATCCCCCGGTTTCAGGTGAAACACGCCAGCCCCGCCGTTGCCAAACAGCGGCTTGACAATGATATCCTTGAATTCCTCGCGGAAATCGCGAATGCGCGCAGCTGACCGGGTAATCAGGGTCGGCGGCATCAGGTCGGGGAACTCGGTGACAAAAATCTTTTCCGGTGCGTTGCGCACATGGCCGGGATGGTTAACCACGAAACTTTCCGGATGAACAGCTTCAAGCAGATGGGTTGCCGTTATGTAATTCATGTCAAACGGCGGGTCCTGACGCATCAGGATCACATCGGTTTCCTTCGCAAGGTCGATGATCTTTGCATCACCAAGATCGTAATGGTTGCCCTTTTCGTAGCGAAGCTTCATCGGGCGGACTTCGGCCTTGATCCGGCCACGGTCATAAAACATGTCATCAGGATGATAATGCAAAAGGTCATAACCGCGTGCTTGGGCTTCGAGCCCCATGACAAAGGTTGAATCCCCTTTGATATCGATCGATGCGATCGGATCCATCTGAATGGCGACGGTGCGACTCATGAAACGCTTTCTCCTGTTGCCGGAAAGCCGGTCACTGCTGCAAATGCGGCCAAACCCGGCCAATTGTGATCATTTGCGGGCGCGACTTGACCCGGCTGGCCTTCCCGGCCAAATGATGCGATATGTTGTACATATTGTGGTTGGTTACAATTTGGCTGAATTTTTATCATTCGCCATTCGGGTTTCGCAATCGCGATCACAGAATTTCTTAAACGGGTAAACAGGCTGTCAAATGGCGTTCTTCAGCAAATTCGGCAAATTCCGCATCAAACAGATGGGCGCGCGCTTCCGCACCATGACGGCGGCATCGGTCTTTGCGACCGCCTTTGCGATTGCCGCACCGGCTTCAATCAGCCTGACCCCGGCAAATGCACTTGCACAATCGGGTACGATTGATCAGGCAACCATCGACAAGATCGAAAACTATCTCGAAGACATCACCACGCTGAAAGCCGATTTTGTCCAGATTTCGTCGGATGGTGGTGCTGCCGAGGGGAAGCTTTATATGGAGCGCCCCGGCAAGATGCGGTTTGAATATAATCCGCCAGCCCAGATTCTGCTGGTCTCGACCGGATCCGATTTCATCTATTATGACAAGGAAATCAACGCTCCGACCTATTTTGACATCGACGAAACCCCAGCCGGAATCATTCTGGCAAAAGACGTCTCGCTAACGCGCGAGGTCAAGGTTGTCGATTTCAAACGGACTGCGGAAACCATGCGCGTCGAAATGGTCCGCAAATCCGATCCGGGTGCTGGCAGTGTCACGCTTGTATTCCAGGAAAACCCGATGCAATTGCGCCAGTGGATTGTCACCGACCCCGCCGGGATCGAAACGACAGTGACCCTGTTCAATACAGAAGAAGGTGTCACGCTCGACCCGGAATTGTTCAAGTTCGAACGTATCTGGCCCAACCAGCGCGGCTGATTTCAAGATTTCCATCGACTTCACGAAATTGTCAAAACCGTCTGACAGAACGGTTAAGCATTCCGATTCAAGCTCTTGCAAATATTGTCGTTTCGCAACGATCAATCAGATTGTAATTTTTCACCTGCATGCATGAAATTTATGGCCGATATGCGGCTCTGATCTATGGCAGACGCGGCTTTCAGTCCCTATATAAAAATCTGTCACAAGGTTCCCGAATTTTGATGTGGGAGCCAAGTGTGAGGAACAGGTCTCCCCTACCTTTCCTCACGCTCCAGATCATCGGAGCGCTGGCGTCCGGTTCTCCCCCCTGGCCGGACGCCTTTTTTCTGCCTAAAGCGTAGGTTATCCGACGCTTCGGGCTAAAAATCTGTCAAATTCTCCTCTGATTTCACGGCCTGTTAATTTTGATTGCCTAGTAATGTTTGACATGATTCCCTTGTGCGCAATCGTGACCGTGCCAGCAGGATAAAATCGCCAATGATCAATGATTTTCTGAAATCCGTTTCCCAGTTTTCCGACCCACGATTTCGCAAGGTTGTGTTGATCGGTGTTGCCGGCGCCCTGGCGATAATAGTCGGGCTTTGGATGCTGATCGGATTCGGGTTGAACTCGATCACCTTCTTTGCCGATGGTGGCTGGATGGAAACAGCGGCTGACTGGCTGCTTGGCGTGGGTCTTGCGTTTCTGGTGCTGCTAATGTTTCCGGCTACCACTGTCCTGATCTCGAGCCTGCTGCTTGATCAGATCGCCGATGCGGTCGAAGATAAATATTACCCGACCCTGCCTGAAACACGCCCGCAACCGATTTCCGAGGCCCTGATCAGTGGCCTTAAATTTGCGCTGACGGCGCTGGCCCTTAACATCCTGATCCTGCCGCTTCTTTTAGCAGGTCCAGTATATGTTATCGCGTTTTATGCGATGAATGGCTATCTGCTGTCGCGCGAATATTTTGAACTGGTCGCCGCACGTCGTTATGATGTTCGCACGGTGAATGCCATTCGCAAAAGTTGCCAGACGAAACTTTGGTTTGCCGGAATCGGCCTGACATTCCTGATGACCGTGCCGCTGGTCAACCTTGTGGCGCCGATTATCGCGACTGCCTTTATGGTGCATTACTCCGTCCGTCTGGGTGCATTCGAAAACCGGATCACCGTCTGACGCCATTCCGGTGGGCATCGGATAAAATGGCGGAAACCTGAAACGAAACTGCAAGACAAGGATTTGGTCATCCCCATGTTCGGAAAGAAAAAAGCCAACAAAACAGTCGACAGCAGCCCGGCTTCGTCAGATACATCTTCTTCCAGATTGAATTCCGGCGGTCTTTCCGACAGCGCAGCTTCCTCGCCGATCAAACCGGCTTCGAGCGAAAGTGCGAGTGCCAGCAACGATACCGCCACAAAAACAGAAAAACGTAGTGAGCCGCAGCTGTTTACTCAGCCGCGCACAAAGGAAGAACCGAAAATGTCCAGCAAACCGCATTCCACCAGCTTCCGTCCGGAAATCCCGAAGCGCCCGCTTGAAATTCCGACCCGCGGCAGTGCTGGTCGTCCAAGTGCCACCCCAAGCCACACCGAGGGCAAAAAACTGACGGTTGGCCGCGATATTCGTCTGGCTGGTGAAATCGGTTCCTGCGACGTCCTCGTCGTTGAGGGCCATGTCGAAGCCCAGATCAAGGAATGCACCCGTCTTGAAGTTTCCCAAGGCGGCACCTTCGTTGGTACCGCGCAGGTCGACGAAGCCGAAATCAGCGGCACTTTCGAAGGCGACCTGACGGCACGTCGTGTCATTGTCATCGGCTCGGCAGATATCAATGGCAAGATCACCTATGGTGCGCTTCAGATTGAAAACGGTGCCCGCATCAAGGGCTCGCTGGAATATGTTGAAGGCAGCGACGACGGTACCAGCCGTACCGGCCATTCGGCTGCAATCACCATTCCACGCAAAAGCGACGATATCTGATCCGTGACCGGCATAAACCGCTCACTGACCCAAACAACCCCGATACAGCCCCGGCGCGGTAAACACCCCGCCGGGCTTCTCTGCGCGATGATACTGATCGCGACGTCGCTGGTGGCATGTGGTGGGAATGCTGTCCCGCCTGGCAGCACAAATCAGAACTATGGCAAGGCCAAGTCAACCAGTTCACCACGCGTGACCCAAGATATCCCGAAAAAATCCGGGAATTCTGTTTCTGGCGGTACAGGGACCGCAACAACGAAACCGACCAACACTTCAACTAAATCTGCTGTAAACCCGACCGGCACTGCCAAATCGCAATCCCCCCGCATAACGGTTGCCATTCCGCCCGTTCCCTTTAAGTCGATCAGGGCTGAAACCCTGATGGGTCTCTCGGAGGATGCGGTAGAGCAAAAAATCGGCGAACCCGAAATGACCCGCGGCGAGGGTCCTGCACGGGTCTGGCAATACCGTTCCGAGGAATGTTCGTTTGATGCGTTCTTTTTCCCGGCAGCAGAAGGGGAAACACGCAAGATGACCCATATGCTGGCCCGCAAACGCAAAAGTGCCGATAAAATCTCTGTCCAGGATTGCCTTGATCAGGTGGTCAAGGCCCGAATTGCCGCGGACAACAAAGGTTAAAACCCCAGAAGGAACAGCTATTTGCACCATTTTCCCATATCGCTGTCGATTTTTTCAAGTTTCGCGATATGGCGTGATTTCCTTGGTCGAATATTTACCTTTTACCGGCACTCTCGGGTGAAAGTTCCTCATAAATCCGCCACATCGGGCGGGTTTAAAATCATCGTTCCGAAACTTCAGACACGATACGCGAGCCCATGAAAAAACACGCCCATCGTCTTGTCAGAAATTCGCTGGCAGGTGCAGCTGCCGCCCTCGTCGCTTTGGTCTCTCAGGCTGCGATTGCGCAAAATGCGCCGCAACTAATTGATGTATATGGAAAATGGGAAGCTTATAGCTATTCCGAAAAAGGCAAGAAAGTTTGCTATATCGGTAGCCAGCCGACCTCCGCCAAAGGCGATTATACCCAGCGCGGCAAAATCTATGTCATGGTTACGCACCGCCCGGCGCTAAAACTGTTCAACGAAGTCAGCTTCATTACCGGCTATACCTATGAAAAGGATAGCGATGTTGACCTTCGAATCGATTCCAAAAGCTTCAAGCTGTTTACCTACGAGGACTCAGCCTGGGCCGTGAATGGCGAGGAAGATCGCAAACTTGTTAGCGCCATGAAGGCCGGAAGCAATATGGTTGTCGTCGGCAATTCATCGCGAGGGACGAAAACTACCGATACTTATTCACTTTCCGGGTTTACCGCAGCCTATAACGCGATTTCAAAGGCTTGCGACGCCAAACCGGTTAGCTGAGTGAACGACGAACCAATAAATCCTTGCGGTTTGAGGCGCTCGTAAACCTGCATCGCGTCCGACAAATAGCTGCAATGTGAATTTTATCGTTTGTAAATTGCCCCGGCCCCGCTATACGCGGGGCCATGGTTTATGCGCCAAAAGCATTTCGCGGGAAAATCTGTTATAGTTCCGCCCCGTTGCAAATCCGGCGCGCATCGGATGCACAAAGCCGGAAACGGTGCTGATGCCGCCTGATGACCAAGAACAAACGCCGATAAAACTGCCAGAACCAAAGAGAGAGCCCGGGATGACCGACGTCCTGACCGAGAACGCGACCACAAATGCCGCAGCCGCCACCAGCCAGAGCGGCCCGACGTTGACCGACTTCGTAACGCGCGCCGCAAACGGGCAGGCTGCCGACGGACGTCGTGATCTCGTGGGACTGTCGCGCGACCAGCTAACCGAACTGCTTGGCGAAATGGGCGAAAGCAAGTTTCGCGTCAAACAGATATGGAACTGGATCTACAACCGCGGTGTCAAAGACATCGAGGATATGACCAACATTTCCAAAAAGCTGCGCGATCGCCTGTCACAGGACTTCTATATCGGCCGCCCGGTTCTGACAGCCGATCAGAAAAGCTCGGACGATACCCATAAATGGCTGATGAAGTTCCATGATGGCAACGAAGCTGAGACGGTCTATATCCCGGATCGCAACGAAGATCGCGGTGCTGTCTGCATTTCCTCGCAGGTTGGCTGTACACTGACCTGTAAGTTCTGCCATACCGGTACCCAGCTTCTAGTTCGTAACCTGACACCCGGCGAAATCATCAGCCAGTTCATGGTTGCCCGTGACAGTTACGGCGAATGGCCAACCCCGGCAAACGGCATCCGTCGCCTGTCGAACATCGTCATGATGGGCATGGGTGAGCCGCTGTTTAACTATGAAAATGTCCGCGAAGCGCTGAAAATCGCCATGGATGGCGAAGGTATTTCAATCTCGCGCCGTCGCGTCACCCTGTCCACATCGGGTGTGGTGCCGGAAATCGTACGTTGCGGCGAGGAACTTGGTGTTGGTCTGGCGATTTCGCTGCATGCGCCCGATGATGATCTGCGCAACGAAATCATGCCGATCAACAAGAAATATCCTCTCAAGGAACTGATGGATGCCTGCCGTCATTATCCCGGCATGTCCAATTCGCGCCCGATCACCATGGAATATGTGATGCTTAAAGGCGTGAATGACAAACCGGAACATGCGCGTGCGCTGGCAAAGTTGGTCAAGGGCGTCCATTGCAAATTCAACCTGATCCCCTTCAACAAATGGCCTGGGTCGGATTATGAATGCACGCCGACCAACGATATCAAGAAATTCGCCCATACGCTGCTTGAACTTGGCTACGAAGCACCGATCCGCTGGCCGCGTGGCCGCGATATTCTGGCCGCCTGTGGCCAGTTGAAATCCGAAAGCCAGCGCCAGCGTAAATCGCGTGTCGGCGGCTGTGGCAATGCTTCGGGCGACGAAAGTACCAATGTGGTTGCCGCACAGTAACTACCGCGCAGAACACGGCAAACATCTGGAATTACAAACGGGCAGGTTCATCCTGCCCGTTTTCTTTTTTGGTGGAAAAATATCCACCTTTTTTACTGCCAAGAAGAAACATCTTTTATAAAAATAAAATCAATCATTTATCTCTGATTGATAATTATATCCATTTCGCCTGAAGTTTCTTCGGAGGTAAGTCGTCAGGCGTTTTCATATCCGAAATATCAAGATTGATTGCTAGGACTCCGCCCAGCCCACCAACCGTCATTTCTGAAATACGGCGACCGACCCCGTCCTTGTCCAGACCGGAAAGATACGCATCACGGGCCGCCCCATCGACGAAATCAATGGTCAATACATGGGTGAAACCCTGACTAAGCCCGCTTCCCAATGTTTTGGGACCCGCAGCAAAGGCCAGAATTCCCGGCGTTTCAAGGGCAACTTGCGATAATTCTTCAAGAAGGTCCGTGATCTGTGCTGCCAAAACACCGTCTCCGATCTGCAACAGCACGATGTGACGCAACATCAGGGTTTGGCCTCCGCCAGTTTGGCCGGATCAACAGATGCCGGCAGCAAAACAAATTTACGTCCCATGCGGTTCATATGACCGGCATGCAGGGCGGCATCCTCGCCTGGACCAAAGAAGATATCCCCGCGTACCGGGCCACGAATGGCGCCGCCCGTATCTTGCGCAACCATCAGACGATGAAATCTGGCATCGGCATTCATCGCATCATCGGTTTCAAGCCAGATCGGAACCCCCATGGCATGGAAACGCCGATCCACGGCCAATGACCGCCCTGGTTCCAGCGGTACGCCCTGCGATCCAAGCGGCCCGGCATCAGGATCATCCGGATCGGTTTTCAGCGGATTGAAAAACACAAAGGATGCATTGGTATTCATCACGTCATCGGCCTGATCCGGATGGGTGGATAACCATTGCCGAATGGTTTGCAGCGATACGGTTTCGCGCGTCAGTTCACCCCGTTCAATCAATTCCCGACCAATGGCGAAATAGGGATGGCCATTGGTGGCGGCATATCCGATGCGCAATACACTGCCATCAGGCAACACAACCCGGCCTGATCCCTGGATTTGAAGGAAAAATGCATCCACCGCGTCATCAACCCAGACAAGTTCAAGATCACGCCCGGCAAGAGCACCATTTTCAATAGCTTCTCGGTCATAATACGGCTTAACGCTTTTACCCTCGATCCGGCCAACCAGTGTTGTGCCCTTAAGGTCCTCGCGAAACGCGCCAAGATCAATGGAAACCATATCTTCGGGTTTCAGGTAGATCGCCGTCTGAAATGGTCCTTCGCGCGTCAGGTTACCACGCAGTTCCGGTTCGAAATAACCGGTAAACAATCCTTCGGGATCATCGTTATTGCCGACCAGATATGGCTTGAAACCACTTTGGAAAAAAGTTCGTGCATCTTCCTTGCGGATAGTATCGGGCTCCAGCGCCAATGCGGTTTCACATAATCCGCGCCAGTCGCCAACCGTTCCCATGCGCGGGTCCGGGCCGATATCGCGTTCATCGCCTCGTTTGATCATTGCCGCACAGGACCGCTGAAACGCTTTCAGGCTGCCACGCATATCGTCTGTCTGCCAACCATCAAGCTGGCTGAAATCGGTTGCGTTAAGCGTCAGCGTATCAGCAGGTTTTTCAACCACGTCGCCCAGTCCGAGAAGACCGGCGATATCAGCCCAAAACAGCCAGACAAGGGCACCAGCCGCCCCGATAAAAACCGCAAAAAATGAAAGAAGGCGCGACAAAACCAGACGTCTTTTCAAGGCAAAACCCGTTATCTGCAAATTCGGATCAAAATCGGCATGATTGTTTGATCAATACTGGAATGTTTCGATTATTTGCCGCGATTGTCCAAAAACATGTTTAACAAGCCGATAATCGAAACCTGCCGGAGGCCATTAAACCGGTAAAATCAGGCAATAAAAAAGGCGATCCGTATGGATCGCCTTTGTCTTTTTGTTCCGCAATGCGCCAAGCCATTGCAAAATCCTAGTGAAACCTACTGCGTGGTTTCTTCTTCCGGCGTTTCGGTCGCAACCAGCTGCCAGTTGGGATCGCGGCTTTCGATATTGCGCGCAAATGTCCAAAGGTCTTCGGCCTCGATCACCTGATTCGGATCGCCCGAAACCACATCGCCGTCATTGTTGCGAATGACCGATACTTCCTCGGACACGAACTTGATCGTAATATAGGCGGTTCGGCCTTCAAGCGTGGCGTCGTGAATGGTAGCACTCTTGATACCGACCAGGGTGGTTTCCTCGCGCTCGCCCTTTTCGGCGCGGGCATCAATGGCTGCGGCAAAATTCTTGTAAACCTCGGCTGAAAGAAGCGGGTTCAAACCATCCTTGTCGCCCTTGGCAAAATATTCGACAATCATTTCGAATGCCATTCGCGCCCCGTTCAGGAAATCCTGTTGGGTAAAGTCGGGATCGGCTTTCTGGATTTGCTGCAATACGCCAAAGGTGCTGCTGTCGGCTGCGACCGTTCCGTCAGCCTTTCCGGCTGCCTTATCGGCATCGGGCAGGCGATATACATTATCCGTCGGTTGCGGAGCGCCATTTTTGGCACCTTTGCTGTCATCCTCGTGTGAACGACGGCCAAAAACATCCGTTGGACCCTGCTTTTCCTCGCCATTGCGGCGCCCAAGGGTACTGCGCAGGCGCAAAACCAGAAAAACAGCGATCAATGCGAAAAGAATGATGTCGAAATACTGCAAGCCCGGACTCTTGATCTGTAAGGTTTCGAAAAACGCCAAAAACAGCAAAACTGCCGTGGTCGAGAAATGGTATGGACCGAAGCGAATGCAAGGGCAACTCCCGATCGCATTTAAAATGTGATCGGTTTCACCATGTTCATTCGCACAATCATCATATTGTCGCGAACACGGTGGTAAACTGCCGCATTTTCGTCCAGTTATACCGGTAGTTTGCCGCCAAATTCAGAAAGTATTTCAGGCAAGATTAAAGCGAAATACCTGAAAACCAACATGTTTATGCAATACTGCGCTTTGCGGACCGGTCCTGTCAAAGTATGTTTGCCTGACAGGCTGTGATCAAACCGGATCATATCGACCAAATGCAAAGCCGAGCGGAGCAAAAATGGGCTTTTATTTTCTGGCCATCTTCGTGGCCATGCCGATCATCGAAATTGCCGTCTTCATTCAGGCGGGCGAACTGATTGGCCTGTGGCCGACGATTGGCATCGTCATCCTGACCGCCGTGGTTGGAACCTCGCTGATGCGCGCCCAGGGTTTGCAAACCCTTGCCCGCGCACAGGCCCAGATGGATCAGGGCGAAATGCCGATTGGCGAGCTGTTTGACGGCATCTGCATTCTGGTTGCCGGTGTGCTGCTTCTGACTCCGGGTTTTGTCACCGACACCATGGGCTTCCTGTTATTGGTCCCACCACTACGCAGGGCGGTTGGTGCCGGCGTCATTATGAAACTGGTTCAGTCAGGTAATATCCGCACCAATTTCTCGCGCCGAACCTATGGCAACCCGGGCTCGTCATCAGGCGGTGCTTCTGCTCGCCCTGGGCGACGTCCAGGCAGCGGTCCGATCATTGATGGTGATTTCGAAAATGTCAGTCCAGCCAGCGGAAATGGCGAGGGCCGAGATGGAACGGGTGACGACACCAATGATGATGATCCCCGCAATCTGCCACCCAAAAATTTGTAATATAGATCTTCCGCCTCGTTTGGTGTAACCGATTGCATTGATCGATATCGACAGGACCTTTGGCCATACGCCGGGTCCTGTTTTCGTTTTGGCGACATGTTCAATGCCTTGCAAGACGCTCCTTAAACCTGACCAAACAGACCACAGGCAATCGCATACGAAATGCCCATGTTGCGCCATTTATGACGTTGCGGGATGTTACGGCGATTTTCTTGCCCGTACCCGGAAGACATGCTAGGCCATGAGAAGACATGCCGCAGGGTTGCGGCGTCAGAAACAAGCATATCAGCCAGTTTCAGATTATCTGACCATGTAGCCAATGCCTTGGCAGATACATTCTGAACGGCTTGTTTCTGATCAAGACCAAGATTTAAGGGAGTTAGACTTTAATGGCCGAAAACACCACCGGTGCAGCACAGGGCGGCGAAGAACAGAAGCCGGCTGGCAACCCGATCACGATCCATACCCAGTACATCAAGGATCTTTCCTTTGAAAATCCGAATGCACCGGAAAGCGTAGCCCTGCAGCAGCAGCCGAAAATCAACATCGATGTCGATGTCGAGGCGCGCACCACGCAGGACCAGAAACTTCACGAAGTTACCGTCAAGATCAACGTCAAGGCCGATGTTGCCGACAAGGTCGCCTTCATTGCCGAACTTCAATATGGCGCGGTCGTAACGCTTAATGTTGCCGACGAACACCGCCTTCCGGTTCTTCTGATCGAAGTTCCGCGTATGCTGTTCCCCTATGTCCGCAAAATCATCTCTGACCTGACGGCCGATGGTGGCTTCCCGCCCTTGATGATGCAGCAGATTGATTTTGCTGATCTTTTCCGCAAAAAATTTGCCAAGCAGATGGAAGGCCAGCCAGCTGGCAACGCCTGATTTCCTGCTTTGAACCATTTTGGTACGATATCAAAACAAAGGCAGCCGGTTTGGCTGCCTTTTTTATTTCAATACCGGAATAAAGTTAACAATCAAGCTTGGATCATTCTGTATCAAAACGGCCGTGCGATCACCATAAAGACAATGATCACCATTAAAACCGCCGGTACTTCGTTAACAATACGATAAAATTTTTGTGGCTTCGTATTATTGTCCGCTTCAAACTGGCGACGGCATCGCGCCAGTATCATGTGGATGCCGGTCATGATCACAACGCACAAAAGCTTTACGTGGAACCATCCTTCAGACATCGCGCCGCTAGCATGGATCAGGTAGCCCCCGAAAATCCAGGCCGCAATCATCGCGGGATTCATGATCGCACGCAGCAATCGGCGTTCCATGATCTTGAATTTCTCGGCCGCTTCCGAACCCGGCGCTACCTCGCAGTGATAAACAAAAAGCCGCGGCAGATACAAAAGTCCTGCCATCCAAGCAATGATGCTGATGACATGCAGGGATTTGATGACGCTATAGGTATCCATGTCTCTCTCTTCTGGCCGATCCGGAATCATCAATATCAGGCGATTTTAAACAGGATAACCGTTTGAACGGCATGCGGAAATGCCCAAACACATAACCACCTGCCGCATCCCGCCTAGATCAGACTTCTATCACGCTTTTCCCGCACCCAGCGGCTGCTTGGCAACGGCACAGCTATGCTCGTCCGGGCACCACCAACCGCGCGTTTCCACGGCATAATCATCGGGTCCGTTCTGATCAAGTGCCTGCTGCGTCTCGTTGACCACTTCAACCAGTCCGCTGATAAAGCGCGGATGTGAACACACGGTACGAACCCGTTCATAGACCGGGATTTTCAGCTCGTCGGCAATCTCGCGATATTCGATATCGAGCTCGACCAGCGTTTCGGAATGCTCGGTGACAAAGGCAATCGGAACGATCACGAGCGGTACACCATCCTTGCCAGCACGTTCAATCTCGTGCTCGGTCGAGGGGCCAATCCATTCCATCGGGCCAACCCGACTTTGATAGCAGACCAGCCAGTCCAAATCCGCAATCGCCATCTTGTCAACCACGGCCTGGGCCGATTTTTCAATCTGCGACTGATAGGGATCGCCGCGTTTGGTAATCACGGCCTTTGGCACCCCGTGGGCGGAAAACAGCAGGCGCGGCTTGCCAATGCCAAGCTCGACCGACTTTTTCAGAGCATTTTCATATCCGGCCTTGACCATTTCGGCAGATGCTTCAACAAAACCAGGATTGGTCGGATAACAGCATGCGGTTTTTATCGGCGTATTCAAACCAACCTTATGGCAAGCCCGTTTCCAGTCTTTGACCGATGAGCCGCTGGTGGTCGTTGAAAATTGCGGATAAAGCGGCAGCAAAATCTGTTCATCCGCACCCCATGCCTTTACCGCAGCCGCACTGTCATCGGCAAACGGTTTCCAGTAACGCATCGCAATGAAACAGCGGTTTTCATAACCGTCATTAAGCCCGTTAAGCGCTGTTTCAAGCGCATCTGCCTGATCTTGGGTCAGTTCCAGCAACGGCGATTTTCCGCCGATATGATCATAAATCTCGCGCGCAATAGGCGCGCGGCGGCTGGAAATAAGCTTTGCCAGAAAATACCGGAACGGATTGGGCAAACTGATAATCGCCGGATCATTAAACAGATTGAACAGGAACGGTTTCACCGCATCCGACCCATCCGGACCACCCAGATTGAAAAGAATGATCGCGCGTTTTTTACGCTTCGTCCCAGACATCGGCATATCCTTCATGGCGTTTTGAAACTGTCCGGTTCATTCCGGAAGCCTCGTTTGGATAGACCCGTCCCGCTTCTTTTAATCCCGCGGTCATAATGGCCAAACAGGATAGAAGCGCAACGGGTTTAAGCCATTTTACGCATTGAATTTTTCAATCGATTTGATCGATTTCAATTATCACCGATAATTTCGAATAAATTCGACCAGTTTACCGACATTTTCAGGCGATGTTTCCGGCGTGATGCCATGGCCCAGATTGAAAATAAACGGACCATTGCGCAGCGTATCAAGAATACGGCGGGTTTCTTCGATCATTTCGTCCCCACCCGTAATCAGATACATCGGATCAAGATTTCCTTGTACCGGCCCTAGTGGCTGAAGGTTTTCCGCCACCCATTTCAATGGAACGCCACTATCAAGACCAACCGCATCCACACCAGTATGCTGTTTGAAGTCGATCAGATGCAAACCAGCACCCCTTGGGAAGCCAATCACCGGCAAATCCGGATGTACTGCCTTGAGATTTGCGACGATTTTTTTAGTCGGTTCAATTACCCAACGTTTGAACCCGTTTTCCGACAGTACTCCGCCCCAGGTTTCAAACAGCTGAATGCACTCTGCACCAGCTTCGACCTGTTTCAGCAGATATTGCGTTGTGGCTTCGACAAGAATGTCGATCAGGCGTGAAAATCCGTTCGGATCGCCATAGGCAAACCGCCTGATATTGGCAAAATCCTTGCTGCCTTTGCCCTCAACCATATAGGTTGCCACGGTCCATGGTGCACCGGCAAAGCCTATCAGGGAAGTATGTGACGGAATGGATGTCGAAAGCTTTGCCACTGTCTCGTAAACCGGGCCCAGCGTATCGTGAATGCGATCAACATTTAGGATACCAAGGCCGGATGCATCGCGAATGGCGTCAAGCTGTGGACCTTCTCCCTGTTTGAAGGCCAAATGCTGTCCAAGTGCCTGTGGTATCACGAGGATATCGGAAAACAGAATTGCCGCATCGAAGTCATAGCGCCTGAGCGGCTGCAAGGTAACTTCGCAGGCAAGATCAGGATTATAGCAAAGATCGAGGAATGAACCTGCCTCGGACCGTGTTGCGCGATACTCCGGAAGATAGCGACCCGCTTGGCGCATCAGCCAGATCGGTGGTACCGGCAATGTCTCACCGGCAAGGGCACGCAAAAAGGTCTTGGTTGGTTTGGGCATGACGTTTCCTGTTTGACTGCCCGGAACTGCCTTTCAAGGGGCGTTTCCGGGTATGATAGTCCCGATCCTTTTTGTCAGGCACGATAGCCTGACGTTTATGTCCGGTTCCCTGTTCCTGACCCGAGAATTGTGTCCTGAAGCCTGTCCAGGCCGTTTTTCCACCGTGTCTCTAACAAAACCTTCTTTAATAAAAAAGGATGTTGTTTGTTAGTGGTTCCCTGTGGATAACGGGGATCAAATTTGGTGCACAGTTTATCCACATTGCGACTCGGGAAAAATGATTCATCTCAAACGGTCTTGGGGAAAACTGGGGACGACTCCGAACGACTCCCAAAGGTAAGCTTGGGAAAAGCCGTTTTTGAATAATGGGGATAACGGGGATTAATCTGATTTTTGCCTTGTTATCCCTGCTATTAGGGAAAAAATTTTCCGACTATCCCCCGTGGGATGGTTGCTTTGAGAAATTTTGTATGACGTGCAGGATAAAATCTGTGGAAAAAATTTGGCCGGAGTCGCCCCCGTTATCCACAATTATCCACAGGCCCGACTCCGTCGGTTTAATTTGTGGTTGGGATTGCAGTGCCCTGTCAGATGACAGATGATCGAAATATCGAACACCGGATTTCGGTTAAGTGATGTGAAACGCTGGCAGATTGCAGGACTGCGATGATTGACGACGACAATATCTTTCACCTTCATCTGGTATCGGATTCCACCGGTGAAACCGTTGACGGGGTTGCGCGTGCCTGCATCGCGCAATTTCCCGATGTACGCGCACATGAACATGTCTGGTCACTGATCCGCACTGATGCACAGCTTGCCCGTGTTCTGGCCGATATCGAACGGAACCCGGGCATTGTGCTTTATACGGTTTTCGATATGGATATTCGCCGCAAGCTCGAAGAAGGCTGTCGCCGTCTGCAGGTTCCGCACAGCCATGTGCTCGATAACACCATCACCATGATGGCGGGTTATCTGGGGCAGCAATCGCGCGGCCGTACCGGGGCTCTCCATAAAATGGACGAGGATTACTTCAACCGGATCGAAGCCATTGATTACACCCTATCCCATGATGATGGGCAATCTACCTGGGATCTTGAAGAGGCCGATGTCGTGATTGTCGGTGTATCGCGCACGTCAAAAACCCCGACCTCGGTCTATCTGGCCAATCGCGGTATCAAAACCGCGAATGTGCCGTTTGTTCCGGGTTGCCCGTTACCACCGGAACTCGACAAACTCAAAAATCCGCTGGTGGTTGGCCTAATAAAGGATGTTGATCAACTCGTATCGATCCGCAAAAACCGCTTGCGCCAGATCGAACGGGGTGAGGGCGGGGATTATGTCGACCCGGTTGCCGTGCGAAACGAAGTCCATCAGGCACGCCGTTATTTTACGGATCGCAGCTGGAAGATTATCAATGTCACAAGGCGTTCGATCGAAGAAACCGCTGCCATCATTCTGTCGACCATGTATGACCGGCGCGGTCATTAATTAAGACATCACGTAATTACAGGGTACCGATACATGACCAGACTGATTCTGGCGTCTAGCAGCAAAGCCCGACATTCCATGCTGACAAATGCCGGTGTGGATTGTGAGGCAATTGCCTCGATGATCGACGAAGACGGTTACAAGCAATCGATGAAGGCCGAAGGTGCCAGTGCTGCCGAAGCTGCCGAAACGCTTGCCGAAATGAAGGCGTTGCGCATGTATCGGCAGCAACCCGATGGCATCGTTATTGCCGCCGATCAGATGCTGGAATGCAACGGGATCTGGTTTGACAAGCCGCGCGACCGCGATAATACCCGCGCCCAGCTGCGCGCGCTTCGCGGTAAAACTCATCAGCTGGTTTCGGCAGCGGTGATTTACAAGGAAGGTTCGCGCATCTGGGGTACCATCGATACCGCCAATCTGACTGTCCGTAACTTCACTGATGAATGGCTCGAAGACTATCTCGATGCTGCCGGGGAAGAGATTTATAACTGCGTTGGCGGTTATCAGCTTGAAGGTATCGGCGCACAGCTTTTTACCGAAGTCCGCGGTGATTATTTCACTGTGCTTGGTTTGCCGCTTTTGCCGCTGATTGGCTTCTTGCGCGATCACGGTATTCTCAAAGCATAATAAACGACATTAAGGCAGGAAATTTTCATCATGACTTCGCGGATTCCTTATCGAACGCTGTCGGGGACCTCGCGTCTTGCCGGTGTGATGGGCTGGCCGGTGTCACATTCCAAATCGCCGCGATTGCATGGCTACTGGCTGGCAAAATACGGGATCGACGGGTCCTATATGCCGCTTCCAGTCGAACCGAAGAATTTTCAGGATGCCCTGAAATCCTTGCGTAATCTGGGTTTTTCCGGGGTCAATGTCACCATTCCGCAAAAGGAAATGGCGATGCCCGAATGTGATGAACTGTCCGATCGTGCCCGTCGCATCGGGGCAGTCAATACCGTGACCTTTGCCAAGGACGGCCGCGTATTGGGGGATAACACCGACGGGTTCGGCTTTATCGAAAACCTTCGCCAGGAAGCTTCGGATATCGATTTCGCATCAGGACCTGCGGTGGTGCTGGGTGCGGGCGGTGCGTCGCGGGCGGTTTTGGTTGCCTTGCTTGACGAAGGAATCCCTGAAATCCGCATCGCCAACCGGACACGCAAACGTGCCGATGATCTGGCGACCGAGATTAATGATCCACGCATCAAAGTGGTGAACTGGCCGCTTGATCCGGCGGATTTGGCCGATGCGTTGCTTGTGGTCAATACCACAAGCCTTGGTATGGTCGGGCAGCCGAAACTTGAAATCGATCTTGAAGGTTTGCCAAAAACCGCCCTTGTGACCGATATCGTTTACGCGCCGCTGATCACTGATCTGCTGGCACAGGCCAAAAAACGTGGCAATCCGGTGGTTGATGGGCTGGGCATGCTGTTGCATCAGGCACGTCCGGGATTCCATCGCTGGTTCGGGATTGATCCGGAAGTCACGCCAGAGCTTCGCGAATTTGTTCTTTCGCCGGATTAATCCGAATTAAGATCACAGGGCACTATTTATTATGGTTATTTTGGGACTGACCGGGTCCATCGGCATGGGTAAATCGACCGCTGCGGGGATGTTTCGTTATCTTGGCGTGCCGGTCCATGATGCCGACGCGAGCGTTCATCGTTTGATGGTACCGGGCGGGGCGGCGTTTGATCCTATCATCTCAGTATTCCCCGATGTTCTGAAAGACGGCCGGATTGATCGCCAGATACTAGGGGCAATCGTTTTTGCCGATTCCGATGCGCTGAAACGTCTTGAAGCCGTCCTGCACCCGCTGGTTCGGGCTGAAGAAAACAGGTTTCTCAAACTTAACCGTCTGGCGCAAAGATCACTGGTTGTGCTGGATATTCCACTTCTGTTTGAAACAGCAGGTGAAAAACGCTGTGACCACGTTGCGGTAGTATCGGCACCGAAATTCATTCAACGCCAACGTGTTATGGCGCGATCAGGGATGACGGACGCCAAATTTTCCGCCATTCTTGCCAAACAGATGCCGGATCGCGAAAAACGTCGCAAAGCTGATTTTATCATTCCGACAGGCTTGGGTCGGGCTGTAACTTTCGCTACGATACGAACCATCGTTGACCAACTGGAAAATCGGACCTGATATGCGTGAAATTGTCCTTGATACGGAAACCACAGGCCTTGATCCCTATGCTGACCATCGCCTTGTGGAAATCGGGTGTATCGAGCTTTTCAATCACATGCCGACCGGGCGGCAATATCATCAATATATCAATCCGCAGCGTCCAATGCCCAAAGAGGCATTCGATGTCCACGGCCTTGGCGACGATTTCCTCAAAGACCAGCCGGTCTTCGCGGAGGTGGTAGACGATTTTCTCGAATTTATCGGCGATGACTCACAACTCGTGATCCATAATGCCGCGTTCGATATGAAATTCTTGAATGCGGAACTTGAATGGCTGAGCAAGCCGAAAATAGCGATGGACCGCGCGATTGATACCGTGCAGATGGCGCGCAAAAAATTCCCCGGATCCCCGGTCAGTCTTGATGCGCTATGCCGCCGCTTCAAAATTGATAACTCGAACCGTACTTTGCACGGGGCGCTACTCGATTCCGACCTTCTTGCATTGGTTTATCTTGAACTGCTGGGTGGTCGGCAGCACGGCCTTTCGCTTGATTCCAAGGTTACAAAAAAGGTTGTTATTGATACGCCGCGAATTGTGGGACCAAAAGAAAACTACCTGGAACCAAGACCACATATTCTCAGTGAAGATGAGCTTGCGGTGCACCAGACCTATATTGAGAAAAAGTTCTCTGCTGCCATCTGGCTCAAGCGCGAAGAAGTTTGATGTGACCGGCATGTTTTTCCGATATGCCGCTTTTTTGAAATTTAGCTCTCTTCGCCAAATCCTCTCGTCACTTTTTCAACGTCTATTCTTGGGCCGTTCGGTTTTTAAAGGGTCGGACATTATCGGCTGTTCGGTGATTGCTCTGCCGGTGTTGGCATTTGCGGTACAGGATGTTCGAGCGCAATACCTGCCCGAACCCGAAATTCCGGTTCAGCAGCAGACAACAGACAGTTTTATCAATGGGAAACTTGCTTATACCATCCACCGGTCAGAAGGCGGTGGTGATCCCATTCGTCCCGAACCTGGTTATTTCGATGATCTTGTCTTCTCGATCTTTCAGGATGCCGGTCTGCCTTATGTCATTGCCGAGCAGGCGCCCTGGAAACGCGTCATGGAACAGGCAATGCAGGGAGCCCGACATGTTATCTATCCGACAACTCGCACGGCTGACCGTGAGGGCAGCTTTAAATGGGTTGGGCCGATCAGCCGCACGATCTGGAACCTGTATGGTTACGCGGATGCGAAATGGCAAAACATGCCGTTCGAGGAAATCCTTATTTCCGCTCGTATCGGGGTTTTGCTGGGATCGGCCCGTGAACCCTATTTGCGCAGACGTGGCGCACAGCAGCTTGTTCTGGTGCCGCGTGAAGACCTTCTACTGCCGATGCTGCAGGCCGACCGAGTTGATCTGATTGCGATTGGTGGTTCTGTATTGCGACACTATCGCGACATTGTTGATCCCAGCGCACAGCAACGCGACATTGACGGCATTTTGCCCTATCGCAGCTGTTTCCTCTATATGGCGATCAGTAACGCTGCTCCGGTTGATGAAGTAGAAACTCTACAAAATTCCCTTGATAAGAATAAGAAAAGTGGTCAATTCATCGAATTGCGCGAAAAACATGGCCTATCTTCGGATACCGACAGCGCCTTTTTGCGGGCAATGTTGAATCTCGATAATAACGGTGTCGCCTGTCTTGATCTTTTCGGGCGAGATGACTGACACAGTTTGTGAAGACGCGGACATGCTGCGATCACCCGGTGCCAAAAACGCGGTTTCTGTCACGCCAAGTTTCGGCGGGGTTTCTGAAACCGGCAGCCTGATGCTGCGAAGGGGGGCGGATATGCCTTATACGCTTCCCGATACCCATATTGCGGTTTTGAAAGCCAGCGATATCGTTGGAACTTATGAAGAAGTATGGCCGCGGTTGCGCGAACGGGAAGGAAACGGCAATATGCCGCGAACATTCCTTTGGGTGATGGGCCCGTCGCGAACAGGCGATATCGAACAGACGATACAGCTGGGTGCGCACGGACCGCGCCGTTTGCATATCGTTCTGGTGGATGACACAAAAGAAAACTCATAAAAGACGGCGCTCCGTTAGCGACGAAGAAAAAGCCCTTTGGGAAATCTTCACGCGTGATGTCAAACCCTTGCGTTCCAAACAGCGAAAGGGCAGTGAAACCGTGTTCGAGCTGGACAACGATCATCCCAAAAGCGATACGGCGATGCCGCTTCCTGACGATCTGCAGGGTGAAATCAACAAGGCGGAAGAAGTCCGGGCCGCGCGAAACCTGCCGTCCGCGCGTAATGCTGATCGCGGACCGCAGATCAAAAACCGCGCCTTGGTCGAACTTGAACCGGGTGTTACCGACAATATCGATAAATCGACGGCCAAAAAATTCCAGAAAGGCCAGATGTCAATTGATGGTCGTATTGATCTGCACGGTATGACCCAGGATGTAGCCCATCATGCGCTTAACGCGTTTATTGAAGATAGCTGGCGAGCCGGAAAACGTTGCGTTCTGGTGATCACCGGTAAGGGATCGCGCGCCGATGAATATGGCCGCACCGGTCTTTTACGACAACGCACGCCGCAATGGCTTAGCGCGCCACGCCTGCGTACCCGCATTCTTGCCATCAGCGAAGCCCGTATCCAGCACGGCGGATCGGGCGCTTTTTATGTTCTGCTGAAACGGAGACGCCCGTGACACCCTTTGGCAATCGTATTCGCGAATTACGGGCGCGGCACAATGTCACCCTGACAGATATGGCAAACGCCTTGCAGCTTTCGCCGGCTTATCTTTCTGCCCTTGAACACGGACATCGCGGTCGGCCAAGCCCTGGTCTGGTGCAGCAAATCTGCGGTTATTTCAATCTCGTCTGGGATGAAGTTGACGAAATCAAACGTCTGGCACAGCTTTCCCATCCGAAGGTAACAGTCGATACAGCGGGGCTTGAACCGGAGGCAACCGAACTGGCCAATCTTTTGTCGGAACGGATTGCCGGTTTAAGCGATGATCAGCTTGCCCGAATGCTGGCTATCATCAGCGAACGGGTCGGTTGAGCAGAATCCACATGATCGGTTCGCCGGTTGGTTGAAGGATATCTTTCGCCGCTTCGAGCCGGGCAGACGGCGTAGGGATGGCAGTTCTGCAACAGGTACAGGTGATATTGCCTTAATGGCGTGAAACACGGTTTGACTATTGGTTCAATCGGAGTTATCAATCTGTGGTGTTTCACACCTGAAACATGAAACAGTCCTGCCTGCTTCACAACTACAAGGTTACGACCGGTCCGCAGAAACTATGATCTGCCTGACCGTCAACCGCATTCCTTTCTTTACATCTCCTCCTTCAATCATCGCCCTTCCCGGCAATCACAAGATCATTAAACGCACATATGCATCTTCAGGAACTCAAAAAGAAATCCCCGACGGAGCTTCTTGCCCTGTCCGAGGAACTCGAAATCGAAAACGCCAGCACGCTCCGTAAACAGGAGCTGATGTTTGCAATTCTCAAACAGCTGGCTGAAAACGATCATGCTATTTTCGGCGAAGGCGTGTTGGAGGTTCTGCCGGACGGCTTCGGCTTCCTGCGCAGTCCCGAGGCAAACTACCTTGCCGGTCCGGACGATATCTATGTCTCGCCAAGCCAGGTGCGCCGCTTTGGTCTGCGCACGGGTGACACGGTTGAAGGCCAGATTCGTTCGCCCAAGGAAGGCGAGCGTTATTTCGCGCTACTCAAGGTCGACAAAGTCAACTTTGATGCGCCCGAAAAAGTCCGCCATCGCATCAATTTCGATAACCTGACCCCGCTTTACCCGGACGAGCCGCTCAAGATGGAGCGTCACCTCGATCAGGAAGGCAACAAGGACATCACCAACCGTGTGATCGAACTTGTTTCGCCTTTGGGTAAAGGTCAGCGTGCCCTGATCGTCGCGCCGCCGCGCACCGGTAAAACCGTGATGCTGCAAAACATTGCGCATGCGATTGAGGAAAACCATCCGGAAGCCTATCTGATCGTTCTTCTGATCGATGAACGTCCGGAAGAAGTGACCGACATGGATCGCTCGGTGAAAGGCGAGGTCATCAGTTCGACCTTTGACGAACCGGCACAGCGTCACGTCCAGGTTACCGAAATGGTTCTGGAAAAGGCAAAACGCCTGGTCGAGCACAAGCATGATGTCGTCATCCTGCTGGACTCGATCACCCGCCTTGCACGCGCTTACAACACCGTTGTTCCGAGCTCAGGCAAGGTTCTGACCGGTGGTGTCGATGCCAACGCCCTGCAGCGCCCGAAACGCTTCTTCGGTGCCGCACGTAACATTGAAGAAGGCGGCTCGCTGACCATTATCGCAACCGCGCTGATCGATACCGGCTCGCGCATGGACGAGGTCATCTTTGAAGAATTCAAAGGGACCGGTAACTCTGAGCTTATTCTGGATCGTAAACTGTCTGACAAGCGTATCTTCCCGGCGATCGATATCCTTAAATCGGGTACCCGTAAGGAAGAATTGCTGGTCGAGAAAAGCGCGCTTTCCAAAATGTGGGTTCTGCGCCGTATTCTCAACCCGATGGGTCCGCAGGACGCGATGGAATTCCTGCTTGGCAAACTCAAATCGACGAAAAACAATGACGATTTCTTCGATTCAATGAATGGTTAATCGTAGTTCGATCCTGTAATCGAACTATCATTGAAAACCCCCGGCAATCTGCCGGGGGTTTTTGTTTGGTTCTGGCTCGCCTCGGTAAAGCAGTCTGCGTCTGCTACAAGCGGGTCCATTGTGTAGGCGTGCCAAACCACTGTGATCTACTTCGCTTGAAGCGAGACTGGCACCTGCCTACATAGCGCAAAGCATAAATAACATATTGTTTTGCAATGAAAATTACGTTTCCCTCTACACCGATTCAGACAAATCGCCTGTCGCTTCGCCCCTTCATGGCGTGCGATTTTGACCAATATGCTGCCTATCATTCCCAGCCATCGGTCTATCGCTATCTTTACGCTGCACCTCCAGCGGCAAATGCGCTGACAGAACAGTTTTCCATCGTGCTGACCGCGCCCTTTGATGCTGAAGGCGATGTATTTCGTTTGGCGGTAATTAACCGGGACGATGATACCCTCCTAGGAGAGGTTCTTTTGAAACTTGCCAGCATTGCAGCCCTTCAGGCTGAAGTCGGTTATATCTTCAATCCGGATTTTTCAGGCCACGGCTATGCGACCGAGGCCGTATCGGCGATGATTGATCTTGGTTTCAATCATTTTGGTTTTCACCGGATTTTTGCTCGCCTTGACACCGAAAATATCGGATCGGTCGGCATTGTTGAACGGCTTGGCCTGCGATGCGAGGCGCATCTGATCGAAAATGATCGTTTCAACGGTGTCTGGGGTGATGAATATATCTATGCGGTTCTGGCCGCCGAATGGCAGTTACGCAGCCGCAACCGGGCTTGATCGGCTACTTCTTCGTGGAATGTTTCATGTCAAACATTGGCGTTTGAAAATTCCTTTTGCGCGGTGATAGGGTTTCCTATCAACAGCAAAGGACTTTGGCGTCATGTATATGATGGAACTCGGGACGGTGATGGTCGGGATTGCCTTGGCACAGATATCGCCGGGGCCAAACATGATGGCAGTATCATCAGCCGCACTTTCCGGCGGGCGGCAGCCCGGATTGCTGAGTGCTGTGGGAGTTGCCACCGGCGTTTTCATATGGTCGGTGCTGTTTTCCTTTGGCATTGGCGCGGTCATTGATGCTTTCCCTCAAAGCCTGACGGCGATGAAGCTGGTGGGCGGGGGATATTTCCTTTATCTCGCGCTGAAATCGTTGTGGTCTTGCTTGAAAGGTTCTGGTTCGGTTGGTAGCGCGCGCGATAATCTGTGTAGCCCCGCGTCAAAGATTGGTTTCACTGCCTATCGCACCGGCTTACTCGTTGTTCTGACCAATCCCAAGGCTGCATTGATGTGGGTGGCGGTTTCGATGTTTCTGGCCTCTGCCCAGGGCACGCATCCTGCATTGATCGTTATCGGGGTACTTGCGTCGTGTTCGGCAATGGTTATTTACGGTATCTATGCTCTGCTATTTTCCACTGGTGTTGCCGTTCGGGCCTACCAGCGGTTTTTCCGCGTTGTTGACGGGATTTTTGGCGCAGTATTCGGCGTAATCGGCAGCAAGATTTTGATTGATGGCATGCGCGATCTGCGTAGTTAAGCTGATTGCTTTCCCTAAGCTAAAGCCAATGTCAATTCGGCAATGTGACCATCAAGCTTCTGCCGGATCAGTTTGCTGTCACCTGGTTCGACCTGAAGCTTTCCATTGCCAAGATGAAGCCCGATATGATGCATCCCGTATCGCAGGGTGATGGTGAGTTCGTCAGCCGCAACGATTTCGCAATCGGACTGGCTGTTGGCAGCCAGATGATGGGGTGGGGCGGATTTCCAGCCGGTTTGCGGTGCCAGACTGGTCAGATGCAGGGGTTCGGTGCCGGTATTTTGCAGGATCAGCTTAAGGTTCATTTCCCCGGGCATGTCTCTCTCGCCTCCTTGATTTTGGCTCTTTCCTGTATGTAAGGCGCAGATTTTCGATGTCGATAGCCATCAATGCTTGCAGTGGCCGCAATCACATGTGACTCTGGTGCTGTTCTTCCACTACGTTTTCAAGGCTGATGCAGCTTTTACTGAAATCCGTCGATTTTGCCGCCCGAGCGCATCGTGATCAGCGCCGCAAGGGCCCGGCTAATGAACCCTATATTAATCATCCGATCGAGGTTTCGCGCCTGATCGTCGAATGCGAACCGGGCACGGACGAATATGTGCTGTGTGCCGCGGTTCTGCATGACGTGATTGAGGATTGCGGTGCGACCCGCGATGAAATTGCCGCCTGTTTCAACGAAATGATTGCCGATATCGTGCTTGAGGTCAGTGACGACAAAGCCTTGCCGCGCGATGACCGTAAAGCCCGTCAGATCGAAACCGCTCCGCATCTCAGCGACGGCGCAAAACTGGTCCGTCTGGCGGATAAGGTCGCCAATGTCGGCGCGATGCTGACCGATACGCCGGTCGGCTGGGACCGTGAACAGATTCTGCGCTATGTCGATTGGGCCGAGGCCGTAATTGCACCTTGCCGCATTGCTAGCCCTAGTCTGTCGGATCGTTTCGATGCCATCGCACGTGATGTCCGCGCCTGGCACACCGAAGAAGAAGAGGCAGGGGTTTAACCCTACCTCTGGCTGCAAACGGTCATTCCCGCGAGGGTGGGAATCCATGTTTTCAATGGCGTTCTATCTTATGGCTTCAAAATCACCGAGCCGGTGGTTTTGCGGCCTTCAAGATCGTCATGGGCCTGTTTGGCGTCCGCCAAGGCATAGGTCGCACCGATGTCGATCTTCACCACACCGGATTTCAGCACGTCAAATAGCTCGTTCGCGGTTGCCAGAAGCTCTTCGCGAGTGGCGGTATATTGAAAGACGCTCGGACGGGTCAGGAAATAGGCTCCGGGTGCGAGAGCTTTAAGCGGGACGGGTGGGACAGCGCCTGATGACTGGCCGAAACTGACCATCATGCCAAGACGTTTCAGGCAATCCAGCGAGTCGTCAAAGGTATCCTTACCGACGGAATCATAAACAACTTCAACGCCTTGGCCGTTGGTGATCTCTTTGACACGCTCGGATACCTTTTCCTCCCGATAGAGGATCGGATAATCGCAACCCTTGGATTTGGCGATCTCGGCCTTTTCCTTCGATCCGACGGTGCCGATCACGGTGGCACCCAGATGTTTGGCCCACTGACAGACAATCTGGCCAACCCCGCCTGCTGCCGCATGGATGAGGATCGTATCGCCTTTTTTGACGTGATAGGTTCGGCGCAGCAGATATTGTGCCGTCATGCCCTGCAACATGGCGGCGGCTGCAAGATCAAAGCTGATCCCGTCGGGGATTTTAACCAAACCCTTGGCCGGCATTACACGTGCCTCGGCATAGGCGCCAAGCGGCTGTGCGGCATAGGCAACCCGATCACCAACTGCAAGGTCGGTTACGCCGTCACCAACCGCCTCGATCACGCCCGACCCTTCAAGCCCTAGGCCCGATGGCAGGGATGGAGCCGGATAAACCCCGGAACGGAAATAGATATCGATATAGTTCAGTCCGATGGCTTCCTGTCGCAGACGAACTTCACCGGTACCTGGTGCACCAACCTCGACATCTTCAAAACGCAGGACATCGCTGCCGCCGGTTTCATAAAATCGGAAAGCTTTGGTCATGGAGACCTCCCGTTAATGCGCCATTTTGGCGCTTGTCTGATCAATGGACCAAGTCTATGTCAGAAAACGGCATTTTGCTATCCGGCAGGTTTGGTTTTGCCCGTTCCGACGGGTGTTAAAAGACGGTATTTCATCTGATGGAATGCCAAACAAAATTGGCTGATAGCTGCTTTGTTCAGAACAGGTTGCCCTGATCGCTTGGGATAACCAGATCGACGCCTTCGATTTTCAAAAGCGCGCGTTTGGTTTCAAGCCCACCATCGCCGGAATAACCGCCCGGTTTGCCGCCGCTCGCCAGAACACGGTGGCATGGAATGATTATGGGGATTGGATTAAGCCCGCAGGCCGTACCAACAGCCTGATAGGCCGTTGGCGCCCCGGCTGCAATCGCCAGATCCTTATAGGTCGCGGTTTTGCCCAGCGGGATTTTGCACATCGCCTCCCATACGGCCTTGTGGAAATCGGTGCCATCGGGGGCCAGCGGCAGGTCAAAGGTATCGAGCTTACCGGTGAAATAGGCGTTAAGCTGCGCCTTCGCTTCGTTCAGGACGGGACTTGGTTCCATATCCTCGACAAAGCCCCAGTCGACCGCGACAATTTTATCGTCAAACTCGAAAACCGTAATCGCCCCGACCGGGCTGTTCATCGAAATCTGGGGCATTGGCGAAATCCTGCGGTTCGTGCGGGGCAAAAGGTAAAATAGAGATAGCGGGGCGTAAGGCGGGCGGGGTAGCCTCATCCATCCGATGTTTCACGTGAAACATCGGAAATGAACAGGCGCCACATCACCGGTTCTTTATGCCGCGCTGGTCGGTAGATCGGCAAGCAGTTTGGCAAGGTCCGGGGCATTGGTTACCGGCGTAGAACAGACAGGTCCCTGACAGACATAGGCGGTTTCATGGCCATCGATCGTCGTTTTGCCCTTGGCCGGGTGAAGATCGGGCAGGGCATCGGTATCGGCAAGGATGGTAATCGCCCGGTTCGGCAGATAGGCGGCAAAGATTGCGTGGCGCATTTCCAGATAAATCTGGCTGCGTTCCTTCGCGACCAGTACGATTTGAAGTGGGTTTTGCAGTATTTCGGCTGCCAGAAGCAGTCCCGGCATATTGGGGAATTGTTCGTTTAATCGCCCCGAAAAGGCGGCAATGGTGACTTCCGCTCGGTCGCGATATCTGGTATCGCCGGTCAGCGCATAAAGCCGGGCCAGATTTTGCGCCATCACCGAATTTCCAGCCGGAACCGCATTATCCATATGTGGTTTCTGCCGAACCACCAGATCGTCGGCATCCGAGGCCGATTGGAAATAACCGCCCTTGGCATCGGCAAACAGGGTTTCGACCGTTTCGCACCACTCGGTGGCTTCGCGAAGATATGCATCTTCGCCAAAGCATTCGTACAGCCGAAGTGCTGCCCGGATCATATGGGCGTAATCTTCAAGCATCCCGGCATGTTGTGCCTTGCCATTGCGATAACTGTGCAGAAAGCGACGGTCATTCTGATCGCCGGTCATCAGGCTATTGATCACGAAATTATAGGCAAGTTTGGCGTAATCAAGCCAGTCTGCGCGTTTGAATACCATCGCTGCCTCGGCCAGGGCGGCGATGGTCATTGCGTTCCAGTCGGTCAGTGCCTTGTCATCCCAACCCGGCCAGATTCGCTTGTTACGCACCGCCAAAAGCTTTGCCCGCATTTTTGAAAGCTTCTTTTCGGTTGTCGTATCCGAAAGCCCAAGTCCGGACTGTGTGCGGTTCAGGATGTTTTGATGTTCCCAGTTGCCCGTCGGGCTGACGTCATAAACCTGTTTGAACAGGGTGGCATCATCGCCAAGAATTTTGTCAATTTCGTCTTCATCCCAGACATAGAATTTGCCTTCGATTCCTTCGCTGTCTGCATCGAGGCTGGCGGCAAAGGCTCCGCCTAGAATACGCATGTCGCGCAGAATCCAGTCAATAGTTTCGGCAATCCGGGCTTCATAAAGCGAATTACTGGTTTCACGCCAGACATCACACAAAAGATCAATCAGCTGCGCATTGTCATACAGCATCTTTTCGAAATGCGGCACCAGCCATTGGTCATCCACGGCGTAGCGGGCAAAACCGCCGCCGACATGGTCATAGATACCGCCCTGACACATGCGATCAAGACTATGGCGGACAATGCGCTTAAGCTCCGCATCATTGGTGCGAACACCCGTACGCCAAATAAAGGCCAGAAGGCTTGGTTGTGGGAATTTCGGTGCGCCATTGGTGCCGCCATTTTCCCCGTCCATAATCTGCAAACAGCCATGCCCGCACTGATCGATCATTGCAAGCGAGGGCACCGAGCCGGTGGCACCGCTATTCATTTTAAGCAGGGCCTGACCGATTTGCGTGACGTTATGGCGGATATTTTCGGGCTGTTCGGCATAGATTTCCGCTACAGATTTCAAAACATCGCCAAATCCTGGGCGGCCATAGCGTGCTTCTTTGGGGAAATAGGTCCCCCCCAAGAAGGGTTCGCCGTCCGGCGTCAGGAACATGGTCAATGGCCATCCGCCCTGCTGGCCTAGCAAGGCCAGCGCATTTTGATAGACGCTATCAAGGTCGGGGCGTTCTTCGCGGTCGAGCTTGATATTGACGAACAGCTCATTCATCAGGGCTGCGATGCCATCATCCTCGAAACTTTCATGCGCCATGACATGGCACCAGTGACATGCCGCATAACCGACCGACAGAAGAACCGGTTTGTTTGCTGCCTTGGCGGCGGCCAGAACTTCTGAACTCCACGGTTGCCAATGCACCGGATTGTCGCGGTGCTGCAAAAGATAGGGGCTGGTTTCCGAACCGAGATTATTCTGTGCGAGTTTCATGGCATCGTGTCCTGTGCCCGTCCGGTTTTACTATGTGGGTGGCGAGCTTTTTATGGTTTGCGGGAAGGGTGGCGTTCCCATTTCTCATCTTTTATGGATGTAAGGGTAAAGACCCTGAATGGAAAGGCAAGGGGGCCAAATAGGATGGGAATGGCAAAATATTGCGATTTTATCGGATTTTAACCGATTGGAGCGGAACGGGGGACGATAGTGATTGAGAAAGCAACGCAGGGGCGTCCATAATGGACGTAACAAAAACCATAAAATCAAACCGAGGAGATCAGGGCGATGAAAGTTTCCGTGGATATCGATTGCACACCGGAAGAACTGCGCACCTTTTTTGGTTTGCCTGATGTGCAGCCCATGCAGCAGGCCTTAATGAAAGATATCGAGGATCGTATGAAAGCCAATCTTGCGGCGATGGATCCCGAAACCATGCTCAATACGTGGCTGCCGCAAGGCATGCAGAACTGGGAACAGCTCCAGAAAGCCTTCTGGAGCCAGTTTAACGCTGCCGGCAACAGCACTGGCAAGAACACCAAGGACTGATCAGCTTGACCACCGAGGCACATTTTTATCAGGCGCATGTTTTCGTGTGCCAGAACGAGCGTCCCGTGGGACACGAACGCGGATGCTGCAATACCAAAGGCGCGACAAAGCTTCGCAATTACATGAAAATCCGCGCCAAAGAACTTGGTTTGCCGATGACCCGGATTAATACCGCCGGGTGCCTTGATCGCTGCGAATTGGGCCCGGTGATGGTGATCTATCCTGAAGGGACCTGGTATCGTTACGAGACAATGGAGGATGTCGATGCCATCCTCAACGATCATCTCGTCGGTGGGAAGGTGGTTGAACGGCTGCGGCTAAGCCCGGATCAATAACTCTGGCAGGCGGGCGTAATTACTCACTACCTCTTCAATAGAATGATGACTCCAAACGGCTCAAGCAGGGGCCGTTTTGTGTTTTTCGGAAACCGGGGCCGGAAGGGGCGGATATACCGCTTTGATCTTCTTTTGTGGCCTTAAAGCCCTGTTTGCAATTGCAGCTATATGTTGACCTGTGCGGGATGCTGACCGATATGGACAGCCAACAGCATTTTCCTTTGGATGGCGGACGGATTAGGCAGGACGGATGACGATTAACGTGACCCACAATGAAACCCCGATCCAAGGGGGCCAGACAGATACCATCTTTGCCCTTTCCAGCGGCGCCGGGCGGGCCGGGGTGGCGGTAATCCGGTTATCCGGGCCAATGGCGGGGCCGACGCTCTGTGCGCTTCTGGGGCGCGATAACCTGCCAAAGGCGCGCCATGCGATCTATGCGCCGATCCGTGATCCGAAAACGGATGAGCGGCTTGACGATGCGGTGGCGATCTATTTCGCTGGACCGGCCAGCTTTACCGGGGAGGATGTTGTCGAGCTTCATACCCATGGCGGGCGTGCGGTAATTGATGGTGTTCTGGAATGTCTGGCCGCACAGCCCGGTCTGCGCATTGCCGAGCCGGGCGAGTATACCAGACGTGCCTTTGAAAACGGCAAGATGGATTTGACTGCGGCCGAAGGCATTGCTGATCTGATTGACGCCGAAACCGCCGCCCAGCGTAGGCAGGCCGTGCGGCAGATGGCGGGCGAGTTGGGCGCGCTTTACGAAGACTGGCGCGCGCGTTTGATGAAGTCATTGGCCTATATTGAGGCCGATATCGATTTCCCTGACGAGGATTTACCCGGTGGTATTGTACCGGTGGTGCGCGGTGATCTTGCATCTGTTTATGGCGAAATGACCAAGCATCTGGCTGATAATCGCCGCGGTGAACGGCTGCGTGAAGGGTTCCAGATCGTCATTCTCGGCGCGCCCAATGCAGGGAAATCGAGCCTTCTGAACCGGCTGGCACGGCGCGAAGCGGCGATCGTATCCGAGATTGCCGGAACCACCCGCGATATGATCGAGGTCCATCTTGACCTTGGTGGTTTCCCGGTCACCATGGTGGATACCGCTGGCCTTCGAGAAAGCGGCGATGTTATCGAAACCGAAGGGGTTCGGCGTGCAACGGCGCGGGCAGAGGACGCCGATCTGCGTCTTGTTGTCGTGGATCGGGGCGATTGGCCACGCATTGATGCAGAGGCCGCGCGCCTGATTGATGGGAATACGATCCTGTTGGTCAACAAGGTTGACGGGGCGGATGCGGGGGATGTTCCGACGGTCTGGTCCGGGCAATCGCTAGGTGGTGATCAGCTTGAGCTTCCCGTTTTGCCCATATCGGCCATGACCGGGCAGGGGATGGAAAGCCTCTTGCAACTACTGGAGACTCGCGTAAAAGAGGGGCTCGTTTTTGCGGGACCGGTACCTCTGACACGGCTGCGGCACCGACAGGCACTTGAACGTGCCAGTGATCATCTGGATCGCGGATTGCAGACTGATATTGCCGAACTGGCGGCCGAGGATATTCGCCTCGCCGTGCGTGAAATCGGCAAGATCACCGGACGCGTCGATGTGGAAGATTTGCTTGATATTATCTTCGGCGACTTCTGTATTGGCAAATAAGATTATCAAAAATTGTTTCACGTGAAACATTGGCACTGTCGATGGCGCGTGATTGTGAATTAAGACCTGAACAAGACGCGCAAGCTGTGTGGCTTTGGCCTGATATTACAGCTTTTGCGCGATCAAGGAATTCAACGAGGAATTCGATGTCGGATAACCGTTTTGATGTGATTGTTGTTGGTGGTGGCCATGCCGGGTGCGAGGCCGCGGCTGCGGCTGCGCGCATGGGGGCTAAAACGGCACTGATCACACATCGCGCCGATCGCATTGGCGAAATGTCGTGCAACCCGGCAATTGGCGGGTTGGGCAAGGGCCATATGGTCCGGGAGGTCGACGCGCTTGACGGTGTGATGGGGCGGGCGATTGACCGGGCCGGTATCCAGTTCCGGATGCTTAACCGGTCCAAGGGGCCGGCTGTGCGTGGCCCGCGGGCACAGGCAGATCGCAAGCTATATCGCGAAGCCGTGCAGGACATTCTGGCTCATCAGGAAAACCTGACGATCATCGAAGGTGCGGTTCACGACCTTAAAATTGCCGAAGGCGAGGACAACCGTGTGACCGGTGTCATCACCGAAAATGGACGCGAATATGACGCCGGGGCGGTGGTTCTGACAACGGGCACGTTCCTGCGCGGTCTTATTCATATTGGCGAAAAAACCACACCGGCGGGCCGCATCGGCGATGCGCCGGCTCTTGGTCTTTCGGAGACGCTGGAAAAATTCGGCTTCCGTTTGGGGCGCCTGAAAACCGGCACTCCGGCACGGCTTGATGGCCGCACCATTGATTGGGCGAGCCTGCAGGAACAGCCGGGGGATAATCCGCCAGATCCGTTTTCATTCCTGAACAGCGAAATCACCGTGCCGCAAATCCCGTGTCACATGACCTGGACGACCGAGGCGACGCACGAAATTATTCGCGCGAACCTGCATCGCGCACCGATGTATAGCGGCCAGATCAAGAGCAGCGGCCCGCGTTATTGCCCGTCCATTGAAGACAAGGTCGTGCGTTTCGCCGAAAAGAATCAGCACCAGATTTTCCTGGAGCCGGAAGGGCTTGATGATCCGACGGTTTATCCGAACGGTATTTCGACCTCATTGCCTGAGGAAGTTCAGCTTGCGATGCTCGCCACTATTCCGGGGCTTGAGAAGGTCGAGATTTTCCGCCCTGGCTATGCCGTCGAATATGATTTCGTTGATCCGCGCGAGCTGCGCCATACGCTGGAAACCAAGAAAGTCGGCGCGCTGTTCTTTGCCGGGCAGATCAATGGCACGACAGGTTATGAAGAAGCTGCCGGGCAGGGACTTGTTGCCGGTGTCAACGCGGCGTTGGTTGCGGGCAGTACTGCAGGGGCGGTTGATCGTGAGTTTGTTCTGGATCGTGCCGATGCCTATATCGGTGTGATGATCGACGATCTGGTGACGCTCGGTACGCGTGAACCCTATCGCATGTTTACGTCGCGCGCTGAGTATCGCCTGATGCTGCGTGCTGATAATGCTGATCAGCGTCTGACTGGTCGCGGTCTTGAAATCGGTTGTGTTGCCTCGCACCGCGCGCAAGTTTGGGGTGACAAGAAGCTTGCCCTTGAGGCGGCCAAGCGGACGGTTTCTGATCTCACCGAGACGCCGAATGGGCTCGCCAAGCACGATATCAAGATCAATCAGGATGGGGTGCGGCGCTCTGCCTATGATCTGCTGGCGTATCCGGACATTGATTTCGATACGCTGACTCGTGTCTGGCCGCAGCTTTCGGAAATTACTCCGGAAATCCGCGACCAGGTGTCAATTGATGCTCAGTATAAAGGTTACCTCGAACGACAGTCGGCCGATGTTGCGGCCTTCCGTCGGGACGAGGAATTGCGCCTGCCGCGCGATCTTGACTTCGACAGCGTTGGTAGCCTGTCAGCGGAAATCCGGTTGAAGCTCAAAGAAATTCAGCCTGAAACCATCGGTGCGGCATCACGTATTCCGGGTGTGACTCCGGCGGCAGTGACCGCTTTGCTTGGTCATATCAAAAGCCACAAACACAAGATTGTTCGTAGCGCCTGAGACTCTATCAGACAATTGGGTTAGTCATAAGGTTAGGGCAGCACACATATATGTGTGCTGCTTTTTTATTGTCTGTTGAAGCCGGTGAAATGTTTCACGTGAAACATTTTCTTTCTTTTGCCAAAGTTTTCCGTTTTCGACGCGGGAAAAAGTGTTTGTTAGAAAAATCAAGTCTGGTGCGATTCGTTAACGCGGATTATAACTCGAACATGCAATCCATTTCAGAACCCGTAAAAACATGGTTTGAGACCGATTTGAATGTTTCACGTGAAACATTGGATCGACTCAGCCTTTATGCTGATCTCGTTGTCAAATGGCAGCCGAGGATCAATATCGTTGGTGCCAGCACAGCGGAAGACGTTTGGGCGCGCCATTTGCAGGACTCAGCGCAGCTTTGGCCATATCTGAATGAAGTAGTCGGTAGCGGGAAGATCGTTGATTTCGGCTCCGGGGCAGGGTTCCCGGGCATCGTTTTGGCTATCTTGGGCGCAAATGACGTGACTTTAATGGAATCAAACACCAAAAAAACCGTGTTTTTGCTGGAAGCGGCGCGGGTTTGTGGTGTGCTGGAGCAGACAAAGATTGCCCGCGAACGGATCGAAACCGCTGCACCGCGTGAAGCGGACGTTATTACGGCCCGTGCGTTTGCGCCACTGCCAAGGCTTCTGGAACTTGGTCAGCGTCATCTGAAACCGGACGGGTATTATGTATTGCTTAAGGGACGTGCCTTTGAGGATGAACTGGCTGAAGCACGTGCGGCCGGTTGGACATTCACTGTAACCACCCATGCCAGTCTGGTTGATCCCGAAGGCGTGGTGATGATTTTGCAAGGAGTTGACCGGTGACCGACGTTATTGATCTGCCGCTTTCAATCTCTTCCGAGGCCGGTCACCGGCCGCGGATCATTGCCGTTGCCAATCAGAAAGGCGGAGTCGGCAAGACCACGACCACGATCAATTTGGCGACCGCACTGGCGGCTGTAAACCAGCGGGTTCTGATCGTCGATCTTGATCCGCAGGGCAATGCCAGCACCGGTTTGGGCCTGCGTCCATCGGAACGGCAGATCAGTTCCTATGACGTATTGATCAATGGCAATACTCTTGAAGAGGCGCGCAAGCCGACCGCCATTCCGCGGTTGAGCATCGTGCCTTCGGGTATGGATCTGTCAGGCGCGGAGATTGAGCTTGTCGATTTTGACCGCCGCGAAATGCAGCTTAAGGAATCGCTGGGTCGCTTACCGCATGATGTTGATTACGTGCTGATTGATTGTCCGCCATCGCTTGGGTTGCTGACGTTGAATGCGCTGGTGGCGAGTGACGCGGTATTGGTGCCGTTGCAGTGCGAATTCTTTGCCCTTGAAGGAATCAGCCACCTCGTGCGCACCATCAAGCGGGTGAAAAAGGCGTTTAATCAGGCGCTCGAAATCCAGGGCATCGTTTTGACGATGTATGACAAACGCAATAATCTGTCGGCACAGGTTGCCAATGACGTGCGCGATTATTTCGGTGATGTCGTTTACCGCACGGTGATCCCGCGCAATGTTCGTGTGTCCGAGGCGCCGAGCCATGGAACGCCGGTGCTGGTTTATGACATGAAATGTCCGGGGTCACGGGCATATCTTAATCTGGCAAGCGAAGTTCTGAAACGCGAAGGGGTGAAGGCATGAGCGAGGCAAAGAAGCGCGGTTTGGGACGTGGACTTTCGGCCCTGCTGGGCGAGGAAGACGAGGATGTCGGCGCAGCGGTTGCCGGTGGCAACGAGAATGCAGCTCATCCCGGCCCGGGTGGTACTACACAGCTCATTGCTATCACCGACCTAAAACCGTCACCATTCCAGCCTCGTAGCAATTTCGATGATGAGGCGATTGACGATTTGGCGGCATCAATCCGCCAGAAAGGCATTATTCAGCCCATTTTGGTGCGTGCATCCTCTACGGGCGAAACAACATACGAAATCATTGCTGGCGAACGGCGCTGGCGCGCGGCACAGAGGGCACAATTGCACGAAGTACCGGTTCTGGTGCGTGATTTTGACGACCGGGAAACCGCCGAGATTGCCCTGATCGAAAACCTGCAACGGCAGGATCTGTCGCCGCTTGAGGAATCCGAGGGGTATAGCCGCCTGATGAGCGATTTCTCGCATACTCAGGAAGCACTGGCTCAGGCGCTTGGCAAAAGCCGTAGTCACATTGCCAACAGCCTGCGTTTGTTGACCCTGCCAGCACCGATCAAACAGATGTTGTCGGATCGGGTGCTAAGCCCAGGTCATGCGCGTGCGCTTTTGGGGGCGGATAATGCGGTCGAGCTGGCGACCCATATCGTCAGGAAGGGCCTGAACGTTCGCCAGACCGAAAAACTGGTGAAGACTGATGGTGGTAAAACTGCACGCCAGAAGAAGTCTTCATCGACACGTGGGATCGAAAAAGATCCAGATACAGTGGCTTTGGAGCGCGATCTTAGCAATATGTTGGGGTTAGCGGTAAATATCGATTTTGACGGGGCGGGGGGTAAAATCTCTGTCCGGTATGAAACGCTGGAGCAGCTTGACGATATTCTGAAACGGCTTAGTCAGGGACGGTTAGGCGAAACGGCGCAAAGCTCCGATGATGATCCGCTCGTTCCACAGAGTGAAGGTGACAACGAATTCGACTCGATGTTCATCGATGATGAAGATGATAGCGATGGTGATCTTCTTACCGACGAGCTCGAATCGATTGCCGATGCAACCGACATAGTGTTTGACGTGGATGAGGATGCCGAAAGTGCGTTTTCCGATGAGCCGGAAGGTGACATGCCAATCGAGCAAGACGAAGTCGGTGAAGAGGCGCTTGAGACATTGTCGGATGCGGAAATTGTGCAAAACGATCGTCTAGCAGAAAAGAAAGCGTAAACGCGAGCAAGTTGACCAGGTTTTATCGATCTTTCGTTCACGTTAAATGGCCCTGTGCGGCTCTATCGCCGGGGCCGTTTTCCTTTGCAAAATATCCGGGTTTGTTAACGTCTGCCCTGTTTTTGACGGGCAACGGCGACCTTGATCATGGCGCGGTGTGCGATGGTTTCCGGGATGGCAAGACCGCTTTTGCAGTCCTTTTCTGCTTCGAGCAGGATTTGCAGGGCGCGTTGCAGATTGTTAAGAGCCCAATTGTTTAAATTGGCGCGAAACTGATCTGCAGCTTTGAAAAACAGGGGTGGGCGTAGCGATTTCATTGCCTGTTCGGCATTGGTGCCCTGTGCCATCTGGCCTTTGACCAGATGCAGTTTCTGGAAATAGCCGATCATCATGCGAAGCGCGCCAACCGGATTTAGGCCTTCTTCTACCAGCCGAGTCAGGGCGCTATCAAGGTTTGTGACATTGCCCTGGGATACGGCCTGGACAACATCATCATAGTGGTGGGCAGAACTGTCGCCCACACAGGCCATGGCGTCAGCCAATGTGACCTGACCTTCTTTCAGGGCGTAAAGAGCCAGCTTTTCAAGCTCGCTTCGGGAAATCATACGGTCGGAGCCGAGATTTCCAACCAGATAGCGAATAGCATCGCGGTCAATACGCAGCTTGTGATCTTCCATCACGGAATTGATGAGGGTCTCGATATCCCTACCGCTATCTGCATAGCAGGGTAGTGCCATGCCATTGCCCGCTTTTTCAACCGCCTGCCGCAATTTCGATTTGGACGGAAGGCTCCCAGCTTCTATCACAATCAGTGCATCACCAGCTGGATCTGCAAGGAAATCGGCAATCACAGGAGCCTGTGCCTCGCCAATGTCGCGGATACGGATGACGCGACGCCCACCGCCGAAACTGATGGTGGCTGCTTCATCGCGCAGACGGCTAGGGTCTTCCTTAAGCTGGGCAGTACCAAGCTCAACAATGCGAAACGGGTCCTTGAGCTCCTCGACCACGGTTTTGGCAAGCCTGACTGCACGTTCGCGTACAAGCCCTTCATCCTCACCATAGATCAGGATGAGTTGTGCCTTGGCGTCGGGAGCGCGAAGGAAATTTTCAACCTGTGCTGCCTTAAGCTTCATAACGAAATGTTACCTAACGCCCGCTGCGCAGACCGACTGCGACTTGGTTGGCCAGTTGACGAGCAAGGTTGCGGGCGGCGTCAGACCGCGCGGCGGATTCGGCTTCCAGAGAGGCAAAGTCGGACTCGACGAGGTTGTAAGTGGTGCGTGCGCGCAGCGTACCCGTACGGAGGACTTTGGAATCAGAAATACGAGAAAGCCGATAATTGGCACTCAGGATATAGTCGGCGATCGTCGCTTCGTTGTCCTTGGTATAGCCCAACTCGGAGACTGCTTCACTTAAGCCAATATCGAGGGAATATTCAGGGTGGGACGTCTGACCGCGCGGAGTTAATGTTTCGACCAAAACGCTACGTGTCAGTTGACCGATCCGGTCTTCCATCATCGATATTTTGACCTTGGCCATATCGGCGGCCGTGCTGTCACCACCCTTGTCCTCGGCATATAGCGGGCGGAAACCACAGGCTGTAAGTCCGGTGAGGGCAAGCAGGGCAATAATCGATATCAGAGAGCGCAACGTCATTCCTCGCTGTCTTTTGCGTGATGGTTTGTGCAGTAAGGTTCATAACCAAGACGGTACAATAGTTCCGTTCCGATCAAAGGGCAAAACAGAGTTAGGTTCCGGATGAAAGAAAGTCTGGAATCGAGATCCCAAGATGCATCTTGCGAAAGCCGTAAGCTTTTGAACTCGGAGCGCAAGGCTGCAATCGCAGTATTAAAACGGCCTTTGGCTATTTCATAGATTACTTCGTTCTTCGGGCTCTTTTGGAATTCAGGTGATTCTAAACCTGATGCCTCAGATACTTTTTGGGTGCTCAGATGCGCCCATACCTGACGTAGCCAGCGCCAATGGCCAATCAGGCTGCTTTGGGTGATAATAAGTGGGCGATCAAGCGGTACATCGGCAAGCAGCGTCAGGCAGAGAATATCGCTGCCCACCTGTCGGTGCAGGGATGCCTGATCATTGTCGACGATGTCCGTTGATACAATGCCTGCATGTTGCGGAAGGCTCGCTAGAGGTTTCGGCAGACGGGCCTGTATGTCCTTCGCAATATCTAGGCGAGCAGTGCGCAAATCGCCATTTTGAAAAGTGCATGCCGGACGAATATCAGACAACACAAACCCCCATTCGCGAGTAAGCGAATGGGGGTTGTAATTTTGTGACACATATACAGGTGTGTCTGCCATGCTTTTGCCGGGCATTATCAGAAGATGATGCTTACTGAGACTGTGCCGTTGCGCTGTCGATGCGCAGCTGACGTGCACGAGTCAGTATCGAATCTTCCATCGCGGTCACCGTACCAGGCTCTACTACTGCGTCGGCCCACTGATCCGATCCAACACGGACCTGCCGGAAGACAGACACCTTGATTGCGTCAGAGCGAAGGGCAGTACCAAGGATATAGCCTGTAACCTTGAAACGCTCGTTTGGTGTTTCCGGTGGACTGTACCAGTCGGTAATGATTACGCCGCCAAACGGATCGGCCGAGTTGAGAGGCATGAAGGACAGCGTATCAAGCGACGCGCGCCAAAGGAAGCTGTTGACACCAATACCGGTGCCGCCGCCTTGCTGTTGATTATCGTCCCCGCCCAGAAAATTGAGCCCATCGGGGCCAAATAGGGTACCTTGCTCTTTCATGTCAGCAGTAGTGGCAGCCCGGCCTTTGGTTCCGACACGCTGGTCGCCAGGTGCCGATCCGGGATAACTGTCGTAATCCGATTGCGAGCCGGCACATGCAGCCAAAAGCACAGAGACCAGAGATGTAGTAAGTACTTTTACAAAAGGCAGTCGCACGGTCGATTCCTTGTCCTGAGCGCAGAATTTACTGAGCGCACTATAGGGCCGGCGCGCGTTTCAGCAAACAAAAACATGTGTGTCAAATATGCAACTGACATCTGAAAATGTATCTTTTCGATCACAGTTTTGTTGACCCGAGCCACATTTACTGGCTCCATCGTTAGCGAACCGAACGGCGGGAAAGTCGTTCACCTATTTTTGTTAGGCGGTTTTCCGCACTTGCAAAGACGTTGAGGGAAAAGATGAAAAAGATTCTGTTTGCTTCCAGCGCAATCGTCGCTGTTGCCTTCGCAGGCCAGGCTTCGGCCTCCGAACCGATTAAGCTCTCGGTTGGTGGTTACATGGAACAGTGGGCTGGCTTCGCTGACGAAGATAACACTGCAGCTGGTGGTCGTAAGAACGCCTTCCAGTCCGACACCGAAGTTTATTTCGATGGCCGTACTACTCTTGATAACGGTATCGAAATCGGTGCACACATTGAGCTTGAAGGCGAAACCTCACAAGACCAAGTTGACGAGCAGTTCCTGTTCATCAATGGCGGCTTCGGTCGTATCGAAATGGGTAAAAACGATAGCGTTGCTGACTCGATGGGTGTTACCGGCCCGACCGTTGGTCCGGTAAACCCGAACGATGGCGGAACCGAAGATTGGGTTAATCTCGATAAAGTCATCGATACTGTTCCGTCTTCTGGCGACCAGAACCGCGTTAGCTACTTCACGCCTTCGCTTGGTGGGTTCCAAGGTGGTATTTCCTTTGCTGATAACAGCCAGAGCAACGGTCGTCTTGATATCGACGATACAGCTGGTGACCAGAACCTTTACGGTTCGGATACCTCCGGTGGTGGCGATAACATCGTCTCTGCAGCGTTGACTTTCAGCCATGATTTCGATGGCGTCTCACTTGGCCTTTCGGTCGAAGGTGAGAACGAAGACGAGGATAACTGGTACGGCGCTGGTGTTAACGTTGGTTTCGGCAACTTCACTGTTGGTGGTTCCTACGGCCATGTTGATAACGATGGCGAAGAAGACGTTAACGCGTTTGACCTTGGTGTAACCTACTCTATGGATGCTGCTTCTGTTGGCCTGAGCTATGCTTATCAGGATGATGAAGAAGATAACGTCGAAAACCAGGGTCTTTCCCTCGGTATGGCTTACACCCTTGGTGCCGGTGTTTCTTGGCAGTCTTCCGTCTTCTGGTTTGACGAAGATGCAGCTGGTACTGCTGACGACAACGACGGCTACGGCGTTGTAACCGGTCTGGCACTTTCCTTCTAATCCAATCTGGATTAAAGAAAGATACTTTGAAGGGAGCGATTACTCGCTCTCTTCTTTTTTTGTTTCGGTGGGCCGTGATTCTTTAGCTAAGGCAGGTCAAGGATCCACCATCTATTTTATTATTCTGGGGCCGCATTCGTAGGATGGCTAGGGTCTCGATTGTCGCCTATTGTAGCAATCACGTATTAGGTGATAGATGGTCATTTATCAGAGATCGTATTTTTATAAAATTCGCAAATTTTACCCATTTAAGCTTTTGGTCAGCAATAAAATCTCGGAAAATTGGCAAAAACTGTGATTTAAATATCACATTCATGTATATAACTGGGTGAAGGTCACTTAAATCAATTGACCATAAGTCATTATATCCGTTTTACTCTTGTTCAGTGATTGGCCGCCGCATTGTGTGGAATACGGTGTTGCTGATCGGCTACAGATTATTAAGAGGGTAAGATGAAAAAGATTCTTGTTGCTTCCAGCGCACTCGTCGCTGTCGCTTTCGCAGGTCAGGCTTCCGCTTCCGAACCGATCAAATTGTCGGTTGGCGGTTACATGGAACAGTGGGCTGGCTTCTCTGATGAAGACAACACTGCTGCTGGCGGTCGTAAAAATGCCTTCCAGTCGGACACAGAAGTTCATTTCAAAGGCTCTACCACGCTTGATAACGGCATTGAAATCGGTGCAGTAATCGAACTTGAAGGTGAAACCTCTTCTGACCAGATCGATGAACAGTACCTCTACATCAATGGTGGTTTCGGCCAGTTCAAACTGGGTAAAGACGACAGTGCCGCCGATGACATGGGTATCACTGCACCGGCTGTGGGGCCGGTTGGTGTCAACGACGGTGATATGGATCAGTGGTCGAACGTTTACCTCATCGACACCGTTCGCTCCAGCGGCGACCAGAATCGTGCGACCTATTACACCCCGGTCTTCGGTGGCTTCCGTGCAGGCGTGTCGTTCGCAGATGATAGCGGCAGAAACGGTCGTCTTGATATCGACGACACTGCTGGTGATCAGAATCTTTATGGTTCGGACACTTCGGGCAATGGGGACAATATCGTTTCTGCCGGTCTGGAGTTCAACCGTGACTTCGGTGGCGTTTCGCTTGGTCTGTCAGCTGTTGGTGAAAACCAGGGTGAAGGCAGCTGGTACGGCTTTGGTACCAATGTTGGCTTCGGCAACTTCACCGTTGGTGGTTCTTATGGTCACACCGAAGACGATTATGGTCTGAGTTCGCGTGACACTGCGGGTCAGGATTTGGATGCATTTGATATTGGTGTATCTTACGCTATGGATGCTGCTGCTGTATCTCTGACCTATGGTTACGAAGATTTCGGTACTGGTGACGTCAGCGCAGTCGATCTTGGCCTGCGTTATGCTCTTGGTGCTGGTGTTTCGTGGCGTTCGTCAGTCTTCTGGTTCGATCAGGAGAACGATACCACTGCCGATAACGACGGCTACGGTGTTGTAACCGGTCTGCGTCTCGACTTCTAATTCAGTCCGAATTAGTGTGATTTGAAGGGGGCGGTTTACCGTCCCCTTCTCTTTTCTGAATCCCGCAGCGTAACAAAACGTCGAGCGGGATTTTTTTGTTTGGAAAGCGCAGATGTGCGGTTGCGGTGCGTTATTCGGTAGGGATATCGTTTCCGATATTAATCAACTTTTACTTGTTTTATGCTTGGACAATAAAAATTCGCGCAGGCAACCCTTTGCCTGCGCGATGATGTCATCTTTGGCCATGTGTGGGTAGCCAATTTTCCATTACTTGTTGCTTTCTGTGTGGATTTAAATGACTAAGGGTCATGTATATGTGGAGGTAAGCGGAGTTTCAAGGCATTCAGAAAAAGTATCATTTCCTTCATAAGTCGGGATCATTCACCTGTGTGTGCCAATTGTGCAACATTCCTGCACAGAAAACACTTTCTGCATTTCAATATAATTGACCAATGGTCATTTTATTCGTTTTATCAGTCTGGAGAGTTCCGGCAGGCCAAATGCCCGGTTCGCATGCAAAACTAAGAGGGTAAGATGAAAAAGATTCTTGTTGCTTCCAGCGCGCTCGTCGCTGTCGCTTTCGCAGGTCAGGCTTCCGCTTCCGAACCGATCAAATTGTCAGTCGGTGGCTACATGAACCAATGGGCCGGTTTTGCTGATCAGGAAGTCGGTGATCGCAACAATGCTTTCCAGTCCGACACCGAGATTCACTTTAAGGGTTCCACGACCCTCGACAACGGTATTGAAGTTGGCGCGGTTGTGGAACTGGAAGGTGAAACTTCCAGCGACCAGATTGACGAACAGTACCTGTATATCAGCGGCAATTTCGGTCGCATCGAAATGGGCAAAAACGACAGCGCAGCCGATTCGATGCAGATCGTTGCACCTGCGGTGGGGCCGGTTGGCGTTAACGATGGTGATCTCGACATCTGGGTAAACTCTTATCTGATCGACACCACTGTCCCGAATGGGGATCAGAACCGCGTTACGTACTTCACGCCAAGCTTTAGCGGTTTCCGCGCAGGTGCGTCCTTTGCTGATAATAGCGAGAAAAATGGTCGCTTGAATGTAAGCACGACTCCCGGAGCCCAGAGCATCTATGGTTCAGACACCTCTGGTTCTGGCGACAACATCGTTTCCGGTGCCCTTGAATATATGGGTGACTTCAACGGCATTTCCCTTGGCGTTTCCGCGATTGGTGAAAACTGGGGGGAAGGCAACCTTGTTGGCGGTGGCTTGAATGTCGGCTTTGGTAACTTCACAGTTGGCGGTTCGTATTCTCACACTGATGACGACTATGGCTTCAGCGAAGGCAGCAGCAATCCGGACGATACCGATCAGTTCGATATTGGTGTTTCCTACGAAATGGATGCCGCAGCCGTATCTCTGACCTATGGTTACGCTGAATACGGCAATGGCAGTCGTGGTAACGGCACCGGTGAAATCAGCACGGCGGATCTTGGTCTTGCTTACACCCTTGGTGCTGGCGTCGCTTGGAAATCCTCGATCTTCTGGTTCGATGATGAAGTCGATGGCGCAGAAGACAACGACGGTTACGGTGTTGTCACCGGTCTGGCACTGACCTTCTAATTCTTCGGAATTGGCATGATCTGAAAGGGGCGGTTATCCGCCCCTTTCTTTTTGTCCTCCATCCGCGGTTTTGGTTCAGATTCCGATATCTTGGCACAGAAAAGCAAAGAAGCGGTCTTTATGTGCGATAAGGTCGGCGACACAGGGGACCGGTTTTTCGGTCACAAGCTGTTCGGCCAGGGCCCTGTCTGAATTGACCGGCAGGTTGCCGAGTTCCGATATCGGAACTCGGAGGCTGCCCATGCAGCCGATCGTACCCGATGCGGTCGCGCGCAGTTTGGCAAGCCCACAGGGAGCTTCGCAAAAATCACCCTTGTAGCTGCTTTGCCAAGGGCAAAGGTTGTGGTGGCGGCCCTGCAACACGGCGGCAGAGGCGGAGCTATAGATACCTATGCCGGGCGTTTGAAACAGCTTGGTGATATGGGCAGGGCCGCTATCAGCCAGCACGACATAATCCTGTTCGCTGATGAAAGACACAAGATTTCCGATGGTTTTGAAGCCGTCGACAATCCGGATATTCGGCTGGTCAAACGGTCCTATCGTATCCTTGTACTTCTTCATCACACCCTGATAGGCGTTAAGGATCAGGGTGATGTCAAATCCGGCTTTTGCAAGAAATTCTGCGATTTCGCGTACCAGTGCAGGCGGCAGGGTGCGAAGCGGCGAAGATGCCATTGGCAGAATGCCGATCCTGGCACCCGGTGCCAGCTTCGGCGAACGCTTGGATGCAAGCGGGATTGGGGAAGTGTCGAAAGCCTCGCAAAGTGCCTCTTCCGGGTTTACCGGCATGGTCGCGATATCTTTCCAACCTTCCATCTCGCTGAAGTCGATCAGGTAATCAAATGTCTTCAGCCGTTTGGCTGAAATAAAAAGCTGAAAAACCGTGACATCGGAAAGGGTTGCAAATATGTCCGATGCGCTACCACTGTTAAGCACGGCAATCTTTGCACGAGGATATTTTACCGCAAAAGCCCGCAAAAACAGGGCCATGCCAACACAATCGCCAATCGCATCATCGGGGATCAGGAACAGAACCCGTTTGCGATCAAAATCAGTATCGGCCCATGCATCGCGCGCCAACACATCAGGATGAACAGTGTCCGAAATGATCTTTACCGACGGGGCATTGGCCAGAACTTTTTGCCGCAAAAGCGATGTTGTACGCGTCAGATATGCAGGGCTGTTGTCGGATGCTTGTGTGAGCTCCGCACTGACATTGGGCAGACCGAACCGGAACGGCTGTTTTGACGCGAACCGGGTAAATTTTTTCCGGGCGGGATGGTGATGTGCAGGCATTGTCGGGCGATCTCCGCTCACCTTTTACTCGGTGTTATGTGCCAGAGAACCCGATCCCGGCCAAAGATGCAACGCCAGATCCCCTTAACATCGCAACATTGTCAGGTTTTATGCCGCCAAGGGCAATGGGGATGAGGCCAAGACTCCGGCAAAGGGCGGTTCGTTGCAGAAAGGCCAAAAATGCCATACCCGGTTGGTCAGGATGGCTTTCGGTGGCAAAAACTGGCGAGATCAGAACCCCGTCCGGGCGTTGATCGGGGGTAAGAAGTGCCAGCAGGTGCAGCGTTTGCGTGCTGTGGCAGGCAGACGTCACAAGCATGTCGCGTGGAATTTGCCGATAGGCATGCGGTGTTTTCCTAATGCGGTATTCCGGCAAATGGATACCGTCGGCATCAAGGTGCAATGCCAATGCCAGATCGTCGGCGATCAGACAGAGATGGCCGTATTGGCGGCAGGTGCGTCGGACCCGATAGGCTAGTTTGGTGCGATCCGCAGGTGCGAGGCCGTAATGACGAAAGATCACCATACTTCTGGATGGCAGGCCGATGATAGCCGGGATCGGATCGGGCAGGCGCTTTTCATCGGTCATCAGAACGATCGACGGGATCGGGCAGTTCGGGCCGCCATTGCGTAAATTGAGTTGGCGTGCCTGCTTTGCCAGTATGGCATCCATTGATAGTATCCCGATTCTATTCAACCGATTCCTGTTCCGATTTGGGCCATCATCCATGAGCGATCATATTCTGTCATCCGGCAATGCCGATATCGCGGCCAATCTTGCCAAAATTCAGCAAAATATCGACACAGCCTGTGCGGTGGTTGGCCGCGAAAACAGCGATTTGACCCTGATCTGCGTCAGCAAGAACCATGATGCAGATCATGTGCGCCCTGCACTTGTAGCCGGGCGTCGGGTGTTTGGTGAAAACCGGGTGCAGGAAGCCGCAGGAAAGTGGCCGGGCTTGCGCGAACAGTTCCCCGATATCGAGCTGCACCTTATCGGGCCGCTTCAGACCAACAAGCTGAAGGATGCCGTTGCCCTGTTTGATGTGATTGAGACCGTTGACCGGCCAAAACTTGCCAATGCGCTGGCAAAACACCGGGACAATACCGGTGAATGCCCTGACCTTTATATCCAGATCAATATCGGTGAAGAACCGCAAAAGGCAGGCATAGCCCCGGCGGATGCCGACGCGTTCATCACCGATTGTATCGAACGCCTGAAATTGCCGATCAAGGGACTAATGTGCATACCGCCGGTGGATGAGGAACCGGCACCGCATTTTGCGCTATTGGGTAAAATCGCCGACCGTCATGGCCTGACCATTCGCAGCATGGGAATGAGTGGTGATTACGAGGCGGCAATCCGGCTTGGCGCGACACATATCCGTGTCGGGACAGCCATTTTTGGGTCACGGGGCTATTAAATTGCCAGAAGGTGCCATTCAGGGGCACCAAAAATGCAATTTCAGCCGATCTTATTGCAAATAAAGTGCTGTTTAGGTCGGTTTAAGACCATTAAAGCGTTGTTTTTGAGCAAAATCCGGAATCTGGCAAAAAATGTGGATAACTTGGCCAGAAGTATAGGACGCGTTCAAAGCCGTTTTGTGACGAAAAAATCAAAAAAAACGCCGGACGGTTTGGTCCGGCGGGTTTCTTGCAAATCGGCATGATTTAAAGGGGGAGCACGCGTGCGGATCAGGGAACCAGTTTATAACCACCCGGTTCGGTCACCAGAATCGTCGCGTTTGATGGATCCTTTTCAATTTTCTGGCGCAGGCGATAGACGTGGGTTTCCAGCGTGTGGGTCGTCACCCCGGCGTTATAGCCCCAAACCTCATCAAGCAGGGTTTCGCGTGTGACCGGCTTGTCGCCAGCGCGGAACAAGAATTTCAGGATCGAGGTTTCCTTTTCCGTCAGGCGAACTTTTTTCTCGGTCGCTGTTTCGATCAGAAGTTTGGCGCTGGGCTGAAAGCTGTAGGGGCCGATAACGAAAACAGCGTCTTCGCTTTGTTCGTGCTGGCGGATATGGGCACGAATGCGTGCCAGCAGCACGTTCAGGCGAAATGGTTTGGTAACATAGTCGTTGGCACCCGATTCAAGGCCCAGGATCGTGTCGGAATCGCTATCGGCACCTGTCAGCATGATGATCGGGGATTTGACCCCGGCGCGCCGCATCAGTTTGCAGACATCGCGGCCATCCATATCGGGCAGACCGACATCAAGAAGGATAATGTCGTAGTAATTTTCTTTGGCGACTTCGAGGGCGTTCTGGCCGCTATTGGCAACGACACATTCGAATTCCTCATGAAGCCGGAGTTGTTCGGTGAGAGACTGGCTCAGTGCCGCGTCATCTTCAACCACCAGAACCTGTTTACCTGTCGACATTCGCCATCCCTTGCTGCTTGCTAAATCCCGCCTATATTCTGAGCCTGCCGACGGTTCTTTTTGTGGCATTGTTCTCGTAGGCCCGCCATATACTTAGGATTAGAGTCTCATACTGCGTTTTCAAGAACAAACTGTTTTCGCTTTAGCCCATTGACGTGCATCTTATCCAGCCCCATACCGACCGGATCGCGATGTTGTGATCATCCGTGACAGACCCTGAAGAAACAAAGACTGCAATGACCCAATCTGCTGCCGTGCCATCGAAAGCCAATGTTTCCGCGACCGATCTGGTGACCGTATCGCGTGCTGTTGCCGATTTGCGGCGCGGTGAAATCGTTCTGGTTCAGGGACAGGCAAACGGCATTGCCCATTGTGTTGCAGTTATTGCCGCCGAACCGCTTTCGGATCAAGGGCTTGCAAGGCTTCATGACATTGCCGGCAAAAGCGGAAATACCGCGATTGTTTTGCCACGCGTGCGGGCCAAGTCACTAGGGAAGGCCTGCAAGAATGATCATTTCATTGCTTTTGTAAGTGCAAAAAAGTCCGGTGTTGATGCGCAGACCCTGGCCGAGATCGCCAATCCGTTGCTGGACCTTGAAAGCATGCCTGCCGGTGCATGGCGCCCGGTTACTATGGCCGAAAGTGCAGCCATACGGCTTGCCAAGTTGGCAAGGTTGCTGCCGGCTGTCGTGACCGCGCCGGTTGAACCTGAGCAGCTTGAAATGTTGTCGAAGGCGCAGAACCTTCTGGTGCTGCAGTCTGAGAGCATCAACGGATACGAAGACGCATCGGCCGCGACCCTGCGTCAGGTCAGTGAAGCGCGCGTGCCGCTGGAAAATGCCGAAAATGCCACGGTGATTGCGTTTCGTCCCGAAGATGGCGGCCAAGAACATCTGGCGATTGTGATCGATGAACCGGCACATGATCAGCCGGTTTTGATCCGCTTGCATTCGGAATGCTTTACCGGGGATTTGATCGGATCGCTCAGGTGCGATTGTGGGCCGCAATTGCGTGGGGCAATTGCCGAAATTGCCAAAAGCGGGCAGGGCGGGATTATCCTTTATCTGCGACAGGAAGGGCGCGGTATCGGGCTTGTGAACAAGCTGCGTGCCTATGCGTTGCAGGACCGCGGATTTGATACGCTTGATGCCAACGAGGAACTTGGCTTTGATGCCGATGAACGTGTTTATCGCCCGGCGGCCGAGATGCTGCGCCAGATGGGCTTTGAAACCGTTCGGCTTTTGACCAACAACCCGGAAAAGCTTACCGGACTTGAAAGCTGGGGCGTGACCGTGGTTGAACGCGTACCGCACAAATTTCCTTCCAACGGTCATAACGAATTTTACCTTCAGACCAAGAAGGATCGGGCCGGTCACCTGTTTTAATCCTTGCATGACGGCTCGCGTGGGTTAACAGCAGGGAGGCATTATCATGACCTTCCTGATTGCCACCCGGCAGAAGATTCCGACGGGCAGTTTTACGTCATGTCTGAATTCTAAAAATCCTTTTAAAATCAATGAATTGATAAATGCCAAAACTGGCACTCCTTTTGCAAAATAGTCGGCAAGAGGAGGACAGACATGTCGATGGGTGCAGATTGGCGGCAAATATCGCCCGGTAACGGGGCAAGCATTGCAAGCGGAACGGCTGGCAGCGAGTCTGCCGGATCAAGTGCGGCCAAGCAGCTTGTCGATGGTGAGCCGGAAGAACGAAGCTTTTCCGAATATGTATTCGGCGATGACGGCTTTGAATTCACCGATTTCCTCGATGTGATCAATCCTTTGCAGCATATCCCCGGCGTGGGCATGATTTACCGCAGCATCACCGGTGACGAGCTGGGGAATGGTGCGCGGGTTGTCGGCGGTGGTTTGTTTGGCGGTATTTTCGGTCTGGCCGGTGCTGCCGTTGATGCGGTTGTCGATCTGACGACCGGTGAAGATACCGGTTCGCACATCATGGCAATGTTCGAGGACGACCAAGCCCCGGCAGACCAGCCTGTGATGGCTGATGCATCCGGTGCCGGTGTCGCCGCCGCTGGTGCAGGCGATCTTGTTCTGCCATGGGCGGCTGGTGATACATCAATGGCGGGTATCAATGACGTGCCGGTCGATCCGGCCGAACAGGCAACGATCACCAATGCCGCCCCAGTGGCCGGTGTTGAAACGCTGGCAATGAACGGCGCGTCAGCCGTGGCAGCCAAATCCGGTACGAACGCATACAATGCGGCTGATCTGGTGACGCCGTGGGGTGGGGTGGTAAGTAATACCGGTACCAAACTGGTAACCAGCCCTACGACAGCGCAAACCGTGGCGCAGTCGGTTGCCCCGCAACCAGCAGCACCTTCCGATGATCCGGCAATCCAGGCTGCCCAGCGCCTTTTGGCGCAGGCAGGCGATGATGTTACTGGCACGAACAATGCACAGGATGCCGATCCGGCCGAACTAGCCGTGGCGATAGCCCGTGCCGGACAGACCGATATTGCATCAAACATGACCATGCGCGCTTCAGAAGCCAGCCCGAATGGTCATCAGGGCATGATCCAGCGCGCCTCCTTTAACAGCGATAATGGCGATACGGTCTGGGCACGTGCACAAAGTTCCGGCCGTCTGAGCCGTGGTCCTTCGCAATTTGGTGTGTCCCCGGAAATCGCCGCGCGCGAGGCAAAATATGCCAAGCTTAATCAGGATGACGTGACCAAACAGGCGGCATCGCAGAAGCCCAATACAGTACTATCAGCACAGCAGGGGCAACAAGGCCCGTTGAGTGCTGCGGAAATGGCGGCACGCTTTAATGCGGCCCTTGGCCGTGACCGGGCGCAGACGATGGCAAATGATGCTGTTGCGTCGACCAACGCAGTTGCGCAGGATAAACCCACGGTTAGCAATCAGGCCAACCGCAATGATGGCGCTATCAATACCCGGGAAGTTGCGCGCAACGATAGTGCAGCCGAGGTCGAAACCGTCCATCCCCTGATGGAGCAGGCGCAAACCCATGTGCAGAATGACGAGCCGGTCGGTGTCTGGTTCAGCCAGACCATGATGGACGGATTGAAAAAATATCAGGCAATGCAGCAAAGCCGCCAGCAGCCTGTGGGCAATTCGATCTGATCATCAGATCTCGAGGCATAAAAACCGGCAGTCATATGATTGCTGGTTTTTGTTTTGATTTGGCAATAAAATCCTAGCTGTTCAGGAAACCAACGATTTCCTTGACCTCTTTGAGGATCGGCTGGGCAATTGCATTGGCACGTTCTGCACCCTTTGCCAGAACCGCGTCGATATAGGCGTTATCGGCCTTAAGACGTGCCATTTCTTCGGTGATCGGTGCCAGTTTTTCGACAACGACATCGGTCAGAGCCTGCTTGAAGCCCGAGAATTGGGTTCCACCATGTTCGGCCAAAACGTCAGCGACATTTGCATCGGTCAAGGCCGCATAGATGGTGATCAGATTCTTGGCTTCGAGGCGGCCTTCAAGACCGGCGGCTTCGCTTGGCAGCGGTTCCGGATCGGTTTTGGCCTTGCGGATTTTCTTGGCCAGCGTATCGGCATCATCCGTCATGTTAATGCGCGACATGTCCGATGCATCCGATTTCGACATCTTTTTCGAACCGTCACGCAGCGACATCACACGCGTTGCCGGGCCAAGGATCAGCGGATCTGGTTGTGGGAAAAACTCGACACCGAAATCGTTGTTGAATTTGATCGCGATGTCGCGGGTCAGTTCAAGATGCTGCTTCTGGTCTTCGCCAACTGGCACATGGGTGGCCTTGTAAGCCAGAATGTCGGCTGCCATCAGACTCGGATAGGCATAAAGACCAAGTGATGCGTTTTCACGATTCTTGCCAGCCTTTTCCTTGAACTGGGTCATGCGATTGAGCCAGCCGATGCGCGCGACACAGTTGAAAATCCAAGCCAGTTCAGCATGGGCCGAAACCTGGCTTTGATTGAACAGGACATGTTTTTCCGGATTGATGCCAGATGCAATCATACTGGCAGCAAGTTCACGGATATTGGAACGCAGTTCATTGGGCTCTTGCCAGACGGTGATGGCATGAAGGTCAACGACGCAGAAGATGCATTCGAAATCCTTCTGAAGGGTGACCCAGTTGCGGATCGCGCCAAGATAGTTGCCAAGATGAAGATTACCGGTGGGCTGAGCACCTGAAAAAACACGTTCCATAACGATGTCGTCCATTTCCAAAAAATATGTTGAGTGACCTGCATGCTCCGCCAGGTTTTGGACACCCGCCGGCGGACGAGCCTGCAAATCTTCGGGCGGGAGTTAAGCCGCCGGACCGGATTTGGTCAAGCGGCTTGTCCCAAAATGACCGAAATAACGTGCAATATCCGTACTCAGACGGTTTTGCCGCGTTTCAGCGTGGTCTTGAGTTCGGAAAAACTGGTGGCACCGCAAAGCTGGGCGGTGATGGCGTAAATCAGTAATCCGCCACAGACCAGACCGGCCATGGTGATGATGCGCGTGATCGACAGAGCATCATTCTGCCAAAGCCAGGTGATGGCAAACCATAGCGCCACCCCCATCAATACCGATGACAGCAGGATGCGCGGAACGCGGCGTTTGAGTCGGTCGTCAAAAACAAGATCGCCGCGTTTGTGCAAAATCCATCCCAGTGACAGGGCATTGATCCAGACTGAAGTCGAGGTCGCGGCTGCGATGCCAAGATGGCCAAATGCCGGCATCAGGGCGACAATCAGCACGATATTGATCACCATGGCGGTAATGCCGATGCGGATCGGGGTTTTGGTGTCTTCGCGTGCGAAAAAGCCTGGGGCCAAAACCTTGACCAGAACGGACGCGGGCAGGCCAAAGGCAAAAATGGTCAGGGCCATGCCAGTCATCAGCGTTTCACTGGCGCCAAAGGCACCGCGTTCAAACAGGACATTGATAATCGGAACACCCATCACACCAAGTGCGACGGCAGAAGGCAGCGTCAACAGCAAGGCGATTTCGATACCGCGATTCTGGCTATACATTGCGATTTTCGGGTCTGAACCCTGAAGCTGGCGCGACAGGGTAGGCAGCAGTGCAGTGCCAATTGCAATGCCTATGACGCCAAGCGGTAATTGATGGACGCGGTCAGCGTAGTAAAGCCAGGATACCGCACCATCCGAAACAAGAGATGCCAGCATGGTATCAATCAGAAGGTTCAACTGATAGACGCCTGCACCGATCATGCCCGGGATCATTCGTTTGCCCAGCAGTTTCACGCGGTCATCAATTCTGGGCAATTGCCATTTGATGGCAAAGCCGGCGCGCTTGCAGGCAATCACCAGACAGATGAACTGAGCGACACCGGCAATCGCAACCCCCCATGACAGGGCATGGGCCGGGGTTTCGGTCATGGGTGTCAGCCCCAGAAGGGCACCAATCAGACAGATATTAAGGATGATCGGGGCACCAGCGGCAGCGGCGTAGCGGTGCAGGGTGTTCAGAACCCCTGACATCAGGGCAACAGCCGAAATGAACGCGAGATAGGGGAAGGTAATGCGTGACAGTTCGACAGCAAGGGAGAATTTTTCCGGGTCTTCGGCAAAGCCTGGTGCAAAGACATGCATTGCCCAGGGCATGGTGATTTCGATGATCGCGACCAGAAAGCCGGTAATCAGGACTAGCATCGACATGGCGCGTGCGGCAAATTCGCGCGCGACATCGATGCCGCGTTTTTCGATGTCACCGGCCAGCAAGGGCACAAAGGCAGCGTTAAACGCGCCTTCGCCAAACAGGCGGCGAAACAGGTTGGGGAATTTGAACGCAACAAAAAAGGCATCTGCCATGCCACCGGCACCGAGCATTGCGGCAATCATGATGTCACGGGCAAAGCCCAGGAGACGCGATAGCAGGGTAAAACCACTGACCGTGGCAATGGAACGTACAAGCGACATTCGCGATCAAATCCGAATTAGATTATGAACCAGAGTATGTTTTATGGCAGCAAAGATGCAGCCAGCTCGGCAGGTATGAAATCTGCCAGTCGAAAGTGAATAACTCGTAATGACGGCGGATTGGCGGTGGTTAAAGCTGGATTATTTCTATGCACAATGACGTCCGAACGTTGAACTTTTGTGAAATGGCGCGTGTTTTTGTAAAAAATTCAGCTGGTTGTGATAGCCGTCACAGAAAATATGTCGCATTTCTCATACATTGCATCTCGCTGAGGATTCGTTGGGACGCGAGCCTCGCTATTCTGACCGGACGAGGGATAAAGGCGCTCCACCTCAACCTGCTGCACTCCGAGGAATATGATGTTACGGGACAACAGGCCATAACATCAGGTTTCAGGACCGACCAGCCCTCGTCCGTTCAAACTTCCGATACAAAACAGAATTCGATCATGGCGCTTGCGCCATTGAACACGGATCCCCGCCGGGGCGATTTGGCGTTTGGCCAATCACAGGGGCGGGGGTTTTGTGTTTTCGGGATCGTGTTCAGCCGTTTTCCAATGTCTGTGTCAGGGTTTCCTTGACCTGCAGAAACTTGGTGCGGCTGTCAATTTTCAAACCAAACACATCCTTGACGTAGAAAACGTCAACCGCGCGTTCGCCAAAGGTTGAAATACGGGCTGAAGCGATTTGCAGCGACAAATCGCGCAACGTGCGGGTGACATCGTAAAGCAGACCTTGCCGGTCACGCGCGGTGATTTCGATCACGGTGTGGGTGCGGCTGGCCTTGTTGTCGATGATAACATTCGGCTCGACCTTGAAAACTGCGGTGCGGTGCTTGTTATCCTTGATCTGGCGGCGTTCGATTTCCTGACTGGGACGCAGACGACCCGAAATCACCTGTTCAAGCGTTTCGCGCAGTTTTTCGAGCTTGGCTTTGTCGTTAAATGCCTCGCCATTGGTATCTTGGATAAAGAAGGTATCAAGCGCCATACCATCGGCAAGGGTCAGGATTTTGGCATCGACAACGTTGGCCCCGCAAAGCGCCATCGACCCGGCAATCTGGGAAAACAGGCCAGGATGGTCGGTGGTGTGAACAATAATTTCGGTGGCGTCTATGTCGGTCTCGATGCGCATATCGACGGTGATGTCCGCCCCGCTTGCCTTGGCATCACGGGTCAGATGGGCGTGACGTACATGGGTTTCGGTATCAAAACTGAGCCAGTAGGAAGGATAGCCGCGATCGATGAAATCCTCGACATCCTGTTCTGACCAGTCAGAACCGGGTGCGGTAAGGGCATCACGCAATTCCTGCTGGGCGCGAGCGACGCGCGAATCGCGACTGTCGGCATTCAGGCCGCCCGAAAGCAGATCATCGGTGGCATAGAAAAGTTCGCGTAGGAGCGTCGCTTTCCACCCGTTCCAGACATTTGGACCAACGGCCCGGATATCGGCAACCGTGAGGCACAGCAACAAACGCAACCGTTCCTGTGACTGGACCAGATCGGCAAAGGCGCGAATGGTAGTCGGATCGTTCAGATCGCGCTTGAATGCGGTCAGGCTCATCCACAGATGGGCCTTAACCAGCCAAGCGACAGTTTCGGTATCAGCAGGCGACAGGCCAAGACGCGGGCATAGCTTTTCAGCGACTTCGGCACCGAGTTCGGAATGATCACCGCCCCGGCCTTTGGCTATATCATGGAGTAATACCGCGACATAAAGCACGCGACGTGAAATCACCTTTTCCATGATGCGGGTGGCAACCGGGGCTTCTTCGGCCAACTCGCCACGTTCGATCTGGTTCAATATGCCAATCGCACGGATGGTATGCTCGTCCACCGTATAGGTGTGGTACATGTCATATTGCATCTGGGCAACGACACGACCGAAATCCGGGATGAAGCGGCCCAGCAATCCAGCCTCGTTCATTTTGCGAAGCGGGATATCCGGGGTATCGCGGTGGGTGAGGATTTCAAGGAAGACCTCGTTTGCGGCCGGATCTTTTTGCAGCTTGTGATCAACCAGTTTCAGACTTTGCGTCACCCATCGCAGTGTTTCGGGGTGAATGCCAACACCGTTCTGATGGGCGACAAGAAACAGGCGCAAAATCTGTATCGGATCATTTTGAAGGGTTTCGAGGCTATCGACCGTCAGGCGATCATTGCGTAGCTGAAAACCGTCGACTTCCTTGCTGCCAAAGAAGCGGGCCGGAAAGCGAATCAGGGGTTTGCGTTGATGACGTTCTTCAAGGGCAGCACAGAAGATGCGGGTCAGGTTGCCGACATGCTTCACCATCAGATAATAGTGTTTCATGAAGCGTTCGACGCCTGACGCGCCTGCATGATCGGTATAGCCAAGCTTATCGGCAATATCGCGCTGCATATCAAATGTCAGGCGGTCTTCTTCACGCCCGGTCAGGTAGTGCAGCCAGCAGCGTACCGACCACAGGAAGTTTTGCGCTTTCAGAAAGCCTTGTGCTTCCTTGCGGGTCAGCACCTTGAGGTCGACCAGTTCAAGCGGGTTGCTGACGCGGTATAGGTATTTGCCAATCCAGAACAGGGTATGAAGATCGCGAAGGCCGCCCTTTCCGTCTTTGACGTTGGGTTCAACGACATAACGTGAATCACCCATGCGGATGTGACGTTCATCGCGCTCGTTCAGTTTGCCTTCGATGAATTCAAGCCCGGTGCCCTTGACCAGTTCTTCCATGAAACGGGTACGGAAGGTTTTATAGACATCCTCATCCGCCCAGACGAACCGGCTTTCAAGCAGGTTTGTGCGGATGGTGATGTCCTGTTTACCCATGCGCAGGCAATCATCGATCGAGCGGGTGGCATGACCGACCTTAAGTCCCAGATCCCAAAGCATATAAAGGATGTATTCGACAACCTGTTCGCCATGCGCGGTCTGTTTGTAGGGAAACAGAAACAGGATATCGACATCGGATTGCGGCGCCATGTCGCCACGACCGTAACCGCCAACTGCGACAACCGCCATGCGTTGTTCATTGGTTGGATTGTGCAGAGGATAGACGAATTTCAGGGCGAAATCGTGGATCAAACGCACGATCTGATCGATCAGGAAGCTGTTAGAGAAGACCGCGTCCTGCCCGGAATTCGTTTCTTCGAAGCGGGCACGAATGACCTTACGGCCTTCTTCCAGAACGGCTTTGAGGCGTTTGAGGATTTCCGCACGCTGTTTGAAGGATGTCAGCTCTGCATTGGCAGCGATGGACTCAAGCTCGGCAAAGATTTTGCGGCGGTCGATGATTTCGCGCTGTTTCTTGATTCTATACGTCACTTGAAGCGGTTTCCTTGGGTCGGGTCTGGTTTGGCCAGTTAGATATTAATAGGCAGGTTGCCCTTTGGGCATGTCCCAATGCATATGGCATGCCGTATTGCCAATGCCAGTCGCAAGCGGCCCTCCAGAGAGTGTAGCATCAAAAAGCAAACAGGCACTTGCCTGATATAAGGGCAAAGTGCCTGCTTTTAATGCGATGACCGACCGTTATTTTTCGGGCGACCCGGAATCAATCGCGCATGGCACGCAAACGATATAGCGCGTCAAGGGCTTCGCGCGGGGTCATGTTGTCGGGATCTATTTCCCCCACCGCGTCCAGAAGAGCCTTCTGTACCGGCGATAGTGCCGGGGTTTTGGCCTTTTCTTCCTGTTTAACCTGCTCAATCGCGGCAGCAAAAAGCGGCAGATCGTCAGCCAGTTTTGAAACTGCACCGCCCTGTTCGCCCTTTTCAAGGGTCTTAAGCACCTGTTCGGCGCGTTTGACTACCGGTTTGGGCAGGCCAGCAAGCTGGGCGACATGAATGCCATAAGACCGATCCGCACTGCCCGCGCCAACTTCGTGGAGGAAGACGACTTCGCCCTGCCATTCCTTGATCAGCATTGTGTGACAGGACAGATGGGCGAGCTTGGCGGCAAGGGCTGTCAGTTCATGATAGTGAGTTGCGAAAAGGCCGCGACATTTATTGACCTCATGCAGATTTTCGACAACCGCCCAGGCAATCGACAAACCATCAAATGTTGCCGTGCCGCGCCCGATTTCATCAAGGATCACCAGCGAACGATCGGATGCCTGATTAAGGATGGCGGCAGTTTCGACCATTTCAACCATGAAGGTCGAACGGCCACGCGCCAGATCATCCGCTGCCCCGACGCGCGAAAACAGCCGGTCAATCACACCGATATGGGCGGTTTCAGCGGGCACAAAGGCACCGATTTGGGCCAGAACCGCTATCAGGGCATTCTGCCGCAGGAAAGTCGATTTACCGGCCATGTTAGGGCCAGTAATCAGCCACAGGCTTTGTTCGCCTTCAAGGCGGCAGTCATTGGCGACAAAGGGGCTGTCGCCATTTTCGCGCAGGGCGGCTTCCACCACCGGATGGCGACCACCACGAATATCAAAGGCAAGGCTGTCATCAATGGTCGGGCGGATGCATCCCTGATCACGCGCCAGTTCGGCCAAGGCGGCCGACACATCAAGTCCGGCCAGCGCCTGCGCGCAGCGGGCAATGGCATCGGCATGTTCAAGTACATTTGAGACCAGTGTGTCAAACAGTTCAAGTTCAAGCGCAAGCGCCTGATCCCCGGCCTTGGAAACCTTGCTTTCGAGTTCGGATAACTCGACTGTGGTAAAACGGACCGCATTAGCCATGGTCTGGCGATGAATAAATTCATCGATTTCCATCATCCGGTCGGCCTGCTTGGCCGGTACTTCGATGAAGTAGCCAAGGACGTTGTTGTGCTTGACCTTAAGGCTGGTGATGGCCGTTTGTTCGGTATAGCGGGCTTGAAGATTGGCGATCAGCTTTTTGCTTTCGCTTGAAAGCATGCGCAGTTCATCAAGCGGTGGGTGATAGCCGCCCGCTATAAAGCCGCCGTCACGTGCCAGCAGCGGCAGATTTTCGCTGAGCGACCGGCGCAGCAAATCAACCAGATCGCCGTGATGGCCCATATCGGTCAGATGATCGACAAGTGCAGCAGGCTGGGTCGTTAGCCCGTCATTGCCGCCATCGGGCTTGTGCAGAAGGTTGCCAATTGCAAAGGCACAGGCCAGGCCATCGCGCATCGCAGCAAGGTCGCGCGGGCCGCCACGGCCTACCGAAAGACGCGACAGCGCACGTTCAATATCGGGGCATTCGCCGAGGGCGGACCGCAAATCGGACCGCAGGGCATCGCGATCATGGAAATATGAAACCAGATCAAGACGTTTATTGATCGTGCTCGCATCGGTCAGCGGTGCAGACAGGCGGGCAGCCAGCAAGCGCGCCCCGGCGCCAGTCCGGGTACGGTCGATGACCGAAAGAAGCGATCCCTTGCGTTCGCCTGATTGGGTCTGGGTCAGTTCCAGCGACCGCCGGGTGGCGGCATCGATTTCCATCGCGGCACCCGCAGCCATGCGTTGCGGCGGGGAAAGGCGCGGCATCTGGCCCTTCTGGGTCAGATCGACATAATCGATCAGGGCACCGGCAGCGGAAAGTTCAGCAACTTCAAAGCCGCCAAATGCATCAAGTGCGGCGACTTCATAAAGTTTCTTCAGGCGCAACTGGGCATTTTCGGCATCAAAGCGCGATGCGGGCTGCGGGGTAATAATGTTTTTATATTCAGCATAGATATCGAACATTTCCGAACGGTTCAGAAGTTTGTCCGATATCAGAAGTTCACCCGCGTCAAGACGTGCCAGTGCAGCCGGAAGCCCCCCCATATCGCAGGGTTGAACGTAAAAATCGCCAGTCGACATATCAAGCCACGCCAGACCGACTTTACCGCGGACCTCAGATACAGCGGCCAGATAGTTATGGCGTCGCGCATCCAGAAGACTGTCTTCGGTAAGGGTACCAGGCGTGATCAAACGAACGACACCGCGTTTGACAACGGATTTGGCACCGCGTTTTTTAGCTTCGGCCGGGTCTTCCATCTGTTCGCAAACAGCCACACGGAAACCTTTGCGGATCAGACGCTGCAAATAGGTTTCGTGACTGTGGACCGGAACACCGGCCATGGGAATTTCGTTACCCTGGTGCTTGCCGCGTTTTGTCAGTGCGATATCGAGCGCCTCGGCCGCTTTCACGGCATCGTCGAAGAATAGCTCGTAAAAGTCGCCCATGCGGTAAAACAGCAGGCAGTCCTGATACTGTTCCTTGATTTCAAGGAACTGCATCATCATCGGGGTCGCACCTTCGGTATCGAACGAAAGTGGGACGGTTTTGGTATCAGAAGGATCGGCAATATTGTTCATGACGAGTGTGATAGCAAACCCTGAAGGCATTGACGAGGGGATGAAACGGCCCGGTAGCCGTTTTTGACCTATGCCATTGCAATGCCTGATTTTCTGTAAAATATGTTAAGATACGCAGGTAGCAAAGCAGCGCGATCATCGCTGATTTGCCGTCCTTTGACCAGTGACCAAGGAGACTAAGAAGATGGCAGCAGACCAAGCGACCCGTCAGGCACCGGAACTGGTTGGATTGTTCGAGACAAAAGACAGCTTTGATGCCGCGGTTCGGGAATTGCGCGATAGCGGATTTTCGCGCACGGATCTGTCGGTTTTAAGTTCCCATGAATCGATCGATGTTGCCGGGGCGGATGGTCGGTCCTGGTCCGATGTGCTGACCGCACTGGTCGGTGAAGCAAAATACGAGGTGCCTGTGGTGGCATCGGGGGCCATTGCGCTGTTTGGCGGGGCGGCAACCGCGCCGGTGGCACTTGCGATTGGTGCCGGTGTGGGCGCAGTAGCACTGCGAGAATTTATCGAAGAAGTGACATCCACTCCGCATACCGAGGATTTCGCACGTGCGATCAATGCCGGTTCTGTGATCCTTTGGGTGAGGATTGATCCCGACAAGGACGATGCAGAAGCCACGGCGACCTCAATCCTGAAAAAGTATGGTGCGGAAAATATCCACCTGCATCAGGGCTAGTTCCTTGATCTGGCACGTATGTCGGATTTTTTCACTGTAGCGGATATCGTTTGGTGAAACGTCAAAGGCGATCATGAGTGATCGCCTTTTTCATGTTTTGTTGGATTATGATGCGCTGCAACATACGGAAAACGCTACGTAATTTTGCGGTTGTCGTTAACGTCGCCTTTGACCCGGGGCGCGAAGCCTGATTTATTGGGCGGTCCGGCAGGATGGCTCCACACCTGATTGCCGGAATACAGAATACAGATCCTCACCGCTTTCCAACCCACCACGCAAGCGTCAGTGAAAATACATGTCAGATTCAGAAATCAAGGTTCGTGACCGTGAAGCGCTGCTGTTTCATTCAAGTGGCCGCCCCGGAAAAATCGAAATCACTCCGTCGAAGCCGCTGACCACACAGCGCGATCTTTCACTTGCCTATTCACCAGGTGTGGCGGTGCCATGCCTCGAAATTGCCAAGAATCCTGCGACGGCCTATGACTATACGTCCAAGGGCAATATCGTTGCCGTGATCTCGAACGGTACGGCCGTTCTGGGACTTGGCAATCTGGGTGCGCTGGCATCCAAGCCGGTAATGGAAGGCAAGGCGGTCCTGTTCAAGCGTTTTGCCGATGTTGACGGTTTTGACCTGGAGGTATCTACCGAAGACGTCGACGAGTTCGTCAATTGCGTGCGCTTCCTTGGCGCGTCGTTTGGCGGGATCAACCTTGAAGACATCAAGGCCCCGGAATGCTTCATCATCGAGCAACGCCTGCGCGAACTGATGGATATTCCGGTCTTCCATGATGACCAGCATGGTACAGCAATTATTGCCGCATCCGGTCTGATCAATGCCTGCGACCTAACCGGGCGCAAGCTTGAAGACATCAAGTTGGTCATCAACGGTGCGGGTGCTGCGGCCATCGCATGTTGCGAACTGGTCAAAAGCATGGGTGTCTCGCCCGACAATGTCATCATGTGTGACTCGCGCGGGGTTATCTATAAAGGCCGTGAAGACGGCATGAACCAGTGGAAATCGGCGCACGCGGCCGAAACAGATGCCCGCACGTTGGAAGAAGCGATGGACGGGGCGGATGCGTTCTTTGGCCTGTCGGTCAAGGGCGCGGTTACCGCAGCCATGGTCAAAAGCATGGCCAAACAGCCGATCATCTTTGCCATGGCAAACCCGGACCCGGAAATCAGCCCGGAAGAAGTCGCCGCGATCCGCAATGACGCGATCTGTGCCACCGGGCGTTCGGACTATGCCAACCAGATCAACAACGTACTTGGCTTCCCCTATATTTTCCGCGGGGCGCTTGACGTCCAGGCATCCACGATCAACGAGGAAATGAAAATTGCCGCGGCCCACGCAGTGGCGTCGCTGGCGCGTGAAGATGTTCCTGACGAGGTTGCGGCGGCTTATTCCGGTCGTCGCCTGCAATATGGTCCGGAATATATCATTCCTGCACCGTTTGACCCGCGTCTGATCATTGCGGTGCCCAAGGCCGTTGCGCAAGCCGCGATGGATAGCGGTGTGGCACGTCGCCCGATCATCGATATGGCCGAATATGAAAATCAGCTGCGCGGGCGTCTTGACCCGACTGCGGCACATCTACAGCTTATTTCCGATTATGTAAGGGCGCATCCGAAACGTATCGCCTTTGCCGAGGGCGAAGAAGAAACGGTTATTCGTGCAGCGGTGGCGTATCGCAATTCCGGTTATGGTACCCCGATCCTGATCGGGCGCGAGGACCGGATCGCGGAATCGGCCAAATCGCTTGGTATAGAAAGCCTTGAGGGCGTTGAAATCAGCAACGCGGCCCTTTCGCACAAGAACAAGGAATATGCCGAGTTCCTGTATGGCCGCCTGCAACGTAAAGGTTTCCTCTGGCGCGATTGCCAGCGCATGGTCAACCAGAAGCGCAACGTCTTTGCCGCTGTTATGGTGGCAAAAGGCGATGCGGACGGCCTGATTACCGGATTGACGCGCAACTTCCATCGCAGCTTTACCGATATCAGTTCGGTAATTGACGCCAAGCCGGGCGAAATCCCGATGGGACTTTCGATTGCAATTGCCAAAGGCCGCACCGTGTTCATTGCGGATACGCGCGTGCATAACATGCCTGATGCCGAGCAGCTTGCCGAGATTGCGATCCAGGCGGCCGAGAAAGCCCGTCAGCTTGGTCACGAGCCACGCGTGGCGATGGTGTCGCATTCGACGTTTGGCAACCCCTGGAGTGCTGATACGGACCGTATCCGCGAGGCGGTTGGCATCCTTGAACGCAGCAATGTCGACTTTGAGTTCGATGGTGATATTGCGGTGGATGTGGCGCTTGATACCGAACTGTTGAAGCTTTATCCGTTCTGCCGCCTTTCCGGTCCAGCCAACGTGCTTGTAATGCCGGCCCTTCATGCGGCGACAACAGCGTCAAAGCTTCTGGATAAGCTCGGCGGTGGTACGGTTGTTGGTCCGGTGATGATCGGGCTCGAGAAGCCGGCACAGATCACCCAGATGGGCAGTACGGTCAACGACCTTGTCAATCTGGCTGCATTGGCCGCACACGAGGCCGAACACGGCTAAACCTCAGCAAAACAATATTTTTGAAATGGCGGAATTGCGGATGCAATCTCCGCCATTTTACTTTAAGAGGCTGTTATATAACAAAAAACAACCGTTAATCGTGGGAACGAGACGTTGGAACTTATACGCAAATGGCGCATCGGATTTTGTGCCGTTCTATTGATGCTGGTTGCTTGCAATGAATCCGGGCCATTGCCGGAGATCGTTACAGCCAGCTTGAAAGAGTCGCATGAAGAAACCCTGATCGGGTTAGTATCGCATCTTGAAGATGTCACGATTTCGGGGATCGAACCGATTGCCAGTGATCGCAGTCGGGTATCGGTTCGGTATGAACTTGTGTTTGACATGGGTTTCTCCCGAGCCATCCGCATATTGGCCGATCCGGGTTCGGTTTCCGGGGGTGAACGTGAACGGTTTCGGGATCATCTTGGTATTATTGGAACTGTCGAATTGACAGGGCTAACCAGTCTTTATGGTGAATTTGAAAAAGGTCAGCGCTTTAACGTGGTCCGCGAGATCGATTTCGTTAAGATAAAGGGGAAATGGGTTGGGCAACCCTGATGATTGATACTGGTTCGTTACCGGCATATCGACCCGATTTCTGCCACATCGGACTGTAATAGGTCAGCGCCATAAACCGCATTCAGGTACAAGGAACTTATAGATGCAGCGCATCAACCGTTTTTTTGCATTTTTCCTGATTTTGCCGTCGCTGGCGATATTGTCTGCCTGTGATGATGCGACAACGGAAGGGCCAACCGGGGATGAAATCACCACAGCAGTGATCGAACGGTTTCGTGATGATCCGTATGCCAAAGTCGGCCACGTTGAAAATGTGACCAAGACCAACAGCATCAAAGAAGCAAGTGATGAAACGACCGTCATGGTGCGTTACGAGCTGGTATTTGATCGTTCGATTGCCGATTTCGCAGATGATGTGACGGAAAGGGGTAAGTCGGCCGGTGATCTTGATACGGTTGGCAATACGGTCAGCGAGGCGATCGACCTCGTGAAGACCAAGATGCTGGCCCTGAAGGAAGGCGATTTCAAAGCCGGTGACCGACGTATCGTTGAAAGTGAAATCAGGTTGGTCAAATCCGAGAAGGGCTGGATTTACAGGCCTTAAATCCGCAATATTCTTCCGCAAATATAAAAAGGGACCGGCTCATGCGCGGTCCCTTCCTTTCTTACATGGTCTGTGCAATCAGTCTGACAGCAGAGCCAAGACATTTGGCGGTGGCGGAATGTCACCGGATGCAAACCCGATCCCGTCAAATGCCTCCAGACCGTTTACGCGCATGATCGCATGCAGCGAGTCGACATATTCTGAACCGCGCTCGGAATATTTGGTCAGGGTATCTGCGAGGTCCCAACCAAGCACCACTTCACCACCTTCGCGAAGCTTGGCGCGCTCGGCCCGCAATTCGGCATATGCCGGATGCGAGTTGATGTTGCGTGCATAGGCACGAACACTGTCGATCAGGCTGTTGAACGACTTGATCACATGGGTTTTGCCTTCAGCACGGTCCTCGGGAACGATGCCTTCTTCATCCCAGGCCCACTGACCGAACAGGGCATTGCCCTTACGCACGAACCGGGAGGTGCCCCAGCCGCTTTCTTCCGCTGATTGTGCAAGCATCAGCGAGGGCGGAATGATATCGATGCGCTCCAGCAGTGCGGTCACACCACCGTCGGTTACGCGATAGCGTTTAAGCATCTGGTCAACCCATTCTTTTTCAGCCGAGCTGATCGGGTCACCGGAATATTTCTTGCTCTGGATGGCCATCAGGCGTTCGCGACGTGCCATGATTTCCTCGTTCACACGCAGAGAAAGAGGCAACATGATACGCAGGAAAATCTGTTTGCGTTCGTCAACCGATGCCAAATCCCGCAGGCCTTTCGGGACGCGTTTGATATAGACGCGCGGAATTTCCTGTACACCCGACAGGCTGTAACCGATGCTTTGATAATACTGGTTAAGCGCGATCACTTCCGGATCGCGGCGGTAGAGCGATTTGACGTTTTTCTTTTCCGGTGCAACGGTGGTTGCAGCCACTTCATCAAAGCTCATTCCTTTTGGGGATGGGGTCACATCCCATCCGCCAATAATACCAACATACAGTAATCCTACTGCTCCAAACACTGAAGCAAGCGCAATTTTACGGTAACTGCCTTCTTTTGCGCTATTCATTATGTTTCTCCAGATCAGTAAAACTGTCGGTTCCAAAAGAGCCGTTATCTATGCCCGTCCGCAGGTTTAATCGCAACCTGCAATATCAAAAAGGTTAATTTTCCCTTAACCACGTTTGCGTTGGGCGCGGAATGACAACGCCCGGCATCGCGTTTTGTGCGCGCCGGGCGGAAAAAATTTTCGCGAATCGGGAAATCAGTCAGCCATGACTGGTTCAACGGCCTGAACTTCAGGCACGTAATAACGTAGCATGTTTTCGATACCCATTTTCAGCGTCGCGGTGCTGCTGGGGCAACCGGAACATGCGCCATGCATTTCAAGGAAGACAACGCCGTCTTCGAACTTGTGGAAGACGATATCGCCACCATCCTGTGCTACGGCCGGGCGCACACGGGTATCAAGCAGTTCCTTGATCTGGCTAACCAGTTCATCGTCGCCATCGGACGCAGTGCTTGCACCTGTGGCCGCGCCGGAATTCTGATCCAGAACTGGCTGTCCCGAGGTGTAATGCTCCATGATACCGCCAAGGATTTGTGGCTTCAGCGTCTGCCAGTCCTTGGCATCATCCTTGGTAATGGTGATGAAATCACCACCCAGAAACACCCCGGTGATGCCTTCAACCTCAAACAGCTTTCGGGCCAGCGGTGATTTCACATCAGCATCGGTTACCGTGAAGTTGGCGGTGCCCTGACGGCCCATGACATCCTCGCCGGGCAGGAATTTCAGTGTCGCCGGGTTCGGTGTCGGTTCGGTTTGAATGAACATGTCGGCTTGTCCTCTCACTCTGGGTGCCGGGGCAAAACCTGCCCGCACGGCGTTCCCTATTTCATCTGGTTAGGCCCTAAATGGGGCAAAAACAGGAAAAGATCAAGTCTGAGCGCGCAACTCAGGTATTCGTGATCTGATACCCGATGTTAGGGAGCCAGTTTTATCGCTGCAGGATAGAGCTGATTTCACGCATCTGGGTGCGGGCGCGAAGCAGGTAAAAGCCAAGCCCCGCCAGATGATTGGGAAAAATAATGCCATCAGCCGAACCGTTGACGACTACCAGCGGATCAAGTGCGGCAGCAGCCTGAAGCGATCCGATCATTTCTGCCCAAGCCGGTGCAACCTGACGTTCATTGATGACCTGTTCGAAATCCGTGCCCAGATCACGCAGGATCAGGCTGTAAGCGTAAAGGCGCCCCTTGGTGGCGTAGAATACGTCATCTGCCGTGCGATCAAACAATGATGGATCTTCGACCTTGTCATCAATCAGGGCCGAGGCGGACCCAAGGTCATTGGCAAAACGATTCAGGGTTTCCTGCAGATTGTCGGCACGGCGTTCAAAAACGGCCTGACCGTCTGCCAGGCGCTGGTTGTAACGGTCAAGTGCTGCAATTGCCTGACGGTATTGCTGTTCGGAGGTAACCCCGGGTAACAGGGATATGCTGGGATCAAACACCCATTTGTCGCCGCGGAATTTCAGGAGACCAGCGGCATCATCCAGATCCGGATCGACCTGACTGGATCCGCGGGTACGACCGATCTGATCGGACAGTTCAATGGCAAAGCGCGACAGGGCATAGACAATACCGGTCTGAAAGTTCGGCATGTTATCCAATGCGGCACTTGGCAGGAAAAAGGGATCGTTTGCCGTCCAGCGGTTCTGATTGATTTCCCGGTTAATCAGGGCGGACGCGGTGCTGACCGAATGACTGCCACCCTGATAGTTACCTGTGAAATCAGGATTATCATCAATCTTGTGCACGATGGCCATGCCGACAGGATAATAAACGACAGCAACCAATACAATAACAGCAAGGCAACGCAGCCAGAACTTGCGCGATCCGAAAACACCTCTCATGCGTGCTCCGAAGCCGGAAATGCCGTCTTTTTTGTAGAGATAATCGTCTTCAATCATGATCCGTCCCGGTCAATGTCTTACCGTATGAAACTAGGGTGTCATTGCCGTGACGACAAGTCCATGATTTTACATATCGATCCGGATATAGCTTTCTGCGGTACACATCGACAACACCGTCTCAAGATCGTGTTCTGATAGGGCGATGCAGCCCTCGGTACCGCTGTAGTCCGGTCGGGCAATATGCATGAAGATTGCCGAACCCTTGCCGGGGACAGGTGGATTGTCATTGTGCCCAAGCACGACAATGATGTTGTAAAGCCCGTCTTCACGAAACAGCTTTTCGTGGCTGACATCAAACGGCAGCTTTACAGGTCGGTTGTAATCGGGATGGGCTGGATCATCGCACCAGCCGTCTGAAAAGGAAATCGTCGTTACCGGAAGATCGGTGTGTGGGCAGGGCCGACGATCCGAACGATACATGATATAACGCAACCGCCAGATTCCTGCTGGAGTTTTGCCGTCTCCTTCAGTCTTGGCATCGGAAGATACCATACCGTTTTTCCCAAGCGCACAGCAAAATTCCCTGTCTTCAAAGTGCAGCAATCCACCTGTCGAGACAATCATTTCGACAGGTTCGAACGGGGTAGTGAGTAGCAGGTTACTTTGCATCGGTTCGAAACTCTAAATCCCGGATACATTACGTATTGATGTCAGGGCGCTTTGGAGAAAATCGCGGGAAGATGCTGAAAAACAACAAAGGTAAATTTGTGGCAACGCAGTCTCACCGGCAATCAGGTCACGCAAGGTTGATACGGTAATATTTGCGGCCAGGTCCACGGGGTAACCAAAAATACCTGTGGAAATGGCGGGAAAGGCAATGGATCGCAGTCCGTTCTGCCGGGCTAGGAGAACGGAATTCCGGTAACAGGATGCGAGAAGTTCGGCCTCACCCTGATCTCCGCCGTGCCAGACAGGCCCGACTGTGTGGATCACATATTGGGCTGGAAGGTTGAATGCTGGCGTCAGACGGGCATGGCCGGTTGGACAGGGGGCCAAGGGTTTACAGGCACGCGCTAGTTCCGGCCCGGCAGCCCGATGTATCGCACCACAAACACCACCACCGGGCAAAAGAGCCTCGTTCGCAGCATTTACGATGGCATCGACTTCAAGGCCGGTAATATCGGCTTCGACGATATATATCGTAGCGGATGGAGTTCGATATGATCGCTTGTCAGAAGATATAGACACGGAACAAATCCTTTGCCTGATAGATCCCCCAACCAATTGATATTATGTATGTTTTTTGGTTTCATGTCAAAATAACGACGCCCCGCACCGGAAGAATCGGGCGGGGCGGTAAAAGCCATTACACATCAACCGGCTTATTTGCCGAGACGCGTCACACCTTCTTCAATCAGTTTGGCTGCTTTTTCAGCGCCTTCCCAGCCGGTGACTTTAACCCATTTGCCTTTCTCAAGGTCTTTGTAACGCTCGAAGAAGTGCTGAATCTGATCGCGCAGAATTTGCGGAAGATCTTCATGGGATTTGATATCGGTGTAATATGGATCGATTTTATCGTGCGGTACACAGATCAGTTTTTCATCCTGACCGGCTTCGTCTTCCATCATCAGTACGCCAATCGGACGGGCGCGGATAACCGAACCGGCGACGACAGGCTCGCGGAACATGACCATGGCATCGACCGGATCTCCGTCAAGGCCAAGAGTGTTCGGGATGAAACCGTAATTGACCGGGTAATACATCGAGGTATGCAGGAAACGGTCAACGAAGACAGCACCGGAGTCTTTGTCGACTTCGTACTTGATCGGCCCGCCCTGCGGGATTTCGATGACGACGTTAACGTCCCAGGGAACATCTTTGCCAACGGCAATCTTGCTGAGATCCATGTGGGAAAATCCCTTTCATTCTTTGATCAAATGCCCGTTTCCGGGGTGATGGCAACGCACTGACACCCGAGAAACCCTAGGGTGCGGTAAATTATGGAGCCCCTTTTATCGCGAAATCTGTGCCGTTCCAAGAGCCGGTATCGGTTCGACAGCCTTATGCGGAAGCAGCAATCGGGATGAGCGCACTTTTTCTTGGCTGGAACCGGTGAATATCTGCTTCAAGCTCTTTGAAATAAGCACCGTTATTTGACTTGTTCGCATGCCGCTGCCCGATCGACCGTCCGTGATAAAGGTGAAGCACAGGTGAGCTGTATTCGACAGATTTCCGTCTGACTCCCGACCGGATCATGCGCAACACAAAATCGGAGTCTTCCAATCCGTGTCCTTCGTAGGCTTCGTCAAATCCACCGATTGCCAGAATGTCGTGACGAAAAGCCGCAATATTGCAGCCTTGTGCTTTTTTCCAGCAATTTTGATGAGCCCAAAGACTCTCATCCTTTTGCGGGATTGGCATGAACTGAAAGGGGCGATTGCATTGCCCGGAAAGGCCCAGCATGAACAGAAGGGCGCGAGGCCATTTATGGAATGCAAAGCGCTTTTCCATAACCAATTTGGTGAATCGTCGCTTGAGGAAAACGCGTTTTCCTGTGACAAAACACCCCGGTTCGGCTGCTTTCCTGTGACTTGATACGAAATCTGGCATGAGGCAGCAATCACCGTCGGTAAAGACGATAATGTCACCTTCTGCGAGGTTGATTGCGCCGTTGCGGACTCGTGACAGGCGATAACCGATGTCTTCCTGCCAGAAATGCTTGATTGGTACCGGAGACTTTTGCTGCAAACGGGCAATGGTTGTTGCTGTTTCCGGACCGGACCCGTCATCCGCCACGATCACCTCGAAATTGCTGTCTTTCTGGTCGATCAGCGATTGCAAAACCATTTCAAGCGCTTCGGGCCAGTTATAGGTCGAAACGATCACAGAAACCTTATGCACGTAATTCCCCCAATTGCAGTAATGCATAGAACCAGTGTCCCCGGTGGTTCTTGATGCAGGAGCCAATTTTCGCTCCGTTTGGTCAATTATAAAAAAGTTGTAACTCACAAAATCGTATATCACATGAACACGTTACCAATTTGTGTTCATTCATGACTTTTCGGAGTTGTCACAATAGTAGCTCCATGCATGAGAAATCATTTCGCGTGGGTCTGCGTATCTTGGTGTCCAGTTTAATAATGATTTCGCCTTTGCCGGGTTGGCAACCAGCCTTGCCGGATCACCGGGGCGACGTGCCGTAGTAGATATCGGAAATTTGCTACCAGTCACTTCTTGGCAAAACAACAAGATGTCACTTACGGAACAACCTTTTCCAGTTCCGATATTCACGATATCAAAAAAGGAATTCGTCTGAGCGATCAGATAATCAAGAGCCCTGATATGGGCCGCAGCCAGATCATCAACATGAACGTAATCACGAATGCAGGTTCCGTCGGGCGTGTCATAATCGCTGCCGAATATTTTTAGACCATTTCGCTGTCTGGCAGCTGCCGAGAGTGCCAACGGGATAAGATGTGTTTCAGGATTATGCCTTTCACCTGCACGGCCAGCAGGATCGGCACCGGCGGCATTGAAATAACGCAGAGCAATGGCGCGGAAGCCATATATTGAGCAAAAGTCTGCGAGCATTGTTTCGATCATCGCCTTTGAGCGACCATACGGATTTTCAGGTCGAACTGGCAGGGTCTCGTCAAGCATTTCCAGATTGGTATTGCCATATACGGCTGCGGTTGACGAAAAAACGATTTGCCAACATCCATGCTGCCGCATCGCTTCAAGCAGGTTAAGGGAGCCGGCTGTATTGACTTCGTAGAAACTGGCTGGCTCTTCCATCGACAAGCCTGCCTCAATCAAGGCAGCCATATGAATGACCGCAGTTGGCCGGAATTTTTTGAAAGTATCATCAAGAGCGGCTCGGTCGCGAATGTCTGCAAGAACAAAGGGAATATCGTCGGCGAGCGCATCACGATGACCGTTTGACAGATTGTCTAGAACGACAGGTTGATAACCGCTTTCGCGCAATTTCAAGCAAATATGGGAACCGATATATCCGGCTCCGCCCGTTACCAGTATTTTTTCCATACAATCCGATGCTCTTTTCAATATCCCGGCGCATTGTTTAGGTGGCATCGGGAGAAATATAAGGGAATGCTTAGGTTATTTCTTGAGCATTTTACGTTTTAGCGACGCAGTTTGCGGGTTGATCAATTCGCGAATCCAGTTGGCGGCGGCGATCACGGTCGGGTCCTTTTCGCGGGCGGGGCGAATGAGAAGGCGATACCACCAATGCGATACGAAATCCGGGAAATTCAGCAGGACCAGTTCACCACGATCGACGAAGTTGCGGGCGATTACATCGGTGCTGGCAACAATGCCTTGCCCGGCACGTGCTGCCTCGAGTGCCCAGATGTGATGGCTGAAGGTCCAGCAATCATCGAGCGAGAAGGTTGCCTGATCAAACCAGTTTGCAATCTGGGAAAATTGTTCGCTATCGCTGTCGATCAGCAGGATATCGCGTGGGCCGAGTGAACCGACATTGATATTGCAAGGATCAAGCCCGCGCTTTTCCAGCCATTCCGGCGCGGCAAAAGCATTGTAAATTTCGGGTGTGAGAAGTTCCGTGACCCAGCCATCCAGACCCGGCAAATCTTTTGGCGCGATCTGAAGCGCGATATCAATTTCCAGCGGATCGAGATCATCATCAAATTCGATTTTGCGAAACTGGACAGGGATGTCGGAGGGCATGCGGGCCTGCAGGCCGCCAAGCTCGTTCAGCAAAACCGTCAAGGCAGGGGTTGCCAGTGCACCGATGCGGATTGCCTTTCCCTTGTCCGGGCCAACTTCCCCGGTTATGTCGGCAATGCCGTCCAGTGCCTCGGTTAGACGGGGCAGTAGCTGTATTGCCGATTTTGTTAGACTTAAACCACGTCCCTTGCGGACAAACAGGACAACGCCGAGGCATTCTTCGAGTTGGCGAAGCTGATGACTGATCGCACTTTGCGTGACATGCAGTTCTTCGGCTGCCGCTTTAACACTTTGGTGGCGGGCGGTGGCTTCAAAGGCGACAAGCGCGCGTAATGGGGGCAGTTTGCGGCGCATCGAACATTTCCGTAGGACAGGGTTTTTATGGTTCGTTCCTGTGTAGCAGGCCTGAAAGTGGTTTGGGGCAAAAAATTCTCATCAATCGCTGAAAAGTCCTCATTCGTATTTTTCAATTTTTGCGGGCACACTGATGAATGAAAAGGGTTTCCGGCTGATCAATAGATAGTCTCCTTGCGCCACCCCGCAGCAGTCTCCCCGCTGTCGGAAACCCCCTTTTTACTTCAGTGATCAGGATCAAAGGTAATGACCGGGACGCTTTTGCGCCTCAGCGGTAATTTTCGCGGCGTTTTATGGATGACAGCGGCGATGGCATCGGGCGTTTTTGTCGATGTCTGTGCCAAGCTGGTATCCCATGATGTGCCGACCGCACAGATCCTTGCCATGCGTGCGGTAACCACAGTGGCTGTATTCTTGGTCATCCTGACGTTTATCGGTACCCGGTCAATCCGGACCAAGCGGCCCTATGCCCATCTGGCGCGTGGGGTGCTGTGGTATGGATCGCTGTTTTTTGTGTTCTTTGCGCTTAGGCAGATGAGCATTGCCGAGGTCAACGCCTATCTGTTTATCGAAGCATTGCTGACCGTGATGCTGGCGGTTGTGATCCTGGGTGAAAAGCTGACAGCGCGCAAAGTGACTGCGACCCTGCTTGGCCTTGTCGGTGTCTGGGTGATGTGTGTGCCGAAGATGGACGGGTTTGGCGTGCCGCTGGGCGTTGCCGCCGCTCTGATCGGGGCATTCTGTTTTTCCGCCCAGACGCTTTTTGCCAAAGTGATGACCCGGACAGAGACGAATTTTTCGATGCTGTTCTGGCCACAGATTGTTGCCATTGTCATCTGGGTGCCGGTCGCGGTTATCATGTGGCAACCAGCCGCCCTTGCTGACTGGCTTTATTCCGCCGGGGCAGGTTTTTTTGCCATGCTGACCAATTATATGGTCCTGCGTGCTGTCCGGGTGGCTGATGCCAGTGTCATTTCACCGGCGGCTTATACGGCCTTGCCGTTTTCGGTGGCGATGGATCTGATCTTTTTTGACATGTTACCCGTGCCCGTCATTTTTATCGGTGCAGGGATTGTTGTGCTGGCGGTTGCCTTGCTTGACTATAAAGGCGGCGCAAAACCGGTACCTGTTGCTCCCGCCGGGCATGACAATGACGATGATGACAGCAAGGTCGCGACGGCAAAGGTTTAGCGCACACCCGGTTATGTCCAATGCGGGTATGCGCGATTTTCTCAGTTGATTCCCGAAGATGTATCGCCATGCAATTTGCGGGAATCGTCCGGTGTTTGCGCACGTTCATGCATTCCGTAGTCACGCACGACATGGGCGACACGCAGCCGATAATCATCGAAAATCCGGTTGCGACCTTTGCCTTGGGCAATGCGGTGTTCCCCGACATTGCGCCAGGCTATGACGGCCTCTTCGTCGCGCCAGAAGGACAGAGATAAAACTTTTCCCGGTTCGGTAAGGCTTTCAAACCGTTCAATCGAGATGAACCCGTCGATGGTTTCAAGGATCGGACGCAGGTCACCGGCGATCGAGAAATATTCGTCACGGTGTTGTTTGTGGGGCAGGACTTCGAAAATGACGGCAATCATGGCTTGATCAGCTCCGCATGCGGGGTGGAAGCGATTTTGAAGAACTGGCGTTCTTCGCGCAGGATGAACTTTTCGCGTTGGGCGAACTCATAGTTTTCACGGCCCAACGGATCTTGCGACAGGCGTGCACGATAAGCTTCATATGATGCCAGATCGGGCAAATGGTAGACACCATATGCGGTCGAGATCGATCCTTCATGCGGGGCGAAATAGCCGACCAGATTGGCCCCGCAACGCGGGATTGCCTCGCCCCAGTTACGGGCATATTCAACAAAGGCGTCCTTTTTGTAAGGATCGATTTCATAGCGGATGAAACAGGTGATCATTTTCAATTTCCATGGATGGTTGATTGTTTTACGATTTCGAAGAAGGTGATGTGGATGCCTGCCAGAAGCTGGGCGGCAGATTGATGGTGGCGACGCCGACGAGCGTGCAGAGGATACCGGCAAGAACAGGCGGGCTTATGGATTCGCCGAGCAAAAGACTGCCTAGTAAGACGCCGATCCCGGCACGCAGATAGCTTTGACTGGCAACCCCGATTGATCCGAGCGTGCGCAACAGCCGAAAATAGATCAGCAAGGCAATTGCGGTACAAAAGACCGACAGGGCAAGCGTTGCCAGAATGGCGGGTGTTGAAGGTGTTATGGCCCAGGGTTGATCCAGCACCAGACTTGCTGGGACCAGAAAGATGCTGGCCCAGATCATGGTTGCTGCGGCGGTTACCGTCGCTGGCAGGGTATTGAAGCGTTTGCCATAGATCGCAGCCCCGGCATAAAGGATCGCCCCGGTAATAATGGCGATTTGCCCGCCGAGATGTAGCCCAAGCCCGGTAAGCGCACCGGGGCCGACAATCAGCACCACACCTGCAATGCCAAGGCACGCACCGGCAAGACGAAACCGGTCAATCCGCTCATGCCGTGTCAGAAGGGCCGTGATCAGGAATACAAAAACCGGTGACGTCGAATTCAGCACACTGGCGAGGCCGCTTTCGACATGTTGCTGTCCCCAGGCTAGGACGGTCCATGCGCCGAGGCTGTTGAAAACCGACTGTATCAGCAACATGCCGATAACCTTGCCATCACGTGGAAAATGTTCGCCACGTCAGGACATGATGGCAAAAAGAAACAACGATGCGATGCCTACCCTGATTGCGATCAGGGTGACCGGCGGGATATCTGTCAGCGCGATTTTGATAAATAGATACGACGACCCCCAAAGCAGGGCGAGCACAACCAGCAAACCAATTTCAAGGGGCAGCGATATTTTGGACGGTGTCATTCGGATCTCCGGGCAGGGGCAATTCCGAACAGATAACCGATTGCTGGTAGTCAATGCTTCGATTAACATCGAACTATGAAAGAAGGACCCGATATTGCCCGCGTGGCTGCATTGCTTGGCGATCCGGCGCGCGCGAACATGCTGACCGCTCTGATGAGTGGCCGCGCCCTGACTGCTGCCGAACTTGCACAAGAGGCTGGTGTGACGCCCCAAACGGCAAGTTCGCATCTGGCAAAGCTTGAAGCCGGGCAGATCGTTACCCCGCGCAAACAGGGGCGGCATCGTTATTTCACGCTTTCAGGCCCAGATATTGTCGAGGCACTGGAAGTCCTGATGGGGATTGCCAGCCGAGTTGGCCATAACCGGGTGCGAACTGGCCCGAAGGACCCGGAATTGCGCAAGGCGCGAGTCTGTTACGATCATCTGGCTGGCGAAATGGGAGTCGCCCTTTTTGCCGCACTTGAAGAACGTGAACTGATCGCCATTGATCATAATGGTGTGATGCTGACCGATGCAGGGGCGGATTTTGCCGCCGGGTTTGGCATTGATCTTATGGCGTTGCGCAATACGCGTCGGCCGCTATGCCGAGAATGTCTGGATTGGAGTGCACGGCAATCACATCTGGCCGGGGCATTCGGGGCGGCATTATTGAACCGGTTCTATGAATTGGGTTGGGCGCAGCGCAGCCGGGACTCGCGTGTGGTCCGCTTCAGCCCGGAAGGCGAAAAGAAGTTCCACACGCTTTGTGACGGTCAGGAGCCCGCGGCAGGAAGAATCAGTTGAGATGATCCCCTAACCCTGCCTCAAAGGCTTTGGGCGAGTTTTTCAAGCTGATCGGCACAAATGCCCCAACCTTCATGAAAGCCCATTTCCTCGTGCGCCTTTCGGTCTTCTTCGGACCAATGGCGGGCGATTGCGGTGTAACGGGTTTTATCGCCTTCATCGGCAAAGGTGACGATTACGGTCATGAATGGCTTTGCCGACGGGACCCACGCACTTGTATAGGCGTCGGTCAGGACGATCTTTTCATTTTCAACGATTTCAAGATAGATACCCGGATTGGGGAATTCATCGCCTTCGGGGTTTTTCATGACAATCAGGGTTGATCCACCGGGGCGAACGTCCAATTCGGCCCGGGAGATAGTCCAAGGTTTGGGGACAAACCATTGTTTGAGCAATTCGGCATCTGTCCAGCAGCGGAAAAGTTTTTCGCGCGGGGCATCAAGCAGTCGGGTCAGGCTCAATTCATGTTTTTCCGGTTTAAAATTCATGATGGCGCTCCTCTTCTGGTTGAGGGGGTAATTTATCAGCCGATCAGTGACGAGACAAATGATGGAACGATTTCACTGGCAGCTCCATAGTTTCTGTATTCAAACAATGTTGCACCATTGCTTGGCTCCAGATTGAGTTCTACGGTTTCGGCACCTGCTTCCTCGCGGGCCATCTGCACAAAACCGGCTGCCGGATAAACATTGCCCGATGTCCCGATCGAGATGAACAGGCCGCAATCGGCCAAGGCAGTATAAATGCGTTCCATTTCCAGCGGCATTTCCCCGAACCAGACAACATGCGGGCGCAGTCCGCCCGGCTTGGCGCAGGACGGGCAGGGGATGCCCTGATCGAGTGGCTCGGACCAGTTGGTCAAAAGATCACAATGATTGCAGCGGGTTTTCAGTAACTCGCCATGCATATGGATCAGGTTTTTTGACCCGGCCCGGTCATGCAGATCGTCAATATTCTGGGTTACCAGAAGCACATCACCCGGCCATTCTGCTTCGAGCCGGGCAAGAGCCAGATGTGCCGCATTGGGTTGAACGGCCGGATCAAGCAAGCCTGCGCGCCGGTCATTATAGAAATGATGCACCAGATCGGGATTATTGATGAACGCCTCGGGGGTTGCGACTTCGGAAATGTTATACCGTGCCCATATTCCATCGGGATCGCGAAAGGTATGCAGGCCGCTTTCCTTTGATATCCCGGCTCCGGTCAGAACGACAATCGGGGCAGCATCAGCCCGCAGAATATCGATAATATCAGGGCGAAGTGGCATGGTGGTTTCCATTTGCAATGTTGCAATTGGCTCAGCCTAGCGCCAGATCGCACAAAATGAAACGGCCCCGCCACGTCTGTGGCAGGGCCGTTTGTAAAACCCGATCCGCTAAAACCGGTTTTTATTCTGCTTTTTAATCCGCCAACTGATCAGGCGGATGTGTCGATGTTGCTGCCCGGTTCATCGCTTTTTGCGGTTTCCTGACCAGCCGGGTTTTTGGTAACCCCAACCATTGCCGGACGCAGTAGGCGTCCTTTGAGCACATAACCCGCCTGCATTACCTGGGCGACATGGCCATCGGGATAGGCGGGATTCGGCATTTCGAACACGGCCTGATGCTGGTTCGGATCAAGCTTTTCACCCAGCGGTTCCAGCTTTTCGATGCCATTCTGCTCGAACGCTTTGAGCAGGGACTTTTCGGTCATTTCGACACCGTCAATCAGGGTCTTCATTGCCGGGTCGGCATTGGCATCGTTGCCCGCGGCTTCAAGAGCACGGCGAAGGTTATCGCCAACATCAAGAAGATCACGGGCGAATTTTGTGACGGCATAGTTGCTGGCGTCTTCGACGTCTTTTTTGGCGCGGCGACGGGTGTTTTCCACCTCGGCGGCGGCGCGCAGCAGACGATCCTTCAATTCGGCAACTTCGGCCTCAAGTACGGCAACGGGATCAGCATTCGCAGTTTCGCCGCCTTCTGCTTCGGCATCCGTCGCCTCTGCTGCGACATCTTCAACGACAGCTTCGTCTGTGCGAGCAGCGCCGCTCAGATCTTCCGGGTTATTCTTTGCGGTTTCCGACATGGCTAACCTGTACCTTCAATTTGTGTGGCCTGACACGCAGCGCCAACGTTTATCCAATCAGTCGCCCGACCAGTTTGGCGGTGTAATCGACCAGCGGAATGATCCGGGCATAATTGATCCGGGTCGGTCCGACAACCCCGATTGCGCCCACAATGCTGCCTTCGGTATTCTGATAAGGCGAAATCACCATCGAAAGTCCCGATCCGCCGAACAATTTATTCTCGGATCCGATGAAAATCTGCACCCCTTGGGCAATCGTGGTGACATCAAGCAATTCAATCATCTGATCGCGTGCTTCGAGCACATTAAACAGCCGTCTGACAGTTTCGAGCTGTTCGATCGTGTCGATATTTTCAAGCAACTGCGACTGGCCCTTGACGATCAGGGACGAACCCTTGACCCCGCCTGCCCATGTCGCAAGCCCGGCATCAATCAGGCCTGCCGATAATTCGTCAAGTTCCTGTTTGATGCGGTCGCGTTCGAGACTCATCAATTGCCGGGCGTCATCAAGTGTCTTTCCGGCCAACCGGGTATTTAGATAGTTCGACGCTTCTGTCAATGCTGAGGTCGGCAAATCGGGCGGAACATCAAGGATACGATTCTCGACATTGCCAGTTTGCGACACCAGAACGGCAAGAACCTTGCCGGGTGAAAGGGCAACAAATTCAATCTGCTTTAAACGGATGCCATCGGTTTTCGGTGCAACGACAAGCCCGGCACATCGTGACAGGCCCGATAGCATACTGGTTGCTTCGCCCAGCATCTGATCAAGCGAATAGCCCGCCTGTTCACAATTCTTGGTCAATTGATCGCGTTCGGCATTCGGCAAATCGCCGACTTCCATCAGGGCATTGACGAAAAGACGCAGGCCTTTTTCGCTGGGTAACCGACCCGCCGAAATATGAGGAGCGACCAGAAGTCCCATTTCTTCAAGATCGGACATCACATTGCGGATGGTCGCCGCCGAGAGATTTTCCGACATGCGGCGTGCAATCGACCGCGAGCCAATCGGTTCGCCTGTTTCGACATAGGCATCGACGATCTGGCGAAAAACTTCGCGGGATCGCGCATTCATATCGCCCAATAATGTGTCGTCAAACAGCGCCATGTCCAACCTGTCAAAACCAAATGTGCTGCGTGGAATTTAGTGAGGTGTCAGGCAGGCGTCAATGAAGCTGGCAGATTGGAATGGCTGCCATCCGATACCCAAAGTTGGACACGGATCAGCAACCCGATCTTGAAACCCGTTGAATTCGTCTCGAATCGGGCTTGGTCACGGTTTTTTCGATCACAGGCGGGAGATGTTCCTGCCGGGTTTTTGCCGTTATTTTCCGGGAAACTGCTGGACCTTTGTGGAGATGCTCAGTAGCTTTGGCCGCAATTTCAGCTATCGTTGATCAGCCGCAAAGGCCGATCCGACCCAGAACAAAGAGGTTTAGACCCCATGCGTCCATCCGGCCGTAATTTCGATCAGCTTCGCGACGTTTCCATCGAAACCGGTGTTTCCAAATATGCTGAAGGCTCCTGCCTGATCAAATTTGGGGATACCCATGTGATTTGTACCGCGACGGTTGAGGATAAGGTGCCGGGCTGGATGCGCAATTCCGGCAAGGGCTGGATCACTGCCGAATACGGCATGCTGCCGCGCGCAACCGACAGCCGTATGCAGCGCGAGGCCGCGCGCGGTGGTCAGTCAGGACGTACCCAGGAAATCCAGCGTTTGATCGGTCGTTCGATCCGTGCGGTGGCAGACCTCAAGGGCATGGGCGAAATGCAGATGCGCCTTGATTGCGACGTCATTCAGGCCGATGGCGGTACGCGCACCGCATCAATCACCGGGGCCTATGTTGCGGCCCATCTGGCGTTTCAGGGTGTGCGTCGCCTGGGTTTGATCAAGGAAATCCCGTTGACCCAACCGGTTGCAGCAATTTCCTGCGGGATTTATCAGGGCGAAGCGGTGCTTGATCTTGATTACGCCGAAGACAGCAATGCCGGCGCAGACGCCAATTTCGTCCTTGCTGGCAATGGCGGCATTGTCGAAGTCCAGGCGACAGCCGAAGATGTGCCGTTTGATCGTTCTGCTTATGACAGGATGTTTGAACTGGCTGAAAAAGGTTGCAAAGAACTGTTTGCCAAACAGCGTGCGGCCATCGGTCTTTAAGAATTTCTTCGGGCGGGGCATTTGCTGTCTCGCCCGGAACTGCATCTGTGCTTCCCACCCGTCCCCGTCTTAACGACCCGACTATCTCAGGCAGCATCATGGCCCGTCGCTTTACGGAAAAAAAACTCGTCATCGCCAGCCATAACAAAGGCAAGATCAAGGAAATCGCCGAATTGCTCGATCCGTTCGGTATCGAAGTGATTTCAGCCGGTGATTTGAACCTTCCCGAACCCGAAGAAACCGAAAACAGCTTTATCGGCAATGCGCAGTTAAAGTCGCTTGCCGCGACCCGGGCTGCGAATTTGCCGGCTTTGTCCGATGATAGCGGCATGGCTGTTTCGGCTCTTGACGGGGCACCGGGGATCTATTCGGCCCGCTGGGCCGGGCCGGACAAGGATTTCGACATGGCGATGGAAAAGGTCCAGAATGGCATTGGCAACCACCCTGATCGACGGGCGGCTTTTATCTGCGCCCTGTCGCTGGCCTGGCCCGATGGCCATGTCGAGAATTTTGAAGGTCGGGTCGAAGGTGAAATTGTCTGGCCGAAACGTGGCGGACATGGTTTTGGCTATGACCCGATTTTCCAGCCGAAGGGTTATGATCAGACCTTTGGCGAAATGGACCCGGCAAAGAAGCATGAAATGAGCCATCGGGCGGACGCGTTCCGCCAGTTGGTCCGGGCTTGTTTCGAATAAGGATTTGGCGGTTAAGCTGCCTGCATCGAACCTATGCACGCATCGATGATGTAACCATCGGCGGTGCGTGTTACTTTATCCGTCTTTCCCGCAGTCGAAGATCGAGAACCGCGTGTCCCAAGCAAACGCAGAAGCCGTCCCGTTTGGCATCTATATCCATTGGCCGTTTTGCCTGTCGAAATGTCCCTATTGTGATTTCAACAGTCACGTTGCGGACAAGGTTGATCATGCGCGTTGGCGTGCTGCCCTTCGGGCCGAACTGGCGGCGGGAGCGGCACGTCATCCTGGACGCACTGTTGGGTCGGTGTTCTTTGGTGGTGGCACGCCATCGCTTATGGATCCGGAAACGGCAGGGGCATTGATTGCCGATATCAAAACTTTCTGGCCGGTAACCGATGACATTGAAATCACGCTGGAAGCCAATCCGGGAACAGTTGAAATCAACCGATTTTCCGCTTTTGCTGCCAATGGCATCAACCGGGTGTCGATTGGTATTCAGGCGCTGAATGATCGTGATCTTAAATTTCTGGGGAGGGTGCACAATTCGGCGGAAGCCGTGCGTGCCCTTGATGTTGCGGCCAATGTGTTTGACCGTTTTTCGTTTGATCTGATTTATGCCCGGCCCGGACATGATCCGAAAGCATGGCGTCGGGAGCTGCGCGAGGCACTTGATATCGCGCGCGGTCATATCTCGCTTTATCAGCTGACGATCGAACCGGGTACGCAGTTCTATACTCTACATCAGCGTGGTGATCTTGTGGTACCCGACGAAGATCTTGCGACCGATCTTTATGAAATCACCCAAGAAGAAACCAGCGCTGCCGGTTATGGCTGCTACGAGGTTTCCAACCATGCCCGTCCGGGGCAGGAAAGCCGCCATAATCTGGTGTATTGGCGTTACGGTGACTATCTTGGTATCGGGCCGGGGGCACATGGTCGCGAAGCGGTTATCCAGCCTGATGGCAGTACTAAACCGATGGCGGTACGCCGTCATCGCGCGCCGGACATCTGGCTGGACCGGGTGGAAAAGCAGGGGCATGGCACGCAGGAAGAAACGGCGTTGGCAGCCGATGAACGTTTGATCGAAATGGTGATGATGGGGCTGCGCCTTAATGAAGCCATTCCAACCTCGCGCTTTGAACGTATTATTGGCAAAGGTCCGCGTGAAGCACTGGATTTGGAGAGGCTTGAGACCCTGATCGTTTCTGGCGACCTGGTTTGTGACCTGTCCGGTTTGCGCGCAACCGATCAGGGGCGAAACCGTTTGAACGGGGTTCTTCGATACTTGTTCGACCATTCGGCGTGATGTGGGACAGGTGTGAATTTCAGGAATTTTCCTGTGTGTCGTTGCAGTGACCGGTTTTAGCGAAATCGTTTCGCAAAACCGTCAAAAAGGTTGTTGACACTGGAATTTGGCAGCGTATATTGCGCCCCGTTCCGGCAGACAAATCCGGGACAAATACCACAAGCCCTATGCCCAGGTGGCGGAATTGGTAGACGCGCTGGCTTCAGGTGCCAGTGGCCGCAAGGTCGTGGAAGTTCGAGTCTTCTCCTGGGCACCATACCCCAGTACACCCGACGGTGTGCTGGGGTATTGTCGTTTCGGGCTTTGGCAAAAGCCTTGCTGCACATGACTTTTGCGTCGCGGCTGGCGGTTGGCTGTGTTAAGACGGCTGAACACCCGGATAACAGAGAGTTGAGATGTTTTCTTCTCGCCCTGATGGCATGGCACCTGACGTTAGTTTCATTCTGCCGGTCTATAACAAGGCGACCGCCTTGCCGTACTTTTTTACGAGTCTGCTTGCGCAGCAGGGACAGTTTTCGTGCGAGGTCATCTTCATTGATGATGCATCAACGGATGCATCCCGCTCGATACTGGACAGCTTTGCGGCAAAGCATGATTTTGTCCGGGTGATTTCCAATGATACTAATGCTGGTCCTGCAATCCGGCTTAATCAGGGAGCGGCACAGGCGCAAGGAAAATACCTTGCACTGTTTGATTGTGATGAGTTGCTGGCCCCCGATGCGATTGCGGTGATGCTAGAACTGGCACGCGATCATGACGCCGACATGGTGCATGGCAAGGGACGAAAAACCGACGCATCAATCGAGCAGGCAAAGGCCGGGATGATCGGCAGTGATATTGATGTAAAGACATTTGATGATGCCTTGGACCGCATTTTGGGGCGGGGTATGGTGCGGATGACATGGTTGGTGGAACGAGTGTTGTTCAACCAAGCGGGAGGTTGCGATCCTGATGTGTTTATTCAGGATGAATCTCTGCCGTTGCGCTTGTCGTTACATGCGCGCCATGTGGTTGATGCCGACATTATTGTGACCGTCATTCCCGATGCAGGAAGTCACCTTTCGGCAAATAAAATGCAGCAGCATCACGACCGCTTTTTAACCTATGCGAATTTTTTGCGCGAGCATCCAGAGATAGCATCTGACAAGCGCTGCAAAATATTTGGCAAGTGCATTTCGGCGGCACGCAAGGCGAAACGGGATGGCGCGCCCTTCAATACACTTGATCTCGAGCTTCGTTATCTGGCACATAAAATTGGCCTTGGTCGGAATGACCCGGTGGGCTTGAGCCGTTTTGCGTTTGTTTTTCAAAATCTTTCCGGCATCAGGAGGCCGATCAAACCGTGATGCCATGGTTCTCCTTTGTATCTGAGAAAATCTCTATTCAGTCGGGATACAAAACATGCGATGCGGTGTCTCTTTTGCATCGCGAGGCTGCGGATGCTGTGTTAAGACAGGGCCAAACCAGCATTCTGGAGAATTGCGATGACCAATTTCCTCTATCACGGAGATTTGCCCGACGGGCTTGATCTTGGCAAAGTCGTTGCCATTGACAGCGAAACCATGGGCCTTAATCCGCACCGCGATCGCCTGTGCGTTGTTCAGCTTTCGGCTGGTGATGGCGATGCCCATCTGGTGAAGTTTGACGGGGAAAATTACGAGGCGCCCAACCTTAAGAAGCTTTTGGCTGATCCGTCGGTTCTGAAGCTGTTTCACTTTGGGCGGTTCGATATCGCCGTGATGGACAAATATCTCGGTGTGCGGTGCGCACCTGTCTATTGCACCAAGATCGCATCGAAACTGGTGCGTACCTATACCGACCGGCATGGCCTGAAGGATCTGGTGCGCGAACTGGTTGGCGTTAATCTGGACAAGCAGCAGCAAAGTTCTGACTGGGGATCGGCCGATCTTTCAGACGAACAGATTACCTATGCTGCATCCGATGTGCTGTATCTGCATAAGGCCAAGGAAGAGCTTGATCGTCGTTTGGCCCGGGAAGGCCGTACCGAACTGGCGCAGGCTTGCTTTGAGTTCTTGCCGACACGGGCGACGCTGGATCTGTCGGGCTGGGAAGAGACGGATATTTTCGCGCACTAAACCCACCCCTTTTCCAGCCGATTTTGTCCGTCAAATTTTTGCGTTGCAGGCCTGCGGTGTTAATTCTGTGTAAACCGGCTTCGGGTATGGGAATTGACCATGTTGAAGCGCAGGTACATATTGGTTTTCATGGCTTGCCAGCACAGATATTCCCGCCCATCTCTTCCCTGTGAATATTTCTGGAATGCTTTTGCAGGGAAATGAAAAAGAAACCGATGACAGTGACCCCCAAACTGCAAAACACACCCGAACCGGCAACGGAAAAGGATCTTGAAGTCGCCCGCCGGGTTTTGGCGATTGAAGCGGATGCGCTGCGCGATCTTTCGGAATCGCTGAATGGTGATTTCTGCAAGGCAATTGATCTGATTGAAAGTCTTGCAGGGCGTCTGGTCGTGACTGGCATGGGGAAAAGCGGTCATATCGCAAAGAAAATTGCTGCGACCTTCGCTTCCACCGGGACGCCATCCTTCTTTGTCCATCCGGCTGAAGCCAGCCATGGTGATCTGGGCATGATCGGCAAGGACGATGCGGTGCTTGCCCTGTCGAATTCAGGTGAAACGCCGGAATTGTCCGACATCATTGCCTATACCAGACGCTTTAACGTCCCGCTGATCGGGATGACCCGTCGCCCGGAAAGTTCGTTGGCAATGCAGTCCGACTATCCACTGATTCTACCCAACAGTCCGGAAGCATGCCCCAACAAACAGGCGCCGACAACATCAACTACAGCGATGCTGGCGTTTGCCGATGCACTTGCCGTTACGCTGATGGAGCGCCGCGGCTTTAGTGCTGATGATTTCCGCACATTCCATCCTGGCGGCAAGCTGGGGCAGCGGTTGCTGCATGTAAGCGACGTCATGCATGGTGTTGCCGATATTCCGTTGATCGGCGAAGACGCCCTGATGTCCGAAGCATTGGTGATCATGACCGGAAAATCGTTTGGCTGTGTCGGTGTGCTTGATGTTGACGGCAAGATGACCGGTATCGTGACCGATGGTGATTTACGCCGGCATATGGCGGACAATCTGGTGGCCATGCGGGTTGCAGACGTTATGACGCGCAACCCCAAAGCAACCAGATCCGATCTTCTGGCGGTCGAGGCGCTTGCCGTTATGAATGATCGCAGCATCACTGCCCTGTTTGTTGTTGACGATATCGGCAAACCGGTAGGGCTTGTTCATATCCATGACCTTCTACGTCTGGGGGTTGCGTAATCCATGAGCGAGGATCGGAAGGCAGAGGTCGAACGGGCGGCGCGCACGGCGCGCATGAACGATCGCCTGCCGTCCGGTCGGCGCGATGTGCAGATCAATCCGTTCCGCCGAACGATTGTTAATATGCTCAAGCTGGTTCTGCCGCTGATTGCGGCAACGCTTGTCGCACTTGTCGTGCTGTGGCCTCAGATCGAAAAAGTTCAGGAAAGCGGTTTTCGCCTTGGCTTTTCGACCACACCCGACGATCTGATGGAAAATGTCACCATGAGCAATCCACGCTTTTTTGGCGTGGATAATAACCGGCAGCCCTTTACCGTGACGGCCAATGAAGCCGTCGAACAGCCCGAAAACGAAGACCGTCTGGCGCATGTGCGGCTGGATGCACCGCAGGCCGATATCACGCTTGAGGACGGCTCCTGGATTGCACTGACAGCTGATACGGGGTTCTATACCGAAAGCGACGAGCTTCTCGATCTGGTCGGAACCGTGAATATGTATCATGATCAGGGGTTTGAAATTCATACCGAGCAGGCCGAGATTGCGTTGGGTAACGGAAGTGCCAAAGGCAATGAACCGGTCGACGGGCAGGGGCCGTTTGGAACGATCAAATCAGACACCGGTTTCGAGCTTGAAGACAAGGGGGCGGTAATCCGCTTTTTGGGAAATGCTCGTCTGGTGATTTTCGATAGTGCATTGAAAGGGAAGTCATGATCGCAATTGCGCCTTTTGCGATGCGTCGTTTTTTGATGGCAGCAGTTTTGGGTGGTGCGGTGATGGTTCCGTGCGGGGTCGCCTATGCCGATCCGCTCGGTCTAGCCCAAAGCGGTGGTGGCGGGCTTGAGGTCGAGTCCGATAATGGTATTGAGTGGCGTCGCAACGAGCAGGTTTTGATTGCACGTGGCAATGCAGTTGCCAAACGCGGCAATTCGCGTGTTGATGCCGACGAGCTGCGCGCGCTTTATCGTGACCGTGATGGACAAAGCGAGATTTACCGCATTATCGCGACCGGAAACGTCAGACTGTCATCGGAAACCGACGTCGCGTCCGGTGATCAGGCAATTTATGATATTGACGATGCGGTCGTCGTGTTGACGGGTGAAGATCTGCAGTACAAAACGCCGACCGAGACGCTGACAGCTGAAGAAAGCCTTGAATATTGGGAAACTGAACGAATGGCAGTCGCCCGTGGCAATGCAGTTGCTGTTGCTGATGACCGCACTCTTCGGGGGGATGTGCTGACAGCACGGTTCGAGATGGGCGAGAACGGCGAAAACGAGCTGAGCCGGATTGATGGCAACGGAAACGTTACCATTCGCACACCAACGGACTTTGTGGTTGGCAATCAAGGCGTTTACGATGCGAAAACGGGTATCGCAACCCTTGTTGGATCGGTTAAGATCACACGCGGCGAGAACCAGTTGAACGGTGATCGTGCTGTAGTTGACCTGAATACGGGGGTCAGCCGATTGACCGCCAACGGAAATGGCGATGGCAAAAGTCGCGTCCGCGGCCTGCTTGTGCCGGAAAAAGACGAAGAAAACAGCCCGGGTCAATCCGGGAATGGCAACTGACGAAGGGTCGGGAATTTGTTCTGGTCGCGCAAAAGCGGAAAATCCGACAGCACACATGCAAACAAGGCTGGCAGTGGCAGTAATGCGTCCTCCGGCACCGGCCCGCGACTGGTAACAGCCAACAAGGGGCTGGTTGCGCACAATCTTGGCAAAAGTTTCAAGAAGCGCCCGGTGCTGAAAGATGTTTCGATGTCGGTTCAGCGTGGTGAGGCTGTTGGTCTTTTGGGGCCGAATGGAGCAGGCAAGACCACCAGTTTTTACATCATTACCGGCCTGATTTCCCCGGATCGGGGTAATATTTCCCTGGACGGGCGGGATATCACCATGATGCCGATGTATCAGCGTGCCCGCATGGGAATCGGTTATTTACCGCAGGAAGCATCCATCTTCCGCGGTATGACCGTCGAGCAAAACATCATGGCCGTGCTTGAGGTTGTCGAGGATGACCGGATCAAGCGCGAGCAGAATCTCGAAGATCTTCTGGCCGAATTTGCCATCGAGCATTTGCGCCGGACTCCGGCCCTTGCCCTGTCGGGTGGAGAACGCCGCCGTTGCGAAATCGCACGTGCCCTTGCAGCCCATCCGAATTTCGTTCTGTTGGACGAACCGCTGGCCGGGATTGACCCGATTGCAGTCGGTGATATTCGCGATCTTGTACGTCATCTGAAAGATCGTGGCATTGGGGTCTTGATTACTGACCACAATGTGCGCGAGACTCTGGACATCATTGACCGGGCATATATCTTGCATGACGGTCGGGTTTTGATGGAAGGTGGTCCCGATGAAATCGTCAGGAATGACGATGTCAGAAGGGTTTATCTGGGCGATCGTTTCAGCCTTTGATGAAACACCTGCTTCTTGGGGGGTTCGGATTGACACGGGGTAGTTCATAATGGCCCTGAAGGCGCGGCTTGATCTTCGTCAGTCCCAGTCTCTTGTTATGACGCCTCAATTGCAGCAGGCGATCAAACTGCTGCAATTTAACAATATCGAGCTTTCCAATTTCATCGATAGCGAGTTATTGGAAAACCCGCTTCTGGAGCGTGTTGATCCCGGTCAGACTTTTGCCGAAGAAGGCGATGGCGCGGTTGGCAACGGCGATCAGGGCATCGATTCCCGTACAAACGATGATTTTTCGGATCGCGACGACCGTTTCGGTACCGACCGGCTGACATCCAGTGAAACCATGAGTGACGGCGATTCCGGTCCGCTCGATTGTGCCCCGGACGCCCTTTATAATGGCGAAGGTGATATCAGCTCCGATGGTTCCCCTGTTGCCGGAAATCATGATTATTCGGCACCTTACAGCGGTGGAACAGGTGGCGGCAGTAGCGAAGATTTACCAGGGCTTGAACAGACTCTGGCCGATCAAGCAACCCTGAGACAATTGCTTGATGATCAACTCAACATTGCCTTTGCCGATCCCGTATCACGTATGATCGGCAGTTATCTGATCGATATGCTTGATGAAAGTGGTTATGTGGCAGGGCCACTGGAAGAAGTTGCCGAGTCCCTTGAATGCGATATGAAGGATGTGGTGCGTGTGCTCGCAGCCATGCAGGGATTCGAGCCGGTCGGCATTTTTGCCCGTAATCTTGCAGAATGCCTGGAGTTGCAACTCCGTGAACGTAACCGGTTCGATCCGGCAATGGCGGCTTTGCTTGCCAATCTGGATCTGCTGGCTCGGCGTGAATTTGATCGTCTGCGCCGGATTTGCGGGGTCGATGCTGACGATCTTGCGGATATGATTACCGAAATCCGGACACTTGACCCGCGTCCGGGGCGAACAGCTGATGGGGAACCGGCAACACCGGTAATCCCGGATGTTTTGATGCGTGCGGCCGGAAATGGCGACTGGCATCTGGAACTAAACAGCGAGGCATTGCCGCGTGTTCTGGTGAATGAGGATTACGCCGTACAGATTGGGCAGGGGGTTCGGAACCGAGAGGAACGCAGCTTCCTGAGCGAGAAGCTCCAGAATGCGAACTGGCTGGTAAAGGCCCTGCATCAACGTGCAACTACGATCATGAAGGTCGCAAGTGAGATCGTGCGCCAGCAGGACGGATTCTTCAATCACGGCGTATCGCATCTGCGTCCGCTGATCCTGCGCGATATCGCCGAAGCAATCGGGATGCACGAAAGCACGGTATCACGGGTGACCAACGGCAAGTTTATGGCGACCCCGCGTGGCGTTTATGAACTGAAATATTTTTTCACCACTGCAATTTCGTCTGCGGACGGGGGGGATGCGCATTCTTCGGAATCTGTTCGGCATCGCATCAAGTCATTGATAGATGGGGAAGATCCGAAAAAGATTTTGTCCGATGACAAACTTGTCGAGCTGCTTCAAAAGGAAGGGATCGACATCGCCCGCCGAACAGTGGCAAAATACCGCGAAGCGATGAGAATTCCCTCGTCGGTCCAGCGACGGCGCGAAAAAAAGTCGCGGGTTTCCTAGCCGGTCAAACACTGCAAAATATACCCTAAGGTATTGTATATTAACCAATAATACCCAAATGTTGACTTGGCATTAACGAGGGAATATGGTGCGGCCTCCTGATTGAGGGGCACTGAAGGTCCATATGTACTGGGAAGTCACTCAACTGGGGATAGGCGATCCATGCAAATTACGGTTATTGGTAAGCAACTCGACGTTGGTAACGCACTCCGTCAACACGTCGTCGAGACGTTGGACCCTGCGGTAGAGAAATATTTCGATCACGCGATCGAAGCCACGGTGACCATCACCAAACAGGCTCATCTCTATATTGCGCAGATATCGGTCCATGTCGGCAAAGGCATGTTGGTTCAGGCGAAGGCATCGGCGAATGAGGTGTATCCTGCTTTCGATTCTGCCTGTGATCGCGTCGCCAAACAGTTGCGACGTTACAAGCGGCGATTGCGTGATCACCACAATACCAACCGTGATCAGTATGAGCAGGCAAGAATTGATGCGACACATTATGTGATCGCACAGGAAGATGAAGACCATTCAGAGGACGAACATCTCAACGGCTTTGAGCCGGTGATCGTCGCTGAAACACCGGATCGCATTGACACGCTCTCTGTCGGAGAGGCTGTTATGCGGCTCGACTTGGGGGACATTCCGGCGCTTATGTTCCGGAATGGCAAACATGGCGGGTTGAATGTTGTATATCGTCGTGCTGACGGCAATATCGGGTGGCTTGACCCATCCGATAAGGAGGCTGGTGCAGCGTGACGGATACAGATTCTTCCGAGCCAAACAACGCAACGCGAAAAATGGACATATCATCGATACTTTCCCCTTCGGGGGTGATACCGGCCTTGCGGTCCGGCGCGAAAAAAGCTGTCCTTGAGGAACTTGCCGAAAAGGCAGCGGAAGTCACCGGACGTGAAGCAGGCGAAATTTTTTCCGTTCTGCTTGATCGCGAGAAACTTGGCAGCACCGGCGTAGGTGGTGGCGTCGCGATTCCGCATGGCAAGCTGGCTGATCTCGACCGGTTACACATGATCTTTGCGCGCGCGCAGAACCCTATCGAGTTCGATGCCGTTGACGAACATCCTGTAGATTTGTTCTGCATGTTGATAGCACCGGAAGAAGCCGGTGCCGACCATCTGAAGGCACTGGCGCGGATTTCCCGTCTGCTGCGTAATCAGGGCATGTGTGACAAGTTGCGCGGCGCTGGTTCAGCTGATGCGATCTATGCACTGCTGACCCAGGATGAGGCCGAACAGGCCGCTTGAACGCGCAATTGATCGGGTGCAAGTCCGGCAAATAGCAAGATATCAAAAGCCGGGCACCGTCTTAACGGTGCCCGGCTTTACTTTTTCTGAACAAAGGGGCGTACGGCACCTGTGGTTTATTTTGGCTTTGGTTCGGGTTTTTCCGTTGCAGTGAGCGCAGTCATGCGACTGGCCAGAACCACCAGATACAGCACAGGAACGCCGATCAAGGCTGTGCCTATAAAGAACCAGCTATAACCGATTGCATCGACCACAGTGCCGGAGAATCCGGCAAGGATCTTGGGAAAGAGCGTCATGATCGAGCTGAAGATCGCATATTGCATGGCGGTAAAGGAAATATTGGTCAGGCCTGAGAGGTAGGCTATGAAGGCTGCAGTTGCCAGACCACCTGACAGATTGTCCGCCATGATTACACCGGCAAACATGACGGTGTTAGGACCCAGGTGCGCCATAACTGCGAACAGGATGTTGGTTATGGCTGACAGAAGTGCACCAAGGAACAGTATACGCACGACCCCGTAGCGAACCGAAAGAAGGCCGCCAAGGAAGCTGCCGGCAATCGTCATGAACAGGCCAAATGTTTTGGAAACAGCCGCGATTTCTTCCTTGGAAAACCCCAGATCGGTATAGAAAACATTGGCCATGACCCCCATAACGATATCGGCAATCCGATAGACGCCAATAAGGGCCAGAACAACTATCGCGGCTTTGCCATAGCGGTCGATAAAATCCTTGACCGGCGCGATATAGGTTTCCTGAACCATACCGGTTGGGGTTAAGCCGATACTGGTGGTAAGCCATGCGACAAGGATCGCGGCAGCGACCGAGATAGCAAGTTTGAGAAATCCTGCGATGAACCCAGCCAGCTCGTCGATCATTCCGTTTTCAACCAAAGCTGTTTTCAACGGATCGGTCAGATCGCTGGCATAGATGTTGGCGATGATGAAGGCGATCACAGTCAGCACAAACATCAAAAGGAAACGGCCGTAATCGGATGTTCTATGAAAATACTTGCTGTCAGTGCGATTTACGGCGGGTTCGCGAATGAGCAAGGTGGTGATCACGCCGATCCCCATCGCGAGTGCCATGCAGCCATAGGCAATTGTCCAGGCCAACGGTTCATAACTGCCTTCGGCCTCGAATAACCCGGCAATGGTTAATGCGCCGGCACCAGCAACAATCATCCCAATACGGTAGCCACCGATATAGGCAGAACTCATCATGGCTTGCAGGTCAGGGTCGGCGGCCTCGATACGATAAGCGTCAATCACGATATCCTGTGTTGCAGATGCAAAGCCAAGCGCAACAGCAGCAAAGGCCATGATGGTCAGGTTTTGGGCCGGATCGGTAAAGCCCATCCAAAGGATGGCACTTATGATGGCGCATTGGGCAACAATCAGCCAGCTTCGCCGGCGGCCCAGAACTCCGTACAAAATAGGGAATGGTAGCCGGTCAATTAGCGGCGCCCAGACAAATTTGAAGGAATAGCCAAGGGCCGCCCAACTGAAATAAGTGACGGTTGAACGTTCTACCCCGGCTTCTCGCAACCAGATCGACAGGGTGGAAAATATCAGCAGGATGGGAATGCCAGCTGACAAGCCCATGAACAGCATGGTGATGACGCGCGGATGGATAAAGGCGCGAAATGAATCACCCCAACTGCGCAAAGCGGTGTTGTGCATGGATTTCCCCAGTCTAAGTGCCACCTTGCCTGAAGGTAGGGAAAACAGGTTAAGGAATGCCGAAACGCTTGGCGCCAAATATATGAAGAAAAACAAAAAAGCCGACCCAAGCGGGTCGGCTTTTTCAATCTGGATACAAACCGGATTAGATGGTTTCGGATTCCGATTTGCGGCTTTCGCGTTTGCGCACGTTCGGATCGAGGTGCAGCTTGCGAATACGGATGCTTTGCGGGGTAACTTCGACCAGTTCGTCGTTCTGGATGTAAGCCAGTGCTTCTTCAAGCGACATACGGCGGGGCGGGGTCAGGGTGATGGCATCATCCTTGCCCGATGCGCGGACGTTGGTCAGTTTTTTGCCCTTGAGAATGTTGACTTCAAGGTCGTTGTTACGGTTGTGTTCGCCGATGATCATGCCTTCATAGACACGTTCGCCCGGATTGATGAACATCGAACCACGATCTTCCAGACCCCAAAGGGCATAGGCAACCGCATCGCCCTGATCGTTCGAGATCAGAACGCCATTACGACGACCAGCGATCGAGCCTTTGACCGGTCCGTAGGAATGGAACACACGGTTCATCACGCCGGTACCGCGGGTATCGGTCAGGAATTCACCATGATAACCGATCAGGCCACGCGACGGGGCGAGGAACATGATACGGGTCTTGCCGCCACCGCTTGAGCGCATGTCGGTCATTTCGGCTTTGCGCAGGCTCATCTTTTCAACGACGGCACCGGCAAATTCTTCGTCAACATCGACTTGGACTTCTTCGAACGGCTCGGACAGGACGCCGTCGATTTCCTTGATCAGAACGCGCGGACGCGAGATCGACAGTTCATAGCCTTCGCGACGCATGGTTTCGATCAGAACGCCAAGCTGAAGTTCACCACGACCGGCAACCTCAAAGGCATCCTTGTCAGCGGTTTCGGAAAGCTGAATGGCGATGTTGCCTTCGACTTCACGTTCCAGACGCGCACGGATCATACGCGAGGTAACCTTGTCACCTTCCTGACCGGCAAGCGGCGAGTTGTTGACCGAGAAGGTCATCGCAAGGGTCGGCGGATCAATCGGCTGGCTTGAGATCGCGTTTGTGACTTCTGGCGAGCAGATGGTGTCGGCAACGGTGGCATCCGTCAGGCCGGCAATTGCGATGATGTCGCCTGCAACAGCTTCTTCCTGCGGCACACGATCAAGGCCACGGAAGCCCATCAGTTTCGAAAGACGACCGGTTTCGACGGTGCCATCGCCACGCAGAACCTTGACCGGCATGTTCAGTTTTGCACGACCCTGCGCGACACGACCAGTCAGGATACGGCCAAGGAAGTTGTCAGCATGCAGCATGGTTGCAATCATTGCGAACGGTGCGTCAACTTCCGCCTTCGGTGCCGGAACATAGTTCAGAACCAGGTTCATCAGCGGCGTCAGGTTCTCTTTCGGGCCTTCCGGTGCTTCTGCAGCCCAGCCATCACGACCGGATGCATACAGAACTGGGAAATCAAGCTGTCCGTCGTTGGCTTCAAGCGAAACGAACAGATCGAAAATCTCGTCGAGAACTTCTTCGGCGCGCTGGTCCGGACGGTCGATCTTGTTGATGATCACGATTGGCTTCAGACCGAGTTTGAGGGCCTTGCCAAGAACGAATTTGGTCTGCGGCATCGGACCTTCAGCCGAGTCAACCAGCAGAACAACACCGTCAACCATCGACAGGATACGTTCGACTTCACCACCAAAATCGGCGTGGCCCGGAGTATCGACGATATTGATACGCGTATCGCCCCACTGAATTGCGGTCGGCTTTGCCATGATGGTAATGCCGCGTTCGCGTTCCAGATCGTTACTGTCCATTGCGCGTTCATCAACGCGCTGGTTGTCGCGATAAACACCGGACTGACGGAACATCGCGTCAACGAGGGTGGTTTTGCCATGGTCGACGTGTGCGATAATGGCGATATTGCGCAAGTTCATTGGCGCGGACTCCAGAATAAAAATGCCGCGCGCCGGGATACGTCCCTTGCGCATCGGTCAGTAAAAGTTTCAAGGCCAGTAGATATTCAGCCGCCTAAGACCGATGTCGTTCGGTCGGCAAGGTCAAACCCGCGCAATTTGCGTCGTGCAGAACATGCTGAATGTTTACTGGCCCAAAAGACAAATTGCAGCCTGGCTCGAAAGCCGCCCTGTCATAGCCAATGTCGAGGCGAAAGACCAGCCTCGTGCATGACATGCGGGGTTGATTTTTATGCAATGCCGGGTTCTTGCGCCATTAACTGGAGAAAGTCAATCTTTGTGTGCATTGCAAAACCGCAGAATACCGGCAATTGATGCAGAAAAAACGGGACAGCAATCAAATGTTGCCGTCCCGTGAATTTTATCGTGCTCGACTGATCAATGATCAAAGAGTCTTCGCGACCAGTTCCTTGAGGTCCGCATCCGGGCGTGCGCCCATGTGTGAAATTACCTCAGCTGCGGAGATCGAACCAAGGCGACCACAGGTCGCGAGATCATCACCGCGGGTGTAGCCATAGAGGAAACCCGATGCAAAAAGGTCACCTGCGCCAGTGGTATCGACGACATGGGCAACCGGTTCGGCATGGACTTCGATGACTTCGTCACCCGAGACGATGACGGAACCCTTTTCGCTGCGGGTCAGGGCTGCGACCTTGCAATGGGTGCGAACTTCAGCAAGAGCCTCTTCAAAGGTATCGACTTCATAAAGCGATTTGATCTCGTCTTCGTTGGCAAACAGCACGTCGATATGATTGTGAACCAGGTCGCGGAATGAATCGCGATGGCGATCAACGCAGAAGGAATCAGACAGGCTGATTGAAACCTGACGGCCAGCTTCATGGGCAATCTTGGCCGCCTTGATAAAGGCTTCCTTGGCTTCCGGACGATCCCAAAGATAACCTTCCATATAGGTAATCTTGGCCGATGCGATCAGTTCGGCATCGATATCATCCGGACCAAGTTCCGTGCATGCGCCGAGAAAGGTGTTCATGGTGCGGTGCCCGTCCGGTGTAACGAAGATCAGGCAGCGTGCCGTCGGTGAGCCGGATGTGGCCGGGGTCGAGTTGAAGGAAACCCCCATGGCGCGGATATCGTGGCTGAAAACCTCGCCAAGCTGATCGTTACGTACTTTACCAATATAGGCACCTTTGCCGCCAAGAGCAGCAATGCCTGCCATGGTATTGCCCGCAGATCCGCCTGACATTTCAAGGCCCGGGCCCATCTGGGCGTAAAGGCTGTCGGCAGTTTCGGCATCGATCAGGGTCATGGCGTTCTTTACGAGGTTCAAACGGCCAAGGTCTTCTTCCTTGCAATGGGCAAGGACGTCGACAATGGCATTGCCGATCCCGACGACGTCGAATTTGGTGTCACTCATGAACTTGAATTTCCTGCGCTTTTTCGAATAGAGGGCAGTCCGGTACGGTGCAGGCCCATCAAAGTGCCATGCGATCAATACCATGTCCGGCCAAATGGTTTGGCCGGAGTATAGAGAATGAAAATTCCGGTGCAAGCATCGCGACCGTTTCGTGTCCGGTCTTTTAACCCTGCGTTAAGAACGAGAAAAACTGCGTTCGTAGTTTTTCTCGTTGTCATGGGACAGAATTTTGATCTTTGCCAATCGGAATTGTTTCGAGTTTTGAAAAATCAATTGGCCCGAATTGGGAGTGTGATTCTGTAACGCGCAGAAAACCGGGCTTTTGGGCTGTCAGAACACGCGATGGCTTCGCTTCGATGAATGACACAGGCGAGAAGGTCTATAGCTGCAAAATTAGGATGAAAATCTACATTCAGGATTGTTTGAATGGGCTTAATTTCGCGATTTCTGCAGTCCCAAGTTCGTCAGAACTTCAAACAGACTGTTATGTATTCATATAGAAGTGTTTAAATATATCTATTATCCACAATATAAGATTTTGTGACTAATCGTATATTGAGATTTTACATGTTTGAAACGCTGTAAGCCTCAGGTGATCTCATCGGTGAAGTCGGGCCTTATGGCTGGCTGGGGTCGGGGGTGTCTGACGGATATTTGTGGTCCGCATTTTGCGAACGAACCGGATACAGTTGCACCAGTGCATCCGAATTCGTCGTGTTCCGGCTATCGATTTTTTGGGTTGAAGTTCCATGGCCGAGACGATCACGCAATTCTTCGATAACGGCACTGATCCGTGCCCGATGCATCGGGTCTTTACACAGCCCAACGAACTGTGTGAAGGCATGGAGTGCTTTTTCATCTTCATGCAGCCGGGCATAAAGCGCACCGAGCTGATGCCAAAGCCCGTCATGGTCGGGTGCGATCAGTAGGCTGTTGTCGATAACACGTGCCGCCAAGGCCAATTCTCCCTGCCGAAGCGCCCGAACTTTTATGTTGTTTTGAAGTCGTAACAATATTGCGATGTCGGATGCTTCGCGGTAATGGCCGGGTTGCAATTCCGCATCCAGCCCCTGAAATGCTTTGAGCAATTCGCGCAGTTCAGCCGATCCCAGCGTAATGCCGCCGTGGAACGGATCAACCATTTTCCGGGCACCGCCAGATTGCAGGCGAAGAAGAAAGTGACCGGGAAAATCAATACCGGTAATCTCGATCTGGCAGCGCTTTGCTGCATGTATGTAAAGCAGGGCGAGTGCAACCGGCAAACCGCGTTTGCGATCAATGACCGCCATCAGATCGGCATTGGCGATATCGTCATAATTTTCCGCGCCACCCTGAAACTGATAAGTGCCGGGAATAATGTCCTGCAATGCCTGCACGATAATATCGACTGATGGATGGCTTTGATCATCCGCACCGGCTTTTTCAGATAGGGCGGCGATTCGGTCACGGACATCGTCAGAAATCCTATCAAGCAAATCAAGATAGGTCGAAATGTCGCGATCAGGATCATTTAGCCGGGAAAAGCGCAGGGCAGCTTCGGCTGCGGTTGCATCGGGATAGTGGCCGTTACCATAATCGGTAAGCCATTGGCGATCATTTGCAGTAATGTCCTTCTCCCGATCAATAATAATGCTCAGGTCCTCTGGCGTTGCGGGTCGTCTTTCAGCCGCACATGACTGACGACGCGCCTGACATAACTAGTACCGCGCGCATGGGCGATGACAAGGTTACGTTCATGTTCGCTTTGCGCAATGCCCATAATGTGGACAGTACCATTGATGGTTTCGATACTGTAGTTAATCGCATAGACGTCTGTGTCAAACATCAGGGCGGTTTTGATGCGGGTCGTGATCAGAAGATCGCTGGCATTGTCCATCAGACTGCTGCCTTGCCCAACAGTGATCTCATTGATGACCCGGTTTACTCCGTTGGCTTGCCAAGCTAGTTCGACGGCTTTCAATTCGCTCTTGGTGTTGTCAACTGTACCTGCCAGCAACACCTCACCTTCGACCACTTCGATTTCGATCCGGCGAAACAGGTTTTCATCTTCTGCGAGAAACTTTTGCCAGATTTCGGCAGTGATGGCGGTATCACTGACTGCCCCGCCAAACCCTCGTTCCTGCATGGCCGCCACACCGGCGGTTGCGCCAGCACCAATCGCAAGTGATGTGCATCCGGCAAGCGGCAAAATGGCAACGATTACCAGAGCCGGTCCGGCTTGCGCGATATAATGTCTGACTTTAAAAACACGGTCTTTTGACCGTCGTAATATGCGTGACAGTGATGTCATTAATCGGTTTCTCGCCCCGCTTCCCCCGTCGTCTCAACTGCCAATATGAGGGGAGCCGGTTAAGGAGTTTTAAATTCAAAGCGGGGTTTGGACGATTAATGACTTTTTTCGCATGTGAGTTCCGCCCAGCGACCGGGTGTGACACCAAAGGCACGTTTGAAATGTCGGTTAAGGTGGCTTTGATCGGCAAACCCCGTTTCACCCGCAATATCTACCAACGGATGGCGAAGGGTAATCAGCGAGCGTGCTTTTTGTAAGCGACGCATCATCAGATACCGATACGGTGTTGTTGCAAAACAGGCGCGGAATTGGCGGATCAGGCGATATCGATCAAGCCCGGTGACCTCTTCAAGCTCATCTGATTGCACGGCTCGATCAAAATTATCTTCGAGATATTGTCTGGCCCGTTCCATACGGTCCAGCGCCAGAAGGCCCACAGGCTTGACGGGCCCTTTGGCATGACGCGCGAGACCGGAGGCAATGTCAGAGACAAATTGATCTATCAGTAGCGGATCGACATCTTCATCAAGATGAGCCAGTACTGAGGCCAGAGTAGAAGCCAGTTCCGGGTCGGCAATCACCGGATCTGAAACAAAAGGCAGCGAAGCCGTCTCGGCGTCAAGTCCCTGACGGAGCAATGATGGTTCAAGATAAAGCATACGGTAACGTAAGCCGTCATCGGTTCCTGCGCCCCCGTCATGAAGTTCGTCGGGATGCAGGACAATCACGTTGCCTGGCTGGCTGGCACGGAAAGAACCACGATAATTGAAAGTTTGAACGCCCTGCATGGTTATACCCAATGCATAGGTATCGTGTCGGTGTGGCGCAAACATGTTGCCAAAGAAAAGGGCTTCCATCCGTTCAATTCCCGGAAGAGGGGCTGCAGAAATGAAGCGTTCGCGCGATTTGCACAAACGTTCAAGACCGTCCGATACGGTTTGGTCTACAGCATTTTGCATGACGGTTTTCCCGAAAATCCCGGTTCTTCAAAATCAACGGATGCACAAATGTTTGATACTAAAGTCGCCATTGTTCTTCGCAACGATCTGAAAAATTGGCAATTGCTGAATGTCACGGCCTTTTTGATGAGTGGCATCGTTGCCCAGCACCCCGATATTATCGGGGAACCCTATATTGATCGCGACAAGAATATTTATAATCCTTTGTCCCGACAGCCAGCCATCGTTTTGACAGCGGATCAGGATACAATCGCAAAGGTTCATCGTCGCGCACTGGAACGCGGCGTGACCACATCGCTTTATGTAGAGGAAATGTTTTCCACCGGGCACGACGCCGCCAATCGGGAAGTTTTTGGCCAGTTTTCGCCAGATGATGCAAAGGTTGTGGGAATTGCTCTGCGGGCGGAAAAGCGGCTGGCGGATAAAATCATCAAGGGTTCAAAAATGCATCCCTGACGACCGATATGCCATTTCCTCCCCCCTACAACATCCACGCATTTTTGAGGTGCTTGAGACGCCACCCGTTGCTGATTGCAATGATGTCAAAACGCAAATCGCCATGATGGCCGATTCGTGTGGTGAAAGTTGAAAGCGCACGGGCGATGCGCTGTTGCTGCTTGGGGCGCAATGCATTCAGTGCTTCGTCAATGTTGCGGCGATTTTTAACCTCGACAGCGGCGATCAGCTTGCCCTTTTGGGCGATGATATCGATCTCCCCGACCGGGCAGCGAAACCGGGTTGCAAGAATGCGGTAACCACATAGTCTGAGCCACAAGGTACATACCCATTCTGCGCGTCTACCGGCTCTTTCGGCCTTGCGTCGTTCATATATTCCTGCGTTGCGGGCAGTCCGACCGGATTTCATCGCTATGCTCCGGATGGTTTGGAAAGCTCAAGCGCACGATTATAAAGGTCTCGCTTTTTCAGGCCGGTCTCTTTGGCAACGTGTTCGGCAGCTTCTTTTGTTCGCAAGGTTTTCAACAGTTCGACCAGACGCGCATCAACGTCGTCAGCATCGGGTTCGGCATCTCGCTCGCTCTGCGGGCCGACGATCACAACGATTTCACCCTTGGGTGCGCCCTCGGCAGCGTAATGAGCGGCCAGATTGCCAAGTGTTTCTGTCCGGACTTCCTCGAACATCTTGGTCAGTTCACGGGCGACAGCAGCTTCGCGCGCATCACCCAGCATTTCGGCCATATCGGCAAGACTGCCAGCCAGCCGTTTGGGACTTTCAAGAAAGATCAGGCTCCCGGGTATACCGGAAAAGCGTGTCAGTTCCTTTCTGCGGGCTGATGTTTTGGGCGGCAGAAAGCCAGCGTAAAAGAAGTGGTCACTGGGCAGGCCGGATAAAACAAGGGCGACAATCGGTGATGAAGCCCCAGGGGCTGCCGTGACGTTAAAGCCCTCGGTCTTGCAATCACGTACCAGTTTATAGCCGGGATCATTGATCAGTGGAGTTCCTGCATCGGAAATCAGGGCAAGCGCCTGTCCCTTGCCAAGGCGGTCCATGATTTCGGGGCGCATTTTGGCTGCATTATGTTCGTGATAGGCGATCCGCTTGGTTTTTACGCCATATCGCGACAATAATTTGCCAGACGTTCTGGTGTCTTCGCACAGGATAATATCGGCACGTTTAAGGATATCGAGCGCACGAAACGTAATATCGCCCAAATTACCGATTGGAGTAGCGACAAGATAAAGACCTGATGAAAGTGGCAAGAGTCGTTCATCCGGTTTACTTGATCCGTCGCGCGCATTACCCTGCGTGCGAAACGAGCTATCGGGAGGTGAGAGTGGGTTTTCCGAAACGTCATCCGTTGCAGAATCTGGACGGGAATTCGGCATGGTGCCGGGTCGCGCGCCGGACGGCATCTGTGGTGGTCCTTTCGCTGGGGCTTGCGGCATGCAGTGGCACCACGAGTATCACGGACCTGTTGGGCATGCAACGGGATGGGGCGCCTGTAGAAACGGCAAATAACCCTGCAAACGACCCGACCAGGGCCCCTGATCAGGGGCTTCTGACGGACGCAAACCCTTGGCCGGGCGATTCTGCCCTGCCTGAGGGAGAGGGTCAGGAAATACTGACACTTTATAACGACGAGGCGGCATTGAATGAAAAGCGCGTCGCGCTTTTGCTGCCATTATCGGGTCCCAACGAGGAACTGGGGCGCGCCATGCGCCATGCGGCAGAACTGGCGATGTTTGACATTGCCGGTGACGATTTCGTCCTCATGCCGATTGATACGGCAGGAACGTATCAGGGCGGACAGGCCGCAGCCCATCAGGCGATCAATGCCGGTGCGAAAATGATCCTGGGGCCGCTCTTTGCCGAATCGGTTAGTGGTGCCAGTGAAATCGCCAAAGCTGCTGGTGTTCCCGTGATTGCGTTTTCAAACAATCAGCGGGTTGCCGAAAGCGGTGTATGGGTTAACGGATTTGTCCCCGAAGATCAGATCGCACGTGCTTCCGGGTATGCAACCACGCAAGGCAAATATCGTTTTGCGGCTTTGTTGCCGCAAAACGATTATGGCAGACAGATCGCAGGTGCTCTTCAGGGAATTGTTTCGCGGGTCGGGGGCAGCCTAGGCCGGGTCGCGTTCTATGCACCGGGTTCCGAGAATCTGGAGCAGACGATCCGCGATTTTGCCAATTACGATGCACGCCGTGCAAACTTGCGGGCACGCAAGCGCGAATTGCAGGCAGATGGTTCGGCAGCGTCCCAGCGCGCATTGAAGCGGCTCGAAGGTATCGACACACTGGGCGAACTTGACTTCGATGCGTTGATCCTTCCGGCGACCGGCGGAGAGTTAAGGCAGGTCTCTGCCCTTCTGGCGTATTTCGATATCGATAGTTCCGAAGTACAGTTCATCGGAACATTCGGTTGGAACGATCCGGGGCTTTTTTCGGAGCCGGCACTTAAGGGCGGTATCTTTGCTGCACCGGATCCGGAAAACTGGAAACTGTTCTCAGACCGTTTCGAGCGGACATTTGGTGAACAGCCGCCGCGCATTTCAAGCCTTGCCTATGACAGCGCAGCCTTGGCCGCAGTATTATCGCGCGATTCTGGTGACATGACCCGCGATGCCGTTACCAACCCCAATGGCTTTGTCGGGGTGGATGGCATTTTCCGTCTCACAGCACAAGGGCGTTCGGAACGCGGTTATGCCGTGATGCAGATCCAGCCTGACGGTGCCAAGGTTGTTGCACCGGCACCTGCCGCATTTGATCAGGTCTTCTGAGCCGACCGGATAGCAAAGGCTTTAATTGATATGGAATGCCCGTCGATTATGCTTCGGCGGGCGTTTTGTCTTTATAGTTGCACAAGTCATTGACGATGCAGTCCGCACAGCGTGGTTTACGCGCCTTGCAGATATAACGGCCATGCAGGATCAGCCAGTGATGGGCATGTGTCATGAAGCGTGACGGGACCTTTTTCAAAAGGCCCTTTTCGACGGCAAGCACGTTTTTACCGTTTGCCATGCCCGTCCGGTTGCCGAGCCGGAAAATATGGGTATCAACAGCCATCGTGTGTTCGCCCCACGCAATGTTGCGGACAACATTGGCGGTTTTTCGACCGACACCCGGCAGTTCTTCAAGGGCATCCTGATCGTTGGGTACAATCCCGCCATGCTTTTCAACAAGTATGCGTGCCGCTGCCATTACATTCTTGGCCTTGCCGCGATAAAGCCCAATGGTTTTGATATGTTCGATCAGGGCTTCTTCGCCAAGATCCAGCATGTCCTGGGGTGTTTCGACAATCTGGAACAACTTCTTGGTGGCTTTGTTGACACCAACATCGGTTGCCTGCGCCGACAGGGCGACTGCCACCAGAAGTGTATAGGGATTGGTGTAGTCCAGTTCCCCTCTCGGTTCCGGGTCGGCGTCCGAAAGACGCTGGAAAAATTCTTCTATGGCGGCTTTGCTCATCGGGCGGGACATGGGTCTTTATCTCTGTGTTGATGCCGCATTTTGCGGTCATTTTCGGGATGTTAAGAGTTTGGCTTCCTCTATCGCCGGTCTGATCTACTGACATCGGAATATATAAACTGCCGTTCTGCAAAGGTCGAATTTTGATTGCGGCAGATCTGGAAGCGTTCCAGAATTGACGGATTGGAAACGCTGCAAACCGGTCGATTACGATGCCAGCCGTACCAAGAACCGAAAAACCGATATTTCGCATCGATCTGCGCCCGCCACGTTCGTTAAGCAGGCGGGCAGCGCGCAATATTGTCGTGATACTGGCATGTGTCACGACATCAATCGGTTTGATTTTCTGGGCTGTTGGTGCCTGGCCGGTAATCGGATTTTTGGGCGTTGATGTGATCTTGCTGGCGCTGGCCTTTCATTTCAGCTTTCGCGCGGCAAGAGCAGAAGAACGGATCGAACTTCGTCGGGGCAATTTGCGTGTCATCAGAATTTCTGCGCGGGGTACGCGGCAGGAATTTGATTTTCAGCCCTATTGGCTTCAGGTGGTGCTGGAAAGGGGTGAGGATGATCAATGCGAACTTTATTTGCGATCGCACGGCAAGCGTTTCGAGATCGCGGGGTTCTTGGGGGCCGAGGAAAAGACGGATCTGGCCGGGAAGCTTGATCGTTTGCTGCGTCAGGCACGATGCAATCCTGACCTACAGCCCGCGGGATTATCCTGAAATCAAGGCGCGGCGGCGCTTTTCCCCAATTTCCAGACTGCTTTGCAGTCTTGGTATCCCCGATATGCTTTGGGTGAATTCCCCCATAATTAATTGCGAAAACAGTCTGAAAAGATGCAATTTTGGCCGTGAAATCGCTTCGGGAACGGGTTCCGGATACCGGATTCCGCGTTTCAGAGTAAAATTCACCCGAGATTCCCCGTTTTCACCGCTTGCGAGTTTTTGATGACTTTCATATATAGGTGCGCGGGGTAATTACCCCACGAAATTTGAGACTATTACAACCATTGGTCCCAGGAGGTCCTGCGCAGCGCTTAGATCGTGAAGGCTGCGGGACGGACCGGCCGCTAAAAGAGGAACTTACTATGGGCAAGATTATCGGTATCGACCTTGGCACCACCAACTCCTGCGTCGCAGTCATGGACGGCAAAGAAGGCCGCGTGATCGAGAACAGCGAAGGTGCCCGTACCACGCCGTCGATGGTCGCTTTCACCAATGACGGTGAGCGCCTTGTCGGTCAGCCTGCGAAACGTCAGGCTGTGACCAACCCGGAAAACACCCTGTTTGCGATTAAACGTCTGATCGGCCGTCGTTACGGCGACCCGGAAGTCGAAAAAGACAAAGACCTTGTCCCGTACAAAATTGTCGCCGGCGAGAATGGCGACGCATGGGTTGAAGTCAATGGCGAGAAAATGGCACCGAGCCAGATCGCAGCCATGGTGCTTCAGAAAATGAAAGAAACCGCAGAAGCCCATCTGGGTGAGCCGGTAACCGAAGCCGTTATTACCGTTCCGGCATATTTCAACGACAGCCAGCGTCAGGCAACCAAGGACGCCGGTAAAATTGCCGGTCTTGAAGTCAAACGCATCATCAACGAGCCGACCGCAGCCGCACTGGCTTATGGTCTGGACAAGAAAGATGGTGGCACCGTGGTCGTTTATGACCTTGGTGGCGGTACCTTTGACGTCTCGGTTCTTGAAATCGGTGACGGTGTCTTCGAAGTTAAATCGACCAATGGGGATACCTTCCTTGGCGGTGAAGACTTCGATAAAAACATCATCGATTACCTTGCTGACGAGTTCAAAAAAGAACAGCAGATCGACCTGCGTAAAGATCGTCTGGCCCTGCAGCGTCTGAAAGAAGCCGCAGAGAAAGCCAAGATCGAGCTTTCCTCGTCGATGCAGACCGAAGTGAACCTTCCGTTTATCACCGCTGACGCATCAGGCCCGAAACACCTGAATATCAAGCTGTCGCGTGCGAAGCTTGAAAGCCTTGTTGGTGACCTGATCGAACGCACGATGACCCCGTGCAAAGCGGCCCTGAAAGACGCCGGTATCACCGCAGGTGAAATCGACGACGTGATCCTGGTTGGCGGCATGACCCGTATGCCGAAGGTTCAGGAACGCGTGAAGGAATTCTTTGGCCGTGATCCGCACAAGGGTGTGAACCCGGATGAAGTGGTTGCACTTGGTGCCGCCATTCAGGGCGGTGTCCTGCAGGGTGATGTCAAAGACGTTCTTCTGCTTGACGTGACTCCGCTGTCGCTGGGTATTGAAACCCTTGGTGGCGTATTCACCCGACTGATCGACCGCAACACCACGATCCCGACCCGCAAGTCGCAGACTTTCTCGACCGCGGAAGACAACCAGACGGCTGTTACCATCCGTGTCTTCCAGGGTGAACGCGAAATGGCTGCTGACAACAAGATGCTTGGCCAGTTCGATCTGGTCGGTATCCCGCCGGCACCGCGCGGTGTTCCTCAGATTGAGGTGACTTTCGACATTGATGCCAACGGTATCGTCAACGTGTCTGCCAAAGACAAGGCGACCAACAAGGAACAGCAGATCCGCATTCAGGCATCTGGTGGTCTTGGCGATGACGAAATCGAAAAAATGGTCAAGGACGCCGAAGCCAACGCGGAATCCGATAAAAAACGTAAAGCGCTTGTCGAAGCCCGTAACCAGGCAGAAGCCGTTATCCATTCGACCGAGAAAAACCTTGCCGAACACGGTGACAAGGTTGATGCCGGTGCGAAATCAATGATCGAAGATGCTCTGTCGGCGCTTAAAGAAGCCAAGGACGGCGAAGATCCGGAAGCGATCACCGCGAAGGTCAACGAACTTCAGCAGGCTGCAATGAAACTTGGCGAAGCCATGTATCAGGCACAGCAGGCTGAAGAAGGTGGCGAAGGTGAAACTGCCGGCGCATCTGCACAGGCCGATGACGGTGTTGTTGACGCCGACTTTGAAGAAGTCGATGACAGCAAAAAAGACAAGTAAGGCGACCGCAGAGGTCGTCTTGAACGACGCCCTGTAAATAAAAATCGGGCCGTTCCGGACGCAGATAATTGCGGGAACGGCCCGACCGTGTTTCGGAGTTACAGATGGCGAAAGAAGATTATTACGAGCTGTTGGGTGTTGGCAAAGATGCCGACGCAGCCGCGCTCAAAAGCGCCTATCGTAAACAGGCGATGAAGTATCATCCGGATAAAAATCCGGGCGATACCGAAGCCGAAGTAAAATTCAAGCAAGTCAACGAAGCCTATGAAGTCCTGAAAGATCAGGAAAAGCGTGCTGCCTATGACCGGTTTGGTCATGCTGCGTTTGAGCAAGGCGGACCGGGCGGTGCCGGTGGTTTCGGTGGCGGCTTTGGCGGTGGTTTCGGAGGCGGCGGATTTGCCGACGTTTTCGACGAGATTTTCGGAGCCATGGGTGGTGGTCGCCGTGGCGGTGGATCGTCGCGCGGTGCCGACCTTCGTTACAATATGGCCATCTCGCTTGAAGAAGCGTTTGAAGGCAAAAAGGCCGAGATCACCATTCCGGGCTCGGTTGCCTGCGAAGAATGCCATGGCAGCGGTGCCGAGGCAGGTTCGCAGCCTGTAACCTGTCCGACCTGTAATGGTCATGGCAAGGTCCGCGCGCAGCAGGGCTTCTTTACGATCGAGCGTACCTGCCCGAGCTGTCATGGCAAAGGCAAAATCATCAAGAATCCGTGCAAATCCTGCCATGGTGTCGGTCGTGTCGAACAGGAAAAGACCCTGTCGGTGACGATTCCGGCCGGGGTTGAGGATGGAACGCGTATTCGTCTGGCGGGCGAAGGTGAAGCGGGTGCCAATGGCGCACCGGCAGGTGATCTGTATATCTTCCTTGATATCCAGAATCATCGCTTCTTCCAGCGTGATGGGGCGAACCTGTATTGCCGGATTCCAATCCCGATGAGCAAGGCAGCCCTTGGCGGCACCATCGAGGTGCCGACAATTGAGGGAACTCGCACCCGGATCAACATCCCGGAAGGTACGCAATCGGGACAGCAACTGCGTCTGCGTGGCAAGGGCATGACCATCCTGCGGTCGCAGGCACGTGGTGACATGTTCGTTGAAATCAGTGTCGAAACCCCGGTCAGACTGACCGAGCGGCAGAAAGAGCTTTTGAAAGAGTTTGACGAGATTTCGCGCGAAGAAGGCAGTAACCCGGAAAGCGAAGGGTTCTTTTCCAAGATGAAGGAAATCTGGAAAGATCTGACGGATTAGGTGCTGCACCAGATCGTTCCGATTTCGGAACGAAATATATTTTAACCCCGCTCTGTTATTCCGAGCGGGGTTTCTCTTTGGCTTGATCGTTTGGCCACGGACGACTTTTGATGAAATCGATGAAGGTCCGCAACGGTGTGGGGACAAGGCGTCGCCCCGGATAATACAGTTTGGGACCCGGAAACCGCGGCCACCAGTCCGCAAGCACCGGGACGAGCGCACCGCTATCAAAATAGGGCTGAAGCCAGTCTTCAAACAGGTAAACGATGCCCGTGCCCATACAGGCGGCGTGAGTCGCAAGGTCAGTTCCCCCGCCGGGGCGCACAAGCAACGGCCCGCCGGGGTTTAGTTCAATGGTTTCATCACCGCGCTCAAATTCCCACGAGATCATGGTCCCGCTTGCAAAGCGTCCGCGCAGGCAGGCATGTTCGAGAAGATCGCGGGGATGTTCTGGCATACCGTGTTTTTCCAGATATCCGGGTGACGCCGCGGCAGCAAAACGCTGGGTACGCGGGCCAATCGGAATTGCGATCATGTCCAGTTCCAGACTTTCGTCATAACGAATACCGGCATCGCATCCTTCGGCCAGAACATCGACGAAGCTTTCCTCGGTAATGACCTCGACGCGGATATCGGGATAGGCAGCAAGAAAAGGTGGAATAAAGTGCGGTAGAACAAGGCGTGCCGCACTTACAGGCACGTTCAGTTTCAGAGTCCCTGCCGGACGGCTGCGGAAGCTGTTCACCACATCAAGAGCCAGTTCCATTTCATCAAGGGCAGGAGAAAGCCGGTTTAACAATCCTTCACCGGCTTCGGTCAGCGCAACACTGCGTGTGCTGCGGTTAAACAGCCTTACGCCAAGCTCGGCTTCCAGTCGTCTGACCTGATCGCTTAGACGTGATGCGCTTCCACCGCTGATACGGGCACCTTCGCGAAAACCGCCCGCGCGGGCGACGGTGACGAATGCGGTGATATTGGGCAGATCAAGTTTCATTGTTTTGAATCCCGTACAGCTTGTTCTGATTGTACCGGATTGTTGATCAAAACAGTAGGGTCTAGCTTCGGGACAGAAATCGGATGTCTGACATGAAAGGAGATTTCCATGTCCAGTATAGAGCAAGCCGGGAATTTCAAGATCGGTGATCTAAGCGTTAAACGTATGGGTTACGGTGCGATGCAGTTGGCCGGGCCCGGTGTTTTTGGCCCACCCAAAGATCGCGACAGTGCGATCAGGGTGCTGCGCAAGGCGGTCGAAGCGGGCGTCAATCATATTGATACCAGCGACTTTTATGGCCCGCACATTACCAACCAGCTGATTCGTGAAGCCCTTCGTCCTTATCAAGATGATCTTGTGATCGTGACAAAGATCAGTGCAAAGCGTGGCGATGACGGGTCGTGGTTGCCGGCACTGTCGGCTGCTGAATTGACATCCGCAGTGCATGATAATCTGCGCAATCTGGGGATTGATGTGATTGATGTTGTTAATTTTCGATCAATGCACGGGCTGCACGGACCAGCGGAAGGTTCAATTGAAGAACAGCTTAGCGTTTTGGCCAAATTGCAGCAGCAGGGATTGATCCGACATATCGGATTGTCGAATGTGACACCGATCCAGATCGAGGAAGGGCGCAAGATTTGTGACATCGTCTGTGTGCAGAATCAGTACAATCTAGCGCATCGCGATGATGACGGATTGATCGATAGCCTTGCGGCTGATGGCATTCCCTATGTGCCGTTTTTCCCACTTGGCGGTTTTTCGCCATTACAGTCAGAAACCCTTTCACAGGTTGCCAGGCGCCTTGACGCAACGCCGATGCAGGTTGCCCTTGCCTGGTTGTTGCAGCGTTCGGCCAATATCCTGTTGATTCCGGGAACGTCATCGTCCGAGCATTTGATGCAGAACCTTGCGGCGGCCAGCCTTAAGCTTCCGGTTGACGCCGTTGCCGAACTTGACGGGATTGCAGCGCAATCCGCGACAACAGGCTGAATGTTGATTTGTCCGACATTTGGACATTTCCGATGATTTCATCGCAGGGCGGCATGTGGTAAAGCAATGACACGTTTGAAATTGCTTGCCGGAGGAGACCGGAAATGAAAATCGGGATTGTCGGATGTGCCGGCCGTATGGGGCGCATGCTGGTCAATGAAACGTTCAAAACCAACGGCTGCGAGGTTGGCGGTGGTACCGATCTGCCAGACAGCCCGTTTGTCGGCAAGGACGTCACCCTGATTGCTGGTCTGGAAGAAAGTGGCGTTCTGGTCGGTGACGATCCCAGGGCATTGTTTAAAGCTGTTGATGCGGTGATTGATTTCACCGCACCGGCTGCGACCATGAACCATGCCAAACTGGCAGCTGAAACCGGCAAAATCCTGGTGATCGGTACGACCGGGCTTTCAAACGATCAGAAAGCGGAGCTTAAGGCTGCAGCCAAAACAGCAACCATCATTTTCGCACCGAATATGAGTGTCGGTGTCAACCTTGCCTTTGCACTGGTCGAGAAGGTTGCAGCGGTCCTCGATAAGGATACGGCTGATATCGAAATCGTCGAAATGCATCACAAACATAAAGTTGATGCACCATCAGGCACGGCACTTGGCCTTGGTGAAGCGGCGGCAAAGGGTCGTGGGGTCGATCTGGATGCGGTTTCGGTGCGGTCACGCGACGGGCATACCGGTGCACGTGAAAACGGCACCATCGGCTTTGCAACACTGCGTGGTGGCGATGTTGTGGGCGATCACACGGTTGTTTTTGCCTGCGAGGGCGAGCGGATCGAAATTACACACAAGGCATCATCACGCGAAGTTTTCGCCAAAGGTGCGGTGCGTGCCGCGAAATGGGCCGAAGGCAAGAAACCTGGTCTTTATTCGATGCGCGACGTTCTGGGCCTTTAAGCCAGTTCTGATCCAGTCACTTTATGCAAAAGCCCCGGCAGCACTGCCGGGGCTTTTGTTTTGCTGAAGTATCGGGATATTGATCCGATCAATGGGCATCCGCCCAGCTATCCCCGATACCGGCATCCGCGATAAGCGGTACGGATAGTTGTGCGGCATTTTCCATGACCTCACGGATCACCTTGACGGCCTTTTCGGTTTCGTCTTCAGGGGCTTCAAAGATCAATTCATCGTGGACCTGAAGCAGCATGCGGGTTTTAAGCCCCGCATCAAGAAGCGCACCCGAAACGGCAATCATCGCGCGTTTGATGATGTCAGCAGCACCGCCCTGAATCGGGGCGTTGATTGCGGCACGTTCGCCAAAGCTTCGGCGCATGCCGTTTTTATCATTGATGCCGTTGATATGAATCTGGCGGCCAAACAGGGTTCTGACAAAGCCATGCTTCTTGGCGAAGTCTTTGGCCTGCTCCATGTAATCGCGAATGCCGGGATAGATTTCGAAATAGGCTTCGATAAACGCCTTGGCTTCTTTTTGCGGGATACCAAGCTGATTGGCGAGGCCAAAGGCGGAAATCCCGTAAATGATGCCGAAATTGATGGCCTTGGCTTTGCGGCGGACCATCGGATCCATGCCTTCGATCGGCACGCCAAACACCTTGGATGCCGTGGCGGCGTGGATATCCTTGCCATCTTTGAACGCATCGCGTAGGGCGTCGATTCCGGCGACATGCGCCAGAAGACGTAATTCGATCTGCGAATAGTCGGCAGAAATCAGTTTGCAACCGGGTTCCGAGATAAAGGCAGTACGGATTTTACGGCCTTCCTCGCTTCTGATCGGGATGTTTTGCAGGTTCGGGTCGTTTGACGACAGACGACCGGTATTCACATTGGTCTGGCCGTAACTTGTGTGGACGCGGCCAGTCTCCGGATTAATGTGATGGGCAAGCGCGTCGGTATAAGTGCTTTTAAGCTTTGAAAGCTGCCGCCATTCAAGGATTTTGGTTGGCAGGTCATGTCCCTGGGCCGCCAATGCTTCAAGAACATCCGCGCCGGTCTGCCACGCACCGGTTTTGGTCTTTTTCCCGCCCGGCAGGCTCATCTTTTCAAACAGGATTTCGCCAAGCTGTTTGGGACTGCCCAGATTGAACGGTTCACCAGCCATTTCATGGATGGTTTCTTCAAGGGCGGCCATCCGTTTGGCAAAATCGTTCGATAGGGTTTTGAGCTTGTCCGCGTCAATACGGATGCCAAGGCTTTCCATTTTGGCCAGTACCGGTACAAGCGGCCGATCCAGCGTTTCATAAACGCTGGCCATATGTTCCTGCGCAATGCGGGGCTTCAGAAGCCGGTGCAGGCGCAATGTGATATCGGCGTCTTCGGCAGCGTAATCAAGCGCCTTGTCGAGCGGGACCTGATCAAACGTGATCTGGGTCTTGCCCGATCCGCAAACATCGGAAAACTTGATTGGTTTGTAATCCAGATGCAGTTCGGCCAATTCATCCATGCCATGGCCGTGGCTTGTGCCGTCCAGAACATAGGACAGCACCATGGTGTCGTCTATCGGGGCGACATTGATGCCATGACGGGACAATACGATCATATCGTATTTCAGGTTCTGGCCGACCTTAAGAACGCCCGGGTCTTCCAGAAGAGGTTTGAGTAAGGCAATCGCGCGATCAAGCGGGATTTGCTTTGGGACATCTATTTCTGCCGGTGCCTCGGCAGGGGCATCGAAATCGAAACCTCCCTGTGCTTCGCCACTTTCGCCGTGACCCTGTCCATGCCCGACAGGGATATAACAGCCATTGCCCGGTTCGGTCGAAAGCGAAATGCCAACCAGCTTGGCCTGATGGGCATTAAGCGATGTGGTTTCGGTATCGACAGCAACCGTACCGGCATATTCAGCCATTGAAATCCAGTGCCTTAGGCGGTCTTCATCCTGCACCAGTTCATATTCTGCCTTTTCAACACTGATATCATTGACACCGGTTCCGGGTTCGACAATGCCGTCGGCATCAACAGAACCACCGAATTTCGCCTTTATTTTAGAAATCAGTGATTTAAAGCCGTGTGTTGAAACAAAGCTTAAAAGAACATCCGGATCAGGTTCGCGCAGTTCGAAACCATCAAGTTTCTCGACAACCGGAACGTCGGTTTTGAGGGTCACCAGATCGCGCGAAATGCGGGCCAGTTCGGCATTCTCGATCAGTTTCTCACGGCGTTTGGGTTGCTTGATTTCTCCTGCACGTTCCAGCAAACCATCCAGATCGCCATATTCATCAATCAGTTGGGCTGCGGTTTTGATACCGATGCCAGGTACACCGGGTACGTTATCAACGGAATCGCCAGCCAATGCCTGAATATCAATGACCTTATCCGGTGTGACGCCGAATTTTTCCAGAACCTCTGGTGCGCCAATGGTGCGATTCTTCATCGCATCAAACATTTGCACCCGGTCCGTGACAAGTTGCATCAGGTCCTTGTCCGAAGACACGATAATCACATCGGAACCTTCGGCCTCAGCCTGTCGGGCGTAGGTCGCGATCAGATCATCGGCCTCGTATCCTTCAAGTTCGATCGAAGGCAGGTTGAAGGCACGCGTCGCATCACGGATAAGCCCGAACTGGGGGACCAGTTCTTCGGGCGGCGGCGGACGGTGCGCTTTGTATTCGGGATAGAAGTCGTTTCTGAACGACTTACCCTTGGTATCGAAGATAACCGCCATATGATCGGGCTTGGTATCTTCGCGCAATTTCATCAGCATGGTACAGAAACCATACACCGCATTCACCGGCGTACCATCCGGACTGGTCATCGGTGGCAAGGCATGGAAGGCCCGGAAAATAAAGCCCGATCCGTCAACCAGAACAACGCGACGGGGGGATTTACCGGTGGATGGCGCAGAATCTGTCATGCGTCTAATGCTCATTTATTCGTGTGATTTGATGGCCCGCAGAATGCCCGATCCAGCGGGCTAAGTCGAGTGGGGCATCGCCGAAAGCGGGAATATATTGGCTGTTTCCGGTTCTACTACTGACAGGAGACTGTCAGGAGAGAGCAAGAATTTTGACTATCGTGTCGATATCGAAATGAAAACTTCGATCATGATCGTATTCTGAGCATTTATGGCAGGATGTCGCTTTGGGCTTATCAGGACGCACAGGGATTGATATGGTCTATCGCAGTGCAACTTCCCTTCGGGAAACGGGAGAACCGGTCATTGCCGGCGATGGAAGATAAACCGGTTTTCAAGCCACAAGGCATCGGCATTGAAACCGCAGAACCGACGCGCGAGCTGCATGACGACATGAAGCTGGTAAATCGGCGCAAGAAGGCCAAAAAAGCCGAACGGGTTGCGCGGTCCAACGGATCGGGATGGCGCAGGTTCTTTAGTGCGTCCTCATGGATGCGCTTTCTGATTACGTTCGGAATTTTCGGGCTTTTCCTGCACGGTTTGTTCGTTGTCTTTGGCGTTTATGACCGTAACCAGCGTCTTCCGGCGGCCGACCATTTCGTGCTGCTGATCAAACTCGTGGTGTTCATAGCACTGATGTACCTGTTTTACGCGATGCTGATGCATTACGGGCCGATCCGCCACAAGGTGCGCGGGATATTCTTCCTTGCACTCGCCCCCGTGGCGGCGGTTTGCATTTTCATGATTTATGGCGGTGGGCAGCTATTCGGTAGTTTCCTGCCGGTTTTGCAGTTCCTGACCCTTACCATCGGCGTAGGGGGATTTCTGCTTTATGTGTTGGGTTACACATGGGTTACCGGTCGCACTGTTCGGCGCGAAGCAGATCGTTATGACCGGATGGAGCATGTAAGGAACCAGATTTCGAAAGAGGGTGCCTCTGCCGGATTGCCGCCCGGTGTGGCCGGAGACCGGCGCAAGGTGCACAAAGCTGGCAGTCTTCGCCTGCGCAAGGATGATGACGGATCATCAAACGGCAGTGGCACGGGGGGTGGCAGTTCGTCAGCAGTAAACAATAAAGTGCGGTTACCGGAAATCTGATCGTGAGACGGCCAGATCAGGCGTGATTTTCCAGTACAACACCTGCCAGATAAAGCGATCCCAAAATCAAAACTCTTTTGGGTTTTGCAACAGCGTTCTTCAGAACGGCCAACGCATCATCCAGGGTTTCGCAGGCATATGCATTTGCGATTCCTGCCGTGGCGGCAGCATCACGCAACGTATCGGCGCTGTGGACTTCGTGATCTCCCGGGATCGGAATGCCGGCAAATGATGTGATATGAGGGGCCAGCGGTTGGAGAAATGCGACCGGGTCCCTGTTATCAAGCATTCCCATGATCGCGACGGTATCGCCTTTGGGCTGCCGGGACAGCCAGTCTGCGATGACTTCGGCAGCTGCGATATTGTGTCCCCCATCCAGAATAAGCTCGCACCCCTCAGGCAGAGCATCACAAAGTGGTCCGGTGAATAGCTTCTGAAGGCGTGCGGGCCAACTGGCTTGGCTGATCCCGCGCGCTACTATTGCCAAATCCGGCCCTGCGACATCGGGAATACCGGCGTAGCGTGCGGCGGTAATGGCGGTCGCGGCATTGATAAATTGATGGCGCCCCGGCAAGGCAGGCAAAGGCAAATCAAATTCTTCTTCGGTAATGCGAAGCGTAAAGCCGTCCTCGCGTTCGGCGGTGATGCCGAAATTCGTGATCAGGGAGCTGCCGATATCGTTGGCGTGGCGGGCAAGCGTATCAAAGGCCTCAAGGCTTTGAGGTGCAAGCACACACGGTACACCCGGCTTCATGATCCCGGCCTTTTCAAAGGCGATCTTGGCAATGGTATCGCCAAGGAAGCCCTGATGATCAAGCGAGATTGGTGTAATAACGGTCAGAGCCGGTTTATCAATCACGTTTGATGCATCAACCCGCCCGCCAAGACCGGTTTCAAGCAGGACAACGTCTGCCGGAACCCGTGAATAGGCCAGAAAGGCTGCTGCCTGGGTGATTTCAAAAAAGGTTATCTGTTCGCCGTCATTGATTGCTTCGACTTCTTCAAGAAGGTCGCACAGCATGTCTTCGGTGATCAGTTCACCGGCCAGACGTATGCGTTCGTGAAAGCGAACAAGATGGGGGGATGTCGAAGTATGAACACGAAGACCCGCGGCCTCATAGATGGCACGCAGGTAGGCCAGTGTCGATCCCTTGCCATTGGTTCCGGCCAGATGAATGACCGGTGGCAAATTCAGGTGCGGATTACCCAGCTTGGCGAGCAAGCGGGTAATCCGACCCAATGAAAGATCGATTACTTTTGGATGAAGCTGGCCCAGACGCGCAAGAATCGCGTCACTTCTTGGCGTTGTCACCTTCGGTCTCGGCCTTTTTCGCGGGTTTCTTCTTCGCATCCTTGATCGGAACGATCGCGGCACCCGGCTTGGTGCGGCGGATCATATCGATCAGGTGACCGATGGTTTCATTCAGTTCACCGCGCGGTACGACCATATCGACCATCCCGTGTTCCAGAAGATATTCGGCTGTCTGGAAATCATCGGGAAGTTTTTCACGAATGGTATTTTCAATCACGCGACGACCGGCAAAACCGATCTGTGCACCCGGCTCGGCAATCTGGATATCTCCCAGCATGGCGAAGGATGCCGAAACACCACCGGTGGTCGGATCGGTCAGAAGGACGAAATAGGGCAGACCCTTTTCCTTGACCTTCTCGATCGCGGCCGTGGTGCGCGCCATCTGCATCAGGCTTAGAATGCCTTCCTGCATACGTGCACCGCCCGACGCCGGAACGATGATAAGGGCCGCATCCTGAACCGTCGCGAGCTCGGCCGCGGCAACGATGCCTTCGCCAACGGCGGTGCCCATCGATCCGCCCATGAAGGAAAAATCAAAGACCGCAACGACGGTTGCATGACCGCCGACATCGCCATGGGCAACAGCCAGGGCATCCTTGTAGGTTGCCTTGGCCTGTGCCGCTTTCAGGCGGTCGGTGTATTTTTTCTGGTCGCGGAATTTCAGCGGATCGACCGGAACGCTCGGTAGTTCGATGAGCTGATATTTGCCCTCATCGAACAGGAGTTCAAGACGGTCCTTGGCTGAAATGCGCATATGATGGCCGCAATGCTGGCAAACATGTTTGTTCTTTGCCAGGTCACGGTGGAAGATCATCTGTTCGCACGATGGGCACTTATGCCAGAGATTTTCGGGCACATCGGTGCGGCGAACAAGTTTCTGAATCTTGGGACGGACGAATTCTGTCAGCCACGACATATCGGATACTGATCCTTGGTTTTGCCTATATCGGTCATTTCACAGTAACGCACAGCATTAGTTGCGCGCGTTGCGTACCCCGTCTGCAAGTTCGCGAACAAGGCCTGTGACCATAGAGGCGGTCTTATCCGTGGCCTTGCCGTTTTCGTCAAGACTTTCGGCAATTTTTGATACGATTGCCGACCCGACCACAGCAGCATCCGCCTGCCGGGCAACTTCTGCGGCCTGGGTCGCGTTCTTGATACCGAAACCAACGGCAATCGGCAAATCCGTATGGCGACGCAGGCGTGCCATGGCTTCGACAATCTGGTCATTGGTTGCCGACCCGGCACCTGTAACACCAGCAACCGAGACATAATAAACAAAGCCTGACGTATTCTGAACGAGTTTCGGCAGGCGTTTGTCATCGGATGTCGGGGTTGTCAGTCGAATGAAGGACAAACCTTTTTCCACGGTCGGGACGCAAAGTTCGGCATCCTCTTCGGGCGGCAGATCTACGACAATCAGGCCATCAACCCCTGCATTGCGTGCATCTTCAAGGAATTCGGCAACGCCATAGATATAGATCGGGTTATAATAGCCCATCAGAATAATGGGCGTTTCGTGATCCTGATCGCGGAAACCGCGAACCAGCGACAGGGTCTTGCGCATATGCATGCCGGCTGCCAATGCACGGATTGATGCTTCCTGAATTGCCGGGCCATCGGCCATCGGATCGGTAAATGGCATACCAAGTTCGATCACATCCGCACCGGCTTCGGGCAGGGCTTTCAGGATTTCGAACGATGCTTCCGGGTCCGGGTCACCTGCGGTGATAAAGGTCACCAGACCGGCACGACCTTCTTCCCTGAGCTTGGCGAAACGTTTGGCAATGCGGTCCTGGCCGCCGATGATTGCGTCGCTCACAGTTCTACTCCCAGTGCTTCGGCCACGGTAAAGATGTCCTTGTCACCCCGGCCACTCAGACACATGAGGATGATCTTGTCCTTGCCCATTTTCGGTGCTTCTTTCATCACCTGAGCAATGGCATGGCTGCATTCCAGCGCCGGAATGATGCCTTCGAGTTCGGAACAGAGCTTAAAGGCCTCAAGCGCCTCTTTGTCTCCAATCGGCTCGTACCGGGCGCGCCCGATATCCTTGAGCCAGCTATGTTCGGGGCCGATACCCGGATAATCCAGACCGGCAGAAATCGAATCGGCTTCCTTGATCTGGCCATCGTCATCCATCAACAGATAGGTGCGGTTTCCGTGCAAAACGCCCGGCTTGCCTGCACTCAGGCTGGCGGCATGCTTTCCGGTATGAATGCCGTGACCTGCTGCCTCGACACCGACAACCTCGATATCCTTGTCATCTAGGAACGGGTGGAACAGGCCGATCGCGTTTGAGCCGCCACCGACCGCCGCGATTACCTGATCGGGCAGGCGGCCTTCCTGTTCAAGGATCTGTTCTTTGGCTTCGTTGCCGATCACGCACTGGAAATCGCGGACCAGTTCCGGATAGGGGTGTGGACCTGCAGCGGTACCAATGATGTAGAAAGTATCTTCGACATTGGTGACCCAGTCCCGAAGGGCTTCGTTCATCGCATCTTTAAGCGAGCAGGAGCCGGATTTGACCGGTTTGACCTCGGCCCCCAGAAGCCGCATGCGGAAGACATTTGGCGACTGGCGATCGATATCCTTCGAGCCCATGTAAACCGTGCAGGGCAGGCCAAAGCGCGCGCAAACTGTGGCCGTTGCCACACCGTGCTGGCCGGCGCCGGTTTCGGCAATGATACGGGTTTTGCCCATGCGCTTGGCCAGAAGGATTTGGCCAATACAGTTGTTGATCTTGTGCGCGCCGGTATGGTTCAGGTCCTCGCGCTTGAAATAAATCTTGGCACCGCCGAGATGTTCGGTCAGGCGTTCGGCGTAATAAAGCGGGTTCGCGCGACCGACATAGTGTTTCAGGTAATAATCGAGTTCTTTCTGAAACGCCGGATCTTTCTTGGCATCCTTGTAGGCCTGCTCCAGCTCGAGAATCAGCGGCATCAGGGTTTCGGCGACAAAGCGGCCCCCGAAATTGCCGAAATGTCCATCCGGATCCGGAAGGGCACGATAGCTGTTAAGCGCGGTTGGTGCAGACGTCATAGGATTTCCCCGTGGATGGGCCGCGAACGGTGCCGCGACGGCAAAGACATGCGACAGTCATTGGATCAGCGAGAAGCCGCCGGTGTTAACGGGATTGGCAGCCTTAACGCTGGTTCCTTCTACCCGTGGCCGGGCAAAACGGATTAATGGGCTGCGTGCTCGGCCTGGGATTTGTCGAAAATATATTTCTTCGAGCAATAAGGGCAGACCACCTCGCCCTTTTCCTCAAGATTGAGGTAAACGGTGGGATGACCAAGGTGGCCTTTGCCGCCGTCACAGGCAACATTGAGGCTGCCGACTTTGATTTCTTCGGTGATCTTCATATATCCAGCTTCCCAGTTAGCACAGGCATAGGTGTTGCCATCGGTTGATCATCGGCCTGAAGCAGGGCCAAGAGCCATTGACCCAGCTTTGATGGGGATGATACCGATTGCGCATATTCAATCAACACTTCCGCATGGTCTTAGCGCAAACAAGCCACGCGGAAAAGAGCGGAGATCACGCATTCATGACTGCAATGCCCGACTACGCCATCGAAGTCGAAGGGCTGACCAAGCTCTACAAGGGTGCGAACGGCGAAAAACTGGCACTGGACAACGTGTCGTTGAAAATTCCACGCGGTTCATTTTTCGCCCTTCTTGGTCCGAATGGCGCCGGAAAGTCCACATTTATCAATATTCTGGCCGGTCTTGTCACCAAGACAAGCGGTACGGCAAAAATCTGGGGCCATGATATCGAAACCGAAATGCGCGCTGCGCGTTGTTCGATCGGGATCGTGCCGCAGGAACTTAATCTGGATGCATTTTTCACGCCGCGTCAGGCGATGGAATTGCAGGCAGGCCTGTATGGTGTCCCCAAACCGGAACGGCGTACGGACGAGATTCTTGCCGCTCTTGGCCTGTCAGATAAGGCCGATTCATATTCCCGCTCGCTTTCGGGTGGGATGCGTCGGCGTCTTCTGGTCGGCAAGGCGATGGTCCATATGCCGCCGGTTCTGGTGCTGGATGAACCAACGGCCGGGGTCGATATCGAACTGCGTCAGCAGCTTTGGGCTTATGTGAAGGAACTGAACAATGCAGGTGTTACGATTGTTCTGACCACGCATTATCTTGAAGAAGCCGAAGAGCTGTGTGACGAGATTGCGATCATCAACAAGGGCAATGTGATTGCCCATGAAGACAAACGCAGTCTTCTGCGCCGGATTGACCACAAAACGCTGGTTCTCACAGTTAAAAACGAACTCAATGCCGTGCCCGACGAACTCACCCCTTGGGGGGCGGAGCTTAAGGCCGCAAACCAGATCGCGCTTAATTACCGGCCCAGCAATACCCAGATGGCTGAAATCCTTAACGCCATTCAGGGTTGCGGTCTCGCAATTACCGACCTGTCGACCGAGGAAGGCGATCTTGAAGATATCTTCCTGATGCTGACACGCGATAATGACAAGGCCCGTGCGGGTAAGGCTGCCTGATTTTCAAGCAGTTGCCAGATCATTCAAAACCCTGCAAGTTTCTTGCAGGGTTTTGTTTTTTCCCCATAACTTGGCTTTCAAACGCAAACCTGAATGACTTCGGGAGCGGCAATTAACCACATGTCGAAAACATTGTTGCGGTTTGTCGGGCTCGGGTTCTCGTTTTTGCTGGTGGCTTGCGCACCGACTGTCAAGCCTGCCGGTGATCCGGTTGGCAGCGTTAAAATTACCCAAAATGCGTTCATTGCATCTGACGGGGAAACGTTACCCTTGCAGCATTGGGGCCCGGTTGGCGATCCGGATGCAGTGATCCTTGGCCTGCACGGATTTGGCGATTACGCCAATGCATTTGACGAAGCCGGAACGACGCTGGCGTCTGACAATATTGCGCTTTTTGCTTATGACCAGCGCGGCTTTGGGCGCACTGCGACGCGACCTTTCTGGTCGGGAATACAAAGCCTCGTCAATGATGCGGCTGACATGCTGGTCACCCTTCGTTTGCAATATCCGGGTCGACCGGTCTATCTGATGGGGGACTCGATGGGCGGTGCGGTTGCAATTGTGACGGCGGCATCGCGGCCCCGGTGGATGGACGGGGTTATTCTGGTGGCTCCGGCAGTATGGAACCGCGACATGATGCCGTGGTATCAGACCGCACCGCTTTCTGTCATCTCACATAGTTTGCCTTGGTTGCCCCTGTCTGGGCAGGGACTTGATATCTGGCCCTCGGACAATATTGAAATGCTCCGTCGTCTGTCACGTGATCCGCATATGATGAAATCGGTACGGGTTGATATGGTTGCCGGTTTGGCTGATTTGATGGATTTGGCTCATCAGCGGGCAGGAGAAATTGATATTCCAACGCTTTTATTGTCCGGCGAACAGGATCAGGTGATTCCACCAGAGGCGACTGGTGCAATTGCGAAGGACATCAGGGCATCAAACCCGGACCGGAGTGTGGTTTGCCTGTTTCCTGATGGCTACCACATGTTGCTGCGTGACCTGAACGGACCAACGGTGATCGGCGATATCAGACGCTGGATCAAGGGCGGTGCGGCTGCCCGGGATTTTTCGTGTACGCTCAATTGATTGCGTTTTGACCGCTGATCCCTGATCAGGTAGCATTTTTAATCAGTTGCATATGATTGCCAAGGTTGTTACCCGGGGCGACCGTCACGATATGGCACCTATTGCCTTTGTGTATTCGGTGGCATTTTCAGCTACGTTTTTCGGAGGATCAGGACCGGCATGCTAAGGACCGTTCGGGCGAAGTTCCTGGGTGTCGCGGCCTTTTTTGTCGTGTGGCTTGTTGTGGCTACCGGGTTCTCCGTTATCCAGTCACTTGGAATCAATGGCGATCTTGAAGCGGTGTCGCGCTATGTGACGCCGGTCAAGGATGCGCTTTCCGATGTTCGTTCCCGTCAGCTTGAACAGATTTCGCTGATCGACCGTTACATGCGTGTTGTCGAAAATGAAGGCCCTGATGCCCCCCTGTTAAGTGGTATCGAAATCGAGATTGATGCCAAGCAAACCCAGATCGAGCAGGCCTTTCGCAAGGCCTTTACCTCGGCAGCACTTGGCCGGGCACAGGCATCGGGCCATTTCGAACAAGGTGTGTTGCTTGATCTTGATGTCCGTATGCGCGAATTCGCCGATATTGCCGCCCAATTCAATCTGGGCGTTGAAAGGTTACTGAGCCGGGTGCGTGAAGGCGACCTTGATGATGCGCAACGTCAGGAAAATCTTGTTCGTGGCATTCATCGCAACATTGTGCTTGATCTGCGCAGCGAGATTTTGCTGCTGGAAAAATATTCCAGCGAAACAGTCGAAAATGTCTCGGAGCGCGAAGATTTTCTGATCCAGGCCGAATTTATCATGATGCTGGCTGCGGTGGTGATCGGCATTTCCTTTGCCTATTATCTGGCGCAAGCGGTGGTCAAAGCCGTTCGCGATACGACCAATGCGTTGAACAGCGTGCAGTCAGGCAAGCTTGATACAAGCCTTGATTTCAAGGGTAAGGGCGATTTTGCCCGGCTGGCGGATGCCTTTAACCGCATGACGCGCGAATTGCGCGTACGGTTCCGTATGCGTGAACGGTTTGGCAAATATATTGATCCAAAGATCATCAATAACCTGCTGTCACAGGAAACAGCGCTTGAAACCTCGCAAAAGCGGGTGATGACGGTCAGTGTTGTGAACCTGACCAATTTTGACTGGATGGCGGAACATATCCCGCCCGAGAAACTTGTCGATTTTCTGAATGACTATCTGACGGCAATGACCGAACCGATTGCCAATCATAGCGGCATTATCGACAATTTTGTCGGGGATAGGGTGATCGGTTTCTGGGGGCCGCCCTTCTGCGGGGAAAAAAGCCACGCGGGGCATGCCTGTCTGGCAGCGTTGGAGCAGGTGGCAAGGTTTAATGCGCTGAAGACCAAATATGCCGACCTGATTGGCGATCACGGGCTTGATATTCGTATTGGTATTGCGACCGGCGAAGTTGTTGTCGGATCAATCGGGACGGATAAATCACGCGCCTATACGGTGGTTGGCGATTGCGTGAACTATGCCAACCGCCTTGAAAAGGCCAATCGCATTTACGGTACCCAGATTCTGGCTTCACATGAAACGGCCAGCATGGCAGCCGGCGAGATTGAGATGCGCGATCTGGACCATGTTGTACTGCTCGGGACCGAGCATGTGGTTTATCTTTATGAAGTGCTGGCACAGTCCGGACAGTTAAGCGATGAACGTCGCGACTGGCGCAAAACCTATGAAACCGCGATTGCGTTTTATCGCGAGGGCGATTTTGATAAGGCCCAACCTCTATTCGAGGAAGTTCAGGAAGGCATCGGCAGCGATTTTGCTGCCCAGTTAATGCTTAATCGTATGGAACGCCTGCAGCGCCGCGAACAGGACCGGGAATGGAACGGGACGTGGATCGTTCGGGATCCCTATGAGCGACGTGACGTCGAAAGCTGATCGCAGTGATATGTCGCAACCAGAATTTAACCGAACAGGTGGCAAGGTGCTGATTGGCAGGGGCCGTCAAAAATCCTTGCCCGCGACGGACAAAACCTGTATCACCCAACCGCTCGGGCCGTGCTGCCCGATGCCCATTGCGCACCCGTAGCTCAGCTGGATAGAGCGTTGCCCTCCGAAGGCAAAGGCCACAGGTTCGAATCCTGTCGGGTGCGCCATTTTCTCCGGAATATTTTCAAACTGGCCTAAATAAGGGCTGGCAAAGCATGTCCTGATCATTAATCTGCATCCGGATCAATCGCAGACGAGATAGGTGGGATATGCGCGGATATCTTCATGATTTTGCCGGAACAAATGTGCTGTTCGCCATGGCGGCAAATCAGGAATATGGTCCCCATCTTGAAAAATTGTTCAAGCCGCTGATGATCGGCATTGGTCCGGTTGAGGCTGCAATTAATCTGAGCTCTGTCTTGACGGAACTAAGATTGTCGGGTGATTTGCCTGATCTGGTGATTACTCTTGGATCTGCAGGGTCGCGTACGCTTGAGCAAGCGGAGGTCTATCAGGCCTCGACCGTTTCTTACCGTGACATGGATTGCTCGGCGCTTGGTTTCGAGAAGGGGATTACACCCTATCTGAACCTTCCGGCGGTTCTGGAGATGCTCCATCGTATTCCCGGCGTACCGGAAGCCCGTTTGTCGACGGGGGCAAATGTTGTATCGGGTGTCGCTTATGACGCGATTGATGCCGATATGGTGGATATGGAAACCTATGCCATCTTGCGGGTCTGTCAGAAGTTTGACGTGCCATTAATCGGTCTGCGCGGAATTTCTGATGGCAAGGAAGAGCTTAAAAAGCTTTCGGATTGGACAGCTTATTTGCATGTCATTGACGAGAAGCTAGCAGACGCGGTTGGCAAGTTGCGCAAGGCGCTTGAAAATGGCGAGATCATTTTGCCTGAACGGTAAGTGATCCCGCCGTATTTCACAGTCTGACAGATCAACTGCCCGCGCGAATCTGATCCAGTGTCTTGATCGGGGTTAATGCCTGCGGATCAACCTGTACCTCGATAATCGCCGGTTTTCCCGAATTCATGGCACGCTCAAAAGCCGGGCCGAAATCTTCGGTCTTGGTAACGGTTTCGCCATGCCCGCCAAAGGCAACGGCGTAGGCCGCAAAATCCGGGTTGTGCAATTGGGTACCGGAAACGCGACCGGGATAATTGCGTTCCTGATGCATGCGGATGGTGCCGAACATGCCGTTATTGACCACGATCACGATGATATTCGCACCATACTGAACCGCCGTTGCGAATTCCTGGCCGTGCATCAAAAAGCATCCGTCACCGGCAAGACAGATCGACGGCCGGTCTGGATGGGTCAGCTTGGCGGCGACAGATGCCGGAAGGCCATACCCCATCGAGCCTGACGTCGGTGCAAGTTCGGTACGATATTTGCCATACCGGAAGAATCGATGCAGGAAGGCGGCATAGTTGCCGGCCCCGTTGGTCACAATGGCGTCTTCGGGCAGGATTTCGCGAAGCTTTGCGACAACATGCGCCATCTTTACATCGCCTGGCGTATCAAGCGGGGTCGAGAATTTCAGATATGAAGCGTGGGCCGTTTCAATCTGTTCTTCCCGTCCACTTCCATCCACCGGTTCCATCATGGCAATCGCACGGATGAATGATCGTTGGGATGCATTGATTGCGATATCAGGACGATAAACACGACCCAGTTCATCGGGGCCTGCGTAAACATGGATCAGTTTCTGTTTCGGGCAGGGGATTTCAAGCAGGCTGTAACCGCTGCTGGTCATTTCTCCCATACGCGACCCGACAAGGATCACAAGGTCGCTTTCGCGAATGAATTTTGCCAGTTCCGGATTAATCCCGATGCCGACATCGCCAATGAAATGGCTGTGCGTGTTCGGGATATAGTCCTGACAGCGGAAACTGGTGGCGATCGCAACATTGTTTCGTTTTGCAAACGATTTAAGGTTTTCAGTGGTTTCTGTGGTCCAACCACCACCACCAACGATCATGATCGGTCGTTTTGCATCTGCCAGTGCGCCACGGAAACGGGCGACGTCTTCGGGGGCGGTTTTGGCTTCGATCGAGACATAGGGTTTGGCATCGGCAACCTCGGCGGCAGATGACAGCATGTCTTCCGGAAGGGCAAGTACCACCGGTCCGGGGCGACCGGAGGTCGCGATATGATAGGCGTGGCTGATATATTCAGGGATGCGGTTGATGTCATCGATCTGGGCGACCCACTTGCAAAGCGGTTCGAACATCTTGCGATAATCGACTTCCTGGAATGCTTCACGGTCGACCATGTCCCGTCCGATTTGCCCGACGAGAAGGATCATCGGGGTGCTGTCCTGATGGGCGACATGCACACCTGCTGATGCATTGGTGGCACCTGGTCCACGGGTGACCATGCAAATGCCGGGCTTTCCGGTCAGTTTTCCGTGTGCCTCGGCCATGATGGCGGCACCACCTTCCTGACGGCAGATGATTGGTTCGATATCGGGATGGTCGACCAGACCGTCCAGAACGGCCAGATAGCTTTCACCGGGAACAAGATAAACCCGTTCGCAGCCGTGAAGAGCAAGTTGATCGACCAGTATGCGTCCGCCGTGACGCATTTCCGCAGTATTAGACATTCGGGGCTCCCTGAAGATGGCGCATTGTCATGGTGGGGCGCTTTTACGCGTGGCCGGATTTCAGCATGGTTAAACCTGCCCGTAAAGATGGGTGGCATGCCTAAACACGGTTTTTTCGTCAATTATTGCAATCGTTCCAGACTGTTCAGACGTCCGCAAGGTTCGCACGGTTGATAAGCCGGGTTGCTGCATTTGCAAAATGGGTGCGTGCAGCGATACGTGCGGCTTCGGCATCCTGCTCAACGATTGCTTCAAAAACCGCTTCGTGTTCGGCCAGAACCTCCTTGCGGGATTCAACGGCGATCATGTTCTTGATTGCAACGGAACGCAGGCTCTGATCAATTCTGCCATCCAGCATGCCAAGGAAATCGACGAAGAATCCATTGCCGCTGGCACGGGCGATATGACGGTAAAGCTGTCTTTCGGCTTCGTACCGGCGTTCGCCATTTGCCACACCGGATTTTTCAAGAGATTCCCGCATGATGGTGATCTGGTCGTTCATCGCGTCAAGGTCGGCTTCGCTGCGATGTGCGGCGGCAAGAAAGGCGGCTTCGGCCTCGTTGCTTGTGCGCAATTGCAGGATCTGGGCAAGCTCCTTGCGCTTTGCAAAGCAGGCTTCGCCGATGCGGAAAACAGTACGTGTACCGGAATCGGCGACAAAAGCACCAACACCCTGACGGGAATTGATGATTCCATCGCTTTTAAGCTGCGAAATTGCTTCGCGGACGACGGTGCGTGCAACGCCAAAATCGTTTGCCAGTGCCTGTTCCGTTGGGAGTTTGTCGCCGGGTTTGAGGGCGCCATCGTCGATTTGCCGGGTCAGTCGCGCCGCGATTTCATCGGGGAGCCGGCGTGGGCGTTCAAGCTTTTCGTAACGGGTTTCCACAAGCGTTTTCCATCAGCGGTTCGAAAGGATCGATTTCAGATAACTCAAGTCTTGGCATAAGCGAGCCAGCCTGTCATCATTAAGTAATGTTGTCTGACAACATGACATATTGTGAGGTAAAAGGGTACAAACCATTTTGCCTGCGACAAGGAGGATATTTCCAGCATGCTTTATGACGTCCGAACCTATTGCTGTTACCCCGGCACACTCAAAAAACAACTGGCTCTTTATGGGGAGTTCGGTTTCCCCGTGCAAAGCCGTCATTTGGGCGAACCACATGCCTATATGGTAACGGAAACCGGACCTGTGAATTCCTATGTCCATATCTGGGCCTATCAGGATGCTGCGGATCGGGAAGCCAAACGCCAGGCGCTGCAGGCGGATCCGGAATGGCAGGCCTATCTTAAGAAAAGTGCGGATGCCGGGCATCTTGTCAGTCAGGAAAACAAACTGATGGTGCCTGCACCGTTTTGGACGCCGCCTGCCCGCTGATCATCAGATTGTCGTCGTGGTTCTCCGTTGCCTAGTTAAAGGCAAGTATGATTGCCAGTACCGGCAGGACCACGACGGACAGTAATGTCGCAACCAGCATGGTCGTTGCCGTGCGTTCCCGGGCGGTACCATAGGTGGTCGCCATCAGGACCGAATTTACCCCGGGGGGGAGGGCCGCGATCATTATTGCGGGTGCCATGATCCGAAGGGGTAAATGTAGCAGGCTACCTATGATGAAAACCAGACCGGGCATGATGCATACCTTGGCAAAAGCACCCGTAATGCTGGCCCCCAGATTGCCGCGCAGCTTTTGCCCATAAATTCCTGCCCCGATCAGCATCAGCGCAATTGGCGGCATCGCAGCTTTGAGCATCCCGAAAAATGTCGTCGCAACCGGCGGCAAGGTAATGCCCGAAGCCGCAACCACGATGCCGCAGATAATGGCAATAATGATTGGATTGCATATTTGCGCGCGCAGGGTTTTACCAAGAATGGCTGCCGGGTTTCCTGTTCTGTTGCGGCTCCATTCCAGAAGCAGGATGGTTGGCGTCAAAAGGCTGATGGCGTGAATGCATAATATGGTTGCCAGTACGAGCAACCCGTCATGCCCGAACAGGATATCGACAACCGGAATGCCGAGCATGCCGATATTGGAAAATATTGCACCAAAGGTCAGAACAATGGCTTCGGGGGTGCTGTTCTTCTTGTCTGTTCGCAACAAAATGAAAACGGAAATAGCGGTGAGGCTTACCGCACCGTAATAGGCAATCCAGATTGATAAATTGAATAGTTCGGAGACCCGGTTTGCCGAGATTGTCAGGAACAATGTTGCCGGGATGAGCGTCCAGAACGTCATCTTGGTCAGCCCATCAATCGCGGTTGCCCCGATCAAGCCGATTTTGGCGAGGGCAAAGCCTGCTGCAACCAGCAGAAAAATCGGTCCGAGCTGATCAATAAGGTTCAGCAGCATTGTATTTCCTGATCCACGTTCTTTTGAAATCCGGAATGAAAAAACGCCACCCGCCCCGGGAGGGGTATGAGGAAGGTGGCAAGTTCGGCAATCAATAGATCAGATTTTTGGTGTCTTTGGTACGCGGATGACCATGAAGTAGAAAAAGATAACCGTCAGAACGAGGAAGAAAAGACTGTCCGGACTGGTCAGGAATGTTAAGGGATTTCCGTCGTTTAAGGACAGCGCCCGTCTTAGATACTGTTCAAGATCCGGCCCCAGAATAAAGCCCAGCAGCAAGGTGACGGTGGGGTAATTCTGTTTGCGCAGGAAAAATGCCAGAATCCCGAAAACAAGCGCCAGCATCATCTGGAATGGGGAGTAGGTCGCAACGTAGCTTCCGACCAATGCGACAACTGCGATGCACGAATAAAGCAGTGCCTTGCGGATCGAGACGATTTTAACGAAGTACGGACCCAGCAAATACAGTGTCAGCGGGATAAGGATCAATGCACTGATCAGAAGCGACGCAAACATCGGCGCAATGAGATCAAGCTGCGTATCCAGAAGCCGTGGTCCCGGCTGAAGACCGTTGATGATCAAAACCCCCAGCACGATTGCCGTTGTCGGGTCGCCTGGAATACCGAACATCAACATCGGCACAAATGCCCCGCCGCACATGGAATTGTTCGCGGTTTCAGCCGCGGCAATGCCTTCGCGCGAACCCTTGCCATATTCCCCGGGCTTTTTGGATTTGCGCATGGCTTCGGCATAGGAGACAAAGGCTGCCATTGATCCGCCGGCACCCGGAAGGACGCCGATAAAGTATCCAATCAATGCGCTTTTCAGATATGTGAAAAACCCGATTTCGCGGATTTCGTGCCAGCTTGGCAGGAAATCCTTGCGGCGGATTGGTGCCAGATTTCGGGTGTTGGCGTCAATTGTCAGTGGATCGCGGCTTTGCTGCGCCTGATACAGGATCTCGCTTATGGCAAAGGTGCCGATGATCAGAGGCATCATGTCGATGCCCTCGACCAGCGTTTCCGTGCCAAAGTTAAATCGTGCAATCGGCTGCATGACATCAATGCCGATCGTAGCGATCATAATGCCCAGCAGGGTGGCAATCGTGCCTTTGGCAATTGCATCGCGCTGGGAAATCACGATCACAACCAAGGCAAACAGAATAAGAGAAAACTTGCCCGGGGTTTGGATCAGAAGCGAAACCTTGGCGGCAACCGGTGTCAGCGCAATCAAAAGCAATGCACCGACAACACCGCCGATCATTGATCCAAGGGCGGCATGACCAAGTGCGTTTGCGCCTTGGCCCTTTTTCATCAATGCATAACCCTCGATCGAGGTCATCATGGATGATGGTGCGCCAGGGATGTTGATTGTCGTTGCCGTGATCGAACCTGCATACATGCCCGACATGAAGATCGACGCGCACATGACAAGTGCTGGAACAACATCAAGGCTATAGGTGATCGGCAATAGCAGGGCGATGGCAAGAACCGATGTCAGACCGGGTACAGCCCCAAAGAACGTCCCGATCAAAAAGCCGATGATCATATAGGCGAGTACTTCGGGGGAGGCGAGGGCGCTAAATCCGCCCAGAATTTCCAGAATGAAATTCATGGCAACAGGCCCTCCAGCATGGGCAATCGTACCTGGAAAATCACGGCAAACAGAACATAGAACACAGCAGTGATGATTGCCGAATATGCGATACGGCGGATTTGGCCGGTGTTTTCAAGCCTGAAGAAAAACAGCAACGCATAGACGTAAAGAAAGGTCGAAAGCGGATAGCCCAGCGTTTTGAAAACCGTGATATAGATCGCGGTGGCAAGGACGATTTTGATGGCGGCCGCAAGGGACGGTTTGTCTTCTTCTTTAACTTCATCGCCTGCTGCGTCTTCGGTTGGGGCTGGTGCGCGCAGGATGTCGCGAAAAACAAAGCCAAGTGCAACATACATCAGGATCGATGCAAGAACCGGAACGAACGACGGACCGACAAGCCCCTCATCAAATTGCGGGGTGATTTGTAGTGCTGTTGCAAGATAGACGGTCGTGATGATCAGAAGGAAAATAGGCAGAACAAGGTTGCCTTTTTTCACAGCAAAACTGGAAGATGACATTCAGGTGATCTCCGTTCCGGCGGTGGGCGACCAAAATGACCGGGTGGCACCGGTTATTGGATGCCACTCGGCCGGTTTTGGGAGTTACTTCTTGATGACGCCTTGGTCGACCAGTGCCTGCATCTGATCAAACAGGGTTTTCTGGGTTTCCTCGGCCCATGCGGTTACTTCGTCTGTACCCAACCAGTTCGGTGAAACGCCGACTTTTGAAACCCATTCCTGGAATTCGTCACTTTCAAGGGCGGCCTTGTAGTTCGCTTCGACCTTTGCAATGACGTCATCCGGCGTATCGGCCGGTGCTGCCAGAACAATGAAGCTGCCGATCTGAAGATCGACACCCTCTTCCTTGGCAGTCGGCACATCCGGGAAGGTCGGGTTGCGGTTGTCCGAGAATTCAACAAGCCCGCGAACATCGCCACCTTCGATCAAGGCCGAAAAATCACCCATGCTGGTCGCGACAACGTCGACTTCATCAGATAGAATGGCTTCTTTCTGGGGGGCGGCACCACCCGGATAGGCGATCAGTTTGAATTCCGTACCGGTCAGCTGCTGGAATTGCAGCATCGCCAGATGCAGTCGCGATCCCGTATTCTGGATGCCGATTTTGATCTGTCCCGGATTTTCCTTTGCCGCGGCAACAAGATCATCAACGGATTTATAGGGCGAGTCCGCATCGACGATGATCGCATCAGGTTCGCTGGTGACGCGTGCAATCAGCTTCAGCTTATCAAGTTTGTAGGTCGGCAGAAGCCCCTGCCAGGGAACGGTGACGACGCTGTCATAGGTCAGCGCACCAAGGGTGTAGCCGTCTGGGCGCGCTTTCATGACCTGCATGATGCCGGTTGCGCTGATGCCACCTTCGATATTCTCTGCATAGATCGACTGTCCTATATCCTTCTCGGCAATTGTACCAAGTTTGCGAACAATACCATCGGTGCCACCGCCGGCACCCCACGGAATGATCATTCGGATATCTTTACTGGGATAATCGGCGGCAAAGGATTGACTTGTGAAGCCGATGGTTAACGCCAGAGCCGCACCAGCGACTTTAAGAACTGATTTCATGTGTTTCCTCCGTGATCGTTTTTTGCCCTTACAGAAGGGCAATTGATTTGTGTCGGGCGGCGGCAGTTATTGCTTCTTCTTACCGACGTGACGGCGATTTTTGATTCGTCATATTTATTCTTATTTTTAAGATAGTCATCATATATATGGTTGTCTGACAATTAAAAAATCGCTCTCTCCAGAATATCTGTGCTGGCTTACACTAATGAGAGTATGCCAATCTTTTGCTAGCCAGAAGCATCATGCAAGCGGCGGAGGAACTCTAAAAAATAGGAGCCGTAATGTAAATAACATAATATGAATTTCTGAAAGTGATGGCTTTCAAGGTGTGCTGCCTCTCCGGCAACACAGCTTTCGTGAAATTCATCATATGAAAACTGCAATTGTTTGAAGTTTTGGGAAAAATCTGCAGATGCAGGTTATAGACCACACAAGCTGGCCGGGTTTACCGACTAGAAATATCGTTCCGTGATGTGAATAATATCACCAGGCAGAACAATGCTATGCGCGTTGGCCGGGATTTCTAGGCGATTATCATCGCGACCGCGCATGATAACGATGTCATCCTGATCGGCGCGATACGTATAGCCACCACCAAGCGCAACGACGTTCAATACGTTCATTCCTGACGTGTATTCGTACTCGCCCGGCTCGTTAACTTCGCCAATTATATAGACCGGACGGAAATGGAGAACATCTATCGACACCACGGGATGGCGGATATAGCCATCGGCAAGGGCGTTGGCGATGGTTTTCTGTGCGGCTTGTGGCGTGAGGTCGCGCAACTTAACCGTTCCGATCAAGGGCAGCGTGACGGATCCGTCTGCACCGACCGAGAAATCACCTGAAAGAGATTCCTCGTCGAAAACCGTGATGCGCAGCTTATCGCCGCTGTCAATCGTGTAGATGGTCTGGGCATGAACGCCACTTAAAGCCGCGAAAAAAAGGATTGCAGTCAGAATTATGCTTTTCATGACATCACATTTTTAGCCGAAGCGTCAGCAAAGCACGATTACGGCGGTAATCGTGGCCCGTTTCGTTTGATCGGCGCTGGTCATATCGCCAAGAACCATCAATATCCGTAAAACGGTTCAGTTCATAACGCACGCCCGCGCCAAACCGCGTTATTCTGTCAGTACGTCCTGCACCCTCAAACCGATCCCGCTGATAACCGCCGTTAACCCGGAAATGTAACGAGCGGCGCAGTTCGTGTTCGATACCAGCATCGAAGCTTTCGCCGATAATCCCGCTGGCACCGGTAACGGTGGTTTCGTCAATTTCGCGTTTGGCGCGGAAATCCAACGCAGTCATGCGTGTAATATTCCATGTTGCTGCAGCCCGAAGTGAAAATCCCTCGTTGTTTTGTAAACGGTAATCCTCATAAATTTGAGACATCCATCCAGCCCCGATATCGGCTTTAATCAGGTCGGTCAGGTCAAATGTCATGCCACCCAGCAGCCGGTAACCGTTTGAATTGCGAAAAATACCCTGATCGTCGGGGGTACTTTCATATTCTCGTTGGTTCAAGGTGGTTTCGCCATAAGCTTCGCGGCCTGGTCCCAGTTGATACGAAGCCCGCATGATCAGCCGCAATTCAAGCCGATCCCGATCATCATTATTGGCAATGTCACCATTGGTGAGTGGTATATCGTCAAAATCAAGCTGTCGAACGGCCATAGCGGCACGGTAGTGGACATCGCCGGCAAAATAGCGAACGGCAATCTCGGTATTTTTCTCGTCATAGGTGACGGGCTCGCTGGCACCGGTCGGAATATCGTCACCGCCGCGATCTTCGTGACCCTTGGCGATACGGAAATCGCCATCAACAGCAAATGCCGGGCCGATATCAAATCCGGTGGAAACACCAACTTCGCCATCCAGATAGTCATCTTCGTCTGATTTGGTATAAAACCCCGCATCACCAAGAGCTTCAAGCCGCAAGCGGGCCCGTTGCCAATTTGACTGCAAGGTTAAAGCAGGTGCGACACGGCTGATGGTGTCGGACTTCTGGTGGCTATCGGACAGAAAAATATTATCGTTGAATTCCTCGGTCACCGATAGCTCCGGCATCAAATCAAAAAGGCCAAGCTGAATTGCCGCATCACGTCTGCCCTTTTGTGCCGGTTCGGACTTGGCGAAAGCCATAGGACTGAAACTGCTGACTAACAGAAGGCTGCAACACAGTGAAACAGTCTTAAAGCCGACTTTTTTCATCCGGCACGACATGAAGACAGCGTTTCAGTGGACGTACGCTTGGGGCCATTCACCCAGCACCATGGACGCGAGACTGTGTAGATCAGAATAACTATGTCGGATGTCAAAGATTGTTGGCTGATATAGAGCAGATCCCAGTCAAGGCGACTTTTCAGATCAGAACTGGAGCGGATTGGGCCACGCCAACCCTTAATCTGCGCGAGACCTGTGATGCCGGGTTGCACCTGATGGCGTGCATCATAAAGCGTAAAGTGACTGGCGAAATTTTGATTGTCAGCCGGTGTGTGCGGGCGCGGGCCGACAAGCGACATATCACCGCGGATGATGTTGAAAAGTTGTGGTAGCTCGTCTAGGCCCCAGCGCCGAAGGAAATTTCGAAATTTTGTTGGTGGCAAAGGTGTGTCGTCAGGGGACACCGAGCCGCAAAGAGTGCAGAACTTATATATGTTAAATGGCCTGCCCATATGGCCGGTGCGGACCTGCTTGAAAAATATGGGGCCGCGGTGATCCCATTTCAGGGCGATGGAAATCACAAGTAGTACAGGCAAGGCTGCGATCAGCAAAGTTGCGGCAACTGAAAGATCAAAGAGCCGTTTCTGTATCGGAGTTTGGCCGTTTAAGCCGGATGTTCGCGAGCTCCACCCTGAAAGCCTCGTTTGCATTTTCTGTTCCCCGCCCGGAATGTGCAGGAAAAGATTAGCGAATTAATCGTAAGACGCCAACGCTTTATAACTAAAGGTTGTTTAAGCGATTTTGACGATATCGCTCGAACCATTTTGCCATAATCGGTGCCAGCAATACGATTTCGAAAATGCGGACGATATGATGGAATGCAACAAAGCTTGGTTCGACATTCAACGCCAGCGCGATCAGGGACATTTCCGCAACGCCACCCGGTGCGAAGGCAAGCAGGACTGCGATATAATCCAGATCCAGCCAGTCTGAAACAAACCAGGCCACACCGCCGGTAAAGGCAAGAATCAGTACCGTGGCAAAAATGGAATAACCGGCAAGGCGCGCGAGGAAGGAAAGTTTGACGCCGGCAAAGCGGCTGCCGATGGCGGAACCAAGGATCAGAAGGCTTCCGGCCAGAAGCCATGCCGGCAGATTGCCTTCGACGACACCGGTAACATGCAAAGCCATACTTGCCAGCATGGCTCCGGTCATTTCGGCCGCAGGAACGCCAATTTTGCGGAAGATCAGCACTGTTGTGATTGCGCAAAACGCAGTGATCAATCCTTCGGACAATGTCATCTGGATGGCATTGCTGTCGCCATGTCCGTTGGCGACGACACCCGTGATCAGAAGCACGATTGCAGGGGCAGACATCACCAGAAGCAAAACACGTAAACCCTGCGTCAGGGCAATTTCCTGTTCATTGCCGCCTGCTGCAGCGCCCAGAACCACCATCGGCGTCAAACCGCCCGGGGTTGCCGAAAACAGGGCTGTTGCGGGATCAAGTTTTGCGACTTTGCTGTAAAACCATGTGACAACAAGGGTGATGATGGGAACATAAAGCAGAACGGCGATCATACTGATTGGCCATCGTGCGGCCTGATCAAGGGTATCTGGGGTAAAGGATGCGCCCAGAAATACACCGATCACACCCAGAATAACGGAGCGAAATCGCATCGGGATGCCCATGCGGACACGCAGCAGGCTGGCGACAAATGTCGCCAGCATTGGCCCCATCATCCAGGCAAGCGGCATATTGATGCTATGTGCGATCAACCCGCCAACAAGCCCGATACCAAGTGCAACGAACAGGTTTTTGAAAAATTTCGGAGTGAGGCTGCCGGAAAGGCGGTTGATCCAACTGTCGTTTGCGGGCCTTTCCGGCGGGCTGCTCATTATGCGTCGGCCTTGTTCTTGTTAATCTGATCAAGGAAGCCGTCAATTGCGTCACGCAGCCGGGCAGCTTCCGTGTTCAGGGTGTTTGTTGCCCGCGACACATTTTCCGATCCACTGTGAACGCGGGCGGTTTCCGTATCCAGTGCGCCAACGGCATCGGCGACGGTTCGCATGCCACCATTGGCATCATGAATGCTGGCAGAAATGCCGTTGGTTGATGCCTGCTGTTCTTCTACCGCCGCGGCGATAGCAGCAGCAGACTGGTCAACTTCGCCGATAACGTTGGCAACCGATTCAAGGGCACTGACAACATTGTCCGTCAGACCGCGGATTTCTTCGACCTGTGCCGAAATATCCTCGGTCGCGCGGGCAGTTTGCGAAGCAAGGTTTTTAACCTCGCCTGCGACAACGGCAAAGCCTTTGCCTGCGTCACCGGCACGTGCCGCCTCGATCGTGGCATTAAGTGCCAGAAGGTTGGTCTGGTTGGCAATGTCTTCGATCAGGGTAACGATATCGCCAATTCGCTGAGTGGCTTCGGTCAGTTGCTCGAAAAGGGCGCGGGAATGTTCGCTTTCATTGCGGGCGCGTCCGGCAACCTCGGCTGATCGCTGGGCCTGTTGGCCAATTTCGCCGATGGCTTCTGACAGGCTGGCGGTGGTTTGTGAAACGGCTTCGATATGGTGGAGCACGGTTTCGGAATGGTGGTTGGCATCGGCGGCACGTGCTGTCGCTGATGTTGCGATTTGCTCCATGTCGTTTGCGGACCCGTTAAGCGACCCGAATTCACGGTCAAAGCCGCCAAGGGCCTCCTGCACGGCGCGCTGGAAATTATCGGTTGCTGCAACCAGTTCAAGCTGGCGTTCGCGTTCGATCTTACGGACCCGTTCGCGTTCGTGGCGAAGGGTTTCGGCTTCTTTTGACTGGTCGCGCAGCACTGTTACCGACCGTGCCACCACACCAATCTCATCGCGGCGCTGAACACCGCGGATTTCGATATCAAGATCGCCCTTGGAAATCTGTTCGATCAATTGCGCAAGATCCGTCATCGGGCGCGAAATACGTCGCGAAACAAATACCGATACGATTGCCGCGATAAGGATCACGACAATTGCGACAATCACGAAAACCTTCTGAAGTGTCTCGGCCTGTGCCTGGGCGTTGCCAAATGAGGTCGTGGCAACTTCCTGAGACTGCACGAGAATTTTTTGCAACGGTACTTGCAAAGCACGGAATGATTCATCGGCACGCGCAATAACCTCAAGCGCGCCATAGACATTCATCTCGCTTTCGATCAGGAACTGATCGACTTCGGCCATATAGGTGTCATAGGCGGTGGTGAATTCATCACCGCCTACTTCTGCCAGACGTTCGGCAAGCGGGGCCAGTTCAGTAGATAGATTACCGGCCTTTTCGCGAAGTTCGGGAACGGCTGCGGCGTTAATGCCGTTTGAGTCCCAGGTTAGAATTCGAAACAGCGTCCCGTGTGCCTCATTTAATGCATCACTGAGTGTCAGCGCATCGGAACGACGTTCGTAAGCTTCGACGCGAAGGTTGTTTAGCGTTTCCTTCTCGCTTTCCAAGGTTAGAACCGTTGCGATACCCATCGCAATGATCACGGCCATAAGAAAAACAGGAACCAAAAGTGTTTTGGGACCGATTGCCAGATTATCAAGAAAACGCATCGCTTCAGCATCCTTCGCGTCGAAGATTCTTGGTCTTACATTTCACCGTCATTCGGAACGGCTTTGCGTTTGCGCAGCCATTGACGTGTGTTTCCGACAAGCGGAGCAAGCAGGAAGGCAATGCTGATCAGCAGGATAACCAGTGTGATCGGACGTTCCCAAAGGAAGGAAATCGAACCATCGCTGATCATCAATGCGCGACGCAGGTTTTCTTCCATCATCTCGCCAAGGATGAAGCCCAGCAGCATTGGTGCCATCGGATAGTTCAAAAGACGCAGACCAATGGCGATTGCCGCGGCCAGAACCATCAGGTGAATATCCATGGTGTTAAACGTCACCAGATAAACACCGATCAGCGAGAAGAACAGGACGAACGGAACCAGCAACTGCTGGGGCAGTGCCAGCAAACGCGAGATGTACGGGATCAGCGGCAGGTTCAGGACCAGAAGGACGATGTTGCCGATATACATCGAAATGATGACCGACCAGAACACGTCAGGCTGTTCGACAAACAGACGGGGACCCGGCTGGACACCATAGGAAATCAGAGCACCCATCATGACAGCAGTGGTGCCCGAACCCGGGATACCAAGCGTCAGAAGCGGCACGAACGAGCCCGAGCAAGCAGCGTTGTTTGCGGTTTCCGGTGCCGTCAGGCCACGGATCGAACCCTTGCCGAACTGAAGTTTTTCCTTGGCACTTGCAAGGTTCCGTTCAAGACCATAGGCGAGGAACGATGCAATCGTTGCACCTGCACCCGGCAGAACGCCGGTAAAGAATCCAAGTACCGAGGAACGCGCGATGACAGGGGTCATTGTTTTGACCTCGTCTTTCGAGAGCTTCATTGATCCGAGATTCTTCAATGCTTTCTGTTCGTCACTGCGTGTGTCTTTGGTAGGGCGCAGAATCTGCAAAAGGGCTTCGGACAGGGCAAATGTCGACATGGCGAGTAACAGGAAGCTGATACCGTCAACAAGATCCATGCTGCCAAAGGTAAAGCGCGCAACGCCAGCCGCCGGATCGGTGCCGATTGTCGAAAGCATGATGCCAAACAGCGTCATGGTGATCGCCTTAAGAACCTGGCCCTTTCCGGCAAAGGCCGAGACGGCAGTCAGGCCCAGAACCATCAGTGCAAAGTAATCAGCCGACTGGAAGGACAGCGAAACCGAAGCCAGTGCCGGTGCGGCAACCAGAAGGAAGATGGCAGCGATAGTCCCGCCCGAAAAAGAGGAATAAGCGGCAATGGCAAGTGCTTTACCAGCCTTTCCTTGCTGTGCCATCGGATAGCCGTCAAAAGCTGTGGCGACTGTTCCGGCAACACCCGGTGCGTTGATCAGGATCGATGAGGTCGAGCCACCAAAGATTGCACCGTAATACACACCGGCCATCAGAATCAGGCCGGTCGACGGATCAAATCCGTAGGTGATCGGGATCATCAGCGCAATGGCCGTGATCGGACCGAGGCCGGGCAACATACCGATAAACGTGCCGGCAAAGCAGCCGACAACAACCATCAGAAGGTTGATCGGCATAATAGCGGTCGTCAGACCGGAGAAAATTCCTTCAAGCATTTCTTTCGCCCTAGCCCAGCATTTCGAAGATGTCGCCCGGCGCCAGATAAATCCCCATCAACTGGGACAGCAGGAACCAGAATACGAAGACGACAGGTACGGCTGCACCGATCAGAACCTTGATGCGGCGTTCGCCAAGAACGGCAAACCCGCCCATCAGGAATATGGTGGTCGAGATCAGGAAGCCGAGATAGCGAATGGTCAGGCCATAGAAGATCATCAGTGCGGCAAGCATGATGACCGGTTTCCATTTCATGCCACGGAACGCAGCAAGGAGGCTGCCGGCCTCTCGATTGGCCGGCAGTACCAGTTGTGCGAAGGAAACCACGCCCATCACCCATGCTATGGCATTTGGGAGGGTCCGGGCATTGAACGGGGCATCTTCGTCACCGAACAAAAGCGGGATATCGCCGACATAATAGCCATAGATCAGCGCGAGACACAGAAAGAGCATTGCGCCGAATTTGTCACGATTGATGGACATGGCGTGGTTTCCTTTAGAGATCTTTTTATTGCTGTTCGGAAAGGCTTATTTCAGGAAGCCAAGTTCACGCATCAGGTCGCCGACCATTTTCTCCTGATTTTCCATGAAGGAGGAGAATTCAGCGCGCGGCTTGTAGAACTTTTCCCAGCCGTTACGTTTACGAACAGTTTCCCATTCTTCGGTCGCCTGCAGGTCCTTCAGCAGTTTGGCATAGGCATCTGCCTTTTCAGCCGAAAGAGCCGGGGAACCGAAATAGCCGCGCCAGTTGACGAATTCTGCGTCAATGCCGAGCTCACCCAGTGACGGGACGTCCGGAGCAGCTTCGATACGGTCGGTCGAGGTAACGGCGAGGATACGAATCTGACCTGCTTTGTGCAGTTCAAGCAGTTCGCCAAGGCCGGTTGAAATGACTTCGGTTTCACCCGACAGAAGACCGGCAATCGCTTTCCCGCCCGCATCGTAGGGAATGTATTTTACCTGTTTGGCATCGCCGCCGCCTTTCTGGACAGCATATGCAGCAACGATATGGTCCATACCACCACGAACCGAGCCGCCACCGAATTTCACTGAGTTCGGATCAGCTTTGATGGCTTCGACAACATCGGTGAAGGATTTGTAGGGGCTGTCGGCTGGAACGCCGAAGGCAGCGTATTCCGCGACAACACCGGCAATTGGGGTCAGGTCACGGAAAGACTGCGGGAATACGCCGGTCAGTGAACGGACGATAATCGGGGTCGAGTTGACCATCAGGGTGTTGTCGAGGCGATCAGCTGCTTCGATCATGTATGCAATGGCTTTACCGCCGCCGCCGCCCGAAAGGTTTTCGTAGGACGCGGTGCCAACCAGACCAGCTTTGGTCAGGGCTTCACCAGTACCGCGTGCGGTGCTGTCCCAGCCACCGCCGGCACCACCCGGAACGATGAAGTGAATATCGTTAAATTCCTGTGCTTTGGCATCAAAGGCACCAAAAGCAGCAGTTGAAACGGCAACAGCGGTGGCCGCTGCCAGGAATCCGCGACGCGAAAACATCGTCAGCTTCTTCATTGTGTTGTCTCCTCCAGACACAAAAACCTTCCTGAGCCGCCGAACGGCGGCAGGCCGATCAATTCAGGACAAGGCATCTGCAATGAAGGTCTGGCTGCGCTTGCATTCCGGCGACATGCCGGTACCCCATGACAACAAACAGCTGAAGGCCTCCCTTGCCGATGATCCTTTTTGATTATCCTTAAGCCAGACCAAATGATCTGACGGATCGGCAGCCGCAAGACGGTAACAGGCAAACCTGTCACCAACCTGTCATTGCACCAAACAGAGTGAAAAAAGTTCACAGCATTTATGATGGTGAGGCAAAGACCGCTGGTGAAAATCATTTACGCCGATAATGTCCGCCCGCAATCAAGTGCATGTTTCTTAAGGAAAAACAGGGCTTCGTCACGTTTCAATTGATTGAACCGGCTAAGCGGTCCTGACAGGGTCAATACACCAAGAAGCCGGTTTTGCCGGTCCAGTACGGGAACGGCGATTGCCGATATGTCCGGGTCACGTTCGCCTTCGCTTTGGGCAAATCCCGCATCAAGAACATCAATCGCACGATCATCAACGCCGTCCCCCCATGCGCGGATCACGTGCCCGGCCGCACCACGGTCACAAGGAAGTATCGCGCCTTCTTCCAGATGATGGCGCAGACTGCTGGGGGAATTTTCGCGAAACAGGCACAAACGGTTTTCGCCTTCGGGCACATAAAAAGATGCGGTTTCCCCACTGGCCAAGACAAGGGCTGTCAGATGCGGGCGCACGACATCATCCATGCGAAATGATCGACGATAAATCGACCCCAGACGCCACAATGCAGGCCCCAGCCGATAGCGCCCGCGTCCCGATATTGCCAGAAACCCCCGCGACTCTAATGTTCCGGCCAGTCGGGTGATGGTGCTTTTATACATGCCCGTGCGTTCCGAAAGGTCCTTAAGCGACAGATCGGCATCACGATCAGTAAAGGCATCAAGGATGATCAGGGCGCGTTCAACTGCGCTAACATTTTGTTCTGACATAATAAATTGAATTCCCGTGTGACTGTTCCGCCCGGGATGTCGTTATTGGGCATTTTGGGATCGGTCAAAATTCTATATAATAGAACAAAATTCTACCAGACAGAATTTAAGGAAATGTCATGGATACGACCAAACCACTTGCCGGTATTACCGTTTTGGACCTGACCAACGTTTTGGCTGGTCCGTTTTGCTGCCATCAACTGGCCCATCTGGGGGCGGATGTTATCAAGGTCGAAGCACCGGGGCGCGGTGATCTGGCGCGTCAACTTGGGGCGGATCAGGGGCTGAACGAAAAGCTGATGGGTGTTTCGTTCATGGCACAGAATGCCGGAAAGCGGTCTGTGACACTTAACCTAAAAGACCCGCGCGGGAAGGAAATCCTTAAAAAGCTGGTCGCGAATGCCGATGTGGTTGTCGAAAATTTCCGGCCCGGCGTGATGGATCGGCTTGAGCTTGGCTATGATGTCCTTTCAAAAGTTAACCCCGCGCTGATCTATTGTGCGATTTCAGGCTTCGGGCAGACCGGCCCGATGAAAAAACTGCCTGCCTATGACCAGATCGTACAGGGGCTTTCGGGCATTATGACGATCACTGGCGAGGAAGATCGGGAAACCTACCGTGTTGGATATCCGGTCGCGGATACGATTGGCGGTTTGACGGCTGCATACGCAATCACCGCAGCAATTGCCGGACGTGCAATGGGGGGCAACGAAGGTAAAGGCAGTTTCATCGATATTTCGATGCTGGAATCCGTGATTGCGACCATGGGCTGGGTGGTATCGAACTTCCTCATTGCCGGGAAGCAGCCGACTGCAAACGGCAACGACAATTTCACATCCTCGCCATCGGGTACGTTCCGCACACAGGATGGCAAGATCAATATTGCGGCCAACAAACAGGAACAGTTTGAAGCGGTTTGCGATGTTCTGGATTTGCCAGACCTGAAAGTTGACCCGCGTTTTGTAACCCGGACAGAACGCCTGTCGCATCGCCGGGAATTGAGCGATCTGCTTGAAGATGCGCTCGTCACCCGGACGACCGATCACTGGGTATCCGAATTCAACGCTGTCGGCGTACCCGCCGGGGCGGTCTTGACCGTGCCACAGGTTCTTTCGCTGCCGCAGATTGCCGATCGCGGCATGTTGGCCGACTTTACGGATGTGCCGGGTGCGGAGCGCGATATCCGTATTCTTCGTACAGGCATCAAGATGAATGGTGATGCACCGTCGGTCGATGCGCCGCCACCGGTTCTGGGACAGGATAACGAAACTATTCTGGCCGTCCTTGGCATGTCTGCCGAGGAGGTCGCCACCTTGAAAGCCGAGGGCGTGCTATGAGCGACAAAACCGCAAAAGACATTGAAAACGAAGTCAGCGACTGGTGGAAAACATCCATCATCGATATGGAACCGGGCAAAATCCATTATGGCGGCTACGCCATTCAGGACCTGATTGGCAATATCAGTTTTCCCGGGATGATCTGGCTTATGACGCGCGGTGAGTTGCCATCAAAGGGGCAGGCAGCCTTGCTTGAGGCGGCCCTTGTTGCGGCAGTCGATCACGGCCCGCAGGCACCAAGTATCGCAATCGCGCGCATGGCCGCGACCTGCGGGGTTGGTTTGAATAATGCCATGGCCAGTGCCGTTAACGTATTGGGAGATGTCCATGGTGGGGCGGGTGAACAGGCTGTTGCGCTTTATCATGATATTGCGGCGCGCATGGATGAGGGCCAAAACCTTGTCGATGCGACAGCAGCAGGGCTGGACCATCAGATTGCCGAACATGGCAAACATATTCCGGGATTTGGTCATCGTTTCCATCCGCTTGACCCGCGTGCACCGCGCTTATTGTCGCTTGTTGAAAAGGCGGCTGCCGATGGGATTGTTTCCGGGCATTTTGGACAGATTGCCAGCCAGATAGAAGAAACCCTTCTGGCCCGCAAAGGCAAACGCATCCCGATGAATATCGATGGTGCGACGGCAGTGATATATGCCGAACTAGGATTTGCCGCACCGCTGGCGCGTGGTTTGTTCTGCCTGTCACGGTCGGTTGGGATACTTGCCCATGCGTGGGAGCAAACCAATCAGGGGGGCCGCAACAAGGGACCAATTCCGCGACGTCTGATCTGGAATTATGACGGGCCGGAACGCCGCCCGGTGCCATCAGACCTTAACGGCGATTAAGTAGCGCATCCTGCCAGCGGCTTAAAAACCGCTGGCGTTTTGCCTGATCCAGATAAACCAGAAGCCCCGGCCCGACGGGGAATGAGCGAACCCTTTCGCCGTACCGATCAAAAATCAGCGACGAGAACGGGCTGGGCGGGACATCGGGACGGACGGGGTTGAAATTGCCTTCGTCCTGCAGGATGCTCTGGCCTTCAATCGACAGGATATAATCAAGGAACCTGCCGCCAAGTTCCGGATTGCGCGCCCCGCGCGGAATTATGGCAATCCGCGAATAAACAACGATGAAATCATCGGGCAGGATTACGCCGAGATTGGGGTTCCGGTGACTAAATGTTTCCGCGTACGATCCCAGCAAATTGTATCCCAGTACCAATTGGCCATCGGCTATTTTCTCAAGCATTGGCGACGTATTGGAATAGAGCTTTACCTTCGCCTGACCCAACGTGCGGACAAAGTCCCATATCCCGGAAAAGAACCGTTCATCGCGTGCCAGAAACAGGAAGCCAACACCGCTGCGTTCAATGTCATAGGTTGTGACCTTCTCGCTGAGCAGATCATCGTGATCGTTCAGAAGCCGAATGAAATCGTTACGTGTGCGCGGCGGTTCAAGATTATTTTCGCGAAAGTATTTGCGGTTATACGCCATCACGGCCGGTTCTTGTGTTACCGCAAATGCTTCGTTGCGCCAACGGGCCCAGTTTGGCAATGCGCGTGTCTGATCGCTTTGATGCGAAAAGGCATAACCGTCATTCGCGAGCTTCATCTGCAAATCCATTGACGAACTGATCACCAGATCGGCGTTTGGTTCTCCTGCTTCGCGTTCGGCAAGAGTCTGGTGATACATCTCCAGTGTTTGCAGCTGATGATATTCGACGCGGATTTCCGGGTTGCTTTGCTGAAATCCGTCAATGGCAGGGCGAAATGCTTCGATATCGGCCGATCCGTAAATGACGACGGTTCGACTTTCCGACAACAGAAGCTGTTCGGGGTCGCCCGGGGTGGTGTTTTGCAGCGCGGGAAAGATGAAAAGCTCGGCAGATGCCGGCAAAACGCGGAAAATTGCTGCGCAGAAAACTGCAATAATGATAGTACTGCGCAGGTTCATCGCTTACAGACCCTCACTTATTGAATTACTCGCAGACGTGTCGCCGGATAGTGATATCGAGGCTTTCCCGATCTGGCAAAATCTGGAAAATTCATGTTCTTGGGGCAATATGCACCAGACCATTCTGGTTTAACAGGGGACCTGACCCGACACAATGAGAGTCCTTGTCGTAGAAGATCACGCAGCACTTGCTGATGGCATCGCCCGCTCTTTGCAGCAGGCGGGCTATGCGGTTGATGTGATTTCTGATGGCGAAGAGGCCGATGAAATTCTGCGCACCCAGGAATACGGCCTTGTCGTGCTGGACCTTAATCTCCCTCGTATGGATGGTCTCGAAATCCTGCGTCGATTGCGTCATCGCGGATCGGAAAGTGCTGTTCTTATCCTGACGGCACGCAACGATATTGATGACCGTGTTCGAGGGCTTGACCTTGGTGCAGACGATTATCTGGCAAAGCCGTTTGAACTGGTCGAGCTTGAGGCACGCGTGCGTGCCCTGATGCGCCGTCATTCGGGGACGCATAATACCCGGATCACCTGTGGACGCCTGACATATGATACTGTTGCCCGCCGCGCGATGATTGATGGCGAGGATATCGAAATTCCGCGCCGCGAACTGAATATCCTTGAAATTCTGCTTTTGCGGCTTGGGCATGTATTGTCCAAGGAACAGATCACCGACCAGCTTGCCGGGTTCGAGGACGACATCAGTGCAAATGCGGTAGAACTTTACATCAGTCGATTGCGTAAACGTGTCGAAACGGCAGATATCAAAATCCAGACTGTCCGCGGTCTTGGTTACCTGTTGAAAAAAACATGAAATGGCGCAACGCATCCCTTCGCCGGCGCTTGCTGATCTGGCTTTTGATCCCGCTACTTTTGATCAGTTCACTGATGCTGTTCGAGGTCCGCAGCAACGCGGTGCATTCTGCCAATCAGGCCTTTGACCGTGCGCTTCTGAGTTCCGCGCTTGCGATTGCGGATCGTGTGGTCCTGATAGGTGGGCAGATTGAGGTCGATGTACCTTACGTCGCCCTCGAGATGCTGACCAGTTCTGCGCAGGATCGGGTCTTCTATCAGGTCAGTACAGCACAGGGCGAATTCATTACCGGTTACGAAGAACTGCCACCGGTTCCCGAAGAGCTGATGCCGCTTCTGGAAGAGCCGGTGTTTTATGATGCGGAATATAACGGCGAACGGGTGCGGATTGGCGCGTTGTCGCGTTATGTGGCCAGCGCAAGAATGGCGACACGTTTTCACGTATTGGTCGCCGAAACCACGGGAACACGCGAAAGCCTGAGCGAAGATATTCTGGCCCGTGCGGCAGTCCGGCAATTCGGGCTTATCCTGATTGCCGCCCTTATTGTCTGGTTCGGGATCGGGCAGGGGCTTAAACCGTTGGCGCGGCTGGAAGAAGCCCTTAACCGTAGGTCACCCTCGGACCTGAGACCCATTCTGCATGATGTCCCGACCGAAGTGCGCCATCTTGTCGGCGCGATCAACCATTTGCTGAAACGCTTGGAAAATACGCTTTCGACCATGCAGCGGTTTACCGCAGATGCCGCACATCAGCTGCGCACTCCATTGGCGGCGTTGCGTACCCAGGCAGAGTTGGGACTGCGTGAAAAGGATCCGGAAAAGCTGCATGATGTCATGGAAAAGCTTGCAGCATCGACGCGTCAGACTTCTCATCTTGCCAACCAGTTGCTGACATCCGCGCGGTCCGCACCTGAAGGTTTGGCCGGACGTCCCTTTGCCCGTATTGACCTGGGCGAGATCACCCGGACGGTTACGGGCAGCAAGGTCCCCGCTGCGATAGAGCGCGGTATTGATCTTGGCTATGAGGGGCTGGACGGAGAGGCTTTGATCATGGGGGATGTGACCCTGATCGAGGAATTGCTGAAGAACCTGATCCACAATGCGCTGACCTATTGCCCCGAAGGCAGTTCCGTTACCGTGCGATTAATACCCGAGGCGGACAATACATCATTCGTCAAACTGGTGGTCGAAGATGACGGGCCGGGTATTGCGCTTGAACATCGCAAACATGTGTTCGAACGCTTTTATCGTGTGTCGGATGGTGGGGAAGACGGATGCGGCCTTGGCCTTTCGATCGTGCGCGAAATTGCATTGCGCCACGATACACGCATCCGGCTTGATGAACCGGAAGATCACAGTGGTGCGATTTTCTCGGTGCGTTTCCGATTGGCGCCGGATCAAGGGTAATTGCGTTAACGGCGAAGGGCGGGAATTGTCGACAGCACGGTTTTCATCAATTGTGGTTGCCGGTTCACGCCGGTCTTTGAAAATACGGTTTTCAGATACGTTCGTGCCGAGCTTAGTGAAATTCCAACCAGTTCTGCTGCCTGTTCAAGAGACATGCCCTCGGCAAGCTTTTGTGTCAGCTTGGCCTCGGACCGGGTCAGACCAAAAATATCAATCAGGTCATCAATCGTTGGCGGCCCTATTCTTTCGGGTTCGACCAGTATGAAGACGAAGCTGTCCGGAATGGTGCCACCATTGCGGACCCGGCGCAGGAAAACCGACAATGGCCCCTGTTCGTGATCAATCGAAAATCCGCGCTGCATCGGCGGAACACGACCCGCAGGGGGATGCAAAAAACGTTCGAGATCATCAGGCACCTTGTCGATCAGAAGCCGGTTATCAGGACTGACCTGTAATGACGCTGACCGGCGCAAAATTTCGGCGGCTTGCGCATTCATGTGTGAAACCGTAAGCCGGTCATCGGTTGCAATAAGCCCCAGATGGAAAAGATCGAGGAACGCTGCAGGAATTGTATCGCGGCTTTCACCGTGCCTGCGCGCGATCTCGGTTTCGATACCATCAAGAATTGTTTTTAAGGCGGTGGGTTTTGGATAGAAACGAAAGACTCCGAACTCGTTGACGGCTGTAAGGGCTGATTGAAGGTCGGCATAACCCGTCAGCATCACAATGATCAGGTCGCCCCGCAGATTTCGAAGCTTTTCTGCCAGTTCGAGACCGGTCATGACTGGCATGTGAATGTCCAGAATAGCGGCTGTTACATTCGGGGTACTGGAAATCTCCGTCAGTGCGGTTCGTGGATCACCGAAATACAGCCCCTGCCAATGCGGCGCGAGGTTTGCGAAATTTCGCCGATGCGATGACAGAAGGTTTTCATCGTCATCTACAAATGCAATGCAGACAGGACGGTCTGACGCCATTGTCATTCACACTCCACATATGGGGATGTTGGTTCGTCTATCCTGACATTATTCTTCGGTATATCAAATCCTGTATGAACTGGTGGCTGTAAAATCGGCTTTCAGGTGATGCGGGTTGGTTTTTACCGGAGTTGTCCCTGATGCGTGTTGCGACAATCGACCTGCCTACCGTTATGATGGTGGATGATGATGAAAACCTTTTGGCTTCGGTATGTCGTTCCCTGTCGGGGAGCTTTAATTTAGTCAAATATATCAATGGCGAGGCTGCTCTTGAATGGTTGTCAAAAAACCGTTCCGGGGTGCAGGTCATTGTTGCTGATCTGGTAATGCCGACCATTGATGGCATTAATTTCCTGAAACGTGCCTGCCATTGTGCTCCGGATGTGCCGCGGATTTTACTGACGGGAAATGTTTCGGCGGTACCACTGCGCGAAGCAAAAGAGCATGCAAAAGTCAGTCAAATTCTGACAAAGCCCATTTCGTCCATGGCCCTCAAAGAAGTCCTGGCCCGGACGATCGGAGACCGGTGTAAAGAAGGCCATGTTGAAAATGTGATGCCCGATATCGTGAATGCAGCGATTGATAGGTCTGATTTTACCACTGTGATTCAGCCCCGCGTCCGCACCAGCGATTTTATGAGAACAGGTGGCGAAGTTCTTTGCCGAATGCCTGATTTGCAAAAACGGTTTGATATCGGACAGATATTCGAAGGTTGCCGAAACCAGCCGGTAATGAACCGTCTGACGATGCATATCATGGAGACGATGATTGATCTGGCACCGCTTTATCGCGAAGCGCTGGGACCAAGTGCCAGAATATCAATGAACGTCGATCCCTGTTTGGTCAGCAACAACCGATTTGTTTGCTCTATGTCGGATTTCATCGATGAAATGCAGGAATCTGGTGTCGAGATCGAGCTTGAAATCAATGAAAAGCAGTTGAACGTGATGGACGAAAACTTTGCGAAAAATGCAAAGTTTCTGGCCCGGCGCGGGACGCGGTTATTCATTGACGGCTTTGGTGCAGATAAAGGGGCATTCGAGTTGTTGCGGAACGAATATTTTGCCGGTGTTAAACTTGATCGGGGTCTGATTGGCCGGATGATGGGTAACCGGAGTGACGACGCGTTTGTTTCATGGATTGTTCAGATATGCCGACAGATCGGCTACTCGGTCATTGCCGTCGGTGTTGAAAACGAGGCCACAGCCCTTTGCCTGCGCGAATATGGGGTAGAAGAATTGCAGGGATATCTTTTTGGTATGCCACAACCGCTTGAAGAACTCGTGCCAGGCAAGATTGCGATATGAACAAGTGTGGCAATACAAATGATTGACCAGTTTTTTCAAGCTCGATCATTGTTTTGCTACCACGCCGTGACCAATGTTTAAACCAGTCTCGGAGTACAATTACGATGATGAAAACGATCACTAAATTCGCCATGACCATAGGCACGATCATTGTCTTTACGGTTGGAAATGCTCATGCAGCAAGTGAATTGAGGCTCTCAACTACCGGCGGTGAAACCACGACGGTGTCATTTGAAGAACTGACCAAACTCCCCGACACCGAGTTTTATACTTCGACCCCGTGGACCGACGGTGTTCAGAAATTCCGGGGTGTTGATTTCGATGTTCTGCTCGATACCTATGGCATCACGGCCGATACCGTACGTGTGTCCGCATTGAATGATTACAGCGTGATGATTCCGGCCAGTGTGCTTCGGGATGACAACGCCATTCTGGTTTATCTGCAGAATGATGCAGAAATGTCGGTGCGCGACAAAGGCCCGTTCTGGGTTGTTTTCCCTTATGACAGTGATGTTCGTTTCCAGACTGACACCTACTGGTCTTATTCCGTCTGGCAAGTGAAGTCGATTGATGGGCAAAACTAGACATTTTCTGTCAAAAATTTCGAGTGGGGTCATTTTCTCGATACTGGTCCTGTTCATTATCCTTTACGGCGTCTTTTCGACTGCGATTGTGCGGCAGCTCGACGACGAAAAATTTGCGTATCGTGAAAATTTTGCATGGGCGGTTTTTCAGATTCAGCGCCAGTTTCTGGAAATCGAGCGACATATCGAATACGCCTGGGTACAGAATGAAATCGCCAAAGAGGATTTCGAACAGGTTCTTCTGGAATATGAAATCCTTGTAAGCCGCACTTTGCTTGTCAAACAGGGTGAGGGTTTTCAGGTTCTTCTACAAATTCCTGAAGTGACAAGTTTGCTGGCGATACTTGATGAAAAGATCGCCCGCATTGATGCGGTGATCGCAAAGACATCGAACCCATCTGTTGTATTGAATTTCATTCGCGACGAACTTGAAACTATCGACGATCCTGTACAGCAGGCAGTGGTTCGCACGAACAACTTTGTGTCGGTTTATAATGCCAGCAACATTGCCAGCGTGAAGACAGACATACAAATCCTGTCCTATCTGTTCTTTTCCGGCATGATCGTGATGATTGGTCTTACGGTCTTTGTCATTCGTCACCGTCAGCGTGCCTTTGCCGCAGATGTCGATGCGCGACGTGCCCGTCAGGAACAGGAAGTCATCGAAGAGGCTGCCGATTATGCCAAAATGCATGCATTGGGTACATTGGCAGGCGGCGTTGCTCATGAAATCAATACACCGGCCCAATACATTCAGAACAATCTTGAATTCCTGTCTGACAGTTTTGACGAGGTGGTTAAGGCAATCCGGACCGTTGATGCAGATGGAACCGCCCGTCTTGAGCTTGATCGGAACCGCATCGACTTCATGATTGAAGAAATCCCGCTGGCAATTAGGGAAAGTATTCAGGGCCTTGACCGGATTGCGGAGATTGTTCGGGGTATACGGAAGTTTGCCCATCCGACGACGGATTCTGTCGAACGGATTTCCATTGCCGAGGAAATCGAAACGGCGATAACCCTGACGCGCAACCAGGTCAAACACGTCGCTGAACTTGAACAAAGTTATGCAACAGATGTCAGGGAAGTCGAAGGTCGGCGGAACCATCTGTCGCAGGCGTTGATCAACCTGATCGTCAATGCGTCGCAGGCAATCCGGGAATCTGGCAAACGGCCTGGCAAAATCTGGCTGGATGTTACTTCGGATACCACGGATGTCTTCATTCGTTTACGTGACAATGGCGGTGGCGTGCCCGAAGAGCTGCGTGACCGTATTTTCGATTATTTCTTTACCACCAAGGAACGCGGGGTTGGCACGGGTCAAGGCCTGCCGATTTGTCGCAAGCTGATCCAGGATGATTTCAATGGCGATCTGACCCTGTCCGAAGCAAGTGGCGAGGGGGCCGAGTTTATTATCCGTATTCCGAAACCGGGCAGCCGACAGGCGGACGATGATCAACGTCGGGATCGTAGCACAATAGATGAAATCTATGACATTCGGTCCTGATGGGATATTGCGACGCCAAGCACTATGGAAATCATCTCCTGTTCCTGCCGGATCGCTGTAGCACGGCGACATGAGGATCATATTGCCACGGGGAGGCTGTCGCGAAGTGACGCACAATGTTGTTCCCACGAGGCCCATTTCTGTTGGGCATTGCAACGGGCAATGAAACTCGCGGCGCGGTCATATTTGGATGTGCGATCATCGCTGTCCCGACCAAACTTTCGGGCAAAATGCTGTGCGGCATAGACAATCAGCAAAGATCTGGAATTCTGCGTTGGTGCAGCTTCCGGGCGATGATGAAAAGCAATGTCTTCGATAACCTCGTGCTTGAAGCCCCAAAGGGCTGCGAGGCAGGCCGAAACACCGGGATGAGAAACACCGATTGAACCGATTTCTGCTGAAATGATGTCGCAGTGATCCCGATCTGCATGATCACGGCTTGCGGCAACCTTTTCCGGGATCACCTGTTCCATGATGTTTAATCCGATATGGCACAGGATTGCTGCGGCGCGGACAATATCGATAGTCTCGTGAGACAGGCCGTCGAGACGGGCGATCTCGGCAGACATCTGGCCCAGAACGAGGCTGCGATGAATGGCCTGTTCGATATTGTCCGGGGTGAATCCGGTCTGCTGGCCATGTACGGCCCATATGACACATAGTGCCTTGATGCTTTCCGGTCCGAACAGATCGATCAGGGCAACCATATCGGGCGTATCCGTTGGTAGAATAAGTTTTTCACGGCGTGCAAGTTCATGGGCAAGGTCGATAAAACCGGGTTTGTCGCGGCTGAATTCCAGCAACTCTTTTTCGCTGCTTTGTCCCTTGTGTTGCAGGATCGTATGCAGCCTTTGAAAAACCGGCGGCCAGAGAAGTGTGGCCGACATGCGATACAGGATATCGATCAGCAGTGGATCACGCAGATAGTTGCGCAGGATCAGACCGCGTTCAATGGCGTGGATGACATCCTGATCGCTGCACGGTTTCATCAGAAAATGATGGGTTGCCGCACTGCCGGACTGGATGGCCTTTTCATCGGAATAACCCGAAAGCAGGATGCGGGCCGTATCAGGATATTTTCGTGCTACGGTGCGCAGCAATTCAGCCCCGTCCATTTCGGGCATCCGCATGTCCGAAACAATGACATCAGCCCCTTGCAGGTCGAGATTCTTGAGGGCTTCGGCGCCACTGGTGCAAAAACGCAGTTTCCAATCAGGCCGTTTTGACATGATGCGGCGACGCAATCCGCTAAGCACATTGGGATCGTCATCAACGAAGAGGACTGAAACGTTTTCTGGCATCCCGGCATCCTTTTCGGGAAAGGTCGGCTGATGGCTGCCTTCAGGCTGACAGCGTTGCAGGATTTTGACAATACAAATGCCTTACCTGCCAAGACGGATTCTGGATCACAAAGCAGGTCAATATGATCATGCGGGTGTAGCGTGCCAGAGATTTATCGGCGGGGAGGTAAACAAAAAAGGGCTGCCGATGAAGGCAGCCCAAAGTTGTTGAGAGCGAAGAGGGGAAGATCATTGCGTTGGGGCGAGCAGGATCAGAATTCGACACCGATCTTGCGATCTACCGAGTATTTGCCGCCGCCACGGATCAGGATCGAAAGCGCCATCAGGCCCCAGAAAAGAGGCATTTCAAACCCGGCATTGTTCCACGCATAACCGTTTGGCAGGTGAATGGTAATGGCAACCGCCATGAAGGCAATCACAGCGGCAGCCACCGGGCGGGTCAGCAGACCGATGGTCAGCATCAGACCACCCACGAATTCGAGAAGCCCGATCAGCAGTGCAAAAAGCAGACCCGGTGCAAAGCCGATGCTTTCAAGCCAGCCAGCGGTGCCTTCAAGGCCATAGCCGCCAAAGGCACCAAACAGTTTCTGGGCACCGTGCGGCATCAGAAGAAGGCCGGTGGTGACGCGAACGATCACGGGTGACAGGGGTTCAAGTGCCGCCCAAAGATTGCCAAGGGCCGGGATGACCGTACGCGGTTTGGTGTTTGCAAGAGATGACATATTCATTCTCCATCGAAAAGTCGGACCGGAAGACCGGTTCAGGCGACCATGTCAAAAACAAGGGCTTCAGCTTCGGTTGCGTCGCTGAAAATCAGTTCGTCTTCGTCCCGGATGGCGGCACCATCGCCGGCCTTCAGGGTTTCGCCATTCACGCTCAGCATGCCGCGCGCTACCTGAACCCATGCAATCCGACCCGGTTCGATTTTATGGGATGCTGTTTCACCTTCACCCAGATGGGCAACGTAAAGGTCAACATCCTGATGAATGGTGATCGATCCATCCCGACCGGTGCGACTGCCGATCAGTGACAGGCCCGAACCCGTATCGGAACGTGCGATTTCCTTTTCCTCGTAACCCGGTTCGAGGTTCGCTGCTTCTGGAATGACCCAAATCTGCAGGAAGTGCACCGGGTTTTCTTTCGAATGGTTGTATTCCGAATGGCGGATACCCGTTCCGGCCGTCATGCGCTGCAGGCGGCCCGGGCGGATAACAGAGCCGGTGCCAAGGCTGTCTTTGTGTTCAAGCGCGCCATCAAGCACATAGGAAATGATTTCCATATCCTTGTGGCCATGAGTGTCAAAACCGGCACCGGGGATAACCCGGTCTTCGTTAATCACGCGCAGCGGGCCCCAACCCATCCGTTTCGGATCGTAATAGTGACCGAAGGAAAAAGTGTGATGGGAGTCAAGCCAGCCAAACTGGGCGCGGCCACGGTCTGCGGATTCGATCTTGGTAATCATGTTGGTCTCCATCGCTGGGGTGTCGTTTGTTGGAGCCAGAATACGCTTTTCGCAAAAAGTGACAATTATCGTAATAATGTGCATACTGTCGCGTAATTAGCGACAATAAAACAGATATAGGCATGGCGGAGCCCCCCGGATGGACAAGCTTGGAAGCTTGCAAACCTTTGTAAAAGTTGTTGATGAAGGCAGTTTTGCTGCGGCGGCACGTGCGATTGGTCAATCACGATCCCAGGTTAATCGGGCGGTCATTGCGCTTGAGGAAGATTTGGGGGTGCAGCTTCTGAACCGCACGACGCGCCAGGTCGCCGTCACGCCAAGCGGCCGGGCTTTTTATGACCGGGCCAAGGCGGTTCTTGCCGATTTGCATGAAGCAGAAGAAGCCATTCGCGAAAACCGCGAAACGCCATCGGGCGATATGCGCATCAATGCGCCGATGTCATTTGGCACGCTGCATCTGGGGCCTGCACTGGTTGATTTTGCCCGGCAATACCCTGATATCCGGGTTGAACTTGCCCTATCGGACCGTTTTATTGACCCGGTCGCGGACGGGTATGACATGACTGTGCGGATCAGTCAGCCCAGTGAAACACTCGCACTGATTGATCATGAAATCATTCCGATGAACCGGGTTTTGTGTGCCTCGCCGGACTTCATCCGAAAGCATGGTGAACCGGAATCTCCGCGTGATCTTGCAACTTTGCCATGCCTGCATTACGGCAGCCTGCCAGCTGGTTCGAGCTGGAAGATGAATGGTCCGGACGGGCCGGTTTCCGTGCAGGTGAATGGTGTTTTCTGCTGCAACAATGCCGAAGTTCTGCGCGATGCGGCACTTGCCGATCTTGGCCTGGCATTATTGCCAACCTTCATTGCCGGGCCGGATTTGCAAAGTGGCAACCTGGTCAGTGTTTTATGCGATTACAGCCCGCCGGAACTGTTTCTGTATCTGCTTTATCCGCCCAGCCGACAATTATCGGCACGTATCCGGCTTTTGGTCGATTTTATTTATGACCGTTTTGGCGGTCAGCCCCACTGGGATCTGGTGCAATAAAGAAGGGGCGGGAAATCCGAACCCTTGCAGTCCACGTACCAGATATTAGGTTTTGATCAGGCCCTGGTGGTACATGGATATGACGAGTTTTGGCATGCCGACCCTGATGATGGTGTCACATGGTAACAGCGGCAATGGCGGCGATCCTGCGGCGGCGCTGGCGGATGCCGTGCGTGATCATTGGGCAGGGCCGGTACGCCATGGCTATATGCGCAGTACACCGTCGGTTCCCGATCAACTGGCAAAGCTGAAGCGCGATCACGAGGCAGACGATCTGATCGTCTTTCCGTTGTTTTTCAGCGAAGGATATCTGGTTTTTGAGGAACTGCCGCGCAATTTGCGCGATGCCGGACTTGATCGTGCGGTTATCCTGCCGCCTGCAATCAACCTGCCGGGTTTTACGGCCATGGTTGCCCGCCATGTTCAGGCCGCCATGTCGCGGCGCGGCTGGGATGGTTCGGAAACATCGGTATTTCTGGTGCCGCATGGTCTGAAAACCCTGACCGAGCCACTGCCGGAAACCGTCAGATTTGCCAAAGAACTTGGCAGCGCCTGCGCCGGAAGCGAGATTTGCATCGGCAATATCGAAGGTGATCCGTCACTGCGGGACTGGCGAACAATCGGGTCGCGCAAGCATGCGCTGATTGTGCCGATGCTGGCCGGCGGTGGCATGCATGCCTGCACGGATTTACCGGAAATGATTGCGGCACAACCGGGCGAGACGATTGAAATGCTCGCTCCGATTGGCGAATGGGCGGAATTGCCTGATCTGATCCTGGCAGAGGCAGCAAGGTTTGTGCGCCATAGGCCTGATCGATCAAAGGGATTGCATCGCCCGATTGCCAAGAGCCGGATCGAGAACGGTGCTGGCCTGATTTAAGGTCACGCGACCCGTTCAGCCAAGTCCCGGTTTGACCTTGGTTTCGGATGCCTTTTTAAGCAGATAATCGCGGAAGATTTTGGCGGAACTGGTGAGGGTATCCTCACCGTCATGCACGATCAGCAACTGGCGTTTGGCCCAGCTATCGGCAATCGGTGCGCCGGAAATATTCATGTGATCAATGTAACCGGCAACCGAGCTTTGCCGCAGGAATCCGATGCCAAGTCCGGCTGCGATCATCTGGCGCAAGGATCCAAAACGCATGACCTTGATATGCGGGTGCATGTCGTGATGCAGCTTGCCTGCGGCCTCGCTGATCAGGTCATCGATAACGCCGCCTTCATGCAGGGAAATGATGTCGTATTTTGCGGCTTCGGCAAAGGTAACCGGGGCGGGATTGGATGGATCGGGGATGAGCGGATGGCCCTTGGGGGTGACAACCCAGATCGGGTCGTCGCAAAAGACGTGGTTCGACAAACCCTGACAGGGGCCGTTATCGGCCATGATCGCCAGATCGGCACGGCCTTCGCGCACCGCATCAGATGACTCGCGCGATGTCAGTTCACGGACATCGACGGTCACATCGGGAAAATCACGTTGAAAATCGGCCAGAAATGCAGGCAGTCCGGTGAGGATCGCCGAGGTCACGGCAGCAAGATAGATCTTGCCCTTTTCGCCGCTGTTGAAATCGCGCAGCTCATTTGACAGGTGATTAAGATCACCCAGCAGCTTTTCGCCGTAGCGCGCGAAAATCGCACCTTCCTCCGTCGGTTCGACACCGCGGGGCAGACGGCGCAGCAGCTTGACGCCAAGCATGGCTTCAAGTTCGCCGATGCGGCGACTTACAGCCGATGTCGCGATATGTTCGCGCCGGGCGGCTTCATTGATGCTTCCGGCGCGCACAATGGCGACAAACAACCGGATCGTGACGATATCAAACTTTTGCATTCAACCGTTTTCGGTTGTTTGGTTGAAACCGTCAAGGGCGATGAATTGTCAGCATCTTTTGGATGCCAATCCTCAAACCCGCAGGGTCAGAGAGGGCGAATTAGCCCTCGACCTGACGCCATGCATTGTTCCATTCGGTCATCAGTTCATCATGGGTGCGTGCTTTCGACGCTTTCATGATCACGGCGACCTGAAGAGCATGAACAAGGTTGGTGAACCAGTTGACGCGAACTTCGCGTTCGATGGTGGTGGTGTCTTTAAGTGCAAGCGTTGCCATGGGTAGGTTCCTTTGCGTCTGGGGTGATTTCAGATGTACCAGACGCCGTTTGAACCCACTATTCTCGTTTCACCGCTATCCCGTTCTTGTTTGGAGAACGATAGGTATAAGTCATTGATATTAATTGATTAATTTATTAATTTATATCGCAATGCACAATCTATTGCCAAACGCGCATGGTCCAAAATGTTGGATTTATCTGCTATAGCTTGGCAAACAGGATTTACCAGAGGTCGGCGCAATGAGTGATATGAATGACAATCTTGCCTGGGAACAGGCGCATGGGAGCGGGCTTCAGGCTTATCTGGGCTATCAGGTTGTTGAATGGGAAGAAGACCGTGCGGTGGTCGAGCTTGAAATCAGGGATCATCACCGCAATCGGGCGGGTATCCTGCATGGTGGCGTGATTGCGACCCTGATGGATACGGCATCAGGCTGTGCCGTCTGTTACTGCGCTGTTCCGGGGAATGTCCGCAAATCGCTGACCCTGTCACTGACGACAAATTTCATTGGCATGGCAACCGGCGGCACGGTGCGGGTTGAGGGACGCAAACAGGGCGGCGGGCGCAAGATCGTCTTTACCGAAGCCACCGCCTATAACGCGGCGGGCGAGGTGATCGCAACCGCGACCGGCACCTTCAAATACCATCGCGGTAGCGAGGACCCGAACGGGGTGCCCCGCGACGCATAGGGTCTATGAAAATACAAGACGGTCCCTGAGGGGGCGGCCTTTGACGGTATGTAAAGCTTTTTCAAAAAGTTCTTGATTTGTTCTTTTAATTATGCCATAAGAGTCAAGTCAACGGGAGAAAAGCGCTCGGACCGAAACCCGCAAGGCCTTACAGGCTCTGCGGGTTTTTGCGTTTGGGGCCGGATCAAAGAGGTGATCAGGATGCAGGTGCAAAGATACAGGCAGGGCAGCGGGGCAGCCCACAGGATATGGGTCGGCGGATGGCGGAGCCATTACGGCGGTGTTCCGCGCCGGTTCTAGCACGCTTTTAACACGCTTGTTTGTCATGACAGGAGAGGTGCGTCTTGTCGGGGAATGGACCCCGGATTTGCCGGAAGGGGCAGCAATGGCAGTAGTGGCGGCATCGGATTGTGGCCCGTCGGTGGTGGACAGGTTGGGGGCATTACGCCCGAAATCCGTCTGCTGGTGAAAATGGCAGCGGCCCGAGGTGTGTCTGGACGTCGGGGTGACAGTTTGCCGCCGTGGCCGGAGTAGGCAACGAGCCGCCGAGCGGTCCGTGGGGCGTCAGTTGGCGAAGTAGCTGGAGGCCCGAAGTTTGTCCGGGCTTCATGGTCATGCCATTGCCGGAAGTGGCTGGAGCGGGCAGCGAGGTTGTGGGCAGCCATTGGACTGTCTGTCGGCGGGGCTGGTGGGTGCCCGAGGTTTGTCCGGACTCGGTGGTCGTGGCGTTGCTGGAAGGGGCCGGAGCGGGCAGCGAGGTTGTGGGTCGTCATTGGGTCGTCTGGTGGTGCGGCTGGCGGAAGCCCGAGGTTTGTCCGGGCTTCGGTGGTCATGGCGCTGCCGGAAGAGTCGGAGCAGGCAGCGAGGCTGTGGGCGGTTTGTGGACTGCCCGTCGGCGAGGCTGGCGGAGGTCCGAAGTTTGTCAGGGCTTCGGTGGTCATGGCATTGGCAGAAGGGACCGGAGCGGGCAACGAGCCAGTGGCCGTCTGTGGGGTGTTTGTTGGTGCGGCTAATGGGGCCCCGTGTTTTGGCCGGGCAGGGCATTGAGCCTGTTTAGGGGAAACCTCCCCGTTGCCGAGCCTTTGGAGTCTGGCGTTCTTATCCTGCCATTGCCTCCAGAATGATCTGGGTGTCCTCAACCGCTTCCTGCCTCTCAACGCAAAAGGGCGCGCCACTATGACGCGCCCTTTGCTGATGGATAGGGTCGGGATTAGTTCGGCATTTGCCATTTGCCGTTTACAAGGCGCGGGATGTTGAGCGGGTTTGCGTCCTTGAGGGCTTCGGGCAGCAATGCATCCGGGAAGGCCTGATAGGAGACCGGGCGGATGAAGCGTTTGATCGCGAGGGAGCCGACCGAGGTTGCACGGGAATCCGTGCTTGCCGGATAGGGGCCGCCATGGACCATGGAATGGCAGACCTCGACCCCGGTGGGCCAGCCATTGATCAGGATGCGGCCGGCACATTTTTCAAGGGCGGGGCGCAGTTTCCCGGCCAGTTCGGCATCGGCGTCAATCATGTGGATGGTTGCGGTCAACTGCCCGATCAGGGTTGCCGACAGGGCAACCATTTCTTCGGGCGTGTCGCATTCGACAATGATGCCAGCCGGGCCAAACATTTCTTCGGCCAGTTCCGGGTTGGCCTGCCAGTCGGCAGCGGTGGTGCGGAAGATTGCCGGGCTGCCTTCGAACGGGCCGTCGCTGTCGCGGCGTTTAAGCGCGCAAGTTACCTTGGCGTGACCGGCCATCGCATCGGTGACATGCTGATAGGCGCTTGAAACGCGATCCGTCAGCATGGCAGCGCCGCCAACCTGACCGAGTTCGGCGGCAGCAGTTTCGACAAAGGCGTCAAGATCGGCACCCTTGAGCGCGATCAAAAGACCCGGATTGGTGCAGAACTGGCCAACACCCATGGTGAGCGATCCCACCCAGCCCTTGGCGATTTCAACGGCCTTGGCACCCATGGCTTTTGGCATCAGGAAGACCGGGTTGTTGCTGCCGAGTTCGCCATAGAACGGGATCGGTTCCGGGCGGGAGACGGCAATATCAAACAGCGCACGACCGCCACCGGTCGAACCGGTGAAGCCAACCGCCTTGATCAGCGGATGGGCGACCAGTGCCTGGCCGACCTTGCGGGTGCCGCCGTGGATCAGGCTGAACACGCCTTTGGGCATGCCGGTTTTTTTAATTGCGGCCTCGATGGCCTTGGCAACGACTTCGGACGTGCCGGGATGGGCTGCGTGGCCCTTGAACACGACCGGGCAACCGGCAGCCAGTGCCGATGCGGTGTCACCGCCCGCAGTCGAGAATGCCAGCGGGAAGTTAGACGCACCAAAAACACCGACCGGGCCAAGGGCCTTGTGCATCACGCGGATGTCGGGCTTTGGCAGGGGCTGACGATCAGGCTGGGCGGTTTCAATGCGGGCTTCGAACCATGATCCTTCTTCGATCCAGTCGGCAAAGAAGCGCAACTGGCCAACGGTGCGGCCGCGCTCGCCGGTCAGGCGTGCAGCGGGCAGGGCAGATTCAAGATTGCCGATTTCGGTGATTTCATCGCCGCGTGCATCGATTTCATCGGCAATCGCGCGCAGGAAGGCCGCGCGTTGGGCCGGCAGCATCGCCGCAAATTCTTCGGCACAGGCATTTGCCGCCTGAACCGCCTGATCCACCAGTTCCTCGGTACCGTGCTGGAACTTTGTTGGCAGTTTTTCGCCGGTCGACGGGTTATCGGCCTGAAACACATCCGGACCGTTCAGCCATTCGCCTGCAATATAGTGCTGTCCATTCAGCATGGAGCCTCCTGTGGGGTTGGCGTGTTTGTATGATGATACCGTGCAAAGGGTTGGGCGGTGGATTTCGGTAATCCTGCAACGCCCGATTTACGCGGTTTTATTCGGCGGCAGCTTAAGAAATCGGGGATGGGATGTAAATATCATATTATATGACAAAAATGCCGTCGGCAGCCGCCAGTAGAGATTCAAACAGTTAAGCATTATTGGATAATTTATACAATTGTAATTGGCCAGAGAAAGCCACGGGCGTGTATGACCGCCAGAATTCAGATTATTGACAAAGCCCGGAATGGATCAAAATCGCCATTTCGGGCGAAGCGGCGCGCAGATCCGGAATTCATATCCCATTGAAAGAGACTGGATTCCCGCCGTCGCGGGAATGACGATCTGGTTGGGAATGCTGTGTCAGTAGCCTGCGGGCGTGTATGCCCGTGCCGTGCTGCGCATTGCGGCCAGGGATTTTTTGCTAAGGATTACCAGCGTGTCCGGGCGGAAGCTGCGTGGTCCGCCCCATGCCTCATGGAAGCCGATGGCGGGTGCTGATATTTGAAAAATCCCGGCGGATGACGTCGGATTAGCTGGCGACCGATTTGGGATTTCGGCCAAAGATGCTGGCGAAATCGGTTTTGGCTGGTTTGGGGCGTTGAAGCTGTAGCCGGTCGCGAATGGCATCAAGATGTTTGGCCATTTCGGCGGCTGCCGCGTCCGGATCACCACCCAGAAGGGCGTTTAACAGCGTTTCATGTTCCGAGTGAGAGCAATCCACCGGTTGCGGGCTTTCATACATCGCGATGATCAGGGAACTGCGCAGGATCAGGCGTTCCAGAAATTCCTCGATCACCAGGTTGCCGGCAAGACGGGCCAGCAAAAGGTGGAATTCCCCGGAAAGAATGATGGCGGCGCGGTGGTCGCCTGCGTGGTGGGCCTGATGTTCGCGTTCCAGATGCTCGCGGATCTGGTTTGCGCGGTCGGGCGTCATCTTGGCGGCGATTTTACGGACCACGCCGTCCTCGATCATGCGACGCGCCGAAAAGACCTCTATCGCCTCGTCGATGGTGGGCTCGGCGATAAAGGCACCGCGATTGGGGACCAGATTGATCAGCTTGTCATGGGCGAGCTGTAAAAAGGTGGCCCGGATGCGGGCACGGCTGACCGAGAATGTTTTGGCGAGATCTTCTTCGATCAGTTTCATGCCTGGCTCCAGCCGCCGGTCAAGAATGGCACCCAGCATTTCCTGATAGATCAATTCTTCCGGGCGAAGTTTACCGCTGCCTTTATAGGGGGTGGGCTGTGCGGGATTGGCCATTGCGGCGCGTCTTTCCGGTTGTTCATTCGAGGGGTCAATTCTTTTCTACAAAATTGTTGACGATCTGCAAAACAAAAAAATGTGACAGCCCTTTCGGATGAGTCGGAATGGCATTGCTTCAGGTTTAATCAAAACAATACTGCTGCGCAAAAATTGCGCACAAGTTGCGTATGAATCGGGCATTGGCCGGTTTTGTCGCCTTGGGGTTTTGTATGCGCTTCGCGGAAAACCGCCGATCCTGAAAATGGCACGCAATTTGCCTACAATCGAAAATATGGATTGTTAACAATTTTGCATGCAGTAACGGGTGGGCGCATGAAGGGTAACGGGGCCATTGAGTTGATCGCTGTCAGTAAGCATTACGGCAGTACCATCGCAGTCAAATCGATCGACCTCAAAATACCGGCAGGGGCCTATTGCTGCCTGATTGGTCCATCCGGCTGCGGCAAGACCACGACATTGCGCATGATCGCCGGGCACGAGGTCATCAGCGAAGGGGATCTTCTGATCGGGGATCGCAATGTGACCGAGCTTCCGCCGGTCAAGCGCGGCACGGCCATGATGTTCCAGAATTATGCGTTGTTCCCGCACATGACCTGCATGGAAAATGTCGCATTCGGTCTGCGGATGCAGGGCATTTCAACAGCAGAACGCAGCGAGCGGGCCAAGGAAATGCTGGCCCGCGTCCATATGGAAAAGTTTGCGGATCGCAAGCCCGATCAGCTTTCAGGCGGGCAGCAGCAGCGTATCGCGCTTGCGCGGGCCTTGATCACGCAGCCCTCCGTCCTTCTGCTTGACGAGCCGCTTTCGGCCTTGGATCCGTTCCTGCGGGCGCGAATGCGCGATGAATTGCGCCGCCTTCAGCAGGAACTTGGCATCACGTTTGTCCATGTCACCCATGCCCAGGACGAGGCGCTGGCGCTTTCGGATATGGTTGTTGTCATGGAAGACGGTGTCATTCGCCAGAAAGGCACGCCTGAGGAAATATTCAACAAGCCGCGTTCGCGCTTCATCGCCAATTTCATGGGCGGTCAGAATATCTTCAAGGGAACGGTTTCGGAAAGCAGCCCGGCGGGAACCCTTCTGAGCCGTGGTCCCGATAGTTTCTTCCTGCCCGGTTATGGCGGTGGTGCCACGGGCGAGGATCTTGAATTCACAATTCGTACCGACCTGATCGGACTGGGTGAAACAGCGCCCGGTGATGCCGAAAACGGTCAGATTCCCGTCGAAATCACAACGGTCGAGTATCTTGGCCTTTGGGTGCGGATTGTGGCGACGACCAATGACGGCAAGGAAATCACCCTGATGAAGACCGAAAGTGAATTTCGGCAGGCGCCCGTGCGCCGGAAGGAAAAGTTCATCGCCTATTGGAAACCCGAACACGCGCATGTTCTGGCCTAAAAAAACATCATTTATCAGGAGCTTCACATGACGACCGACAATTCCAAACCGACGAAAAGCCTGCTTTCGACCAAGGAAGTCACCCGCCGCGGTTTTGTTAAAGGGGCGGCTGCGACTGCCGGTGTCGCGATTGGTTCAGGTGCGATCACCGGTTTCCCGACCATCTGGGCGCAGAACATCAAGGATGTGACATTGCGCCAGTTCGGTACGGGTGTTTCAAACATCAACGCGGTTGCCGACAAGGTTAAGGAAGACCTTGGTTTCACGCTTCAGATGACGGCCCTTGATTCCGATGCGGTTGCGCAGCGTGCGGTCACCCAGCCGAAATCGTTTGATATTGCCGATATCGAATACTGGATCTGTAAAAAGGTTTTCCCGGCGGGCACCATGCAGCCGATGGATACCACCAAGCTTAAAAACTATCAGTATATCTCCAAGCTGTTCATCGATGGCAAACTGACCCCGGATTCCGAGATTGCACAGGGCACGGCACCGCACACGGTTGGCTTTGTTGAAGGTGCCGACAGTGTCGAATTTGCATCTGCACCGACCCAGTGGATGACCCTTGTCCCGACGATTTACAATGCCGATACGCTGGGCATTCGCCCGGACCTGATCGAACGTCCGATCAATAGCTGGGCCGATCTGCTTGATCCGGCCTTCAAGGGCAAGGCATCGATCCTGAATATTCCGTCCATCGGGATCATGGATGCGGCCATGGTTTGCGAAGCCATGGGTGAAGTCACCTATGGTGACAAGGGCAACATGACCCAGGAAGAAATCGACAAGACGATTGCGATCATGATCGATGCCAAGAAAGCCGGTCAGTTCCGCGCCTTCTGGAAGAGCTTTGATGAGTCGGTCAACCTGATGGCATCGGGCGAAGTCGTGATCCAGTCGATGTGGTCGCCTGCCGTTGCCGCCGTTCGGTCCAAGGGCATTGCGTGCAAATACCAGCCGCTTAAGGAAGGGTATCGTGCATGGGGTGGTGGCATTGGTTTGGCCAAGCACCTGACCGGCCTCGAACTTGAGGCGGCGTATGAATATATCGACTGGTACCTGTCGGGCTGGGTCGGGGCGTATCTTAACCGTCAGGGTTATTACAGCGCCGCCCCGGCAACGGCACAGAAATTCATGTCCGAAGACGAATGGGGCTTCTGGATGGAAGGCAAGGAAGCCCAGGGCGATATCCTTAGCCCGGATGGCAAGGTCATGGAAAAGGCCGGTGCGGTTCGCGATGGCGGTTCGTACGAGGAACGCATGGGATCGGTTGCGTGCTGGAACTCTGTCATGGACGAGAACAAGCACATGGTCCGCAAGTGGAACGAATTCATTGCTGCCTAAGGGCATCTGAATTTGATCGGGCGCAGCTTTGGTTGCGCCCGATACCTACCCTTATTTGTTTGATGATTTTTCCGGTTCAAAGGGCAGACAATGGCGTTTGATATGTCCAAACGATCGTCGTATTTCCTGATCTCGCCGATGGCGTTGATCTTTGCGATCTTTCTGGTCGTGCCGTTGCTGACGATTATTGTCGTCAGTTTCTGGGACTATGACGAATACCGCATTCTGCCCGACTTCATTTTTGAAAATTACAAATACCTGCTGGGGTCTTCAGTAACCTGGCAGATTTACCTTAATACATTCAAATATGCCGCGTTGACCTGGGGCTTCACGCTTCTGATCGGGTTTACGGTTGCCTATTTCCTGGCGTTCCATGTGCGCAGCCTGACATGGCAGATTGTCCTGTTCATGTTGTGCACGATCCCGTTCTGGACATCGAACATCATTCGCATGATTTCGTGGATTCCGTTTTTGGGGCGCAACGGGCTTTTGAATTCGGCCCTGATGGGGCTGGGGATTGTCGATGAGCCGCTTGAATTCCTGCTGTTTTCGGATTTTGCGGTCGTTCTGGCGGATGTGCATCTTTACACCCTGTTTATGGTCGTGCCGATTTTCAATTCGATGATGCGCATTGACCGTTCCCTGATCGAGGCGGCGCGTGATGCCGGGGCATCGGGGTTTGAAACCCTGCGCCACGTTATTGTGCCGCTATCGAAGCCCGGCATTGCAATCGGTTCGATCTTTGTCATCACGGTCGTGATGGGCGATTTCATCACGGTGCGTTTGATGAGTGGCGGGCAGAGCGCGTCGGTCGGGCTTCAGATTTCCAATGAAATCGGGTTGCTGCAATATCCGGCGGCGGCGGCCAGTGCGGTGGTTCTTCTGGTGACCGTGCTGTTGATTGTGACGGCGTTGCTGCGCATGGTCGATATCAGGAAGGAGCTTTGAGATGGCGAAGACCCGTGAAAAACGCCCGACAAGTTTCTATTTTCTGGCGGCCTTCTTTGCGCTGTTTGTGCTGTTCCTTTATGGGCCGATGCTGACGATTTTTATCCTGTCCTTTCAGGGTGAAAATGGCGGTCTGACCTTCCCGATGAATGGGTTTTCGGTCCATTGGTTCGGCAATCTGTTTGAACAGCAGGCGGTCGGGGATTTTGGCGGATCGTTCCTGCGATCTCTCAAGCTTGGCCTGATTGTCATGGTGGTGACGGTTCTGGTGTCCTTTATGGCGGGGCTTGCGTTTCGCAAGCGGTTCAAGGGTGATAGCGTGATTTTCTATCTGGCGATTGCCAGCCTGATCGTGCCGTCGATCCTGATTTCGCTTGGCATCGGATTGCTGTTCAATATCGTGAGCTGGCAACCGCAATGGTTCACATCGGCCCTTGGCGCGCATCTGACATGGACCTTCCCGTTCGGGCTTCTGATCATGTTTGCGGTGTTTAACCGGTTTGATCCGTCCTATGAGGAAGCGGCACGTGATCTGGGTGCGAGCAGCTGGCAGACCATCTGGCATATTGTCCTGCCGATGGTTGCCCCCAGCCTGATCGGGGTCGCGATGTTTTCCTTTACCCTGTCCTATGACGAGTTTGCCCGGACCCTGATGACGGCGGGGGCGCTTAATACCCTGCCGCTTGAGATTTACGGGATGACAACCAACGTGACGACACCGGTGCTTTATGCGCTGGGCACGGTGACGACGGGCTTTTCGTTTGTGGTGATTGCCATAGCCCTTGGTTCGGTCCTGATCCTGCGGCATCGCAAGGGGCAAAAGGCATGACCCGGATCGCGGTTATCAATCCCAATATGTCGGTCGGCTTTACCGAAAAGGTTGGTTTGCAGGCGCGCCGTATTGTCGCACCCGGGACCGAGGTTTTGGCCCTTAATCCGCAATTCGGCCCGGCCAGTATTGAGGGTTATTATGACGAGGCATTTGCCAGTGTCGGCTTGCTTGCCGCGATGCGCGGCCTTGAGGCAGACGGGGCTTCGGGCGGGAAGATCAGCGGATATGTCGTGGCGTGTTTTGATGATACCGGTGTTGATGCCGCGCGTTGCCTGACCAAGGCACCGGTGATGGGCCTGTGCGAGGCGGCCCTTCGGTTTGCGGCCATTGTTGCATCGCGCTTTGCCATCGTCACCCCGATGGCGGTATCGGTGCGCCCGCTTGAACATCTGGTGTCGAAATACGGGGCGTCTTCGCAATGTGTGGTGCGGGCGGCGGGTGTCCGGACACTGGATTTCGAAGGCGAGAATGCGGATATGGCCTATCTGGCGCTGAAAACGTCGGCGGAAAACTGCCTTGCCGAAGATGGTGCCGAGGCGATTGTGCTGGGCTGTGCCGGGATGACCGATATTGCCGACCGATTGCAGGCCGAGCTTGGCGTGCCGGTGATTGACGGGGTCAGTGCGGCGGTCAAGCTGATCGAGGCGATGGGGATGCTTGGGCTTCAGACCAGCAAGGCGGGGGCCTATGCCAGCCCGCCGGTCAAATCCTATGACGGGATATTTGCCGAGTTTGCCCCGGTGGCATGAGAGAGCCGGGGCCGGATTTCCTTCCGGTCAGATTTGCTTTAACGCCTGTTCGACCTGAACCAGATGACGCCGCATGGCATCTTCTGCGCGTTTGGGGTCGCGCTGTTCTATGGCGTCGACGATTTCGCGATGCTGGGTGCTTAGGTCATTGATCAGGCGGTCCGAATGGCTGCTTTCGCGCATGCGCGCCCATGCGGCTTCGCGGCGGACGGCGCTTACGGCTTCGAACACCGCCAGAAACAGCGTGTTGCGGACACTTTCGGCCAGTTTCTGATGAAAGGCCGCATCCCATTTTTCATATTCGCCCTGATTTTGGGCCTTGGCGGCGTTTTCGATCATGGTGCGCATGGTGTCGATATCGGCCTGCGAGGCGCGCAGGGCGGCAAACCGGGCCATCGAGGGCTCGATCTCCTGTCGGACTTCCATGATTTCAAACGGGCTTGTTCGGGTGGCCAGTCCTTCGAGTTTGCGCAGGCGCGGTGTGGGTGGGGTGCCGACAAAGGTGCCCTGACCCTGACGACGCCAGATCAGGCCATCAGATTCAAGCTGATCCAGTGCCTTGCGCAGCGCGCGACGCCCGACATCAAGCTGTTCGGCCAGTTCGCGTTCGGCGATGACGCGCCCGTTCTTGACGAATTCTCCCGCGGCGAAGCTTGTTCTCAGCTTTTCTGCCAACCCCTGGGTTGCTATGTCATTCATGGCTTTTTTTATCGTTATCTGGACGTTTAAATCTTATCTGTTCCGGCCTGTTGCCCGCATTTTGCACCCTTGCGGTTTCATCGGTCCGGAACAGCATCAATCCCAATCAGATATCAGGAAATCAGATCATAGAACATGCGCAATGATGTGATGGCCAGAAACAGGCCAAAACAGATGCGAAGTGCGCGTCTTGGGATGGAATGCGCGATGCGGGCGCCAACCGGTGCGAAAAGAACCGTCATCGGGATCAGCAGGGCCGCGGCCAGAACGTTGACATAGCCCAGCGAAAAGGGCGGGCGCCCGTCCACACCGATGCCGGACATGGCATAACCGATGGTGCCGGGCAGGGCGATGATCAGGCCGATTGCGGCCGATGTGCCCACCGCACGGCGGATGTCATATCCAAGGAAGCTTAATACCGGCACGCAGATCGTGCCGCCGCCGATGCCCATCATGGCCGACAGGCTGCCTGCGATCACACCCAGTATCGCCCAGACGGATTTGGGCGGATTTTTCTGGGTATCGGTTTCGCGATCCCGGACCAGAATCATATTGGCCGCAACCAGCAGGGCGACGACGGCAAACACGATGGTCAGAACCCGGCCATCGGCAAAACCGCCAATCGCGGTGCCAATCAGAACACCAACGACAATTGCCGGTCCCCAATGTTTCAGCAGGGCGATATCGACCGAACCCTTTTTATAGTGGCTGCGGGTGGATGAAATCGCGGTGGCGATAATGGTTGTTAAGGAGGTGGCAACCGCGACCTGCATGCGCAGGCTTTCATCCACACCCATGGTGGTCAGGAAATGATACAGCACCGGCACAATGACGATGCCGCCGCCGACGCCCAGAAGCCCGGCCATGATGCCGCCAACGATGCCGGCAAACAGCATTGCTGCACCCCACAGCAGGTACAGGCTCATGGTGCCTTCGATTTCAATCATGATGAACCAATCCAAACCAATAATGACTATCTAGGTGTATTGGTACTAACTCTGATTGGTCGTAGTTGGCAAATGTTTTGCGCTGTTAATCAGCTTAATCTGGCAATTAATCAGGATTAACCAGATTTAATAGTTGCGAACCAAATGCAAGAATGCCAACAATATGGCGACAAAATGAACAAACCAAATATAAATTGGTTCAGACTCAGGTATCAAATCTCATCAGGAGGCAGAACATATGTTCCGCAAGATTGCCGTAGCCGCCGGTTTGATGGCCGCTGCCTTTGCCGCACCCGCGCAGGCGCAGAGCTATCCCGAAAAACCGATTGAATTCATCGTGCCGTGGGGCCCGGGTGGTGGCAGTGACACGCTGATGCGTATCGTTGCCCAGGGCCTTACCGAAGAAACCGGTCAGGCCGTACCGGTTATCAACATGCCCGGCGTGGGTGGCAATGTCGGCCTTGCCGAATTCGCCAAACGCCCGGCAGATGGTTATACCATTTCGCAGATTCACGAAGGTCTTCTGGTATCGAACCAGACCGGGATTACCGAGCTTAACTGGGACAGCTTCATCCCAGTCGCACTGGTGGCGTCATCGCCGCAATATCTGACGCTGTCGAAGAACGACAATTTCTCGAACTTTGAAGAACTGGTTGCCTATGCCAAGGCGCATCCGGGTGCCGTTCGTGCCGGTGTGACGCTGGGCGGGATTCCGCATGTTCATATCGCGATGATCGAAGAAGCCATGGGGCTTCAGTTTTCCTATGTCGGGTATACCGACACGGGTGAGCGTATCCGTGCCCTGATGGGTGGCAACATCGATATCGCCATTGGCGATATTTCGTCTGCCAAGCAGTTCGTCGACAATGGTGATCTGATTTATGCAGCCGTTGGTACCGAGGAACGCACCGATGATGCGCCGGATGTCCCGACGCTTAAGGAACTTGGCATGGATGCCGAGCTGGTGATCACGCGTGGTGTGGTTCTTCCGAAAGGCACGCCGCAGGAAACCGTTGATGCGCTTGAAGCCCATATCGAAAAGGTCATGCAGCGCGAAGACGTGATCAAGCTGATGAAAAATGCCGGTGCCGATCCGGTGTTTTATGGTCAGGAAAAATACAGCGCCTATCTTGATAAGCTGAACGCGACCATCGCGAAGCTTGTAGGCAAGCTCGAAGGATGACCGTCAAGGTGACGGAGGCAGCAGCAGCGGATACAGGTGTATCCGCTGCTTCGCGCGCCCGCACCGAATTGGCGCGGCTGATCTCCTATATCGTTTTTGGTGGCGTTTCTGTTGTTCTGTCCTCGATGGCGGCAGGTTTGCCGACGTCCCGCTGGGAACCGCTGGGGGCGGGCACATTCCCGAAACTTGTTTTTGCCCTGCTGGCGGTGCTTTGCCTGATTGCGGCTGTTCGCTCGATCATTGAAATCGTGCGGGCGGGTGGTTTGGCCGGTGTTGGGGCTGCCTTTACCCAGTGGCTTTATGTGCGTCGGGTCGCCATTGGTCTGTTTGTCCTGTTCGCGGTTTATCTTGGCGTTATGCCGTGGACCGGGTTCTCGCTTGCGAGTTTTGTCTTTCTGCTGATTGCGCAGTTGATGATTGCGGGTGTTTCGCGACGAACCGTCATTCAGTCCATCATCGCCGCCCTGATTTTTTCGGTCGGGTTGAACCTGCTGTTTGCAGAAGTTTTCAATGTGTTCTTACCGCGCGGCGTTTTGTTCGCGGGTTAGGCGGGAAAGTTTAAATTATGCTGGATGCGTTTCTTGCCGGGGCCCATCAGGTATTTGCCTTTGATACCCTGACATACATGCTGATCGGGTCGGTTGCCGGGATTATTGCCGCGGCCATCCCCGGTTTTACCGTGACAATGGCAATTATCCTGACGCTGCCGCTGACCTTTGCCATGGAACCCTTGCAGGGGGTGTCGGTGATGCTGTCGGTTTATGTCGGGGGGTATACCGGCGGCCTGATCAGTGCCGCCCTTCTGGGGATTCCCGGAACGCCAAGCTCGGTCGCGACCACCTTTGATGCCTTTCCGATGGCGCGCAAGGGGGAACCGGGTCGGGCCCTTTCACTGGGTGTATGGGCGTCGTTCTTCGGGACCGTGATTTCGACCATCGTTCTGATCGTTGCCGCCCCGCCGCTGGCACTGATTGCGGTCAAGCTTGGCCCGTGGGAATATTTCGCGCTGATCGTCTTTGCGCTGACGATTGTTGCCAGCCTTGTCGGGAATTCGTTAATCCGTGGTTTGATCGCGGGCGTCATTGGCCTTGGCATTGCGACCATCGGCCCGGACCCGATGATGGGAAAATCGCGCCTGACCTTTGATACCGATCTTTTGATGCCGGGCTTGCCGTTCCTTGTGGTGCTGATTGGTATTTTCGCGATCAGCCAGCTTCTGAGCGAAGTCGAAATTCATGGCAAGAAGACCAATCAGGCGCTGATCCCCGATGTGATCGACTTCAAGACATGGAAAGTCATGCGCGAAGTCCTGATGGCGCCGGTCAATCTGTTCCGGTCTTCGATGATCGGGGTTCTGATTGGGGCGCTGCCGGGTGCGGGTGGATCCATCGCCAACCTGCTGGCCTATGATCAGGCCAAACGCAGTTCCAAAAACCCGGAAAAATTCGGCGAAGGCTGTGCCGATGGTGTGGTCGCATCCGAAGCAGGGAATTCTGCCACGGCGGGCGGTGGCCTGATCCCGATGATTGCACTTGGTATCCCCGGTTCTGCGGTTGATGCCATTCTGATGGCGTCCCTGATGGTGCACGGGATTTCGGTTGGTCCGCGTCTGATCATGGATCATGCCGATCTGGCCTATGGCATGTTCATTGCCATGATCGTTTCAAGCCTGATGATGCTGGTGGTGTGTGTCGCATCCATGCGCCTGTTCCTGCGGGTGACCGACATTCCCAAGCAGTTCATCGTGCCGACCGTCATCATTTGCTGCGTTATTGGGGCGTTTGCGCTTAATAACCGGGTGACGGACCTGTATCTTCTGGGGATTATCGGGTTGGTTGGTTATGGCCTGAAAAGCCTTGATTATCCGCTGGCACCGTTGGTGCTGGGTGTGATCCTGGGGCCGATTGCAGAAACCAATCTGCGCCGCGCATTGATGAGCGATCCGGACTGGACAACCTTCTTTACCCGTCCGATTTCAGCCATCCTTCTGGCGGCGGCGTTGCTGTCGGTTATCTTCAGCGTCCGGTCCATCCTTAAAATGCGTAAAAAGAACCGTCCCGCCACCGATGAACAGGACGGCGATTAAGCCGATTAGGAGACTCCAATGAAACTTCGTCATGACGCGCTTTATGCCTCACGCCGGTCACCGGTGCTTGCGCGCAATGTTGTCTCGACTTCCCAGCCATTGGCGGCACAGGCCGGTTTGCGCATGTTGCTGGCGGGCGGGAATGCGGCCGATGCTGCGCTGGCATCGGCCATTGCGTTGACGGTGGTTGAGCCGACCGGCAACGGGCTTGGTTCGGATGCCTATGCGATCATCTGGGATGGCAAGGAACTGCATGGCCTTAATGCATCGGGTCGTGCGCCCGCGGCGTGGTCGCCGGAACGTTTTGCCGGGGCGGATGCCATGCCGCAACGCGGTTGGGAATCGGTGACAGTACCGGGGGCGGTTTCCGCTTGGCGCGAGATTTCCGACAAGTTCGGCAAACTGCCGTTTGAAAAACTGTTCGAACCGGCCATCGAATATGCCAGCCGTGGTTTTGCCGTGTCGCCGATCATCGCAACCCTTTGGGAAAAGGGTGGCAATGTATTGGGCAAGCAGCCGGGCTTTGCCGAGGCATTCCTGCCCGGTGGCAAGGCACCGAAGGCGGGTGAATTGTTCATCAACCGTGCGATTGCGGAAAGCCTGACAGATATTGCCGAAACCGGTGGCGAGAGTTTCTATCGCGGGCGGCTGGCGGCCAAAATTGCGGCCTTTGCCAAGGAAAATGGTGCGGTGCTTACCGAGGAAGACCTTGGCAATCATAAAACCGACTGGGTCGGAACGATTTCGCAAAGCTTTGGCAAGGTGAAGCTGCATGAAATCCCGCCAAACGGGCAGGGGATTTCTGCCCTGATTGCGCTGGGTATTTTGCGTCATACCAACATTGCCGATTATGCACCGGACTCGGTCGAGGCCCTGCATCTTGAGATCGAGGCGATGAAGCTCGCCTTTGCGGATATGCATGAATATGTTGCCGATCTGGATCACATGCGCGATGTGATGGTCGAACATCTGCTGTCCGATGATTATCTGAAATCCCGTGCGGCATTGATTGATGCCAGCAAGGCGCAGGATTTCAAGGCGGGTGCGCCAAAGCATGGCGGCACGGTTTATGTCACGGCGGCGGATGAAAGCGGCATGATGGTGTCGTTCATCCAGTCGAACTATATGGGGTTCGGGTCCGGTGTTGTCGTGCCGGGCACATCGATCAGCCTGCAGAACCGTGGTTTCGGTTTCACCCTGAAAGACGGTCATCCCAATCAGGTGGCAGGCGGAAAACGCCCGTTCCAGACGATCATTCCGGGCTTCCTGATGGGGGACGACGGCAATCCGGTCATGAGCTTTGGTGTCATGGGCGGCCCCATGCAGTCACAGGGCCATTTGCAGATGACACTGCGGACCCAGCTTTGGGGGCAGGACCCGCAAACGGCGGCAGATGCGCCGCGCTGGCAGGCGCTTTCCGGGCTTGAAGTTGCTGTTGAGGCCTCGGTCGGGGCGGATGTGATTGATGCCCTGAAAGCCAAAGGGCATGCGATCAAGGTTGAAGCACCGGACAGCACCAATTTCGGTTTTGGTGGTGCGCAGCTTATCGCGAAAACCGATGCCGGTTATGTCGCGGGTTCTGATCCGCGCAAGGATGGATGTGCGGTCGGGTATTAATCCCGCGCATCGCCAATTCAGATGAGCTCCCCTTAATTCATCTGACGGAAAGGCTGGTCATTAATTTGACCGGCCTTTTCTTATGAAAATTCGATATTTTGAACCGCTAATATTTTTCGGTTCGTCAAGATGGAAATCACCGCATTTCAGGGGGATACCCCATGCAAAAATGCCGCTTTGAGTCTGGTCAGGACAGGCGTAAAGACGCAGAATACGGAATTTGAAATGCTGGCAGCACCGGATTCTTATCAATATGCTGTCACATTGCTGCCCCGTTCTTTAAGCAAAAACATCTTTAGCGGGAAATTCGCTGATCAGTCGGGAAACTCAGACGGGAAATATGTACAGATTTCAAAAGCGTGTCACCAGTAGCTCGGTTCATGCTCTGCTTGCGGTTGCGCTTGCAGGGTTTTTAACGTTTGGGGCGAGTGGCTTGGTACACGCCCAGGACAGCAGCACCACAACCGAAACGTCGTCAGGCACGCAGCCTGCTGTACCGGCACAGGCCGGGACCGGGACGACCAGTCCGGCAGCCGAGAGCCCGGTAGTAGAAAGCACCGAGCCGACGGTAGCCCCGTCGTCGAATGCACCGGAACAGACCGCGCCAGTTGAACCGGTCGCGGCCGGTAATGGTGAAACCGCTGCTGATAATCCTGTACAACCCGTTGAAGGTGATGCGGCTGCTTCATCCGAAACGGCTGAAAAACCGGCGGTTTCCGTGCCGGTGGCCTTTGATCCGGCACAGGTGATCGAACGTGCGCGCAATCTTGCAAAGCAGCCGTTTGAAAATCCGCATCGTGATTTGCCCGAAGCACTGGCCAATCTGAGCCCGGAAAGTTATGCGAAAATCCGTTTCAAATCCCAGCGGGCATTTTTCAGTCAGGCAAATTCGGGTTTTGCACTCGACCTTTATCATCCGGGCAATATGTATGATGTGCCGGTTGCGATAAACCTTGTGCGTGATGGTCAGGTGCAGGCTGTGCCGTATTCGGCGGGGCTGTTTGATTTCGGTGAAACCGGCCTGTCGGGCAATGATTTTTCGACACAGGGATATGCCGGTTTCCGCCTGCGTTATCCGTTGGGGAATGTTGCAGGCAGCGATGAACTGGCGACCTTCCTTGGTGCATCCTATTTCCGCATTCAGGGGCGTGATCAGGTTGCCGGACAGATGGCGCGCGGACTGACCGTTGATCTTGCGGGGCCGTCGGGTGAGGAAATTCCGGTATTTCGTGAATTCTGGATCGTTGCCCCGAAAGAGGGCGAACGCAAAATCACCGTCTTTGCGCTGCTTGATAGCGTGCGGTTGACCGGTGCCTATCGGTTTGACATTCGCCCTGGTAACAACAGCAAGGTCGATGTCAGCAGCACGCTGTTTTTCCGCGACCGTGTTGAAAAAATCGGTCTGGCACCCCTGAACAGCATGTTCCTTTACGGGGAACAGAAACGGCGCCGGTTCGAAGATTATCGCGGAGAAGTTCATTCCAGCGACGGGCTTCTGATCAATAATGGCAAGGGCGAATGGCTTTGGCGGCCGCTTGATAACCCGGCCAATTTGCAGATCAGTTCGTTCCTGGATGAAAATCCGCGTGGTTTCGGGCTTCTGCAACGTGACCGGAACTTCGATCATTATCAGGACCTTGATACCCGTTTTGACCAGCAGCCCGGTTATTGGGTGACGCCAAAAGGCGATTGGGGCAAAGGCCATGTCGAACTGGTCGAAATTCCAAGCCCGAGCGAAAGCAACGACAATATCGTTGCGTTCTGGGTGCCGCAGAACAAGCCCGAAGCCGGAAGCGAGTTGACCGTTGAATATCAGATTGCGGCAACACAGGATGGCAGCGATCTGCACAAGCTTTCACAGGCAACAGACACGCGTATCATGCATATTCCGTCCGGTGGTGATGATGCGCAGGCGGCAACCCGTTTCATCCTGAATTTTGCGGGCGAAGAGCTTGAATATTATCTGTCCGATCTTGATAACCTGCAGGCCAATATCAGTGCATCGAATGCTGAAATCCGTAATATCCGCCTTATGAAGGACCCGGAAAACGGTGGTGTTCGCGTGATGTTTGACCTGATTGGAACTGGCGAAGCCCAAAGTTCAAATCTGCGCGCCTTCCTGCAATATGATGACAGGGTGCTGAGCGAGACATGGACCATGCCGTGGGTATTTTGATGCCTGCGGCAATTCCGGTTGGGCACATTTGGCCGCGTATTGCGTTTCGCTTGGAATATCGCAAGTTGCATTCAGGGAAAACTAGAACCTTATGAACCGGATTTCCGATCCCATGTCCGATAGTGCGGCCAAAAATGGCGTTGATGATGATAACCTTGATTCGACAGTAAAGCTGCGCGGTCCCGGTGTCGGATCGCGGCGCATTTTCCTGTTTGGCGCATCGATTTTTGCAACCGCCTATGCCGCGTGGCTGATGGCGGACGTGTTGGGTGCGGATCAGCTTACCGTCATGGAAATGGTGGTCATTGCGTTCTTCACGATCAACTTTGCATGGATTTCGCTGTCCTTCTTTACGGGGATTGTCGGGATTTTCCTGCGTGGGTTCGGGTTGGATGCCATTACGCTGAAACGGTTAAAGCCGATTACGCGCAAAGGGTCGCTGAAATCCAAGAACGTGATTGTCATCCCGGTTTATAACGAAGACCCGGACCGGGTGTTTGCCGGACTGCGGGCGAGTTATGAAAGCCTTGCCGCGACGGGCGAAATTGATGCGTTTGATTTCTTTGTTCTGTCCGACACCCGCGACCCGGATATCTGGATCGCCGAGGAAGTTGCATGGGCCAAGGCCTGTGCGGATCTGAAAGCGCGCGGCAAGATATTCTTCCGCCGTCGTGCGGAAAATACCGAACGCAAATCCGGGAACCTCAAGGAATTCTGCGAGACCTATGCGACGCATTACGATCACATGATCGTTTTTGACGCCGATAGTGTGATGTCGGGCGAGGCCATGGTGAATATGGCCTATCTGATGGAAAACAATCCCGATGCCGGGATCATCCAGAGCCCGCCGCAGCCGACCGGTCGCCAGACCCTGTTTGCCCGTATCCTGCAATTCATTTCGCGCGTTCATGGCCCGACCATGTCGGCGGGTCTGTCATTCTGGTGCATGGGCAGTTCGAACTATTGGGGGCATAACGCGATCATTCGCGTGCAGGCGTTCATTGATTGCTGCGGGTTGCCGGTTCTGTCGGGCAAGCCGCCGATGGGCGGGCATATCCTGAGCCACGATTTTGTCGAAGCCGCCTTTATGCGCAAGGCGGGCTGGCGTTGCTGGCTGATCCCGCAGCTTGAAGGTAGCTGGGAAGAATTGCCGCCGAACCTGATTGATTATGCAATCCGTGATCGCCGCTGGTGCCAGGGAAACATGCAGCATGCGCGGCTTCTGTTTGCGCCGGGATTCCGGCCGCTTAGCCGTCTTCATTTCTTTATGGGGGTCATGAGCTTTGGCTCGTCGCCGCTGTGGCTTTTGCTGCTGCTGTCTTCGACGATTGCGACGCTGCAGAATACGCAACTGACCTATAGCTTCTTCCCCAGCCAGTTCACGATGTTCCCGCAATGGCCGGTTGACCGGTCGTTCGAGATGCTGGTGTTGCTGGTCTTTACCATCGGTATGCTGGTGGTGCCCAAAATCATCTCGATCCTGATGGTTTGCCTTGGCCGTGATCGCAAGAAATACGGTGGGGTCATGGTGCTGGCGAGCGGTATTCTTGAAACGCTTTATTCCGCCCTTCAGGCACCGATCATGATGATGCTGCACGCGCAGTTCGTGTTTTCGGTTCTGACCGGCAATCAGGTTGGCTGGGACGCGCAGGAACGCGATGATACCGGTGTGCCGTTTAAGGCCGCACTTAAAACCCATCGGACGATCATCGTGATCGGCCTTATCTGGGGGGCGGTGGCGCTGTTTGTGGATACGGCGTTCTTCTGGTGGCTGTCGCCAATTCTGGCGGGGCTTGTTCTGGCGCCGTGGCTGACGCATTGGTCAAGCAGCCTTGCCATCGGGCGTGCCGCGCGCCGGATGAATCTTTTTGTGACACCGGAAGAAACCGAATCCCCCGAAGAACTTGCGACATTGGCGCGCCTGACAGCGGAAGCGCCGGATGAAGATGTCAAAGACGGGTTGCTGCGCCTGATCGAGGACCCGTTTGCCAACGCATTGCATTCGGCCCTTTTACCCGCGCGCAAACCCGACCGTCGTACCCAGATCGAGATCGGGATCATCTATGAAAAGCTGGCCCGGTTGGGGGTCGAAAGCCTGACGAGGGATGAGAAGCTCAAGATCCTGTCGTGGCCGGTCAAGCCGCTTGACCAGATCATGGCGGGGAAAAAGGACGAAAATGCAAAGCTGCCTGCTAATTCGTCATAGTGCATTGATTTTCTTGCATGGGTCGCGCCACAAAAACGCCCCGATTTGATCAAAATATGCCGCGGTTTTTCGGTGATCATAATCCTTACCAAAGAGTTAATCGCCGATTGTCGCCATTTAGCCCGAAGGGGCCGCAAACATGACTGACCTGACCATCGCATCCAAAGGTTACGCCTACGCTGCTTTTGAATCTGCCGCAGTGACCCGTCTGATCGACGAGACCGCGCGTGCATGGTTGCGCTCGTTTAGCGTTGATAATCCGCAGGCTCATCAGCGTCTGGTGAACGAGCTGCGTACCGCGTTGCAGCAGGACTCCGTTGCGACGACCGAAAAAGAAAGCATGCAGGACATCCTTGATCAGGCGGCCCACGATGCCATCGCAAGCTGGTTTGCCGATCTAAGCGGCCAGAACAACTGTTTTGGTTCTTCCGGCTTTGCCATGATGCGCTGTGCTTTCCTGTCGGCCAACTGCGACAAGGCATGGTCCGAGCGTTTTCTGGATCGTGAACACAGCAACAATGACCTGGCCCTTGCCCTGTCGGTACAGATGATGTGCCCGACTCCGGCGGTTAAAAGCTGTGTGATGCCGCGCCAGTCGCTGGATCGTCGCGCCGCGTCCTAAGAATTTAAAGATTTGCGCTGACTTGTCTTACCCTCAACGTCACCTGCGCATTACCAACGAAGCACTGCCATAAAGGCGGTGCTTTGTTGTTTGTGCATATGGCCAAAAAAGAACCCGCCCAAAAGGGCGGGTCGAGTTCAGCGGGCGAGTGGGACCTGATCCCGATTGAAATCAGATCCCGATGACGTCAGGGCACACACTCCCCAACGCCGACGAAAAAGGGTTCAGGCGGCCTTGCGTGCCGCGGACAGTTTTTCAAGAAGCCGGGCGACATGCGGATCGTTTTTGCCGTTCCGGTCCAGTTCAAGGAAGAAGTCCGGATAGGGCGATTTGCCCGGTGTCAGGTTGTAGGGTTCGAAATCGGTGATCCCGATGGCTTCGAGCACGCTTTCATCGGTGAAGAAACCACCCGTAACGTCGCGTGCGGGGGATGTCAGGATGGCGTGCGCGGCATCAGCAAGGATTTCGGGGCTACGTGCACGGCCCTGTTCAAGACCGGGGATCATGTTAAGGGCGGCGGTTTCGATCACGGTGACGGGCCAAAGCGAGTTGACAGCCACACCTTCGTCTTCGAATTCGGCAGCAAGACCCAGCGTCACGAGGCTCATACCGTACTTTGAAATCGTATAGGCGGTGTGGTTGGCAAACCATTGTGCCGACAGGTTGGGCGGTGGCGACATGGTCAGGATATGCGGATTATCGGATTTCATCAGATGCGGCAGGCAGGCCTGCGCACAGGCGAAACTGGCCCGGGTGTTGACCTGATACATCAGGTCAAACCGCTTCATCGGTGTTTGCAGGGTCGGGGTCAGGTTGATCGCGCTGGCATTGTTGATCAGGATGTCGATCCCGCCAAAGGTTTCAACGGTTCTGGCAACGGCATCGGCGATCTGGTCTTCTTCGCGAATATCGGTTTTAAGGGCCAATGCCCTGCCACCGGCTTCCTCGATCTCGGCGGCGGCACTGTGAATGGTGCCGGGCAGTTTGGGATGGGGTTCATCGGTTTTGGCGATGATCGCGACATTTGCCCCGTCGCGTGCCGCACGTAGCGCGATTGCCTTGCCGATCCCGCGCGATGCGCCGGTGATGAACAGTGTTTTGCCTGCTAAACTTGCCATGATTTTCTTCCCTGAATTTTCTTATGATTTGCCAAATTGCGGGCTGCGTTTTTCGACAAAGGCGGTGACACCTTCGCGGAAGTCATGGCTTCCGGCGCAATCGGCGAAGGCTTTGGCTTCCAGTTCCAATTGTTCGGCCAGATCATGTTCAAGCGCGGTGTTGAGCAACGCCTTGGTGCGGGCAAGGGCATCGCGCGGACCCGCGGCAAGGCGGGTGGCATATTTGGCCGTGGCCGATGCCAGTTGATCGGCGGGGACGACCTTGTTGACCAGACCGCATTCGTGGGCGTCGGTTGCGGTGAAACGGTCACCCAGAAAGGCAATTTCCTTGGCTTTTTTCATGCCGACAAGGCGGGGCAGCGAATGGGTTGATCCGCCGTCGGGTGACGTGCCGATATGGATATAGGCCAGTGTGAAAACGGTTTCTTCGGCGGCAACCGCAAGATCGCATGCATTCATCAGGCTGATGCCAAACCCGGCAACCGCCCCTTCGAGCTTTGCAATAACAGGACGGGGCAGGGCGGTTAGGCGGATGATGATGTCATGGACCCGGTTGATCATGGTTTCGATCTGGGGGCGGGATTCTTCCACCGGGTTTTGCGACAGTTCATAAAAGAACTTCACATCGCCACCGGCCATGAAAGTGCCGCCTGATCCCTCGATAATGACCGCGCCGATATTGGCAATGTCGGCCTCGATCCGGTCAAGCGCGGTGCCAAGCCCTTCGATCATGGACTGATCAAGCGCATTCATCCGGTCGGGCCGGTTCAGGGTGATCGTTGCGATCTGATCGGTGATCGACAGCAAGACGGCATCAGTTGAAGTCATAAGAATTCCTCCCGCGGGGTTGTGCCCGGTTATTCTTGTCAGGCGGCAAGCCTTGCTTCGATGGCGGTTTCCATGTCCGGCCAGCCTGAAAGCCAGTCGGGCATGACCGGTGATGTTTCGTCCGCACCCACCAGCCTGCAAATCTGTTCGGGCGGGACGATGCCATCGGGGCCGACAAACACGGCCTTCACAACGCCAAGTGCCAATGTCTTGCCGTTCGCGATAAAACGCTGTTCCAGATAGAAACCCTTCTCGTCCCAATAAAGGGCCTGGGTTTCGAGCTTGAAGCGCTGAAACGGTTTGATCGCGCGCTTGAACCGCATGGTGGACCCGGACACGACCGGCTGCCATTTGCGTTTAAGCATCTGTCTGGCGATGCCGTTGCGCAGGATCAGTTCGGTGCGTCCCAGATCCATCAGCGCGAAGTAGCGCGAATTGGTCATATGGACATTGATATCCAGATCCAATGGCCACGCCCGGAATGACAGAACAGACGGATCAAGCGGATGCAGACCGGGCCGCAACCAGGACAGAACCAGCACACGGATCAGTCGGAAAATCAGATTCACGACAGGCTCCTTTTGCCGATATATGCCGGGTGAGGGATGCGGCCCGTTTGCATGATCAGAACAGATCCTCGTCCAGTTCCATCATGGTGCCGGAGCCTGCCATCATCGCGCTGAACAGTGCGCCGGACTGCGGCAGGATGCGTTCCATATAGAATTTGGCGGTGATCAGTTTCGCCTTATAGAAACCATCCGGATCGTCGTCCTGTTTCGCAAGGGCGATTTCCGCCATGCGGGCCCACATATAGCCAACCGCCACCAGCCCGAACAGACGCAGGAATTCGGTGGCCGCAGCCCCGGCTTCGTTCGGGTTTTTCATGCCGCGTTGGGCCAGTTCACCGGTTGCCTGCTGCAAACGCATGAAGGCCTTTGCCAGCGGCTGGATGAAATCGCCAAGCCCGTCCTTCGAGACATTGGCTTCGATATATTCCTGCACCGGGTGGAAGAAACGCCGAAGGTAACGCCCCGCTTTTGCCGGCATTTTACGCCCGACAAGGTCAAGTGCCTGAATGCCGTTGGTGCCTTCGTAAATCTGGGCGATGCGGGCATCACGAACATATTGCTCCATACCCCATTCCCGGATGTAACCGTGGCCGCCAAAGACCTGAACGCCAAGATTGGTGTTATCGAACCCCCAGTCGGTGAACAGGGCCTTGACGATTGGCGTCATCAGTTGGACGAATTCGTCGGCTTCTTCGCGTTTGACCGGATCGGCATGGTGTTTGGCGGTATCAAGTGCGCGCGCCACCCAAATGCCCATCGCCCGGCATCCTTCGTTGGTCGCGCGTGCGGTCAGCAGCATCCGGCGGACATCGGGATGCACCAGCAGGGAGTCGGCAGGTTTTTCAGGGCTTTTGGGGCCGGTCAATGCCCTGCCCTGCAGGCGGTCACGGGCATAGGCCGCAGCCCCCTGATAGGCGGCTTCGCCAAGTCCAAGACCCTGAATGCCGACCGAAAGGCGTTCCTGGTTCATCATGGTGAACATGGCGGGCATGCCCTGATGGGGTTCACCGACCAGATAGCCGATTGCGCCATCAAAGTTCATGACACAGGTGGCGGATGCCTTGATCCCCATCTTGTGTTCGATCGACCCGCATTTGACCGCGTTGCGATCGCCAAGCGATCCGTCATCACCAACCATGAATTTCGGCACAAGGAACAGGGAAATACCCTTGGTCCCCTTGGGCGCATCGGGCAGTTTTGCCAGAACCAGATGGATGATGTTTTCCGTCAGGTCATGTTCCCCGGCCGAGATGAAAATCTTGGTGCCGGAAATGGCATAAGACCCGTCTTCAAGTGGTTCGGCCTTGGTCTTGATGATGCCAAGATCGGTACCGCAATGCGGTTCGGTCAGGCACATGGTGCCGGCCCACGTGCCATCGACCATTTTCGGAAGATACTTGTCCTTCAGTTCGTCCGAGGCATGGCTATGAAGGGCGGCATAGGCACCAAAAGACAGGCCCGGATACATCCCGAATGACAGGTTGGTCGAACAGATCATTTCCTCGACCAGGGCATTGATCGTTTTCGGCGCACCCTGACCGCCATAGGCGGGATCGCAGGCAATGCCGGTCCATCCGCCTTCGGCAAAGGTCTGATAGGCTTCCTTGAAGCCCTTGGGCGTGGTGACGACACCATCATCCCAATGACAGCCTTCCTCGTCACCGGTGCGGTTGATCGGGAACAGGAGTTCCTCGCAGACCTTGGCGGCTTCTTCGAGAACGGCATCGACGACGTCCGGGGTGAAATCCTCGCATCCGGGCATCTGGTTGATGTCGTTATAGTCAAACAGTTCGGTCAGGACGAAGCGCATGTCGCGCAGCGGTGCTTTATATTGGGCCATTTTTCTGTCCTCCTCGTCCTAGTTTCGCAACGGCTTGCCGGTCAGAAGCATATGTTCGACCCGGGCCATGGTGCCTTCGTTGCGAACCAGACGCATGAAGCCTTCGCGCTCCAGTTCCAGAATGTCGTCTTCGGAAAGTTCTTCGGTGACATCGGTGTCACCACCGGCAAGAACCCTGGCAAGTTCACCTGCGACGACACGGTCGTAATCGGTGGCCTTGCCTAGACGATAGAAACCATCAACCGCCATTTCGAAGGCAACCCGTGCGCTTTCGCCCGGAAGGCGATAGGTGAATTCTTCGGGGGCTTCGTAACCTTCGACCATTGAAAGCGCGCGCGCCTTGGCATCGGCCAGCAGACGGTTGCGGTTCATGGTGATGCCGTCACCCTCGCGGAAGAACAGGTTTTCCTTGGCTTCCATTGCGGATTTGGCAACGGTTGCCACCGAAATGATTTCAAACGCCTTGGCACTTGGCGCCATCGGGCCCTTGGGGAATTTCGGGTTTTCGGACCAGCGGCGGATCATTTCCTTGCAGCCGCCCCAGGCCGGGATCAGGCCAACGCCGGGCTCGACCAGACCGATATAGGTTTCCCCGTGGGCCTGCACCGCATCACAATGCAAAAGGACCTCGCAGCCACCGCCCAGTGCCATGCCGCTGGGCGCGCCAACAACCGGGAAGGGTGAATATTTAAGGGCCTTGTAGGTTTCCTGACCGGTTTCAACGAGGTTTTCGATTTCCGGCCACGCGGCGATATTGGCGGCAAACAGCGCCAGACCAAGGTTGGCCCCGGCAGAGAAATTGCTGCCTTCGTTATAGATCACCATTGCCTTGAACTGCTTTTTGACAGTCCGGATGGATGTCTTGACCATGCCAAGAACGTCAGCATCAAGCGCATTCATTTTGGTATGGAATTCAAGGCAGGCGACGCCGTCACCGATATCCCAAAGCGATGCGGCGCGGTTGCCGACAACCGGTTCGGATTTGCGTTTGATGTCTTCAAGCAGAAGAACACCGTCCGGGCGGACGACTTTGGCGTATTTGCCATCAAAACCAAGGAAGAACAGCGTGCCGTCTTCGACCTTGTAAAACGATTTCCCGGCGGCCTTTTTGAGTAATGCCGGGACCTCGATACCATCTGCTTCAAGCATGGCAATCAGGGTATCAACCCCGATGGCATCAATCAGTTCGAACGGGCCGGTTTTCCACGCATAGCCAAGTTTCATCGCGTCATCGACATCGACAATCGAATTGGCGGCTTCTTCGGCGATGAAAGCAGCATAGGCAAGGGTTTTGGCCATCACGGCACGGCCATAAAGGCCCCCCTTGTCATTTGCTTCCATCATTTTGCGCGGGTCTTTACCGGCAGAACGGACGCTTTCAAGGCGGGCTTTTTCCGATTTGGCAAATTCACCGGTTTGAAGATTGACCGATTCCTTGACCTTTTCGCCACCTTCGCGGTTCAGACGGTAAAAACCGCCCTTGCCCTTGCGACCGGTATAGCCATCCGCGATCAGTTTTCCGACCAGATCGCTTTCGCGGTAAATCGCGTGGAACGGATCGGATTTATCAAGGGCACCTGCCATGCTGGATTGCACATGCGGCATCAGATCCAGACCCACCAGATCCATCAGGCCAAAGACACCGGTTTTGGGAATACCGAACGGGCGACCAATGACGCTGTCGGCTTCTTCGACAGTCAATCCCCGGTCCATGGCTTCGACCATGGCGGCCTGAATCCAGTAGACACCAAGGCGGTTGGCGATAAAGCCCGGTTTGTCATGGCAGATGACACAGGTCTTGCCCAGTTTATGATCGGCAAATTGCTCGACCATGTCGATGACGCCGTTTCGGGTGACGTCTGATCCGACCAGTTCCAGCAGACGCATATAGCGCGGCGGGTTGAAGAAATGCGTGATGATGAAATCCTGCGCAAACCCGTCGCCCATGCCATCGATCAGTGTGGCAAGTGGAATGGTCGAGGTGTTTGACGAGACAACCGACCCCTTGGCGCGAACGGCATCAATTTTGCGATACAGATCCTGCTTGATATCAAGGCGTTCGATGACGGCCTCGACGATCCAGTCACATTTGGCCAGTTTATCAAGATCGTCCTCGATATTGCCGCACGTGATCAGCTTTGCCACACGTTTGGACATGAACGGGGCCGGATCGGTTTTCAGCATTTTGGCAATCGCACCCTCGGCCACCGCGTTGCGGTTTTTTGATCCTTCGGGAACGATATCAAGCAACAGCACGGGCGTGCCCGAGTTGGCGATATGGGCGGCAATCCCGGCCCCCATAACACCGGCGCCGATAACGGCGACCTGTTTGATTTCCTGGGCCATTACATCGCCTCCAGAATGGTCGCGATCCCCTGACCCCCGCCAATACATTGCGAGGCAAGTGCGTATTTGCCGCCTTCACGTTTCAGAAGGGCGGCGGCCTTGCCGACAATACGCGCACCCGTTGCACCCAGCGGATGCCCGATGGCCAGTGCGCCGCCATCGATATTGACGGTTTTGATATCCAGACCAAGGTCGGAAATGCTGGCCATTGCCTGCGACGAGAAAGCTTCGTTCAGTTCAACGACATTAAGGTCGGATGCCTTGATACCAGCGCGCGCCAGTGCCTTTTTCGAGGCACCAACCGGGCCGATCCCCATGATTTCGGGCAGGCAACCATCAACAGCAACAGATTTGATCCGCGCCAGCGGTGTCAGGCCATGTTTCTTGGCATATTCCTCGGAGCAGACCAGAACCGCAGATGCCCCATCGGTCAGCGGCGAGGATGTTCCGGCGGTGACAACACCGTCCGCCTTGAAGGCGGGTTTCAGATCGGCCAGACCTTCGGCCGTGGTGTCGCCGCGAATGCAGCCGTCTTCGGCGATTGTGCCGTCCGGGCCTTCAATCGGGATGATTTCATCGACAAATTTTCCTGCTGCCTGTGCTGCGGCGGCCTTTTTATGGCTTTCTACGGCAAAGGCTTCCTGATCGGCGCGCGACAGGCTGTATTTGGTTGCGACGTTTTCTGCGGTGTCGCCCATGCCCATATATGCCTCGGGCATTTCCTTATACAGGGCCGGGTTTGGCATCGGGTTGAAGCCCATCATCGGCACGCGCGACATGCTTTCGATACCGGCACAGATGAAGGCATCACCGGCACCAATCGCAATGGCACCTGCTGCCTGATGGATCGACTGCATGGATGATCCGCAGAAACGGTTAACCGTGACACCGCCGACCGAGCGCGGCAGACCGGCCAGGAAAGTGATCAGGCGGGCGACGTTAAGCCCCTGTTCGCCTTCGGGGAAGGCACAGCCCAGAACCAGATCCTCGATCGTGTTGGGATCGATACCGGTTTTATCCACCAGACCTTTGACGACCTGTGCCGCAAGATCGTCAGGACGGACCTTGGCAAGGGCACCTTTGCGTGCCGGGGTGAAAGGCGACCGGACATATCCGGCAATAACGGCATTGGTCATGGCGAAGTATTCCTTCCTGAGCTGTCAGCGATTCCGGAAAGCAATTGTTACGCTACCGGATCGAGTCCTTTTTCTTTAAGCGCATCAATCGATTGTTGTTCGATGTCACGCAATTCATCCAAAGTGACGTCCAGTGCCTGGCGTTGATCTTCCAGGGCTTCTATCCGTTCCCGGACCCGGGTCAGCAACATCCTGATCTGCTCGGCCTGGGTGGGGTCTGCGCCATAAAGATCCAGATAATCTGCAATCTCTTTCAGCGTGAAACCCAGTCTTTTGCCCCGCAGGATGATCAGCATTCTGGCTCTGTCCTGCCGGGTGTAGATCCTCGTTGTGCCAGCACGTTGTGGTGCTACGAGACCTTTTTGTTCGTAAAACCGGATGGTGCGTGGCGTAACCCCCAGATTTTCGGCCAGTTCGGGAACGGTATAAAACCGGTCGTCAATTTTCGTCATTTGATCGCCCCTATGGTATATATTTTTATCTTTACGTCAATTAGTTTACGTTAACGTCACTTGGATTTTTTCCATTCTGTGTGACATGACGTTAACGTATTGAATTATTGTGCTTTTCCCTCGCGCTTCAGGCGCTCTTCCTCGACCAGTTCCTTCTTCGACAATTTGCCGACCATGGTTTTTGGAAGTTCTTCCCTGATCTCGATTTCACGTGGCATTTCGATTCTCGAAATCTTGTCATCAAGGAATGTTCGCAAATCTTCGGCGGTCACATCGGTGACATTGTCCTTCAGCCGCACAAAGGCCTTGGGTGCCTGGCCGCGATACTGATCGGGAACGCCGATAACCGTGACCTCGGCGATCTGTTCATGCAGATAAAGCGCTTCTTCGATGGCACGCGGATAGACATTGTAACCGCTGCATAAAATAACGTCTTTAAGTCGATCAACCAGAAATATATATCCGTCCTGATCGGCATAACCGACATCACCGGTTTTCAGCCAGCCATCGACGAAGGTGGCCTCGGTTGCGGCATCGTTCTGCCAGTAGCCGGGCATTACCTGTGGGCCGCGGACGCAAACCTCGCCCTTTTCCCCGGCAGGCATGACCTGATCGGGCCGATCAAGCGATCTGATCTGGATATCGGAGCCGGGCAAGGGAATGCCGATTGATCCTTCCTTATTGACACCTTTAACCGGATTGCATGTGCAGACCGGGCTGGCTTCGGTCAGGCCATAGCCTTCGACCAGTTTGGCACCGGTGATTTCTTCGAACCGGTGTTTGACTTCAACAGGAAGCGGCGCGCCGCCCGAAATGCAGCAACGGACCGAAGACAGGTCATGCTTCAGCGTTTCCGGTGAATTATTGATTGCCGTATAGATCGTCGGGACACCGGGGAAGATCGTGACGTTTTTCTTGTCGAGTGCCTTTAGCAACGCATCAAGTTCGAAGCGCGGCTGCAGAACAAGTTCCGCCCCAAGATTGATCGATGTGTTCAGTGCCACGGTCATTGCAAACACATGGAAGAATGGCAGCACACACAGCGTAACTTCGTGCCCCGGATTTGCATCGGGCATCCAGCGTGTCAATTGATCGACATTGGCGCTGAGATTCCCGTGGGTCAGCATTGCCCCCTTGGGGCGACCGGTTGTGCCGCCGGTATATTGCAGTACGGCCAGATCGTTGACCGTTACGTCGGTCACGAAATTTATGGGTTTGCAGCCAGCCAGCCGCGAGAAGGGGATATGACGCAGATCCCTGGGGATTTCGGCAAGTTCGCTTCGTTTGAACAGGCTGAAAAGAACGCTTTTGACCGGGGGAAGGATGTCGCTCATCTCGCAGACGACGATCCGCTTCAGGCAGGTTACATCCAGGCAATCGGCAACCTTGGAATAAATCTGCTTCAGGTTAAGCGTTACCATCAGGCGGCAACCGGAATCCTCGATCTGATAGGCGATCTCGCGCTTGGCATAAAGCGGGTTGAAATTGACAACGACACCGCCACATTTCAGCACGGCATAGTAGCAGATCACGTAATAAGGCGTGTTGGGCAGGCACAGCCCGACCTTGTCGCCTTTACGCACGCCGAGCTGATGAAAGCCTTCGGCGACGCGATCAATTTGTCTGGCAATGTCTTCGTAGTCGTAAATACGACCCAGGAAATCAAGACAGGGACGCTTGGCAAAACGTTTTGCCGCATCATCAAAAATCTCGTGAACCGGGCGCATACGCACCGGCGAGCTGATATCGACACCGTTTTGCAGGACAGGCGCGTCTTGGACGTTTATTTGGTTCATACGCGTTAACTCCATTACGTTAACGTCACTTTGCGGGCAAAAAAAACCGCCCGGTGCGGAATGGCAAACCGCCATCCCGCATCGAACAGTATAACCGATCAGAACTTGAAATTCGCCTGTAGAGCGATGATGTCGACGTGCGCATCGTAGTCGGCTGCATAGCTGCCAAGGAATGTATCCGTTTCGTCAACCCGTGCCGAGTTTGCGAAAACGTGGGTATATCCAAGGCTTACGGCCGCCCAGTCTGCAACCTTGTATGCGGCACCAAGCGAGACCCAATAACGGTCAGAGTCAGGCAGCCGAACATTCCGATATTTGGTTTTTATTGGCGATTCATCAAAGGCGACGCCACCCGTAAAGGACCAGTTATCGTCATACTGGTATCTTGCGCCAAGTGATGCAAACCAGGCGCTACCCCACTTGTATTCGTCAGAGGTTGAGCTTTGCGTTCCGGCTTGTGGACTAATGTCGCCATCATAGTTGAAGGTGAGCGTGTCGATGGAGTTCCAGTTGGTCCACTGGGCGTCTGCCATAACGGTCCACTGACTGCTCAGTTCCTGGGAGACGCCAAAGGTGATTGATTCTGGCGTGGCAACCTTTGCCGTCGCATTCCGGTCGGTGTAACCAAGTGCGTTGGCAGCCGAATCAAAGTCAATTTTACCGTCAAGTTCGTGCTTGATTTCAGAGTTGTAGGAAAGACCGATTTTCGTACCATCAATCACTTCCCAATTGATACCAGCGGCCCAGCCGGCATCCACTGAATCACCACTTACTTCACTGTTTCCTTCACCGGCACCAGCGAGGTTTGGAACCGACCTAGCGAGCGACGCATCCATCTGCTGAATTTGAGGTCCAGCACCGATCGACAACCCGTTATCAAATCTGTAGGCAAGAACAGGCTTGATATTGATAGTCTTGATTTTGGAGGTTGTACCATAGAAGCGCCCTGCAAAATCAGGTTCATAGTCAGTGACCAGTCCCCATGGTGACGTAATTGAAACACCCAGATTTAACTGGTCATTTAGTTTCCAGACGGCATGGGCGTTAGGTACAAACGCGTCCTGTGCCATATCTTTATAGCTGCCGTTATTGAAGGTTTGAGTATTCGTTACAGCTCCGCCAGAGGCCACAATGTTCTTTGCTTTCGCGACGGGCATGATCAGTGAGCCACCAACACTGTAGCTCGTTTCCTTATATTGCCCGACGGTACCGGGATTGTAGAACATGGTCGATGCATCGGTTGAGAGCGTCGACATGCCAGCAAAGCTGGAACCCTGTAATGTGCCGCTGGTTTCACGTACCTGGAAGCCTGAAGCATGGGCGCTGCCGCTTGCGGCAAGTGCGCAGATAAGTGCTGTTCCGGAAGCTGCCCCCCACAGGCAGCCTTTCTTGAATTTGGACGTCATGGGTTTCTCCCTGGATCATAACGGTTTTGGAATTTGCGCTTTTTGCGCCCGCTTTTATTTTTGAAGGTCTTTGGCATCGACCCGGATAAAGTCGATGTCGTAACCCTTTCTTTTGAAACTTGTTTTCAGAAGCCTGCCGTCGTCGCCATACCAGAGATCGCGTTGGACATCCCCGGTCATGACATAGTGTGTGGCGGGTATTTCCCGGTTATTGATGGCAAGTGTTTCTGTCCCGGTTTTCCGGGTTGTCACAGCGTAAGGTTCGGCATTGATTACGCTGTAAAGGCTTGTTTTCGTGGTGACTTCCTCGCGCCAGAGCGTAAGGGGCCATGCGCCGTCACAGGCATCGCGTTTCGCAACACCCTTGCCGGCGACCTCGAAACAGTCACCTTCGTATTCAGCCTTGTAGGTATATGGGGAGCCGTCATCATTTGTATCGGTATCAACCGAGACAAGTTGATCGTTCCGCCATTTTTCAAGGCGTGAATGGCCATATTGGAATTGAAGGAAAAGGACTTTCACATCGGTGCGCGTGGTGATGGCGGCTGTATAACCATCGGGCGTGTCGGTGATTTCGACCGTTTCAAAGCCGATGGGTTCACCATCCTTCAAGACCTGGTAATTCAGCGTTTCGTCGGCATGTGCCGATGAGATTGCACCAAGGCTTCCGATCAGGCCGGCGGCCAAAGTGCAAAGAACGGTGCTTTTGATAAAGCTGTGCCGCATCCCTGTTCCCCTGACGATAGAAATCAATCCAGCATGGATGAAAGTTTTGCCGCGACTCCCATGGAGCCCTTGATCTTGAGCTTGCCCATTGTAAAGGCGAGCATCGGATCAAGTTTGCCGGCAATCATTTTTTCCAGATTGGCTTTCTTGATTTTCAGGATGCAGTCCGCGTCGCTGATATCGTCGTCGCTGATTTCCGGTTCCGGACCAGTAGCATCAATGACGATATGTCCGTCTTCGCCGCAATCAAAGGCAACCACGGCATTAAGGCCGCGCAATTGCGGAAGTTTCTGTTTTACGGATTCGAGGATATCCTCCACGAACGCCTCCCTCTGAAGCTGATGTTGTTTTTCTGATTATGTCAGCACTGTAACGCAAAGTGACGTTAACGTAAAACAAATTACGATAGGGATATTTAGGCTCCTATTAAGTCACTGATCTGGATAAATAATCAACTGCAGGATTGCGGTTCCAGACAGCAAAAAGGACCCGAAACTTTCGGGTCCTTTGCAAAGGCATCAAGATGCCGGTACGCGTATAGGTCGTGTTTCGGACGGGCGGTATCAGGAAACGATCTGCCAGCTGCCGTCAGGTTGCATGCAGGCCGTACCATAGCTTTGCTGCTGCTTTCCGCCGATGACCGTTGTTGCCGTATATTCCCGGCAATAGCGGCCAGCCGTATTTTGCCAGGTTCGGGTTGGTGTCATATCGAACTCGCGTTGCGACTCCGGGTTGATCCAGCGCGCCGTCTGTCCATCGGGAATTTGTTGAAGGGCATACCCCGTACAGGCGGCATCTGCCTGATCAAGGCTTTGCCCGACCGAGTATCCACCCAGAAGACCAAGGATCGCACCGCCAATCATTGCGGCATCACGACCACTGCCTTTACCAATTGTCGATCCGATAGCCGTTCCTGCGCCGCCGCCGATCAGTGCGCCAATCACATCGCGGTTGCATCGCAGGAAATTGCCATCCGAAACAAACATGTCGGATCGATAGCCACGGTCATAATTCTTATGGTGTTGTTTCGCCCGGTAACCGTGTGCAGGTGCCCAGGACGGCGGATCTGCAAAGGCGGTCGCCGGAATTGCGACAGGTGCGGCAATTCCAACCGAAATGGCAATCGCCATAACGTGCCTTGTCCATTTTGAATGTGTCATTTCCGGCGCTCCTCATTTTCATGAAGGATGTAACCGGCACCTGTACCGACCAGCCCGCCGATTACGGCACCGCAGGAAATACATCCGCCGGTAACGGCTGTACCAACAACGCCAACGCCCGCGCCGATGGCGGCACCGCTCAGCATTTTCTGATCCCTGTCACCCAAACCGCTGCAGGCCGATAATCCCAATGTGCTCGCAACGGCCAATATAATGGCTGTGTGTCGCATCTCTCTCATGTCCTTCCCATTTTGTTTTATCGCGGCGGCATTCCGGGAAATGGATAAACCACCGATGAAAGCAGTCTGATCGGGCAATAAGGAAGGGGTTTGGCGGCTTTAAGGGAAGAATGCGGCAGATAAGGTAACAAAAAGGCATCCGGGAGTGCCTTGATTCAGCACGTGTTTTCGCAGGTGATTGATGCGATTTTGAAACATCATTTGCGTTGAAACGGTTCAAACATCCCGATAGCTTGTTGGCGCGATCACGAGCGCGATAACAAAACCGCCAAGATACCAAGGGAAACGTCATGACATTTGCTGCGTGGTTGTCCGTTGCGACAATCTGCATTCTGGGTGCGATGACACCCGGTCCCAGCCTTGCGGTTGTTTTGCGGTATTCCGTCGGGCAATCCCGTCAGGCAGGATTTGCCTGTGCGGTGGCCCATGGATTGGGCGTCGGTTTTTATGCCGTCATCACCATGACCGGCCTTGGCATACTTTTCCAGACGGTTCCGGCATTTCGCAATATCGTCAGCGTCCTTGGTGCGCTTTATCTGATCTATCTGGCGATCAGGGCCTGGCGTGCGGCAGGATCAGGTGCGCGGTTCGAGTCCGAGCAGGGCGGGCAGGTTGCCGAAACAATGACGCAGGCGGCGCGTGACGGTTTCATGATCGCGTTTCTGAACCCAAAGATCGCGCTGTTCTTCCTTGCCCTGTTCAGTCAGTTCGTATCCCCGGAATTCGAATGGGGGGGTAAATTCCTGCTGGCTTTTACTGCCGCGGGTATTGATGCCGCCTGGTACTGCCTTGTTGCGGTTGGCTTGTCGCATGGCGCGGTTTTGCCATGGCTGCGCGCACATTCGATGTGGATCGAACGCATCATCGCAATATTGTTTGTGGTGATTGCGATGCGGGTCATCATTGGCATATTGCCGGTTTGATCAAACGCGTTTTTGATCACCCGGTTGGTCTGTCTGCGACGCAAAGCTTTTCACTTCCTCGATGATCCAGTTCCGGAACGCCCGCACCGTCGGGCGGTTCCAGAGGGATTCCGATGACACGAGCCAGTAGGCATAGGGCGTCGGGGCGCAGATTTTGAACGGTTCAATCAGATCGCCATTGCGCAATGCGTCCTGAATGATGACGGGCCAGCCAAGCATCGCACCGTGGCCCGCCATTGCGGCCTCAAGTGCGAGATATCCGTCGGAAAATGTTATTTCCTGCCCCGAAAGCGGTTCATCCGTTCCGGCGGCATTGAGCCAGTCCTGCCAGGCGAAAAAACTGAGGCGGTCGACAATGCGGGGCCCGCGCGCGATGTCGGCCGGCTCGCGAAAGCGGTCCTTGAGTGACGGGGCGCAAACCGGCAGCATCTGCTGTTCAAGAAGCTTGTGCACCCTCAATCCTTCCCAGCCACCGCGACCGAACCGTACCCCGATGTCAACATCGTCACGATCAAACGATGTCAGCCGATTGTCGGTTGAAATCCGGATATCAATTTCCGGATGGCGGTCACGGAACCGGCCAAGACGCGGCACCAGCCATTTTCCGGCAAAAATCACCCCGGTTGTCACGGTCAGGACGTTTTCGTCCTGCCGCGTTGCTGCGGCAATGCTGTCGCGGATGCGGGTAAATGCATCGCTTAATCCCGGCAGTAATCGTTGACCTGCTTCGGTCGGGATCATGCCCTTGTCGGTTCGGGCAAAAAGCTCCAGCCCCAGAAATTGTTCAAGCGTTTTAAGCTGCTGGCTAACTGCACCTGGCGTGACGTTGAGTTCGTCGGCCGTGCGCAGAAGTGTTCCGTTTCGGCCCATCGCCTCGGCGGCGCGCAGACTGTTTAACGGGGGAAGTGGCGTTCGTTTCATTTTAGAAAATCTAAAACCGTTTCAAAATCCATGAATTGAACCATTCACACGATCTGTTGGAATGTCAATCACGCAATGTCCGCTGATCCCGGATCGGCAGAGCGGAAGATTTAGATCATCTAAAGGTGGAAGGTGAAATGAAGGATATCCTGTGCGGTCTTTTTCAGATGTTCTTTGCACCACCGGCTGAACCCGATCCCTTGGCAGGTTTCACGTCCCGGATGCTTGACGATCTGCCATTGCGCCCGTGCGGTGTTTTTACGGGCTACCGTCATTTTCAAAATACAGGAGAACACAATGAGCATCGCGAAAACGACGAAAACCCATCCGTATCATATCGTTGATGTTTTTGCGTCATCGGTGCTTGGCGGCAATCCGCTTGCGGTGGTGATGGATGCGGATGATTTATCGACCACCGTGATGCAGGCGATATCGCGCGAGTTCAATTTGTCTGAAACGACCTTCCTGATGCGTCCGGAAACTGCCGGTGGTGCGGATTGGAAACTTCGCTCCTTTACCGGGGCCGGGGTCGAGGTTGGCGGAACCGGTCATAATGCTTTGGGGGCATGGTGGCTGCTTGGTCATCTTGGTTTGTTACCCGCCGGTCAGAGGGAATTTACCCAGGAAATCGGTGGTCGTGATCTGCCTGTTGAAGTCCTGAAAGGAAAAGACGGGATTACTGTGACCATGGATCAGGCACCGGCGGAAGCGCGCGCGGTTCTTTCTGATCTGGATGCGCTTGCCTTGGGGCTTGGTGTTTCGCGTGACGACATTGGTATTGGCAATGTGCCGGTGCAAACCGTTTACACTGGCACGGCACATCTTCTGGTCCCGATGCGTAGCCGATCTGTCATTGCCAATGTGGAGCCCGATGTGCGCCGTCTGCGCGATATTCTGGCAACGGTTGGGGCGGAGGGGATTTATCTGTTCTCGCTTGATCCCAAAGACAGCAGCATGACCGCGCATGCGCGTTTCTTCAATCCGACTGCCGGTATTGTCGAGGACCCGGCAACGGGCAGTGCCGCGGGGCCGCTGGCCTGGCAACTGGCGAAGTACGGTTATGCGGATGCGAACGCACCGGTCAGAATCATACAGGGCGTTGAAATGGATCGGCCCAGTGTGATTCGCATCGATCTGGATGGTGATTTCATCAGATTGTCTGGTGGTGGCGTGCTTGCGGCATCCGGGGAATTATTTGTGTAAGGGCGGCTTCGTTTTTACAAGGGTGACCGGCGGGGAGGGATTGTTTTGCCTTGCCGGTAATTTCCAATTGTCGGATTTGCGTTGAGCGACCCGGTTTCTGCGGCTAGCATGCGGCCAAGCAAAGCAAAATTCTGGAAACGTTCGAAAATCTGCCAAAAGTGCCACGGGTGACACATATATTATGTCCCCATGTCGCGGGCAAAATCAGACAGGTTCTCGTAGTGCTTCGTTGTTTTGCCGTTCGTTCATGCAATTTCGGGCTTTCGGGCCCGTGATACTCAGGCTTTCCCCGCCACCACCCTTGCCGGAGTATTCCGATGACCCAAAATCAGGACGGTGTTGCACCGTCTGAAACCTTGTCTGCTGTGTCCCCAACGCAGCAGAATGAAGACATTCGATCCGCCGATCCTGCGTCACGCGGATTTCGTCACCTTGGCCCGCATATTGGCTTTTTGCTGGCCTTGTTGCTGCTGGCAGCCAACATGCGTGGCAGCATCGTTGCCATGGGGCCGCTTGCCGAGATTGTCGGCGTTGATTTGCAGCTTTCGGGCGTGCAGCTTGGCCTGCTGACGACCATCCCGGTTCTTAGTTTTGGCGTGCTATCAATCTTTGCCCCGCGTCTTGGGCAGCGGTTCGGGTTGGAGGCGACGCTTCTGACCATGTTGCTGTTTATTGCGGTGGGGCAGGGTCTGCGCGCGACGGGCAGCTATGGCATCATGATTGTTGGCACGATCATTCTTGGATCGGCGATTGCCGTTTTGAATGTGCTGACGCCGTCGCTGGTGCGGCGAAGCTTCCCGACCCGTGTTGCACTGATTACAGCGCTTTACACCTTTACCATGTCAACAGGTGCGACTGTTGCGGCATTCGTTGCAATTCCGATACGAAATGCGGCCGATGGTGACTGGCGCTATTCATTGGGGATCTGGGCGGTCTTTGCAGCCCTTGCCTTCCTGTTGTGGCTGCCAATGTTGCGCTATCGCCACAAGGGGCCGGCACCGGTTTCTGTCACACAGGTTTCGCTTTGGAAAAATGTCGAGGCATGGTGGCTCGCGCTGTTTTTCGGGTGCCAGTCGCTGATGTTTTATACTGGCACCGCATGGGTCGCGAAGGTCTTCATCGATAGCGGCATTTCAGAGAGTGAGGCCGCAACCCTTCTGACCATCTTTAACGTGTTTGGCATTCCGGCCGCGTTTGCCGCCCCCCTGATCTATTCGAAAATCGCCAACAAGAAACTGGCGATGGTCATTTTGCATGTTCCGCTGATGATCGGTATTCCGGGGTTTGTTTTTGCCACGACCGAGCTTCCCTATCTTTGGGCGTTCTGCATGGGGCTTGGGCAGGGGGCGATGATTAGCATCGCATTGACGCTGGTGGGTATTCGCGGTGCGGACCCGCAGACCTCGGCACGGTTATCGGGGATGTGCCAGTCGGTCGGTTATTTGCTGGCGGCTATCGGCCCGGTTCTGTTTGGCGCCCTGCATGATCTGCTTGGCAATTGGGAGGCGGCCCTGTCCTTCCTGTTTGCGATTGTGTGCATTCAGATGATTGCAGCCCTTCGTGCGGGATCGGCCGAAAAGATCGGCGGATAACGTTTCACGTATCGCCTTCATCAGAGTTGATCGCCCGGACATTAAACCGTCCGGGCTTTCTTTTGTGCGGGGGATGAGGTTATTCGGCGGCTTCGGCAAGCGGGGTGATATTGCGCGCTTCGTTTGCCAGTTGATCGAGTTTCTGCAGGACTTCGTGGGTTGCGGTTTCCATGCGGGCGAAGGCCTTTTCCGCAGCCACAATATCGCAGTTCCTGAAGGCAGTGATTGCCGCCTGACCGGCTTCGTGTTGTGCCAGATGCGGTGCCCGGATCGCGTCAAAAGACGGCAGATGGCGGAACGGTTTTGACGCCGGGCTGTCATACCATTTGCCAAATCGGCAGGCTTTGGCATCGCCCATGTGGATATCGGCACTGCTGCCCAGCCCGGCCAGAAGTTCGGCAACGGATTTGAAGAAGACGGCATGTTCGGCGCGGGCACTTCGTATGGTCCGGTTTGGAATTTCATACTGAACCAGTTCGGAAACCTGCGTTTCGATCAGGCCTTCGACCTGACCGATAACACCAATGGCCGACCGGATGGCCGCAACCTGCCCGCCGGTTTGTCCGGCGATGCCGGTAATGCCATCGCGGACGGCATCGGTTGCCTTGTTCTGTTCATCAAGGATGGTTGAAATATCGGCGATACGGCGGGTCGTGTCTTCCATCTTGGTGCCGATGTCACCCATTTCGCGGGCAACATCATTCATCACATTCTGGCCGCGTGAAACGGCATCATTGCCGCGCGCCATGGCGTCGACGATGCCCTGTGTTTCGCCCTGCAGATTGACAATGCGGCTGCGGATTTCCTCGGTCGCGCGTGCGGTCTGCTGGCTAAGCGCCTTGACCTCGCCCGCGACGACGGCAAATCCCTTGCCCGCTTCGCCCGCGCGGGCGGCCTCGATTGTGGCGTTGAGCGCCAGAAGGTTGGTTTCGGCGGCAATTGCCTCGATCGATGCGACGATCTCGCCGATTTTTTCGGATGCCTCGGCCAGGGCATCGACCCGGCCAGATGCGTCCGACACCGCATGTGCAATGTCATCCATGCTGCCAACGGCGTCCTTGACGGTTTGCTGACCATTGCGGGTGGCGGTGATGGCATCGGTCGCGTTATCGGCAGCAGCGCGGCCATTTTCGGCAATGTGGCTGATGCCTGAAACCATTTGATCAATGGCGGCTGAAATCGATTGTGCCTTGCGGTCGACATCCTCGATGACATTCATCATGCGGGCATTGGATACGGCACTTTGGTTGATCGCAACCGACAGATCCATCGTGCGATCAAGCTGCTGATCGGCAAAGGCGTTTTCCGATGCGTTATGGCGTTTGATAGCACTGGCATCGCAATAGGCGGTCAGGGTCAGTTCGATATCAAGCAGCATGACCGATGTCAGCGAGGTGACAATGCTTGCCGCCTGACCGGCATTCCATCGATGGCGGGTAATGATCGCCTCGATCAGGGCATCGGTGATCGCATTATAGGTCGCGATGTACAGTTTGGGGGTAATGCCGTGGGCTTCGTGGGTCTGGCCGATCTGGCTGGCCTGGATGACGAAAGCCTCGTCAATCTTGCCGTCAAACAGGTTTTTCCAGTGATTTTGTAATGATTTCGTCAGGGACGCGATGGTCGCCTCCGAAAGCGGGGTGGCTTTCAGGTCGTCACTTTGGCTGATGGTTTTGTAAAAGCCTTCGGCGCGTTTGGCCGATTGATCGTGGATCAGCCCGGATGCCTTGCGCAAGGTGCCAAACGTTCCGGGCAGCACATTATAAAGATCCAGACGATTTTCCAGTTGCGACACAACCAATTCCCCTTACCCCGGTCTGACCGCGCGGATGGCGGTTCTTATACATATGGGTGGGAACTTTAGGGTTGGTGAATTCAATCGGCAATGAAATTCGTTGTCGGGATATATCCGTTGCAAGATGTCATGCGGCGTTTGACTGGGCTGTTTCAGCCCGACAGGTTGCAATGATCCAGTCACGGAACGCCCGAACCGCAAAGTTGTTTTCCTTTTCCTCGGGATAAACAACGTAATAGGCGTGCCGGTTGGGGATCGATACGTCAAACGGGGCGACAAGCCGCCCGTTATCAAGTTCTTCGCGCACCAGAAATTCTGGCAGAAGAGCCAGCCCCAATCCGGCAACGGCGGCCTGGATCACCATGTGGAAATGTTCGAACCTGGGGCCGGCAAGTTCATCGACAACCGCAACACCGGTTGCGGCCAGCCAGTCCTGCCACGCACGCGGGCGGGTGGAATGTTGCAACAGGGTGCAATTGCGGACCCGTTCGCGCGCAATCGGCAGATCGTCATTTTCCTTAAGGATTTTGGGCGCGCAAACCGCAATCAGGGTTTCGCCCATCAGGCGGTGGAACACGCAGCCGGGCATGTTGTCCTCGCCAAAATGGATGGCGATATCGATGCCTTCGCGGGTGAAATTGAATTCGCGGGTCTGGGTGATCAGGTTAAGCTGGATATCAGGCCATGTGGTTTTGAAATCCCCCAGTCGCGGCACCAGCCAGCGTGCGCCAAAGGTCGGCAATGTCCCGACATTCAGCATCCCGCCCGCATCGGAATAGGCCATGACCTGAAGGGTTGCGGCTTCTGCCCGATCCAGAAGGTCACGCACCTGCGCGGCATAGGCTTCGCCCGCCGCCGTCAGTTTCAGGCGTTTCTTCACCCGACGAAAAAGATCCCGGCCCAGATATTCCTCAAGTGCGCGGATTTGTCGGCTGATCGCGCTTTGCGTCACGTTCAGTTCCTCGGCCGCACGGGTAAAGCTGAGATGCCGGGCAGAGCTTTCGAAAAATTGCAGGGCAGTGAGGGACGGCAGGACGCGACGCATGTGTTTTTGATCCCCAAGTTCATTACCAGATGGAATGATATGGTGCGAATATATCGTTTGTGAGATTTCCTGCCAAGCCTTAGCATTTCAATGGTTCGGAACCCCTCGTGCCACCACATGATCCTTCCGGACAGTAAAATTGATCGGGTAATTGATAATATTACGGAAGGAGAGGCAGAAATGCCCCAGCCAGTTAAATCCCCGCTAGACAGCCAGCTTGGTGCCGTTCTCAAGGCTGTTCTTGGTGCGGAAAAGGCCGATTATCTGTTTCGCATGATTGATGTGAATGACCGGCTTTTGGCCGATCCTGCGAATGAGGCCGGAAAAGTCAGCCGCCTGACGATGGCGCAGGCGCTTAACATGATCCTGTTTGATGGTCTTCTGGAAGCCGTTCCCGAAGGCAAAGCCTATTCCGAGGATAAACTGGCCGCGGGCGAGCCGATCATTTTCGATCATGGTGCCATTCGTACCGTCGATGGCCCGGCGACCGGCGAATTGCCGCGCGGTCATGTTGCCATGGCGCGCATCCTTGCGCCGCTTGGGTTCGATGTTGCCGGTCTTTACCCGCTGTCGCGTCTGAAAATGACGGGTCGGGCGTTTTGCCATGCTGATGAACCGGAACTGATTGCGCAGTTCTTTGTGTCCGAGCTTCACGTCGAAGAATTCAGCCCTGCCTTCCAGCAGGCGGTTGCCAATACGGTCGGCAAATCGGTTGATCCGCTGTCACCCGGTGCCAAGGTCCTGCTGGATCAACTGGCTGCTAACGGCACTATCAGCTTTGCCGATGCCACCAAGCTTCTGCCGGTTCTGGTCAAATGTTTCGGCGCGCAGCACGACCCGGTAGTCGAGGCCGATTATGAGGTCCTTTTGGCAGAGTCGGCCGAAATGGCGTGGATTTCAACCGAAGGCAATGCGTTCAACCATGCAACGGATCGGGTTGACGATATTGAGGCCGTCGCCAGCGAACAGCGCGCCAAAGGCCGCCCGATGAAGGAAAAGGTCGAAATTTCCAGCACCGGATCGGTGCGTCAGACGGCATTCAAGGCAACCCGTGTCCTGCGTCAGATGCGCGATGCCAATGGCGATCTGGTGACCCACGATGTGCCCGGTTCCTTCTATGAATTCATCAGCCGCGATCTTGTGCGTGACGAGACGACCGGCGAACAAAAACTTGATCTTCGATTTGACAGCAGCAATGCGCAGGGCATCTTTAAAATGACCGCCGGAAGCAAGGCGGCATAAGAAAGCAAAAAGACCGGAATGCCGGAACGGATTGTACCGTTCCGGTTTCAAAACATTCTATCGGGTGACAGGCGATCATGGGATCAGTGGACGAAAATTATGATGTCATCATTGTTGGCGGGGCTGTTATCGGAAGCTCCGCCGCGTGGTTTTTGACCGGCCGGGATGATTTCAAGGGCCGGGTTCTGGTCATTGAAAAAGACCCGAATTATGAATTCTGTTCGACAACCCTGTCGGCGGCCTCGATCCGTCAGCAGTTTTCGACCCCGATCAATATTGAAATGTCGGGTTTTGGCATTGAATTCCTGCGCAACCTGAAACGTGATCTTGATCCCGACGTCGATATTTCCTTCCATGAAAAGGGCTATCTGGTTCTGGCGACCGAGTCCGGGCGCGATATCCTGCGTCAGAATCACGCAACCCAGACCAAGCTGGGGGCTGATATCGTCTGGATGGAACCCGATGAACTGGCGGCCAAATATCCGTGGATGAACACATCCGATCTGGCGGCGGCCTGCTGGGGCCGTACCGGCGAGGGATGGTTTGATGCCTATTCCCTGATGCAATCCTTCGGCAAACAGGCCCGCCGTCAGGGGGCCGATTATATCGACGGCGAAGTTGTCGAAGTTCTGCGTGATGGCGATCAGGTCACGGGTGTGGTTCTGAAAGACGGACGGCGGTTTGGCTGCGGGGCGCTGATTAACGCGGCGGGAACCGGTGGATCAAAAGTTGCCCGCATGGCGGGGCTTGAAATCCCGGTCGAGCCGCGCAAACGGTGCATCTTTGTGTTTGATTGCCGTGATGCGGCCGACATCAACGCGTCCTGCCCGATGCTGATTGATCCAAGCGGCCTTTATGTCCGCCCCGAAGGCGATCTTTTCATTACCGGGATTGCGCCGCCCGCGGATCGTGATCCGGAATGCTGGGACTTCGAAGTCGATTACAGCCTGTTTGACGACATCGTCTGGCCCGGTCTTTACGAGCGTTGCGAACGGTTCGAGGCGATCAAGATGGTCAATGCCTGGGCCGGTCATTATTCCTATAACCTGCTGGATCAGAACGCGATCATCGGCCCGCATCCGGAGGTAAAGAACTTCTTCTTTGCCAACGGGTTCTCGGGCCATGGATTGCAGCAAAGCCCGGCAGTTGGCCGTGGTCTTTCGGAACTGATCGTCGCAGGCCATTACCAGACACTTGATATGTCCGTGTTCGGCTATGAGCGCATCCGCGACAATGCCCCGGTTCTGGAACTGAACGTAATTTAAATCGATTTCGAAACGAATGTTCGAAATCAATAATTTAACGATGAAAGCCGGAGCAACCCCACATGCCCCGTGACGATATGACCAACCAGACAGAAGATGCCGCGATGGACGCCGCCACCATCACGGCACGCCAGAAACACAGCGTTTCAAACGGTATTCGCAATGTGCATCCGGTCTATATGGATCGGGCGCTGAATGCCGAAATCTGGGATATTAACGGCAATCGCTATATCGATTTCGTTGGCGGGATCGGGGTGCTGAATACCGGGCATCGCAATCCGGTCGTCATGGCCCGCGTGGCGGCGCAATGCGAACGTTTTACCCATTCGTGCTTTAACGCGTTGCCCCATGAACCTTATGTCGCGGTGACGGATTGGCTCGCGGAAAATTGCCCGATCGAAGGTCCGGCGAAATCGATGCTGACCAATTCCGGGGCGGAGGCCATGGAAAATGCCCTGAAACTTGCCCGTGCCTTTACCGGCCGGACGGGTGTTCTGGCCTTTGAGGGGGCGTTTCATGGCCGGACCCTTGCGACCCTTGCGCTGACGGGTAAAACCAAACCCTACAAGACCGGGCTTGGGCCGCTTCCGGGGCCGGTTTACCATTTGCCATATCCCTGCCGTGAAACCGGTGTATCCGTGGCCGATGCAATGGATGCAATTGCCAGATTATTTGCCGTATCGGTCGATCCGGGCAGTATCGGTGCCGTGGTGATCGAACCCGTGCAGGGCGAAGGTGGTTTCAGGGCCTGTGATGGTGAATTTCTTGTCGAACTGCGCCGTCTTTGCGATGCCAATGGCATGGTTCTGATCGCTGATGAAATCCAGTCAGGCTTTGGCCGGACGGGTAAGATGTTTGCCATCGAACATGCCAATGTCTGCCCCGATATTCTTGTGATGGGCAAGGGTATTGGCGGTGGTTTTCCGCTGGCGGCGATCACGGGGGCCGAGGATGTGATGAATGCCCTGCTGCCCGGTGGTCTGGGCGGGACCTATTCCGGCAATCCGGTGGCCTGTGCAGCGGCAACCGGTGTGTTCGATGTGCTGGAAACAGACGGCATTTTGAACCGTGCCAAGCAGCTTGGCGAAAAATATGCCACCCATATTTCCTGGCTGCGCGATTTGCCCGGTGGGCATGTGATTGGTGCAATGCGCGGTATTGGCGCGATGCGCGCCTTCGAACTGATCGCAGATGACGGGGCACCGTCGCCCAGACGTCTGCAAACATTATTGCAACTGGCCCGTGCGAGCGGGCTATTGTTGATGCCAAGTGGTGAACACGCCAATGTGGTGCGCCTTCTGGCCCCGCTGACCATTCCGTTCGAACAGGTCGATGAAGCCTTTGCCATCATCGGCAAGTTGCTGCCAAAGCTGGCGGCGGTATCGGATGCGGATGACCGGTCGTGATCGCCGTAAAATTCAAAAAGAAGGGAGCTTAACCGTGAGTTTCAAAAACATTCTGACCGAACTGGGCCTGTCCGAGGCCGAGATTTCCAATGGTACGCTTAAGGTTCAGACCCCGGTTGACGGTTCTGAAATTGCGGCTGTTGCCGAGACCGACCCGTCGGAAATGAACGACATCATTGCGCGTTCGAAAAAGGCATTTGCCCAGTGGCGTCAGGTGCCCGGCCCGCGCCGTGGTGAACTGGCCCGTCTTCTGGGCGAGGAACTGCGCGCGGCCAAGGAACCGCTGGGACGTCTGGTGTCGCTTGAATGCGGCAAGATCTATCAGGAAGGTCTTGGTGAAGTTCAGGAAATGATCGATATCTGCGATTTCGCCGTCGGCCTGTCGCGCCAGCTTTACGGTCTGACCATCGCGTCCGAACGCCCGGGCCATAAAATGATGGAAAACTGGCATCCGCTGGGCGTTGTTGGCGTCATTTCCGCGTTCAACTTCCCGGTTGCCGTCTGGTCATGGAACACTGCGCTTGCACTGGTTTGCGGCAACGCGGTGATCTGGAAACCGTCGGAAAAAACCCCGCTTACCGCCCTTGCCTGCCAGAAAATCTTTGAAAAGGCATTGGCGAAATTTGGTGATGCCCCGGAAGGCCTGCATCATGTCGTGATCGGGGATCGTCGCATTGGCGAGGCCCTTACCGACAGCCACGATGTGGCACTTGTTTCGGCAACCGGTTCAACCCGCATGGGCCGCGAAGTTGCCCCGCGTGTGGCGGAACGTTTTGGCCGGACCATCCTGGAACTGGGTGGCAACAACGCGATGATCGTGACCCCGTCTGCCGACCTTGATATGACCGTGCGTGCGGTTGTCTTCTCGGCGGTTGGGACCTGTGGCCAGCGTTGCACGTCCTTGCGTCGCGTGATTGTCCACAAGGACGTCAAAGACGAATTGCTGCCGAAAATCGTTGCCGCCTATAAATCGGTAAAGATTGGCGATCCGCTTGCCGATGGTACGCTGGTCGGCCCGCTGATTGACGAGGACAGCTTCAACAACATGCAAACTGCCCTTGCCAATGCGAAAAAGGATGGCGGGAAAGTGCATGGTGGTGAACGTACACTGGCCGATCAGTATCCGAACGCCTACTACGTCACCCCGGCGGTTGTTGAAATGCCGTCCCAGACCGAAACCGTGCGCAACGAGACCTTTGCGCCGATCCTCTATGTCATGACCTATGAAACGCTTGAAGAAGCCATTGCGCTTCAGAACGGCGTGCCGCAGGGCCTGTCATCCTGCATCTTCTCGACCGATCTGCGCGAAACCGAACTGTTCCTGTCGGCGGTTGGTTCGGATTGCGGGATCGCCAACGTCAATATCGGCCCGTCGGGTGCGGAAATTGGCGGTGCGTTTGGCGGTGAAAAAGAAACCGGTGGTGGACGTGAATCGGGTTCGGATGCATGGAAAGGCTATATGCGCCGCGCGACCAACACGATCAACTATTCCCGCGAGCTGCCGCTGGCGCAGGGGATTAAGTTCGATATCTGATCGGGCACCTGATCGGCTTTGATAGCAAACCCCGTCGGTTCGCCGGCGGGGTTTTTATTTACCCCTGAATGCGATATAATACGTTGTAATACGTCGTAATCGAAAGGCCGATCATGAGCAAAGATACAATGGCAGTGCGTGTTGATGCCGATTTGCGCACACGGCTTGATCAGCTTGCCAATGCGTTCGGCCAGACGCGTTCAAGCATCATCAACGATGCCCTTCGGCAATATGCCGATCATCAGGAATGGCAGATCAACCTGATTGCAGATCGTGCACGCAGTATTGCCGAAGGCCGTGCGAAACTGATCGGGCATGACGATGTGCTTGCCGGATTTGAACAACGCTTCGCGGAAAAATAATCCGGATGCGTATTCAATGGGATAGTCGGGCTGTCGATGATCTGCGTGACATTCTTGATTACATTGACGAACGTAATCCGACGGCGGCCCGCAAAACCTATCAATTGATATCAGGGTCAGTGTCGCAACTCGTTACCCATCCGTTCATAGGTCGCGTCGGACGTGTGGAGCAAACACGCGAAATGATCGTCAATGGAACGCCTTACCTTGTTGCTTATGGTCTGGATGATAATACGGTCACGATAATCGCTGTCTTACATACTGCGCGGCGATGGCCCGATGAGTTCTGAACAAAAAAAGCGGCCCCCGAAGGAGCCGCTTTCTTTAATTCATGGTCAAAGCCAGGCTTGATTAGCCAGCTTTGGAGAAACGTTCTGCAACATATTCCCAGTTCACCAGGTCGTTGATGAACGCTTTGACATAGTCCGGGCGCGCGTTGCGGTAATCGATGTAGTAGGAGTGTTCCCACACATCGCAACCGAGCAGCGGGGTCTGACCGTGGACCAGCGGGTTTTCCGCGTTCGGGGTTTTGGTCACGACCAGTTTGCCGGATTTATCAAGTGCCAGCCAGCACCAGCCCGAACCGAACTGGGTCACGCCAGCCTGAATGAAGGCTTCCTTGAAGGCATCGACAGAGCCGAAATCTTCAACGATTTTCTTTTCCAGTTCGCCCGGAATGTTGCCGCCGCCATTTTTCTTCATCATCTGCCAGAACTCGATATGGTTCCAGTGCTGGGCAGCGTTGTTGAACAGGCCGGCTTTGGATGCATCGCCATAGGATGCAACAACGATTTCTTCGAGCGACTTGCCTTCAAGGCCGGAACCTTCGAGCAGCTTGTTGCCGTTCACAACATAGGCGTTGTGGTGTTTGTCATGGTGAAACTCAAGAGTTTCAGCCGACATGACCGGTGCAAGCGCGTCATAGGCATAGGGGAGTGCAGGGAGTTCAAGAGCCATGATACAGATCCTCGACTTTCGTTATTGGTTTGTGCGGTCAGCACAGGGCTGATGCAACATATCCCCATTACCGCCTGCCGTAAAAGTGAAAATCCCGTGCAACCTGTTGGAAAACTTGTTGCTCTGGATGATCATTGCCTTTTGGCGGGTTCGGAAACGGGCATGATGGAAAACCTCGTGGTCCTAATCCTCGGCCTTTATCTAGGTCAAAGGCAGCAGCACGCAATGGCCAGACGGGCTTTGCGAATTGAGTTACGCTGCATATCCCTTAAACAAGCGAGCCTGCGCATCGTTCCATGAATAGGGAAATTTTCTGAAATCGGTGAATGATCCCCCGACCAGTGGTTTTGTAAAAATCCCCATGGTTCCGATAGCATCGTGTTATCGGGCGCGTTGTACCCCGAGCCGTCAAACCGGCCAGTCCGTTATTCCTTGTACAGGCTGACCATGTTTTGAATGTCGGTGCCATTGCGGATCATGACGTCATATTCCCCCTTTTGCAGGCGGGAAATATCGATACGGCACGGGAAAGAGCCGCAATCTTTGTTCAGCGCAATCGATCCGTCCTGAAAGGACAGGATGACTTCGCCTTTTGCCTGATCAGCATGGATGGTGACACTGTCGGTGGTCGCTTTCGGTGCGACACGGATTGCAGCCAGTGCGGCTGTCGTCACTGTCAAAACTCCGACGAGGGCGATTACAACCGGCTTGCTGCGCAAAGATCTAAACATGATGTTTCCTCGCGCTTCTTTTTGGTGATGCAAAGATGCGCGGTGAAGACGGGAAAATGGGGGCGCAAATGCGGCATTTCCGTGCCGAATGTTTCGATTTTCCAACCGTCACACGTAAAAAGCCCCCTGAACAAAAGGTTAGGGGGCTTTCTACAATCAGTTGAGATGCGAAATTTTTATGAAATCGCTATTTCCGGCGTTCCATTGCGGCCTTGAGAGCCGCAGCCATGGCACCACCGTCATTTCCGGTATTGCCCTGACCGCCTTGATGATTTCCGCCGCGTTGCGGGTTGTTTCGCCCGGTGTTTGTGCGTGCCTGATGGCCGGGATTGCTGTTATTGCCACGGGACTCGGTACGTTTTTCACGGGTGCCTTCGTAATCCGGAGCCGATTTCATCGACAGACCGATACGTTTGCGCGGCGCATCGACTTCCATGACGGTAACCGACACGATCTGCCCCGCCTTGACGACTTCACGCGGGTCGGAAACGAATTTGTCCGCCAGTTGCGAAATATGAACCAGCCCGTCCTGATGAACACCAATATCCACGAACGCCCCGAAATTGGTGACGTTGGTGACCGTACCTTCAAGTTTCATACCGGTCTTGAGGTCCTTGATCTCGTTCACGCCATCGGTGAATTTTGCGGTCTTGAATTCCGGGCGCGGATCGCGGCCGGGTTTATCAAGCTCGGCCAGAATGTCGCGGATGGTCGGGACGCCGAACACGTCGTCGGCATAGTCATCCGGGCGCAGCGTTTTGATGAAGGGCGAGTCGCCAATCAGGTCTGCCAGTGGTTTGTTGGAACGCGTGCTGATGCGTTCCACCAGTTTATAGGCTTCCGGGTGAACCGCCGATGCATCCAGCGGGTTTTCACCGCCGCGGATGCGCAGGAAGCCGGCACATTGTTCGAACGCTTTGGGGCCAAGGCGTTCGACCTTGCGCAAATCGGCACGCGAACGGAACGCGCCGTTGATATCGCGATAGCCGACAATATTGCGCGCCAGTGTTTCCGAAAGTCCGGCAACACGTGTCAGAAGAGGAATAGACGCGGTATTAAGGTCAACACCCACACCGTTCACGCAATCCTCGACCACGGCATCGAGCGATTTGGCAAGTTTGGTTTCCGATACGTCGTGCTGATACTGACCGACACCGATGGATTTTGGTTCGATCTTCACCAGTTCTGCCAACGGGTCCTGCAGGCGGCGGGCGATGGATACCGCCCCACGCAGGGACACATCCAGGTCGGGGAATTCCTCGGCGGCAAATTGCGACGCGGAATAAATCGATGCACCGGATTCGTTGACGATGACCTTGGTCGCCTTGAGTGCCGGGAAGCGTTTGAGTAACTGACCGGCAAGATCGTCGGTTTCACGCGAATAGGTGCCATTGCCAATGGCGATCAGTTCGATCTTGTGACGCGCTGCTAGGGCCGCCAGCGTATTCAGCGCCCCTTCGACGTCATTGCGCGGCTGGAACGGGTAAACGGTTGCGGTATCAACCATCTTGCCGGTGGCATCAATCACGGCAACCTTGACGCCGGTACGAACCCCCGGATCAAGACCCATGGTGGCCTTCTGCCCGGCAGGTGCGGCAAGCAGCAGGTCCTTGAGGTTATCGGCAAAGACCTTGATCGCGTCTTCCTCGGCGCGGTCACGAAGGGTGCCGAACAGGTCAAGTTCGATGGATAGCGACAGTTTGACCCGCCAGGTCCAGCGAACCGTATCCACCAGCCATTTGTCTGCGGCACGGCCACGATCCGCAATCCCGACATGGGCGGAAATCATGATCTCCGCCCGGCCCTGCTCGGCCCGCGGGCGGTCTTCGTCGGCGGCACCGAGTGTCAGTTTAAGTTGCAGGATGTTTTCGTTGCGCCCCCTGAACAGGGCCAGGGCGCGATGCGACGGGCAGGTTTTGATTTTTTCGGAATGTTCGAAATAATCGGAAAACTTGGCACCTTCGGCCTGTTTGCCATCAATCACGCTGGCGCTGATTTCGCCGTCATTCCACAAAAGATCACGCAGCTTGGCAACCAGATCGGCATCCTCGGCGAAGCGCTCCATCAGAATCTGCCGCGCGCCATCAAGGGCGGCTTTGGTGTCTTCGACGCCTTTTTCGGCATCGACGTATTTGGCAGCTTCGGTTTCCGGATCAAGGGTTGGATTGCCGTACAGATCATCTGCCAGTGGCTCCAGCCCGGCTTCGCGGGCAATCTGGGCCTTGGTGCGGCGCTTTTTCTTATAGGGCAGGTACAAATCTTCAAGGCGGGTTTTGGTATCTGCCTCGTTGATCGCCTTTTCAAGTTCCGGCGTCAGCTTTTCCTGTTCGCGGATGCTTTCAAGCACGCTTGAACGGCGTTCTTCAAGTTCGGTCAGATAGCGCAGGCGTTCTTCCAGCGTACGAAGTTGGGTATCATCAAGACCGCCGGTTTTTTCTTTGCGGTAACGGGCGATGAATGGAACGGTTGACCCTTCATTGAGCATTTCGATGGTGGCAATGACCTGTTCGGGTCTAACCGAAAGCTCTTCGGCGATACGCTGGGGAATTGGACGCATGGTTTCTCCTTGGTTTGCTCGTCTGCCTGAAATAGCGGCTTTCGTGCAGGGGGGAAAGAGCCAGTTTCGGATAAATGGCTGTCTGCATATTTGGCGGATTTTCTCGTTGAAATCACAAGCTGCTGAAATCGAATGGATTTTGGAAATCCTGCCAGATATTGCTGCCCTATAACTTGCCCGGATGGTGCAGGCGGGCTATTTCTGGGATAACAGTTCAATCGGGCAGCCCCCGACAACCGGAGAACAAGGATGGCCGGAAAGTTCCGCGAGACCGTCATTCACGAGGTGCCAAAAGAAAAGGCCGAACCTAAAACCTCGGAAGAAAAGAACGAAGCCATTGCCGGTGCAGACATGGCACCTGTTCTGTCACAGGATGCAATCAATGCACTGGCCGAAGCCAAGGCCGCCAAGGAAGCTGCTGCCAAGGCGCGCGAAATCGGGGGCCCCAAAGGCCCGGAACCGACCCGTTTTGGCGATTGGGAAAACAAGGGCCGCTGCATCGATTTTTAATCGACCTTATACGTCGGATAAGGATGTCGGCTGATAATGCGTGCGCAATGTGCGGATGTCGCGTTTTGTCTGGGTCACAAGCCCGGTTGCCTGGATAAGTGCATTTAGTTCACGCAAAACGATGGCGTGGGCCATCCCGAACAATCGGGCGAATGTTTTGCTGTCACGGGCGATATCCTGTCGGGCGGCGACCAGAATTGCGCCCTGAACCGGACTGAGTTCCGGGTTGCTGGCCAAAGTGCGTTCGACCAGATGCAGAAAATGTGCTGCATCTGGTGCGTTATCTTTTTTCCCATGATTTTGGAGCGGGGTACTCACGCGGATTTTTCCGTGCGAAATGACACCATGATCGATTTGGATGTCGGTGTGTCGCTTTGATCACCGGCACTGCCAAGCGGCACCAGAACGTTCAGTTCCGGGTAATAGCCGGCCACACTGCCGCGCGGAATGTCATAGGACACAAACCGGAAATCATTGGCGATCCGTTCGATCCCGTCATCATATTCGCAAATTACGTCAACACGGTCGCCGGACCGGGCATTCAGCATGGCCAGATCATCGGGATGGATAAAGATGACCTTGCGTTCGCCGTAAACCCCGCGGTAGCGATCATCAAGGCCGTAAACGGTCGTATTGTACTGGTCGTGTGACCGGAATGTCTGCAAGGCAAATTGCGATCTGCCGCCATCGGCCTTCTGGTTCTGACGGGCCTGTTGGTGGACTGTCTGACGGGGCAGGGCGGTACTGGCAAATGTTGCCTTGCCGCTTGGGGTGTTCCATTCTCGATGGGCGGCATCATTGCGCAGATGGAAACCACGTGGCTTGCGAAGGCGCGTGTTGTAATCGGCAAAGCCCGGAATGGTTGCTTCGATATGGCTGCGGATGCGTTCGTAATCATCGGCAAGGCTTGCCCAGGATACCACATTGCTGCCAACCGTTGCCTCGGCAATGCCAGCGACAATCGCAACCTCGGACAGAAGATGCGGCGATGCCGGGCGGTTAATACCCGCCGATCCGTGCACCATGCTCATTGAATCTTCGACACTGACCACCTGTGACTGACCCTGGGAATTAAGGTCAATCTCGGTCCGGCCCAGACAGGGAAGGATAAAGGCAGTTTCGCCGGGCATTAGGTGTGAATGATTGGGTTTGGTCGCGATATTGACGGTGAGACGAAGGCTTTTCATCGCCTTTTCGACAAGGGCGCTATCAGGGGTCGCACGGGCAAAGTTTCCGCCCAACCCGATAAAGGCCTTGGCACTGCCATCAAGCATCGCACCGATGGCGGCCAGAACATTGTGACCGTGATTGCGCGGAACCGTGAAACCGAATTCCTTTTCCAAAGCATCAAGGAAGGCGTCGGACGGTTTTTCATTGATGCCCACCGTGCGGTCGCCCTGCACATTTGAATGTCCGCGCACCGGACACAAACCAGCACCCGGCTTGCCGATATTGCCGCGCAGGAACATGAAATTGGCAATTTCACGAATGGTTGGCACGGAATGAAGGTGCTGGGTAATACCCATCGCCCAGGTGCAAATGACACGTTCAGAAGACAGATAGACAGCGGTCGCCTGCTCGATCTCCTGTCGGCTCAGGCCCGACTGGTCTTCGATTTCCGACCAGCTGGTGGCATTGACCGCAGCGCGGTATTCGCGCAGTCCGTCGCAATGTTCATTGAGAAAGGCGTGATCAAGAACAGATGGCGCGCCGTTGGCGGTGGCTTCGTCATCAGCGGCAAAGATCGCTTTGCTCATACCCCGGACGGCGGCCATATCCCCACCCAGGCAGGGTTGGAAATAGTGGCTGGCGATTTCGGTCGAACCGCCATGCAGCATTTCAAGTTTGTCCTGCGGGTCGGAAAACCGTTCAAGCCCGCGTTCCCTGATCGGGTTGAAGACCACGATCTTTGCACCACGCATTGCCGCCCGGCGCAAATCGCCCAGCATGCGCGGATGATTGGTACCCGGATTCTGCCCGAGGACGAAAATGGCATCGGCCTTTTCGAAATCCTCAAGAAGGACCGTACCTTTGCCCACACCGATTGCCTGACGCAAACCAACGCCGCTTGCTTCGTGGCACATGTTTGAACAATCGGGGAAATTGTTGGTGCCAAAGATGCGCACAAAGAGCTGATAGAGATAAGCTGCCTCGTTACTGGCACGGCCTGATGTATAAAACTCGGCCTGATCGGGGCTATCCAATCCTTTGAGGATGTCACCAATCTCGGCAAAGGCATCTTCCCATGCGACCGGCTGATAGGTATCGCTTTGACGGTCATAGCGCATCGGATGGGTGATGCGGCCGTTCAGTTCCAGCTCGTAATCGCTCAGTTTGCGGAGTTCGGTTACGGTATGCTTGGCAAAGAATGCCGGTGTCGCCCGCTTTTCGGTCGCTTCCCAGGAAACGGCTTTGACGCCGTTTTCGCAAAATTCAAAGGATGACCCGTGCTCGGGATCGCCCCAAGCACAACCCGGGCAATCAAAACCGTCAGGCTGATTGGCCTTAAGCATCGTGCGTGCACCGGTCAGGGGACTGCCGCTTTGCAATAATTGCTTACCGCAACTTTTCAGCGCACCCCAGCCACCAGCGGCCGATGATTTTTTTCCAATAAATATCTCGTTCATGTCGGCATCTATTTGCCAGATTGGAAATTAGGTCAAGTATGCAGACCTAATGGGGTGATAGAAAAAATTTATCAAACAGATCGGGCAATGATTTGAATGTGTTCAAAACGCAATCGGGGTCGGAACCAATGGATGGTTCCGACCCCGAGCAGTCTTTAGCAATGCCGTAAAGGCAGATTATGCGCCGCGGATTGCCTTGATATTGTTGGCATATTCCGATGGACCGCCTTTGAAGGTTGCTGATCCGGCGACCAGAACGTTTGCGCCGGCTGCGATTACCTGCGGGGCGATTTCCGGGTTTACGCCACCATCGACTTCAAGATCGATGTCACGGCCGGTCGCATCAATCATCTTGCGGATGCGTTTGATTTTCTCAAGCTGGCTTGGAATGAATTTCTGGCCGCCAAAGCCGGGGTTCACAGTCATGACCAGCACCAGATCAACCATGTCCATGACATATTCGATCACGCTTTCCGGCGTTGACGGGTTCAGCGACACACCGGCTTTCTTGCCAAGCGACTTGATCAGCTGAAGCGAACGATGCAGATGCGGGCCTGCTTCGGCATGGATGGTGATGATGTCGGAACCGGCATTCGCGAAGGCTTCGATATAGGGATCGACCGGTGCGATCATCAGATGAACGTCAAACACCTTGTCGCTATGGGGGCGCAGCGCCTTGACCACATCCGGACCGATGGTGATGTTGGGCACGTAATGGCCGTCCATGACATCGATGTGTATGTAGTCTGCGCCGGCGGCATCAACTGCACGGACATCAACGCCCAACTGGGCGAAATCGGCGGAAAGGATCGAAGGTGCGATTTTAATGGCGTTTGATGCGGTCATGGCGCGGCAAAGGTCCTGAAGCGGGTTGGGATATGGGAATTTCGCGGTTCTCATACCCCAAAAACGCGGTCCTGTCACCCAACCGGCGCGAATGGCAGCCCTGTCATGTTCCGAGGCAGGTCCTGATCAGGATTTCTTGACCAGCCGCGCACAGAAGAAGCCATCAATCCCGCCATATTCCTGCATATGGAGCGGCAGGATGCGAAGCTCTCCGGCATCGTTGATCGCCTCACTCCAGCCACCCAGTTCATCGGCCGTAATCGGTTTGCGTTCGTAATTCGGGTGGTCGGCCAGGAACGATTTTACCTGATGCTCGCCCTCTTCGGGTTGGAGCGAACAGGTGCAATAGATCAGTTCGCCGCCAACATTCAGAAGCTTGTCAGCCTGATTGAGCAGCTTGGTCTGAATCGGCAGAAGCGATCGCATCAGTTTGTCGTTCTGACGCAGCAGAATGTCCGGATGGCGGCGAATGGTGCCGGTTGCCGAACAGGGGGCATCAAGCAAGACCGCATCGGCACGCGGCGTATCGGGTGCGAGATCGGTGGCATCCCCGATAACAACGGCGGCACCGAGTTCAACACGCTCCAGGTTTTCATAGACGCGTTTCAGGCGGCCTTCGGATTTATCAACGGCAATGGCCTGTGCACCGAAAGCCGCCAGCTGCATGGTTTTTCCGCCCGGTGCGGCGCAGAGGTCATAAATGGTTTTGCCCTTGTGAGCCGAAAACAGTTTGGCCGGGATTGAGGCAGCCGCATCCTGCACCCACCATTTACCGTCTTTATAGCCCGGCAGGTTGCGGATGCGACGCCCGCCTTCAAGCCGGACCGTGCCGGTCGGAAGGACGATACCGTCCATTTTTTCCGCCCATTCGGCGGCCTCAGTCGGGTCTTTGATCGAAAGGTCAAGCATGGCATAGCCAAGGCTTGCCTGTGCAATGCCCTGGGCCACGTCCGCGCCATAGGCCTTTTTCCATGATCCGCGCAGCCATGCCGGAACGTTCAATTGCCAGTCTTCGACATTTTCAGGCCATTCAAAGCCGTCGCGCTGCAAACCGCGCAAGACGGCATTGATCAGTTTGGTGTACCGATGAAGCCCGGCATCGCGCGCCAGATTAACCGTGCTGTCAACTGCACCGTGATCGGCTGTATCCATGAAAAATAGCTGGGCGATACCCAGACGCAGGATATTGGTCAGTCGTGCGGCGGTGCGATCTTGTGGCGGGTGATAGCGTGGGGCGAGCATGGCATCAATTTCACCGAGATGGCGCAATGTCGTACCCAGCAATTGGCGCAAAAAATTGCGGTCCAGTGACGGCAGGCCAAACCCGTGTTTTGACAGAAGCTCGTCCAGTGTGACTTCCCCCCCACGCAGTTCCTGCAGGGTTTTGAGCGCCAGCATTCGCGGATCGGGAAGATCGGCCGGTTGAGTATGGTGTGGCGCGTGGCGGTTGTCCGGACGGGCGCGGCGTTCTGTCAAAGGAATATCTCCGGTTTCGGGTTGTGGCTTGTAAGTAAGCGCCCTTTGGGGGGCTGTAAAGCACTTAGCCGCGCGATTTCTGGCATGGCTGGCCTGCTGGATATGGTTTGTCGGCTACTTAAAAGCCTTGCGATGGGGACGAGTGCCCGGTAATCCAGACGGATGATTTGAACGGAACGGGCGTTACAGATGTCTTTTGCCGCACTTGCGATTTTTTCCGGCTGCTTTCTGATCGGCTCTATGTTGCTGACCTGGGCGGTGTTGCTTTATCTGCGGCGCAAGGCGATTCTCGATATGCCCAATCATCGTTCCAGTCATGCGGTGCCGACCCCGCGCGGTGGTGGATTGGCGGTGACGCCCCTTTTGATCGTCATGGTCGGGGCGGTTTTTTTATGGTCCGGGAATGCGGGCTTACAGGAATGGTTGATGCTGATCGCAGCCGTAGGGCTTGGTACGCTAAGCTGGTTTGATGATCGACATAATCTGTCGCCTGCCATTCGTTTTGCCTGTCAGTTCCTGGCCGTAATCGTTGGTGTATTTGCGATTGACGGTCCGGTGCTGCAAGGGCTGGTGCCAATGTGGCTGGATCGCATTCTGGTCGTTCTGGCTTGGGTCTGGTTCCTTAATCTGTTCAATTTCATGGACGGGATTGACGGCATTACCGGGGTCGAAGCAGGTTCTATCGGGTTGGGTATCTTTATTCTCGCACTTTTGGCTCCATTACCCGAATTTGTTGATCTTGGTTATATCGGGCTTGGCGTTCTGTCGATTATGACTGGTTTCCTGATCTGGAACTGGCACCCTGCGAAGCTGTTCCTGGGAGATGTCGGGTCCGTACCGCTGGGGTTCGTTCTGGGCTGGCTATTGCTGGAACTTGCTGCACGCGGGGCGTGGATGCCAGCATTGATCCTGCCGTCATACTATCTGCTGGACGCAACTTTCACCCTTATCAAGCGGGGGCTTCGTGGCGAGAAGGTCTGGCAGGCACATCGTGAACATTTCTATCAGCAGGCCACCCAGCGCGGTATGAGCCATGCACGGGTTTCAGCCCTGATTGCACTGGCAAATCTGGCGCTTATCATTGTTATTTTTGTCCCGATGGATATCGCAGTATGGCTCCGTTTGATTCCTGCTGCGATGATATTGGCGTTACTGATCACGGAATTGGTGTTTTTGCCTGTCAGGGGTACGGAGCCGAAATAGTGTAAAAGTTGTGCTCGTTCGGATAGCTTGACTTGTCACAGGCCGGACGCGAAAAGAAAATCCGTGCTCGCACCAAAGGGTTGCGGGTATTATGAACCACACAAGAATTCCGGTAAGGGACCGCATGTCGCGTTTATTTCAGCGTAGCCATATTGCCTTTGTCCATGACGTGATGATGGCGGCGATTTCGTTACCCGCAGCATTATATTTGCGGGTCGGCGATGGTGTGGTTTTTTACAATCCGCAAAACATCCTGTTTTCAGTATCGGTTTTTACCGTCATCGCCGCAATGACATTCTGGGTTTTCGGACTTTACCGTGGCATCTGGCGCTATGCATCACTGAACGATCTCATACGGATTGCCAAGGCGGTAACGGTTGCTGTGGGCGTACTGTTTCTGGTGCTGTTCCTTACTGCAAGGCTTGACTGGTTGCCGCGATCAACGCCGATTATTCAATGGTTCCTGTTGATGGCGATGCTTGGCGGGTCAAGGCTGATTTACCGGGTTGCGAAGGACAAGACGACCGCTCGTGCCATGGTGCGACAGGGAACCCATCGTGTGCCGGTTCTTTTGATCGGAGCCGGAGACGAGGCCGAGGCCTTTATCCGTGAAACGTTTCGATCTGCGAACACCCCGTTTGACGTTATCGGTATTGTTTCCCTAACCGATAGCCGTGTCGGGCGGAATATGCATGGCATTGATGTGCTGGCAACCGCAGACAAGCTCGAAGAAGTTTTGGGCAAGCTTGCAAAAAGCAAACGTGGTTTGCCGCGCCGTCTGGTTTTAACCGGTGACGCATTGCGTCATAACGACATTACCAAATGGGTCGAAATTGCGGATCAGAACGGCATGACCCTGGCGCGCTTGCCAAAGCTGAGTGACTTGCGTGAGGGGCTTGCCGATCCGCTGCAAATCCGCCCGGTTGCGATTGAAGATTTACTGGGACGGCCGCAGGCCCGACTTGATCGTGACAAGGTTCGCCAGATGATTGTCGGACGGCGGGTTCTGGTGACAGGCGCTGGTGGCTCAATCGGATCGGAGCTTGTGCGACAGATTGCGGCCTATGGCCCTGCAAATATTACCTTGCTGGATGCTGGTGAATATAATCTCTATGCCATTGATATGGAGATGGCGGAAAAATATCCTGATCTTCCCCGCGAGAGTATTCTCGGTGATGTGCGTGATCGCCTCAGGATTGATCAGGTTTTTGCGGCCCAAAAGCCGGAAATCGTTTTCCACGCAGCAGCCTACAAACATGTGCCGTTGGTTGAGCATAACCCGAATGAAGGCATTCTGACCAACACGCTTGGGACCCGTAACGTTGCCGAGGCGTGTCGTGCTGCTGGTGTTGAAACCATGGTTCTGATTTCAACAGATAAGGCCGTAAACCCTGCCAATGTCATGGGGGCGTCAAAACGTCTGGCAGAATGTTATTGTCAGGCGCTTGAAACTCTTCCATCGGATCAGCGGGGGGGGACACGATTTGTCACCGTGCGGTTTGGCAATGTTCTGGGGTCGACAGGGTCGGTGGTGCCCTTGTTCCGTCGTCAGCTTGAGGCCGGTGGGCCGCTGACCGTGACACATGAGGGCATCACGCGATACTTCATGACGATTGCCGAAGCGGTCGAACTTGTTTTGCAGGCTGCCGAGCTTGGCAAACATGGCGTTACAGAGGGCGGCAAGATTTTTGTTCTCGATATGGGACGACCGGTAAAGATCATCGATCTGGCGCGTCAGATGATCCTGCTGTCGGGGCTGCGGCCAGGCAAGGACATTGATATCAAGGTCACAGGCCTGCGCCCGGGCGAGAAGCTTTATGAAGAACTGTTCCATGATGGTGAACCGCCGGAACCGACTGAAACCGATGGGGTTATGCTGGCCGCACCGCGTGTTGTTGATTATGCCCTGATCAAGCAGGTGTTTGATGAGCTCGGCGAGAGTGCTGCAAGTCGTGATACGCACAAGACCCTGGAATTGATGAGCCGTCTTGTTCCGGAATTTCAACCGCCTGAGATTGGTGTGAAATCCTTCTTTGCCAAGAGTGAACCCGAAAAGCTGGATAAAGCAGCAAGCGGTCAGTGATCTGATAATGGCTCCTGGCGCTGACATCTGCGCAGTCCGGCCTGCGGCCATGCAACATTTCGGGGTCCACATTTTGGCGCGTGCGTGATAAAGCTCCGCGCGAAACATGGTTCGGACTCATTGATCATGTGTCGGCCCGAATGAAAATCAGCAGTTTTCACTCATCATAAAGCCGATTGCCCGCAAACGTCATTACCCCGTATGCACCAGTAGCGATACGGAGTAGGCCGATATATCATCAATGGGTCCGGGGCCTTCATCATTGACGATGTATTGAAAGCGAACCCGATGACTGCTCGTATTGCGCGCGCGCTGATCTCCGTTTCCGACAAGACCGGTCTGGTCGAATTTGCCAAATCCCTTCATGAACAGGGTGTTGAAATCCTGTCTACCGGTGGTTCTGCCAAGGCCATCGAAGCTGCTGGTATTCCTGTAAAGGAAGTTGCCGATCACACCGGTTTTCCCGAAATCATGGATGGTCGCGTCAAGACTCTTCATCCGAAGATTCACGGCGGCCTTCTGGGCCGCCGTTCTCTTTCCAGCCATATGCAGGCGATGGAAAATAACGACATTTCACCGATCGATCTGGTTTGTGTGAACCTTTATCCGTTCGAAGAAACCGTTGCCAAGGGTGCCGATTTCGATACCTGCATCGAAAACATCGATATCGGCGGGCCGAGCATGATCCGTTCGGCAGCAAAGAACCATGAATCGGTTACGGTTGTTGTCGATCCTTCTGACTACGACCGCATTGTTGCCGAAATGAAAGACAATGCAGGTGCCACGACGGCTGAAACTCGCCGCGTTCTGGCCGCCAAGGCTTTTGCCCGTACCGGTGCATATGATTCGGCCATTTCAAGCTGGTTTGCCGGTGAGCTTGGTGAAACCTTCCCGCAACGCTTGAATGTTTCTGCCGAACTGAAACAGACCCTGCGTTACGGTGAAAACCCGCATCAGCAGGCTGCGTTCTACACCAACGGTAAAAACCGTGCGGGCGTTGCCACCGCAACCCAGCTTCAGGGTAAGGAACTGTCATTCAATAACCTGAATGATACGGATGCAGCGTTCGAACTGGTGTCCGAGTTTGATGAAAAACCGGCTGTTGCCATCATCAAGCACGCCAATCCGTGCGGTGTTGCCGAGGGGGCAACCCTGATTGAAGCCTATAACAAGGCGCTGTCCTGTGACCCGGTTTCGGCCTTTGGTGGCATCATCGCGGTTAACCGTACCCTTGATAAGGCCACTGCCGAAGAAATCGCCAAACTGTTTGCCGAAGTCGTGATCTGCCCGGATGCCGATGACGCGGCGAAGGAAGTTCTGGCAGCGAAGAAGAACCTGCGTCTTCTGGTGACCGGCGGCATGGCCGACCCGGAAGGCGAAGACATGACGCTTCGTTCGCTGGCCGGTGGTTATCTGCTTCAGAACCGTGATGCCGGTCGTGTAAAGCGCGACGAGCTTAAAGTCGTCACCAAGCGCAAGCCGACCGAGGCAGAGCTTGATGACCTGCTGTTTGCCTTCCGCGTTGGCAAGCACGTCAAATCAAACGCCATTGTCTATGTCAAAGACGGCAAGACCGTTGGTGTTGGTGCCGGGCAAATGAGCCGCGTTGACAGCTCGCGCATTGCGGCATGGAAAGCCGAAGAAGCCGGTAAAAATGCGGGTGAAACCGCACTGCGCACCATGGGCTCGGTGGTTTCGTCTGATGCGTTCTTCCCGTTTGCCGATGGCCTTCTGGCGGCGGTCAAGGCCGGTGCAACTGCCGTGATCCAGCCGGGTGGCTCGATGCGTGACGAAGAAGTCATTGCCGCAGCCGATGAGCATGACATTGCCATGGTCTTTACCGGCATGCGTCATTTCCGTCACTGATCCGAACCCGGACAGTCACAAGACAAAGGCCGCAGACAATTTTGTCTGCGGCCTTTTATGTTCGGCTATGTTCAGCGATTAGGCTTTGCAATCAGACTACTGGTGACGGTTGATTCCGATTTTTACCAGCGGCTTCCGTGTCTGCCGGATCGGGATTGTCTATGATTGCGCCATCCTGCCTGATCACGGCGGGTTCTTTTGGTTTGTGCGGATCAGATGAAGGCTCATTATTGTGAACGCGTATGGGTGCACGCCAGTCAATACTGCCAAATGAATGACAAGACGGGCAGGTAACGGCCCATTTGTCTGTTTCCGCACCGCATGCACCACACCGCCAACCCGGATCAGGATTGGCATGGCTTGCCTTTACCAGCAATTCACGGGCCTTGGTGGCATCTTTCTTTTCGCGGAATTCCAGATCGGCCAACATCCGATAATGACGTGCCTGTGCCTTTTGGGCGATGGCCTTTTCCAGATTGTTGCGTGCCATACCCCACAAATCGGCATCAAGGGCGGCCTCGGCAATCAAAAGCTGGCTTTCCACATGATCAGGATTGGTTGCAATCAGCTTTTCGACGCCTTTGACCTTGGTCAGGGCATCTCCGGAAAGGTTGGTCAGATAAATTTTGCCAAGTGCGGCTGATGGTGATGTATGCCAGCTTTGCAGGGCAATCTCGCGAGCCTTTGCAACCTGATCAATATCAGCATAAAGCTGTGCCAGCAGAACCGCCGCACCGGTAAAGTCAGGACGGGCATTCAACGCCTTGCGAAGAAGTTTGACAGCTTCCGCATTTTCACCGCTGGCTATTGCGTCTTCGGCCTTGGCGGTAATCAGAAGTGCACGGCGACGGGTCAGTTCATCTTCGTTGAAGATACCCGCCTTTTGAGCATCAACCAGAAGCGTCAATGCCCGATCCCAGCGTTTGGCCCCAAGCAAAAGATCAAATAATGTTATCAGAACGGACGGATTGCGCGGGCGCAGGCGGTGAGCGCGTTCCGCGTAATCAAGTGCAGCCGATCGATTACCGGACTTAAGTGACAGTTGGAGCAATCCCCGCAATCCGAAGAAGGCAGAATCCGGCTTTTCCAGCATGGCTTCAAACTGACGCTTGGCGGCATCATTGTTACCGTCCAGTTCTGCTGCCTGTGCCGTCAGAAGGCGGGTCAGGGTGTCATCTTCAAGATACCTGTCAACTGCACGGGTATGTTTTAGCGCCTGTCGCACGTCGCCCGATGCCAGTTCGAGCAATCCCATGGTCAGGGCCTGCTGACCCTTCTTCCGGCGTCGGCTGCCCAGAATGCGGCCCAGCCAGTTTGGTGAATTTGCAATTGCCGACCAGCAGCGCCAGAGAATGACCAAAAGCCCTGTCAGCGCCAGCAGGCCAAGAGCAACCATGCCGATAGATCCATCAAACCGGTAGCCTAACCATACAATCGTCATGGTGCCGGGGTTATTGGCAAACCAGACGGTACAGGTAACGAGAATGATGGTGATCAGAATAAACAGGCCAAGACGTATCATTGGCTATCCCCCGTGCTGAGGGACTCATCGCCTGTCAGAAGATTGATCGCATGAGCACTGAGTGTGGCAATTGCGCTGTTCAGAAGCTGACGGCTTTTGGCGTCTTCCAGCCATTCAGCAATAGCGGTTTTTGCGTTTTCGCCTTCGACACCATCCAGAGCGGCAATAGCCGCATCAAGATCGTCGTTTTCAAGGGCCGTCTCGGCAGTCACCAGACGTCCATCAAGTGAAGCTTCGCCAGCGACATCAACACGTCGAACAGGGATCAGTTTTTTGATATTTGCCCAGGTCGCGGCAAGAATACTGCCGGAATGGTCATCGCTTGCGGCTTGTACCGCTTGTTGTGCCATTGCAGGGAAAGTTTGGCGCAGTTTTTCAATTGTCGGTGCGCCGTGGTCTGCAAGTGGTTTTAATGCAGCAATCTGTTCCGCAATAACCGGATCATCGGATCCGCTGCGTTCCAGCTGGTTAAGAGCAACCATGAACGGCCCACCGCGTTGCAATGCATCGCGAAGGAGCGTGACGGCCATCGCAATAGCCTGCCCGCGGCTTTCAACACGCAGCCCGGCGGTTGCACGGACTTCTTCTTCCATGGTCGACAGGCGTGCGGAAAGGTCACGCATTTCGGCGGCAACGCCGGAAAGTTCGGATTCAACCCGTGCCAGTTCCTCAATCGGGGCGGTGCGGGTTTCAATTTCTGCCATACGGCGTGCGACCGTATTGTTCAGCGTATCGCCCCGCTCATTGTTAAGCCGTTCGCGCAGCGCATTGATCGTGCCCTCAAGACGCGAAAGCCGTTCGGTCAAATCAGAATCAACAACAACCGTACCTTCGTTCGTATCTGACGAGTTGCCGGTATCGGTCAAAGGCACGTTTTCGGCCTGCTGCGTCAGACTGTCTTCTTTGCCAATCATCGCATCGTCCCGTTCAGGGGTGCCGGGCGATGATGATGCTGAAGTATCCGTACCGTTATCAACCGACGTGGATGGAGACGTGTTATCGGCTGACGGTTCGTTTGTGGTTGCAGCAGGTGCGGGTTCCGCCATGCCTTCCGGAGTGATTTGGGAAAGAATTTCGGTCGGAACATACTGGTTCAATACGGGTTCCGCATCACGCCACCAAAGGGCGCGTGTGAGCCACCCGATTACCAGCGCACCGGCAATAATCAGCACAAACAAAAGAATGGCGCTGCCGCCCCGCTTTTTCGCAGCCGGTCTGGCTCTGTCCGAAACATTTTTATCAGAAGCCGACTTTTGGTTCATACCCGGCTTGATCTCAGGCTTTGTACCTGACGGGTTGCCGTCTGATTTTGTTTTGTCGGTTTTCGTGGTGCCGCTTGCATCAGTATTCGAAGCAGACGCAGGCTTCGCATTCTCTGTTGCATTGGGGCTCGTTTCCGATTTCTGATCGGCAGAATTTTTGGCAAGGTTTGCATTGCCTTTACTGTCGATCGAAATGGTTCCGGACGAGTCGGCTTTTATCTCGGCCGGTTTTGCGGAAGCGTCGGTTTTTGGCGTTTCTGGTTTTTTCACGGTCGGACCATTGCAGTTTGCGGTTGTTCCGAGACACCACTGGGCGCGGAAAATCAGGCGAATGCGTTCTCTAGTGCCGAAAGAAGGTATTCCTGTGTCGGGTGTTTTGCCACTTCTGTCTTATGCCATGTAAGGACGCCAAGGCGATCTTTCACCGCTTCGCTAAGACAAATTGCACTTGTACCGACCAGATCTTTTTCCAGCTTGTATCTTTCTATCAGCTTAACAAAGCTTATGGCCGTGCGGGGAGAGAAAAATAAAACCGCATCAACATGATGGGCAGAGATCGCGGTTATCACATCGTCGGGCAGATGATCGGATGGAATGGCATCATAGACGGTTTGGCGGCGAATATTGAAGCCACGGTCTTGTAAAAGTGAACCAAGATCACCTGCAACCTTGCGGGCCGCCGGATGGAAAAGATCCCCTTTTGTCGGGTCAATTTGATCACCAATCAATCGCGCCAGATCTTCGATATCACCATCTGCGCTGTGGATGTCGCCAAAACCGGCCTGGCGCGCCATACGTGCGGTGGCATCGCCAACACACAGCACCGGATAATGTCGTGCGTTGCATTGTTTTGCAAAGGCACGTACCCCGTTGGCCGAGGTAAAGATCAAGGCTTGCACCCCGGCAAGATCCAGACTGTCTGTATGCGGTGGAAACTCAATGCGCAACATGGGGGCTGAAAGCAGGCGATAGCCGCGCGCCAGTAACGCGGCTTCAAGTTCCTGCGAGTCGGTTTCCGGTCGGGTATTCAGGATCAATGGCCCCATATCATCCCCGTCTATGGTCCTGAAAGCGTGTGGCGCAACTAGACCGAAATAAAGTCCGGCCCGCCACGTTCTTTGAGCTCGTTACCCGCATCTGTTCCGGCGTCTGCAGCACTTGCGATGTTCGGATCATCAATCAGCCGTTCGGTATCAAGCCGTTCGCTGCCGTCTGGTCGAACAATGCTAACCCGCAAACGCATCTTGCCATCCGGCAGATATTCGGCAAGGGCCGCAATAGGCGTACGACATGATCCGTCCAGCGCACGCAACGCAGCACGTTCGGCCGCGACGCGGATGGCAGAAGCCGGGCAGTTCAGTGCTGAAAGCCAGTCAAGCGTCTGATTATCATTTTCCCGTATGGTAATGCCGATCGCACCCTGGGCAACCGCAGGCAGCATCTCGTCTTCCGAAATCGGGGCGGTTGCGACCTCCGGCCGGCCAAGTCGGTTCAACCCGGCCATCGCGAGCAGCGTGGCATCCACCTGTCCTTCTTCAAGTTTGCGAAGACGGGTCTGGACATTGCCGCGGAACGTCACGACCTTGAGGTCGGGATATTTGTTCAGGATCATGGCCTGACGGCGCAGAGATGCCGATCCGATCACCGATCCGGCGGGCATTTCAGCAAAGCTTTTGTATTTCAGCGAGATAAAGGCATCGCGTACGTCTTCGCGCGCCAGGATCGTTGGCAAGATCATGCCATCGGGCAGCACAGTCGGGACATCTTTCATGCTGTGGACAGCAAGATCAATCTCGCCGCCCATCAGGGCATCATCAATTTCCTTGGTGAACAATCCCTTGCCGCCGATTTCCGACAAGGCGCGATCAAGAATTTTGTCGCCCGTTGTGGTGATAACGGTAATGGCAATCGCGCCTTCGGCTGCGAGCTCGGGATGTGCCTTCGCAAGTTTGTCCCGGACTTCATGCGCCTGCGCTATTGCCAGCGGAGAGCCACGAGTACCGATGCGAAGTTTTGCAGTGTCAGATATGTTTGTCATGAGGCCGAGTTGTAGTGATAAAATCGGTTGAAAACAAGGGTTGTGGCATGTGTGACGATCCACGAACAGCACCGGATTATCACGGCGAATAACCCTGTTTCATTGACTTATGTGGTAGTGTTTTCGTTCTAGCGTCTTTCTTGCATGGGCCCATTGCATTGCCTTGGGGTGGAAAGCGACCGCTGTTTGGGCTACATGACTGTCACAATTGTTGCCAATCAGGATGCGTCAGTCGGGACGCGACACATTGCCGGATCTGCATGACATGATCGTACTGGGTATCGAAACAAGCTGTGATGAAACGGCTGCGGCTGTCGTGAATGACAGGCGCGAAATTCTGTCCAACAGGGTTCTTTCACAACTTGACGATCATCGTCCGTATGGTGGTGTTGTTCCGGAAATTGCGGCACGGGCGCATCTTGAACATCTTGATCGTCTTGTGGCCGAAGCCATGGATGATGCTGGGATTGATTTTGCCGATCTTGATGCGGTGGCCTGTACGGGCGGCCCCGGTCTGATTGGTGGCGTTATGGTGGGCGCCATGACTGCCAAGGCGATTGCCTTTGCCGCGCAGAAGCCGTTTCTGGCGGTCAATCATCTTGAAGGTCATGCACTTACAGTGCGCCTTACGGATGATGTTGCATTTCCATACTTGCTGTTACTGGTTTCCGGCGGCCATTGTCAGGTCCTGATCGTTGAAGGTGTTGGCCAATACAAACGAATTGGTACCACCATTGATGACGCGGTGGGCGAGGCATTCGACAAAACCGCAAAAATGATGGGACTTGGTTATCCGGGCGGACCTGCGCTTGAGAAAACGGCGGAAGCCGGAAATCCCGATCGTTTCGGTCTGCCGCGTCCGTTGCGCGGTCGTCCGGGCTGTGATTTTTCGTTTTCGGGTTTGAAGACTGCGGTCCGCACCTATCTGGACGGGTTTCCTGTCGAACAGCAGACTGCTGAAGTCAAAGCTGATTTGGCGGCATCGTTCCAGCGGGCAGTAGGTGATACGCTTATTGACCGCACGCGAAATGCGATTTTCGAGTTCATGCGTGATTATCCGACAGGTAAAACTCTGGTGCTTGCCGGCGGGGTTGCCGCGAACAAGTATTTGCGGACGCGTTTGACGGAACTGACCGATCAGGCAGGCATGACATTGGTGGCACCCCCATTGGAATTATGCACCGACAATGCAGCGATGATTGCATGGGCCGGGCTGGAACGTTTTCGTTTGGGGCAGCATGATGATCTTGATTTCAAACCGCGTCCGCGTTGGCCGCTTGATCCGGAGGCACCAAAACGTCCGGGTGCGGGCGTGAAGGCCTGATTTTTTCCAAACGCCAAACTGTTCGAATATTTATCATCGGGGTCGAAAAGAACTATGTCGGATAAGCGCATAACGGTAGTCGGCGGGGGTGCGTGGGGTACTGCGCTGGCCATTCAGGCTGTGCGGGCGGGCGCTGATGTTGAGCTTGTTTTGCGTGACCTTGCCTTGGCAGAACGGATCGACACTTCTGGTGAAAATGACGTTTACCTGCCCGGCATAAAGCTTCCCGAAGCATTAAGGGCAACAGTTGCAATTGATGGATTGCGAGAGTCAAACGCGGTTCTTCTGGTTACACCGGCACAGCATCTTCGAAGCACTTTATCAAAGCTGGCACCCCATTGGCCCGAAACGCTTCCTGCCATTATTTGCGCCAAGGGGATCGAAAAAAAGACCGGTGCGCTTATGGCGCAGGTTGTGAACGAAACACTTGGCGATGTTCCGGTCGCGGTTCTGTCTGGGCCGACATTTGCCCAGGAAGTTGCGAAAGGTCTGCCCGCGGCGATTACACTTGCCTGTTCAGACAGGAATTTGGGCAAGGATCTGGTGGAATTGATCGGTACGTCAGCGTTTCGGCCCTATTTCAGTACCGATGTTGTCGGCGTTGAAGTTGCGGGGGCTATCAAAAACGTTCTGGCGATTGCAAGCGGCGTCGTTGCCGGGCTTGAGCTTGGTGACAATGCGCGCGCAGCCCTGATTACCCGTGGCCTTGCCGAAATGTCACGATTGGCGGTGGCGATGGGTGGCCGGATTGAAACCATGATGGGGCTGTCGGGACTTGGCGATCTGACGCTGACCTGTACCGGCACGTTGTCGCGCAATTACACCTTCGGGTTTGCCCTTGGTCAGGGCAGCAAGACCGAGGATATTCTGGCCGAACGCCGTTCCGTGACCGAAGGTGTGCATACTGCCGCATCAATTACGGCCGTTGCGTCGAAATACGGTATTGAAATGCCGATCTGCAGTGCCGTGGATCAGGTGGCCAACCATGATGCGGACCTGCGCAGCACGATCAACGCATTGTTGCAGCGACCGTTTCGTGATGAGCTTGAAACCGGAAAATAATCCGGTCACATCCACGCTATCAGCTTTTGTTCGGCTTGAGCCTTTGAGCAGGTTCTGTCAATTTACCGGTATCAAAACCAATTTTGACAGGGAACGCTGCCATGCATTTTTACATTCGTTGTGTCGACAAACCGGGTCATCTTGCCGTTCGCAAAGCGAACCGGGACGCTCATCTTGCCTATATCAAGGACGGTTTCGCCGACAGGATCGTTGCAGCCGGTCCGACGCTTGATCCCGATCTTGAAGGTATGAATGGCTCCGTCTTCATTATCGAGTTTGACACGCAGGCCGAGGCCGAAGAATTTGCCGCCAACGATCCATACGGCAAGGCAGGTCTGTTTGAATCAGTGATTATTCGTCCGTTCAAAAAGGTATTCTGACCCATGGCGCATTGGCTGATCAAAACCGAGCCGGGAAGCTGGTCGTGGGACGATCAGGTCAAGAAGGGTGTCGAAGGATGGGACGGGGTTCGGAACCATCAGGCGGCAAAGAACCTTAAGACAATGCAGATAGGTGATCTGGCGTTTTTCTATCACTCGGTGAATGAAAAACGGATTGTCGGCATTGTCGAAGTGGTCCGCGAAGCCTATCCCGATCCAACTGATGCCACGGGCAAATTTGTTCAGGTTGATTTCAAGACCGTCAAACCGGTACCAAATCCGGTGACGCTTGCCGATATCAAAGCTGATCCGCGATTTGCCGAATTGCCCTTGCTCAGACAGTCCCGTTTGTCGGTCATGCCGATAGATGATGCATCCTGGAAAGCGATTTGCGAAATGGGTGGTGTTTCGGCATGACGGTCGCGTTGCCGCCACCCGGAACAGTGTTATGCACGCTTTCTGATCTGGATGCGACCGGGGCCAAGGGCATATCACTTGACGGAAATGCAGGCCGTGCCGGGATTTTTGTCGTGCGAGACGGCGCAGGGGTTTTCGGCTACGTCAACAGTTGCCCCCATATTGGTGTGCCGCTTGAACTTGAGCCCGACGAGTTCATCAGTGATCTTCACAATGAAATCATCTGCTCGACACATGGTGCGCGTTTCAACCTTGAAGACGGCCTTTGTGTCGCCGGCCCCTGCGAGGGGGATATGCTGGAACCCGTCGCCGTAAAGATTGAGAACGAGAAAGTCGTTCTGGCCTGAAATTCTGCGTCATGGTGACGGTCCTAGCCGACCGTCACCTTTTCGATAATCTCATCAAGATGTTTGGTGATGACATCAAGCTGATCCGGTTCGGACAGGCGGTGATCACCGGTTTTGATCAAATCTATGCGGACATCTTTGGAAACCAGTGCATCTGTCAGACGAATTGAGGTCTGCCATGGGACATCCGGGTCCTGCATGCCTTGGATCAGCCGCACCGGGCATTCAAGTTTGATCGGGTTTCGCAAAAGGAGCTGATTTCTGCCGTCTTCGATCAGGGCATGCGTGATCATATAGGGATCGTCACCATACTCGGTCGGCTCTATCAGTGCGCCGTTTTCGACGATGTCGGATTTCTGGGCATCGGTGAATTGCGCCCACATTAGGTCTTCGGTGAAGTCGGGGGCTGCCGCAATGCCAACAAGTCCGGCGATGCGTTCTTTTCGCGCCAGTGCCGCCAACAGCATGATCCAGCCACCCATTGACGACCCGACCAGAATAAGTGGACCCGTGGTGATTTCGTCAATAATGGCAATGGCATCGCGTGCCCACTGTCCAATGGTTCCGTCTTTGAACATGCCTGCCGATTGTCCGTGACCCGAATAGTCAAAGCGGGTATAAGCCAGCCCCTGCTGTACGCAATGGGCCTCAAGATGGGTGGCCTTTGTGCCGGTCATATCGGACATGAAGCCCCCCAGAAACAGAACGCCAGGCTTTTGTTGGCCTTGTACTTCTGTCAGCTTGCCGGGAGTCGCATGGTATGCGATTTTTAATCCGTCAGGCCGCTCGAGATACTGAGGCGTCGGCATGTCATTTGTCATCCGGGAAGGGTATCCTTGGGTGTTAGTGGTTGGAATTGCATGAGCGCGTCAGAAATCAAGACCCAGTCAGTTTATCGTCCGGAACAGCAGGCGCAAGGTGCGGATTATCGCCCGGCGGTGATTCTGCAAGTTCTGCCGGAACTTGATACCGGTGGTGTGGAGCGCGGTACGGTTGATATCGCGCGCGCCATTGTCGATGGGGGTGGTGTTGCGCTGGTCGCCTCGCAGGGCGGGCGGCTTGAGCGCGAGCTTGACCGGTTTGGTGCCCGTCATATCACCCTGCCACTGAAGTCAAAAAACCTGTTTACCATGCGCCGTAATATTGATGCGCTGGTTGATCTTATTCGTGCCGAGGGCGTTGATATTATTCATGCGCGTTCGCGTGCGCCGGCCTGGAGTGCCTATTTCGCCGCGCGCAAGGCCGGCATTCCGTTCGTCACGACATTCCACGGCACTTATTCCGGTTACAACAACCTGTTCAAGAAGCGCTATAATGCAATCATGACGATGGGCGATCAGGTCATCGCTATTTCCAATCATATTGCAGACCATATTCGCAAATTTTATAAAATGGATTCTGCGCGCCTGAATATTGTGCCGCGCGGAACAAATACAGACTTGTTCAACCCGGAGAATGTCAGTCAGGAACGCCTGATTGCACTGTCAAACCAGTGGCGTTTGACCGGTGAAGAATATGTCATCATGCTGCCGGGACGCATTACGCGCTGGAAAGGGCATTGTTTCCTGATAAAGGCTTTGCCCGCAGTGTTTGAAGCACTTGGCCACCGGAACGTGCGCTGCCTGATGGTCGGTTCCGATCAGGGGCGCACGGCTTACCGTGATGAAGTGCTGGCTTTGACCAAGAAGCTTGGCCTTGAGGATATCGTGCATATTGTTGATCACTGTGCCGATATGCCGGCGGCATACATGCTGGCAGATGTCGTGGCATGTCCCTCAATCGAGCCCGAGGCCTTTGGCCGAATTCCATCCGAAGCCCAGGCAATGGGGCGTCCGGTTGTCTCGACGGCCCATGGTGGCGCGATGGAGACCGTTTTGCCCGGTGAAACCGGCTGGCTGGTTACGCCAAATCAAGTTGATCAATTGTCTGTTGCATTGGTGCAGATATTGCGACTGACGCCAGAAAAACGTGCCGCTTTGGCGCAAAAAGGTCGCAGACACGTTATAGAAAACTACTCGCTGACCCAGATGGCAGAGAAAACGCTGGCGGTCTATGAAAAGGCGCTGAAAGGCGCGATCAGGAACGCTGCATGACAGAAACGATCACTTCGGACATGCCGCAAGATGCTGAAATTGTTGCGGGTGTGATGCCCGATGCCAAGCAGGAACGCATCCTCGTCATCAAGCTTTCTGCCCTGGGAGATATCATTCTTGCCATGGGGGCCTTCGCCGCGATCCGGGCGGCGCATCCACGCGCCCATATAACGGTGCTGACGACCCGGCTGTATGTCGATCTGATAAAATCGACGGGGTATTTTGATGCGATTGCGATTGATCGGCGTCCAAAGCTTTATCAGGTGCGTGAGGTTCTCGCACTGCGCCGATTCTTGCGAAACGGGAATTTTGACCGGGTCTATGATCTACAAACATCGGATCGTAGCGGATTCTATTATCGTTTGTTCTGGCCCGGTAAGGCGCCCGAATGGTCGGGGATTGCACGGGGATGTTCGCATCCGCACGATAACCCGGATCGTGACAGCCTGCATACCATTGATCGGCTGGCAGATCAGCTGCACCGTTCCGGGATTGAAAACGTGCCGCCGCCGTTTATTGCCGGATCGGATATCGATCTGGAACGATTTGGCGTTCGAAGCCCGTTTGTTCTTATCTGTCCTGGCGGTGCCCCGCACCGTCCTGACAAGCGGTGGCCTGCCGAGCGGTTCGGTTTGCTGGCAAAAAAGATTGCCGACTATCGTCTGACGCCGGTGCTGATCGGGACTGATAAGGAAGCCGACGTTCTAAGCAAAATTGACAGCATGTGTCCCAAGGCACGAAACCTGATGGGGCGCACCGGGTTTCTCGATATTGCAGGGCTGGCGGCGCGATCCGTTCTGGCGATCGGAAATGACACCGGACCGATGCATATTGCCGCCGCCGCCGGCGCACCTTCCATTGTTCTGTTTTCACGCGACTCAGATCCGAAAAAGAGCGCGCCACGTGGAACAACAGACAATGCTGTCAGTATCGTACGTGAAAATGATTTGCGGGAATTGACAGTTAACCGGGTGATGGACGAGGTGCGTCATCGCCTTGATCTTGTCGATTAATATCGCGGTTTCTGCCATCTCGTTCGTCTGTCATTGTGTTCAGCAGGCTGCAAGGCTTTGAATACTGTTGCAGAAGGCTAAAATCATTGCTTTCTGACTGCGGCCCGATATGCTAGGCAAAGGTCCGTTTCACAGTATGCATAACGGGACGTGCGGCCCGGTGACTTTCTGTGTTACCCGTGACTTGTTTCTGTGCTTTTTGTTTGATTACCAAAGGAGATTATCCATAGCACGACCACGTAAACCGATGCAGCCGACCAAGGACGGTCCGCGCGTCAATGAGGATATCAAAGCTCGTGCCATCTGTGTTGTCGACGCTGAAGGCAACATGTCTGATCCGATGACGGTTCGTGAAGGCATTGAAATGGCGATGGAAGCTGGACTCGACCTTGTCGAAGTCGCTCCGAATGCCGAGCCTCCCGTCTGTAAGCTGATCGACTACGGCAAGTTCAAGTACGAACAAAGCAAGAAACAGAACGAAGCCAAAAAGAAACAGAAGGTTATCGAGGTCAAGGAAATCAAGCTCCGGCCGAACATCGATACCCATGATTACAATGTGAAGCTCCGTGCGGCACAGAAGTTTCTTGGCGGTGGAGACAAGGTGAAAGTCACGTTGCGTTTCCGCGGACGTGAAATGGCTCACCAGGACCTTGGTCTTGGCATGCTGCAGCGTTTTTCGGGGGATCTTGAAGATCTTGCCAAGACCGAACAGATGCCGAAGATGGAAGGTCGCATAATGATTATGGTGCTGGCGCCGCGTTAATCCGCGGCGTTTTGCCTTTCCAAGCAAGAGGGAATGCCATGGCAGCCGGGAATGATCTTCTGATCGTTGGAGTCGATGACGACCCCAAAAGTCTCGTGCTTCTAAAGCGGATCGTCGAAAGCGGCGGTTACAGTTTTGTTGGCGTTTCCTCTGGCAAGGAACTTCTTGAAACTCTGAAAACCAGAAAGCCCCGGATTATCCTGATGGATATCATGATGCCGGGTATGAATGGTTTTGAGGCCTCAATCCGGGTTCGGACCCGTTTCCCCGATCTTGCCTGTGCCATCATCTATGTGACGGCCCGTCAGGGGGAAGAAGACCTGCGGGGCGGTGTTGCCGCCGGCGGTAATGACTTTGTCCTCAAACCGATCAATCGTGAAAAGCTGCTAAGCCGAATCGAAAAGTGGATCGGCCGGGTTCATACAATCAAAACAGCGATTTAAGATTTTGATCTCGGGTCACGGATGGCCCGGTTTTCTCGTTGTCCTCGTGATGTAATGGTCGATGACGCCACCTTCTGGCAGTCTTGGCGGATCAGAAGGTGTTGTGCCGGTTTTGGCATGCTCCTGACCGATGTTTCGTGATGATCGGCGAGAAGCCTAAAAATCCAAGAGAACCGTCGCGAAAAGGTCCTTGAAAAAGGAAGGGGTGGAGTCTATAACCACCCGTCCCCAAAACAGGTGGTGAGGCTGGAAAGATCATTTGATCTTTCAGGGCATGCCCAGCCGCCGTGGGGAATTTCGTGTTTCATTGCTTATGCAAGGATAGAAAAATGCCCAAGATGAAGACCAAAGCGAGCGCTAAAAAACGCTTTAGCCTGACCGCAAAGGGTAAAGTTCGTCGCAATGTCGCAAACAAGCGTCACCTGTTGACTGCGAAACCCACCAAGATGAAGCGCCAGGCACGTGGCACGGAGATTCTCTGTGACGCAGATGCCCGCATCGTCAAAAAATTCCTGCCGTACGGTTAAGGCTAAGGAGAGTTAAATGGCTCGTGTAAAAGGGGGCGTGTCTTCTCACGCCCGTCACCGCAAGGTTATCAAGGCTGCCAAAGGTTACCGCGGTCGCCGCAAGAATGCTTACCGCACTGCAGTGCAGGCCGTTGAAAAAGGTCTGCAGTATGCATATCGCGATCGTCGCGTTAAGAAACGCCAGTTCCGCAGCCTGTGGATTCAGCGTATCAACGCCGGTGCTCGTGAAAACGGTCTGAGCTACTCGCAGTTCATGAACGGCCTCAAGAAGGCTGGCGTTGAACTGGACCGCAAAGTGCTTGCCGACATCGCTGTGCGCGAACCGGAAGCTTTCAAAGCTCTGGTTACCCAGGCGCAGGCTGCACTCGGCTAATAAACCTTTTGTAAAAAGGTTTAATCGGCACTTGCCTGATTTGATCGGGGGCGGCCATATTGGCCGTCCCCTTTCTTTTGTTTATCCCAATTCACTTTAAGCAAAGCGTCGGAAGTTATGGAAAACATCGAAGCATTGCGCGAAGAGGTTCTGGCCGAAGTCGAAAAAGCAGCCGATTTACAGGCTCTTGAAGATGTTCGTATCAGCGCTCTTGGCAAAAAGGGCCGTATTACCGGCCTGATGAAAAACCTTGGTCAGATGGACCCGGATCAGCGCCGTGAATTCGGTCAGACGCTGAACGCTGTCAAAGATCAGGTTGCCGAGGCGATCGACACCCGCAAATCCGGCCTTGAAGATGCAGCATTGAATGCGCGTCTGATTGGCGAGCGGATCGATGTGACCCTGCCCGCGCGCATGGACGAGACCGCTGGTCGTATTCATCCGATCAGCCAGACGATGGACGAAATCATTTCGATCTTTGGCGAGATGGGCTTTGCTCTTGCCGAAGGTCCGGATGTCGAAGACGATTTCCATAACTTTACCGCCCTGAACATTCCGCCGGAACATCCGGCGCGTGAAATGCAGGATACTTTCTATCTGCCTGAGCAGGAAGATGGTTCGCGCCTTGTGCTGCGGACCCATACCTCGCCGGTGCAGATCAGAACCATGCAGTCGAAAACCCCGCCGATCCGCATCATCGCGCCAGGTCGTACCTATCGTTCCGATAGCGATATGACCCATACGCCGATGTTCCATCAGGTCGAGGGACTGGTGATCGACAAGAAAACCCATATGGGGCACCTGAAAGGGTGTCTGCTGGAGTTTGTTAAAACCTATTTCGAACTGGACGAAGTTCCGGTTCGCTACCGTCCGAGCTTCTTCCCCTTTACCGAGCCGAGTGCCGAAATGGATATTGGCTGTTCGCGCAAGGGTGGGGAGCTCAAGATTGGTGAAGGCGACGACTGGCTGGAGATTCTGGGCTGCGGTATGGTTCACCCGCGCGTTCTGGCGGCTTGTGGACTTGATCCGAATGAATATCAGGGCTTTGCCTTTGGCATGGGGATCGAGCGTATCGCGATGCTGAAATACGGCATTCCCGATCTTCGCACCTTCTTCGATACCGATCTGCGCTGGCTGAAACACTATGGTTTCGTGCCGCTGGATGTACCGAATATGGTGAGAGGCTAAGACCATGAAATTCACACTCGACTGGCTGAAACAGCATCTTGAAACCGATGCTTCGATCGACGTGATTGCCGAAAAGCTCACCGATGTCGGACTGGAGATCGAAGGTGTCACGGATCGTGCGGCGGCGCTTAGAGATATCCGGGTCGCCTATATCGAAGAAGCGGGCCAGCATCCGGATGCGGATCGCCTGAAACTGTGCCGGGTCAATACCGGTGAAAAGATCATTCAGGTTGTCTGTGGTGCACCCAATGCCCGAACCGGCATCAAGGTTGCCCTGGCACAACCGGGCGCGATTATTCCGATTGACGGCTCGAAACTGAAACCGGGCAAAATCCGTGGCGTCGAAAGTCAGGGTATGATGTGCTCGACCCGCGAACTTTGCCTTGGCGAAGATCATGACGGCATTATTGAACTGCCCGAAGATGCCCCGATTGGTGCCCAGGTGGCATCCGTGCTGGGAGCGGATGATCCGATCATTGAAATCGGTCTGACCCCGAACCGGCCGGACTGTACCGGTGTTCGCGGGATTGCGCGCGATCTGGCGGCGGCCGGCATTGGCACGCTAAAGGATGACCCGCGCCAGCAGGCGGTTGCGGGCACGTTTGACAGCCCCGTCGGTGTTTCGATTTCGGCCGATATTGCGCAGAATGCGGCGGTTCCGGCATTCTATGGTCGTTATATCCGGGGGGTTAAAAACGGCGAAAGCCCGGCGTGGCTGAAGGCCCGTCTCGAAGCCATCGGGCTGCGTCCGATTTCGGTACTTGTTGATATTACAAACCTTGTAACGCACGACCTTGCGCGTCCGTTGCATGTGTTTGACGCCGACAAGCTGTCGGGTGACATCAATGTCCGCTATGCCACCAATGGCGAGAAAATTGCGGCACTTGATAACAAGGAATACACGCTTTCCGACAGCATGGTCGTTATCGCCGATCAGGCAAAGGCACTTGGTCTTGGTGGTATCATCGGCGGCGAAGAAACCGGTTGTGTCGATGAAACGGTCAATGTCTTCGTTGAATGCGCCCTGTTCGATCCGATCAGTGTCGCAAAGACCGGCCGTAAGCTGCAGATCAATTCCGATGCCCGTTACCGGTTCGAGCGCGGTGTCGACCCGCAGTCGGTTTCCTGGGGTATAGAGGTTGCGACACGTCTGATTACCGAGATTTGCGGTGGTGAAGTTTCCCATGTCGTGAAGGCGGGCGAGGTCCCTAATCCGCGCAACAGCTTCGATCTTCGTATTGATCGCATTCGGGAGCTGGGCGGTGTTTCGGTTGACGCCGATCAGGCGATTGCGATTCTGAAATCGCTTGGTTTTGAGGTCAGCGGGTCCGCGCCTGTTATCACGGCGGTTGCACCAACCTGGCGTCCCGATGTCATTGGCGAAGCCGATCTGGTCGAGGAAGTTTTGCGCATTGTCGGATATGACAAAATTCCGACGGTGCCGCTGGAACGTGAAACCAGCCTGCCGGTTCCGGCCCTTAGCCCGTTCCAGAAACGGGTTGGCTTGACCCGTCGGATACTGGCTTCGCGCGGGATGTTCGAGACCGTTACCTGGTCGTTCACCGACTCCCGTTGGGCAAAACTGTTTACCGATCTGAAACCGGGCCTGTTCCTTGCCAATCCGATCAGTTCGGATCTGGATGTGATGCGTCCGAACGTCCTTATAAATCTGATCGCGGCAGTTGGCCGCAACCAGTCGCGCGGTTTCGCCGATCTGGCGTTGTTTGAGGCCGGGCCGGAATTCTTTGGCGATCAGCCGGGGGATCAGCGTCTGGTAGCTGCCGGTTTGCGATCAGGGGCAACCACCCCGCGCAGTTGGACCGGTTCGCGCCGTGATGTCGATCTGTTTGATGTTAAGGCAGACGCAGAAGCTCTGCTTGAAGCGCTTGGTACGGTATCGGCCAACGTGCAGGTCAATGCCGAAGGGGCACCATCATGGTATCATCCTGGTCGGTCGGCGGCATTGCAGCTGGGCCCGAAAAATGTCCTTGGCTATTTTGGCGAACTGCACCCGAAAGTGTTGAAAGCACTGGGTGTTAAGGGGCGCGTTGTTGCCTTTGAACTGTTTGTTGAAAATGTACCGATGCCCAAGAAAAAGGGAACGGGACGGCCTTTGCTCAATGCATCAAGCTTCCAATCGGTTGAACGCGACTTTGCCTTCCTTCTGGATGAAGATGTTCAGTCCGAGGCCATCGTCAAGGCAGCCCGCAGTGTCGACCGGAGCCTGATTTCGGATGTTACGATCTTTGACCTTTATGCAGGCAAAGGTATCGAGGATGGCAAGAAATCGGTTGCTTTCTCGATCACCCTGCAGCCAACGAAGGCAACCCTGACCGAAGAGGAAATCGACGGGGTTTGCAAGAAGGTTGTTGTTGCTGTTGAAAAGGCAACAGGTGGTTCCCTGCGCGCCTGATGTGCTGTTGAAAGATTATATGAAAAACGGGCTGTCCATTGGATGGCCCGTTTTTTGTGGCAGGGGTACGAAAAGTGGTTCTTATCCGCCGGGACGTTTGCGCAGGATGGCAAATTCATCTTCATCAAGGTCGATGGCAATCATGTCCGGACCATTGGTGTATATGCGCCATTCCATATCGGTATCATCGCATTCGATATTGAGCTGATCGACCAGGTTGTTCCACGTGCAGCTTTCGCGGTCATCATCGGCGTCAAGTCGACCGGTTCCGTTATCAGAAAGATGCATCACCAGAAGTTCTTCGTCCTCGTCAACGGAATAAACGGCATAAGTTTCGTTAGCGAAACGATAATTGATTTCCGTGCCATTGAGCTGACGCCATCCCCGCGGCAAAGGCGCATTAACATCCCGCTCGGCGAACATATAGGCCAGTTTCTGCATGTGATTGTCGGGCATGGTTCTCATGTCGGAACCGCAGGCAGCCAGCAAAAGGGCTCCGCTTAGTGCGAAGGCGATCCGGAAATTAATATGGGTCATATGATGCTCCGTAACGGTCGATGGGCATTCAAGCGGGCAGCTTTTACCGGCCCCGTCCTTCTGCGGATTTTCCAAGCAAGATGCTTGCCATCGGTAATTTTGCGGCAGGCGTTCAGTAGTTCTAGGGCGTTCCCCGCAACGTGAAAATGAACGTTGCCCCGGGATCGGTTATGGGGCGGGAGGTATCAAGCCATATCCTGCCGCCATGCTGTTCGGCAATTTTGCGGCATAAAGAAAGGCCAAGGCCGGTACCGCTGAATTCATCTTTATGCAGGCGCTGAAACAGGCGGAAAATACGTTGGGCATGTTCCGGATGAATGCCAATTCCGTTGTCGCGAACCGAAAAACGCCAAAATCCCGCGGTTTCCGGATCGGGTATGACGCGGATATCAATATGAGGCGGCACACCGGGACGACGGTATTTGATGGCATTCGACAGCAGGTTCTGAAACAGACGTGACAGACTGATGCGGTCACCATTGATTACAGGCAGATCATTATGGGTGATGGTGGCCTGTTCCTGAACAATAATGGCTTTGAGATCGGCTTGGGCTTCATTCAGCACCTGATTGCAGTCGATTTGGGTCATTTCATCGTCGCTGCTACCGGTCTTGGCATATTCCAGCAAATGACTGATCAGTTTATGCATGCGTTTTGCACCATCGACTGCATAGTCGATATATTCGTCTGCTTCCTGGTCGAGTGACCCGCCATAACGACGTTTCAGAAGCTGGGTATAGCTTGCAACCATGCGTAATGGCTGTTGCAAGTCATGGGACGCGACATAGGCGAACTGTTCAAGATCTTCATTGGTGCGTTTGAGCTGATCGAGGGTATCACGCAGCTTGTTCGCATTTTCGACAAACTGGGTTACATCCCGTGCACTGCTGAAGGTCATGCCTTCAAACGGTCCGATGCCGTGCCAGGCAAGCCAGCGATTTTCTCCACGCTGATCGAGGATACGAAAAACCAGTTCGCTTTCCTGAAACTCGCCAGATGCCTGATCCATGAAACTTGCGCGAACCATTTCCCTGTCTTCAGGAAGAAAAAGGGCTTCGAATGGTTTTCCAATCAAATCATAAACCTGCTTGCCAGCGAGTTCGGCCAGTGCCGGGCTCAGGCCGCGCAGAATACCATTCGTATCCAGGGCAATAGAAGGTTCCGGCGTATGATGCAGGTAGGTTTCGAACGGATGGCAAAGTTCCTGCTGTGGTGCGGTTTCCAACAACAGGACAGTGACGGTTTCAGCGTCTTCTTCGATCCGGTGTTGGGCCATCAGATAGAAACGCTGCATCTGGTCGGCGGATGTGCGTAAATCCACCATGGTGCCGATACGTTTGTCCCGCCACCGGTTTTCGATCAGGGGTGCGCGCAATTGCGCCCTTGATGCGTCGCTAAGCTGCGAAAGGAATGCCTCGGCGGTTGGCTTGATGTCGGCAAAGGCAAGTCCGAGTATTTCCGGCCAGTTAAGCCGGGACGTAAGAGTTCCCGCCGGATCCTTTGTCGACCAGCTTAAAATTGCACAGCCACAATCAGACAGGGTGTTTTCTGAATCGTTGAAATGTTCGGCCAGATCGGCAGCGCGCAAATGCTGTCGTTTCAGACGCTGCCAAAGCCAGACAGAAAGTCCCGCCATAATCAGCAGAACGATCAGAAACAACGATGCGTGAAGCATGATGGCTTCGCGCCAGTTGCCCAATAAAATGTGCCGGGGAATGTAGGTGACAACGATGCGGTCAAGCTGTGGCAGAATACTATATGCCAGCAGCATTACGGTATTGCCATGCATGCATAACAAACTGCCGCGAGAGGCTTTTTGTTTGTCTATTTCATCAAAAAGATCATCAACCAAATGAGGCGGAATGGTGCCATTGATCTGATTGCGTTCATTATCCAGAACGCCAACGGAAAGATCGGGATTTTCATCAGTGACGCGTTGCAGGTCGATTGTGCTGTTTTGCGCAAGCACGGCACTCAGATGATAGGTGACCGCCATCATTTGTGCACGCGCCTGATCAATCGCGCTGTCGTAAAGCGTTTTCTGGATGAAGAAGAAGGAAAACAGCAGGATCACCATGCCGGTAATCGTAAGGGCTGCAAGACGCTTTCGCAGTTTGCTTAATCCGCGTCTGGACAATGACGGCTCAATGGATGTCAGAAACATTTTCTTTGTTGCACCCTTGCCTGATCCTGCCCAACTGCCCCGTCATCAAAGCCTATGTTTTTTTGGTTCGGTTGAAAAGCATTCAACCGGTAATAATGCGTCTGTTCTCATATAAAAAACGCGCGATGACAGCAACTTGCCCTTGCTCGGGGCCTGTTGCGGTCATCAGGAAGGGACGATCATGCATATCCGGGGTAGGCTGAAGGCGAATTCGCAGAACCGAATTCAAACACAGTGCTTCTAATTGTAGTTAAAAACCCCTATAAACCCGCTGTTGGCGATTGGTTTTTATCGCCAGGACGGCCAAGACGATCCGAAATTGCCGGTATCGCCCGCTTGTATCGCGGCAGAACAGCTTTTGCTGCCGCGCCTCTCCCAGATGTCGCTGCCCTGATCGGGTGGGCTGACCGGGAGGATGCAAACGGCGTGACACCGGCTTTGTGATAAATGATCGATGTTGAACGCGATCGTGTTTTGGCAATAACCGAACCGAATTTTTGACATAACCATCGCCCAGTGCCAGAAGCAGCCATATGACCGATCTTAAGAACATTCGAAACTTTTCGATTATCGCGCATATCGACCACGGTAAATCGACCCTGGCCGACCGTCTGATCCAGCTTACCGGCGGTCTTACCGATCGCGAGATGTCCGAGCAGGTCCTCGACTCGATGGATATCGAACGCGAACGCGGGATCACCATCAAGTCGCAGGCGGTGCGTCTGAAATACACGGCCAAGGACGGTCAGGAATATACCCTGAACCTGATGGATACGCCGGGCCATGTGGACTTCGCCTATGAAGTGTCGCGTTCGCTTGCCGCGTGCGAGGGATCGCTTCTGGTGGTTGATGCCGCTCAGGGTGTCGAGGCGCAGACGCTGGCCAACGTTTATCAGGCGATTGATAACAACCACGAAATTGTGCCTGTCCTGAACAAGGTTGATCTGCCTGCCGCAGAACCGGACCGCGTCAAGGAACAGATCGAAGAAGTGATTGGCATTGATGCCAGTGACGCGCTGATGATTTCGGCCAAAACCGGCCTTGGTGTTCCCGATGTGCTCGAAGCATTGGTGCATCGTCTTCCGGCACCGACGGGTGATCCAGCGGCACCGCTTGAAGTTCTTCTGGTCGATAGCTGGTATGACTCCTATCTGGGTGTCATGATTCTGGTGCGTGTCAAAGAAGGCACGCTGAAAAAAGGCCAGAAAATCCGCTTTATGAATGCCAAGGTCACCCATACGGTTGATCGCGTCGGCGTGTTTACGCCCAAGCCGCTTGCGCTTGATGAAATGGGGCCGGGTGAAGTCGGCTTTATCAATTGCGGTATGAAAACCGTTGCCGAATGCGAAGTCGGCGACACGATTACCGAAGAAAAACGCCCCTGCGCAAAACCGCTTGCCGGTTTCAAGCCGTCCATCCCGGTGGTGTTCTGTGGCATTTTCCCGGTTGATACCAGCGAATATGATGTTCTGCGCGATGCGCTTGAAAAGCTGCATCTCAATGACGCATCCTTCCAGTTCGAACCGGAAAACTCGACCGCACTTGGGCTTGGTTTCCGCTGTGGTTTCCTTGGGCTTTTGCATCTGGAGATCATTCAGGAACGTCTTGAACGCGAGTTCGAACTTGATCTGATCACCACGGCACCGTCGGTTTCCTATAAAATCTCGATGACCAAGGGCGAAGATATTCTGCTGCACAACCCGGCGGATTTCCCCGATGTCACCAAGATCAAGGCGATTGAAGAACCCTGGATCAAGGCATCCATCATGGTGCCGGATGAGTATCTGGGCGGTATCCTGACACTCTGCACCGAACGCCGCGGTATTCAGCAGGACCTGACCTATGTCGGGAACCGGGCGATGGCGGTTTACAAACTGCCGCTGAACGAGGTGGTGTTTGATTTCTATGACCGTCTGAAATCGATTTCGCGTGGCTATGCCAGCTTTGATTACGAACTGGCTGGCTATGACGAAAGCGATCTGGTCAAGGTATCCATTCTGGTCAACGAAGAGCCGGTCGATGCGCTTGCATTGATGGTTCACCGTTCTGCTGCCGAACATCGGGGTCGCGAGATTTGCAAACGTCTTAAAGACCTTATCCCGCGCCAGATGTTCAAGGTCGCCATTCAGGCAGCCATCGGCGGTAAGGTGATCGCGCGTGAAACGGTTTCTGCGATGCGCAAGGACGTGACGGCCAAATGTTATGGCGGTGACGTTTCGCGTAAACGCAAGCTTCTCGATAAGCAGAAGGCCGGTAAGAAAAAGATGCGCCAGTTCGGCAAGGTGGAAATTCCGCAGTCGGCCTTTATCAACGCCCTTAAGATGAGCGACGATAAATAGAACGAAATTACGGTATCGAAACAAAGGCTGCATCCCGTTGTGGATGCAGCCTTTTTCTTTGAGGGCTTTCGGCAATTCGTGCCATGCGTTATGGATAGGTTCTCATACCGTTTTGTTGCAGGAGCCCGCCATGGATCTTGAAATTCTTCAACGCCAGGAAGCCATCCTTGTCTTTGATCGCTTTGACGAGGAAACGGCGTGGGAAATCGGATCGGCCCTTGTGGCGGTTGCACGGGCACAGAATGCCCCGGTTGTCGTCGACATCCGGACTTCGGATCGCACCCTGTTCCACGCAGCCCTTCTGGGGGCGAAACCTGCCAACGATTCCTGGGCATCTCGCAAAAGCAATTTGACCCTTCGCGAACATCAATCATCGATGCAGTTTGGCATGGCGTTGAAGGCCAAGGGCAAGACACTTGCCGATCACGGAATTGATTTTGCCGATTATGCCGACCACGGCGGCAGTTTTCCGGTTCGCGTCAAAGGTGTTGGCGTGATCGCCGCAATCACTGTATCCGGCCTTGCCTCGCACGAGGATCACGGCATGATCGTTGGCGTTCTGGAAGATTTTCTTGGGGTTTCTGTCTGATCAGATTTGTCCGAGGCATATTGTCGTTACTGATTGTTGATGTCTGGTAACGCGGAATCCTTGGGGCGTGCCTCGGCCCATTTAAGCAATGCATCAAGTGCCGGGCAAAGTGATTGCCCCCACTCACTCATGCGATACTCCACCTTGGGCGGAACCACCGGATAAACCTTGCGTTCGATTATGCCATCGGCTTCAAGCTGGCGAAGCTGCTGGGCAAGCATCTTCTGCGAAATGCCGGGGATCAGCTTTTCCAGATCTGAATAACGTTGCACCTTGCCACCGAACAGATGGAAAAGAATAATCAGTTTCCATCGGCCTTCGAGCATCTTGAAGATTGTTTCGACATCTGATGCCGCGGTGACCGGGGTGTAGGTTTTTGCCATGCTTGGAACCTGTTAGTTACTTACTTTAAAGTACGTACTTCCCAAAATGTGAGTTTGTTTGAAAAATGCCTGTCTGACAAGCAAGCAGACAGGAACAAACGACATGATCAAACTCCCCGAACCGATCATCACATATTTTGATCCCGCCAATAGCGTTGAGCAAAAGGCGGCGGCTTTCAATGACACTGCAATTGTCGAAGACGAAAACCAACGCCATCAGGGACGACCTGAAATCGGGAAGTGGATGGCAGACGCCAAAGCAAAATACAACTTTGTGGCCGAGCCGATTGACGTTGTTCATGCAGATGAAAAATTTGCTGTGAAAGCCAGGGTCAGCGGTGACTTTCCCAACAGTCCGATTGAGCTTGATTACCGGTTCGAACTTGCGAATGGCAGGATCGAAAAGCTTCTGATCGGTTAGGCGACCGCGACTTCTTGCACGACTTTCCCAGTAAAATGAGCGACCATAAAATGTTTCAGCTTCCAGATCCTGCGCAGGAATTTGCGCAGAAACGCATAGTTGTGACCGGCGGCACCAAAGGTACAGGAAAGGCCGTTTTTGAGCGCATGCTAGCCGGTGGGGGAACCTTGATTACGGCAGCCCGCGGTGAGAAGCCCGATGATATCGCCAGCGATTGCTATGTGCAGGCGGACCTTTCGACCACGGCTGGCGTCGAAAAACTCACCGCAGCTGCACGCGAACGCATGGGAGGGGTTGATATCCTGATCCACGTTCTGGGCGGGTCGTCAAACCCGTCCGGTGGCTTTGCCGTGATCGACGATGCCGATTGGGAAAAGGAATTGAACCTTAACCTGATGGCGGCTGTGCGGTTGGACCGCTGTCTGGTGCCGGAAATGATCAGGCGTGGCAGCGGTGTTGTTGTGCATACCTCCTCAATTCAGCGACGTTTGCCGTTATTTGACGCAACAACCGCCTACGCCGCGGCAAAGGCCGCGCTTACGACTTACAGCAAGGTTCTGTCAAAGGAAGTTGGTCCCAAAGGTGTTCGGGTCAATGCCGTTGCGCCCGGATGGATTTATACCGATGCCTCAAAGGCGATGGTCGAACGGATTGCAGAAGGCGGCGGTATCAGCGAGGAAGCCGCACGCCAAAGCATCCTTGATGCCTTGGGCGGCATCCCCTTGGGACGTCCGGCACAGCCGGAAGAAGTCGCAGAATTGATTGCCTTTCTGGCATCAAGCCGGGCGTCGTCGATTCATGGTGCGGAATATACCATCGATGGCGGCACGGTCCCAACCGTCTAGGAAAAGAACAATCGTGGTCGATCAGCTCGATTGATCGATATGTTCGATGTCGGGGTCAATTCCCGCAAAGCTGGGCAGGGCCGTACTCATCCACAGATGCTTTTTCACCTTGAAAGGTGTCGGGTCGTCGAAGCTGCCCAGCCGGAAATCGAGGAAGTCGGGATAATCGCCGTGCCGCCAGGTAAGGCTTGATCCGCATTTCGGGCAAAAGCCGCGAAACCGGTTGGGCGAACTTTCAAACTCGGCCGGTTTGCCATCCCATTTCAGGGTTTCTGTCGCAAAGGTAACAAAGGTTGAGACGCCTGATCCACTATCCTTGCGGCACATGCCGCAATGGCAGTGATTGCCGCCCGTTGGCTCGCCCGAAACAGAAAAGCGCACCGCGCCGCACAGACAGCCGCCGGTATGAAGATCGGTGGTTCTGGAGGTGGGCATGGTGCGCTTTTCCTTTTTTGATTAGGGCTTATTCCGCCGGAACGCCTGTCGTGGTGGAATATTCGAAATGGAATTCCTTGTCCGGGAACAGGTAGCTGCGCGCGGAATGGATGGCGCTTGCCCCCTCGGCAAAGCCTGAGAGGATCAGTTTCAGTTTGTGGTCATAGGTCGCGATATCGCCAATCGCGAAGATGCCTGGAACCGAAGTTGCCATGGTGGCCTGCGTGACACCAATATGGTTGCGATCAAGGTTAAGGCCCCAATCGGCAATCGGGCCAAGTTCCATGGCAAGGCCAAAGAACGGCAACAGGTGATCTGCTTCCAGTGCAAGTTCCTCGCCCTTAAGCGTCGCAACGACAACGTGGGAAAGCTTGCCATTGTCACCCTTCAGGCTCTTGAGCTGATAGGGGATGACCATCTCGATCTTTCCGGCTTCGGCCAAGGCCTGCAATTTCGCACTGCTGTCCGGGGCGGCACGGAATTTCGGGCGACGATGAACAACCATGACCTTTTCGGCAATGTCATGCAGGGACAAAGCCCAATCAACAGCCGAATCCCCGCCACCGGCAATCACAACCTTCTTACCGGCAAAATCGGCACGGCGTTTAACGTAATACTGAACCCCGCCACTGCCCTCGTAATCTTCAAGGCCTTCCATCGGGGGTTTGTTCGGGCCAAAGGCACCGCAACCGGCCGCGATCACAACCGCACCCGCGTCAATGATGGTGCCGACCGAGGTTTCCAGCGTGAAACGGCCATCGTCACGTTTTTCAAGCTTTGTGACCTGCTGACCGAGATGATAGGTCGGCTCGAACGGGGCGGCCTGTTTGGCAAGCTGATCAATCAGGTCCTGACCGGCAATCTGGGGATGGGCCGGAATATCGAAAATCGGTTTTTCCGGATAAAGCGCGCTGCATTGTCCGCCAACCATATCAAGCGCGTCGATGACATGAGTTTTAAGCCCAAGCATTCCGGCTTCGAAAACGGCGAAAAGACCGACAGGGCCGGCGCCAATGATGGCAATATCGGTGCTGTGCGACGCGTCTGACATGTTCATTCCATCCAAATAACATCAGGTCGATAAAAGCGACGGTAATTCTTTATCCAATCTATACATGTGCGAGATAGCATTTGGGACCCTTTATCGCAACGTAAACCGCCCTTTCTTGCAGGTTGTCCGGCAAACTGCTGCCTGCGTTATACGATGCATGTAAAATCATTGCGAAGGGTGGGCCCATCACCCTACAACTAGGATCAGAACACAATTATTCGACGGATATCATGAGCAAGACAGTCACTGTCAGTGATCAGAAAGGTACCGAAACCCTTGCCGGACAGCTTGCCGCCCTGGCAAAAGCCGGTGACGTGATCCTGATGCACGGGACGTTGGGGATGGGGAAAAGCGCGTTTTGCCGCGCCTATATCCGCGCGCTTGCCGGTAATCCGCATGAAGAAGTCCCAAGCCCGACCTTTACGCTGGTTCAGGTTTACGAACTTGATCCGGTCCCGGTCTGGCATTTCGATCTTTACCGGCTTTCCGACCCCGAAGAAATCCATGAACTTGATATCGAGGATGCCTTTGCCGATGGTGTCAGCCTGATAGAATGGCCGGACCGGTTGGAATATCTGACGCCGCAAGACCGGCTTGATATTCATATCGAACCCGGATCAAACCCAGATGCGCGCGTTTTTCAACTGGTCCCGCATGGCAAGGATTGGGAAAAACGGATAACAAATCTGCCCGGGGTCGCATCATGACCGTGATGGGACGTCAGGATGTCATCGACAGATTTCTGCGCGAAAATGGCTGGGCTGATATTGAACCCGTCGCATTGGTTGATGATGCATCGGCGCGAAAATATTACCGTCTGGATAATGGGCGAGAGACCGCCCTTCTGATGGATTTTCCGCCAGACGCGATCAGTGTCGACCCGCACGGTATTCATGAAAACCCCGAACGTCCGGCTTCGGTCATGCCGGTTATTGCGACGACATCACTGCTTTCGCAAGCCGGTTGGCGTATCCCCGCGATATATGCAAGCGATGTTGCGCTTGGCCTTGTCCTGATCGAGGATTTTGGCGATCTGACCTTTACCCGCGCACTTGATCTGAGCGGGGCCTCCAAACCGGCACTTTATCTGCGTGCAGTGGATCAGCTCATCACCCTGCACCGGTATTGTGATACCCGGTTTGAAAGTGCGAATTCCGGTCTGGTTCGATACGCGCCAGACAATTTCAAACGCATGCTGCAAAGCTTCAAGACCGATTATCTGCCGCTGATCGTGACGGATGTCGCAAAGCGCAGCCGTGCCATCAGCGAATTTGATGCGATGCTTGAGGCCGTGTTGCCGAACTGCTGGAAATCCGGCGAGGTGATCATTCACCGCGATTATCACGTTGATAATCTGATGCTGGTTGAAAATGACGAGGGCGGCGAGGATTGCGGCATCATTGATTTTCAGGACGCGGCAATCGCCCCGCGGCCCTATGATCTGGTGTCGCTTTTGCGCGATGTACGTCATGATATTGGGGTCGAACTTGAAAACAGCCTGAAGGACCGATATTGCGCCGCCTTTGAAAATCTTGATCGTTCCGATTTCGAAATGTCTTATGTGGCCTGCAATATGGTAAGGAATTTCAGGATACTGGGCCGGTTCGGCTGGCTCGCGATCAAGGCAGGCAAACGACGGTATTTCGATTTCATCCCGCGTTGCTGGGAATTGATCCTGCGCGATGCAGACCGCAATCTGCCTGAATTGGCGGCATGGATTGCACATCATATCCCGGTTGAGGCACGAATGGCCCCGTCACTTTTAAGCCGACAGCAATCGTCCGAACAAGGGGCATCCTGATGAGTGACAAGAACGCAAAGGCGCAAGCAATGGTCCTGGCTGCCGGGCTTGGCAAACGCATGCGTCCGATCACCGATCACATGCCAAAGCCGCTGGTGCCGGTTGCAGGCAAGCCGATGCTTGATCACGTACTTGATAAGCTGGCCTTGGCGGGCTTTGATCAGGCTGTGGTCAACAGCCATTATCTGGGGCAGATGATTGTCGACCACGTCGCCACCCGGACCCTGCCGCGGGTGCTTTGCTCGCCCGAGGAAGATTTGCTTGAAACAGGCGGCGGGGTGAAAAAGGCCCTGCCGATGCTTGATGATCAGGCCGTGCTGGTTGCCAATGCGGATGTCTTCTGGACCGAGGGGGCGGAGCCGCTTTTTGATCGCCTGACAGAGGCATTCGATCCCGATCATATGGACGCGTTGCTTGCGATCTATCCGGTCGAAGGGGCGTTTGGTTATGACGGTGCTGGTGATTTCTTCTGGCAGGTCGATGGCCGGTTGAAGCGTCGCGGCGATGCCGTGTCTGCCCCGTATTTCTTTACCGGTGTTCAGATCCTGTCGCCGCGATTGTTTGAAAATACCCCTGATGGCGCGTTTTCATCAAATCTGGTTTACGACAAGGCATTGGCATCGGGGCGCTGCTTTGGTCTGGTTCATGACGGGGATTATTTCCATATCGGCACGCCAGAAGCATTGGCCGATGCCGAAATCGTCATCGCGGACGCTTTGGCGCATGAAAGTGCAGCCAGAACCGCAAAAGCCGCCAAAGCCGGGGGCGGCTGATGGCGGATCTGTTCGATTATATGGACGCCGCCGATACCTTTGCCGCACCTGCGGCACAGCCGGAAAACCTGTTTTATATCCCGCCGGGTGCTGCCTTTGCCGATCTGATTGCAAAACAGCTGATTGCCGAAACGGCCAGCCAGCCCGTTGCCTTGTCCGACTATGTTCTGATGGTACCCAATCGCCGGTCGGCCAAGGTGATGCGCGATGCGTTTCTGCGTCAATCAAATGGCGCGGTGACGATGCTGCCAACCATCCGCGCGTTGGGCGAGGCGGACGAGGACGAACTGGCAATCTATGGTGCCGGTGGGGAACAGGCAGCCCTTGATCTGCCGCCATCCATTCCGGATCTGCAACGGAAATTGCTGTTAACCCGCCTGATCATGAACCGGCCCGATCACAAGGGTGATAAACCAACTGCCGATCAGGCCGCCCGCCTTGCGGGCGAACTGGCGCGGTTTCTTGATCAGGTGCAGACCGAAAACTGCAAATTTGATGATCTTAAGGGGCTGGTGCCTGCCGAATTTGCCGAACATTGGCAATTGACGCTGGAATTCCTGCAAATCCTCACCTTGCACTGGCCCGCCATTCTCGAAACCTATCAGGTCAGTGACCGGGCCATGCGCCGCAATGCCCTGATTGCCGCCCAGATCACGCTTTGGCGCGAAAACCCGCCCGCGACACCAATTATTGTCGCAGGCTCAACCGGCCCGTTTCCGGCATTACGCGATCTGATGAGAGCGGTTTTGAACATGCCGCATGGTCGTGTGGTCCTGCCGGGTCTGATGACGGGGCTGGCACGCGATGACTGGCAGGCGATTGGCGAGGACGCCACCCACCCGCAACATCTTTTGGGCACGACATTGCGTCATATCGGACGTGATCCGGCGACGGTTCTGCTTTGGCCATCGGTGCCTGCGGCGAACCCTGGGCAGGAAGAACGTCGGCGTTTGGCCCGCGAAGCCCTGCGCCCGGCGCAAACCACCGATCAGTGGCGCCATGTTGGCAATTTCGCATCCGATGTGCTTGACGGCGTGCTGCGTATCGATTGTTCCGGTGCCCGCGAGGAGGCCGCCACCATTGCCCTTCTGATGCGTGACGCGCTTGAAGTGCCGGGCAAGACATGCGCACTGGTCACACCGGATCGGGGGCTGGCAAGGCGCGTGGCAACCGAACTTCGCCGCTGGGAGGTCGAGGTTGATGACTCTGCCGGTATCCCGTTGCACGACACTGCACCAGCCATTTATCTGCGCCTTGTCGTGCGCGCCGTGCAGGAACAGTTTGCCCCGGTGCCCTTGCTGGAGCTTCTGAAACATCCGCTAAGCGCAGCAGGACTGCCGCCCGAACAGTTCCGTGTCCTGACCCGGCAGATGGAACAGTATGTTTTGCGTGGCGCACGCCCCGGTCCGGGTCTGGACGGTTTGCAGGTGGCACTGGATGGCTGGCGTGACGAGACGATTGATCGTATCACCGCGTCTGGTGCGGATAATGCGGCCCCGCGGATTGAACGCATCCGTGATGACCATGCACGGCTTTCCGACCTGATCGCGCGGTTTGAAACCTGTTTGGCACCGTTGCTTGATCTGATGGATGAAAAATCGATCTCGCCGGTTGGTGCCTTGCGCTGTCATATTCAGACTGCCGAAGCCTTGGCGGCAAGCGATGTGCAGGACGGGGCGGAGCGTCTATGGCGCGGCGAAGCGGGCGAGGCCCTTGCCGATTTTGTCCATGAACTGCTTCAGGCATTAACCGATTTCGTCCCCATGCCGGGTATCCGGTATGCGGCCTTTCTGGATGCCTTGATGGCAGAGCGTGCCGTGCGTCCGAAGTTTGGCAAACATCCGCGCCTGTTTATCTGGGGCACGGTCGAAGCCCAGATGCAGCAGGCCGATCTGACCATTCTGGGTGGATTGAACGAAGGTGTCTGGCCCCCCGAAGCCGGTGCCGATCCATGGATGAGCCGCCCGATGCGGCGCAATTTCGGCTTGCCAGCGCCAGAACATCGCGTTGGCCAGTCGGCCCATGATTTTCAGCAGCTATTTTGCGCACCAGACGTTGTGATGACCCGTGCACTCCGCATTGAAGGCACGCCAACCGTGCCGGCCCGCTGGTTGTTACGGATTGAAAACATTCTCCGGAAGTCGGGCGTTTCAATGGAAAAGCCCGATGCCCATGCGTGGCGTGCGATGGCCGATCTGCTCGATGAGCCGCGCGATGACATGCGCCGCAAAATTGGCCGTCCGGCCCCGACACCACCGGTTTCCGCCCGGCCGCAGCGGCTGTCTGTTACCCAGATTGAAACCTGGATGCGTGATCCGTATGCGATCTATGCCCGGCATATCCTTGGTTTGCGTAAACTTGACGGGGTGGACGAAGATCCCGGTGCGGCGGATTACGGTAACCTGATCCATGACGCCCTTGATCAGTTTATTTCGAAATATCCCGATCACCTGCCGCCTGACGGCGAACAACAATTGATCATGATCGGGCGCGACGTGTTCAAACCACTTGCTGCCCGTCCGGGTCTTTGGGCGTTCTGGTGGCCACGGTTCGAGAGGATTGCGCGCTGGTTCATCCAGACGGAGGCCGCACGCCGCGATGATGTGCGGAAATCCTATACCGAACAATCCGGGACGCTTGAAACCGCGACAGGGTTCGAAGTCTATGCCCGTGCGGACCGGATTGACGTGCTGCGCGATGGCGGGATCGCGATCATTGACTACAAAACCGGGATGCCGCCCAGCCAAACAGATGTTGCCAGTGGTTTCGCACCGCAATTGCCGCTTGAAGCCGCCATTGCGCAGGATGGCGGATTTAAGGATGTCCCGGCCGGCCCACCGGCGTCGATGGCGTTCTGGAAACTTTCCGGCGGTGATCCGGCGGGTGAAATTCGCGAGATCGATACCAAACGCATGAAAACCACGCCGGCGGAACTGGCGCGTGATGCGGTTGCGGGGGTGAATGTGTTGGCCAAGGCCTTCGCAGATGAAAAAACGCCTTATCTCAGCGTGCCGCACCCGGATCATGCGCCGAAATATTCCGATTACGTCCATCTGGCGCGCCTGCGCGAATGGATGGGCAGCGAGGATGTCGAGGCGACGGACGGCAACGAGAACAGGGATGGTGACGCATGACCGAAATTCGCGGCACCGATCCCAATATCCTGCAACGCAACGCGTCCGACCCGATGGCGTCGGTCTGGGTGTCGGCATCGGCAGGTGCGGGCAAGACAAAGGTTCTGTCGGATCGGGTGTTGCGCCTGATGCTATCGGGGACCGAACCCCATCGTATCCTGTGTCTCACCTTTACCAAGGCCGCCGCGGCGGAAATGGCCAACCGTGTCAATGAACGGCTGGGGCATTGGGCCACCATGGAAGATCGTGAACTTCATGACGATCTTTTCAATCTGGCTGGCACCGCGCCAAGTGGCGATGAAACGCGTCGCGCGCGCCGCCTGTTTGCATCGGTCCTTGATGCGCCGGGCGGGATGAAAATCCAGACGATCCATGCCTTTTGCCAGTCATTGCTGCGTCGCTTCCCGCTTGAAGCCGGTCTGGCACCGCATTTTGAAATCATGGACGACCGGACTGCGGCCGAAACCATGGCCGATGTGCAGGAAGAAGTGCTGGCCTTTGCCCGGAATGGCCGGGACGACGATCTGGCGGATGCCCTGTCGGTCGTGACCGGACAGGTCCGCGAAGGTGCCTTTGGCGAAGTCATGGGTGAACTGGCGCGTGAACGTGGCCGTTTGAAACGCATGCTGACCCATCATGGTGGTGCCAACCGGATGCGCGATGCGGTCTACGCAGCCCTTGGTGTTCCGGTCGGGCAGGACGAGGATGCTGTATTGCGCAGGGCCCTGTCTGATGATGCGTTTGACCGCGACGGGCTGATGCGCGGCTTGGCCGCGTTGGAGGCCGGGACCAAAACAGATCAGGACCGCGTTCCGGCACTGGCGCAATTCCTTGAAAAAACCGGTATCGAGGATCGGCTGGCGGTATTTTCCGATTATCGTGGTGTCTTCTTTACCGCCGCAGGCGAACCGCGCGCCAAGCTGATCACGAAAAAGGCCGCCGAAAATCACCCGATGGGGGCCGATGCGCTGGAAGCCGAATGTGCGCGCCTGATCGAGGTCGACCGTTTGCGCAAGGCCGCAGCCCTGGCCGGGGCAACGGCGGCCTTGATCAGCATCGGAAATGCGATGCTGGATCGCTATGCCGCCAAAAAGGCCCTGCATGCCCGCCTTGATTATGATGATCTGATCCTGACCAGCCTGCGGTTGTTGCAACAGCAGGCCGGGATTGCCGGGTGGGTTTTGTTCAAACTCGACGAAGGTCTTGACCATATTCTGATTGACGAGGCACAGGACACCAACCCCGAACAATGGGAAGTGGTGCGTATTCTGGCTGAGGAATTCTTTGCCGGCGCCGGGCAGCATGATGAAAAGCCACGGACAATCTTTGCCGTTGGGGATGCGAAACAATCTATTTACAGCTTCCAGCGCGCAGATCCGGAAAAATTCACCCAGATGCGGGCCTATTTCCGCGAACGGGCACGCGAAATCGAAGCCGAATGGCGCGAAGTCCCGATGAACATATCCTTCCGTTCCACCGATGCGGTTTTGGGCACGGTAGACCGGGTTTTTGCCGGGATGATCGCAAAGCAGGGTGTCGGCGACGATGGTGCTGATGTCAGCCACAGCCCGTTCCGCGTCGGGCAGGCCGGGCGGATTGAATTATGGCCCGCGGTCGAACCGCAGGAACGTGACGCCGAAGATCCATGGACGCCGCCAACCCGCATCGTGCGCCTCGAAGACCCGGAAATCAGGCTGGCACGGGTCATTGCCGGGCGTATCCGCCATGCCATCGACACGGGCGAGAAACTGATATCGCGTGACCGTCCGGTACGGGCGGGTGATTTCATGATCCTGGTGCGGCGTCGTACCGCCTTTGTCGACGAGGTCGTCAAGGCGCTGAAGGAACGCAATGTCCCGGTCGCCGGTGTGGACCGCATGCAGATCACCGATCAGCTTGCCGTGATGGACCTGATCGCTTTTGGCCGGTTCCTGTTGATGCCCGAAGATGACCTGACATTGGCAGAGGTGCTCAAAAGCCCGCTGATCGGGTTTGATGATGATCAGCTATTTGCAATCGCCCATAACCGTCCGCGTACTCTTTGGCTTGCCTTGCGCGAAAAGGCGAGCAGTGATGATGCCAATCCGGCCTTCCTTGCGGCCTATGAATTCCTGTTCAAATGGCTGGGACGTGTGGACTACGAACGGCCGTTCGAACTGTTTGCCGAACTTCTGGGTGGGCGCGGTGATGATGCGCGCGGGGTGCGCGCACGTCTGGTCGGGCGGCTCGGGATCGAAGCAAATGACCCGATTGACGAATTCCTTAACCTTGCCATGGGCTACGAAGCCGATCATGCGCCGACCTTGCAGGGGTTCCTGCACTGGCTGATGGCAGGCGACGCCGAAATCAAGCGTGACCTTGAACAAAGCGGGCGTGACGAGGTCCGGATCATGACGGTGCATGGGGCCAAGGGCCTGCAGGCGCCCATCGTATTCCTGCCCGATACCATGCAGGTGCCGACACAGGCGCCCAACCTGTTCTGGCAGGAAGATCGCGACCTGATGTATTGGCTGCCGCGTGTGGCACTGGAAACCGATGTGGTGTCGCGTCTGCGTGATGGTATCGCGATCAAGCGTGATCAGGAATATAACCGCCTGCTGTATGTGGCGCTGACGCGCGCCGAAGACCGGCTTTATATCTGCGGCTGGCAGGGCAAGCGCAAGGTACCCGATCATTGCTGGTATAATCTGTGCCAGCAGGCCATGGAGGGCTATGCCCGGTCCGAACCGTTTGATTTTTCCGATTTTTCCGGGTCCGGCTGGGCCGGGGATGGCTGGGTATGGGAAACCGATCAGCGCGAAGCACCCCGGGCCGACAAGGTCGAAACCGCAAGCAGTGCGACAGATTTGCCCAAACGGGCCTTGATTCGCGATATCGCCCCGATCGAGGCCTTTCCGCCCAAGCCACTGGCACCAAGTCGCATGATGGAAGAGGACGAAATTCATCAATCGCCATTGGGCGGTGATCAGGGCCAAAGCTTCAAACGCGGGCTTTTGATTCACAAGCTGCTTGAATTGTTGCCTGACCTGCCTGAAGCCAAAAGGCGGGCGGCTGCCGAACGGTTCCTTGCCCAGCCGGTTCATGCGCTTGATGCAGACCAGCAGCGCGAAATCACCAATGAAACAATCGCGATTTTTGAGAATCCCGAATTCGCACCTGTTTTTGATGCCGGATCAAAGGCCGAGGTGCCGCTGGTCGGGATCGTCGGCGGGGACGTCGTTTCCGCACAGATTGACCGTCTGGTTGTGCGTGAAAACGAGGTCATGATCGTTGATTTTAAAACAAATCGTCCGCCTCCGCGCGATGTCGAGGGGACACCACGTGCCTATCGTCGGCAGATGTCGATTTACCGGGCCGCATTAAGCCAGATGTATCCGGACAAACGCATTCGCTGTTTCATCCTTTGGACCAACGGACCATGGATGGTAGAGCTGCCCGAACACATCATGAGACTGTAACGCGCTTGACGTTTGCGTCAGTGCTGCCTACCTTTGCCTCCATACAGCGGATCGAGGTGAGCGGTTTTCCCCACTTGGCCTCGTAACAACCAGGAACTGATAGTATGACCACGATTAAAGTATCCGATACTTCGTTCGATTCCGACGTTCTGGGTTCCAACGACCCGGTTCTCGTCGATTTCTGGGCGGAATGGTGTGGCCCGTGTAAACAGATCGCGCCGTATCTGGACGAAATTGCTGGCGAACTGGGCGGCAAGCTCAAGATTGCCAAGGTAAACATCGACGAAAACCCGAACACCCCGGCGAAATACGGTGTGCGCGGTATCCCGACCCTGATGATCTTCAAGGGTGGCGAAGTTGCAGCGATGAAAGTTGGCGCGCTGCCGAAAAGCGCTCTGGTTGACTGGATCAATCAGTCGATCTGATCATCTGATCGGTGACGATCTTAAAACATCAAAAGGCGGGCTGTGTCATGCAGCCCGCCTTTTTTGTCAGATTGGCATTAACAATCACGCAGCCCTGATATCGTTCAGGAACTGCTTTATCTGTGTCATCAGATTCTGTGATTTGTTGTTCAGGCTGCCGGATGCCGCCAGAACCTGACCGGATGCCTCGCGTTCTTCCTCGGCCGCCTCGCGCAGGCCGATAACATTTTGCGCGACGTCCTTGGTGCCGGTTGCTGCCTCGGCGACATTGCGGGCAATTTCGGCGGTGGCGGCATCCTGTTCGCGGACGGCTGCGGAAATGCTGGCCGCGACCTCGTTCAATTCCTTCATGCGACCGGAAAGATGCTTGATTGCGCCAAGTGCATTCTGCGTCGATTCCTGAATGCCACCGATTTGGCCTGCGATATCTTCGGTTGCGCGTGTGGTCTGGTTGGCAAGGTTTTTGACCTCGGCGGCGACAACCGCAAAGCCCTTGCCGGCATCACCGGCACGTGCGGCCTCGATGGTGGCGTTAAGCGCCAGAAGGTTTGTCTGTTCGGCAATTGACTGAATAAGTTCAACCACCTCGCCGATCTTATCGGACGCTGTTCCCAGTTCGGCAAAAATCGTGCTGGCTTCGTCGGCTTCGGTTGCACCTGATTGGGCGATGTCCGAACTCCGCGAAACCTGCGATGTGATTTCGTCGATGGACGCGGCAAGCTGTTCTGCGGCGGCGGCAACGGTATCCACATTGGCCGCTGCCTGTTCGGTTGCTGCCGCAACATTGGCTGCCCGCCCGGTGGTTGCGTCGGACTGGCTGGCCATGCCTGTGGCCGTGGCGCGTAATTGTTCCAGCGCGCTGTGAACCGTCGACAGGTTCCCTTCAACCTCGGTCTCAAAGCTTTTAATCAGCTTTTCGACCTTTTCCGCACGGGCAATCTGGGTCTTGTGCGTATCTTTCTGTTCCCGTTCAAGCTTTTCGGCCTGTTCGCGGTTTGATCTGAAAACGTCAAGTGACCGGGCCAGGGCACCGATTTCATCACGCCGATCTGTTTCGTCTGTGGTGACGCTGGTATCGCCCTGTGCCAGTTTGTTAAGCGCCTCGGTGATCGTCCGCAAGGGTCGGGTTGTCGATCTGTCAATCGCAAGTCCGGCCATTCCGATAACGATCAGCATGGCAATCGCCACGGCGATATCATTGATGGCGGTCTGCCAGAAAATCCCGTCAACATCGTCGATATAAACGCCGGTTGTTACCACCCAGCCCCACGGCTTGAATGTTTCGGCATAGGCCAGTTTGGGAAATACCCCGTCATGCCCCGGCTTGTTCCACTCATAGGTCAGGAAACCGCCTTCGGGATTGCGGGCCGCCTTGACCATTTCATCAAGGATCGGAACACCATTGACGTCAATCACCTGTTTGCCGTTCTGACCGTTCAGTTTTGGCTGGATCGGATGCAGGATGACCTTGGTATCAAGGCCCAGTACAAACACATAGTTATTGCCGGCGTAACGGGCATTCTGAATGAACTCTGTCGCGCGGGTTTGCGCTTCTTCAAGGGCGATCTCGCCAGATTTGACGAGCTGATCATAATGGCTAAAGGTCGAACGGGTCATATCGACGATTTGCCGGACATTGGCTTTCTTTTCTTCGACCAGTGCAGATCGCAGTGTCACAAGATCAAAGATCGCCAGACCACCCAGCGCAAAAGCCGTCATTACCAGTACCATCCGCAATTTGGCGGAAAGTGAGAAATTGGAGAGTTTCATCGGGTTCTCCGTGTTTGGACGTTAACGGCGGGAAACTGCATTCAGCAAAAGCTGTCAGACCAGCATAACTGCAACATAGGGTTGTGCAGATGTGCGGTTTTATAAAAAGAGCTTTGCCATTTGTTCCTGATCGAAATCAAAAAACCCGTGGTAAAATGAAGAATCCTCAGTGAAATGAGTACTGCGACGAAATCTGCAAACGAAAGAGGGATGCACATGGCATCCCTCTTTCATTTGTTGATGATATTTTTGGTTGCAGGCGGATCAGTATTCGTAAGGTGACCCGTCCATGTTTTCCATCAGGACTTCGCGTTTGCCAACATGGTTGGCGGATGAAACAATCCCGTTTTCTTCCATCTGTTCGATGATGCGGGCGGCGCGGTTATAGCCGATCGACAGTTTGCGCTGGATGAAACTGGTGGATGCCTTTTTCTCGCGCAGGACAATGCCGACTGCCTGATTATACAGGTCATCATCCGATCCGTTCCCGCCGCTATCTGAACCGCCGCCACCGGCCATATAGGCCGCGACCGGATCCTCTTCCGGTTCTTCGGTAACGGTTTCAAGATAGGCCGGATCTCCCTGATCACGCAGATGGGCAACGATGCTTTCGACTTCCTCGTCCGATACAAACGGACCATGGACGCGCTGCAATCGGCCGCCTTGGCCCATATAAAGCATATCCCCCTGACCCAGAAGTTGCTCGGCGCCCATTTCACCAAGGATGGTCCGGGAATCGATTTTCGAGGTAACGGAATAGGAAATACGCGTCGGGAAGTTCGCCTTGATCGTACCGGTGATCACGTCGACCGACGGACGCTGGGTCGCCATGATCAGGTGCAGGCCCGCCGCACGCGCCATCTGTGCCAGGCGCTGGATCGATGCTTCGACATCCTTGCCCGCGACCAGCATCAGATCGGCCATTTCGTCGACGATAACCACGATAAACGGCAGCGGCTCCATCGGCAGTTCCTGATCTTCAAAGATCGGTTTGCCGGTTTCGGGATCAAAGCCTGTCTGGACGCGGCGGGTAAGCTGTTCGCCTTTGGCGGCCGCTTCCTTGATGCGTTTGTTATAGCCCGCGATGTTACGCACACCGACCTGGCTCATGGCGCGATAACGGTCTTCCATTTCGCGCACCGCCCATTTAAGGGCAACAACTGCCTTGTGCGGGTCGGTCACAACCGGCGTCAGAAGATGCGGAATACCGTCGTAAATCGACAGTTCCAGCATCTTCGGATCGATCATGATGAAACGGCATTCTTCCGGTTTCAGGCGATAAAGCAGCGACAGGATCATCGCATTCACACCAACCGACTTACCCGAACCGGTCGTACCGGCAATCAGCAGGTGCGGCATTTTCGCCAGATCGGCAATCACCGGCGTACCACCGATATCCTTGCCAAGGCTCATATTAAGCTTGCCGGTATTCTTTTCAAAATCGCTGGATGCCAGAATTTCATGCAGATGCACCGTCTCACGGCGCGAATTCGGCAATTCGATACCGATCACATTGCGTCCCGGTACAACCGCTACACGGGCGGCAATCGCGCTCATGGAACGTGCGATATCATCGGCAAGACCGATCACGCGTGATGATTTAACACCTGCGGCCGGTTCAAGTTCATAAAGGGTAACGACCGGGCCGGGGCGGACCTGAACGATCTCGCCCTTAACACCGAAGTCCTGAAGAACGGTTTCCAGAAGGCGGGCATTTTGCGCCAATGCTTCCTGATCGATCTGGGTTGCGTCTGCCGGATCGGGTTCATGCAGAAGGCTAAGCGGCGGGAACCGGTAATCGTCTGATCCAAGATCAAAGGATGCCTGACGCTGGGCCGATGCCTTTTCGCCGGGCTGCAATTTTGCTGCCGGTGCGGCGACGATATGAACCGGCGGGGCGTGGTCCGCTTCATTGTAATCATCATCAAAATCATCGTCGTCATTGTTGTTATTTGACGATGTTGCCGCTTGCAGGCGGGTACTGATCGCAGCACCGAGGCCGGGTTTCCCCTTATCAAGTGACGGTTCCTGACGCATGCGCGGATTACGGGCGGCTGTACGTTCGCCCGGGCGTTCATCTGTTGAATTGCTGGGAATGGCACGACCAATTCCGGAAATAATACCGCCAGCAATACGCGTCAGGATCGATCCAACCTTCTGCCATTCAGACATATGATAGGCCATGCAGAACATGGTCAGGAACAGGCCAAGCACCATTGAAATCAGCGCAATCAGCGGACGTGCGCCCGGTACGCCAATTATTTCGAACCCGTATTGAAGCTTGGACAACAACAGATCACCGGCAAAACCGCCAAACCCGACCGTAAGCGGCCAATGCATGCCCGGACGAATGGCCGCAGCCGCCGTCGCGACGAGCAGCAGGGCGAGAGGCAAAACCAGAAACCGTGCCCACATCCAGTTGAACGGACGAACCGCAATCAACCGCAGGCCCCAGCCAAGGAGCAGAACCGTCAGCAGGGCAGATGCCAGACCGAGCGTACGAAGCAAGAGATCGGCGGTATAAGCCCCGAATGTGCCAAGCGGGTTAAAGATCACATTTCGATCGGCTGCATGGTTGAAGGACGGGTCACCGGGATGGAAGCCGATCAGCATCATGAAAACGGCAACTGCCGCACCAACCAGGACAAGCCCGCAGATTTGCAACCCGCTTCGTTTCAGCAGATTGACAAGACTGCCCGGCATGAAGGCGGTGCTGCGTGCGAGAAGGTTGGACTGACTGCTCATCGGGGTATCCGTTGTCGTTTCGTCGCTATTGGTCAGGGATCGTGGGTCAGCTCAGCGCGTCGGCAATACGTCGAAGCCCTTCGCGGGTGGTTTCAAGGTCATGGACAAGCGCAATGCGGATAAAGCGTTTTCCGGGATTGTTGCCATTTGCATCCGTGATCGACAGATAGCTGCCCGGAATGACTTTCACACCTTCCTCTGCCCATATTTTGCGGGTGGCGGCCTCATCATCACCGACATCAAGCCACAGGAAAAAGCCCCCCGGCGGGCGATAGAAGCCAAACCGGTTGCCAAAGATTTCCTGCGCGACATCAATCTTGGTGCGGTAAAGATCGCGGTTTTGCGATGCATGGGCATCATCGGCCCAAAGTTCGGCGGATGCGGCCATGATCGGCATTGGAACGGTGGCCGAACAATAACTGCGCAAGGCATTGAAACGTTTGATGATCACCGGGTCGCCTGCGACAAAGCCGGAACGCAATCCCGGCGCGCTGGACCGTTTCGACAGACTGTGGAAAACAACCACATTATCCATCCGGCCGCCCTGTGCCGCACAGATTTCAAGTGCACCAACCGGGGCTTCGCGATCATAGATATCGGCGTAGCATTCATCCATCGCCAGAACGAAATCATGTTCCTGTGCCATGGCGATGATACGTTCAAGATAGTCCCGTGATGCAACAGACCCTTGTGGGTTGGCTGGGGAACACAGGAAAAACAGGCTGCAGGCTTTAAGCGTTTCGATATCGATCTGATCAAGGTCAGGCAAGAAATCCGTTTCCGGATCTGCTGCCAGCGGCACCATTTCCGCGTCATTAAGAACCGCGGCACCGCAATAGACCTGATAGAACGGATTGGGCAGAAGAACCTTGGGTTTCGGGCCGGGCTGATCCTGCGGAATGACACAGGTTGCAATCAGATAAAGGGCCTCGCGGGTTCCCGCGACCGGCAGGATATGAGCATCCCGATCAATCATGTCCGCAGGCAGGTCATAACGGCGGTCAAGCCATCCCTTGATGGCGCTTCGCAGCTCGGGCGTGCCGTTTCCTGGCGGGTATTTGTGCCAGAGACTTGCATATTTCACCATCGCCTCGGTGATCATCGCGGGCGGTTCGTGCTGCGGCTCGCCAATCGACATCACCAAGGGCGTCTTGCCGGGTTCAATCCCCTCCAGCAGGGCGGCAAGCCGTGGGAACGGATAGGCAGGCAACTGATCAAGGCGCTGGTTAAACATCGCGTTCGGTATTCCGGTCATGAATGGATCCGTCACATATCAACAGGCGTCAAAATGCGGGTGTCCGTAAAATGTGGGCAATCTCCCCTGACTTTACCCCTATGCCAAAAATACAAAGAAAGATTTAAGGGCAGGGGTTCGAATAACGAAAAAGCCCGGAAAGATGCGCTTTCCGGGCTTTTGACAGGAAATCAGGGCAAAGAATTGGCAGATCAGCTTGCGCGCAGATCATCCTCGGGATAGGCACCGATTTTGTGGATGGATATATCCGCCCCGTCGAACTCGTCTTCTTCAGACAATCGAAGGCCGATGGTCCGTTTGATCGTGCCGTAAACCACAAATCCCGCAATTGCGGCAAACACGGCACCGATCAATGATCCGGCAAGCTGGGCACCAAATGAAACGCCGCCCATGCCGCCAAGGGCTTCGAGTCCGAAAATGCCACATGCAATGCCCCCCATCAGGCCGCACATGCCATGCAACGGCCAGACACCCAGCACGTCGTCGATCTTCCATCTGGTCTGGCACTGGTTGAAGCCCCAGACGAACAGAACACCCGCAATACCGCCAGTGACCAGTGCGCCGATCGGGTGCATGACGTCCGACCCGGCGCAAACGGCAACCAGTCCGGCAAGTGCACCGTTGTGAACGAAACCGGGATCATTACGTCCTGCGACCAGTGCCGTCAGAATGCCGCCAACCATTGCCATCAGCGAATTGACCGCGACCAGCCCGGTAATGCCGCTAACCGATTGGGCCGACATGACGTTGAAGCCAAACCAGCCAACGCAAAGTACCCATGATCCCAGTGCCAGAAACGGGATGTTGGATGGCGGAATACCAACCAGTCCACCGGTTTTGGTGTAACGCCCGCGCCGGACTCCAAGCGATACAACGGCACCAAGGGCAATCCAGCCACCAACCGCGTGGACAACAATGGAACCTGCAAAATCGTGGAAAGGTGCGCCAAAGGTGGCCTCAATCATATCCTGGAAGCCGAAATTGTTGTTCCAGACCAGTCCTTCAAACAGCGGATAAAAGATGCCAACCAGAATGGCGGTGGCAATCAGCTGCGGATAAAACCGCGCCCGTTCGGCAATGCCACCGGAAATGATTGCGGGGATTGCGGCCGCAAAGGTCAGCAGGAAGAAGAATTTAACCAGATCATAGCCGCTGGACGCAAAAAGATGCTGTCCGTCAACCATCGCAGATCCGCTAAGAACCGCGGCATTGCTAAAGAAATCAACACCATAGGCAACGCCATAGCCGATGAAAAAATAGGCAATGGTGGAAACGGCAAAATCGACGATGATTTTAACCAGTGCGTTCACCTGGTTTTTCTTGCGTACGGTTCCGACTTCAAGAAAGGCGAAACCGGCATGCATGGCGAGCACCATAATAGCGCCCATCAGGACGAAAAATACGTCCGAGGCGGTCTGGAATGCCTCCATCGGGCAACCCCCATTTGTTAAATGCGTTTCCTCACGGTCCGGTCTGCGGGGCGCAGCCGGATTCTTGTTCAGGGGCCCCAACATCAATTTCTATGCCAACAGGGCAATATGATTGATCGGGACGATGGAAAACGGGTCTTTGCCGGGGAAAAATCGATCACGCTCATATCCGGCGCGGTAACAGCCGGATGGGACTGTTTGCATGTCTTGTGATCATAATCGTGCCTAAAAAGGCAGCATGGGCAGAATACAAAAGACCCGCCACTGGGATATCCCAAGGCGGGTCAGTCGGTCTGACAGGCAGGGTGCCATGCAGGCATGGCACCCGTCAGGAAATCTGATCGCTTAGAAGCGCTGCGAACCTTTACCGAATTCCGGATAGGCTTCGAGGCCAAGCTCGACAGCATCGCTGCCCAGTGCTTCGTCTTCTTCGCTAAGGCGAATGCCAACCGTGAATTTCAGGATCAGCCACACGATTGCCGATGCGATGATGGTGAAGGCACCCATCGCAACAACACCGGTCAGCTGAACACCAAACGATGCACCGTCATTGGTGAACGGAACCGCCATGGTGCCCCAGATACCGCAAACAAGGTGAACCGAAACAGCACCGACAACGTCGTCGATTTTCAGTTTGTCGAGCAGCGGAACTGCAACAACAACCAGAATACCGCCGATGGCGCCGATGATGATGGCGGAACCGATGGTCGGGGTGTCCGGACCGGCAGTGATCGAGACCAGACCAGCCAGTGCACCGTTAAGTGCCATGGTAAGGTCGACCTTTTTGTAAAGAATCTGGGTCAGGATTGCTGCGGCAACAACACCACCGGCAGCAGCCATCGAGGTGTTGCCATAGATGTTGGCAATCGCGATGACGTCAGCAGCAGAACCCATTGCGAGCTGCGAACCACCGTTGAAGCCGAACCAGCCCAGCCACAGAACGAAGGTACCAAGTGTTGCCAGCGGCAGGTTCGAACCGGGCATCGGATGAACCGAACCGTCCGCGCCGTATTTGCCTTTACGTGCACCAAGGATGATTGCACCGGTCAAGGCAGCCCAGCCGCCAACCGAGTGAACAATGGTCGAGCCCGCGAAATCGGCAAAGCCCATTTCCGACAGCCAGCCACCGCCCCATGTCCATGCACCGGTAATCGGATACAGAACACCGGTCAGGACAACGACGAAGATCATGAACGGCCACAGTTTGATACGTTCGGCAACGGTACCGGAAACGATCGAAGCTGCGGTTGCAACGAACACCATCTGGAAGAACCAGTCGGAAGTCGCCGAATACCCGCCGGAGAAATCGCCACCAAGTGCAGCAGCGTCATCAGCGCTCCACAGGCTGAGCGAACCGATCCAGCCGGAAACGTCCATATACATAAGGTTGTAGCCGATCAGGTAATACATGATACCTGCAACGGCGAAGAGGCCGATATTCTTGAAAAGAATGGTCGATACGTTTTTGGTGCGAACCAGGCCGGATTCCAGCATGGCAAAGCCTGCAGCCATCCACATCACCAGCGCACCACTAAACAGGAAGCTGAAGGTGTTGAGGATGTATTGGGTCTCGGCCGAAACGCCCGCGTCCTGAGCAAAGGCCGGTGATGTGATTGCCAGCGCAGCGGCCCCGGCAAGAGCGGCAAAGCCGGTTTTCTTCATCGGAATGTTCATAATGTCTCCCCTTGTCTCTGGACTTACAGGGCGTCGTCGCCGGTTTCACCCGTGCGGATACGTACCGCCTGGCTCACATCAAGAACGAAAATCTTTCCGTCCCCGATTTTCCCGGTCTGAGCAGTTTTGGTGATGGCTTCGACAACCTGATCAACCAGATTATCCGTGATCGCGACTTCCAGCTTCACTTTCGGCAGGAAGCTGACCATGTATTCAGCGCCACGATAAATTTCAGTCTGGCCTTTCTGGCGGCCAAAACCTTTGACTTCAGTGACCGTCAGGCCCTGAACGCCAAGCGCGCTAAGCGCTTCACGAACTTCATCGAGCTTGAACGGCTTAATGACAGCAGTAACGAGTTTCATAATATTGCGACCTCCCGGCATATCCGTTGAGTACCGACGTGGTAATCACGATTTCGCAGTCGCAACCTACAAACCAAGAATCGTGCCAGATTCAAAAATCATCTTTTAACCAATTGAAATTAAATGATTAATTATGGTTAAGAGGTGATTTTTCGCCAAGGATGGAATAGGAAGAAGAATATAAAATGTGCATAGATTTTGGCGCTGTTTAAAATTTGTGCATAAATTTTAATCAACTATAGCGATCCGAAAAACTTGTTTTACGTCAAGGCGATGTAATACCGGGATCGCTATAGCCAAGGTTCGGAACATTCAACAGATACGATTCCCGGTCTTTTCCCGGCTGATCTGCTTTGACGTTGTGATATCCGGCATCAATTTATCGCTCCGGCTTGTGGCCGGGATCGCGAGGGGTTAAATCAGATACATCTTTCGATGGCGGATTTGCGTAAGAACTGTCGAAAATGGATTCTCCGGTCAGAAGTCAGGTGACTTTGTCCGGCTGGCTTGGAAAGCAAAGGTGTCACAATGGTTGCTCAGCAGGAACAGATTCAGACCGATGTCATCATTCTTGGCGGGGGGCTGAATGGTGCTGCGATGGGGCTTGCGCTTGCGCATGGCGGCCTGCGTTCGGTTGTGATCGATTATGCTGATCCGAAAACCATCCTTACGGCCAATTATGACGGGCGCACTTGTGCGATTGCCGCGGCTTCCCGCTCGGTGCTTGATGTCATTGGTGCGTGGAAATACATGGCAGACGAGGCTGAGCCGATCCTTGATATCAGGATTGCCGATGGCACCAGTCCGCTATTCCTTCATTACGATCACAAGGATGTCGGAAACCAGCCGCTGGGCTACATTGTTGAAAACCTGATCACGCGGGGCGCGCTTTATCGGGCGATTGCCGAAACCGATCTGGTTGACATGATCGCACCGGCACGTGTTGAAACCATCGCACGTGATCAGGGTGGTATGACGGTGACACTGGCAGATGGCCGGTCTATCCGCGGCTCACTGGCCATCGGGGCCGAAGGGCGCAATTCGATGCTGCGCAAATGGGCTGGTATCAAGACCTACCAATGGAGCTACAAGCAAAGTGCCGTGGTCTGTACCGTGAAGCACAAGGTGCCCCACAATGGCCTTGCCGTGGAACATTTCCTGCCCGCTGGCCCGTTCGCGATCTTGCCGATGACCGACGACCGCTGTTCGATCGTCTGGACCGAAACAACCGATCTTGCCAATTACCTGGTCAATCTTGACGAGGAGACCTTTGTCGATGAACTGCATCGACGGTTTGATGGTTATCTTGGCGATCTTGAAGTCATCGGTCCGCGTTTCTGTTACCCGCTTGGTCTGCAGCATGCATATCGCTACACCGACCCGCGCATTGCCCTGATCGGGGATGCGGCCCATGGCATGCACCCGATTGCCGGACAGGGGTTGAATATGGGCATACGCGATGTTGCCGCACTTGCCGAAATTCTCGTCGAAGCCCGCCGTATCGGTCGTGATATCGGTGGTTTGGATGTTCTGGCTGAATATGAACAATGGCGCCGGTTTGACAACACTGTGATGCTGGCGGTGACCGATGTGACCAATCGGCTGTTTTCCAATGATGTTGCACCGGTGCGCTGGGTGCGGGATATCGGACTTGCCGTTGTGCAGAAAATCCCGCCGCTCAAGAAAACCTTCATGTCGCACGCCATGGGGTATGCGGGGACTCTGCCACGCTTGATGCAGGGCAAGCCGCTTTAACCTTCCCCCTACCCAAGATAGTGATTGATGCCAAAAGGCGATCTTTAGGAATTAAAGATCGCCTTTTGGTTTGGTTATCTGCGCGCAGTTAAAAACAATTCAAAATTGTGTCGCTTTTCATCGGCTTATGTTGATTTGAGTCAAGCTTTTCGCGTTTGCGAAGGCGCAGTGTCCCCGTGACGTATTTTTGAATGCAGGGGATAAACATGACACTTACCCGGAAATTGATGGCCACAGTGGCCACCTGTGCTGTTGTCGGCACGATGATGATTACGGCAACCGGCGCACAGGCGCAGGAAGCAGCATTTAAAACCAAACAGGCAGGCGACATTCTCATTCGCGGCCGTGTTATCGGTGTAGTGCCGGACGAAGATACCTCGACCGGTGACATTGCTACCGGGGAAGGCAAGGTCAGCAATGATTACGTTCCCGAGGTGGATTTTTCTTACTTCATTACCGACAACATTGCTCTCGAGTTGATCGCCGCAACGACCAAGCATGATGTTAAATGGCAGAATCCCGATGTTGATCTCGGCTCGGTTAATCTGCTTCCGCCAACTTTGACGGTGCAATACCACTTCCTCTCGGATCAGCGTTTCAGCCCGTATGTTGGTGCAGGTTTGAACTACACCATGTTCTATAACGAGAAATCTGGCGCCGCGAACTCGGTTAAATATGACGATGGCTTTGGCTATGCGTTCCAGGCTGGTTTTGACTATGCAATCTCTGGCCCTTGGTCGTTGAACGTTGACGTCAAGAAACTCTTCCTGAACACAACGGTAACTGCCGATCTTGGTGGGGCATCGCCGGCCAAGGTTGATGTGGATCTTGATCCGTGGGTCTTCGGTATCGGTGTCGGTTACCGCTTCTGATCACTGCCGACGGCAAACTTTCCGGTTTGTTGTCTGATCCCAAGAACGGTCCTGTCACATGGCAGGGCCGTTTTTGCTTATGGGTCGGATCAGAGGCGGCCTGTTGCCTTACCGGCGCACGGGATCGCGTGACAGGCCGCGTGTTTCAAGGGCGCGAAGGTAATCCGCCCAAAGCTGATCCTGATTGGCATGAAGGTCGCGCAGATACTGCCAGCTATAAAGGCCGCTATCATGCAGGTCATCAAATGTGATGCGCACGGCATAGTTCCCGACCGGAACGATGTCGATGATGCCGACATGACGGCGACCGGGGATGATTTTCTTCTCGGACGGATGGTGCCCCTGCACCTCGGCAGACGGGCTTTCGACCCGCAGCAGTTCGGCGCTGAATCTTGATGTCAGCCCATCATCCCAGACGACTTCCAGAATATGGTCGTCCCGCAGATAGTTGATTTCAACCGGGCTGAAGCGCGGGGTAAAGCTGTCTTCCGACATGAAAACCGTCACAATCAGTCTTCGATGACGCGGGCTTCATCAGGCAGCATGATCGGAATACCGTCGCGGATGGGGTATGCAAGGCCCGCCTTGACGCTGATCAGCTCGTTTTGTTCGCGATTATATTCCAGCGTTTCCTTGGTGACCGGGCAAACAAGGATTTCAAGCAGTTTCGGGTCTACCGGGCTGTGAGTCGCGGTCATTGTTCTGGGCCTTCATATTACGTTTAGTTGCTGGCGGTTTGGGGAGCCCGGGGGTGGGCTGCCATTTCCAGCAGGGTTGTCAGCATATCGCCGCGATCATACAGGCTTGCGCATTCGAGCAAAGCCTGTTTTTCAAGCGGGCTCAGTCGGCAGCCCATTGCAATGGCCGTTACCAGCATTTCATCGTCGGTATCGCTAAGTGTATCCCAGCAGGATCGCAATGAATGCTGGGCGAAATAGCTTTCCAGCGCCTGCCGGAGACGGTCACGATCAATCGGTTTCAAATCCGCCGATGGCAACAGCAAATCATCCTTCCACGGGGTGAAATCACCGCGAACAGCGCGATAACCGCCGCCCTGCATCGGAAGTTCTTCGACGATGTTAAACCGGCAGACACCCGTCAGGGTGATCAGGAAACGACCATCATCGGTTTCGCTGAACGCCGTGATGCGGCCGGCACAGCCGGTCTGGAAGACCGGTGGATTGTCCGGGTCCATGTAATAGGTATTGCGCCCGTCCGGGCGTGGCTGAACCATGCCGATCATGCGGTCCTGCCCCAGGGCATCGGTGATCATGTTCAGATAGCGCGGCTCAAAGATATTAAGCGGCAGATGGCCACGCGGCAGCAGCAGCGCGCCACTTAGCGGAAAGACCGGCAATGTATCTGGAAGATCCGAAAAACTGGGATCGAAAGGACCGCATATGCTCATGAAAATAAAACCGTCGAGAGTGCGCGGCGCCCCGCAACGCTGGCCGGGTCCATTGGGCCCCATGCCTCGAAAAACTTGATCAGTTGGGTGCGACCGGCATCGTCGTTCCAGCTGCGATCTTTGCGAATGATCGCAATCATGGCGTTGACGGCTTCTTCGCGCTTGTTGGTGGCAAAGCACGCCATGCCCAAATCAAACTGTGCCTGCAGGTCATCCGGGTCGGCGGCGACTTTTGCGCGTGCGACATCAAGGTCTTCCTTGCTGTAACCGGTTTCCGCCAGTTCAAGCGCGCTGATCGCAGATGCAATCGGTGCCTTCAGACGATCTGCTTCGGCCATGTTGTCGACAAAATGGCGGGTTTCTTCAACTTCTCCCATCGCGACCATACAGCGGATCATGCCGCCAATCGCTGTTTCATTCTGAGGTTCACGTTCAAGAACGCCAACATAAAGGCCATGGGCTGTTTCATGGTCGTCATCCGCAAGTGCTCCAGCCGCCTGATCCAGAATTGCAGCAATAGGGCTTTCGATCGGGCCGCCTGCAAGGCGCTCGTAAAAGGCACGGACTTCGCTTTCTGGCTGCGCGCCCTGAAAACCGTCAACCGGGCGGCCGCCTTTGAAGGCATAGACCGTCGGAACCGATTGGATGCGCAATTGCATCGCCAGTTCCTGGTTTTCATCGATATTGACCTTGACCAGCTTTACGCGCCCGCCGGCCTCGCGTGTCACCTTTTCGATGGTTGGCGTCAGGGTTTTGCACGGGCCACACCAGGGGGCCCAGAAATCGACGACAACAGGGACTTCCATCGAGGGTTCGATGACGTCCTGGACAAAGGTCTCAATGCCGCTGTCCTTGATCAGGTCTTTGTCCTGTCCAGCGGTGGGGGCGGCATTCGGGGCGGTGGCGTCAAGAATGATAGACATTATCGTTTACTCACTAATTCTGAATTCTAGATGATGCCTCAACCGCCGTTCGACAAGAGGCTTCTGCATAACATTAGGAAAATCTTATAGTTTAATGTTTCGCGGTAAAAGGCTTTATGAGCATTTGTGCGGAATCAGAACGAATCTATTTTTTCATCAAAATCGATAATTCTGATTTCGTAGCCAAGACTGGTGACAAATCGAAGCAGGTCATCAGACTGAATTGTCGTGGTTCTGTCATTCCGCAAGGGGTGGAAGTTAAGAATGTCTCCGTTGGCCAGCTTCGCATCCAGGGCGAAATTGATCTTTCGCGCATGATCGTTGATCAGGGCAAAGGGTGTGACCGATCCCGGAATGACGCCAAGCGTTTCAAGCAGCAGTTCCGGTTTGCCAAACGAAAGACGGGCGCAACCCAGTGTCTTGTGCAGGTGATTCATGCGGATTTCGGTATTTTCCTCTGCCACGACAAGCCACAGGGCATCCTTCTTGTCTTTGACAAAAAGGTTCTTGGAATGAAGGCCCGGCAGATCCCCGCGCAGCTTTTGCGAATCCTCGACCGTAAACAGCGGCACATGCTCGTGCGTGCGGGTTTCGATCCCAAGATTTTCGAGATAATCGAAAAGTGCGGTTGATGGATCACTCATCCTGTTTTCCTTCTGGCTGGGTCGCGCGAAGATGGTCAGATTGCAATTAGGACGCAAATTGCAGCATGTTGGCGTGATTTCCCTGTTTTAAGGGTAAAAAGTCAAGGAAAACCGCCATTTTGGATGTGGTGGCGATTTGATGGAAAAAAGGGTTGCAATCACGTTTTGTTGGGCTATTATCCGCGCCGCTCCACAGGGGCAGGAAATACTGATGAATGCGGGCGTAGCTCAGGGGTAGAGCATAACCTTGCCAAGGTTAGGGTCGAGAGTTCGAATCTCTTCGCCCGCTCCATCAGGTGGTTTCCTCATCATGCTTTCATGATGATGCGGGCGTAGCTCAGGGGTAGAGCATAACCTTGCCAAGGTTAGGGTCGAGAGTTCGAATCTCTTCGCCCGCTCCATGATGAAAGTTCAAAGGCCGTCCTTCGGGGCGGCCTTTTGCTTTTGGCAACCCTGGCGAGGGATGTCCGATTGATCCCCTATTTCGGTTTGCTCGTAATCCAATGCAGTGTTTCGTCCAGGATTTCGTCTGACAGTTCGGTATCAACGACCAGACGGGCCAGCATCACGGCACCAACCATCGCCGACCAGTTGCCTATTGCTTCACGCCGCCGTTCCGCAGGTTCTGCGGTCTTGTTATCGGTAACAGTGCTCAGCTTTTCAATTTGACGCCGGGTTGCATCGGTCAGGACGGCACGGCTGTCAGCGGAACTGCGACCAACTTCACATCCAATCGCGGCAAATGCGCAGCCCAGACCCGGATTGTCGCGATGGGTGCGGCTCAGGTACTCGGTGGCATAATCAGCAAGGTTTGTAATATCGGCGCTGCTGTTGGTGCCATTCACGCCATGGATATGGTCCAGTGTTGCAGTGACAAGGTCGTCTTTTGAGCCGAAGTAGCCATAAAAACCCCCATGGGTCAGGCCTGCGGCCTGCATGACCTTGGCGACCGAAACACCATTCAGCCCTTCTTCCCGAATCATCCGCGCAGCAGCATCAAGGATCTGGCTGCGGTTTTCTGCGACTTGTTGGCGACTGACCTTCACTTTGGTCTCCCAAATTTCATGCTTGCCTATTCATGATCATTATCATAAATATTATTCATGATGAACATAATGATTACGCCTTTCTACACGATCAGATATGTGTGGGGCGGTAGTCCCTGATAGGAGGCTTCTATGGCTCAAAAAGTAACGACTGCGATGATTACCGGTGCTTCGACAGGCATTGGTGCTGTTTATGCTGACCGTCTTGCAAAACGCGGTCATGATCTTGTTCTTGTTGCCCGTAATGCTGAGCGGCTTGACCAGCTTGCTGCCCGGCTGCGGGCAGAAACAGGTGTGTCGGTTGACGTGATGGTTGCTGATCTGACCAACAGTGCCGACCTCGCGCGGGTTGAGCACCGCTTGCAAGAAGACGCTGCAATAGATCTTTTGATCAATAACGCTGGATCAACCCTGTCTGGCAGCTTTGCGGAACAGGATGTGGATCAGGTTGATTGGCTGATCCGCCTGAATGTCACCGCAGTGACCCGGCTTGCGCATGCTGCTGCCCGGCGATTCGTTGCCCAGAACGCGGGATCAATCGTGAATATCACCTCGGTCCTGGCGCTTGTGCCGGAATTTGGTCTTGGGATTTATGGTGCGACAAAGTCCTATGTCTTGTCATTCTCGCAAGGATTGCAAAACCAGTATGCGGGCACCGGCATCTATGTGCAGGCGGTGTTGCCTTCTGCGACCCGCACCGAAATCTGGGACCATGCCGGTAAAAATATCGATGAGGTACCCGGTGTGATGGAAGTTGCTGATCTTGTCGATGCCGCTTTGGTAGGCTTTGATCGAAAAGAGATGATCACAATTCCGTCTCTGCCTGCGGCGGATGTCTGGGAAAATCTTGAAGCCACCCGTCAGGCGATGGGGCCGCAATTCATGAATGGGCAACCTGCGGAACGTTATCGCATCTGATATTCGGAAGCATTCCGGTAAAAGCCATCCTTCGGGATGGCTTTTTGTTTGCAGGGTGTTTTTGGGCTTGAGTTCTGCGCAGATTTACCGTGTCTTGATCCGATGAACGGACAGATCATTTCATCATCCAGTACCGGAAACATTATCTGGACCGTCGGTTATGCGGGGCATGACCGGGACAGTTTGCTTGCCCTTTTAAAGGGGCAGGCCATTACGGCCGTGGCCGATATCCGGACTTTCCGAGGATCGAATTACTGGAAGGCGTTTGATGCCGATACCTTTGGCCCGTTCCTGCGCGAGAACGGTATTGCCTACGTTTTCATGGGGGATGTTCTGGGCGGAAAGCCGCAGGACCCGGCATTGTATCCCGATGGTCGGCTAAGCTACGACCTGATGGCAGCACGCCCGGAATTCAAAGCCGGGATTGATCGTCTTCTTTCGGGGGCGGGCAAATACCGCATCTGCCTGATGTGTGCGGAAAAGGATCCGCTGGACTGCCATCGTACATTGCTGATCGCGCCGGCGCTCAAACGTGCCGGGTTCGATTTGCGGCATCTGGTTTCCGACGGGCGTGTTGAAACCCAGGCCGAGACGGAAAAGCGCATGATTGCGATCAATAGCGGCGACACGGCAGATTTGTTTGCTGCCAGCGCACCGGATCCCGATGCAGAACTGGTTCTGGCACTTCAGAAGCAAATTGTAAAAGCCGCTCCGCTTGCAGATGACGCAATAAAATCCGGAAAACGGCAAAATAATTTCTAATATTTCATGTATTAAAATGCGTTATGGTCATTTTTTGAAAATGGTCATTTTGTATAATTTAAGTTTATATTTCATTCTATTTTACGAATATTGATGCGCACAGGAATATGTATTTAAATCTGCAGTTGATGTTGTCAGTTGCAGGAGGACTCCATGGCGGTCGTTACAGGAACGGAAGGCAACGATAGCCTTGTCGGATCAGGTGATAATGACACGATTTATGGCTTGGCCGGCGATGATCAGCTTTATGGCGCTGGCAGGGATGACGAGCTGACAGGCGGACCGGGGGCGGATTTGCTTGATGGTGGCCCCGGCGGACGCGATAGCGCCAACTACGATACCGATACCGCAACAGAAGGCGTGATTGTTGACCTTCGGGATGGAACAGGTCATGGCGGCGAGGCGCAAGGTGACCGGCTTGTTGGCATCGAAGTGGTTGAAGGAAGTCCATTCGACGATACTGTAATCGGCGATGCGGCAAGTAATGTGCTTTGGGGGCGCGGCGGCAGCGATTTGCTGCTGGGCGGTGACGGGGACGATTTCCTGTACGGTGATTATCTTGGCAATGATCCCGGCAATGACACCCTGCTGGGGGGCAGAGGGGACGATACCATCACGGGGCGCGAAGGCGAGGACACCCTGTTGGGGGGTGATGGGGATGATATGCTAAGCCCCGGTGCCGATGCTGATTATGTCGACGGCGGCGCTGGAAGCGACACACTGCGCTACAATGGGGGCAGCGGCGTTTCGATCAACCTTGAAGCCGGTGTTTTTCAGGGCGGCGAAGCCGAAGGCGACGTTGTCCATGATATCGAAAATCTTTACGGCACAATCCATGATGACCTGTTGATCGGCGATGCTGGTCGGAATGTCCTGCAGGGGCATTTTGGCGATGATATTCTGCGTGGTGGGGACGGGCATGATGTGCTGCACGGTGGAAATGGTCACGACATCATCGAGGGCGGCGATGGCAACGATTTCCTGCGCGGCAACAGTGACAGATATCCGCAGGATGATGGCCCCGACACGTTTTTGTGGCGGGTGTTCGAAGGCGGTGCCGAACGCGACCGGATTGCCGATTTTGAAACCGGCCCCGATGGTGACAGGCTTCAGCTTGGAACCGAGTTTCAGGAAAAAAGCGGCATCCACGATTTTTCCGACTTCATCGCCCACGCCGAAGAAACAGACGCCGGATTGTATGTCGATTTCAGCGATGGCCGCCCCTACGACTATGGCGTGCTGATCGAAAATGCCGATCTTGCCGATTTCACCGAGGACAATATCGTCTTCGAAGACAGTGTCATCGGTTAGCGGCGTTTTCCGGCCCTATCCCATGATGTTATAGCCACCATCGATATGGATTACGTCCCCAGTAATCCCGCGTGACCGGTCGCTGGCAAGAAACGCCGCCAGTTCCCCAATCTCGTCAATGGTGACAAGCCTGCGCCCCGGTGATCGGCTTTGGGCCGTGTTCATCAGGGTGTTAAACTCGGCAATGCCCGATGCCGCGCGTGTCAGAAGGGGGCCGGGTGAAATCGCATGGACCTGAATGTTTTTCGGGCCAAGTTCGGCGGCCATATATCGGGTTGCACTTTCAAGCGCGGCCTTGACCGGGCCCATGACCCCATAATGGTCAATAACCCGTTCCGACCCCATATAGGTGACGGTCAAAAGTGCGCCGCCATCAATCATCAATGGTTCGGCACGCTTTGCCAGTCGCTGAAACGAATGGCACGAAATATCCATTGCGGTCAGAAAGCCGTCGCGTGAACAGTCGATCACCCGCCCATGCAGGTCATCGCCGGGGGCAAATGCGATGGAATGCAGGACAAAATCCAGTTTTCCCCATTGATCAGCGATCCTGTCAAACAACCGATCCATCTGGTCTTCGTTCTGAACGTCAAGCGGGGTGATGATCGGGGCACCGAGTCCTTCTGCCAAAGGTCGAACATGCTTTTCGGCCTTGTCATTCAGGTACGTGATCGCAAGCTCTGCACCCTCCCGGTTGAAAATTCGGGCACAGCCATAGGCAATCGATTTGTCGTTGGCAATTCCGACGATAAGGCCCTTCTTTCCTGCCAGCACGGGGCATCTCCTGCTTTATTGTGTTTTGCGGATGCGAAACGGACTTCTGATTCGCGCACCAGATAAAGCTTAGATGATTTTGCAGCGCAGCAAAGTGTAAAATTCTGTGACAATCCCCAATTGGAATACAGGGTTCCGTCAATCGGAACCTATTGAGCGAACGATTTTTTTTTGTGCAGAAGCATAGTTTTTAGGCAGATGATCCGCTATGTGTAGCCTTGGAAGGAAGCTGCAGTTTTCCGTCATTTCCGGGTGTGGGGAACTTCAGGTTGTCTTCCCAAATACATGTGACATCCGAGGTGTGTAGTGCCGCCCGCAAAGGTCGGCACTTCGGTTCTGGCAAACAGAACCGATAAAAAGGGAAATTGGACATGAAAGCCCGAAGCGACGACCCGAAACGGGAAGTCATCGACAAGGTTGTCGAACAGATCCAGCAACGCTTGACCGGTAAGATGGCGAAGGATGCAGAAGCATTCGTTCGCCTTTTTTACAAGGATGTACCGCCTGACGACATGGCAGGTCGATCCGTCGACTCGCTCTATGGCGCGGCACTGACTTTATACAAATTCGCGCAAAAGCGCCCATCGGCCAATGCCGCCAAGATCCGGGTTTATAACCCCGATCTTGAAGAGCATGGCTGGAAATCCGATCACACCGTGATCGAGATGATCAACACCGATATGCCGTTCCTTGTGGATTCCGTGACATCTGCCCTTCACGAATTCGACCTGACGGTTCATCTGGTAATCCACCCGATCATGCGTATCGCGCGTGATGATCGTGGTGAATTGCAGTCGGTCGAAGGGGTCGAGAATTCGGATGCACCACGTGAATCCGTGATGCATCTTGAAATTGACGAACAGACCGACGAAGCCGTTCTGCAGAAAATCCGTGACCGTCTGGAAGATGTTCTGACCGATGTCAGTCTTTCGGTCGAGGATTGGCAGGCAATGCTGTCAAAAGTCGCCGAAGTTCTGGAAGGCATCAGAACCGCACCAACCGGTATTTCCGCAGAAGACCAGAAAGAAGCCCAGGATTTCCTGGGCTGGGTTCATAACGACCATTTCACCTTCCTTGGCTATCGCGAATATAAATTCAGCGGTACGGGCAAGAAAGCCAAGGTGGACGTTAATCCCCAAAGTCAGCTCGGGATTCTGCGCCGCGAAGGCACCCACATCTTTGACGAACTGCGCCAGATCGGCAATCTGTCGTCCGAAGTGCAGGCCTTCGTTGCACAGCCAAGCCTTCTGATGGTGACCAAAGCCAATAAACAGTCAACCGTGCACCGTCCGGTGCATCTTGATACCATTGTGGTCAAACAGTTTGATGACGATGGCAAGGTCATCGGCCAGCATCTGTTTGTCGGTCTGTTTACCTCGGTCGCCTATAACCTCAGCCCGCGTCTGATCCCGCTTCTGCGCATGAAGCTTGCCGAAACCATCAAGCGCGCCGGCTTCCCGCCAGCCAGCCACGATGCCAAGGCGCTGGTCAATATCCTTGAAACCTTCCCGCGTGACGAACTGTTCCAGATCGAACTCGACGATCTGTATCATATCTGCATGGGCATCCTGCATCTGCAGGAACGCCAGCGGATTGCGCTGTTCGTGCGCCGTGATGCCTTTGAACGGTTTGTTTCCTGTCAGGTCTTCTGCCCGCGGGATCGGTTCTCGACCAAGCTTCGCATGAAGTTCCAGTCGGTGATCGAAGCCGCCTTTGATGGTAAGGTCACGGCACATTACACCCTGATCGGCGATAGCCCGCTTGCGCGGTTGCACCTTCTGGTCAAAACCACGCCGGGCGAACTGCCGGAATACAATGTCGCCGATATCGAACGCCAGCTTGTCGAAACCGCACGTGACTGGGCCGATACCCTGCGTCAGGTGCTGGTGCGTGAAATGGGCGAAGAACGCGGTCTGGCACTTTACCGTCGTTACGGCGAAAGTTTCACGGGCGATTACCGTGATCGGTTCGGTGTCGATACCGCGGCTCTTGATATCGACCGTATCGAGGATGTGATCAAATCGTCTGATTTGCGGGTGAACCTGTATCGCCCGATCGAAGCGGCCGAGAATGAACTGCGCTTCAAGATTTATAATCCCGGTGCACCGGTGCCGCTTTCCGATGTATTGCCGATGCTGGAAAACATGGGGCTCAAGGTCATTACCGAGAACCCCTTCAAGGTCGAACCGCGCGATACCGATGTGAATGTCCGCATTCACGATTTCGGGGTGCTGGTTGACGGCGAATTCCACCTGCATGATGTGCGTGACAAGTTCCAGGAACTTTTCATTCGCATGTGGCATGGCGAAGTCGAAAACGACGCCTTTAACCGTCTTGTTCTGCTGGGCGGGCTGCATTGGCGCGAAGTCGTCATCCTGCGGACCTATGCCCGATATATGCGCCAGATGGGATCGGCCTTCTCGCAGGATTACATGGCCAAAACCCTCGCCAATAATGCGGGTCTTGCGGCAACGATTGTTGATCTGTTCATTGCGCGCTTTGATCCGGATCGTGATCCGGGGCTGGCCGTTGAAGCCGAGGCCATCGAAGGCGATATCATCACCCGCCTTGAAGATGTGATGAACCCGGACGAGGACCGTATTCTGCGCGCGTTCCTCAATCTCGTTCAATCAACGCTTCGCACCAACTATTTCCAGTATGGCAAGGACGGCAATCCGAAACCCTATCTGTCGGTAAAATTCAATTCCGGCATGGTAGAAGATCTGCCGCTTCCGCGTCCTTGGCGCGAAATATTTGTCTACTCGCCGCGGGTCGAGGCCGTCCATCTGCGTGGTGGCCCGGTCGCGCGTGGTGGTATCCGCTGGTCAGACCGTCAGGAAGATTTCCGGACCGAGATTCTGGGTTTGGTAAAGGCCCAGATGGTCAAGAACGCGGTCATCGTGCCCGTTGGTTCCAAGGGTGGCTTTGTCGTTAAACGGCCCCCGGTCGATGGCGGTCGCGAAGCATTCCTTGAAGAAGGCATTGCCTGTTACAAAACGCTGATGTCCGGGATGCTTGATATCACCGACAATATTGTTGGTGGCGACATCATCCCGCCGGAACGTGTGCGCCGTCTTGATGATGATGATCCCTATCTGGTCGTGGCGGCGGATAAAGGCACCGCAACCTTCTCGGATATCGCCAATGGTGTGGCCCGTGATTATGGCTTCTGGCTGGACGATGCCTTCGCATCGGGCGGCTCGCAGGGCTATGACCACAAGAAAATGGGCATCACCGCACGCGGTGCGTGGGAATCGGTCAAACGTCACTTCCGCGAAATCGGCAAGGACATCCAGAAAGAACCCTTCACCGTTGCCGGTGTGGGCGATATGTCGGGTGACGTGTTTGGCAACGGCATGTTGTTGTCCGAACAGATCAAGCTGGTTGCCGCCTTCAACCATATGCATATTTTTGTCGATCCAAATCCGGATCTGGCGAAAAGCTTTGCCGAACGGCAGCGACTGTTTGACATGCCGCGTTCAAGCTGGGCCGATTACGATACCAAGGTCCTGTCAAAGGGCGGCGAAATCTTTGACCGCAAGGCCAAGACGCTTGATCCCTCGCCTGAGGTCCGCAAGCTGCTTGATCTTGGCACCGGCAAGGTAACACCGGCCGAGATGATGAAAGCCATCCTGAAATCCGATGTTGAACTTCTGTGGTTTGGCGGGATCGGGACCTATATCAAATCATCGACGGAATCGAATGCCGATGCCGGGGACCGTGCCAATGATGCCATTCGCATCAATGGCAAGGATATCCGCGCAAAGGTCATTGGCGAGGGTGCCAACCTTGGGTGCACACAGCGCGGTCGTATCGAGTATGCCCATGCTGGTGGGCGGTTGAATACGGACGCTATCGACAATGCCGCGGGTGTCAACTGCTCGGATCACGAGGTCAATATCAAGATCCTCGTGGGAGAGGTGGTGGCTGCCGGCGACATGACCGAAAAGCAGCGAAACAAACTGCTGGTCGAAATGACCGACGAGGTCGGCGATCTGGTGCTGCGTGATAACTATCTGCAAAGCCAGGCGATCTCGAACGCCTTTGCCGGGGGCGGGGATGCGCTTGATGCGCAGGTTCGCCTGATCCGGATGCTGGAACGCGAAGGTCGTCTGAACCGGGAAATCGAATATCTTCCCGATGACGAGGAACTGGCACGTCGCACGGCTACCCATCAGGGTCTTACCCGTCCGGAAATCTCGGTTCTGATGCCTTACGCCAAATTGTGGCTGTATGACGAGGTGCTTAAATCCGATCTGCCCGATGATCCGATCCTTGTCGAGGAACTGGTGCGGTATTTCCCGACGGCAGTTCGTAAAAAATACAGCGCGGCGATTTCCAACCATCGTCTGAAACGCGAAATCATCGCAACCGTGGGGACCAACAGTCTGGTCAACCGCGTTGGCGGGACCTTCGTGCATGACATGATGGAGGCAACCGGGCTTTCGGCGGTGGATGTTTCGCGCGGTTATCTGATTACCCGTGCGGTGTTTGGTCTGCGCAAACTTTGGTCGGGTATCGAGGCCCTTGATAACAAGGTCGATGCCAAGGTCCAGATCGCGATGTTCTCCTACATCAATCGCATGGTCGAAGATGTAACCCTGTGGTTCCTGCGCAATTGCGAGGAATTGAATGTCGGGGCAAAGATCGCGCTGTTCCGTCCGGCGGTTGCCAAGGTGATCGAGGCGTTTGACGATATCGTTCCTGCCGATGCGGCCTTCCGCACGACCCTGGATCAGAAATCGCAATCCCTGATCGACCGGGGTGTGCCCGAAGATCTGGCGCGCCGTGTGGCAGCGATGCAGCAGATGGTCGCCGTTTGCGATATCGTCCGCATTGCCGAGGCAACCGGGCGTGATGTCATCGATGTCGGGGCAACCTATTTTGCCATCGGCGCACGCTTCCAGCTTGGCCTGCTGCGTGCAGCAGCCGAGTCCATCGAAGCCGAAACCCATTGGCAGAAACTGGCCCGTGCAGCCGCAATTGATGATCTGTTTGGTCATCAGCGCGAACTGACGCGTGTGGTGCTTGCTTCCGGCAAGAACGGCGCGGTGGGTGGTGATCTGGTTCGGAAATGGGTTGATGATCATCAGCGCGGCTGTGCCCGTTGTGATCAGCTAATCGACGAACTGCGCGCCGCAGGGCAGATCGACCTTTCGATGATCACGGTTGCCAACCGTCAGATCAGGGCCATGGTCGGCGGCTGATCGGCCCGTCACGGATTTTCGCAAAAAGGGGGCGCTTCGGTGCCCTCTTTTTTTTGGCTTCGCCGGGGTGTGGATATCTCCCGAAATGTCAGGATCAACCGGATGCCAGTTGGTTGGCTACTTTTTTAAAGAGGGTGCTGGCCACGAAGTAATTGAATCGATTTAATTTACTGCCATCCTCCTGCCGTTTTTATATGATGAAAATACAATAAAGGCCGTGGAAGCCTTGAAAAATACCAACCGGTACGTATATTGAATACAGAAGACGAAAAAAATGGTGTGAAAATGAGGAACGCTGCCGAGACCCGGACAAAGCTGCTGGAGACAGCCATACAATTGCTATGGACCAGCAGTTATCACGATATTGGTGTCAGTGATGTCTGCAAGCATGCAGGGGTCACCAAGGGCGCATTCTATCATCACTTTGACAGCAAGGCGGCCCTGTTTGCTGCCTCTGCCCGTCATCACTGGGACAAGGGCAAGGATGAACTCAGATCCATCTTTTCCCCTGAAATCGCCCCGCTTGATCAGTTGAACCGCTATATCGACCTGGTCATGAACAAGCAGAAAACGCAGGGCGTACCGGGCGATACAGAGGTCTGTGTCTGCCCCATCTTTACCGCCGGTGGCCAGGTCGGCCCCGAAGACATCGAAATTCAGGACTGTTCACGCGAACTGGCCGAGGAACAGATCAAGTATCTCGCCTCGATGATTCGCGGCCTTAAGGGCGAAGGCATGCTTTCGGGCGATGCCGACGTCACGACTCTTGCGCGTCTTGTTTTCCAGTTCGTGCACGGCACGCTGACATATGGCAAGGTTTTTAACTGTGCCGATACTGTTCGGTCTGATTTGCGTGTCGGCATCTGCCGAATCCTTGATTTGCGCTGTGAATTCAGGGATATGAAGGCTAAAGAGGCCCCATTGTCGGCTGCCGAATAATCCGTAAAATTTAGAACGACTGCAATTTTTTTTCATTTCGCTCTTGCGAACAAACCGATCGGTACGCATCTTCCCGTTATTCTGTCCGCGAAAGCGCGGGTAACGCTATTGGGAAATGGAAAGATGCAATCACGATCCAAACTGAGAATGTTGCTGCCAGCCACAGCTGCAATCGTTGCGATTGCTGCCGGTGGTTACGGGCTTAGCATGATTGGTTCCGCCGGTGCCGACGAAGCCGTCGCACAGGCCGAACCGCAAATCACCCCTGTTACCGTCCAAGGCGTCCATAGCCAGTCCGTAAGGCTGTGGAACAATTTCTCCGGCCGTCTGAGCGCGGTTGAGGAAGTCCAGCTTCGCCCGCAGGTCAGTGGTGCGATTGTCGATATCCGCTTCGAAGACGGCCAGATCGTCAAGGAAGGCGATATTCTGGCAGTCATCGATCCCCGCACATACAAGGCCGCCGTTGACGAAGCCAAGGCCGAACTGGCTGCTGCCCGCCAGACCCTGTCGCTTGCTGCCAAGGAAAAGGCACGTGCCGAGAAACTGGTGGCCAATGGCACCGTTTCCAAACGTGTCTTTGACGAACGCGTCAACACCCATCAGGTCGCTCAAAGCCAGGTCAATCGCGCCTTGGCGCAGCTCGAACTTGCCGAAATCGAATTTGATCATGCCTTCGTCAAGGCACCGATTGATGGCCGTGTCAGCCGGGTTGAGCTGACTGTCGGCAATCAGGTGAATGCCGGGCCGAATGCCCCGGTTCTGACCACGATTGTCTCGACCGGGAAAATCTATGCCGATTTCGATCTGGACGAACAAACCTACTTCGCCAGCATCTATGATGCCAACAAGGTCGGCGGTGCAGCACAGCAAATCCCGGTTCGCATGACTGTCGCCGGTGGCGAAACCATTTCGGGCTTCGTTCACAGCTTTGATAACCGGATTGATACCCGTACCGGTACCATCCGCACCCGTGCCCTGTTTGAAAACAGCAACGGCGCCCTGCTGCCCGGAAGCTTCGCCAGCCTGCAGCTTGGTACACCGGGCCAAAAGGATGTCATCCTGATTTCACCAGAAGCAATCAGCACCGATCAGGACCGTAAATTCGTTTACGTGGTCCAGTCGGATAACACGGTTGCCTATCGTCAGGTGACGTTGGGTTCCGAAGTTGACGGGCGCCGCATCGTGACATCCGGGCTTGAACCCGGTGACATGGTGATTGTGAACGGTATCATGAAAGTTCGACCCGGTATGCCTGTTGCTCCTGAAATTCTGCAGGCCTCGGCATCCTGACGGATGCTTGACTGCGCGCAAAGACTAGGCTGACCGTTATGCAGAATATATCCAGATTCTTTGTGGATCGCCCGATTTTCGCTGGCGTTCTATCCGTCCTGATATTGTTATCAGGTTTAATTGCCATGCTGAATTTGCCGATTTCCGAATATCCGGAAGTCGTGCCGCCGACCGTCGTGGTCGAAGCGCAATTCCCCGGTGCAAACCCGGCTGAAATTGCGCAAACCGTCGCTTCCCCGCTTGAAGAACAGATCAACGGGGTCGAGGGGATGCTGTATGTCAACTCGCTGGCAACGACCGATGGTCGTCTCAGCCTGACCGTGACCTTTGAAATCGGGACCGATCCCGATCTGGCACAGCAAAAAGTCCAGAACAGGGTATCGCAGGCCGAACCGCGTTTGCCCGATATCGTCCGTCAGCTTGGCGTGACGGTGTCAAAGCAGTCCCCGGATTTGACGATGGTGGTGCATCTGCTGTCGCCAAATGACCGCTATGACATGCTGTATCTGCGCAACTACGCGACCCTGAATGTCAAGGACCAGCTAGCCCGCATCAAGGGCGTCGGGCAGGTCGGTCTGTTCGGGTCGGGTGACTACGCCATGCGCATCTGGCTTAACCCGGACAAGGTCGCCGAACGCGGCCTGACCGCGGGCGATGTTGTTTCGGCCATTCAAAGCCAGAACGTGCAGGTCGCTGCGGGTACGATTGGCGGCGCGCCGTATGATACCGGTGTGCAGTTCCAGTTGCCGATCAATGTTCACGGGCGCCTTGAAACGCCCGAGGAATTTGCCGAAATCATCATCAATCGTGACGAAGACGGCACTGTAACCCGTCTTGGCGATGTCGCCCGGGTCGAGCTGGAAGCCCAGCAATACGCCCTGCGTTCCCTGCTTGATAACAAATCGGCCGTCGCCCTTCCGATCTTTGCATCGCCGGGTTCCAACGCGCTTGAAATTTCAAGCAACGTTCGTGCAACCATGGCGGAGCTTAAGGAAAACTTCCCCGAAGGTCTTGAATACAGCATCGTTTACGATCCGACCGTCTTTGTTCGAAGCTCGATCAAGTCGGTGATCAAAACCCTGCTCGAAGCCGTCGCCCTTGTTGTTGTGGTGGTGACAATCTTCCTGCAGACATGGCGTGCCTCGATCATTCCGCTGCTGGCCGTGCCGGTGTCGATTATCGGGACATTTGCCCTGATGCTGTTGCTGGGCTTCTCGATCAACGTGCTGTCGTTGTTCGGGCTCATTCTGGCAATCGGGATCGTGGTCGATGATGCCATCGTGGTGGTCGAAAACGTCGAACGTAATATCGAACGTGGTCTGTCACCGCGCGATGCGACCGTGGCCGCGATGCGCGAAGTCACCGGGCCGATCATTGCGACTTCTCTCGTGATCACCGGCGTCTTCGTTCCGATTGCCTTCATCAGTGGCCTGACCGGGCAGTTCTATCAGCAGTTCGCCCTGACGATTGCCATTGCAACGATCATTTCAACCATCAACTCCCTGACGCTCAGCCCGGCTCTGTCGGCACTTCTGCTGAAAGGGCATGACGCACCGAAAGACTGGCTGACCCGCGCCATGGACTTTGTCTTTGGCTGGTTCTTCCGCTGGTTCAACCGGTTCTTCAACCGCAGTACGGAACTGTATGGCGGGGGTGTCAAACGGTTGCTGGGGATGAAAACCATCATGATGGCGGTTTATGCCGGATTGCTGGTTCTGACCTGGCAGGGTTTCCAGATTTTGCCATCCGGCTTCATTCCGTTGCAGGACAAACAATATCTGGTCAGCTTTGCACAATTGCCGCAGGGCGCGACACTGGACCGTACCGAAGAAGTCATTCGCGAAATGTCTGAAATCGCATTGGCGGAACCCGGTGTCGAAAGTGCCGTGTCCTTCCCCGGCCTGTCGATCAACGGCTTTGTGAATAGCTCAAGTGCCGGCATCGTCTTCGTGACCTTGACCGACTTTGCCGAACGCAAATCCGATGATCTGTCGGGGCTGGCGATTGCCGGAAAGCTGCAACAGAAATATGCCGCACTTGACGAGGCCTTCGTTGCAATCTTCCCGCCACCCCCGGTTCAGGGTCTTGGCACGGTGGGCGGTTTCAAACTGCAGGTGCAGGATCGCAGCGACCAGGGATATCGTGCGCTTGATGACGCCATGAAACAGGTACTGGCCAAGGCATGGGCAGCACCTGAACTGACCGGTGTGTTCTCAAGCTACAATATCAACGTCCCGCAATTGCAGGCCAATCTTGACCGTACAAAGGTTCAGCAGCTCGGCATTCCGGTCGATGAAATCTTCCGGACCATGCAGATCTATCTGGGTTCCATGTATGTCAACGACTTCAACCAGTTCGGTCGTACCTATCAGGTGATCGCACAGGCGGACAAACCCTATCGGTCCAGTCCGGAAGACATCCTGCGTCTGCAAACACGCAACGCGGATGGCGATATGGTACCGCTTGGCAGTGTTCTTTCCGTATCCGAAACATTCGGTCCGGATACCGCCATGCGTTACAACGCCTTCCGTTCGGCTGATCTGAACGGCAACGCCGCACCGGGTTATTCCAGTGGTGAGGCCGAGGCCGCGATTACAAAAATCCTGGAAGAAACATTGCCACCGGGAATGTCCTATGAATGGACGGACCTGACCTATCAGCAGATTCTGGCGGGTAACACGGCAATCTTCATCTTCCCGATTTGTATTCTGCTGGTCTTCCTTGTTCTGGCGGCCCAGTACGAAAGCCTGACCTTGCCGCTGGCGGTCATCCTGATCGTCCCGATGAGTACGCTTTCGGCTGCCTTTGGTGTCTATCTGTTTGGGGGTGACAACAACATCTTCACCCAGATCAGTCTGTTCGTTCTGGCCGGACTGGCATCAAAGAACGCCATCCTGATTGTCGAGTTCGCCCGCGAGCTTGAACATCAGGGCCGGACAACCGTTCAGGCGGCAATCGAAGCCAGTCGCCTGCGCCTGCGGCCGATCCTGATGACGTCGCTTGCTTTCATCATGGGCGTTGTCCCGCTGGTGATTTCAAGCGGTGCGGGTTCCGAAATGCGCCAGGCCATCGGCATCGCCGTCTTCTCGGGGATGCTGGGTGTGACCATCTTCGGTCTGATCCTGACACCGGTGTTCTACGTGCTGGTGCGCAAGATGGGCCGACGCAACGAGGTTCGTTCACTTGATGGGGCTGACGCGCAGCAGCCCGCGGAGTAACGAAAACCGTTGCATAACAGCCGGACCATAAAGTTCCCCCGACCCCGTGGTCCGGCTGTTTTCTTTTCTTTCCTGTGACGTTGATCTCATCAAATTCCGGTCATGCTTGCCTTGGCGTAACTTCTCCCTATCTTCTGGCCGAAGTATTCGTCAAAGGAAGTGTCGACCATGAATTATGTGCGTACAGGTTTGCTGCTGGCCGGTTTGACTGCACTGTTTGGTGTGGTTGGCATGATGATCGGTGGACAGCAGGGCATGATCATCGCATTGCTGTTTGCTGCGGCGATGAATGTGTTTGCCTACTGGAATGCGGATTCCATGCTTTTGCGCATGCGTGGCGCAAAACAGGTGGATGACCGCACGGCACCTGAACTGGTATCGATGGTGCGCGAACTGGCGCAGAATGCCGGGCTGCCGATGCCCAAGGTCTATGTGATCGATAATCCCCAGCCCAATGCGTTTGCCACCGGGCGCAATCCCGAAAATGCAGCCGTCGCCGCAACCAGCGGCCTGATGCAGTTGCTCGATCGCAACGAGATTGCCGGTGTGATGGCCCATGAACTGGCCCATATCAAAAACCGCGATACCCTGACCATGACCATCACCGCCACCATCGCCGGGGCGATTTCCGCCTTGGCCAACTTTGCGATGTTTGCCGGGATGTTTGGTGGGGGGCGTAATGACAACAACAATCCGCTGGGCGGGGTGGGGATGATCCTTGTTGCCATTCTGGCACCGCTTGGCGCGATGCTGGTGCAAATGGCAATCTCGCGTACCCGCGAATACGAAGCCGACAAGATCGGCGCTGAAATCTGCCGCCATCCGATGTGGCTGGCATCAGCGCTGAACAAACTCGACAAGGGTGTTCGGACCATTCCCAATATGGATGCCGAACGCAATCCTGCGACCGCGCATATGTATATCGCCAACCCGCTTTCGGGCAAAGGCGTGGACAACCTGTTTTCAACCCATCCGAGCATGTCCAACCGTATCGCCAAATTGCGCGAAATGGCCGGCGCGCCACAATCGGGAATAACAGCGCCGACAAAATCCGGCCCGTGGTCCGGCTCGGCAAAGGAACGCCGGGTGCGTCGCCGTCCCTGGAATTAATCTAAGCTACTAAAATCCGGGATCATTTCCTGACCGGTCCCTATTCGTAACGGGTCTCTTTATCCTTCTGTATGGTGTGAAATGGGGCGGCGTATGATTGACGCCGCCGTCGCCACAAGTGATTATATCACAATCATCTAAGTCAACCTCCGGCCACGGATGACGAAGGACGTTTGAGAAGGGGATAAATGGCGGGCTTCTGGTCCATGGTGGGGCTTGTTTTCAAGTCCATCTTTACAACCGGGGAAATGGTTGAAGACGGTTCTGCTCCGGCCGACATGCCGGGGGACCGTGTTGAGCCATGCCTGTATGCCATTGCCCATTTTGTTCCCGAAGATCCATCCGGAACGCCTTTGCCCGATCAGGCCGGTGACTGGCTGAAACGAACCCTTTCCGATATTCCTGATACCGCAGCATTGATGCTGGGTCGGCATGTCGCGATCAATACCGATATTGCGGATGCCTTTCAGGCCGTGCGCGAAGCCCATGCCGGTGTGTTAAACTTGGCCCGGCGTCAGGATGCCACGGCGGTATTCTGGGGGCAGACCAATCCGGATACCGGCGGGCTTGATGTTCATTTCAGCAACGATTTGCTGGCCTCCCCGCTTTATGAATTGCTGCTGCCGCTTGTTCATTCCTTTCGTCAGCCGCAGCACAAGGATACGGCTGCTGCCCTGCATATCCTGCTGACCTGTGAATTGCTGGCACGCGCGCGTGGCCATGATCAGCGCGCCCTGCAGGTGGCACGTCTGACATCTCACCTCGCAGACCTTCAGGAACGGATCAATAACGGCGAAAGCTTTGACGATGTCGGGCAGGGGGTGGCAACCGCCTATGCCTTTGGTGCCGTCATGCTGGCTGAAACCGGCGAACGCAGCTATTGCGTCAGCGCCATTCGCGCCATCGAACCAATCGTCCGTGAATTCCTGACCTTGGCGGCAGAACCGCCAAAAGAAGTCAAAAAGGCCAAGCAGCCAGCCGGTCTTTTGCATGAACGCGTGACCCAGCAACAGGCCGTCGAAACCGTTGCCAAAACCGAAGACATGCTGCGCGGGATCGGTGATCTGTCCCTGATCAATCCTGAACGTTCAGCAGTTCTGGCGCTGTATGGCACGCTTTTGAACTGGTCTATGGTCAGCAACATGAACGCGCGTTCGGGTGCGACGGCGATTGGCCTGTGGAAGCTTCTCGAACGTCGCTTTGAACTGATGGCCGGTACGCCCGTTTCCCGCGCAATTGCCATTGGCAAACTGGGCGAGGCCATGATGATCCACGCCAAGGAAACCGAAGATATCGAAATGGCGCAAACCGCCAGTGGCCATTATCGTCGGGCGCTGGGACTGGTGAATGCAAAGGCGCACACGGTGCTATACGCGCAGATCGCCTATGGCCTGGCCGAATCCGTTGTCGCCCAGTCCTCTATCGGCAGCATCGGCGTCCCCGCCGAACAGGTGATCCCCGTTTTTCAGGCCGCACTCAAGTTTTGCTCCAGACGGGATCATCCCTACCTCTGGGGGCGGGCCATGTTTGCGCTTGGCAGTGTCCAGTTTTCGACCGGTGCCGCGGAAAAGGATATCAAGCTGATATCCCAGGCACGGATGAATTTCTCGCAGGCCTACGAAGCATTTGACGAGGCCGCTGCACGCGGTGCGGCGCGCGCGGCTTCGGGCAGCTTTACCCGTGCTGAAAACATGCTTCACCAACTCGCTCAGCGCCAATCGGTGATTGATGCAACCGGTGGCACCAGCGAAGCCAAGGCGTCGTAATCCGGTTCCTGTCACGTTCCAAACAGGCAAAAGAAAACCCCGCAGCCTTTCGGATGCGGGGTTTTCCGACTGCGAATGCCGGGATCAGTTCTATTCGCGATTACCGAAGAACTGAAGCAGCATTACGAACAGGTTCACGAAGTCCAGATACAGCTGCAGGGCGCCAAAGATGGCTTTTTTGCCTGCGGTCGCCTGATCATCGTGCGCATGATAGCTTTCCTTGATCCGCTGGGTGTCATAGGCGGTCAGACCGGTAAAGATCAGAACGCCAGCACCAGAGATCACGAACTGAAGCATCGTGCTGCCAAGGAAGATGTTCACGACACTGGCCAGGATAATCCCGATCAGGCCCATGAACAGGAAGCTTCCCCAACCCGACAGGTCTTTCTTCGTCGTGTAGCCATAAAGGCTCATCGCAGCAAAGGTGCCTGCGGTGATGAAGAAGGTCCGTGCGATGCTTTCACCCGTGTAAACGAGGAAGATCGACGACAGCGACAGACCCATCAGAGCCGCATAAATCCAGAATGTGGTTTGTGCGGCACCAAAGCTCATCTTGTGGATGCGGAAGCTCAGGAACAGGACGAGGCCGATCGGGGCCAGCATCACGATCCAGTGCAAGCCGGTTCCGAAAATCGCCTGCATCAGGGTAGGGCTGGTCGACACAGCCATCGCGACGATACCGGTCAGGGCAAGTGCGGATGCCATATAGTTGTAGACACGCAGCATATAGGCGCGGAGACCTTCATCAATCTCGGCCGCCGACCGGCCAACCGAGACGTCATAGCCGCGTTGACGCGTTTCAAAAGCCATTGAAATCCCTCTTTGATCCATAACGGGCAGAATGTTCATAGAACTCTGCGATGCTGAAAATATGGCAGGATTTCCGTGAAAAGCAACGGTTTGGCCGATGACCTTTCGTTTCGGACTGACGATATTGTGATCTTGTTCACTTGGTTGCGCGGGATGTGCTCTCGCGACTTTCTGGTCAATTCGGCCTATAATCACGTATCAGGTTTCACGAACCGTGCTTTTCTGCCGGTTGTGATTACGGATTGATCGGGCATGCGAAAAAAGTTTTTCGATATCAATGATATGTCAGAAAACCCGGATCGGTCTTTACCGGTGACTTTGCTGCGGCTTGTTGCTGGATTGCTGGTTGCCTGCATCGTTCTGCTTGTCACCCTGTCTGCGGCATCCGCCCAGAATCCAAATTTTGTCGCATCGAAAAAGGCCAACGAGATACCGGTTTTCAACGCGGTTTATCCCGAAGATGAATTTTGCGCGACAACCGGCGTGGGCGGACTTTGTGCCGCCATGCCCGTCGACGTGCCCGAATTCGATGCCAATTTCATCTATCGCTTCGTCGCCTACGAGGCACAGCGTCCTTTTGACCGTTTTTCATGGCAATCCTTTGTTTCGCTGCTATGGCCCCATGATAATACCGGTGCGCCGATTGCAACCGGATATCGCCAACCCGATGCAGGGCATGGGCTTTGGCAAAGTTATGCCACCAAGAATGATGTGTTTGGTGATGTCGCAAAGGCCAATGCCTCTTGCCGCGCCGGGTTGCCTGACGGGCATCTGCTGCTGTCGGCATTTATCCAGTCATCGGGTGATATCCTGATTGATCAGGCGGGTAATTTCATCCTGTATGACACGCGGATCAATGACGTTGCGGCTGATTATATCCGCTGGAATGGTCTTGGGACGGCGCAGGGTCGTCTGACCTTTGCCCAAAGCGGCCAGTCGGTGGAATTTCCGATGCTGACCCTGTCAGCCGGCGGAAAGGTCGCCGATAATTCGGAATTGCTTGCCAGTGACAAGACCTGGCTGACACCCGGTGCGCAACTGACGAAATTCGCCTGGCGGATCATTACCGGCCCCGCGGATCAGGATCGTTACTATACCAGTCCGGCCCGGATTGCACTTGCTGCCGATGATACGCTTGATGGCACCGCCAGATGCCTTGATGTCACGGTCGGACTGGTCGGGTTGCATATTGTCCAGCGGGTCAAAAGCGGTAACGGTGATCGCTGGATCTGGTCAAGCTTCGAACATGCCGACAATGCACCGCTGGCCGACAATGCCCGGCGTCCCAACAGCATCATCGCCAACGATCTTTTCCCCGATGGCTGTCTGGCACCCGAAAAAACCGACCGCGATTACATCTTCTATGGCGGGGGTGAGCTGGAAGGTAAAACGGATCGTGCGGCAAACGGGATCATCAGGTCCGATCTGCGCTGGGCCGATCAGCCGCCCTATGCCCGCGACCCGGATGGCAACCCCGTGGCAGCACCCGATATTGTCCGATGCTGGCGGCTGTTTTCCGGCACGGCCGAAGCCAATTTTGTCTGGCAGCGCAAACTCGAAGGCAGTGTCTTGCAGAACTATTTTCTGCTCGGAACCCAATGGATCGGTAATGGCGGCGGTGCCCCGTTTGGTGTCGGGGAAATTCCGCGTTTTCTGACCAATACCGCGCTCGAAAGCTTTATCCAGCATCAGGCCGATGGCACCTGCCTTGGCTGTCATGCCACGGCCTTCACCGATGCCGGCCAACCGGCCAATTTTACCTTCCTGCTTGATCCGGCGCGCTAGAGCCCTTTCCGTTTAGATTGAACCGTTCGGTATGACACCGGGCTGTGCCTGATGGCGCATGACAAAATGGTTCATATTTGCGGATGCATCGACTAGCATGTCGCCGACCAAAACGTCGTGAAATCAAAAAATCAAAAAGACGTGGCGGATACAGGGAGGAAACATGCTGCCGGTTCGTGCGGATTACGCGTCGGTGCGTTCGGATTTTGTCTGGAACGTACCCACCCATTTCAACATTGGTGTCGATGTTTGCGACAAGTGGGCAGACGATCCGGATCGTCTTGCCCTGATGTATCGCAGGCGCGATGGTTCACGACGCGATTACAGCTTTGCCCAGCTCAAACGCCTGTCGAACCGTTTTGCCAATGTCATGCGCCGTCACGGCATCCGGCGCGGGGATCGGGTCGGCATCCTGTTGCCGCAAAGCCCCGAAACCGCCGTTGCCCATATCGCGACCTATAAAATGGGTGGCATTGCCGTGCCGCTTTTTACCCTGTTCGGGGTCGAGGCCCTTGAATACCGGCTTGGCAACTGTGCCGCCAAGGCACTGGTGACCGATCGGGAAGGGGCGCGCAAAATTGCTGAAATCCGCGATCTGCTTCCGGCCCTTGAATATGTCTATGTCATTGATGGTGCGCCTGAAGGCTGTTTTGATTTCAAGGCCCTCTCGGCCGAGGCCAGCGACGATTTCGAACCGGTCAAGACGCGTGCCGATGAACCGGCCCTGATCATTTATACATCGGGCACCACCGGGCAGCCAAAGGGCGCATTGCATGCCCATCGTGTGCTGCTGGGTCATTTGCCCGGTGTGGAAATGTCGCATGATTTCTTTCCGCAGGACGGCGATGTCATGTGGACCCCGGCCGACTGGGCATGGATCGGCGGGTTGCTGGACGTGCTTTTGCCAGCTTGGCATCACGGCAAGCCGGTCGTGGCCCATCGTTTTGAAAAATTCAGTGCCGAGGCCGCCTTTGGCCTGATTGCCGAATATGGCGTGCGCAATACCTTCCTGCCGCCAACCGCGCTCAAGATGATGCGCGCCGCCGGGGATGATGTGGCGGCAAAGTTCAAATGCAATATCCGATCCATCGCAAGTGGTGGTGAAACATTGGGCGCAGAACTTCTTGATTGGGGGCGTCGCGTTTTTGGCGTCACCATCAACGAGTTCTATGGCCAGACCGAATGCAACATGGTGGTCAGTTCCTGCCAGTCGATCATGGAACCCAAACCCGGCGTCATGGGCCGCCCCGTGCCGGGGCATGATGTTGCGGTGATCGATATGGCGGGCAATGTGCTGCCTGCCGGGGAAATGGGCCGGATTGCGGTTCGGTCACCCGATCCGGTGATGTTTCTGGAATATTGGCGCAACCCCGAAGCCACCCGCGATAAATTCATCGGCGAATGGCTTCTGACCGGCGATATGGGCGAACTTGACGCGGATGGCTATATCCGCTTTGTCGGGCGCGATGATGATCTGATCAGTTCGGCGGGTTATCGCATCGGCCCGGGCGAGATCGAGGATTGCCTGATCGGCCATCCCGCCGTGCGTATGGCCGGTGTGATCGGCAAACCCGACGAACAGCGCGGCCAGATCGTCAAGGCCTTCGTGGTGCTGGCCGATGGCTTTACCCAAAGTCCGGAGCTTGAAGCCGATATCCGCGAGTTCGTCAAAACCCGTCTGGCGGCACACGAATATCCGCGTGAAATTGCCTTTATGGAACAATTGCCGATGACGACAACCGGCAAGGTTGTCCGTCGCGCCCTTCGCGATCTGGCATAATTCCAGCCGATACCAGGTCAAAATGAAAAGGGCCGGTCTGTGATGGACCGGCCCTTTTTGGTGTTATGTCCTGCCCGCTATTCGTTGCGCAAAAGCGGTGCCGCAGGGCTGCGTAACGCCTGCCAAGTCCCGATAAAGCCCGCCGACAGGGTCGCAAACAGACCAATCGCAATCGGACCAAAGATCGTCATCGGCAGGAACGTCCAGCTCGCTTCCATGATCAGCACCAGAACCGACCATGCCGCAAGACTGCCAAACAGGGCAGCAATCACCCCGGTCGCAAGCCCCAAAATCCCGTATTCCAGCGCATAGGCATAAAGGATATTGCCGCGCGTCGCCCCAAGCGTTTTAAGGACAACCGCATCATAAATCCGTTTGCGCCGTCCCGCGGCAACCGCACCGGCAAGGACCAGAACACCGGCGACAATCGCGATTGAACTGGTCGCGTTAAGCGCCGTTCCGATCCCGGCCAGAATGGCATTGGCGGCCTCAAGCGCCTCGCGCACCCGGATCGCCGACACATTGGGGAAATCAATGCCGATCATGCGATCAACCGGTTCTTCCATTTCGCGCGGCATATGCGCCGTCGCAATCAGGCTATAGGGCGCCTTGTCGATCAGGCCCGGCGAAAACACCATGGCGAAATTCATTCGAAGGCTCTGCCATTCGATTTCACGCCAGTTGGCAATCTCGGCGGTGATGTCCCGGCCCAGTACATTGACGGTCAATGTATCGCCCGGCTCCAGCGAGAATGCCTCGCCAATATCACGCGAGATGGAAACAAGCGGTTTGGCGGCATCGTCATAATCGGCTGGCCACCATTCCCCGCGCACGATCTGGGTTTCGGGCGGCGGGCTTGCGGCAAAGGTCAGGCCACGGTCACCGCGCAGGAACCAGCGATCATCCCCCGGACCAACATCATTGGCATCGACCCCGTCAATCGCAACCACGCGCCCACGCAGCATCGGTGTTTGTTCGATATCCGAAACGTTATCTTTTTCAAGAAGTTGCGTTTTGAACTGATCCATCTGATCAGGCTGGATATCAAGGAAGAAGAAGGCCGGGGCAGAGTCCGGCAGATTTTCGTTGATCTCGTGATCAAGGTTGCCCTCGATCCCCGAAATCGTCACCAGCAGCGTCAGGCCAAGCCCAAGCGACAGCGCAACCGGCACCGTGCTTGCACCCGGCCGGTGCAGGTTCGCCAGCGCCAGACGGCTAAAGGCATTGCGCCCGCCAGTCATCCGTTTTGAAAGCGATACAATTGCCTTGCCCGCCGCGGCAAAAACCGCAATCGCCAGAAGCGACCCGGCGATAAAGCCAAGCGCGATCTCGCGATCCGTCGCGGTAAACACGGTCAGCAGAAGCAACAGGATAAGCGGCACACCAACATAGGGCAGGTCACGTTTGCGAAGCGCACTGCCATTCATCAATCCCGCACTGGCCCGGAAAAGCCGTGCTGCCGGAATTTCACGTGCACGCAATAGCGACGGCATGGCAAAGACCAGTGTGGTCAGAACACCAAACGCCGTCGCAATCAGAAGCGATGGCAATGCCGGGCCCAATGTCACATCAATCGGCAAACGCCCCGCCAGAAGCGGTGCAATAATCGCCGGTGTGACCGCCCCGATCAGAAGCCCGATACCAATCCCGACAAGCGACAGCATCAGGATTTGCAGGAAGTAAATCCGAAGCACCAAGCCATGTGACGCCCCGATGGATTTAAGCGTCGCGATGACGGATGTTTTGCTTTCGATATGGCTGCGCACCGCATTGGCAACACCAATCCCGCCAACCAGCAGAGCTGACAATCCGACAAGGGTCAGAAACAGCGTCAGCCGTTCAATAAACCGCCGCAGGCCCGGATTGGCATCCGATACGTCACGCACGCGCCACCCGGCATCCTCGAACTGGGCATCAAGCCGGTCGCGAAACACCTTTGGCGTTTCCGCATCATTCAGATCCAAAGCGTAATAATAATTGATCAGGCTGCCGGGCTGCACCAGCCCGGTATCGGAAAGCGCCTCCATCGACACCATCAAACGCGGACCGAAATTGAAAAAGCCAACCGCCTTGTCGGGTTCGGTCGCGATCACGCCGCGCACCTGAATATTGATATCGCCAAGGCGCACCGTATCACCGACATTGATCTTAAGCCGTTCCAGAAGCCCGGCCTCGGCAACACCACCCCAGACACCGTCCTTTTTAGAAAGCGCACCGTCAAACGGAATGCCGTCGGCAAGTTCCATCTCGCCAAACAGCGGATAGACATCATCAACCGCCTTAAGCTCGACCAGCCTGCGCTGCTCCGGCCCATAGGCGGTGGCGCGCATGGTCGCAAGCTCGCCCATCCGTTCGGTATTCTCCGAAAGCCAGGTCTGCTGTTCCTCGCTGGCGGGCATGTGCACAAGGCGAAGCTCGACATCCCCGCCCAGAAGGGCCCGGCCATCGCGCTCAAGCGCATTTAAAACGGATTCCGAAACGTTTCCGACCGCGGCGATTGAACCAACGCCAAGTGCCAGACAGGCCAGAAAAATGCGAAAGCCGGAAAACCCGCCGCGCAATTCCCGTCGGCAGACCCGCCAGGCAATCGACCAAAGCTTTTCCGCCCCGTTGGTGGATTGGGAAATACTGCTCATGCCCCGGTATCCTGTTGCGTAACGATTTCCCCGTCGCGCAGCATGATCGACCGGTCGCACCGCGATGCCAGCCCCGGATCATGCGTAATCAGAAGCAATGTCGATCCCTTGCGCTTCGCCAGATCAAACAGCAATTCGATAATCGTTTCGCCAGTGGCCCCGTCAAGGTTGCCGGTCGGCTCATCCGCCAGAAGCAGTTCCGGATCGGTCGCAAGCGCACGTGCCAATGCGACGCGCTGCTGTTCCCCGCCGCTCAACTGCCCCGGATAATGCCCGATACGATGACCAAGCCCGACGGCCTTAAGCTCCGCCTCGGCGCGTTCAAACGCATCCTTGCGTCCGGCGAACTCCATCGGAAGGGCCACGTTTTCAAGGGCTGTCATGGTCGGCACAAGGTGGAAGTCCTGAAACACGATGCCGACATGATGGCGGCGATAAAGGGCCAGACCATCTTCATCAAGCTTGCGCAAATCCTCGCCACAGATATTGATCGTGCCTTCCTGCGCCTGTTCCAGCCCGGCAATCACCATCAAAAGCGACGTTTTGCCGGACCCCGATGGTCCGACAAGGCTGACACGTTCGCCGGCATCAATCTGGATATCGACCCCTTTGAGGATATCAACGATCCCCGCCGGTCCCTTAAGGCTCAGCTTAAGCCCGGAAACATCGACGGTGCGCTGACGCCCGGCCTCGGTCGTGGCCGTGTTTTTATCCGCGATAGTGGCAGTTTCGGTAACACTCATTACAGGTCCAATCGGGCTAAGGCATTGCAAGGTTAGGCAAACGGGTTAAATAACTGTACGGAATTTAGTATCGGCGGTTCAAACTTGTTTATACCAAGGGAGCCAATAGGTAACCAATGAGTGACCAACAGGTAACCAAGGGGTAACCGATTGTGCAAGATGACAAAACATAAGGTGAGATTTGTGGCATATACGCTGTTCGGGCAAGACCCGGCTGTTAACCAGTTCACTTCCCGGGAAAAGCCCGGTCTGTTTGGGCGTCTTTCACGGCATCTGTTCCGCCCGGCGGGTTTGGCCTTTGGCATTATGATTGGCGCCATGAGCCTGTTTGGCATCCATGATGCCCAGGCTGCCGACAATGCGGCAAACAGTGCTGCGGGCAATGCCCCGCAAACACTGATGCTTTACGGCGACAGCCTGATGGCGGGCTATGGCCTCTCGCACGAGGATGGCTTTGCCCCACGGCTTGAAGCTGCCCTTCGTGATGCTGGCCATAACGTCAAGGTTATCAACAGTTCGGTTTCCGGCGATACGACGGCGGCGGGTCTTTCGCGCCTTGAATGGGCGCTGGTCGATGATCCCGATGTGGTGTTGCTTGAACTGGGTGCCAATGACGCGCTGCGCGGGGTGGAGCCATCCCAGACCCGCGAAAACCTTGATGCCATCATTGGAAAATTGCGCGATCGCGATGTTGCCGTTCTGCTGGCCGGAATGATGGCACCACCCAATATGGGCAAGGAATACGGGGCTGAATTCAATGAAATCTACCCCGAACTGGCCGCCGAATACCAGCTTGCCTTCTATCCCTTCTTCCTTGATGGGGTCGCCGCCGATTCCAGCCTTAATCAGGATGACGGCATCCATCCCAATGCCGATGGGGTCAAGGTGATCGTTGAGCGCATCCTGCCGCAGGTGATTAACGTGCTGGAAGCCGATTCCTGATTTTGCAGATCATCTGACGATCCAAAGGCTGTGACGCCCGTCACAGCCTTTGTTGTTTTTGGGCGGATTTCTGAAAAACCGTTCAATAACAATGTGGTAAAGGGTGCCAAAATGCACCCTGACGGGTGTGGAACCGGCCCGCAGGCACGGCAATTTCGTCGAAATCCAACCAAAAAACTACATTCGTAGATAGAATTAGGAAACAAACCGAAACGATACTGTCGCCATAGCCGTGATCCATCGGGCGGAAACTGGAAATTCGTATTTAATCAAATTAAATCAATTGTTTAATGTATTGCGGACGAGGGTTCAAAATCATCAAAACGGACCCGAAAACGGGCAAAAACCGCTCAAAACACCTGATCAGGTGTGAAATTAACACACCATTTACTTTCGGTTATGTTTCGAATATTGCCACTTGCAACTGCATTCGTAGGTAACACGCTTTGGCGTGACCACGACGCAGCAGACCGGCACACCGGATGGATGAAAATGCCGGAAGCCCACCCAACTGCAATGCACTTCCGGAAATTCCGAATAATCATTTTATAACAATGAATTACCGGAAAATTGCGGCGTTCCCTTGTGCCCGGAAGGCCGTCGCGGATTTTTGCTGTTGAAACACCAAAGATGTGCCCGTCGAATTTCTGTCAAAACCAAAAATATCATTTAATATCAATGTATTAAATTGGATCATCTTCTCAAAATATCAACCAAAAACCGCCGATTTTCCCTGTGGATGAATCGGAAGCGATTCAATTTTGCCTACAAACGCAGTTGCAGGCCGAGTCCCCGACCGCTACACTTTGCCTCAACAGGCAGTTTCACGAGCGGCAATATCTGAAGGCGTCATCTAACAGGCTGATTTTAAAGCTGAAAATAGGGCAGGGGGGCGATAAGGGGCGATGGCAACGCAATCCGTCAAACAATCCTATACCATTCCATGTTCATCGGTTTTCCGTGATGCTGTTCTGGCGCTGGCGACCAAGCGCGGTGTGAATGCCGCCGATCTGGCGCGCTCCGTCATGCTGATTGTGCCCCAGGGCGCGATTGAGGATTACGAGGATCCGGGTGATCCGCCCCCCGGTGACCGTGAAACCATCGTCCTGAAATCCGGCCCCGCCGAAGGCCGCCCCTGGCGGCGCAAACCAAGGCTGCAATTGCGTTTGCCACCGGGGCATTCGATCATCGCGGTGCGCAAGGCGCTCAATATGGCGCTTCATTTTGACAAGGGCGAGGTCAAGATGCGCGTTGAAAAGGCCGATATCCTTGCCGCCGAACGCAAGGCGCTTGAAGAAGCCCACGCGATGAAAAAGCGGCAGCACGAGCCACCGGTCGAACTTCTGCAATCGCGCGAGGAACTCGAACGTCTGCGCGCCATCGTCGACAATCTGGCGTTCGAACCGCTGGATCGCGGGGTCACGACCTTTAACGAAGCCCTGCATGTCATGGGCTTTGCGCCTAATGCCCGGCCCGACATAAAGTCGATCCGCGCCAAATATCGCGTTCTGGCCGCCATCCACCACCCTGACAGCAATTATGGATCGCATCAACGCATGACACAGCTTAATGCCGCCATGGACCTGTTGCGCCGACATATTGCCTGACGGGTTAAAGGCTTTGGTGGCGGGAATGAAATCTTTATCCGCCCATTGTGAATGGCCCACCCGAATGCTTAGATAGAGCTTGGATAACCACAAGACCAAGAAAACGGACCGCCACATCATCAGGCAGGTTTTCAAAAAGCGGGAGAATGCATGACGGCTGAATTTCATGCGGCACATGCCAGCGGGGAAAATTGGGCAGCAGTCGCCACCGAACTGGCCGATCAATTGCAAACACAGCCATTGCCGCAACAGGCACTGGCTTTTTTATATGTGTCCGAGGCACTGGCCGCCGATCTTGGCAGCATCCTGACCTTCCTGCGCTCCCGCCTGTCGCTTGAACACTGGGTTGGCACCGTCGGCATTGGTGTCTGCGGATCAGGCCGGGCCTATTTCGGCGTTCCGGCGGCCTCCGTGATGGTGGCCCAGATCGACCCGGACGATTTCCATATTTTCGAACCGCTTAAAACCGATGCCGATCTTGATGCGCCGGAATTGCAGCGCGCGATTGATCGCCTGCAACCGATCTTTGGTCTTGTCCATGGCGATCCGGCGGCCCCGGAAAGTCTCGCAACATTGTCCGAACTGGCACGCATGGGATCAACCTATCTGGTGGGCGGTATTGCATCGGGCGAACGTGGTGCCCCGCAAATTGCCGACAGGGTCGTTAATGGTGGTCTGTCGGGCGTTCTGTTTGCCGGCAAAACAATGGTACAGGTCGGCATCAGTCAGGCCTGCACCCCGGTCGGGCCGGTGCATCGCGTGACCGAGGGACGCGAAGGAATTATCGCCACCCTTGATGACCGCCCGGCACTCGACGTTTTCAAATCGGAAATGGAAGCCGACGGCAGCGAACATTCCATCGCCTCGGGCCGCTATCACGTTGCCCTGATGGTGCCGGGGTCGGACACCGGCGATTTTGTTGTCCGCAACCTGATGGGGGTCGATCCGCACAACAACCTGATGGCCATCAGTGGTGATGTGCAGGTGGGTGATACCATCCGTTTTGTCCGGCGTGACGGTGTTGCCGCCGAACAGGATCTGCGCCGCATGCTGGCTGATTTGCAAAAACGCCTGCCGGGCAAACCGCGCGGCGCGCTGTATTGCAGTTGTGTCGCCCGCGGGCCGCATCTGTTTGGCACCGAAAGCCGCGAAATGATGATCATCCGCGATGAAATCGGTGATCTGCCGCTCACCGGATTTTACGGCAGTGGCGAGGTCTGCAATGATCGCTTTTACAGCTATACGGGGGTTCTGACCCTGTTCATCTAGGGTCGAATGCGTCGAAAATTCATTGCAATTCCATGATGTTGCAAGAAAATTCGCGCTAAAAGCTTTCATCACTCCGCGACCGGGATATATTCATACCATTGAAAATAAAGTGCGCCCAATCAGGGCGTAAAAGGGGATTGATCTATGGAATATCGTCGATTGGGACGAACTGACATCAATGTCAGTGTCATTTGTCTGGGCACCATGACCTGGGGCCAGCAGAACAGCCAGGACGAAGCTTTCGAACAGCTTGACTACGCCACCAGTAACGAAATCAATTTCATCGATACCGCCGAAATGTATCCGGTTCCGGCGATGGAAGAAACCTTCACCAAAACCGAAACCATCATCGGCAACTGGCTTGAAAAACGCGGCCGCCGCGATGATCTGGTCATCGCCACCAAGATTGTCGGCCCGGCAGAACGTTTTCCCTATGTCCGGGGTGGCCCGCGCCTGACCCGTGCACAGATCAACGAGGCGATTGACGGCTCGCTCAAGCGCCTTAAAACCGACTATGTCGATATCTATCAGCTCCATTGGCCGGACCGGAATTCCAACTTCTTTGGCAAGCTCGGTTACGTCCATGACGCGAACGAGGAATTCACCCCGATCGAGGAATCCCTCGAAGCCCTGCATGATCTGGTGCAGGCGGGCAAAATCCGTCATATCGGGTTGTCGAACGAAACCCCGTGGGGCTTGATGAAGTTCCTTGAACTGGCCGAGAAAAAAGGCTGGCCACGCGTGGTTTCGGTTCAGAACCCCTATGGGCTTCTGAACCGCACCTATGAAGTTGGTCTGGCCGAATGCTCGATCCGCGAAGATGCCGGTCTTCTGGCGTATTCGCCGTTGGGCGGTGGGGCATTGTCGGGCAAATATATTGGCGGTGCGCGGCCCGAGGGCGCACGGACAACCATCTGGCCGCAATATTTCGGCCGTTACCTGACGGAAAATGGCATCAAGGCGACAACGGCCTATGTCAAACTCGCCAAGGATAACGGTCTTGATCCCGCACAGATGGCGCTGGCCTATGTCAATACCCGCCCGTTCCTGACCGCCAACATCATTGGCGCGACCAGCATGGAACAGCTTAAATCCAATATCGGCTCTGCCTATGTAGAACTGTCCGACGACGTTCTGGCCGAGATCGAGAAAATCCAGACCACCTGGCCGAACCCTTGCCCGTAAGGTGGGTACGAACCAGATTAGTCTGAAGCAGACCTAAAAAGGAGGCGGCGCATGTCCACACTGATTTCTGGCAAGGAAGCCAATCTTGGTCCCCTGTCCGTGCGCCGCGTCCTGCCACATCGGGATGTCCGGTCTGTCGGTCCGTTTGTGTTTTTTGATCGCATGGGACCGGCATCCTTCGAACCGGGGCAGGGGGTTGACGTTGCCCCGCATCCCCATATCGGCCTTGCCACCGTCACCTATCTTTTCGAAGGCGCGATCCGCCATCATGACAGCCTTGGAAGTCTTCTTGAAATCCAGCCGGGCGATCTGAACTGGATGAGTGCCGGGCGCGGCATCACCCATTCCGAACGCGAAACCGATGCGGTGCGCAACAGCCATCATAAACTTGATGGCCTGCAATTGTGGGCGGCACTCCCCGAAGACGAAGAAGAATCCGATCCGGAATTTTTCCATATCGCCAAGGACGACCTGCCGGTCATTGATGATGCCGGTTTGCATATGCGCCTGATCGCGGGTGAGGCATTTGGCAAAACCGCCCCGGTTCCGGTCAAGTCCAAGCTGTTCTATCTTGATGTCCGCATGGATGCCGGTGCGCAGCTTCTGCTGCCCGGTGAAAATCAGGAAGCCGCCCTTTATGTCGTTTCCGGCAGCCTGCGCATTGATGGCGACCTGTATGAACCGGAAAACTTCATTTATGTCCCGCCCGAAGAAATTCCCGATATCGTCGCCCAATCCGATTGTCGCGTGATGCTGCTCGGCGGATTGCCGGTCGGCTATCGCCATATCTGGTGGAACTTCGTTTCCAGTTCCAAGGAACGGATTGATAAGGCCAAGGCCGACTGGGCCGCGGGCCGCTTCCCGCAAATCAAGGGCGAGGATGACATCATCCCGCTGCCGGGCCGTTCGACCGGATAAATACCGGGCGGTCGCCCACTCAAACCCCCATCTGCCAGATTGTCGTGCGTGAGTTCCGAATATGCGTTTGTTTGTTGGCGTCGAAATCCCGGCTGATATTGCCGACGACCTTTACCCGTTGGCGCGCGGGATCCGGGGGCTCGATGCCCAGACCCCGGAAAACATGCACATCACGCTGAAATTCATCGGCAATGTCGATCCCGGTCTGGCCCGTGAAATCGATGCGGCCCTGTCCGAACTCCCGTTCGAGCCCTTCGATCTTCGCGTGCAGGGCCTTGGCATCTTTGCATCCGCCCGCAAACTGCGCATTTTCTGGGCCGGTGTCGCCGAACAACCGGCCTTGCACAGTCTTGCAAACCGGGTGGAAAAGGCATTACTTCGGCTCGAAGAATGCCCGGACATGGATATGCGCAAATTCAACCCGCACATCACCCTTGGCCGCAACCGCGACGCCGCCCGTGCGACCGTCGAACAGGCGGTGGCCGACAATATCGGCCTGACATCCCGGACTTTTACCGTTGACCGCTTCTGCCTTTATGAAAGCCACTCAACCGTCGATGGCCCCGAATTCCGGGTGGTCGCGGCCTATGACGGATCAAACGGGTAATGCTTCCATTGCCCTGTTTTCCCTCAATGACCACGGCATCCTGACAGCGACAACAGCAGGGCACCCAACCCGAACCGGACGTCCCGCAACTGACGAAGCCCGAACAAACCTGGGGTCCCGCAGACGACCATCATGCTCACGGCCTGCGCCACAGCGACTTCCGGCGATACGGCACTTCCGGCAACGCTGGACAAGTCCCGTGCTTCCACCAGCCACCAGACGCCCCACAGCCTTGCTGCTCGTTCCGGCCCCTTCCGCCAACGCCACGACCATGAAGCCCGGACAAACCTCGGGCCGCTGCCATTTTCACCAGCAGACGGATTTCGGGCGTACTGCCCCCAACCTGTCCACCATCGACGGGCCACAAATCACTGTTGCCGCTGCTGCCATTGCTGCCACTTTTGGCAAATTCGGGGTCGCTTCCTCGATAAGACGCACCTCTCCCGTCATGACAAATAAGGGTGTTCGAAACCTGCTAGAACCGGCGCGGAATGCCGCCGTAATGGCTCCGCCATCCGCCGACACATATCCTGCGGATTGCCCCGCCGCCCTGCCTCAATCCTTGCCGCTGCATCCTGATATCCTCTTTGATCCGACCCCAAACGCAAAAAACCGCAGAGCCTACAAGGCCTTGCGGGTTTCGGTCCGGGTGCATTTCTCCCGTTGACTTTACTTTTATGCCATAAATAAAAGAACAAATCAAGAACTTTTTCAGAAAATCTGAAAAAAGGGGCGGATATGCGCAGAAACCAAAGGCTCTGCGGAAGGTCTAAAGCGCCGTATGCATCCGGTATCCCGGCGCAAACACCAGCCGGGCCGAGGTAATGCCCTTTTCCCCCTCCCAGGTCGTGCGTTCGATCAGGAACAGCGGTTCATTCTTTTGGGTGCGCAGGATTTTGGCTTCGTTTTCGGATGCCAGCACGGCGGAAAATGAAATGTCGCCCTTGGTGTAGGGGGCATGAAGCACCAGCCATTCATTGGCACTGATCTTTGACAGATCAGCATCAACAATTTCCGGGGTGGCGGCGACCGAAACCCAGCGTTCTTCAAACATATAGGGTTTGCCATCCGCCAGATGCAGCGAGGTGATATGCAGCATGTCGCTATCCGCGGTGACGCCCAGATTGGCGCAGATTTCCGGCGGCGGGCTTCGGCGCTCGCTTAGCAGCAGGCCATAGGTATATTTCTGGCCGCGGCCCTCGATCTCCAGCCGAATGACAGGGATGTCGAGCCGCGCACGTCGCACCGGGTGGGCGGCGACACGGGTTCCGGCCTTGCGGCGGCGGTCAAGGAAGCCCTCGGCGGCAAGTTCACGGAGCGCCCGGTTTACGGTCGCACGCGCGCAGCCCAGTTCCTCGGCCAGTTCGACTTCCTTGGGGATCTGGTCGCCGGGCTTCCATTCACGGGTGTGAATGCGGCGCAGGACCTCGTCATGGACCGATTGCCAGTTTGTCAGTTCCGTGGTGGTGCTCACACCGCTTCCTTGAGTTGTTCCATCACCTTGCGATACCGGCCCGTGATCGTATCGTGTGCGATATGGCGGCCCTCGGTCACGACATGGCGACCGGCCGACCAGACATCACGCACCATGCGATCATCTCCGGCAAAGACATATGTATCGAGGATCGTATCGCCTGTCCGACCGATAAGGTCAACTGCCGCGCCATCAAGCACCATCAGATCGGCCAGTGCGCCGACCTCGATCCGGCCGGCATCGCGGCCTGCGGCCTGTGCGCCCCCCTTGGCAACCGCATCAAACAACCGGCGTGCGGTGGATTTTTCCGGGGTGGCAAGGGCGGCACGCGATTTGTCGCGAAGACGCTGGCTGTATTCCAGTGTGCGGAGTTCTTCGGAAAGGGCGATACGGATGTTGGAATCCGATCCGACACCAATAATGCCGCCCGCATTCAGGTAACGCACACCATCAAAAATACCGTCGCCAAGGCTGCTTTCGGTGATCGGGCAAAGCCCGGCAACCGCCCCGGTTTTGGCGAGTCCAAGTGTTTCGTGTTCCTGCATCTGCGTGCAATGGATCAGGCACCAGTTTTCATCAACATCGGCATTTTCAAGCAGCCATTCGACCGGGCGCTTGCCCCAGGATGCCTCGACCTCCTCAACCTCGGCGACCTGTTCTGCCAGATGCATGTGGACCGGGCCGTCCTTTGACAGGCGCGTGGTGGCAATCAGATCCTCCCGCCCCACGGCGCGCAGCGAATGGGGGGCAACCCCCATGCGGGTATCGGACGGCAGGGATTTTAACGCCTTTTCGCTTTCCTCATACAGTTTGGCAAAGCGTTCCGGATCATTGCCAAACCGGATTTGTCCCGCGCCAAGCGGGCGTTTGTCGCAACCGCCGAACTGGTAATGTACGGGCAAAAGCGTCAGGCCGATACCGGTGATGTTTGCCGCCGCAGCAATGCGTTCGGCCATCTCGGCGATATTGTCATAGGGAACGCCGCCCGGTTGATGGTGCAGGTAATGGAACTCGGTATTATTGGCGTAACCGGCTTCGAGCATTTCCATTTGCACAAAGGCCGCAATGTCCTGCACGTGCTCCGGGGTGAGCTGATCCAGAAAGCGGAACATCAATTGCCGCCATGTCCAGAAGGTATCACGTGGATCGGGGCCGCGTCTTTCGGTCAGTCCTGCCATCGAACGCTGGAACGCGTGGCTGTGCAGGTTTGATATCGCGGGCAATAGCGTGCCGACACGGTTGCCAGCAGCAGGGGAATCGGCCTGAACCCTAGTGATTCTGCCGCTTTCATCGATCTCGATCAGAACGTTGTTTTCCCAACCCGAAGTCGTAAGTGCCTGATTTGCCCAGATAACCGTCATTGCCTATACCCGTCTTGACAGTGATATTATGTACGTACATATTATATTTAATAACAGACTTATCAAGGGTGAGCTTTACATGCTTTTGGGAAATGCGAAAATTGTCGCGATCGATAAAGCGCCGGGCAAAGATCAACTGTCATATTGCATGATTGATAATGGTGCCGTCGCGATCGAGGGCGAGAAAATCGTCTGGGTCGGCCATGCCGATGCCATCCCCGAAGACTATAAAGACAGCAAAAAATTCCCTTATCGTGACCTTGGCGGGCGGTTGGTCACACCGGCCCTGATTGATTGCCATACTCATGTCGTGCATGGCGGCAACCGTGCCGTTGAATTCGAAATGCGCCTGCAAGGCGCAAGCTACGAGGAAATCGCCCGTGCGGGTGGTGGTATCGTGTCAACCGTAAGCGCAACGCGCGCCGCAAGCGTCGATGAATTGCTGGCAAGTGCCCTGCCGCGGGTTGATGCGCTGCTGGCCGAGGGTGTAGCCGTGATCGAGGTCAAATCCGGCTACGGTCTGGACCGCGAGACGGAACTGAACATGCTGCGCGCAGCCCGCGCGATTGAAAAACATCGTTCGGTCCGGATCAAAACCACCTTCCTTGGTGCCCATGCCACCCCGGCGGAATTCAAGGGTGAACCGGATCGTTATATAGACGAGGTCTGCATCCCGACTTTGCGCGCCGCCCATGCCGAAGGGCTGGTCGATGCGGTTGACGGTTTCTGCGAAGGCATCGCGTTCGATACCGCACAGATTACCCGCGTGTTCGATGTCGCCCGCGCGCTTGGAATCCCGGTCAAACTGCATGCCGAGCAGCTTTCAAATATCGGCGGCACCAAACTGGCCGCGAGCTATGGCGCGCTGTCGGTTGATCATGTCGAATATGCCAACGAAGAAGACGCGATGGCGATGGCCAAATCCGGGTCGGTCGCGGTCCTGTTGCCCGGCGCATTTTATACCCTGCATGAAAAGCAGTTGCCGCCAGTTGCGGCCTTTCGAAAGCATGGTGTGCCAATGGCGGTTGCGACCGATTGCAATCCGGGCACATCACCGCTGATGTCGATCCTGCTCACGATGAATATGTCCTGTACATTATTCCGCCTGACCCCCGAAGAAGCCTTGGTCGGGGCAACGGCCCATGCCGCCCGTGCACTGGGACTGTCCGATACCGGGCAGGTCAGGGCAGGGATGCGTGCCGATCTGGCGATCTGGAATGTGTCGCACCCGGCAGAGCTTTCATACCGCATCGGGTTCAACCCGCTGTTTGAACGTATTTTTGGTGGGGTTCCGGTCGCGCGCTAGGCGCATCGAAACCCTGCCCACGCGCCCCGAAACCTGTATTCGACAAGGATGCAAAATGACCGTCACCCTGATCCCCGCTTCGGTGAAACTGGCCGATCTTGAACATATCTGGCGCAGTCAGGCAGCCGTGAAACTGGACCCGTCGGCCAAGGCCGGGGTCGAGGCCGCCCATGCGATGGTACGTGCCGCCGCCGACGGTAGTGATGCGGTTTACGGGGTCAATACCGGTTTTGGCAAACTGGCGTCGGTCAAGATTGCCGCCAAGGATACCGAAACCCTGCAACGCAACCTGATCCTCAGCCATTGCTGCGGTGTCGGGGATGCGCTTGATATCCCGACCACGCGTCTGATGATGGCGTTGAAATTGCTCTCGCTCGGGCGGGGTGCATCGGGTGTGCGCTGGGACATTATCGACCTGATCGAAGGGATGCTGGAATATGGCGTAACCCCGGTTGTCCCGTCACAAGGATCGGTCGGGGCGTCGGGCGATCTGGCGCCGCTTGCGCATATGACGGCTGTCATGATCGGTGCGGGCGAAGCGATCTATCGCGGTGAAACCATGGCCGGTGCGGATGCCTTGAAAAAGGCTGGTCTGACGCCGGTGGTCCTTGGCCCGAAAGAAGGCCTTGCACTGATTAACGGCACACAGTTTTCAACCGCATGTGCATTGGTCGGGCTGTTTTCAGCCTGGCGCAACGCGGCAAGCTCGATTGTGACCGCCTCGCTGTCGACCGATGCGATTATGGGATCGACCGCCCCGCTGGTGGACGAAATCCATACGCTGCGTGGTCATCCGGGGCAGATCAATGTCGCGCGGTCGATGCGCGCATTGATGGACGGATCGGAAATCCGCGAAAGCCATCGCGAAGGCGATACCCGCGTTCAGGACCCGTATTGCATCCGCTGCCAGCCGCAGGTGACCGGGGCGGCCATGGATTTGCTGCGCTTTGCCGGGCAGACACTGGAGATCGAGGCCAATGCGGTCACCGATAATCCGCTGGTTCTGAAAGAAGATGGCCGGATTGTTTCGGGCGGGAATTTCCACGCCGAACCGGTGGCCTTTGCCGCCGATCAGATCGCGCTTGCCGTTGCCGAAATCGGGGCGATTGCCCAGCGTCGCGTGGCATTGATGGTTGATCCTACACTTTCCCATGATCTGCCGCCGTTCCTGACCCCCGATCCGGGGCTTAATTCCGGTCTGATGATTGCCGAGGTCACGACGGCAGCGCTTATGAGCGAGAACAAGCATCTTGCCAATCCGTGTTCGACCGACAGCACCCCCACAAGTGCTAATCAGGAAGACCATGTATCGATGGCCGCCCACGGCGCACGTCGGCTGGCGCGGATGAATGCCAACCTTTCCTACATTCTGGGGGTCGAGCTGATCTGTGCGGCACAGGGCGTTGAATTCCGCCATCCGCTTAAAACCAGTGCCGGTTTGCAGGACGTTCTGGCGATGGTCCGCAAAGACATTCCAAGCGTCGAGCAGGACCGCTACATGGCCCCGGATCTGGCGAAGGCCGCGGAACTGGTTACCGATGGCAGCCTTGTTTCGGCCGCGAAACTTTCGGGTTTTGTCGTCGGGGGACAGGCGTAAGGACAGCAAAAGTTTTCGGATCACCGGTGCAAAACCCGGTGATCCGGGGAAATCCCCGCAATCGTCAAAAGCGAGGCGGCAAGAACAAAAAGGGTCGGTGGCAACGATCACCACGCAAGGGAAGAAACCGGCTGACCTTCGGGTCTGTCCAAAAAGCAAAAGTGCCGAACGCATTTTGAACAGAGGGGCTACCATGTCTATGAAACACATTAAAACCACGGGCCTTGCTGCAATTGTTGCACTTGGTCTTTCGACGACGGGTGCAAGCGCATCCTATTGCAGTGACGGCAATACCGTGAAATTTGCCGGTATCAGTTGGGAAAGCGGGGCATTCATTACCGAAGTGATAATGAACATCCTTGAGACCGGCTACGATTGCCAGGTGGATTCCATTCCGGGCAATTCGATCACGCTCGAACAGGCGGTTGCCAATAACGACATTCAGATTTTTGCCGAAGAATGGCTTGGCCGCAGCGACATCTGGAACAAGGCCGTTGATCAGGGCAAGGTTGTTGCCATTGGCAAAACCTTTGTCGGCGCCAGCGAAGGCTGGTTCGTACCTGATTACGTGATCAAGGGTGACGAAAAGCGCGGCATCGAGCCGATGGCACCTGACCTTAAAAGTGTGAGCCAGCTTTCCGATCCGAAATATGTCGAACTGTTCACCGATCCGGAAGAACCGTCCAAGGGCCGTTTCCTGAATTGCCCATCCGGCTGGACCTGCGAGGGGATCAGTACCGCAAAGCTCGAAGCCTATCAGCTTGACGATCATTACGTGAACTTCCGCCCGGGCACGGGTACCGCACTCGACGCGGCGATCAAGTCGGCATATCTGCAGGGCGAACCGCTTCTGTTCTATTACTGGTCGCCGACCGCGATGATGGGCAAGTTCAACCTGATCCAGCTTGATGAACCGGCTTATAGCGATGCGTGCTGGGCGGAACTTTCGAAATCCGATGGCAAGCGCGAGGAAGCCTGCGCGTTTCCGAGTGTCGATGTTGCCTATGGCGTGAACAGTACCTTTGCCAAAGAAGCACCGGAAATCGCAGCCGTTCTTGAAAAGGCAACCTTCCCGCTTGAAGACGTCAATGGCAGCCTTGCCTATATGGCTGACAACGAAGTCGATGCCGATGTTGCCGCGAAGGAATTCCTGAAAACCAAGGCGGATGTCTGGGGTGAATGGGTTTCGCCCGAGGCAAAGGCGAAGATCGAAGACAGCCTCAAGTAAGTCTGTCGGACTGCGTTCTCCTGCCGGAATGTCGGCAGGAGAACCGTTTCGCGCCCTAGGGCGCATCCGGACAAGCAGGCAAGAATAAAGGAAAATCTTCGATGTTTCCCGAGAACCTTCATTATTCGATTCGCGGCCCGGTGAATGATTTCATCGAAACGCTGGTCATCAATTACGGCTGGATATTCAAGGCGATTTCGCATGCGCTTTTGCAATCCGTCCTGTTCATCGAATGGGTCCTGCGCGGCTTGCCGTGGTGGGTCGTTATCGTCCTTTTCATGGCGGGTGCGTGGTACAGCTCGCGGCGCTGGGTTCTGACCGTTGCGGTTGGCGTCTTGCTGTTTGTGGTCGGAATACTGGGTCTATGGGACCTGACGATGCAGACACTGGCATTGATGCTGATGGCGACCATCGTCTCCGTGGTGATCGGGGTGCCATTTGGCATTCTGGCGGCCAAAAGCAGTCTGGTGCGCAGCATCATCCTGCCGATCCTTGATATCATGCAGACAATGCCAAGCTTTGTGTATCTGATCCCGGCCCTGATGCTGTTTGGCCTGGGTAAGGTTCCGGCCATTCTTGCCACCATCATTTATGCCGTCCCGCCGCTGATCCGATTGACCGATCTGGGCATTCGTCAGGTCGACAAGGAAGTGGTTGAAGCCGCAACCGCGTTTGGCGGCAGCCCACGGCAAATCCTGTTCGGGGTCGAACTTCCGCTGGCGACACCAACCATCATGGCGGGCCTGAACCAGACAATCATGATGGCGCTGTCGATGGTTGTTGTTGCGTCGATGATTGGCGCACGCGGACTGGGTGAACAGGTTTTGAACGGCATTCAGACACTTGATGTCGGCAAGGGACTGGAAGCCGGGATCGGGATTGTCATTCTTGCCGTGTTGCTGGACCGGATTACACAGGGCCTTGGCAAGCCGAAGGCAGGAGGGGCGAGCCATGGGTAAAATCGAAATCCGCAACGTTTTCAAAATCTTTGGCCATCAGGAACAGAACGCGTTGCAGATGGCGCGTGAAGGCAAGGACAAGGATGAAATTCTCAATGTGTCGGGATGTTCGGTTGGCCTTAACGACGTCAGCCTGACCATCGAACCGGGCCAGATTTTTGTGATCATGGGCCTGTCCGGTTCGGGGAAGTCGACCCTTGTCCGACACCTGAACCGGCTGATCGAACCGACCAGTGGCGAGGTTCTGTTTGATGGTGAAAACATCCTGAACCTGTCGCCCAAGGCATTGCGTTCATTCCGGACCCATCGTGTCAGCATGGTGTTTCAAAGCTTTGCCCTGATGCCGCACCGAACCGTGATGCAGAACGTGATTTACGGTCAGAAGGTGCGGGGTACATCCAAACAGGAAGCACGCGAAATCGGCCAGAAATGGATCGATGCGGTCAATTTGACGGGATATGAAAACAAGTATCCCCATGAATTGTCCGGCGGTATGCGCCAGCGTGTCGGTTTGGCCCGTGCATTGGCCGCCGACACGGACGTCATCCTGATGGACGAGGCATTCAGCGCCCTTGATCCGTTGATCCGGGCGGAAATGCAGGACCAGCTTTTGCAGCTTCAGACCGAGTTGCACAAAACCATCGTCTTTATCACCCACGATCTGGAAGAAGCGCTTCGGATCGGGTCGGAAATCGCGATCCTTAAAGACGGGCAGCTTGTGCAGGTCGGCAAACCGGCTGACATCCTGAACAATCCGGCAAATGACTATGTTGCCCGGTTCGTCCAGCGCCGTCAGGTCGGAGTGGAGGCGCAATGACACAGGATGTTGTGCTTTCGTCATCCCTGAGCTGGCAGCAGATTGCCGCCGTTGCCAATGGTGCGCGCCTTGCACTGGCCCCGGAAGCACGTGACCGGATTGTAAAAGCACGGAAAATTGTTGATGCGCTGGTGGAGCGTGGCATCAAGGGATATGGCATCAATACCGGTGTTGGTGCCCTGTGTGACGTGATCATTGATCGGGATCGTCAGCAGGCTTTGTCGCATAACATCCTGATGAGCCACGCCTGCGGGGTTGGTGATCCACTGGGACAGGTTGAAACCCGTGCGATCATGGCCGCCCAGATCAATAATTTTGCGCATGGTGCGTCCGGTGTCCGGATCGAGGTGGTCGACGCCTTGCTGGCGCTTTTGAATGCCAACTGCATTCCGGTGGTGCCATCCCGGGGATCTGTCGGGTATCTGACCCATGCGGCGTCGATCGGACTGGTTCTGATCGGGCATGGTCATGCCGTGCAGGGTGATGTACGAATGACCGGTGCAGAAGCCTGCAGGCAGATCGGGATCTCTCCGCTGCGCCTTGAAGCCAAAGAAGGGCTTAGTCTGGTTAACGGGACGCCCTGTGCGACCGGGCTTGCCTGTATGGCACTTTTGCGCTTGCAATTGTTGATGGGGTGGGCTGATACGGCGGCGGCACTCAGTGCTGAAAACCTTGGATGTCAGATCACGGCATTTTCCGAAAAAGCACTGGGGTTGCGGAAGTCTGATGGTTTGCAGAAAGTCGGCAGAATTCTACGCGATTATCTGGGCGACAGCCCGATGCTGGCGGCATCGGCAGGCAAACGCACGCAGGATCCGTTAAGTGTACGGGCGGTGCCCCACGTGCACGGTGCCGTACGAGACCTGTTTGACAATACCGTCGAAGCGGTTGAACGCGAGCTGGCAAGTGTGACCGATAACCCGGCAGTTTCGGGTGATGCAACCTCGCCGGAAGTCCATTCCGAAGCCCATGCGGTCGGCGCCGCATTGGGGTTGGTTCTGGATGGGCTTGCAGTGGCGGCAGCCGAACTGGCGGCAATTTCGGAACGCCGGATCGATCGATTGGTCAATCCGATGGTAAGCGGTTTGCCTGCTTTTCTCGTGCCGGAAAGCGGTGTGTGTTCCGGTTACATGATTGCGCAATATACCGCTGTGGCACTGGTTGCGGAAAACCGTCGTCTTGCCGCCCCGGCAAGCCTGGACGGTGGGATCACATCAGCCCTTCAGGAAGATATCCTGACCCATGCCACACCGGCAGCCTGGAAGTTGCTGGGTATCCTCGACAATCTGGAAACGGTTCTGGGGATAGAACTTCTGGCAGCAGCACAGGCTTATGACCTTCGGGCAGAAGATGTCGCACCGGCCAAACGCACCGGCAAGGTTTACGCCGATATTCGTGCGGTTGTTCCGTCCTATCGCGATGATCGCCCGATGCATGACGATTTCAACGCCATCCGGACTTTTATGAAGGCCACTTTCATCAATCAGGAGATCGGTTGATATGAATCCTGTGGAAATACAACGCGGCGATGGCCCCATCGTTCTGGGATTACCCCATACGGGGACCTACGTTCCAGACGACATTGCCGCAAAACTGAATGGTCGCGGGCGCGAACTTGCCGATACGGATTGGCATATCCATACGCTTTATGACGGGCTTTTGGATAATGTCACGACGGTTCGGGCAACGTTCCACCGTTACGTGATCGATGCCAATCGTGACCCGGCAGGGGTCAGTCTGTATCCCGGTCAGAACACCACGACCTTGGTGCCGTTAACCGATTTTGATGGTGAAAACATCTGGGATCAGGCCCCTGACGACGATGATATCGCGTTTCGGGCGCATCATTTTCACAGCGCCTATCATCAGGCATTGGCAAGCGAGCTTGACCGGGTGCGTGAAAAGCACGGGGTTGCGATCCTGTATGATTGCCATTCGATCCGGTCACATATCCCGTTCCTGTTTGACGGGAAGCTTCCGGATTTCAATATCGGCACCAATCTGGGTACGACCTGCGATCCGGTGATCGAGGCGGCAACGCGTGATATCTGTGCCGCGGCGAAGGATTACACCAGCATCCTCAATGGCCGTTTCAAAGGCGGCTGGACCACGCGCCATTACGGTCGCCCCGATATCAACCAGCACGCCATCCAGATGGAACTGGCGCAATCAACCTACCTTCAGGCCGAGGCAGCACCCTGGGCCTATGACGAAAGCCGTGCCGCAAAACTGCGCACGCATCTGACTTCCATTCTTGAAAAATTGGCCGAACTGGCCCCGACGTTAAGAGGCAAATCATGAGCAACAACCCGCGGCATAACCAGCGCGATGTCTATCCGGCAACCGGCACGGAAATCACCGCGAAAAGCTGGCTGACAGAAGCACCGATGCGCATGTTGATGAATAACCTGCATCCCGATGTGGCCGAAAACCCGCATGAGCTGGTGGTTTATGGTGGCATTGGCCGGGCGGCACGTACCTGGAAGGATTTCGACCAGATCGTTGCCAGCCTGAAGGAACTGGAAGATGACCAGACTCTTTTGGTGCAGTCGGGCAAGCCGGTGGGCGTGTTTCGCACCCACAAGGATGCACCGCGTGTCTTGATTGCCAATTCCAACCTTGTACCGCATTGGGCCAATTGGGATCATTTCAACGAACTCGATAAAAAAGGTCTGGCGATGTATGGCCAGATGACGGCGGGGTCGTGGATTTATATCGGATCGCAGGGCATCGTTCAGGGCACCTATGAAACCTTTGTCGAGGCCGGGCGTCAGCACTATGGCGGCAGCCTTAAGGGCAAATGGATCCTGACGGGTGGTCTTGGCGGGATGGGCGGCGCACAGCCATTGGCCGCCGTTATGGCCGGTGCATGCTGTCTGGCCGTGGAATGCGATGAAACCCGCGCCGATTTCCGCCTTCGTACCCGTTATGTCGATGAAAAAACCCATTCGCTGGACGAAGCACTGGCGATGATTGATCGCTGGACCAAGGCGGGCGATGCAAAATCGGTTGCCCTAATCGGTAATGCTGCCGATGTGTTCCCTGAACTGGTCAAACGTGGCGTTCGCCCGGATATCGTGACCGATCAGACATCGGCCCATGACCCGGTTCATGGTTACCTGCCAAAGGGTTGGTCTGTGGCCGAATGGCGCGAAAAGCAGGAATCTGATCCGAAAGCCGTGGCAAAGGCCGCGCGCGCATCGATGCGCGTTCAGGTCGAGGCGATGGTTGCCTTCCACGATGCGGGTATCCCGACCGTCGATTATGGCAACAACATTCGTCAGATGGCACTCGAAGAAGGGTTCGAGAACGCCTTTGCGTTTCCGGGATTTGTCCCGGCCTATATCCGCCCGCTGTTTTGCAAGGGGATCGGACCGTTCCGCTGGGCGGCGTTGTCGGGCGATCCCGAGGATATCTACAAGACCGATCAGAAGGTCAAGGAACTGATTCCGGATGACAAGCATCTGCATAACTGGCTGGATATGGCGCGCGAACGCATTTCGTTCCAGGGTTTGCCTGCGCGTATTTGCTGGGTCGGTCTGGGGCAGCGTCACCGTCTGGGGCTTGCCTTTAACGAGATGGTCAAAAACGGTGAACTGAAAGCCCCGGTGGTGATCGGTCGTGACCATCTGGACAGCGGTTCGGTCGCAAGTCCGAACCGCGAAACCGAGGCCATGAAAGATGGCTCGGACGCGGTCAGTGACTGGCCGTTGCTTAATGCGCTGCTGAACACGGCATCGGGGGCCACATGGGTCTCGCTGCATCATGGTGGCGGTGTCGGAATGGGCTTTTCGCAGCATTCCGGCATGGTGATTTGTTGTGACGGTACGGAAGATGCCGCACGCAGGGTTGAACGCGTCCTTTGGAATGATCCGGCAACCGGCGTGATGCGTCATGCCGATGCGGGATATGACATCGCACTGGATTGTGCACGAGAACACGGGCTTAATCTTCCCGGGATTCTTGGCAAGTAATCTGACGAAATACGGGCCGGGGGCAGATGCCCCCGACCAATCAGGGTTCTTCATCACGGAGGCTATATAAAATGAAAAGACGTGAATTTCTGACCGCCGGTGTTGCCGGTGCCGGGGCTGCTGCCGTCGCGGCGACCTTTGCCACCCCCGCCATTGCACAGGACAAGCGACAGTGGAACATGGTGACCGCATGGCCCAAAAACCTGCCTGGGCCAGGCGTTGCCGCACAGAAACTGGCTGATCGCATCACGACCCTTTCGGGTGGCCGGATCGAGGTCAAATTGCATGCCGCCGGTGAACTGGTGCCGGGCAACGGCGTGTTTGATGCGGTTGCCGAAGGGACTGCGGACATTTATCACGCGGTTCCGGCTTATTGGGGATCAAAATCCAAGGGCATTCTTCTGTTCGGGTCGCAGCCGTTCGGCCTGCGTGCAGACGAGCAGGTTGGCTGGCTGACCCATGGTGGTGGTCAGGAACTTTATGACGAGATTTATGGCCAGTTTGGCCTGAAACCGTTCCTTTGCGGGAATTCTGGCCCGCAGTGGGCCGGCTGGTTCCGCAATGAAATCAAATCGGCCGAAGACCTTAAGGGGCTTAAATTCCGTACTACCGGCCTTGCATCGGAAATGTGTGCAAAGCTTGGCATGGCGGTTCAGGCCATGGGCGGGCGTGATATGTTCCAGGCATTGCAGTCCGGTGCTCTTGACGCGGGCGAGTTCATCGGTCCGTGGTCCGATAGTGCGCTTGGCTTCTATCAGGTTGCCAAGAATTACTATTGGCCCGGTGTGGGCGAGCCGTCCTCGGCCGAGGAATGCGCGGTAAATGCCAAGGCATATGCTGACCTTCCCGACGATCTTAAGGCCGTGGTCAAATTTGCCTGTGACAGCCTTTATAACGAGGTCTGGACCGAGTACGAGACCAAGCATGCGATGGCGCTGAAGCAGCTTGTTGCCGAGCAGGAAGTCCAGGTGCGTATGTTGCCCGATGATGTGATCGAGGCAATGGGCAAGGCAGCAGCCGAAGTCATTGGCGAGCTTCGCGAAAGTGACGATGCACTGACACGTAAAACGACTGAGAGCTTTGTTGCGTATCGCGATCTTATTGGCGGGTACATGACCTATGCCGATAATGGTCAGATGAATGCGCGCGCCAAGGTCCTTGGCTTCTGATAGAACTGAAGACCGGCGCGGGTTTGCTCGCGCCGGTCTTGTCGTTTTGCGGGGGATTTCATGCAACGCCTTGCTGATGCACTGGATCAGGTGAACCAGTGGACCGGAATGACCGTGCGGTGGTTCGCACTTCTGATGGTTCTTTTGCAGTTTGCCGTGGTCTTGCTGCGCTATGTTTTCGGGTTCAGTTCGATCGCGTTAAATGAAAGCGTGCTTTACCTGCATTCCGGGCTTTTCATGCTGGGTGCGGGTTATACGCTTCTGGTCGACCGACATGTGCGGGTCGATATTTTCTATGCCGCGGCGCATGAAACGACCAAGGCCAGGATTGATGCCTTTGGCTATGTCGTGCTGGCGATCCCGTCGATGGTGACGTTGCTGTATTGGTCATGGCCGTCGGTGGTTAATTCCGTTTCGATGCTGGAAGGGGCGATTTCGGTAGGGGGTATTCCTGCCGTCTGGTTGCTTAAATCCCTGATCCCGGCCTTTTGTATTCTTTTGATTATTCAGTCGGTTGCCTGTCTTCTGCGGCAAATTATCATTCTGCGGGGGCGTGCCGCCTGATGGAATATCTTGATTTATTGATGTTCGCGGCCCTGATGGGCTGCATTTTGCTGGGTTTCCCGGTGTCGTTTTCCATTGCCGGCGTGGCGGTGATTTTTGCCTTTATCGGTTGGGCGACGGACGCGATGAATATTGCGTTGATGGGCGCCCTTGGTCAGCGGGTGTTTGGCGTTCTGACCAATGACGTGCTGATTGCCATTCCGTTATTCGTTCTGATGGGCGTGGTGTTGGAACGATCACGCATTGCCGAAGATTTGCTGCATACCATGGGCCGGTTGTTTGGCCAGTTGCGCGGCGGGCTTGGCATTTCGGTCGTTCTGGTGGGCGCGTTGCTGGCGGCATCGACGGGGATTGTTGGTGCAACCGTGATTGCCATGGGCATGATCGCGCTACCGACAATGTTGCGCACTGGCTATAACCCAAAAATGGCATCGGGGCTTGTATGCACGGCAGGGACTTTGGGGCAGATCATTCCGCCGTCTACGCTTCTTATCATTCTGTCGGATGTGATGTCATCGGCCTATCAGCAGGCACAGTACGAACAGGGCAAGTTCACCATCGAAACCATTTCGGTAGGGCAGATTTTTGCAGGCGCCCTGATCCCTGGTCTGACGCTGGTGGTGATTTATATCGCCTATATCCTGCTGCGCGGTTTTTTCCGGCCAAATGATATGCCGCCAGTCAAAAGTGACGATGGTCGCCCGGATGTGGGCGAGGTGATCCGGGCGATCCTGCCGCCGGTTTTGCTGATCATTGCGGTTCTTGGTGCGATCCTTGGCGGGATTGCCACCCCGACGGAGGCCGCATCGGTCGGCGCGATTGGCGCGATCCTGATGGCGGGTATCCGGCAGGGGGCCAGTCGCAATCTGGTGCTGGCGGGGACTGCGGCCCTTCTGATCCTTGCTGTCATGGCCGGGATTGCACCGGTCCGGTTTCAGCGCAACGATCTGGACGGGCTCGATTACGTTTTTGGTGCGGGTTATGTCGTGCTGGCGATCATCGGTGTTGCGGCTATTGCTGCCTGCTTGAAGCAGGCATGGAAGGCGGATGTTCTGAAATCCGCCCTGACATCGACGATGACGGTGACGGCAATGATCTTTGCCACCATCCTGACCGCCAGCATGTTTTCGCTGGTATTTATCGGGTTGGGCGGCGAAGACCATGTCGCGGAAATCCTTGAATCCATGCCCGGTGGCCCGATGGGGGCGTTGTTCTTCTGCATGGCGGTGATTTTCGTTCTGGGCTTCTTCCTTGATTTCGTGGAAATCACGGTGATCCTGCTGCCATTGATCGCACCTGGGCTGATCATGATGGGGCATGATCCGGTGTGGCTGGCGATCCTGATTGCGATCAATCTGCAGACGTCGTTCTTAACGCCGCCATTCGGCTTCTCGCTGTTTTACCTGCGCAGTGCCGCACCACCTGAAATCACCACCGGACAGATTTATGCCGGTGTGGTGCCGTTTATCGCACTTCAGGTGTTCGGCATCTTCGTGATCTGGCTATGGCCGTCTTTGGCCAAATGGTTGCCAAGCGTGGTTTTCTGATGACTTTGAATAAAAAACGCCCCGGGAAAACCGGGGCGTTTTGTTGATCAGGCTGGGGACCTTGATCGGTTATGCAGCGCGACGATGTTTACCCTCGCTGACTTCCTCGACAATCTTGGAAACAAAGGCATCAAGATCGTTAGGATTGCGTGACGTGATAATCGCCTGATCGCAGACCACGGGTTCATCGCGCCAAACCGCACCGGCATTCAGCAGGTCGGTTTTGATCGAACTGTATGAAGTTGCGGCGCGCCCGCGCAGGGCACCAGCTTCGACCAGAAGCCATGGGCCGTGGCAAATCGCTGCAACCGGTTTACCGGATGCGACGAATTCACGGACCAGACTGACGGATGCCTCGTCATTGCGCAGAAGATCGGGATTGATCTGGCCGCCGGGGATAACCAGTGCGTCGTAATCGTTGATATCGACATCTTTGACTTCGATATCGACATCGACCGTGTCGCCCCAATCCTTTTTATCCCAGCTTTTGATCGGAGATGATTTGGGGGATGCGATTTTGACATCAGCCCCGTGGGTGGACAGTTTGTCGCGCGGAACACGCAATTCCGAACGTTCATAACCATCGGTCGCGAGAATAAGAATCTTTGCGGTATCAATCGCAGGCATAACGTCTCTCCTTTCATTGATGTCGAGCGCTACACCTCACCAACGGCTATGATTTCAAAACGTTCCAAATTTTCCTGTGGCAATTTTGTGCCGATGTCCGAGCCAACTGGAAACTGCGGCTCTTATTGACATCGAAGGGTTGCAAACTAGCTCTGAAGAGAGATTTGCATCGAAATTGAAGAAGTCGGAGACGCGATATGGCACGGGTTTTCATCATTGGCGTCACGGGTGGCATCGGTCATCGTCTGGCGCCGATTTTACTGGCGAACGGGCATCAGGTTACAGGGCTGCATCGTAAAACCGAACAGGCCGATAACCTCAGGAATGCAGGGATTACACCGGTTGCTGGTGACCTGATGGAACTGACTGCCGAAACGCTTGCCCCTTTGATCCGGGGGCATGACATTGTTGTCTTTTCATCCGGGGCGGCGAGCAGCGGCCTTGACCGGACCACGCGAATTGATGGCGACGGGCCGGGGCATGTGTTGGCGGCGATGAAGCAGGAAGGCATTTCGCGGCTTTATCTTGTTTCCGCCTTCCCCGAAGCCGGACGCGGCAAAGACCCCAATCGGCGGTTTGAACATTACATGACCGAGAAAAAGCGCGCCGATGCGGATGTTGCGGCATCCGATGCTGATTGGGTGATCCTGCGACCGGGGACATTGTTGCATGAAGATCAGGACGGGCGTGTGAACGCCGGATTTGCGATTCCTTACGGCACGGTCAAGCGTGGCAATGTTGCGCAGTTTCTGGCCAAATTGATTGAAACCCCGGAAATCCGACGGGAGATTATCGAACTGACCGATGGTGGAACGGAGATTTCCGATGCGGTAAATCGGATCGTCCGGAAATAGGTTGGCTTCGTCTTTATGCTTCCGGGTTTTCGGTTGTTCTGCTGTGGCAGCTTCGGCTAGGGTCGGCAAGCCGTCAATTTCAAACACCGGAATATCATGCAGATCGACCTTGCCAGCTTTGTCCCACAGTCTGATCGTGACCTGGAAAATCACCTACGTATCAGTGACTTTATCGCAGGTGAACCCAATGCATTTGAAAATGATCCGGTAACGTCACATGTCACGGGATCGGCCTTTGTCGTGAATGAAAAGCGCAGTCATGTGGTGCTGACCCATCACCGGAAGCTTAAACGCTGGCTTCAGCTTGGCGGGCATTGTGACGGAGTGCGTGATGTGTTGTTTGTTGCCCAGCGCGAGGCCTATGAAGAAAGCGGGCTTTCGTGGATACGGCCCCTGTCATCTGCGATTTTTGATATCGACATTCACGAAATTCCAGAAAATGCCAAGGGACCAGCGCATCTGCATTATGACATGCGGTTCCTGTTTGAAGCCGACATGCGCGATCCTCTGAAGATCACCGATGAATCCGATGATCTGGCATGGGTGGCGCTTGACCGGCTGGAGGATTACACCGACGAGCATTCGGTTCTGGTGATGCGTGACAAGCTTCGGGGTTTTGCCCAAGGTTAACGGAGCGGACAATTACAGCCGCGACATTGCCGGATCATCCTTGTTGGTGCGCGCATCATTGCGGTCAAGCTGATAGCTTTCATGAACCTTTGCCATGCCGGCAATGCGGCCTTCGGCCACTTGGGTGTGCAGCATATCGATATCCCGACGACGAAATTCATCTGCAATCTGATCAATGACATCGTGTTCGGTTTCAAGCATTGAAAGCCCGTGGCGTGCCATGGAAACACCTGCATCAAAGGTTTCGCGATAAAGCTGTTCGACGCCAAGCCCGATTTCCATCAGATCGAGTGCATGGTTGCGGTCGTAAACGCGCACCAGCAATTTCGGTTTGGGAAACAGTTCGCTGATATATTTTGCGGCCTGTCGGGTCGCCTCACGATCATTGATGCACAGGCAGATCAAATCGGCATTCGCGGCCCCGGCGGTGGCAAGAACATCGCTTCGCCGGACATCGCCGAAATAGACCTTGTTGCCATAAAGGCTGGCCATCTGGATGCGTTTCGGATCATTGTCGATCGCGGTGGCGTTGATGCCACGTGCGGCCATGACACGTGAAATGATTTGTCCGAAACGGCCAAAGCCGACAATGATCACCGATTGCAGTTCGGCCCTTTCGATGCCGTCCACATCCGGCTGATCATCCTTGCGCAGTTTGGCAGACAGTTTTTCGGCAATCGCACCGACAAGCGGGGTGGCCGCCATCGAAAGGGTGACGATGGCGGTCAGAAGGTTGGCGCGTGTGGCACTGATGACGGCAAGCGATGCCGCCATGCTAAACAGGACAAAGGCAAATTCACCCCCCTGCGGGATGGTGATCGCGGCCCGCCAGGCGGTCGCGTGACATTTGCGAAAAACCCGGCACAGGCCATAAACCACGATCCCCTTGATTGCCATGAGCCCGGCAACCGATGCCAGAACAATTCCGATATTATCGGCGACCAGCGGCCAGTTGACCGACATGCCGACCGCGATGAAAAACAGACCCAGCAGGATGCCACGGAAGGGCTCGATATCGGTTTCAAGCTGATGTCGATATTCGGAATCTGCCAGCATCACACCAACCAGAAACGCGCCAAGTGCCATCGACAGACCGACTGCCTGCATCAGAAGGGCCGCGCCGATCACCAGCAGCAGTGCGGCAGACGTGAAGATTTCCTGTGCCCGGGTCAGGGCGATGATACGGAAAAACGGATTAAGCAGATATTTGCCTGCCCCGATAACCAGTGCAATCGCACCGATGGTCTTGGCAATATAGATCCAGTCGGTTCCGGCTTCGCCGCCGTCGCTTGTCGGACTAAGCCATGCGACAAGGGCGATCAGCGGCACAATGGCAAGGTCCTGAAACAGCAGGATCGAAAAGGCGGCATTGCCATGGTCGCTATTGAGTGTGCCCTTTTCTTCAAGGATTTGAAGGGCAAAGGCGGTTGAGGAAAGCGACAGGGCAAGGGAGGCAATCACGGCCTGCTGCCACGGCCAGTCAAAAGCAATCAGCACGGCATAAAGAAGAGCGGCAGTGACGGCAACCTGCATCAGACCCAGTCCGAAAATCTCGCCTTTCATCGCCCACAGGCGTTGGGGACGTAATTCAAGACCAATAATAAACAGCAAAAGAACAACGCCAAACTCGGAGAAATGCAGGACTTCTTCCGGTTCTGCAATCAGGGCAAGGCCAAATGGTCCGATCAATGCCCCTGCGCACAGATACCCCAGCACGGAACCCAGACGCAGTTTTTTAAAGATAGGCACTGCGATTACGGCTGCACCAAGGAAAAGGACCGCCGTGTGCAGGAACCCGCCTTCAATTACTGCCATTTTGTCTTTGTCCCCGTGCTTGATGTGGTTTTTTGCCAATTATATCGGGTGGCTTGTCCCCGGATTTTCAGTTTAGCGGGCGCGTAAACATCGCGCATCTAAAACCTCGTGCTGAAGGAGAGTGATGTCATTTAACAGAATGGTTGACTCAGCGTGGGGTCGAATTTACATTCAACCGTATGGTTGAATTAAATGCACGGCAGATGAATGCGGTTTTTCACGCGCTTGGTGACCCGACGCGTCGGCAGATGCTTTCTGATCTGTCGGAAGGGGAGAGGACTGTCAGTCAGCTTGCGGAACCATTTGCCATTTCACTAGCCGCGGCATCGAAGCATATCAAGGTGCTGGAAAGTGCCGGATTGATCCGCCGCGAAATCAGATGGCGCACCCATTATTGCCATCTTGATCCTGCCCCGCTGGCGAGTGCCTATGAATGGCTTGGCTTCTATGCGCGGTTCTGGAACGAACGGCTTGATGTTCTGGAAAATCTGTTGCGCAGGGATGACGCTAAGAACGGCCCCAACTCCAGGACGGGAGACGCCCAATGACCAATATTGGAAAGATAGACGATTTCGGCACATTGATTGAGCCCGCGACGCTTAAAATCCAGCGACTTTTGCCCGGCCCGATCGAAAGGGTCTGGTCCTATCTGACCGAAGATGAGTTTCTCAGCAAATGGCTGGCATCGGCCGGGATGGAATTGAAGGTCGGCGCACCGTTCGAATTTGTCTGGCGCAACGATACCCTGACCAACCCGCCGGGAAACAAACCGGCCGGGTTTGGCGGCGAACACCGGATGCAAAGCAAGATTACCGCGCTTGAACCGCTACGCAGGCTTGCCTTTACCTGGGATGGCAGCGGGGATGTGTCGTTCGAGCTGGAACCAAGCGGCGATCAGGTGTTGCTGACAATCATCCATCGCCGCCTTGCCGATCGGTCGAACCTGCTCAGTGTCAGTGCCGGATGGCATACGCATATCGATGTTCTGACCGGTCGGATTTCAGGCATTGAGCCCGAGCCGTTCTGGAATAATTGGGCGCGGCTGAAGGATGCCTATGGTCGCAAAATACCTGCGTAATTGTGATCAGCAGTAATCAGGATGTTTGAATATTGAGTGGGGGAGGGGATTGCCGTCCCCTGCTATCGTTCTAAACGTAGAGATTATCGGGGAATGCAATCGGTCACGTGTTCATGACTGATAAAGTGGCAGAGAGGAGGGGATTCGAACCCCTGAGGGGCTTACACCCCAACACGCTTTCCAGGCGTGCGCCTTAAACCACTCGGCCACCTCTCCACATGCGATCTTGTATATATCGCGAAAGCGGGCGGACATTAGCCGACCCGATCCCGGTTGACAAGGCAAAATCCCGTACTTTTTGATGTTTGTTCAGGTCGCTATCCAAACGGCGAACAAGTGCCCTTGTTACAATAACTTGACGGATAAAGTTGTAGCAATTTGTCCAATATTTACTTCTTGTTGATCAATCGCCTCTAAGGTTTCAGGTTATGGTTCCAGATGTACCGGGACGATAGGGTGATTCGCGGAAACCTTCACGCTGGCGGGGCAAAGCCGGTAGCGTGGCCGCGATCATAACGAAACCGAAAAGTTCTGACCGGGAATTCGGAGACGGCTATGTGGCTTTTCAGGGCGTTGGGATGGATATTGCTGTTTGCCAGTCTTGCTGTGCTGGTTGGTGATGGCATTACCGCGCTTCAGACAGGAACGTTCCGCTTTGTGGCGGCAGGCGAGCTCTGGTATCGGTTGGATGCCGGAAGCCTGAACCTGTTGCAGTCCGTGATCCAGCGTTATATCTCGGCCTGGATTTGGGACAATGCGTTTGTTCCGGCTCTTCTTGCCCCGGCCTTCATCATTTTGCTGGTGCCGGGTATCCTGCTGTTGCTGATGACCCGCAAACGCAGGCGTCAGAAGTTTTTCTAAGACTTTTTCATCTTTGTCTTTTGTCGGGCTTTTCCTTGTCGGATCGGTTTGCGCGCGGCACACTGTCTGTGATCGGGCAGGATCACGATATGGAAAACAGCCATGAAGGCATGGATATGCAAGGCATTTGGCGACGCGCCGATGCTGATCAATTGCGATGAACCGTTCGCACAATCCCGTGACGTCATCATTGATATCGCAGCGTGTGGCGTCAATTTTGCCGATACGCTGATCCTTGAAGGCAAATACCAGAAGCACCCCCAGGGCCCGTTTGCGCCAGGGTTTGAAATTGCCGGGACAGTTTCGGCGGTTGGTCCGAATGTGCGGGGCTTTAAAATCGGGGATCGGGTTATGGCAATGCCCGACTGGGGCGGGTATGGGGAAAAGATCGCGGTGGATGCAGGATCTGTGACTATCCTGCCCGATAATGTCGAATTTGATTCGGCGGCTGCATTTCAGATTGCCTATGGAACATCATGGTTTGGATTGAAATATCGCGCCAAAGTGCGGCGAGGAGATGTCGTTCTCGTCCACGGGGCGGCAGGGGGTGTTGGCCTTACCGCGGTGGAGTGCGCCAGACTTTTGGGTGCCACCGTCATCGCGACCGCGGGTGGGGAGCCAAAATGCGCCATCGCCAAAGCGCATGGCGCGGATCATGTGATTGACTACAAATCCGAAAGCATTCGGGACCGGGTAAAGGAAATCTGTGCCGGGATCGGGCGAACGGGGGCGGATGTGGTTTATGACCCGGTCGGTGGCGACGTGTTTGATCAGAGCCTGCGTTGTGTTGCGCCCGGCGCACGTATCCTTCTGATCGGATTTGCCAGCGGATCGGTGCCGCAAATTCCGGCCAACATCCTTCTGGTCAAGAATGTCGCCGCACTTGGCTTTTATTTCGGGGCCTATCTGGAACAGAACCCGGATATCGCAAAAGCAGGCATGGCCGAGCTTCTGGATCTGCTGTCATCGGGGAAGATATCGCCAATGGTGTCGGCGGTTTATTCGCTTTCCGACGCGATGGAGGCACTTGACGCGATCCGGAACCGGACTGCGACGGGGAAGCTTGTGATCCGTTGCGGCGAATGAGTTCGTCGCCTGGCGATTATTCTATTAATCAAATCCTTGAAATTTTATAGGATGTTGCCGTCCCTGATATCGTTCCGTCCTGCGGGCTCCCTGTCGGGCTTGCTAAAGCACCTGTTGATCCATTGGAATGCCGCTGATGTCCGAAACCCGGAAAAAGCCAGACGAGCCAAAAGCGTCCGATAAAACGCGGGCACAATATGAAACATTCCCCTACCCGGCCCGTGATCCGAAGGATGAAGACCAGCGCCTCGTCGTGGGATCACCAGGAAACTGGGACGAAGTGGTTCATTTCGTGTTTGGTGGCCACGATCCGTCGGCGAATGACAAAAAGATAAAGATACTTGTCGCAGGCGGTGGTACCGGGGACGCGCTGGTGATGCTGGCGCAGCAGGCGCGTGATCGCAAGGCCAAGGTCGAGATTGTCTATATCGACCTTTCGGAAAGCTCGCGCGAGATCGCCGAGGCACGGATCAAACGCCGCAACCTTGAAAAGAACGTCAAATTTGTTACCGGATCGTTTGTTGATCTGGCCGGAAAATATGGTCCGTTTGACTATATTGATTGCTGTGGTGTGCTTCATCATCTGCCCGACCCGGATGCCGGGTTAAAGGCGTTGGCTGATGCGCTCAAACCCAAAGGCGGTATGGGTTTGATGGTTTACGGCGAGCTTGGCCGGATCGGCGTTTATCATATGCAGGAGATGATGGATCGCCTTTCGGCGGAAGCTGGTGGGCGCAAGCGGCTTAATCTTGGCAAGGCACTGTTTGACTCATTGCCTGGCACAAACTGGCTGAAGCGTAACCCGTTTGTAAATGATCACATCCAGGGGGGAGACTCCGGGTTTTATGATCTGCTTTTGCATCAGCAGGATCGGGCATATCGCGTTGACGAGGTTTTTGATTTTGTCGAGAAAGCCGGTTTGCGGCTTCAGCAATTCATCGAGCCGATGCGCTATGACCCGACGACCTATTGTTCGCGCCACGACGTTCTGGACAAGGCCGTACATGTGCCGTTCCGCAAGCGCGCCGCATTGGCCGAATTGATGGCAGGCAACATTACCAAGCATCTGTTTTATGTGGTGAAATCGGAAAACAAGGTCAAACCGCCCGTACCTGATCGTAATGCGGTGCCATTCTTTGTGCGTATAGACGGGGCTGCGTTGGCGCGGTCTGTTGCCAAAACCGGCCATATCAAGATCAATTTTACCGGATTATCTGTAACGCGCAGCCTGCCCCCGGCGAGCCCCGGCATTCTGACGCGCATCAATGGCAAACGCACGGTCGGCCAGATTTACGAGATGTTTGACCCGAGACCCGACAAATATGAGTTTGATGCCCAGTTCGCGGTGATGTATTCGGTGCTGAATGCAGCAAACCTGATGTACCTGCATCCAGAGAGGTAATCCGGTTCGGGGTTATCCGGGTAAAAAAATGCCGACCATCGGGGGATGGCCGGCAATCAGGAACACAAAACCGTCAATAACGGGTGCGAATCTCGGTCTTGCGTGTCGGGAGACTGAAGACGCTTTTCAGCGCTTCAATAACCTGCAGGGGGAATGAAAGCGGCCCCTGCAAGCGGAAAAGTCGGGGAGACATAATAAATACTCTCGTTTTGGTGCCTTTAAGCGGAATGCTCAGGCTTTCCAGAATGGCTTGGCGGCTTCGATACGTGCTTCATATACGTCCCAGCCAATGTCGCGCAGCAGATGGCTGTCCATCGTCGCAAGCTTCTGGCGGAGAACATAACGTTTTGCCCACTGACGCGGCAATTCCATAACATTTACGCTGTTGTGGTGACGGCGGGTGGTGACAAAAGCACCGGCATCTTTGGTGATCGCGACCATGATCTCATTCCTTCAATCTATCGGCCTGCTCTCGGTTTGTATGCGGCCTGAATGTGTCTCGTTCTGTTAAACCCAGAGTTACGCTTAAAAACACTTGCGCTCAAACCATCTTTTGTCATCATTGCATGAGTTTTAATCATGTAAGTTGGTTGCCGTGAAACGCCGCCCATTACCGCTAAACGCGCTTCGTGCCTTTGAAGTTGCCGGCCGTCTTGAAAGTTTCACCAAAGCTTCACATGAGCTTAATGTGACGCAAGGGGCGGTCAGCCGACAGGTGCAGCATCTTGAGGATGTGTTGGGGCGGCAATTGTTTGAACGTCATCACCGGCGCCTCAAGCTGACGCGACCGGGGCGCAACTTGCTGTCGTCGTTAACTGCGGCATTTGATTCGATCGAGCTGGCCGTGTCGCGGATCGAAAACCGGCCGGATGATACGCAGCTTAAGGTCCTGTCTCCTCTGACATTTGCAATGCGCTGGATCGTGCCACGCCTTGGACGGTTTCAGATGGAACATCCCGACCTGCAAGTGCAGTTGGGAACGTATAGCGACGATGCCGCCCCGGTGGATTTTAACGAAACCGATATTGCCATACGTTTTGCTGATACGCCCGGTGATCAACTGGTACACGAATTTTTGACCGGTGAACGGCTTCTGCCGGTGTGCCACCCCAATCTTGCGAAAGAACTGAAAACCCCAGAAGACCTTGGTCGGGTTACCCTGCTGCATTGCTCGGCTCAGCGAGAAGATTGGCGCATATGGCTGAAGGGTACGGGGATAGAGGGGGTTGATCCCGACCGGGGCCCGGTTTTTGCGACTCTTGATATGGCGATGGAAGCTGCGGCCAGCGGATTTGGCGCGGTGATTTCAGACCCCGCGATGATTGGGGAATATGTGGTAACCAATCGTTTGACCGTGCCGTTCGATTTGCCGGTAGATAGCCCGTATGCCTATTCACTGTGTTACCCCGAGGGACGTCTGGAGCGGCGCAAGGTGCGGGCGTTTCGCGACTGGTTGATGACCGAAATCAGGATGGAGACGGACAAGCGCAAGCTTTTGCAAAAAGAATCAGGGGCGGAATGACAGTTTCAAGATGATGCCTTGAAATTGAACCATTTTATTCCTCATTATGAATATGTCGTTTGGATCAAGATGCGTTGCAGACGTAACGTCGGCGTAACCGGTCCCCGTTATTCTTGGCGGGAATTGTCCGGAACGTTTCGAACAGTGCGTCCGTAATTGTATCAGATGATCCAATGATGCGTATTGGCCCTGCCGGGGTTCGGGCTTCGAGCCGGGCACATTTCAGGAATAAATATGACGCGGCAAGAAGGCGAGACGTGCATCGCACGGAAAAAGGGGAGCCGGGGAATGTTTTCCCGTTATGTCGGGGGGATGCTTCTGGCGGTTGTGATCGGGGGTCCAATCACAATGGCCGGTCCGGCAGCGGCACAGGCAGGCGACAAGCCCGACATTACACCGGCCCCGACAGTTCCGGTGGCCGAGGAACAGCTCAGTCCGCTAACCACTGCCTCACATGGCATATCGCTTTATGGTGATCTGAAATATGGCCCTGATTTTCGGCATTTCGATTACGTCAATCCGGATGCGCCCAAGGGCGGGACGCTGGTGCAAAGTTCCATCGTCTCGTTTGATACATTAAATCCCTTCACGCTGAAGGGGACGGCAGCAAGCGGCCTTGGGCTTATGTATGACAGTTTGATGGTGTCGAGTGCGGATGAGCCTTCGTCACTTTATGGTCTGATTGCGCGCAGCGTTGAATATCCGGTCGATCGATCCTTTGTGATTTTCCATCTTGATCCTCGGGCACGCTTTCAGGATGGCACTGATATCACCGCCGAAGATGTGGTGTTTTCATTCAATATCCTGATTGAAAAAGGCAGCCCGGTTTACCGGCAGTACTACGCGCAGGTCGATAAAGTCGAAGCGCTTGACGATCTGACGGTGCGTTTTGATTTCAAGCCGGGCAATAATCGCGAATTGCCGATGATTGTTGCCGAACTTTCCATCATGCCAAAGCATTACTGGGAAGGGCGGGATTTTTCCAAGACGACCTTTGATCCTCCTGTCGGCAGTGGGGCCTATAAAATCAAGTCTTTCGAGGCCGGTCGCCAGATCACCTATGAACGGGTCAAGGATTACTGGGCGGCTGATTTACCGGTCAATCGTGGCAGCAATAATTACGATACGCTGCGGTTTGATACCTATCTTGATCCCGATGTATCACGTCAGGCGTTCTTTGCCGGTGAATACATGATCAGAAGCGAACATTCATCGCGCGAATGGAGCACGGCATACAACACCCCGGCAATCCAGAACGGCCAGATCAGGAAGGAATTCCTGCCTGACAATCTGCCAAACGGTATGCAGGCCTATGTGTTTAACACACGCAAGCCCCTGTTTTCTGACATCCGTGTTCGGGAGGCGCTGCAATATGCGTTTGATTTCGAGTGGCTGAACCGGGCGATGTTCTATGGTGCGTATAAGCGCAATGTCAGCTATTTCGCCAATTCGGAACTTGCGGCAACCGGCGTGCCGGAAGGCGAGGAGCTTGATATTCTGAAAGGATTCAGAAGCCAGCTGCCGCCCGAACTGTTCACCCAGCCGCCGCAATTGCCAAACTTTGATGCGCCCAATGGTCGACGCGAAGCATTGCGTCATTCGATGAAGCTTTTGCAGGAGGCGGGTTGGGAATTGCGCAACATGCAACTGGTCAACAGCAAAACCGGCGAGCCGTTCCGGTTCGAGCTGATTATCCGCCAGCCGGGGATTGAGAAAATCGCGTTGGTTCTTAAAGCCCGCCTGCGTCAGCTTGGGGTGATCATGGACATTCGCATGATTGATACCGGGCAGTGGGTCAATCGTATTCAGGCCTATGATTTTGATATGACGACTTTCTGGTGGACGCAAAGTCTTTCACCGGGGAATGAGCAGCGATTTTTCTGGTCATCGCAGGCAGCAGATCAGCCGGGCAGCCGGAATTTTGCAGGTATCAAAAATCCGGTTATTGATGAACTGATCGATCTGGTTATCGAAGCAGACAGCCGCGAAAGCCTTGTGCAGCGCGTACGCGCGCTTGATCGCGTGTTGCAGTGGGGATTTTACGTGATCCCGCAATACTATCTTGGCGGGGATCGGATGGCCTATTGGGATGTGTTCGGGCGACCTGACGAGGTGCCGCTTAAGGGAACATCGGTCATGACATGGTGGATTGATCCCGAAAAGTCGCGGCAGCTTAAGAAGGGAGGGTACTAGGCCATGCTGAATTACATCCTGCGTCGTCTTTTGCTGATCCCGGTGACGCTGTTCGGGATTATGGTTCTGAACTTTGCAATCGTGCAATTCGCGCCGGGCGGCCCGGTAGAACAGATGATTGCCCAGTTACAGGGCACGGATGTTGCCGCAACCGCGCGCATCAGCAATCAGGGGGCTGATAGTGGCGGCGGCGGTGGTGTCGGCGGCGGGAACAATTTTTCCTCCACCTCGACCTATCGAGGGGCACAGGGACTTGATCCTGAAATCATCACCCAGCTTGAACAGCAGTTCGGTTTTGATAAACCGGCCCATGAACGTTTCTGGATGATGATGAAAAATTATCTGACGTTCGATTTTGGCCAAAGCTATTTTCAGGATCGCGACGTGGTAGATATCGTAATCGACAAAATGCCGGTTTCGATATCGCTTGGTCTTTGGTCAACCCTGATCATCTATATCATTTCAGTGCCGCTTGGCGTTGCCAAGGCCGTGCGTGACGGATCGAATTTTGATGTCTGGTCATCCGCTGCGATCATTGTCGGTTATGCCATTCCGGGCTTCCTTTTTGCCGTGATGCTGATCGTGGTGTTTGCCGGTGGGACCTATTTCGATCTGTTCCCGTTAAGGGGGCTGACATCATCGAATTTTGATGAATTGTCGCTTTTGGGTAAGGTTGCGGATTATTTCTGGCATCTGGCATTGCCGATTACGGCACTGACCATTGGTGGCTTCACCACTCTTACTATGCTGACGAAAAACTCGTTCCTTGATGAAATCAACAAACAATATGTGGTCACAGCACGGGCCAAGGGATTGACGGAAAAGCGGGTTCTTTACGGGCATGTGTTCCGCAATGCGATGTTGCTGGTCATTGCCGGTTTCCCGAGTGCATTGATCGGGTTGCTGTTTGCCGGTTCGGTCCTGATCGAGGTGATTTTCTCGCTCGATGGGCTTGGGTTGCTTGGTTTTGAAGCCGTGATGAAGCGTGATTACCCGGTGATGTTTGCGACACTTTATCTGTTTACGTTGTTTGGTCTTGTGTTGAACCTGATCAGTGACCTCAGCTATCACTTCGTTGATCCGCGGATCGACTTTGAAGCGCGGGAGAATTGATCATGGGTAACATCATTCTTTCGCCGCTGAATAAACGCCGCATGGCAAATTTCCGGGCCAACAGGCGTGGCTATTGGTCGTTGGTTGTTTTTGCGATCCTGTTTGTGATCTGTCTGGCTGCCGAACTGGTGGCCAACGACAAACCGATATTTGTCAAATATGACGACAACTGGTACGTCCCGATCCTGTCAGATCATCCTGAAACTGCCTATGGCGGGGATTTTGACGTCGAAACGGATTTCTACGATCCCTATATCCTTGGCAAGATCGAAGAACATGGTTTCGCCATCTGGCCACCAATCCCGTTTTCCTACAACACCATTGATTTCGAAATGCGCGAGGCACAGCCCGCCCCGCCATCATTTCGTCATTGGCTGGGAACAGATGACCTTGGGCGTGACGTGCTGGCCCGTCTGATTTACGGGTTCCGGATATCGATCCTGTTTGGTCTTGCCCTGACCGCGATCAGTTCGGTGATCGGGATAGCGGCTGGTGCGGTGCAGGGTTATTTCGGCGGCTGGGTCGATCTTGGTTTCCAGCGTGTGATCGAAATCTGGGCCGGATTGCCGCAGTTGTTCATCCTGATCATTCTGGCCAGCCTGTTTGCGCCGGGTTTCTGGACGCTTTTGTTCATTCTTGTGCTGTTTAGCTGGATGAGTTTGACGGGGCTTGTGCGTGCAGAATTCCTGCGGGCACGTAATTTTGAATATGTTCGGGCCGCGCGTGCATTGGGCATGACCGACTATCGCATCATGTATCGTCATGTGCTGCCAAACGCGATGGTGGCGACGATTACATTCCTGCCGTTTGTATTGAACGGTTCGATTGTGGCGCTGACATCGCTTGATTTCCTTGGGCTTGGCATGCCACCAGGCTCGCCGTCGCTTGGTGAATTGCTTGCGCAGGGAAAAAATAACCTTCAGGCACCGTGGCTTGGCATGACGGCGTTCTTTGCGATTGCCCTCATGCTGAGCCTTCTGATCTTTATCGGCGAGGCGGTGCGTGATGCCTTTGATCCGCGCAAGACATTTTAAAGGAAACGGTTATGACGACCAATCAATCGACACAGCCGCTTCTTGAGGTAAAGGACCTTTCGGCGAGTTTTGCCGGGGTTCCGGCGATCAGCGGTGTTTCGTTTGCCATGAAGCGCGGCGAGACAATGGCGCTTGTTGGCGAGAGCGGATCGGGTAAATCGGTGACCGCACTTTCGATCCTGCAATTGCTGCCCTATCCGCGGGCAAGCCATCCGGGCGGTTCGATTATCTTTGACGGGCAGGAAATGATCGGCACGGATGCCAAAATCCTGCGCAAGATTCGGGGAAACCGGATCGCGATGATTTTCCAGGAGCCGATGACATCGTTAAACCCGCTGCATAATATTGAAAAGCAGATCGGGGAAGTGTTGCTGCTTCATAAGGGGCTTCGTGGGCGCAAGGCGCGGGAACGCATTCTTGAACTGCTTGATCTGGTGGGTATTCCCGATCCGGCGTCGCGATTGAAGGCATTGCCGCATGAATTATCGGGCGGGCAGCGCCAGCGGGTAATGATTGCGATGGCACTGGCGAACGAACCCGAATTGCTAATTGCCGACGAGCCGACCACGGCTCTTGATGTGACCATTCAGGCGCAAATCCTTGAGTTGCTAAAAGAGCTGCAGTCCAAGCTTGGTATGGCATTGCTGCTGATTACTCACGATCTTCAGATCGTGCAGAAAATGGCCGACAATGTTTGCGTGATGAAGGATGGCGAGGTGGTCGAGCGCGGCACGGGCCGCGGGCTTTTTGACAATCCGCAGCATCCCTATACCCAAAAGCTTCTGGCGGCAGTGCCAAGTGGCAATGCGCCACCTTTGCCCGACAATGCACAGGAACTGATCCGGACAAGTGACATTCTGGTACGGTTCCCGATTGGCAAGAAGGGGCTGCTTGGCCGCCCGGAATATTACCTTGATGCGGTCGATCATATTTCGCTTAGCCTGAAACAGGGCGAAACATTGGGCATTGTTGGCGAAAGTGGATCGGGGAAGACGACACTTGCGATGGCGATCCTGCGTCTGCTGTCATCGACCGGCGATATTCGATTTGATGGTAAAGATGTCCGGCAATTTTCCGGGGGTGATTTGCGCGCATTACGTCGCGACATGCAGGTAGTGTTTCAGGACCCGTTCGGATCCCTGAGCCCGCGTATGTCGATCAGCCAGATCGTCGGCGAAGGGCTTGAAATCCATAACCCGGAAATGTCCCGGCAGGAACGCACTGAACGCATTGCCGAGGCGTTGCGCGAAGTAGATTTGCCGGTGAACGCCATGGATCGTTATCCGCATGAGTTTTCTGGCGGGCAGCGCCAGCGCATATCCATTGCGCGTGCACTGGTCTTAAAACCGCGTTTCATGGTTCTTGATGAACCGACATCGGCACTCGATATGTCGGTACAGGCACAGATTGTCGAACTTTTGCGTGATCTTCAGGCGCGCCACAAGATGGCCTACCTGTTTATCAGCCATGACCTTCGTGTGGTGCGCGCTCTTTCGCATCGGGTGATGGTGATGAAGGGCGGGCGGCTTGTCGAAAGCGGAAATGCCGACGAAGTCTTTGAAAATCCGAAGGAATCCTATACAAAGGCATTGTTGGCTGCGGCACTTGATTTGCGTGCAGCCGGGTCGGAGTTCGTGCAAAGCTAAGTCCGACGGGAACCTGACAAGGGCTAACCGCGTTCGTCGGGCAATGCCATGGTACAATTACGGGCTGGAAGCGAGTGTTCATGACCGAACCGGGAAAAAACCCGAAAGGATTCAGGAACTGGCTTGTCATGCCGCTGTCGGCGGTATCGATGGGGTTGATGTTGCTGCTGGCACCAGACGCGCATGCGTCTGGTGGCGGACATGGCGGGGACGCCACATCCGAGAGCAGTGGGCCAAAGGAACCCGAGATTCCCGAAACGGTAATCCAGTCGGATTCAATTGCGCTGACCGTGGTTTTGCCAAAGGTCGGTGCAATCCGGCAGATGGTGTTTCATGTTTGGCTGGAGGCGTCGTCGGTGGCGGACCGTGCCATCCTCGAACAGGCTGAGCCCAAACTACAGAACGCGTTTCTGCGTGATCTTCAGCGCATCATGTATCGTGATACCCAAAACCGGTATGACAAGCTCGAAGCAGGCAAACGTGGCTTTGTCTATAACGGACCGGAACTGATCGCGCCGCCACCGCCCAAAACGCCAGAAGAACTCGAAGCGGAAAAAGAAGCGACCGAAGCGGCAAAGGAAAATGGTGAGGAAATCAAATCCGAACCACCATTCTCTCCATTTCCGCCAACGACCAATCGCTATTTTGCCGCTCTTCAGAACCGGCTTTTATCGACCGCACGGGGCATTGTGCCACCAGAAGCCATCCGCTCGGTCCAGGTGCGCAAGTTCTATGACAATTGGCCAGGTGATAAAAAGCCTGGGCGGTGAGACGTTCCTGCAAATCCTGTGCATGCCTTGTGGCAGCTTGCCATATGATTTGTCTCCCCATTCCTGAACGATCCTTTGCGGATTGGTCCATTCCCATACAACGCGTTTTGAAACGGGTTGTATGCGGCAGGGGCGGTGACTCCCTGTGCACTTGGTCTGTGGATGCCAGTCGTGCGCAGAGTGCACTTGTTCGAGGTCTTGAACGTGATATTCCGAGGGCGTTTGATGTGACCCGGGGATTGAAATGCCGATTGAAACATGGCTCAGCTTTTGCGCACTGGTATCACTTATGGTGGCGACACCGGGTCCAAGTGTTCTGATCGGGATGTCGCATTCGTTGCGTTATGGTCCTCGCCCGACAATGATTACGGCACTTGGCGATGTAACAGCCAACATGATCCAGATGGTGATTGCCGCAGTTGGTCTGGGGGCGTTGCTTGCGACTTCGGCGACGGCGTTTGGTGTTGTCAAATGGTGCGGTGTTGCTTTCCTGTTTGTTATCGGCGTGACAGCGATCCTGCGCAAATCCAGGGCAGGAAATGATAGTAACGATATCGAAATGAATTCAGCGTCGGGATTTGAGCCTGTGTGCAAGCGTCGCCTGTTCAGCGAAGGCTTCCTTGTCGCAGCCAGCAACCCGAAAGCGATTGCTTTTTTTGGAGCACTGTTTCCGCAATTCATCGATCCGTCGGCGGAACTTTTGCCGCAGTTGATGATTCTTGGAACCACCTTTGTGATTTTTGATTACACATTCGTAATGATATATGCGATGGGCGCCGCCCGTCTGATGCCCTGGCTAATAAAACGCGTTGGGAAAAGCACAATTGGCCGTGTCAGCGGCGGTGTTTTGATTGTTGCAGCCCTGCTTTTGTCCTTGATTGACATGCCGGAAAGCATTGCCAAGACCCGTTAAGCCGAAATCTGGGATAAGCAGAAACTTCTTGTGTCACGGAGTATATGTTGCGGCTCTATGCGCGGGTGTTTCGACATAAGTTTTTGATATCAAAAGATTAAATCAAATATCTAATGCCCGGACGCAAAAACTCTGAACAAACCAACTGGTCTGTTTGTTGGCTATTCTTACGTGTGGGAAGGTGGGGTAAGGAAGGATGGGGCAGATTTTCTGTCCCATTTGGCGGAATTCCGCACTCTTGCCAATTCTTGGCTGCCAAAAACCGGGTGAATTCTGCTTGCCGATGGCAGTGATACCCGAAAAAACTTGGCCCGAAAGCCTCGGCTATTCGGTTTTCTTGCCGGCAGCGACGATAATGTCGCCGAATTCGCGCAGGAAAACGGAGCCCTTTACCGTGCGCTGAATCAGGACCGAGCGACGGTCGTCCTCGTCAACCTTGCGTTTGACCATGCCCAGCGAACTGAGGCGGTCAAGTGCACGTGTAATGGCCGGTTTGGAGATGTTAAGTGCATCCGAAAGGCCACGCACGGTATGCGGGGCCGGGGTCAGGTAAACAGTTAGCATAAGGGCCATCTGGCGGGCCGATAGGTCGGGAGAGTCCCGACGCACACTTTCCACAATCGCGATACGCCAAAGGTCAAGCGCCTGAGACGGTTTGATCTCGATCGACATGCCTGTGCCCAACAATTAATTTGTTACGAATACGTAATCTGTCTACCTGACCCCTGCACAGATGTCAAAGGTCTAATTGGGAAAAACTGAACGTTTACTTTCCGTAACGATCCGCGATCAGCTTGAAAGCAGCCCGAATGCCTTGGGCTTCACCGCCTTCGGGGCGTCCCGGGCGGGCAGAAGGATTCCACGCCATCAGGTCAATATGCGCCCAAGCTTTTGCGCCCTCGGCGAAACGATCAAGGAACAGAGCGGCGATGATTGCCCCGCCATAGGGCGATCCGGAAATGTTGTTCATGTCGGCTGCCTTGCTATCAAGCATCGGGCGATAATCATCCCACAGCGGCAGGCGCCACATCGGATCGTTCAGCGCCAGGCCGTTTTCGAGAAGCCCATTGGCAAGATCATCGTTATTGGAAAACAGGGCAGGCAGACCAAGGCCCAGTGCAACACGTGCCGCCCCGGTCAGGGTCGCGAAGTCCAGAAGCATTTCCGGATCCTCGGCGACGGCTTCGGTCAGCGCATCGGACAGGACTAGCCGACCTTCGGCATCGGTATTGCCAACTTCAACCGTGATGCCCTTGCGGGTCTGAAGAATGTCGCTTGGCCGGTATGCCTTGCCCGATACCATGTTTTCAACAGCCGGGACCAGAACGCGCAGACGAACCGGAAGACCGGCTGCCATGATCATGCGCGCCAGACCAAGAACCTGTGCGGAGCCGCCCATATCCTTTTTCATCAGCAGCATGTTGCTGGACGGTTTCAGGTCATAGCCACCGGTATCAAAACAGACACCCTTGCCGACCAGTGTGATTTTGGGTGCGCTTTCATCGCCCCAGCGCAGATCGATCAGGCGCGGGTCGCGGTCGCTGCCCTTGCCGACGGTATAGATCGCCGGGAAGTTTCGCTTGTTCAAATCTTCGCCAACGATGCTGGTGACCTTTGCGCCGAATTCCTCGCCAAGGCGGCGTGCGGCGGCTTCTAGTTCCTCAGGGCCCATGTCATTGGCCGGGATATTGATCAGGTCGCGCGCAAGGCCAATGCCGCGTGCGATATTCTCGGCACGCTTGGCCGCCTCGTTTGCCGGAATGGCAAAAAGGGCCCTTTTGGCGGTGCTGGCATCCGACTTGCGGTAACGATCAAACCGGTAGCCGCCAAGATAAAGACCAAGAACTGCCTTTTCGCAGACTGCATCATTTTCCGTGACGTCATCGGTCAGGATATATTCGCCCACAGGCAACGCACCGGGCAGTGCCGCAAAATCCCACTGGGTTTTTGCATCATCGACATAGCTGATCACAACGGTCTGATAGGCGCCCGCTTCGCCGGGCAGGGCAAGATGGGTGCCGCGTTTGCCCTCATAGCCGGAAGATTTGACCCATGCCTGATGACCATTAGTTTGTTTGCCGAGCCAGTTTTTGAAATCGGCTTCGGCAACGGCCGTAATGCGGATCGGGTTGGACGATTTTTCAGACGCGATGATGTGATCGAACAATTTGACACTTCCCTTGTGGTGGCATGTTGGCGTTGCCGGGAGAAGACCCATGGACAGGGGGCGCGACAACGTTTCCTACGGCGAGATATGAATCCGATCTTACGGATGCCACCGTCAATCGGCAATCGCCCAAAAGAAAACCCCGTATGCGGAAATATCATGCGGATGATGATCTGTTTTGGCCGTCGAAGGGACATGGCATTGCCATATGCAAAAGAAGACGTTCGGGTACGGTAAAACGGCAAACGAAAATCAGCGATGCAACGGTCTTGAACCGGATTTTGAAAGCCCCGATAGTGGTCGGCCACCATCATCCGTTTGATAAAGGATATCGCAATGGAAACGCGCCCCGTTCTTTATATCGGCAACAAAAATTATTCTTCCTGGTCGCTTCGTGCCTGGCTTGGTCTGCGCGTGGCCGGGATTGATTTCGAGGAAAAGCTGATCCCGCTTTATACCGAGGAATGGCATGCCAAGGCCGAGATTTTTTCGCCCAGCAAAAAGGTTCCGTCCCTGTTTGATGGCCGCAAAACCATTTGGGAGGCATTAAGCATTCTGGAATATTTCGCCGATAGCAGGCCAGATGCCATGCTATGGCCGCTTGATCTTGATGTGCGCGCGATTGCGCGGTCGGTTTCACTGGAAATGCATGGCGGGTTTACCGCATTGCGCAGCAATATGCCGATGAATTTACGCAAAAGCCTTCCGGGCCGTGGTCGGGGAGAGGGCGTTGAGAAGGACATCGCGCGAATTGGTGAGATTTTTAAAACCTGCCGGGCCCAATACGGGCAGGGCGGTGATTTTCTGTTCGGTCATTTTTCGATTGCCGATGCGATGTTTGCACCGGTTGTGACCCGTTTCAAAACTTATGGCGTGTCGCTTGATCCTGTTGGCAATGCTTATATGGAAGCAATCCTTGGCCTTCCCGAGATGGTCGAATGGTATCGCGATGCTCTGACCGAGGAATGGGTGGTTGCCGGTGGCGAGATTTCCGACGCATAGGCAGAAGCAACAAAGCAGGAGCATGCAATGGCCGGAGTGACCGGCGAACTTCCCGAAATCGATCCGCCGGGTGATGACCCGGCGCTTGATGATCTTTTGGTCAATGTCCGGGCCTGCCGGATATGCGAAGGTGCGTTGCCGCTGGGGCCGCGTCCGGTTGTGCGGATGGCGGCAGGTGCGAAAATCCTTGTGATCGGGCAGGCCCCGGGGACGAGGGTGCATGAAACCGGCTTGCCATGGAACGATGCATCGGGGGACCGGTTGCGCGACTGGCTGCAAATGACGGTTGAGGATTTCTATGACCCGGCCAAACTTGCAATCATGCCGATGGGATTCTGTTATCCCGGCCGGTTTGAACGTGGCGGCGATTTGCCGCCGCGCCCCGAATGTGCCCCGACATGGCATGATGAATTGTTACGACATTTGCCTGATATCGGCCTGACACTTCTGATCGGGCAATATGCGCAGGAACGTTATCTTGGCCCGCGCCGTGCAAAAAGTATGACTGAAACGGTGCATCGATTTGACGAATATTTGCCAGACGGATTACTGCCGATGCCTCATCCAAGCTGGCGCAATACCGGCTGGATCAAAAAGAACCCGTGGTTCGAAGCCGACCTTTTGCCGTTCTTGCGCGACAGGGTGCATCGGTTGTTGGGCACAAACTGATTTTATGGTCCAATAGGGCAACGAAAAATGCAGGAGGTCACAATGAGCAAACTGGACAAAACCGCCATCGAAGCCGCAATTGCCAAGCTGGATGGATGGGATCTGGCAGAAGACGGGTTATCAATCGGCAAGATTTATATGTTCGGCGATTTCAATTCGGCATTCGGTTTCATGACGCGAGTTGCGATGCAGGCCGAAAAGATGAACCACCATCCGGAATGGTTCAATGTATACAACAAGGTGGGGGTTACGCTGACAACGCATGATGCGGGTGGCGTGACGCAAAAGGATATCGATCTGGCGACCTTTGCCGAAACGGTTGTATCGCATTAAGCTGCGTGATGCGTCAGAAAGAAAACGCCCTGCCATTGTGGGACTGGCAGGGCGTTTTTCGTGGCAGCGGTGGCTTATTTGGGTTCCAGCCTGACCGCGCCATCGATCCGGATGGTTTCGCCGTTGATCATTTCGTTTTCGCAGATATGCAGGGCCAGTCGGCCATATTCTGCCGGATCGCCAAGGCGTTTCGGGAAGGGAATGTTTGACGCCAGCGCCTGCTGCATTTCATCAGGCAGGGCAGTGACCATCGGGGTGCCAAACATACCCGGCGCAATCGAAACGACACGGATGCCATGACGGGCCAGTTCGCGTGCTGCCGGAAGGGTCATTGCGGCAACGCCGCCTTTGGATGCCGAATAGGCGGCCTGCCCGATCTGGCCTTCGTAGGCGGCGATGGATGCGGTATTGACGATAACACCGCGTTCACCGCCTTCGGTCGGTTCATTGCGGCTCATCGCGGTGGCGGCAACACGCATCATATTGAACGTGCCGATCAGGTTGACGTTGATCACGCGCGCAAAGGCATCAAGGTCAGCCGGACCTTCGCGTCCGACGATGCGTTCGCCTTGCAGGATACCTGCACAGTTTACCAGAATGGATGGAATGCCTTGTGTTTCGATAACATCCGAAACCGCGTCCTCGACACTTTTGGCGTTCGACACATCAACACCGTAACCAATCCCACCCAGTTCGGCTGCTGTGGCTTTGGCCCCGGCCTCGTTCAAATCAAAGGCTGCAATTTTTGCTCCGGCGCTGGCAAGAACACGTGCAGTGGCAGCTCCAAGACCGGACGCAGCCCCGGTGACAATGGCGATGGATCCCTTGACCTGCATGGCTTCAAATTCCCTGTATTCAGTCCGGTGAAAAATAATAGGCAATTCTATACCAAATTATTTATTTATCGAGCAAGGTCATTTGACTCTGCTGTGTCAGGGGGCCGAATGTCGGCCTTCCGGTGTTTTGGCAACCGGGTCTTGTGCTGCGATATCGGGGACGGTTGGTGTAACGGATTTGCCGATTTTCCGCTCCCGCAGGGCAACATAGATTGCTGCTGCGATGATCAGTGCCCCGCCAGGCAATATCCAGATATCGGGAATTTCGCCAAACAGCATCAGGGCCAGAATGGCAATGATCGGCAGACGCAGATAGGAAAAGCCGACAAAGAAACTGTAATCAGCCAGTTGCAGGGCTTTGACATTGCACACCTGCATGACGTTCATCATGAATGCGGCAAGCGCCATCAGGCCCAGTACCGGCCAGCTTGGCGTTTGCCAGACAAGCAGGGCCGGAATCAGGGATACCGGGGTTGTGATCAGCATCAGATAAAACAGAAGGGCGGTTGTACTTTCGGTTGCAACCAGCCGTTTGGTGATCAGGCCGGCACTTGCCATACAGATGGCTGCGGCAATCGGCAAAAGACTGGCCGGTTGCATGGCAGCGGTTCCCGGCTGGATGATCAGTCCGACACCGACAAACCCGACAAGAACAGCCAGCCAGCGATGAATGCGCACAGTCTCGCGCAAAATCAGGGCTGCCAGAATGGTGCCAAACAGCGGCACGGTGAAGTTCAGCGTGGTGGCCTCGGCCAGTGGCAGATAAAGAACGGCCATAAACCACAGGCACATTTCGGTCGCCGACAATACGCCACGCAATCCCAGAAGTGGCAGGCGTTTCGTGCGCAGTTCGCCAAGGCCACGGTGCATCACGATGGGTGCAATCATTATCAGGCCAAACAGGAAACGCAGGAATACCGCCTGATAGGGATGGATTTCAGCCGTGGCAAAGCGGATTGTCAGGGTAAAGCAGGCGGCAAGGATGGCCGCAGAAAGGGCATAAAAACTGGCCTGAACCGGGGCGGATTGATTCTTGAACCAGTTTTTCATGAGATACTTGTTCCTTTGAATGGTCGATCAGTGATTTTCGCGCGCGGGTGGCGGGTCAAGATCACTTGCCGCAGGTGATGGGCCTCGATTGATCCGCTTGGCTTCTTTGGCAAGTTTGGCTTCGCGACGCGCAATGAACAGTGCGGATCCGATAATCAGACCCGCACCGGGCAGAAGCCAGATTTCCGGGACTTCGCCAAACATCACCAATGCGATGACGACGACAAACGGCAGGCGCAGATAATTGAACCCGACGACAAAGCTGTAATCATAGATGCGAAATGCGTTGGTGTTACAAATCTGGGTGATGTTGGCGATAAAGGCGCCCAGCGCCATCAGCCCCAATACCTGCAGGCTTGGGGTTTGCCAGACGAAAAGGGCGGGCACCAGCGTTAGTGGCGTGGTCAGCAGCATCATGTAAAGCACGATGGTAGTGCTGTTTTCAGTTCTGGCCAGCGACTTGATGGTCAATCCGGCACTTGCCATGCAAAGGGCTGCTGCAATTGGTAGCAGGCTGGCCAGTTGCATTGTTTCGCTGCCGGGGCGGATGATGATGATGACACCGATGAAACCGGCGAAAAGGGCTGCGATACGGTATTTTCGGACTGTTTCACCCAGAAAGATTGCTGCCAGGATCGTTCCGAAAAGCGGCACGGTAAAGTTCAGCGTCGTCACCTCGGCCAGCGGCATATAGGCAAGGGCTGAAAACCAGAAGCTCATGGCACCCATCGATAGGAACGCACGCAGCAGAAACATCGGCATGCGGTGTGTTTTCAGCCGAGCAAAACCGGATCTGAGTGCGATGGGGACGATAAAAAGAAGCCCGAAGAAGTTGCGAAAGAAGACCGCCTGCAACGGATCAATCTCGCGGGTCGCCATACGTACAATGACCGAAAACAGGGCTGCCATAAGTGATGCGATCACGGCGAAAACCGATGCCTGAAGATAGGGGGGCAGGCTGTTGAATCACTTACGCATCGATGCGGCCCGTTCTGTTTCCCGTATTGTCTTCTGGGGTATCTTCAGGCGGATTGATGGTTTTGGCCTTGGTGACAGGAATGGCCTGTGAGTCGGCTGCTGCTGTTGTCGGCATGCGGCGGCGGCGTTTTTCATTCCTTGCCAGAACAGCTTCGCGCCGCGCGATGTAAAGCGTTGATCCAATAATCAGTGATGCCCCGGCCCAGGTCCAGAAATCAACCGTTTCACCAAACATGATGAAGGCAAGTGCGGCAACAAATGGCAGGCGAAGGAAATCAAACGCCATGACGTAGGATTGGTCCGCTGCGCGATTGGCACGCACAAAAAGCTGCTGCCCGGCAGTTGCGAGAATGGCGATAGCAAGAAGGATTGCGAGTTGCTGCCATGTTGGTTGCTGCCAATAGAAAAGTGCCGGGATCAGAGACAGGGGCGTCATGATCATGCCCATCCAGGTCACGATGGCGTTGGCACTTTCACTGCGTGAAAGCATTTTGACCGTCGTTACGGCACAGGCGGTAAACAGGGTCGCCAACAGGGCCAGAATTGCGCCGGTTTCAAGAGTTTGACCAATCGGGCGCACGATGATCATGGCGCCGACAAACCCAAGAACCACGGCGGACCAACGGCGCGCCCGGACGGTCTCACGCAGGATAAGGGCTGCAAGGATGGTGGTCAGGATCGGGACGGTGAAATTGATCGCGATGACCTGTGCGGCAGGAGCGATTGCGAGGGCCGAGAACAGACACAGCATTCCGGCCAGCCCGATCACCGCCCGAATGAAATGCAGTTTCAGTTTAAGCGTGCGCAGACCAACAAACCGGTCACGCAAAATCCAGGGAATCATTGGTATCAACCCGAACAGATTCCGGAAAAAGGCTGCTTCAAACGGATGAACTTCGCGCGTGATGTACCGGATAAACACCGCCATTGCCGCAAAAAGGATTGCAGCACCGGTCATCAACAGGGCGCCACGAAGCGCATCATTATCCGGAGAGACACGAAAAAGGTGCATGATCATCAACGAATAAGGCCGATTTTATAAAAAATCCAGCCTTGATCGGTGAAATAGTCCTACCATTTATCCAAAAGGTTGGCCGAAAGTTTCATGCGCGCACAGTTTTCGTGTAAGATCGTCTGATATTGATAAAAATTCTTCAGGGGGATGTTTTATGGATGCCATTGATCGCAAGTTGATCGACATCTTGCAGGATGACGCGTCTTTGTCTTATTCGGCACTGGGGACGAAGGTCGGCCTTTCTGTTTCGGCGGTAAATGACCGTGTACGTAAACTGCGCGAGCAGGGGGTGATCAAGGCGTACCGCGTTGAAGTTGATGGACATGCCATCGGTCGCGCTCTTACCGCGATGGTCTGGCTACGGACCGATCCGGCCAAGGGAAACAAGAAGCTGGTCAAGTCGCTGATCAAGGCGGACGAGGTTCTTGAATGCCATCACATGACAGGGCGGTTTGATTTCCTGTTGAAATTACGGCTGCGCGATACGGCACATCTTGAAAGCTTTGTGACCGATACGATCAAGGAAGTCCCTGGCGTGGTCGAGGTTATTCCGGAAATTGCCTTGTCTACGGCCAAAGAAACCGGCTTTGTTCCGGCGGCGCTTGATGGAAATAAGTGATCGGTTGTGTCACACTCTGAGCGGTAGGAGTACATAATTCCAGTTGCCTGATATTTGACCAAATGTCGGGCAATTTTGCCGCAAGAATGCCGCCTTTGGACGTTTTAAACCATCGTTGCGGGCGTGTTGCCGTAGCGCATTTCAAATTTTCCCGTCGTAACTGGCGTGCGACAGGAACCTGACGGGCCTTTGGGCCTGTCCCACGGGTAATGACAAACAGGATGGAGACGCAAATATGATCGAATCGATGAATCTGGTGATCCTGATTGCATCGGTTCTGGTTGTCGTTGCTGTTTTTACCAGCCTGATCAGTTTCCGGGTTGGGGCACCATTGCTGCTTGTGTTCCTGTTTGTCGGGCTTGGGGCCGGAGAAGACGGGATTGGCGGCATTAATTTCGATAATGCGCCGCTGGCCTACTTTATCGGGTCTATCGCGCTTGCGATGATCTTGTTTGATAGCGGATTTGAAACCCAGCTTCGAACATTGAAAATTGCGGCAGCACCGTCGCTTGTACTGGCGACGGTGGGGGTCATGCTGACCACGGGGGTGGTTGGCGGGGTCACGTGGCTCGTGCTGGATGTGCCCTGGCTGGTGGCACTGCTTTTCGGGGCGATTGTCAGTTCAACGGATGCGGCGGCAGTATTTTTCCTGCTGCGGGTTGGCGGGATCAATTTGCGTGATCGTACGCGCAGCACGCTTGAAGTCGAGTCCGGTTCGAACGATCCCATGGCGGTGTTTCTGACCATTTCACTGGTCGAACTGATCATGCAGGGGGGCGGGGACAACCTTGCACTGGAATTGCTTGAACGGTTTGTCCTGCAAATCGGGCTTGGCGGTATTCTGGGACTTCTGGGTGGTATGGCCATCGTCCAGATGATCAATCGGGTCAAGCTTGAACCGGCCCTTGTTCCCATTGTCACGCTTGCCTGCGCGCTCAGCCTGTTTGGTGCGACAAGTATCGTTGGTGGCAGCGGATTTCTGGCGGTTTATGTTGCCGGTCTTTATGCTGGCAACAGCCAGATGCGCATGAGCGTTGGTGTGCGCAGGTTTCAGCATGTCACGACATGGCTGGCGCAGATCGCGATGTTTGTCACCATGGGCCTGCTGGCAACCCCGTCACAGTTTGGCGAAGTGGTCATTCCGGGTGTTATTCTGGCACTGGTGCTGGTGTTTATCGCGCGTCCGGTCGCGGTATGGCTTTGCCTGATGTTCTTTAACTTTTCACGCAATGATACCGCCTTCATTTCATGGGTCGGCTTGCGCGGGGCTGTTTCCATCCTGCTTGCGATCGTACCGATGGTTGAGGGCGTCGAATACGGACAGTTGCTGTTCAACACGGCATTTATTGTTGTAATCACGTCGCTACTTCTGCAGGGGTGGACGATCCGGCTGATGGCGCGGTGGCTTGGCATTATGATTCCGCCTCGACATGGGCCGGTGGATCGTATTGACCTTGAGCTGCCGGGCAACGCCAATCAGGAGATCGTTGTTTATCGCGTTCATGATGAAAGTGCAGTGGCAACGGGTCACCGTATTCCGCGCTGGGCGCGGCCTAGCCTAATCCTGCGGGATGGCAAATCGTTACGCCCGCACAGTGCCGGGCGGATTGAAGGTGGCGATCAGGTCTATATTATTACCCCGCCACGCCATGTCGAACTGCTTGATCAATTGTTTGCCGGTCCGGCCGAAGGGGCAAATGATATCGACCTGTTTGGTGATTTCAGTTTTCCACCCGATACACGTATCGCCGATGTCGGTCGTCTGTATGGCTTTGCGGTCAAGGAAGAGGACGAAGAGGCAACCGTTGCCGAAATCCTCGAACGCAATCTTTCGGGGGATATCGAACCCGGGGATCGGGTCGCCTATGGTATGGTTGAGCTGATTGTTCGCCGGATCGATGACACACATGAAATTGTCGAAGTTGGCATGGCGGTCGAACAGAAGCCGGTCAAGCCGAAACGGCATCTGCCGATGTTCCATTCGCGGACAGAATTGCTGGCAATATGGAAGGAATGGCAGCGCCGTCGACTGCGTGAAAAAATGCGCAAGCAGCGTGGTGATGATGTCCTTGATTCCGATGAAATCACAGAGCCGGTCGAGGACATGTCGGGCATTGACGTGGCAGCCAATGAGGGCGGAGATGATGATGTCGGACCGGTGCGGACAGAAGCAGGACAGTCCGACAAATCCTGAGCATGGATCGGCAAAGGGATTAGCCTACCTAATTGATAGATGAGTTTTGCTGGTTTGTGCGAATGGCGCAAACTGCCCTAAATTCCAGCGATTGATTTCGTTGGAGTGCCGTTATGGGCCCGCTTGGATTATATAGCGCTGTCGTTCTGATCTGGGGAAGCACCTGGATCGCGATCCAGTACCAGCTTTCGGTCGGGCCGGAACTGGCTGTTGCCTATCGGTTTGTTCTGGCGGCAGTAATTCTGATGGCATGGTGCGTGATCCGCCGCCTGCCAATGCGTTATTCCCTGCGTGATCATGTATTCATGGCCGCCCTTGGCGTGTGCCTGTTTTCATTGAATTATGTGTTGATTTACATTGCCAGCGCCCATTTGACCTCGGGCCTTTTGGCTGTGGTGTTCTCGACCATCGTCATCATGAACATGATTAATGGCGCGATATTTTTCAAACGACGGCCCGAAACACGGACTTTGATCGGGGCGGCAATCGGGCTTGGCGGAATTTCGCTGGTGTTCGCGCGTGATCTGGCGATGTTTGATCTGGCAGCAGGTGGTAGCGTTGGTTTGCTGGTTTCGCTTGCGGGCAGTTATATCGCATCCCTCGGCAATATGGCATCGGCGCGCAATCAGGCGCGCGGCATTCCGGTTCTTCAGGCGAATGCTTATGGCATGATGTATGGCTCGATCCTGTTGATCGGATACATCCTTGCTGCCGGTATTCCGTTTACCTTTGATACCAGCCCGTCCTTTGTTGCCGCGCTGATTTATCTTTCCCTGTTCGGATCTGTGCTGGCGTTTGGCTCTTACCTGACACTATTGGGCAAGATCGGTCCAGATCGTGCGGCATATAGTTCCGTCATGTTTCCGGTGGTGGCGCTTTTGCTGTCGACCTGGTTTGAGGGATTTATCTGGGACAGCAATATCGTTCTAGGCGTCGGCCTTACTTTGCTGGGTAATATCGTGATCCTGACCAAGCGGATGCCCAAACCGGCGGTCATTGCGATGCAGACAACAGGCACTAAGCCTGCGTCAACACCCTGCGACGCAAACGCCAGATAATGTCTACGGCTTTGAACTAACAGGTGTTGCGACGAGATGACGACGGATGAAATGCGATGAACGGTGTTGCCTATTTTCAACGGATGGCCCGCTATAACAGGTGGGCAAACCAGCATGTTCTCGACGCTTGTGCCGACCTTGATGCCGGTGCGCTTGCCGCGCCACGTGCGGCCTTTTTCCCGTCTATCATCAGGACACTGAACCATCTTCTGGTGGCAGATCGTTTATGGCTGGGACGTCTGGTCGGTACGCCCGAACGTCTGGCACTTGATACCGTGCTACATGCCCGATTTGACGAATTCCGCGCCGCGCGCGAGGCACAGGATGCCAAAATCATCGCTTTTACCGAGCAACTTGATGCGGACACGCTGGCAAGCGATTTGTCCTATCAATCGATGCTGGCCGGCGAATATACCCTGCCGAGTGAAATGATTTTGGCACATATGTTCAATCACCAGACACACCACCGTGGGCAACTGCATTCCATGTTGATCGAGGCCGGAGTAAAGCCGCTTGCGATTGATCTGGTTTATTACTGTCTGGAGGCCGATGCGTGATGGCCGATCTTCTGATTCAGTACACGCCATTTCTGATTGCAGCTCTTTTGCTCAATATCTCGCCCGGGCCGGATCTGGCTTATATCACTGCGCAGACCGCGATCCATGGTCGCAAGATCGGGGTGTTTTCCAGTCTTGGCGTTTGTTCCGGTGCCTTTGTGCATGTGGTTGCCGCAGCCCTTGGGCTTTCGGCCATTCTGGCGACATCGGCGCTGGCATTCTCGGTGGTGAAATGGGCTGGGGTTGCGTATCTGGTGTGGCTGGGGATTGGTGCCATGCGCAGCAGTTTTGCCAAGCGTGGTTCGGATGATGCGGCATATGAAATATCTGCCGCAGAACGGTTTCCGATACGCACGATGACAGCCTTCCAGGCGTGGCGTCAGGGCGCGATGATCGATGTACTTAATCCCAAAGTCGCGATTTTCTTTATGGCGTTTCTGCCACAGTTTGTTGACCCCGCGGTGGGGGATGGTGCGGTTCAGTTTCTGGTGCTTGGCACATTGGTCAATGTGATCGGTTTTTGTGTCGAGACGGTCGTGGTGTTTTCCATCGGATTTGCCGCGACCCGCCTTCGGGGTAACGGATTGCTTGCTATTTGGCTGCAGCGTTCGCTTGGCGGGATGTTTATCGCACTTGGTGTCCGGCTGGCACTGACCGAGCGGTGATTTATCGAATTCGTCACCCTTCGTTTCCAACCGGTTGCGAAGGGTGACGATGCCGGACTTTCGTATTCAGGTGCGAAGGTCCTTGGTCCGGATTGGTAACCGGGCCCTCTGGATTTTACACTCCATCCAGAGCTCTCTTACTGCAAACCAAGACTTGCGCCCGGCTGGGTTATCCTCAGAACCGGGCGCCTTTTTTGGCAAGGTGACGCACTAGCATATTTGAAAGCGGGGCGGCCGACAGGCCATGCGCGGTTACGCTGATGGCAACGATCATGACGGCGGCGGCAATCAGGGATTCATAGCCCTTCGGATCGATCATGGTGATCATGATCAGCAGGTAAATAACCGACGCTATGCCACGTGGGCCAAACCAGCCGATATAGAGTTTCTCCGCCAGACTGTAGGGGCTACCGATCATGCAAAGCCAGACGCAAAGCGGGCGCAGAATCGCGAGACTGACGATCGAGAAGATCAGCATTTCCCATGTCCAAAGCTGATATACTGCCGGTATGACTACCAGACCGAAAATGAAGAAGGTCAGCATGGTAAGCAGCTCTGATTCTGCTTCACCAAAGCTTTCGATGGTTTCGCGGACCTGTTCTGACGAGATGTTAAGCGCAAGGCCGCCTGCGAAGGCCGCAACAAAGCCGTTTCCGCCAAGTTTTTCGCTGAGGAAAAAGATGAACAGCGCAGCGAGTACGCCGAGCAACCTTTCGAAGCGGTCGATGATGGTGTTGGTGGTGACCGCGTGATTGACGATCTGGCCGATGGCATATCCGGCCAGAAGCCCGACCCCGGCGCCGACGGAAATTTCAATCGCCGCCTCTGTCAGCCAATTGTTGCTGCTTTCGCCAACAAGGTCGGCCTCGAGCAATACGACCGCAGTGAATACCGGCAAAACCAGCCCGTCATTCAGGCCACTTTCGATATTGATGCCCTGTCGCACCGGGTCGGGGACGGCGGTGTTTTCCATCACCGGTCGGCCAAGGGCTGCATCTGTCGGGCTAACGATCAGCGCCAGTATAAGGGCGGGCAACACACCTACGGATGGATGAAGGCCAATGATAAAGGCCCATGTTACACCAATGGTTAGCGGCAAACCGATCAGAAGCAACCGATTGGCAAGCCGGATGGCGGGCCTTTCCTTGCGGTAATCAAGAACGGCGGCATCAAGGAACAGGATGATCGCCAGCGTCATTTCGGAAAAGCTGGTGGCAAAGGGAATGCGATCGGCAAAGGGGGCCAGCGGTGCCTCATGCCATATGCCGAGCGGTACGGCAATTAGCGCCCCGGCCAAGGCCATCATCATGGGCGAAGATATATTGCTTCGTTGCAGTCTGCGTGACTGCAACCCGTAAAGCAGTCCCGATCCCAGAAAAAGGATGATGACCCATTCGAACATGATACAGCCTAACTGATTGGTTCATTGGATATATTGCCGCAATTCAAGGCAAATACCAAACATCAAAGGCGGAAAGCGAAGGGCGAGAAGAGAGATCAGGCTGTTGCTGCCCGGATGGTGGAAAGAACATTCTGATGGCATCGTGCGTCGCCACTCGCGATGACGGCACCATCACTGAAAATCGTAAGTGGTTTGCCCTGCCAATCGGTCATAACGCCACCCGCACCTTCTACAACGGGAACAAGGGCGCAAAAATCATATGCCTGCAAACCGCATTCAACCACTGTATCGGCAAAGCCAAGCGCAACCAGACCATAGGCATAGGCATCAACGCCATACATCGGCTGGCGGCATTTCTCCGAGACGGCCTTGTAGGCTCGTGTCGAGGCATCGGTTCGGAAAAGTTCCGGGGCAGTGGTAAAGAAAGTCGCGGTATCAAGCGTTTCGCATTCACGCGCGTTGATTTCGTTACCATTCATCGTGCTCGGGCGCCCCATAACCCCAACCCAGCGTTCATCCGTGATGGCCTGATCAATGATGCCAAGTATGGGAACGCCTTTATGGCACAGCGCAATCAGGGTCGCGAAGCTTGGTTTGCCCGCGATGAACGACTTGGTGCCGTCAATCGGATCAAGGACCCAGACAAAATCGGCATTGATATTGTGGCGGCCATGTTCTTCGCCAAGAATTCCGTGATCAGGAAGTTCTGCCGACAGAATTGCACGCAACGCAGTTTCAACTTCGCGGTCGGCAATGGTCACTGGGCTTGCATCAGCCTTGACGTCAACTGCTACGGGGGTGCGGTAATACTGGTGCACGACCGGACGGGCGGTATCGGCCAGCTTGTGGGAGATCTCCAGAAAGTGGTCGAGATTTTCCATTAAAACGCATCCCTGCTTGAAATGATTGGCCGCAAACGAAAACAGGGGACAGTTACCTGTCCCCTGTAAAAAATCAATCGATTATCCGGTGAATTTTCCTGCCCTTTATTGGGCGGGTGCTTCACCCTCTGCTGCTGGTTCTGCCGGTGTGTCTGCCGCAGGTGCTTCTTCAGCAGCCGCATCGTTGGATTCCGCAGCTTCGGCCGGGGCATCTGCAGCTGCGTCGGTGGTTTCACCTGCCGCGGCCTCTGCCGGATCGGGATAAGGCAGCGGATTATCCGACTTGCTGTTCAGCCATGCGATGACAGCGGCGCGCTCCTCAGGCTTTTTCAGGCCCCCGAAGCTCATTTTCGTGCCTTCAACGTAATCGCGCGGCTTGTAAAGGAAGTGGTTCAGCTCTTCCCAACCCCAGGTCCCGCCATGGTTGGCCATGCCATCGGAATAGGCGAAGTCACCCTTGTGGGCGAAATCGTTGCCGACAATACCATAAAGGTTCGGGCCGGTTTTGTTCGGGCCGCCTTTTTCGACGTCGTGGCATGATGCGCATTTTTTGAAGACTTTCTCGCCCTCGGCAAGGTCAGCCGAAGCAAGCATTGCCAGAATCGGCTCCGGCCCGGCGGGCTCTGCCGGTGCGGCAGCAGGCGCGCTAGCACCGGCCATCAGTTCTTCGGAGAACGGGTAAACGGGCGATTCCAGTTCATCGGGGTGCACAAGGGCACTTCCGATCTTGCCAACAACTATGACCAAAAGCACAGCACAGATAACACCGGCGACGATCTTGTTGATTTCCATCGTTTTCATGACGGGATCCCTACAGCCTAATCACTCTCAGGTTTCTTTTTTAACAGCTGACCCATGCGCCCCCAAAACGCTCTTAAAGATCACAAGAACGCGCATGCGACAGCAGGTCAGACCGGTCGGAGGGAAAACTATACGTTTCAGAGATTTGCATCAACCTTTCTTAAACACAAAGGCGAAAACAGACGAGATAGACCTTCGTCATATTCAATTCCGTCTTTCGCAAAATCCCCAAAACCGGCTATTGTCCCGCCGAATCAAGCCATTGTTTCTTGCACAGGTCATCAGACACGCGCTTTGCGCGAGATCAAAGCAGGATCAAGCCAATCCGGAGGCCCAAGATGACTACGCCGCGCAATCCCGTTGTCGTTATTCCTGCCCGCATGGCATCGACACGCCTGCCCAACAAGCCGTTGGCCGATATTCACGGGGAGCCGATGATTGTTCATGTCTGGCGTCGGGCCACCGAGGCCGGAATCGGACCGGTTATCGTGGCCTGTGCCGAACAGGAAATCGTCGATGCCGTTACAGCGGCTGGCGGGATTGCTGTTTTGACCGATCCGGATCTGCCCAGCGGATCGGACCGCGTGCATCAGGCGCTGCAAAGCTTTGATCCGGACGGAAAATATGATGCCGTGGTCAATGTGCAGGGGGACCTGCCGACGATTGATGCGGCAGATATTCGGGCGGTGTTCGAGCCGCTTGCCGATCCGAATGTCGATATCGCGACTCTGGCAGCCGCAATTACGCGCGAAGAGGAACGGACCAATCCCAATGTGGTCAAGGCGGTTGCCGCCTTTGGTGCCGGTCGGGTTGCACGCGCGCTTTACTTCACGCGCGCGACGGCCCCGCATGGCGACGGGCCGCTTTATCACCATATCGGGCTTTATGCCTATCGCCGGGCGGCGCTTGACCGGTTTGTCAGTCTTCCGCCTGCCGAACTTGAAATGCGTGAAAAGCTTGAACAGTTGCGCGCACTTGAAAACGGCATGGTGATCGCAGTTGCCCTTGTGAACGGCGTCCCACTTGGCGTTGATACTCCCGAAGACCTTGAACGCGCACGACTTGTGCTGGGTTCGTAATTAGGCTTTTCTATGTTTTGCTCAGCGGTAAAGCCGCAGGACGCAACATGGAAATCATATTAGATATCAGGAAACAACCAGATGACTGCCCAACAACGTATCGCTTTTCAAGGAATGCACGGTGCCTACTCCGATCAGGCAGCCCGGCGCGCCTTTCCGGGGGCGACGACTGTACCTTGCCGGACGTTTGAGGGCGCATTTGGTGCATTGCGCGACGGCGATGTCGATCTGGCGGTGATTCCGATTGATAACACCTTGGCCGGTCGCGTGGCGGATGTTCATCACATTTTGCCCGATTCCGGTGTGCATATCATTGGCGAAACTTTCCTGCGGATCAATCACGCGCTGGTCGCGGTTCCGGGGGCGAAGATTTCCGATATCAAGGAAATCCGAAGCCACGTTCACGCACTGGGCCAGTGCCGCAAAATCCGTCGGGAACTTGGCGTGAACACCGTCGTTGGTCCGGACACTGCCGGATGTGCGAAGGAAGTTGCTGATCTGGGCGATAAAAGCATTGCGGCGATTGCGCCGGTACTTGCCGCAGAAATCTACGGTCTTGATGTGCTGCGTACCGAGGTTGAGGATGCTGAGCATAACACGACCCGCTTCATTATTCTGGCACGCGAGCCGCTTGACATTGCCAACGACGGCACGCCGGTGGTGACAAGCTTCGTCTTCCGCGTCCGCAACGTTGCGGCTGCCCTTTACAAGGCCCTTGGCGGTTTTGCGACCAACGGTATCAACATGACCAAGCTTGAAAGCTATATGGTCGAGGGCCATTTCACTGCCACCCAGTTCTTTGCCGAGGTCGAAGCCCATCCCGAACAGCTTGGCCTGCGTCATGCATTGGAGGAACTTCAGTTCTTCTCGCACGAGGTTCGCATTCTGGGTGTTTATCCATCCCATTCCTTCCGTCGGGAAAATGATCTTCCGGCGGAATAGATCGGGTTAAAATCCTCTTGCGATCAGTCATAAGACAAGCAAAACGGGCCATTCCAAAGGAAATGGCCCGTTTTCTTATTTATGCGCTAGGCTGTTTTCAGCAGGGATCAATTTTCGGCCTGTTTGACCAGGTCGTTTGAGAATCGCTGAATGATCTGGGTCAGTTCCGAAGAACGTGAAGAAAGTTCTTCGGACGCATTACGCAGATCGCCAGCGTGGGTTGTCGTGCTTTGCGCATTCTTCATGGTCTGATCTACGCTGTAGGAAATCTGTTTCACGCCGTCGGCACTGCGGTTCGCATTGCCGGCAATTTCCTGCGTCGCGGCACCCTGTTCCTCAATTGCGGCTGCAATGGCGGTCGAGGCAGATCGAACCTGGTCGATGGTTTCCGACACACGTGAAATGCCGGTAACAGCGCGTTCTGTGCCTTCGACGATACCGTTGATTTGGGCAGCGATTTCCTCGGTTGCGCGTCCTGTCTGGGTGGCGAGGTTCTTGACCTCACTTGCGACAACGGCAAAGCCTTTGCCTGCATCGCCAGCACGGGCGGCCTCGATGGTTGCGTTCAGCGCCAGAAGGTTGGTCTGGCCTGCGATGTCATTGATCAGGCTGACGATTTCCTTGATCTTGTCGACTGCATCGGAGAGGCCGCCAACATCATTTGATGCACTTTGGCTTTCATGTGTTGCGCGTTCGACTGTGTTGGACATCTGGGAAATCTGGACGTTGATTTCCGTGATCGAGGATGAGAGTTCCTCGGTTGCGGCGGCAACCGCGTCGACATTCTGTGACACCGATCCGGCGGCAGAAGCGACCTGCTGGCTTTGATCCAGAATACCTTCGGCGTTGTGCGACATGCTGATCGCAAGATCGCCACTGCGTTTAACCGACTGGTCAACGGCACCGGCGATACCGCCAACTTCACTTTCGAGTTTTTTGGCGATGTTGCGGATATTTGTACGACGTTCTTCTTCGGCTTTCTGTTTCTGGAGGGCCGCATCTTTTTCAAGCTGCTGGGCCTGTGCGGATTTGTCGCGCAGGGCAAGAACGCCGGATGCCATATCGCCGATTTCGGTAAAGTTGGACTCGGTATCAACCGGTGCCTGATAATTGCCTTCGGCAATTGTCGCGATGGAGCGGTTCAGGCCCACGATGCTTTTGGTGATACGGGTCCCGACGAACCAGGACAGAACCCCCGCGATGATGATGGCGATGACGGAAATGATCGCAATACGTTGCATAACAGACTGAAATTCTGCAGCAACATCATCCATATAGACGCCAGCGCCAAGTGCCCAGTTCCACTCCGGGATCGGGCGGACATAGGCCGCCTTTTCGATCAGGCGGTCGCCTTCGCCCGGCTTTTTGGTTTCATAGGTGATGACACCACCACCGGCTTTGGCGGTGCTGACGATCTTTTGGCGTACTTTGCTGTCGGGATTACATTTGCCAACGTCACCGGGGCTAAGAGGATCCAGAACCATGCAATGGCTGTAGTCGGATGCATAAATATAGTTCTCGCCATCGAACCGATAGGCATTGAGAAGGGCAAGAGCCTCTGCCTTGGCAGTATTTTCGTCCATGTCGCCAGCTTTAACTTTGGCGATATATGCATTGACGATTGTGACCGCACCTTCGGTCAGATGTTCGATCTGTTCGAACTTCCCGTTTCGCAGGCTGCTTTGATAATTCAGTGCCACCGTTGCGATAATCGCGATCAGCGTCAGCAGGCAGATCGCTGGGATTGAGAAAATCCCCGTAACAACCCGAAACCGCATGGTCCATCCCCTTGAATGTTGTGTAACCGGCCGATAATGCGCACAAATTCGATATCGATAGATTAATTCGGTGTTACATATGGGAATGATAAATGCGTTTTTGCATGGCTGCCCGGCGCAGGGATTGATTGACTTTGTTCCGAGGGGCCTGTATCACCCGCTTCATTCCTTCGCTTGTAGGGCAGATTGAGCTGTCAGGAACTGTGTGAAAAGGCGAGGGCGGCGATGACGTGATGACGTCATGGCCTCATCATATGCCTCTCATGCAGGGTCCGAAGCAGCGGCTTGATCGCCGTGCACCGGTCGCTATTGCTGTCGAGCAGGCACATCATGGCGCGAACATGGCGCCGACCGGATTTTGAAGGACTTTCCTTTATGACTAATTTTGAAGGGCTCAACCTTATCGAGCCCCTGCTGCGCAACGTTGAAGCTACCGGTTTCACTGCACCGACCGAGATTCAGGCAAAAACCATTCCGGCATTGCTTGAAGGTCGTGACCTGATGGGGATTTCCCAGACGGGTGGTGGTAAAACCGCTGCATTCTGCCTGCCGCTGTTGCAGCGTCTTGCCGAAAATCCGAAACGCCCGGCACCGGGTCAGCCGCGCGCGCTTATTCTGGCGCCGACGCGTGAACTGGTAAACCAGATTGGACAGTGCCTGCGCGATTTCAAAAAAGGCATTCGCCTGTTTTCTTCCGTTGTTTATGGCGGCTCGCCGATGGGCCCGCAGATTCAGGAATTGCGCCGTGGCGTTGATATCCTGGTTGCGACCCCGGGACGTCTGCTTGACCATATGTCACGCAACACCATCCGTTTCGACGATATCGAAGTCTTCATCCTTGATGAAGCCGACCGTATGCTCGATATGGGTTTCTCCGAAGATGTTCTGACCGTTGCCGAAGTGCTGCCGCGTGATCACCAGACGGTGATGTTCTCGGCAACTATGCCGCCGGCTGTCAAACATCTTACCGACCGTCTGTTGAACAATCCGGTTAAGGTTGAAACCGCGCCGCAGTCCAGCGTGACCGAGCGTGTTACCCAGCGTGGCATGTTCGTGAAACGTCATGACAAGACCTCGCTTCTGGTTCAGTTGCTGAAACGTCAGGAAAGCGAACGCGTACTTGTTTTCACCAAAACCAAAGCCGATGCGGACGAACTTTCGTTCCAACTGCGCGATGAAGGTGTTGATACCGACGCCATCCATGGTGACAAGCAGCAGCGTATTCGCCAGAAAATCCTGCGGAATTTCCGTAATGGCCAGTTCCCGGTCCTGATCGCAACTGACGTTGCAGCGCGTGGGATTGACGTCCCGGGCATCACGCATGTCATCAACTATGACCTGCCGACCGATCCGGAAAACTATGTGCACCGCATTGGCCGTACCGGTCGCGGCAGTGCCGAAGGTATTGCGATTTCGTTCTGCGAACCGCGTGACGTTCGTCATCTGCGCAACATCGAACGCGTGATCGGCCAGCAGGTCGAAATCGACGAAGATCATGAATTCCATTCGGCTCCGCCTGCCCGTTCGTCGGGTGGTAGCGGTCGCGATGGCGGCCGTGGTGGTCGCGGCGGATTTGGCGGTGGTCGTGATGGCGGTCGTGGTCGTGGCGGTTTCGGCGGCGGTCGTGACGGTAGTCGCGATGCTGGCCGTGGTGGTCGCGGTGGATTTGGTGGTGGTCGTGATGGCGCCCGCGACGGTGCCCGTTCATTCGGCGGTCCGCGTCGTGCCGAAGGTGACCGTGATGGTGCGCGCCGTTTCGAAGGTGATCGTGAAGGCGGTCGTCGTTTTGGCCAGTCAGATCAGCCGCGTGGTGATCGCGGCGGTGATCGTCCTGCTCGTTCGGATCGTAATGATCGCGGTGGTGACCGTTTTGATCGCAAGCCGCGTTTTGACCGCGCTGCTAGCGATCAGCGTCCGGATCGTGCCGAGCGTTCTGATCGTACCGAGCGTACGGATCGTGGCACCAACTTCCGCCCGCGCGGCGAAGGGGCACCGGCACGTGATGGCGAGCGTCGTTTTGCTGACAAGCCGCGTGGTGAACGTGGTTTCAAAAATCGTGATCGCGATACCCGCGGTCGTGATTTCAGTGATCGTCCGCGCCGTGCCGAAGGTGGCCGTGGTGAAGCCCGTGGTGGTAACCAGGGCATGAAACGCCGTTCTGCCTAAGGCATTTCCCCTTTCCGGCTCTGGCTGGAATATCCGGGAAATCTGAAGATTTTAAAGGAAGCCTCCGCTCTGCGGGGGCTTCTTTGGTTTCTGTCTCATCGCGCAGTTGGAGAATGTCTGTGATAATGTGCTAAAAAACATATTCTGTATGATGAATATGTTCGTGTGCCTTCTTACATACTTCATAAAATAATCGACGCTGTGTGATCGATAATGCAGTTGGAGAGTGGTGGATATGCAATTTATAACCCGGACAGGGTTTGCGGGGGCGGTTTGTGCTGCCGGACTGTTGCTGGCAAATATTGCACATTCCCACGACGCATCGCAGCATCTTGCCGTCAATGATGATGGCGGGCGCGATTGTACCCGTCTGCTGGCATCCGGAAATCCTGATTATCCGCCTTATCTCTGGCCAGCAGAAGATGGCAGCAATCATTTGATTGGCGCGGCAGCAGATTTTCTTCAGCGCGTTGGCGAAGCTGCGGGTATCGTGATCGAGGTTGTTAATACCGGCAGCTGGGGGCGCGTGCAGCAGCATATGCGCGAAGGCGGCATTGATATGATTGCCGGGGCTTTCTTCACCGTTCCGCGGCTCGAATACATGGATTATTTTTATCCCGCATTTCAGGGGACGCGCACTGTCATCTGGACCAAGGACAATATCGATATCAATTATCGCCAGTGGTCGGACCTTCGCGGGCTTGAAGGTCTTACCGTGATAAATAACAGTTTTGGTCAGGGGTTTGATACCTACGCGGCCCAAAACCTGACAATCCGCCAAGTCCCAAGTCTGGAACAGGGCCTGAAGATGCTGGATCGTGATCGCGGCGAATATCTGATTTATGAAGAATTTCCCGGCAAAGCTTTTGCTGCGCGGGAAAATATTGACGGCATCCGCAGTTACGACGTCCCTGTCAGTGAAGAAAGCCTGTATCTGACCATGTCACACAAGTCGCCATGCAATACCGGTGCATTGCGCGGCCGGATCGCGCAAGCCTTGTTCAAGCTGGTGAACGACGACGTGATGACTGATATGCTCGAAGCCAGTATCGCCCGCTGGAGCGCGGGTACAAACTGATCCCTTCTATTCCCAGAAAACTTCTGAAAACCGGCATCTGACCTGTTGCGATCATAAATCGGTATAGTTGTGCGGATTTGATTTGACGTTAACGTAAACGTTAACTAAAACGGAATCGCGTCACAACCCGTCATTCCCGGTTATTAAAAAGATTGGGCCGGAATGGCCGCAGGCAGAACAGGACCGAGAAATGGCACAGTTTGAGCCGCAAAATCCGAATTATGATGTCGAAGTCCGACATCGGTTTCGTCAGCAACCCTACAATCTGTCGATTGGGGCTGAGGTCATCGACGTGAAGCCGGGGCGGGTCGAGATTGTGGTTCCGTCGCGTGCCGATCTGATCCAGCATAATGGCTATTTTCACGGCGGTCTGATTGCCGGGCTTGCGGACATTGCAGGCGGTTTCGCCGGATGGAGCCTTGTTGCCGAAGATCAGGGCATGCTGACCATCGAATACAAGCTTAATATCGTTGCACCGGGCATCGGGCAGGAATTGCGGGCGGTGGGTGAAGTCGTTTCTCGCGGCAGGTCGATTATTGTTACGCGCATTGATGTTTTCGGCAGCAAGGATGGTGCACCGGTTCTGTGCGCGACTTCGCTTCAGACACTGAAAGTGATGAAGCTGCCGCCAGAACTTCTGGGCGACGCAGCGGCTTAAACCATCAAGCGGGTCTTATATCCGTGACCAAACAGAACTCCATTTCAGGGCAGGATAATTATCATGGCATTTTTCGAATTTCCCGGATTGAAATTTGATCTCGGCGATACTGCAGAAGCGATCCGAGAAACCGTTTCATCCTTTGCTGAGGCCGAAATCGCGCCGCGCGCCGCCGAAATCGATGAAAAAAATGAATTTCCCAGCGATCTGTGGCGCAAGTTTGGTGATCTTGGTCTGCTGGGTATGACGGTTCCCGAGGAAGATGGTGGTACCGGCCTTGGCTATCTTGAACATGTGATTGCCATGGAAGAAATCAGCCGCGCATCGGCCTCGGTTGCTCTTTCCTATGGGGCGCATTCCAACCTGTGCGTCAATCAGATCAAGCGTAACGCCAATGCCGAACAAAAGGCAAAGTATCTGCCGAAGCTGATGAGTGGCGAGCATGTCGGTGCGCTGGCCATGAGCGAGCCGGGGGCTGGTTCGGATGTGGTATCGATGAAATTGCGTGCCGAGAAAAAGGGCGACCGTTTCATCCTGAATGGCAACAAGATGTGGATCACCAATGGCCCGGATGCCGATACGCTGGTGGTCTACGCCAAAACCGATATCGATGCTGGTCCCAAGGGAATTACGGCTTTTATCATTGAAAAAGGTTTCAAGGGGTTCTCGACCGCGCAGAAGCTCGACAAGCTTGGCATGCGGGGCTCCAACACCTGTGAACTGGTGTTTCAGGATTGCGAAGTGCCCGAGGAAAACATTCTTGGCAATCTGAATGGCGGTGTCCGCGTTTTGATGAGCGGCCTTGATTACGAGCGTGCTGTTCTGGCAGCAGGCCCGACCGGCATCATGCGCGCCTGCATGGATGTGGTCGTGCCTTATATTCACGAACGCAAACAGTTCGGCAAAGCGATTGGCGAGTTTCAGCTGATGCAGGGCAAGATTGCCGATATGTACACCACAATGAATGCCTGCCGCGCCTATGTTTACGAAGTTGCCAAGGCATGTGATCGTGGTGAAACATCGCGCAAGGATGCGGCAGGTGTGATCCTTTATGCTGCGGAAAAAGCAACCTGGATGGCGCTTGAAGCCATACAGACGTTGGGTGGCAATGGCTATATCAACGAATATCCGACCGGCCGCCTGTTGCGCGATGCTAAGCTTTATGAAATCGGTGCTGGAACAAGTGAAATCCGTCGCATGTTGATCGGCCGCGAGCTTTTTGGCGAAACCGCCTAATCCCCTATTTGGAATACAGGATCAGATTCATGAGCAATTCAGACCCTATCGTTATCGTTTCCTGCGCCAGAACCCCGATGGGCGGCATGCAGGGTGATTTTGCAACCGTTACCGCATCCGAACTGGGCGGCGTTGCCATCAAGGCCGCGCTTGAACGTGGCGGTGTTGCAGCCGACGATGTAGACGAAGTCATCATGGGTAACGTTCTGTCCGCCGGTCAGGGGCAGGCCCCGGCGCGTCAGGCCGCATGGAATGCAGGCATCCCGCGTTCTGCGGGTGCGACGACGATCAACAAGATGTGCGGGTCGGGCATGAAAGCCGTGATGTTTGCCCATGATATTCTGCGTGCTGGCAGTGCCGATGTCATGGTCGTTGGTGGTATGGAAAGTATGACCAACGCACCCTTCCTTCTGCCCAATATGCGTAGTGGTCAGCGTTACGGTCATACCGAGGTCTATGATCACATGGCGCTGGATGGGCTTGAGGATGCCTATGAAAAAGGTCGTTCGATGGGCACCTTTGCCGAGGCGACAGTTGATAAATATGGCTTTACCCGTGAACAGCAGGATGATTACGCGATAACGTCACTGACGCGTGCACAGAATGCGGCAAATGCCGGGCATTTCGATACGGAAATTGCCCCGGTGTCATTTACCACCCGTAAAGGTGATGTAACCATTTCCGCCGATGAACAGCCGCCCAAAGCGAAACCGGAAAAAATCCCGACCTTGCGTCCGGCATTCCGTAAGGACGGTACCGTGACAGCGGCTCATTCGGCATCCATTTCGGACGGAGCGGCGGCAATGGTAATGATGCGCCAGTCCGAGGCAGAAAAACGTGGTTTGAAACCTTTGGCGAAAATCATGGGACATGCAACCCATGCGCAAGAGCCGTGCTGGTTCACGACCGCCCCGATTGACTCGATTAAAAAAGTGCTGGCGAAAACCGGTTGGGCCAAGGATGACGTTGATCTTTGGGAAATCAACGAAGCCTTTGCTGTGGTGGCAATGGCCGCCATGCGTGATCTCGACCTTGACCATGGCAAAGTCAATATCCATGGCGGTGCCTGTGCGCTTGGCCATCCGATTGGTGCGACCGGTGCACGTCTGCTGGTGACTTTGATCCATGCACTTAAAACCCATGGTGGAACCAAGGGGGTGGCATCACTTTGTATTGGTGGTGGCGAAGCAACTGCGGTCGCCATAGAGCTTTTGTGAGCCAGATTAAAGTTGTTCTAAAAATCAGTGATTGGGGCTACCAACTTGCGCGAATTCACCCTATTTTGTCGCCAGAGTGATTGACGAGGATGAGGGAATTCGCGTGATGTCAAAACCGACAGTCGACCGGATGCTTGCCGGATTTAAAAGCTTCAAGGCGATGTATTACGAGCAACGCCCTGAACGAGTAGAAGATTTGGTCAATATGGGCCAAAAGCCGGAAGTTCTGCTGATTGCCTGTTCGGACTCCCGTGTTGATCCGGCGATTTTGACCAATGCCGAACCGGGTGAGATGTTCGTCGTTCGTAACGTGGCAAACCTGGTGCCGCCTTATGAGCCTGACGAGAATTATCACGGAACGTCGGCTGCAATCGAATTTGCCGTTCGCGATCTTAAGGTCAAGGATATCGTCATTCTTGGTCATTCGGGATGTGGCGGTATGGCGGCTTTGGTCGAGCATGGTGACGCGGGCAAGGTGCCTGATCGTGACTTTATCGGCGAATGGGTCAGCATTGCGAAATGCTGCCTCCATCGCGGGCCGGATGTGGATAAGGTATCCCGGCATTCGATCCGTAATTCGCTCGAAAATCTGATGACTTTCCCGTTCATCAAGGAACGGGTCGATGCCGGTGACCTTAACCTGCATGGTTGGTGGTACGGCATGAAGGAAGGCATCCTGTGGCGTTTTGACGCCGAACAGGACAAGTTTGTGCAGGGCGAAGAATAAGCTCTGGTCTGATCCATAGGTTCCAAACCTGTTCCGATCGCATGGCCGGTGCATCGCCCAATGGGGAGGATGGCCGCCATGCGGTTGGAAGAACATCAAATCATGGTGCGCGATACCGCGCGCGAGTTCGCCGAAAATGAACTCAAACCTCATGCCGCAAAATGGGATATCCACCATACCTTCCCGGCCGAAGCGATTGCCGGGCTGGGTGAGCTTGGTTTTTTGGGCATGCTCGTGCCCGAAGAATATGGCGGGGCGGGCATGGATCATGTCGCCTATGCGCTGGCGTTAGAAGAAATTGCTGCGGGCGACGGTGCAACATCGACCATCATGTCGGTACACAATTCGGTTGGTTGCATGCCAATCCTGAAATTTGGCACCGAAAATCAGAAAGAAAAATATCTGGTCCCGATGGCGCGTGGCGAAAAGATCGGCGCATTTTGCCTGACCGAACCTCAGGCCGGATCAGATGCCAGTGCACTGCGCACGCGTGCTGTGCGCGACGGAGACGACTGGATTATCAACGGCTCCAAACAATTCATCACGTCCGGCAGTGAGGGTGATGTGGCGATTGTATTTGCCGTTACAGACCCGGAAGCAGGTAAGCGCGGCATTTCGGCCTTTATCGTACCGACCGATACGCCGGGTTACGTTGTTTCCCGGGTTGAGGAAAAGCTTGGTCAGAATGCTTCTGACACCTGTCAGATCACGTTTGTGGAATGCCGGGTGCCAGCGGAAAATATGCTGGGCGAGGAAGGGCAGGGCTACAAGATCGCACTCGCCAACCTTGAAGGCGGGCGCATCGGCATTGCCGCCCAGTCGGTCGGCATGGCGCGTGCGGCGTTCGAGGCCGCCAAGGACTACGCCAACGAACGCGAAACATTCGGCAAAAAGATCATTGATCATCAGGCCGTGGCGTTTCGCCTTGCCGATATGGCCACCAAGATCGATGCCGCCCGGTTGCTGGTTCATCGCGCCGCTGCCTTACGCGATGACCACAAGCCGTGTTTGACCGAGGCCTGCATGGCCAAGATGTTTGCGTCTGAAATTGCCGAAGAAGTCTGCTCGAGCGCCATCCAGATCCACGGTGGCTATGGATATCTGAAAGACTTCCCGGTCGAACGGATTTACCGTGATGTCCGGGTGTGCCAGATCTATGAAGGCACATCCGACATCCAGCGTCTGGTGATCGCGCGGTCGCTGGCCGATTAAATGCCGGGTGGTGGGCCAAATCGATCTAGATAGCGTTCGGCGCGGGGCAATGCGTTGTGAAGAAACTGATCTGGTTCGCGTAACCAAAGGCCTTTGATTTCCTTTGATTTTTGCTCCGATATCAGAACGTTACGAGGCAGCAGGGTAAGTTCTGCATTCCATCCCGGCCAGCGTTGTCTCGCCCGCTTGAAATAATGGGCGATTAGGTCGGTGCGCTTGCTATAACCATGATAGTCAAATGCCCACTCGTTCCATATGACGATAATATGGCTGCCGGTATAACCTTCAAACGGGCGTAGCCAGAGTGGCTGCATTGTCCTTGTTGTGTGCCGATCAAGAAAGGCGTGTGCGAGAATGTGACACGCACCGCAGGCAAAAAAGACCCTGTCGGGTAGGTTCCAGCGTTTGGCCGGATCGGATTTGCAGTAATTTTTGGTGCGGGGCTGATACATGCCTGTGTTCCGGGTCTATTTTCCGGGATGCAGTTTGTGTTTGTCGAGCAATCGGCGGAACTGATGATAATTCAGGCTGAGTTGTTTGGCGGCTTCGGTCTGATTGTTGGCGTTGTCTGCCAGTGCCTTTTCCAGAAGGCGAATTTCGAAGGCTGCGACTTCTGATTTGAAGTCGATGCCGGTTTCGTCGCCTGAGTTTTGGGGCGCAGCCTTGGCCGGGGCGGCGGTTTTGGCTCCGGTTTCGGACCATATGTTGGCAAAGGGATCAAGTACGATACGCCCAAGCGGGTTTTCGTCATCTTCAGCCAGATAAAGGCTGCGTTCAACCGCGTTGCGCAATTCGCGGACATTGCCCGGCCATGAATGGGTCAGAAGCTGTCGTGCGGCGGTGGGAGTAAAGCCTGCAAAAACGGAACGTGACAGGCGCTTGGTCATTTCAAGGGCAAATTGTTCGGCAAGCGGCAGAATATCATCGGATCGTTCTCGAAGTGGCGGTACGGCAATTACATCAAAGGCAAGGCGATCAAGCAGGTCGGCGCGGAATTTTCCCTGATGGGCCAGTTCGCGCAAATTTTCATTGGTGACGCCAATCACGCGGGTATCGATTTCAATTACGTCAGAGCCGCCAACGCGTTCTATTTCACCGTATTCAACAACGCGCAGAAGCTTTTCCTGCACCATCGGGCTGGCGGTGGCGATTTCGTCCAAAATAATGGTGCCGCCATGTGCGCGTTCAAATCGTCCGACATGGCGTTTGGTGGCTCCGGTAAACGCGCCGGCCTCGTGGCCGAATAGCTCGGTATCAAGCAGGCTTTCGGTCAGGGCCGCGCAATTGACTTTGATCAGAGGGCCGCCCCAGCGCCGGGACAGATAATGCAGGCGTGATGCAATCAGCTCCTTGCCCGACCCGCGTTCGCCGATCACCAGACACGGCCGTTCAATCGGCGCCAGACGTGAAACATGTTCAAGGGCGGCCAGAAAAACGGGATCTTCACCCAATATTGGTTGTAAACTGTCCATTTCGCGAAAAACGTTATCGAAAAACGATATTAAAGTCGCGAAAAATATAACTTCGCAAAAGTGACAATATAGTAATTCATTGATTTTGTTGAAAAATAAAACTGGCACGCTGCCTGCAATAGTTGGATCAGAATTTTTGCGTCCCCCGTATTCTTAAGGAGATCAGACAATGGGCGTGTTCTCGCGTTTGTCCGATATCGTAAATGCCAATATCAACTCGCTTCTGGATCGTGCCGAAGATCCGGAGAAAATGGTTCGATTGATGATCCAGGAAATGGAAGATACCCTGGTCGAAGTGCGTTCCGCTGCCGTCAAGGCGATTGCCGACAAGAAGGAAGTCGAGCGCAAGCTCAAGAAACTTCATGACGGTCAGCTTGAGTGGGAAGGCAAAGCAGAATTTGCCATTTCCAAAGGCCGTGATGATCTGGCGAAAGGTGCGTTGATGGCGCGTCGCCGTCTGGCCGATCAGAGCGTCGTGCTGGAGCGCGAGCTTGAAGTGATCGAGGAAACGCTTGGCAAGTTCGATGATGATCTGAACAAGCTTCAGAACAAGCTCAACGAAGCCAAGGGCAAGCAGCGTGCAGTTGAAATCCGCATGCAGACCGCCGAAAAGCGTGTCAAGATGCGTGAAAAGCTGCATTCCGGTCAGATCGACGAAGCGCTTCTGCGCTATGAGCAGATGGAACGCCGCATTGACGAGCTTGAGGCCGGCGCGGACTCCTGGGACCTTGGTCGTGGGCAGAGCCTTGAAGAGCAGTTCGATGATCTTGAAGCCGAGGTCGGGATCGAGGACGATCTGAAAGAGCTTAAGGCTCGGGTCAAAAAAGACAAATAATCAGCGGTTTGCGTGTTTCGATGCGATAAGCTGCAACAAAGGTTGAGCTGACTGAAATGTGGGCGATTGCTGTACCGCTAATTGTGTTTGTTGTCGTCGTCGGTCCGGTATGGGTTGTGTTTCACTACATAACACTCTGGAAACGGATGAAAGCCGAACAGCAAAAATCCAGTCCGGAACAGGTGGCGAAGGAAAAGGAAATCGTCGCCATGCTGAAAGGCCGGGCAGAACGCCTTGAAAATCGTGTCGAAACACTTGAACGCCTGTTGGATGCCGAGGTTGCCGAATGGAGGAACAGGATATGACTGCCCAGCAAGCTGCTGCCGGTGCCGGTTATCAGCGCGGTCACAAGAAACATCGTCATGGCGGATGCCGTTTCCGGCATCATGACCAGGATGGCAAGGAATGCGGTGGCGTCATTCGCAGGACAACACGCGGGATCGCGGAGAAGTTCGGTATCCCGCGCAAAGGGGTTCTGATCGCCTTCATCCTGATCCTGATTTTCAGCTTCCCTGTCGGTGTGATGCTGTTTGCCCTTGCATGGGCCTATGTGCATCATCCGGAATGGTTTGATGGTCTGCGCGGCAAATTCCGCGGGGCCGGTCGCCCGGGAACATATAATGCCTCGACCACGCATGCCGGTGCGACCGAAGAACGTCCGACCATGGGTGTCGATTTCGAGGAGCCCTGGATGGAAGACCTTCGCGAGAAATTCGATGATCTCGAACGTCGGACCGGTTCGATGGAAGGTTATGTGGCTTCCGGCGATTACCGGCTCGCTTCCGAGCTTGAAAAGATGAAAAAGAACGATGCCAGCGACAAGCATGATGTCGATGGTAAATCTGACGACGCTTCATCCTCCCCCAACGATAAAGCGTAACGCATGCTGTGATGACGCCGGTATCAATCCCCCCTGCCTTGCAGTGATACCGCATGATATTCAGCATTGCTGCCTGACCGGGCCTGTTTTGCAGGCCCGGTTTCTTTTTGAGGAACTTTGGATTAATCGCAAGTATTTGCTGAAAAATACCGAAATAGCGTTTATCACTATACCTAATTTAAAGGTTTTCCCGGTTAGCTTGATGCCGAACGTACGGCGGGCATGCCGGAAAATCAGCCGGAAAGCGGGGTGGGGTGATAATGGCAACCATGATTGAACATCCGGGCGAGCAGGACTTCCTGCACCGGCTGATGCTTGATAATCCATGGTGGGATGGCATCACCGACGATCTGGTTCATGATCTGCCGCAACGCGCCTTTTTCAAACGGTTCTGGACGGCGATTGAAAAGAATGACGGATCAAAGGCCGTTGTTTTAACCGGGCCACGTGGGGTTGGCAAAACCGTCATGCTGCGTCAGGCGGTGGCTGAATTGCTGAATACTGATACCCCGCGGCGTCATGTTTGCTATATCTCGCTTGAACATCCGCTGTTTCTGGAAATCGACCTGCCGCGTCTGCCAAAGCTTCTGCGTTCGATGCGGGGCATATCGGCAGACCATCCGCTATGGCTGTTTATCGACGAGGTTTCCTATCAGCGTGACTGGGAAGACCGGATCGCGAAATTGCTGGTCGCTGATCCGATGTTGCGCGTGGTCGCGGTTAGCGCGCTGGCGCCAAAGAAGGATGCACTTGGTCATATTCAAAGCCTGTTTTTACCGCCCTTCAGTTTTGCCGAATATCTTGAGCAGCGCGGGATCGCGCCATCGGATGTGTTGCCGCAAACCCCGAATGTAGGGCGCTATACCGCCGATATTCCCGATGGCCTGATCGAGCTTAACGATCTGTTCGAGGCCTATATCAATGAAGGTGGCTTCCACGATCGTGATGGCGAGGCAGGATCAATCCATCGGTCACTTCATTCGGATCTTCCGGGGCTGCATGGCATTTCAAGCCCGTCGGATCTCCATCGGTTGTTTGTGCTTCTTGCCTATAACACGGGTGCAGAATTTTCGATCGAGACACTGGCGCGCGAGCTTGATATCGCCAAAAACACGCTGCGTCGTTATCTTGAATATCTTGAAAGTGCGTGGCTGGTTCGCAGGCTTGAGCGAGTTGATCAGGACGCCAAGCCATTTCAGCGCGCGGTGGCGTTCAAGGTGCATTTGATCCATCCGGGCCTTCGGACCGGCCTGATCGGTGCCAAGGCGATAGATAGCGGAACTATTACCCGGTTGGCGGAAACAGCGATCCAGACCCAGTTCCTGACATCAAGTGCGGGGATTGAAAGCCTGTATTACGCACGCTGGGGGCATTACGAGGTGCCGTTTGTCTTCCTTGACCGGCGCAGCGGAACACCGCTTTTTGCCTATCACTGTCTGTGGCGGGATGAAGGTATTCGCAAACCTAGGGAAATCCGCGCACTGGTCAATTTCCGCACCAGTCATGCCTTGCCACTTGGGGCATTCGTCCTGACCAAAGCGCAATGGCATGGCGGTAAAATCGGTGGTGTGCCAATGCGTTTTGAACCCGCGAGTGTCCTGGCACTTCGGATCGGGCTGGAATTCTCGCAGCTCTAATGTCGTGGCTTCACAGTGCAGGGTTGGTGGCGTCTGTTCCGGGCAGTATGTCGCGGCCCTGACGGTTGCGACAGGAACTGCATAGGACAAGGCAAAGGAGGTCGTTTATGACGACACTTTCAAAGCTTTCCCGAACTTTCGCAGCCGCGACCCTGCTGGTTTGTGGGCTGTTTATGCTCAGTGCTGCATCTGCAACGGCACAGGTTGCGTGCCCGGTCGGCACGATCACAAATGCCGGCCTGCCCAACATCAATGGTGACCATGTTTTCTGTGGTGAGATTAATGGCAAAGGCAAAGCTGTCGGTTTCCACTCCCGCCCCGGAGGAAATAATCCTGCGGGTGGGGGGATTACGAATGTTGTGATCACCCAGACAGCGAACCCGATGGGAATTTACAACATATCCTTCGATAAGAACGGGGTTCCGAAATCGATTTCGACAATGTTCCCCGACAGCTGTTCCCAGGATGAGGTTGTGAACTCCATCCTTTATGCTGAAGCCAATCAGGAAGCATGTCCGACCGGGGCACCCGGTTGGGTGGTGTGCGGGAAAAATCGACCAGATCCGGTGTTGGCGACACAGGGGCCGTATTGCGAAGGTGACGACGATTCGAACCGTTTTTACATCGCGGTTGGGGTTAATGGTGGAAACATCAACACCGCGTTCCCGCTGCGTTAACCGCGAAATGTGAGGCTTGAAAATGGCAGGCGGTGAAATGATGGTGCCCGATTGGCCCGGCAGGATTGTTGGCGACGAAGGGCATGATCGCATCGCCGCCTGTCTTGTTATGGATATTCAGAATGCACCGGAATGGGCGCAGATCGTGCTTGATCGGGTCGATGCCGTTATCAATGGCGACGAAGGCCATTGGGAGATGGCAATGAATGCCTATATTTTAAAAGTGGACCCGGCCATTTGTGAGATTACCCCGGCATATGAAGAGCAGGGCGAGGAGATTGTCTGGGTGCCCTCTTCAGAATTTCGTGCAGCACTTGTCGCATGGATAAAACAGATGGATAAATCAACGGGTTAACCAGCCGATAAGCAATTTGATCAATGCTGGCGCCAAATTTGACGTTTTGCGGGGACAAAATCGTGATTGCAGGCCTTTGGCGGCTTTGGAGGCCGGTGTTTCTTATGCTGATCGCTGTGATATCGGCATCGCAGGTGGCGTATGCTGCGGAAAAAACAGAACCGGGCGATACACTGGTCAAATTTCTGCGGCAATATGTCGAGCAGGCCGGTTTGCCGGGGGCAGTGATCGGCATTGGTTATGGTGACGGCCAGATGCGTTTTGCCGCGACCGGATATGCTGCGGTGAATCCTGACAAGGGCATGACCCGGGAAAGGCAGTTCTATATCGGGTCGCTGACCAAGATGATGACGGCGGTGGTCGTGTTGCAGCTGGCGTCTGAAAAGCGGATTGATCTTGCTGATCCAATTGCCAAATGGCTTCCCGAAGAGTTTCGCGACAAGATTGCCAACGCCAGAATTGCCACCATCCGCGATCTTTTGCGCAACAGCTCAGGCATTCCCGATTATCTGGATGGGGAGTTTTTCTTTGAGCTGGTCGGGCGCGATCCTCAGCATGGATGGCGCAATCGCGAATTACTGCCGCTGATTGCGGGCCGCGAGGCACATTTCAAACCCGGTACGCAATATAACCCATCCAACAGTAACTACATCCTGCTAGGTGTGTTGATCGAGCAGGTCGAGGGTGATCATATCGAAGCAGTGTTTAATCGGCGGATTTTCGAACCGGCCGAAATGCGCAATACATCCTTTGGCCGGTATCCGCGACCCGATGATCTGGCGCGTGGTTTCGATGATGCCAATGGGGATGGCAAGCTTGAAGATGTGACTGACTTTGATGTTGGTGATCAGTTGGCCGATGGCGGGGTGATTTCAACTGCAGAAGACCTTTTGAAATTCGGGCGAGCTCTGTTTGCAGATGGTATTCTGCTTGGCCCGAATGCGCTGGAACGCGCGACGACCGATACGCTGTTTGCCGGGGAAGGTTCCTATGGCTATGGCATGATGATCGGCAATACCGAGTGGGGCCCGGTCTGGGGACATGATGGAATTTATTTCGGGTATTCCGCGGAGTTTTCATGGTTTCCGAAACAGGGTGTCACGATTGTTTTTCTGTCCAATGGTCGGGCGTTAAACGAGGTGCCACCTGTGACGGGTCTGCTGTTGTCGGGCCTGTTTGGTAAGGCTCAATAGCACGGCCATTGTTTAACTCATTGAATATAGATTGATAATTTTCACTCTACCATGTGCAGGGGTGGATTTATGCCCGTGACGCATAACAGATAGGATTATAATAGTTAGAATCCTATCTAATTTTTCTGTTATGTTTTGCGCATGGAAAACAATGATCCCGATACCCCTTATCTGAGTCTTGGAAGCACGTTGATGCGTGTCGCACGCTGTTGGCGGCGCGAGATTGACCGCACATTGCAGTCGCATGGGCTGTCTCAAACCATGGTGATGCCCCTGATTGTTCTCAATCGGGCAGCCGGTCCGGTGCGGCAAGGTTTGATCGCAGATGAGATCGGTGTTGAAGGCCCATCGCTTGTGCGGGTTATTGATGCACTGGAACGCGACGGGCTCATTTCGCGGGTTTGCGATCTGAGCGACCGGCGTGCCAAAATGGTTGCGCTGACGGCAGCAGGCAAAGACAAAGCCGCCGAGATCGAAGTCATTCTTGCCGATATCCGCAACGAACTGACGGCTGATATCGACCCCGAAAATCTTGCGACCACGCTTGATGTCATGCAGCAATTGCTTGGCAAGCTGGCGCAACGCGACGGCGAAGCATAGAGGAAGGGGACAGGATGTTTACAAATATTCTTGCCCTGCGTCCCAAAGGTGCTGACTGGCTGTTTTCGGCAAAAACGTTTGCCGCGGCGGTTCTTGCATTATTCATTGCGCTGGCATTTGATCTTGATCGGCCTGTCTGGGCGATGGCAACGGTCTATATCGTTGCCCATCCTTTGTCCGGTGTTCTGGCGTCCAAGGCACTTTATCGTGTGATCGGAACGATCATTGGGGCGGTTGCGGCGATTGTAATGGTGCCCAATCTTGTGAATGCGCCGGTTTTGCTATCGCTTGCGCTCGCACTTTGGGTTGGGGGCTGTCTTTATCTTTCCCGACTGGACAGGACGCCCAAAAGCTACCTTTTCATGCTGGCGGGCTATACCGCAGCGATTGTCGGTTTTCCGTGCGTAACGGACCCCGGGATTATTTTTGATACGGCCGTTGCGCGTGTCCAGGAAATTTCGCTTGGCATCATTTGTGCCACACTTGTCAGTCATATCATTTTCCCACGCCATGTCGGCCCGGTCGTCGCTGCACGGATTGATGGCTGGATGGGCGATATTGCCGACCTGGCAAAGCTAAGTTTTGATGCCGGTTCTGATCCTGAAAAATTGCATCAGGACCGGACACGCATCGCGGCAGATATTGGTGAATTGCACGGGCTTTCTGTTCATCTGGGATATGAAAAGTCCCGATTTGCTGGGCGAACCCGCCAATTGCAGGCCCTGCAAAGCGCGATAGCCGCTCTTTTGCCTGTGTTTTTCGCCGTTCATGACAGAATAACAGCGCTTGCCGATTACAATGGGAGCATCGCCAAAGATTTGCGGGCCATTCTCGATGATGTTGCGATCCATATGGCAACCGGCCACTACGATGGTTCGTCAGCGCAGGCGCTTCATACGCGAATTGCCGCATATGGTGCCGAGTTTTCGAATGCATCGGAATGGGATGGCCTGTTGCAGCTTAATCTTTGTAATCGTCTGCATCGGCTTTTGAATTTTTATTCAGATTGCTGCCGGTTGTGGGATGGGTTGCGTGTCGACAATGTTCCAGCCGACGTCGTGGATCGCTGGCGTGATAGCGTACAGGACCGGGCTTTGCATCGGGATTACGGTGTCGCGTTCCGGTCTGGCTTGACGGCGGTGATTGCAACCTTGCTGGTGTGTGGTTTCTGGATCGTGACGGCTTGGCCGGCCGGCAGCACGGCCGCGATGATGGCGGCAGTCGGTGCCAGTATCATGTCGTTTCTGGATAATCCGGTTCCGGCCTTAAAGGGCTTCATCCGTTATACTGCGATGGCAATTGTTGTCGTGATTATCTACAGCCTTGCGATTTTGCCCGCTATCGATGGTTTCCCGCTCCTTGTGATGGCGTTTGCACCCTATTTCCTTTTGCTGGGAGTGTTGATGACTTCGCCGCAGACCTATGGGTTTGCTCTGGCGATGCTGGTCAATGTTGTGATGATCCTGAATGTCGATACCAGTTACAGCAGCGATTTTGCGACTTTGCTCGATGGCGGAATTGCTTCTCTTGCCGGTTTTGCAGTTGCCGCGGTCGTGACGGCTTTTGTCCGTAGCGTGACGGTAGATGACAGTATCCGGCGTCTGGTGATGTCGAACTGGCGCGATATCAGTGCAATCGCGCGCGGGACGGTCAGCTTGCCACGGATGGTTATGGTCCGTCGCCTGCTGGATCGGCAGGGATTGATTTTGCCGAGGCTGGCACTCGCACCGGACCATCGCGACACCCTGATGCGCGCAATGCCCGAAGTTTCAATCGCGGCCAGCATTTATGACCTGCGTCGTTTCAAGGGGCTGGCGGATCGGCGCATCGTAGCAAAGCTTGATGGCGTTTTGCGTAACATGGCCCGACATTTCGATAATCGTCGTCATGACTTCTCCGCACTGCCCGATCCGCTGATCGTTGAAGAAGTCGACGATATCCTGCGCGACGTGGTGGCGATTTCGCCCTCACCATTGCGTGGTAAATTGCTGATCCCTTTGATTGCGCTACGTCGTGCCTTGTCACGGACCGGTGCGCCAATGCTGGATCGCCCGGCAGAAAAAGCACTCGTGCCTGACCTGCCACCCCTGATGGGAGAAACCGCATGATCAATCCGACGGTCGATATTTATGGCGTGTTTGTACCCGCCTTTCTGATGATGGCGCTTGGCGCCTGGTTCTGCCTGAAAGTGCTGCATGTTGGCCTTGCGCGGATCGGTTTTTACAAGATAACCGCGCATCCTGCTTTGACGGATCTGGCCCTGTTCGTGCTGATCCTGACCGCACTTTCGGGATTATTTGTTCAATAGGTGACGATATGAAACCGACTTTTGCCAATTTCCTTCGCGCTTTGGTGACGCTTGTTCTTGTTCTGGCGGCATCGGCTGGCGGTTATCAGCTGTATGATTACTATATGAATTCCCCTTGGACGCGAGATGGCCGGGTTAGTGCCGATGTCGTTGCGATTGCGCCGGATATCGCTGGTTTGGTCAGTGAGGTGCATGTTGGCGATAACCAGATTGTTCGCGCCGGGGATTTGCTGTTTTCCATTGATCCCGCCCGTTATCAGGTGGCCGTCGATCAGGCACAGGCGAAGCTTGAAAGTGCCATCGCCGCACGGGATCAGGCCCAGCGTGAAATGAAACGCTACAAGGGGCTTGATAGCGACGTTGTGTCGCGCCAGAAAAAAGAACAGGTTGCAACTAACCTTGCCACTGCACAGGCAGATATGGATCTGGCCAAGGCCGATCTTGACCTTGCGGTTTTGAATTTGGCGCGGACCAAGGTTGTTGCCCCGGTGGATGGCATCCTGACAAATTTCTCGTTGCGCCGGGGAAACTATGTTGGTGCAGGGCAGGCGATTGCTGCTCTGGTCGATAGCCAGTCATTCTATGTCGCTGGTTATTTCGAGGAAACCAAACTGCCGCGTATCGCAGTCGGCGATCAGGTCGAAGTCCGTCTGATGGGTGAAGATGACGCTATTTATGGTCATGTGGTCAGCATTGCGGGTGGCATTCAGGATAGTGAACGGTCGGGTGCAGGCGGAAACCTTGCAAATGTCAAACCGACCTTCAGCTGGGTCCGCTTGGCGCAACGTGTGCCCGTGCGCGTATCGCTTGATAACGTCCCTGAAAGTGTCCGGTTGGTTGCAGGGCGTAGTGCTACGGTAACGGTACTGGACGAAAAAGACGGAAGCCCTTTCCGGGCGTCCGTCTTTTAAGGAACATCTAGTTTCCGATTCCACTCAGCAAGGAGGGGGTCCCAAACTGTTTGAGTTCGGCATTGGAATGCTCAAAGTAGCTTGCCCAGAAATTCTCAAGTGCTTTCAATGCCAAAGATGAACGATATTTCCCATTGGCAAGATAACCACCGCCAATGACATATACTTTGGCCTTGTCCATATTTTCAAATGCAAGCTTTCTACTGAGCTTGCTGATTTCTTGGTCGACGTTGAGAGCTTCCAGTTTGCCAGTGCCATACAGCGACAGCAGGGCAGAGTTTTCCATCATGTCTGAAACTATAAGGACATACTTTTCCGGTGTTTCAGACTTTGCGATAATATCCTTTGCAACAACGGAAAGGTTGGAAACAATTTCTGTTTTGGGAAGTTCGGTTGTTGCTTTGGAAAATGCATGGATTAGAGCACGCCCAGCATATTGACGCACTTGAGTGTCCTGTGTTTCGTAACACTGATCCAGTTGCCGCAAGATTTTCTTGGAAACGGAATACCGAACGTCATCAATCAAGCGGTTATCAATGACACCTTTGAGAATTACCTCAGTGTAGAACCCCGCAGCATTGGCGGAAAAACCGATAATTTGGATGGTATCCCCTGGGCTCAGAAAGTCGATGATTTTCCGATATGTTTCTTCCTGAAGCTTTTCGGGTAACTCCATTGTTTGGTCGACAAGCACATATAAATCTCGTGTCGGAACTGGAGGATTGATATCCCCCAGCATGACCAACTGATAGCAGCTGTCGATTTTTGCGGTTGCGGCGTTTGCAGATTGTTGGCTGAGGCCAAAGAATGCAGCAGCAGAAAACAGCGTAGCGGCAAATAGATGCCCTAACTTCTGTGTCGTCTTTGGAATCGTATGTTTAAGAATCAAGTCCGAGCTCCTTGCGCATGCGTTCTCGCATTTCTTCTTCGGTCTCGACATGCTTTTCTTTTGCCTCTTTTTCGGCAAGCAGTTCCCTGCGAATGCGTGCTTTCATTTCTTCTTGGCTCTCCGCAACAGCAGGTGGATTGTCCGTTTTTGCGGGTTCTGGTTCGGACGTAATCTTCGTACTTTCTGACGTCGATGCTTTGGTTTCGGCTGAACGAGCAAGTTTGCGTGCTTCGCTGTTTTGGCGAGATTGCTCTGCTTTGAGTTCAGATTGTTCGTAATGCTCGATAAATGTACGATCTGCAGAATGTTGCAAAACTTCCCTGTGCGTTTTATCTACCCCATTGGCTGCAGCGTTTTCGGTTAGTCGTGCCTGCAAATTTGAGAGGTGCTTTTGTGCAACCCTGGCGATTGCATCACGTTTGCGCTCATACCAAGCCTCATAAGACATCCTGCTTGGAAAACTGCGAATGATGCGTCGCGCTGCAGAGCTTTCCTTGCCTGCGAAGCCAGTTTTATAACCGATGCCGATACCCATGATCTGAATCAGGATGAATAAAGTTGCCAGAATGGCATAGGTCGTTAGGTTGGCAGCATCACGTGCGCCTTCCTGTTCGTTCTGTGCCTGGTTGTCAGCTTCAGCCTGCGGCTGAGTCAGAACATCAGGAAGTCCTTCAGAATGAAGGCTTTCAAGTGAGAAGAGGGAATTACTCGACGGCGTGGTTGCGCCAATGGTTTCCGCAGTTTTTTCCTGTTGGTAGGTCTCATAGCGCACATATGTTGCGCCAATGGCGACCCCGATGATGGCGATTGTCGCAATGATGGTCCACATTGGTGCGCCGGGCGTAACGTGTGCATTTGTATCAACGCGATGGAGAATCTGCATATAGGCGGGGTCATCATCATCAACTTGATCATTTTCAAGGGTAACCTTGTTGGTGCGCCCCAGAAGATTTGGGCGATCTTCCGAAATGTCATGCATCCACCATGTGCGAATTTTCTTGATCAGGCCACGTTTGTGAAGTTCGTGACCTGATTGATGGGTCAGAAACACCAAAACACAGGAGATTAGGAAGGCAATAAAGAAGGATCCCTGAACCTGCAATTGCTCACTGGCTCCTGGCAAGGTATAGCCCGCAAGTACATAGGCAAAACCAAGAGCTTCGACAAAGACCATGGCAATCAGAAGAATGCGCATGAGGATGCCAAGTTCGTTCCGGCCCAGTTCTTGTACTTTTCCAAGGTAACTTTTGGAACGGTCGTACATTTCAGGATCGGCTGCAATACGCCGGATATCACCCGCAAAGTCATCGCAAAGAGTACGCTCGGAAGCAAACCAACCATCTTTGCGGACAGAAATGTCCTTGGCGAGGCGACGTGTTTTACCAATCAGGGGTAAGCTATAGAGCGCGCTCTTGAAAAAAAGTTTTACTTCATCCCACCAAGCAATGACGAGAATGAAAAAGATGGCTGTCAGAACCGCTGCGCCAATGATGGCACGATATGCTAACAAGAATGCGTAAAGTTCATCCATTTTTATTGTTCCGTGCTTTGGGCTTTTTTCAAGTGCATCGCGGTTGCAAACACTTTGCTGTCTTTATCGTAATATATACGCGCTTGTGCATGGCCTTGTTGAGTCATGTCGTGCGGGAAGAACGTATCGACGCATCTCACCGGCCAAGCGCTTTCATCAAAGAAGACGCGATAGACGACGCCGTTTGTCCCGACATATGACCTCGCCGAGCCCTCAGCACTCAGATTCGGTTCTTGATCCCCTTTCCTGTAATTTTCAAATACAAAGAGACCGGGGTTTTTATCAACAAGGCCGCTATCTTCCAGCACTGCCACTTTGGTTAGTCCGACAAGATGTTTGTTGACGCTGTCATGCCAAGAGGTTGAGTAAAGTCCGGGAATATACTCCGATGTGCGATGAACCGGCTTGTCCCCATCCAGAGACATGATGTTTCCAACCGGGCGATAGCTGTCACTGATGCAAGCTGTGCCAAGCATGATGTCTTCTCCGTTGGAAGCGTTGGCTTCGGAGATCGGCCACAGGTAAGAAAGAAGAGGTTCCTCTTCTTGGTTTTTATCGACACTTGCAGCCAGGTTCTGATCAAATTCATCAATTGGCTGGCCACCAAAATCAATTGATTTACCTGATTTCAATGTGGCGATTACGGTTTTAGTATTGGGTAAGATTTCGGGTTTTGTTTCTGCTGCAGGTTCGGATTTTTGTGGTGGTTGCGGTGTGCCTGGAGTCTCGTGCGATTTAGCAACCCGCGCGGGAAGAGTTGGATCACTCTCAACGAAGTTGTCATAGGCAATGATGCCCTCTTCGGATCCAAGTTCAACGACCTCTACCCGGCGATTTGCCGCGCGTCCCTCTGGTGTTAGATTGCTGGCAACCGGTCGGTCGGCACCTGCCCCCTTGTAGTACAGGTCACCTAGTTGCACGCCGGATTCTTCGAAGATTTTGGCGACTTCTCTTGCGCGCTTTTCGGAAAGGGTTCGGTTAAGCTGTTCTGGGCCGGTCGAGTCTGTATGTCCGATAATCAAAACCCTGCGGTTCTTGCCGGCATATGTTTTTGCCAATTGTTGTAGATCAGCAGCGGCGGATTCTGTTGGTACCGATGAGCCGGTAGCAAACATTGCCGCATTTGAAACAGTGACGACGATGCCTTGCTCACCTTCTTTTGGTGACGTTGCATCGGGGTTTACCCAACTGCTTGGTGCAGGAGCTGTTACCGCCTGAACGGTAAGGTCACTTTCCTTCATGCGTTTTTGGGCCGCAGCAAGTTCCTGGCATCTGCTTTGCAGGTAAGACTGCAAACCTTTGCCTGCGAGGCCTCCCACGGCACCGCCCGCAACGGTTGCAAGTCCTCGATTATCTCCGCCAGCAAGCAGGCCGATACCAATGCCTATAATTGCACCGCCAATAACATAGGCAGCTTCATTATAGTCACATTCGCCATTCGCGCCGGGTGTACTGCTCAGGAAATTGCGGTTAGAGCCATTTGTAACACAACCACTTAACAAGCTGGTTGCGCACAAAGATGCAATCAGGGCCCTTGCAGGCATGGATTTCATGTGAATCCCCAAATTCAATCATTGTGTGTATCAGTCCCCGTTAATACTATTAACGTTACCGATATAAGATCAGCAAGTATTGTTTGTGAAATGGTCCACCGATAATTATCCGGTATACTGCAATGCAAAAAGAGACTTGCGATGCATTCCGAGTTTGGGTAATTTTCATAAAAATTATAAATAAATATTATACGAAAATTACCCAAACTCGGAGGCGCCTTATGGTTGCAACTAACCGTCCACGTCGCAGTGTTCTTTATATGCCGGGCTCCAATGCCCGGGCGCTGGAAAAGGGACGCAGCCTGCCTGCTGATGGCCTGATCCTTGATCTTGAGGACGCAGTGGCCCCCGATGCAAAGGATGTGGCGCGCGATCAGATTGTTTCCGCACTGGCGGAGGGCGGTTATGGCAAACGTGAAATCCAGATCAGGACCAACGGATTAAATACCCCGTGGGGATATGCCGATATCGTGGCTGCGACCAAAACATCGGCTGATGCCATTCTGCTGCCCAAGGTCGAAAGTGCCGATACGGTCCGGCAGGTCGCGACCATCATGGAGGCCGAAGGCGCACACGCAGATATGCGTATCTGGTGCATGATGGAAACGCCACTTGCGATGCTTGATGCCAGGGAAATTGCAGGTGCTCACCCGCGTCTTGGTGGTTTTGTGATGGGAACATCCGATCTGGCGAAGGATCTGAACTGTGCCCATACGCCTGATCGTTTGCCGATGATCACAAGCCTTGGTCTTTGTCTGCTGGCAGCACGTGCCTATGGCCTTGCGATTCTTGATGGCGTTCATCTTGATCTTTCAGATGATGATGGTTTTGCCGCGTCCTGTAAGCAGGGGCGCGAAATGGGATTTGATGGCAAAACACTGATCCATCCCAAAACCATTGCTGCGGCCAATACCGCATTTGCCCCCGCCGAAACCGAGATTGCCTGGGCGCGTAAAATCATCGCAGCCCATCAGGAAGCAGCCCAAGAGGGCAAAGGCGTTGTCGTGGTGGATGGCAAGCTGATCGAGAATTTGCATGTGGTTTCGGCCAAACGTCTGGTCGCGATGGCCGATCAGATTGCGGAAATGGACGCGGCTTAAGCCCGGCCACATAGCCGGAAAAAAGCGAAAAGCACCGGCTCCTGCCCGTCAGACCAAGCGCCATACATGCAGGGAGGCACCATGGCATCGAAAACAAATCCCGGAAATTACTTTGAGGATTTCCGTATTGGTCAGGAAATCCGCCACGCGACACCGCGTACGATTACGAGTGGTGACGTTGCGCTTTATACCGGGCTTTATGGTGCCCGTTTTGCGGTGCCGTCATCAGATGAGTTTGCCCGCCGGATCGGGTTCGATGGTGCGCCGGTGGATGATCTTCTGGCGTTTCACATGGTGTTTGGCAAAACCGTGCCGGATGTGTCGTTAAATGCGGTTGCCAATCTTGGTTATGCGGGCGGGGTCTTTGGTGCGCCAGTCTATCCGGGGGATACGGTCGGCACGGTATCGACCGTGATCGGGCTCAAAGAAAACTCGAACGGCAAGACCGGGGTGGTTTACGTCAACTCCGTCGGTCGTAATCAGCGTGGCGAGATGGTGCTGGATTACAATCGCTGGGTCATGGTGCACAAACGTGATGAAAGCGCACCGACACCTGAAACTGTACTTCCTGAATTGCCGGGTGTTGTTGCGCCCGAGGCATTGCAAATCCCCAAAAGCCTCGATCTGTCGGCCTATGATTTTGAATTGGCTGGATCGCCCCATTGCTGGGATGACTATGCGATTGGCGAGAAAATCGATCACATTGATGGCATGACCATCGAGGAAGCCGAGCACCAGATCGCCACCCGGCTTTACCAGAACACGGCCAAGGTCCACTTTGATCAGGTCGCGGCAGGTGCCGGGCGGTTTGGCAAGCGGCTGATTTATGGAGGGCACATCATTTCACTGGCACGGGCATTGTCCTTTAACGGGCTTGGCAACGGTTTCCGAATTGCCGCGATTAATGCGGGTGCGCATGCCAATCCGGCCTTTGCCGGGGATACGGTGTTTGCCTGGACCGAGGTGCTCGACAAGTTTGAAATTCCGGGACGGCGTGACTTGGGGGCCCTTCGTTTGCGTCTTGTTGCGGTGCGGGATGGTCAGGCATCTGACTTTCCGTTACGTGACGCCGAAGGAAAATATGACTCCGGCGTTCTTCTGGACTTTGATTATACGGTTTTAATTCCCAGATAATCTGGCAGCTGCAGTCTTGCGTAATAAGGTCTAATTGTGCGATTGCTAAAAGCACGTTACGCCGTTTTCTGCGTAAAGGGGAAACCCTTGGCCCTTCCCGCGGGTCGCAAACGGCATATGAGAGGTCAACCTACGTAGTTTAACCGAGGCGAAAACGGAATTTGATCGCGGATTTCTTTGGATTTCAAAGGTGTCTAGATTGACTCAATCCCGTTGCATGGGTAAATAAACCCTGCTTTCCCGCCAGCTACTTTGAGAAGAGGCAAATCCGCTATGAGCAAAGCCAATCGGCCGCTGTCTCCGCACTTGCAGGTGTACCGGCTTCCGATGGCAGCAAAGATGTCCATTTCGTTCCGTGCGATGGGTGTCGGTCTTGCCATTGGTTTCGTATTTCTGGCGTCCTGGCTGATTGGTGCCGGCGCTGGTCGTGACGCCTTTAACGGCTATCACGCATTTTTCACCTCGTGGTTTGGTCTGCTGCTGCTGTTCGGTTGGACGGCGGCTTTTTATTACCACGCTTGCAACGGTGTCCGGCACCTTGTCTGGGATACCGGTCGCGGCCTGACGAATGAGGGTGCCGCAAAAGGCAACCCGATCGTCCTTGGCGCGGCAGTCGTGCTGACCATTCTTACCTGGATTATCGGTCTGGCCTAAGGCCGGGCAAGAGGGGACAAACCTGTCATGAAAATGCAATCCGATCTGGGTCGTGTACGCGGCCTCGGTTCTGCTAAAAGTGGCTCGTCGCACTGGTGGACCCAGCGCGTTACCGCTGTCGCAAACCTTCCGCTCGGCATCTGGTTCATCATATCGATCCTGTCTGGCCATACGGCTGACTATGATGCAGTCCGTGAATGGCTGAGCTCGTATTTCCATTCGACCATGATGATCCTGATGATCATCAGTGTTTCGGTGCACTTCACGCACGGCCTGCAGGTCGTGATCGAAGATTATGTGCACAACCGTAAAGCAGAAATCGTATCGCTGTTCCTGATCAAGGCTGTGGCCGCCTTCCTGTCGGTTGCCGCCATCGTGTCGGTCTTGCGTATCGTTTTTGCCGGAGCCTGAACCAATGAGCGAATCATATAAAATCATCGACCATAACTACGATGTCGTCGTTATGGGCGCAGGCGGCGCCGGTCTTCGTGCGACGCTTGGTACGGTCGAAGCCGGATTGAAAACCGCATGTATCACCAAGGTCTTCCCGACCCGTTCGCACACCGTTGCGGCGCAGGGCGGCATTGGTGCGTCGCTTGGCAACATGTCCGAGGATCACTGGCAGTGGCATATGTATGACACCGTTAAGGGGTCTGACTGGCTGGGTGACCAGGACGCGATTGAATATATGTGCCGTAACGCCGTTCCGGCGGTTCATGAACTTGAACATTACGGCATGCCGTTCTCGCGGACCGAAGATGGCAAAATCTATCAGCGTCCGTTCGGTGGCCACACCCGTGACCACGGAAAGGCACCGGTCGAACGTGCCTGTGCTGCGGCTGACCGTACAGGTCACGCCATGCTGCATACGCTGTATCAGCAGTGCCTGAAACACAAAGCCGAATTCTTTGTCGAATATATTGCCCTCGATCTGATCATGGGTGAAGACGGTTCGTGTAAAGGTCTGGTTGCCTGGGATCTTGATACCGGCGAACTGCATCGCTTTAACGCCAAGATGGTCATTCTGGCATCTGGTGGTTACGGTCGCGCCTTCTTTAGCTGCACCTCGGCACATACCTGCACCGGTGATGGTCATGGTATGGTTGCACGTGCGGGCCTTGGTCTTCAGGACATGGAATTCGTTCAGTTCCACCCGACCGGCATTTACGGTTCGGGCTGCCTGATCACCGAAGGCGCACGTGGCGAAGGTGGTTATCTGACCAACTCCGAAGGCGAACGTTTCATGGAACGTTACGCCCCGACCGTTAAGGACCTTGCATCACGTGACGTCGTTTCGCGCGGTATGGCGCAGGAAATCCGTGATGGTCGCGGTGTTGGTGAACACGGCGAATATATCCATCTGCACCTTGAACATCTTGGTTCGGAAGTGCTGTGGGAACGTCTGCCGGGTATTACCGAAACCGCAAAAATCTTTGCCGGTGTTGATGCGACCAAGGAACCGATTCCGGTCCTGCCGACGGTCCATTACAACATGGGCGGTATTCCAACCAACTATAAGGGCGAAGTCCTGCGTCCGACCGCGGATAACCCGAACGCAATCGTTCCGGGTCTGATGGCGGCTGGCGAAGCGGCCTGCGTGTCGGTCCACGGCGCAAACCGTCTGGGCACCAACTCGCTGCTTGACCTTGTTGTGTTTGGTCGTGCCTGCGGTCTGCATGCAGCCGAAGTCGTCGATGCCAAGGCATCCTACAAGGAACTCAAAACCACCGATGGCGACGAGGCGATTGCACGTTTCGACCGTCTGCGCTGGGCAAAGGGTTCTCGCCCGACTGCCGAGATTCGTCTGGAAATGCAGCGCGTCATGCAGGGCAACTGTGGTGTGTTCCGTACGTCCGAGATTCTCAAGGAAGGTGTCGAGAAGCTTTCCGCGACCGCAGCAACGCTTCCCGATGTTGCAGTGTCGGACCGTTCGTTGATCTGGAACTCCGATCTCGTCGAAACGATGGAACTCGAAAACCTTATGGTCTGCGCCGCAGCAACCATGAATTCCGCCGAGGCCCGTCACGAATCACGTGGGGCACATGCCCACGAGGATTATCCGAAGCGTGATGACGAAGTCTGGATGAAGCACACGATCGCCACCGTCGGTTGGGACAAAGGGTATGGCGTTGATCTGACCTATCGTCCGGTCAATACCTTCACCCTTACCGATGAAGTGTCGTATATCGAGCCGAAAGAGCGCGTCTATTAAGGCGCGGCAAGAGAGGATTTGAGAGATGGTAGAATTCAATCTTCCCGCCAATTCGGTCGTCAAAGAGGGCAAGTCGTTCTCTGCACCGGCTGACGCGAAAAACACCCGTAGCTTCAAGATCTATCGTTACGATCCTGACAGCGGCGATAACCCGCGTACCGATACTTACGATATTGACCTCGACAAGTGCGGTCCGATGGTTCTTGACGCGCTGATCAAGATCAAGAACGAGATCGACGCGACCCTGACTTTCCGCCGTTCCTGCCGTGAAGGCATTTGCGGTTCGTGCGCGATGAATATCGACGGTCGTAACACGCTTGCGTGTCTGAAGCCGATCGAGGACATCAAGGGCGAAGTCAAAATCTATCCGCTGCCGCATATGCCGGTGGTCAAGGATCTGGTGCCCGATCTGTCCCAGCCTTACGCACAGCTCGCCTCGATCGAGCCGTGGCTCAAGGCTGACAGCCCGACACCGCCGGATGGTGAACGCCTTCAGTCGCGTGAAGAACGCGCGAAGCTTGATGGTCTGTGGGAATGCATCCTGTGCTTCTCCTGCTCGACCGCGTGCCCGTCCTATTGGTGGAACTCCGACCGTTACCTCGGCCCGGCTGTTCTGCTGCAGGCTTATCGCTGGCTTGCTGACTCGCGTGACGAATATACCGGTGAACGTCTCGACGCGCTCGAAGATCCGTTCCGCCTGTATCGTTGCCACACGATCATGAACTGCACCAATACTTGCCCGAAAGGCCTGAACCCGGCATTGGCGATCACCGAAATCAAAAAGATGATCGCAGAACGCCGCGCCTGATCGGTTCGTACCATACAAAAGTCTTTTTAAGACAAAAAGTTAAAGCCGCCGGAGATCGGATGATCCCGGCGGCTTTTTCTGTTTTAATACCATCCATAAAGACAACCTGACCCGGATAATCGGGCGCGAGCAAAGGCAAACCCATGAAAAAGGCGCATTGGCTGTTCCCCCTGAGCGGCGCGGCATATGGCTTAGCATTCTGGTATCTGATCGATTATCGCTGGGAGGATAATTATCTTCTGGCGAGCCTGATGACGTTTATTGCCGGACTGGCTTATTGCAGCTGGTTTGCCATCGGGGTGCGTCGGCTGCGTGATGATCTTGCCGTGACGCTCGTCCTGCCATTGCTTGCAGCCCTGCAGGTATTGGCATTTCAGTATCTGGTCGGGTTCGAGTATACGGACGAAACCGCCATTTTCGCCCTGCTGGCCTGTCAGGCGCTTTGGGTTGGGGTAGCTGTTGGCATATGGCGCATTTGGGGGCCGTTGCAGACGACCGTTTTGCCAAACTATCCGGATCGGGCGGCACTTGTGCCGGAAATCTGGTCGATCAAGCTGGCATTGGCTTTCGGTTTGGTCGGGGTTGCCGTTTTCTGGCCGGTTTTCTATGCGCTATGTTCACTGTTGATTCTGGTTGGCATCGACCAAATCTGGGAACTGATTAGCGAGGCATATGTTGCCTTGCCGCTTTCGGGGGCGGCCTTTGCCACCGGTATTCTGATTGCCCGGGAAAAATCGGGGCTTCTGATCCCGGTCCGTCAGGTGATTGGCGGTATGTTCCGCATTCTGTATCCGATCCAGGCATCCGGGCTTTTCCTGTTTCTGGTTGCTGCAGCGCTTGGTGGTTGGGAAGTACTGCTGGATCAGGAATTTGGTGTCTGGTGGACTGTAATGGCCGCCGCAGCAGGGCTTAGCTATTTGCTGTTTGGTGCGGTTCAGGCAGGCGAAGGTGCTACTCTGTTTGGCCGGATTGGTGATCGCGTCTTTCGATTTACATTATGGATGGCGCCGATATTTGCCCTGATTGCGATGGCGACGATTTATATCCGGGTGCGTGAATATGGCCTGACCCCTTCGCGGATTTATGCGATCTGGGCGGCGGTATTTGTCTTGATGGCAACGATCTGGCTTTCGGTGGCGGCATTTGGCCGTCGTCAGTCAACCCCGGTCTCCCTGCGCAGGGCGTTTGGCCATATCGCGATTTGCGGGGCCCTGACGGCCTTTATTATGCATCTGCCCTTCCTTGATCCGGTCAGCATTTCGGCGCGCAATCAGCAAAGCCGTCTGTCATCTATGACAGACTGGGACACGGCTGATCTTGCTTTCATTGCCCGAAATCTTGGAATGCCGGGCGAGGAGGCACTTGCCGAACTTGGGAGCGCAAAGCCCGACCAGGTGCCGCCACTTGCCGAATTGCGCAGCTATTTCGATCCTGATGGTGATCGGATGAAGGCCGGGATCAACAATATTCCGGTCTACCCGTCGGAATACCAGATACCTCAGGAAGCCGTTAAGACCCTGCTGGAAGGCCAGCTTGAATATGATCGTCGTTTCTGTCGCAAGGCTGCTTCAGGTACAGGGGCCCCGAACCAGTGTGCATTGTTGATGGTTGACCTTGACGGGGATGGCATGGAAGAGGCGGCCTTTTTCACGACACGCGACTATGTTGATGTGTATCGCTATGGAGCCCAGGATAATGGTTGGCAGGTTGTAGCCAGTTTCTTCCATGACCAGAGTGAAATCGACCAAGAGTTGATGTTGCGTGATCTTGCCAACGGAAATTTTGAGATCGTTTCGCCACGTTACTCCGACCTTCTGATCGGTGGGGCACGTTGGGGGCAATATCGTTAACGCCTGCCTAATCGGGGCGGGTTATGCTTTGTCATCATATGAAACAGCATCAGGGAATGACTGCTTTGTTGATCCGGACACATCATCTCATTGTGGGTTTAGCACTTCTGACTTTGGCGGCCTGTGGCGATACCTCCCCGAAATGGGAGCCTCAGGACATGTTTGCCAGCTCGGCAGAAAAACCGGTCGATGAGCGTTATCGTGCGATGATTGATTTCAAGGCATTGTCGCGTGACGAGGCCGGGGTTGAATATGCCGCTGGACCGAGTGCCACCGTGCTGGGCGCGGTTGAAGAGTCCGTTGCCCTTTGTCAGGAAAAGGGTGGAAAGGGATGCAAGGCGGTTCGTGTCGGTCTGACGTGGGTTGATGGTCTTGATAGCGATGCCATCAAGGCGGTGATGGAAACCTATCGTAACACCATGCTGGCAGAAGCAACCCAGGCATCGAATGCGGGGAATATTGAAGCTGCCAATTGGCTTGCATTCCACTATGCAATGCGAGGTGAAAATCTCGCCGAGGCAGAGCGCCTGACCAAACGCGCTTTGCAAGTTCAGCCTGAAAACCCAGCGATACTAGATACCTATGGACTAGTGCTTTACAAACAGGGCAAATATCAGGAAGCCGAAGAGATATTCATTGTTGTTAACAAGGCAATGCCGACGGCCGAACATCTTGCGCATTTTGCCAACAACGCCCTTGCAATGGGCAAGACCGAGATGGCACGTGCTGCCTATCAGCGTGCCCTTGGTGCGCAGCCAAGTGCTGTGCTGTCCCAGGAAATTCAGAAACGATTGCTCGCCCTTGATCTGGGTGGCGGTTCGGCAACGCAGTGATCAATCTGGTCATCTTTGATTGTGACGGTGTGCTGATCGATAGCGAAGTGCTGTCTTTTGCCGTCGATGTTCAGATACTTGCAGGTCACGGCATTGCATTGTCTTCGGATGATCTGGCACGCCGGTTTGGCGGTGTGTCCTATGCCGGGATGATCGCCCGTCTGAATGATGAACACGCGACTGCAATCGAAGCGGCGCATTATCAGAAAGAATGTGAAGATTTGCTCGCACATCTTTTTGAAACCGATCTTCGGGCAATCAGCGGTATCGACACCTTGTTAAAATCGTTGAGCGTGCCGGTTTGTGTCGCATCAGGCAGCGATTTGGCGCGGCTTGATATGTGTCTTGGGATTATGGGGCTGCTTGATTTCTTTGGGGCGCGGATTTTCTCGGTCGAGGAAGTGGACAATGGCAAACCTGCCCCGGATATCTTCCTGCATGCGGCGCGCGAATGCGGTGCAAATCCCGAAAGCTGCCTCGTGATCGAAGACAGTCCAGCCGGCATTATTGCCGCTGCGGCGGCCGGGATGCGGGCAGTCGGCTTTCTTGGTGGCGGTCATCGCAATCCGGAAGATGCCGAAATGTTGATGCAGGCCGGTGCCGAGGACGTCGTCGGCGATGCCAGCGAACTGCACCGGTATCTTGCAAATCTGGGATTGGCAAATCGACCCTGATCGAAATCGATCAGGGTGCGATGTCTTCGCGGTCCGATATTAGGGCCGGGGCCAATCAAGTGTGATAACCGTGCCATCGACCATCGGCAGATCAACCTCGTTCAGGTTGTTGCCCGGGCCGCTGCGATCCACGATCAAGAAGTCACTTTCAGGTTCAAGCACCAGAAGCGGGTGGTGCCAGACATTCTTGGCATAAGTCACACCTTGTGTTCCGTCCGAGATAAAGGCGCGCAGCTTTTCGGGAGCAGGGGCTTCCGAGCCCTCTGCCACAACAATCAGGAACTTCTGACCGCTTAGAGGCATAAAGGCCTGCGAGCCCAGCGGATGGCGTTCCATCATTTTGATTTCAATCGGCATTGGGCGCGTTGTGCCGCGAAAAATGCTGATGATTGCTGCGCCGCCTTCATCCCCGACATCAACGCGTGATATATCGTGAAATCGCGTTGTCGTGCCCAGATTGATTTTATATTCATCCCGCGCTGTGGCGGTGGATATCACCTCACCAAACGGGGCAAACGATGCTGGTGTCAGCGGTTCGACTTTCAGTTTCATCGTTCTTATCGCTTTGCCGGTTTACCAAGAATGCGCAGGCGGCTGATCCCGCCATCCGGAATGGAATTGACGCGCAAATGCGATACCGGTCCAAGCTTTGCGATCACTGATGCATCAAATTCGTGGATATGGTCGGCCTGCATTTTCTGTTCGGGCAGAATGGTTTGCCAGAACATGGATCGTGCACGCAGCGACTTGTCCTTTTCACCATCGACATAAGCGGCCTGAATGGAAACCCGGTCGGGATAGTTACCCTTGAAATGGCAGGTATCGACGATGATTTTTTCAATCTCGCCGGGATG